>BNJV01001005.1_pt1 | contig 732779 bp, 907 predicted proteins | sample 8540591 | NCBI WGS metagenome assembly BNJV01 (sample SAMD00202457, study PRJDB9452) | human saliva metagenome | host: Homo sapiens
GCTGAGGACATCCGTCCAAAGCTGGTGACTTGCTTTTTCTGCAAGCACTCTTCTGCCCTTACGTACTAACTGTTGAATAGTAGGCATAATTTTACTTTTTAAATTATATATTATTTGTTTATAATCAATGCTTTTACGGGTAAAACACACCAAGCCACATGAGACTAAAGGATACACTAACCCGTATCGGGGTGCAAAGTTACGAACTTTTCGTTAGAAACACCTAAGTTATTAAGCTATATGATAGGAAGCGAATTATATTTAATTAACGATTGTTTGTTTACTTTATTATGATCTCACAAATTGAAGCTTCGTATCAAGTAAATTAAAATTTCATGTTTATTACGTCCTGTTTTTCTTCTCAATGTATGAATAGCGTATACCCATGAATTATTAATTTTACGATGTACAACCATTAAAAAGCTATGATTATAAGAAAAAGCCTGACCAAAAAGGGTATTACAACTCCTTTAGTCAGACTTGTCATAATGAACAGGAAGATACTTCAGGGTATCATAACTGTATATGTTTATAATTTATTCCCAAATATTATTGCATTCATCGGTCGATGGATTCATATAATTGTCCTGCAACCCTTCTTCGCCCATATCGTCAAAAAGTATGTTGTTTGCACCTGCCACACCTGGACCAGGAACACCAAAGTATACAAGGACGCCACAAGTTTCACCTTCTGGTATTACACGCATTACTTTTTATCCAAGGCTCTGTATATTTGTTTTTCATGATGTTCTTCTTAATTTTTCACCTTAATATAATTTCCTTATCATAAATAACGCCTGCTTGTCTCCGACACTATTTAATTATAACTTTCTTTCCTCCATGTACAAAAATTCCCTGAACCTGCAGGCTTAGCCGACAAGCGTGTTCCCGAAATCGTATACCAATCATTATCAGCGTTATCGCTATCATCAATATGAGGAGAAACTATATTTGTGGTATTACCGTCACGGAAGAACATGCGGAAGCTCTTGGCATTGGCAGACAGGCGAAAGAGGATGCCAACAAGCACGTGCCTCAGGTATTGTAACTCCGCGACTTACATAGAATCCTTCGTTATAGCGGCATCGCCCGGGTGCCAGCAGAAACAGTGATTTCCATTGGTTTTTGTAGTTACAGCAGTTCCTTTTCCAGCCTTCAAATAATTGGTTGCAGGAGATGTCACAGATGTGCCCATAAGGAGCATACAGGGTAGTGAAAGCATCGGTATTGCCTTTGAACAGAAAACCGTCAATTGCATCATTTAATCCCGTATACAAACTTGCAGCTGAGGTGCCGAATCCCTGTACCGTTCCAGCGGCGGCAGGTGTTACTGCATCAGCGTAAGGTCACCTACTGATGGCGTTGACGTATCAGCATGGGCACCTGCCGTATAAATTTGACAAAGCATCCATCACAGCAGTCCGCTCACGAACAGGTAATGCTGCCGATGATGCAAAGCCTGTATCATTAGGTCCAAGCACAGCACCGTCTTCACATTCGGCTGGTAACATGGCATTACGCAAGTCGTAATAATTTACATAGGTGTTACCATCTTGTGCCGTTGAGCTTTCAGTCGCAGTTATACTACCCGATGCATATTTCGCAGCACTTGTTGTTTTTGAGAGCTTCAGCGGCGTATAGACCATCGTTTGTTACATCATATTCCATTTATCAACACACAGAGCTGCCTTTCCTGCAGGAACAATAATACGTCCACCTTTTATATCCGCGAATATTGTTGTATTATCTACAACTGGTCCCTCAGTCAAATACTTTTTATCACTGTTGGATAGTTCGTCAAATGTAACCGGCCGTCACCCTTAATCGTACTGCTTACTTTCAATTCTTTTACTGAAGTACTTGCAAACAATTCCGAATTAGTAATCTCAGATAATTCGCCTGTAATAAACTCCTTAAACGAACCACTGGCTGGATCAAACGTTGTATTTTTAATCACAGAAAAGCTTAGGTGCTTCAAACCGTTGAAGGTCACTACTTGCTAAATAAACAATCATCGCATCAGATAAAAACCTGCAAATCGGGCATAACTATCTCACGTAAATTCGTGTTCCATACAAAAACTATACGCTCCACTAAATTCAGTTGCTCCATTGATGGTTATGGTACTTCCTGTTAATCCCTAAACAAGGAACTACCTTCCAACTTACATCCTTGTGCAAAAATTAAATGTGTTTATGGGTAAACTACTAAGTGTCGAACTAGAAGATACTTCCTTCAATTTGTGTGTATTAGCGTAGACAGCTTATCCAAATAAATATATTATCACTAACTAACATAGGATCTCCTACCAAGCTTTCAAGATTAGGGAAGATCCAGTACCTCCAAATTTGGAAGGAAGAACAAAAATTCCATACCCAGAACAGAGACAAGAGACAGAAGCGATACTGAAAGTAATGGCAGAACATTCACTTAAAAAACGCACCTTATCCAAGGTTTTTAGTTTAGGGAGATTGACAGAAGTAAGACTATTACAGCCTTTTATAAACCCACAATCTTTTTATTAATTCCAGGTTAGGAAATCAATAGAGACTATTGGTCTTTCATAGAACATAATTTCTGCATTCTGTGGTTGAAAATTGTATTAAATCATTAATTGGATGTCCTACAATACGTTTTATGGAAGGAGTGGACATAGACGTAGTGGAAGAAGCATCATAAAAAGTCTTATATGGTGAAACACATAACGGGTCATTCCATGATATAGCAGTTACATCATAAGTGGTTCCACCATGTTGCATTGTCGAAGGAACAACCACATCACCACTTGCAGGGGTTAATGCACCGATGAGCGTTGCCTCCGTTCCTGAAAGTGTATAAACAAAATTACCGTCTACAACAGCCTGCCCAAAAACACCAACCGGTAATAATAGCATCCATATTAGTAATACTGAGTGCTACAAACAATCGTTTCATAATCATACCAACCTTTATTTAACTTTCTTTTTATTTCAAAAATCAAATGCAAAGATAATTGTTTACATATATTTGTAATTACCCCCGAAAATCAAATATAGCTAACTTAATATGGTAGTTTTTGTATTTTTATAACGAAAAAGAATGTGGAATTATATGTATAAATAAACACTATCAGGCGCTTTGGCATATTTCAAGACCGGAAGAATATGTTATCCTGAAAAATAGGAGAAGCACGGTTATGACTTTAAAAGGCAGGAATGTTTCTGCCGTATTTAATGCTGGTTTACAATATATTGGACCTGGGTGTATGGTGATATGCAACAAACATGGCAGGCAAAGAGTGATGGTTCGGCAGCCGTCAACAGCGCGTACGGCGACCGTCGAACAAAGGGTGTGACGGTCGTCAGCAGCGCTGCTGACGGCCGCCGAACAATGAACTTTACAGCACAAAGGCCGGGACATTGAAATGATTAGCAGAGCAGATTACAGGTAATTATTGAATCTCTCACGCCTAATCTGTAACAGCTATGACGATTGTATGTTTCCCATGCTCTTATGTGCCCGTTCCTCAAAAGTCCTGGCAACCCATTATTGCGTATGTGTACAATGCTGTTTACCAGGACAGAAGTATATCGTTCTGATAAATTGAGAATACAGCAATCGCACATTCCGCCGCGCTTTTCAATGGCTATTCTCCATAAAATAGAATTTACAACAACTCGCACAGCCTGTTTTTCGCATCTTGAATAGCTTTTCCTCGAATGTAATCTCCATAATTCTGCCTGTTTTTACAAAAAGTATGGATGGATTTTTCTGGCATAGCGTTTTCACGTTCCATACTTCATCTTATCGGTGCCCTGCCCTTGCTTGTATCCATTGTCACTGTATTGCCATAGTTATATTAACATGAACTCTCTGCGCCATAAGCTGTTATCCTGCAGCATCCATACATATATCTCTTACAAGTACAATGTGAACCCAACCGACATACAGCCCTTTCTTTTCTGTCGTTTGAAAATAGCCTCATGTTTCATATTGTTATGATTTGTTACATTGCTGGCCTGTAACCAGACTCGCATTGCAGTAATAAAAATGATTAACAACTGTCCGGCAGCTTCACTACTTACCAGGAATATTGTATATCACGATAATTTGCAGCCTGAAAAACGATATTCTGTAATATCAGTAATTCCATTATCCAATAGCCTCACGCCTGATATGAGATATTGATTTTCCTTGTTTCTGCCCGTTCGCTGAACACAAGGGCATAACTTTACCACCTGTATAAAACACTTTCCCCCACTCCGCTTTGTATCGGAGTGGGGGAAAGTTGTGTCGTGACAAGCTACGGCTATGCCTTGCCCGTACCAAAGGGAGCAATAGTACGGCCTTCTTCCTGAGGAGCCTGGAGGCAACTTGATGGGGCCGAACTCTTGTTCGTAACGTCCTATGTTCTCCTGAAGAGCCATCAGCAGGCGCTTGGCATGCTCGGGAGCCATAATAACCCGGCTGAAAATCTGTGGAGGAGCAATGGGCAACATGTGAGCAAAGTCGATAACAAAACTCGCTCGAAGCATGATTAATCATTGCCAGGTTCGAATACTCTCCCTGCGCAACCTCGGGTTTTTAACTCTATTTTAATTTGCTGTTGTTCGTTGTTGTTCTCTGCCATAATTCAATAAGTTTTATTTATAAAAAGGTTTAATTGTTATTTAAGACAAAGATAAAAAAACTGCTTATACGACCAAATTTTCAATTTTATTTTTAAAAGTAATGGTATTATAAAACCAGATAAAGCCCCATTAGACAAGCAGGAAGCATAAAAGGCGTTATGTTTGTTGCGAAACAAAACAGAAATGGGAAGCAAGAATATTTACCATGCCACAGGGGCTTCTATGTATAACACATAATATTATTGATAAGATTATTCCGCTCAAAAATATAAGATATTTATCTTCTATCCAGGAAGAAACAAAATTTATGGCGTAACAGGGACAGAATGATGATATAAAGGACTGGTGTTCATAGCGTAAGGCCTCAGTAATTGAGATGTGAAGAAAGATAAATTACACTGTAAAGATAATGCGATTGCGCAGTAAAGAGGCAGAAACACAAGCAGCAGAATAATTAAAAACAGGATAAAGCAAGACAAAATACCAAAGATAAGATACGCATAAGCTCTGTTTTTGAGATGGATTAGTATTAAAAAAAGGCCGTAAACCCTTTTGGATTTACGGCCTTTTATTATTAAAAAGGTTGTTATAACCATGCTATCAGCTTATTCAGCCGGCACTCTGATCGGCAAAAGTCGAGAACATTTTTCTTATTTGCCTCCATGCGCTCATACTCCTCCTTAGAACCTACAATGAGCTTATCCCACTGACGCATACCAGTACCGGCAGGGATGAGATGTCCGCAGATAACGTTCTCTTTCATACCCTCCAGACGGTCTACCTTTCCACGGATAGCAGCCTCGCAGAGCACCTTTGTCGTCTCCTGGAACGAAGCAGCACTCATGAAACTCTTTGTACCAAGGGCAGCACGTGTGATACCTTGCAGCACCTGGGTAGAGGTTGCAGGCACTGCATCGCGAACCTGTACAGGACGAAGGTCACGGCGTTTGAGGCTCGAGTTCTCATCACGCAACTTGCGAGCCGAAACAATTTGCCCCTTAACAAGGGTCTCTGAGTCGCCAGCGTCGAGTGACAACCTTCTACCCCCATATACGGTCGTTTTCGTCAGAGAAGTCGAGTTTGTCAATAAGTTCCTGCTCAAGGAATATAGTATCGCTCGGGTCGTCGATGCGAACCTTGCGCATCATCTGGCGAACGATAATCTCAAAGTGCTTGTCGTTGATCTTCACACCCTGCAGACGGTAAACGTTCTGCACCTCATTCACAATGTATTCCTGTACAGCCGTAGGACCTTCGATTGCCAGAATATCAGACGGTGTAATCTCACCATCCGATAGAGCCGTGCCTGCACGGACAGCATCATGCTCCTGAACGAGAATCTGTCGCGACAACGGAACAAGATATTTACGCTGTTCACCTGTCTTCGAGGTAATGATAATTTCACGGTTTCCACGCTTCAGTTTACCCATGGTAACCCTCACCGTCGATCTCAGATACAACAGCAGGCGTAGACGGGTTGCGAGCTTCGAAAAGTTCTTGTACACGTGGCAGACCACCGGTAATACCTCCGGCGCTGAACACAGAACGTGGAATACGTACAAGCGTTTCACCAGTAGGAATGCTTTGTCCGTCTTCAATGTTGGCAATATGGCCGCCCACAGGAAGTTGTATGTACCAAGCACGTTGCCGTTTTCGTCTTCAATGTCGACCGTAGGAACTGTATTATGATCTTTCGATTCGATAATAATACATTCGGTCATACCTGAAGTTTCATCAGTTTCTGTTTTGTAGGTAACGCCTTCTACAACATTGTGGAAACGCAATTTACCTGCATACTCACTGACAATAACCGCATTGAACGGGTCCCAACGACAAACAATGTCACCCTTTTTCACCTTATCATCGTTCTTAAAGAACAAAGAACTACCATAAGGAACGTTCATCGTTGCAAGGACAATGCCTGTATTAATATCGATAAACTGAACTTCAGCAAGACGACTTACAACCATCTCACAGTTAACTTCAGCATCACCGCTCTTGTCAACAAACGGTACTGTACGTAAACCATCGAACTTAAGGCAGGGCATCATACTTCGACTTGATAGATGCGTTTGCCGTAGCATTTTCAGCCACACCACCCGAGTGGAACGTACGAAGTGTAAGCTGTGTACCTGGTTCACCAATAGCTTGTGCGGCAATAACACCGACAGCTTCGCCCTAACTGCACCATTTTTTTGAAGTGGCAAGGTTGCGTCCATAACACTCACGACAAACGCCCTTCTTGCTTTCGCATGTAAGAACTGAGCGTATTTCAACCATTTCTACACCAGCATCTTCGATAGCTTTTAGCCAGATCTTCGGTAATTTCTTCGCCGGCCTGACAAATCACTTCATTGGTATGTGGGTTTATAACATCATGAACTGATACACGACCCAGGATACGTTCGGCCAATGTGAGATTACCCTCATCGCCATCCTTAAGGGCGCGACATTCAAGACCGCGAAGGGTACCACAGTCGTCCTCGGTAATAATAACATCGTGTGAGACGTCTACCAAACGACGTGTAAGGTATCCGGCATCGGCAGTCTTCATAGCCGTATCGGCCAAACCCCTTTACGGGCACCGTGTGAAGCAATGAAGTACTCTTGCACCGACATTCCCTCCTTTAAGTTATTAAGAATAGGGTTCTCAATAATGGAATTACCTTCGGCTCCCTGCTTTCTGCGGCTTGGCCATAAGGCCACGCATACCTGCAAGCTGGGCGATCTGATCGGCACCACCACGGGCACCAGAGTCGAGCATCATAAACACAGCATTGAAGCCTTGGTCGGCTTCCGTCATGTGTTTCATAACAGCCTTCTTCAGGTTATCGTTAACATGCGTCCAGGCATCGATGACCTGATTATAACGTTCCTTATCGGTGATAAGACCCATATCGAAGTTGGCTGTACTCATCAACCTCATCCTGACCCTTCTTCACAATAGCAGGTTTTTCTGCAGGAACAATAATATCGTCGAGGTTAAATGAAAGACCAGCCAGATATGACATACGATAACCCAAATTCTTAGTACCATCAAGGAAAGTACAAGCACGCGCCATACCTACCGTTTTAATAACGGCTGAGATAAGATTGCGGAGCGACTTCTTGGATATAATGCCATTGAAGAAACCAAGTTCCTCAGGAATAATCTGGTTTTACGATAATACGTCCCGGGTTGTTTCAACAATGTGTTTAACAGGTTTGCCGTCACAACATCGTTAACAAGACACTTTACAAGGGCATGTTCGTCACAACGTTTCTCGTTAAATGCAACAATAGCCTCTTCAGGACCATAGAAACTTAAACCTTCACCCTTTGCTCCGGGACGAATCTTTGTAATATAATAAAGACCAAGCACCATATCCTGTGACGGAACTGTAACAGGAGCACCGTTAGCAGGATTCAGAATGTTGTGGCTCTGAAGCATAAGGACCTGTGCTTCGAGCACTGCCTCGTTAGCTAACGGGAGGTGAACAGCCATCTGGTCACCGTCAAAGTCGGCATTGAACGGTGTACATGCCAATGGATGCAGCTGCAATGCCTTACCCTCAATAAGTTTAGGCTGGAATGCCATCACCGACAAACGGTGCAATGTAGGAGCACGGTTCAGCAAGACTGGGTGACCTTTCATCACATTTTCAAGAATATCCCAGATTACTGATTCACGACGATCAACTATTTTCTTGGCACTCTTTACAGTCTTAACAATGCCACGCTCAATAAGCTTACGAATGATAAATGGCTTATACAGCTCGGCAGCCATCAGTTTTGGCAAACCACATTCGCCCATCTTCAGCTCAGGACCGACAACAATTACAGAACGGGCAGAATAGTCTCACACGCTTACCAAGAAGGTTTTGACGGAAACGTCCTTGCTTACCTTTTTAAAAGAATCGGAGAGCGATTTTCAGAGGACGATTCGACTCACTCTTTACGGCACTTGCCTTACGACTGTTGTCAAAGAGAGAATCAACAGCCTCCTGAAGCATACGTTTCTCATTGCGAAGGATAACCTCAGGAGCTTTTATCTCTATCAATCGTTTCAGTCGATTGTTACGAATAATGACACGACGGTATAGATCATTGAGGTCAGAGGTAGCAAAAGCGGCCACCATCAAGAGGAACTAATGGACGAAGTTCTGGTGGAATGACAGGAATAATTTTCATCATCATCCACTCAGGACGATTCACATCCATAGATGAACGGAAAGCCTCTACAACCTGCAAGCGTTTCAAAGCTTCGGTTTTACGCATCATACTCGTGTCATTATTAGCACGATCACGAAGCTCATAGCTTAAACGATCAAGTCCGGTAAGACCCTTGTCATCAGCTTCTGCAAGTCGGTGCAGCAAATCGAGAACTGCCTCTGCTCCCATTTTTGCGACGAACTTATTGGGATCGTTATCGTCGAGCAGGTCATTATTAGGATCCAGTTTATTGTCAATAATGTCGAGATATTCCTCTTCCGACAACAAATCAAGTGCATGAGAACCATTCAAATCGCCAACACCTTCAGCATCTTTCATTCCTGCAACAACTCCAGGCTGGATGACAATATATTTCTCATAATAAATAACTGCATCAAGACTTTTTGGTTGGCAAAGCCAAGCAAATAGCCTATCTTGTTGGGCAATGAGCGGAAATACCAGATATGTGCAACAGGTACAACAAGCTCAATATGACCGCTACGTTCGCGGCGAACTTTTTTTCTCGGTAACTTCTACACCACAACGATCGCAGACAATACCCTTATATCTTATTCGCTTATATTTACCGCAGGCACATTCATAATCCTTTGTAGGACCAAAAATGCGCTCACAGAAAAGGCCGTCGCGCTCGGGTTTATAAGTACGATAGTTGATGGTTTCAGGCTTGGTAACCTCACCATACGAATTTCTCCTTAATCTCCTCAGGTGAGTGCGAGACTAACGGTAATCTTCGTAAAATTAGTCTTTACCTTTGTATCTTTCTTGAAAGCCATATTTCTAACTGTTCAATTTTTTCTTTAATTAATCCAACTTCACACTAAGTCCAAGACCGCGAAGTTCATGGAGAAGTACATTCAGTGACTCAGGAATACCAGGTGTTGGCATCGGGTCTCCCTTTACAATAGCCTCATAAGCTTTTTTGAACGGCCCGTAACGTCATCACTCTTAATAGTAAGCATCTCCTGAAGCACATGGCTTGCACCAAAAGCCTTCAAGAGCCCAGACTTCCATCTCACCGAAAACGCTGTCCACCAAACTGAGCTTTACCACCAAGCGGTTGCTGAGTGATGAGAGAATACGGTCCGATAGAACGAGCATGCATCTTATCCTCAACCATATGGCCAAGTTTCAAGAAGTAAGTTATACCTACTGTTGCTTTCTGGTCGAAAGGCTCGCCAGTCTCTCCATCATATACGGTAGTAGAACAAAGATTGGGCAGACCTGCCTTATCAGTCCATTCTTTAAGATCCTCAAGTTTTGCACCATCGAAAATTGGGGTAGCAAACTTTACTCCAAGATTCTTACCGGCAGCACCAAGAATCGCTTCGAAAATCTGTCCTAAGTTCATACGTGAAGGCACACCCATTGGGTTAAGAACCAAATCAACAGGACGTCCATCAGCAAGGAATGGCATATCCTCAGTACGTACAATCTTTGATACGATACCTTTATTACCATGACGTCCGGCCAACTTATCACCAACCTGAATCTTACGTTTCTTTGCGATGTATACCTTAGCCATCTTAAGAACACCAGAGGGGAGGTCGTCACCAATAGTAATTGCAAATTTACGACGACTCTGCTCTGCAAAAGATGCTTATCCTTACGGATATAATTCATGATTAACCGCTGAATAAGATTATTAATATGAGCGTCGTCTGTCCAATCGCTACTCTGAATACCATCGTATTCAAGATTCATCAAAGCAGCAACTGTAAACTTACTACCTTTCGTGATAATTTCAGCATTAGTATAATCTTTTACACCTGCACAAACTTTATCCTTTGTAAGAGTTAGCAACTTATCAACAAGCATACTCTTAAGTTCTTGTGCCTTTGCCTCATACTCTTCATCAATATGCTGCAATGTAACTTTATCCTGCTTCTTCGACTCACGATTTTTTAATTGCACGAGAGAACATCTTCTTATCAATGACTACACCACTTAAAGATGGATTTGCCTTCAAAGAGGAATCTTTCACATCACCAGCTTTATCACCGAAGATAGCGCGGAGAAGCTTTTTCTTCAGGCGAAGGATCGCTCTCACCCTTTGGTGAAATTTTACCTATCATGATATCACCTGGCTCAACACGTGCACCAATACGAATAACACCGTTGTCATCCAAATCCTTGGTTGCTTCTTCGCTGACGTTAGGAATATCGCTGGTAAACACTTCCACACCGCGCTTGGTTTCTCGAACATCAAGAGAATACTCATCAACATGGACAGAGGTAAGCACATCTTCACGTACCATACGTTCGGAGATTACCACAGCATCCTCATAGTTATAACCTTTCCATGGCATATATGCAACAAGAAGGTTGCGTCCAAGGGCAAGTTCTCCATTTTCAGTAGCATATCCCTCCGTCAAAATATCGCCTTTTTCACGCGCATACCTTTGTTGCAAAATAGGACGAAGGTCAATTGTCATATTCTGGTTTGTGCGTCGGAACTTAGGTATTCTGTATTCCTTCAATGCCGGTTCAAAAGCTACAAATTCGTCTTCTTCAGAACGATCGTATAGTATTCGGATTGTAGTTGCGTCAACATAGTCTATAACACCATCACCCTCAGCAGTAATCATAGTTCGACTATCTTCACAAACTTGTTTCTCAAGACCTGTTCCTACAATAGGAGCATCATTGTGAAGCAAAGGGACCGCCTGACGCATCATGTTACATCCCATCAGCGCACGGTGACCGTCATCATGTTCAAGGAAAGGTATAAGACTTGCAGACACTGACGCTATTTGCTGTGGAGATACATCCATCAAACTAATATTTTCAGGCGCAACAACAGGGAAGTCTGCAGCCAAACGGCAATGTGCAAAATCTCGTTTAAAAGTACCATCCTCGTTTAATGGAGCATTGCCCTGTGCTATAAGCTTACCATCCTCTTCTTCTGCTGTCAAGAAAACAACATCTTTGTTGTTCATATCAACCTTAGCATCAGTAACCTTGCGGTAAGGGGTCTCTATAAAGCCAAGCTCATTAATGGTTGCATAAGTACAAAGTGAAGAAATAAGACCAATGTTTGGACCTTCAGGCGACTCAATAGGACACAAGCGACCATAGTGAGTATAGTGGACGTCACGAACCTCGAAGCCCGCACGCTCACGGGAAAGACCACCAGGACCAAGAGCTGAAAGACGACGCTTATGCGTAACTTCAGCAAGCGGGTTGGTCTGATCCATAAATTGGCTCAAAGGATTTGTACCAAAAAATGAATTAATTACACTCGAAATTGTCTTTGCATTAATAAGGTCTGTCGGCGTAAACACTTCATTATCTCGTACATTCATACGCTCGCGAATCGTACGACTCATGCGCGCAAGGCCGATTGCAAACTGATTACTTAATTGTTCGCCGACTGTACGAACACGACGATTTGACAAGTGATCAATATCGTCTACCGTTGCGTTAGAATTAATCAACTTAATCAGATACTTGATAATCTCAATAATATCTTCTTTTGTGAGAACGCTTGTATCAGATGCTATATCAAGACCTAATTTCTTGTTTATACGATAACGACCAACCTCTCCAAGGTCATAACGCTTATCCGAAAAGAAAAGATTTTTGAAAAACTTCGCGTGCACTTGCATCGTCAGCAGGGTCTGCATTACGCAGCTGACGATAAATATAACGGACTGCCTCTATCTCAGAATTACTGGGGTCCTTAGCTAAGGTATTAAAGATAATCTCATATTTACTAGCAGAATCTTCATTCTTATGAACAAGAACAACTGAAGTACCACTCTCAAGTATAGCTTCAAAATTATCTTCTGTAATTTCTGTCTCGCGCTCTAAAATTACCTCATTGCGCTCAACTGTTACAACTTCACCAGTCTCTTCATCAACGAAATCTTCATTCCAGCTTTTTAAAACACGAGCTGCAAGTGTTCGACCAATAAGCTCTTTACGATTACGTTTGTTAACCTTTATTTCTTCAGCAAGGTCAAAATATTTGAAGAACATCCTTGTCACTTTCGTAACCAATAGCACGCAGTAAAGTCGTAACAGGCAATTTCTTTTTACGATCAATGTAAGCATACATCACATTATTAATGTCCGTTGCGAATTCAATCCAAGAACCTTTGAATGGTATAATACGGGCACTATATAATACTGTACCATTAGCATGAACGCCCTGTCCAAAGAAAACACCAGGAGAACGATGTAACTGAGCTACACTACAACACGCTCTGCACCATTAATTACAAATGTACCATTATCAGTCATATACGGGATTGTTCCCAAAAAAACATCCTGTATAAAAAGTACCAAAATCCTCATGATCAGGATCAGTACAATAAAGCTTCATCTTCGCTTTTCAAATGGAACACTATATGTTAATCCACGCTCTAAACATTCATCTATCGTGTAACGAGGTGGGTCAATATAGTAGTCCAAAGAAACTCAAGTACAAAAGTTGTTACGTGTATCGAGTTATTGGAAAATTTTCTGCGAAGACCTTATATAATCCATCATTTTTACGTTCTTCGGGAGGTGTATCTAACTGAAGAAAATCACGGAAAGACTTCAACTGAACATCTAAAAAAATCTGGAAAAGGGGTAAGGATTATGGACGCTCGCGAAATTAATTCGGTTATTAATAACGTGTGACATAAATTATTGATCTTATATCTTAATACCCAGGGCGATAGAAAATGTGCCAAAAGATCACAAAAAGGTTAGGACTTACCGACTGGGCAAATCCTAACCGTTTAACTACTATGTATATTCAGTATCGTATTATCCATACGACTACTAAATTACAAGTAAAGTTTATATTACTTCAACTCTACCTTAGCGCCAGCTTCCTCGATAGCCTTCTTCAAGCTCTCAGCTTCGTCCTTAGAGATACCTTCCTTAATTGTTGCAGGAGCACCCTCTACAAGAGTTTTAGCTTCTTTCAAACCAAGACCGCAAGCTTCCTTAACAGCCTTAACAACCTGGAGCTTAGTTGCACCAACATCAGTAAGAACAACATCAAAAGATGTCTTCTCCTCAGCAGCTGCACCTTTCGCCAGCGCTAGGAGCAGCAGCCACAGCAACAGCAGCTGCTGCAGGTTCAATACCATACTCGTCCTTCAGGACCTGTGCCAACTCATTAACTTCTTTAACAGTAAGATTTACTAATTCTTCTGCAATAGCTTTTTACGTCTGCCATTTTATTCTAAATTTAATTTAATTCTATTAATAAATTTGTTTAACTTTATCTTTTTCTTACTAATAGGGTGATAAAATAACCCAATTCGTAAAATTTTATTCAGGACGTTCACCCTAAAAGTCTTCAGTACGCCATGAATTGTACCTGCTCCAGATTGAAGAGCTGAGATAACGTTCTTTTGCAGGAGATTGTAGCAGTGCAACAATATCTGCAATAACTTCATTCTTACTCTTAATAGATGCAAGCTCGTTCAGTTTATCAGCTCCAATATAGAAGCTTTCCTCTGCATAAGCTGCCTTCAGAGAAGGAATGCCAGCTTTTACAATTTCCTTATCTTTTAAAAGCTTAGCAGGTACATTTGCAGAAGAAGCAAACATTACTGCTGTATTACCTTTTAATGAGCCATATAACTCTGAGAAATCTATTTCTGAAGCTTCAAAACGCCTTGTGAAGAAGCTTATTCTTCACAACAACTAACTTTATTTCGTTCTTAAAACACTTACGACGAAGTGATGAAGTTGCCTCCGCATTTAAACCCGTAACATCTACTAAGTAGAAATGGGGATACTCTTTTCATCTTCTTGCCAAGGTCTACTATTATAGTATCTTTTAACTTCTTTCTTCATTTTACCAAAGCTTTAGAGTTATTCAACAGATTTAGGATCAATCTTGATACCCTTTACTCATTGTACTTGAAAGGAAGACACTTTTAATATAAGTACCTTTAGCAGCTGCAGGTTTAAGACGAATAACAGTATTAATAAATTCACGTGCATTACCAAAGATCTGATCAGCAGTCATAGAAACTTTACCGATGAAGTATGAATAATACCAGCCTTATCTACTTTAAAAGTCAATCTTACCTTGCTTAACTTCCTTAACAGCTTTTGCTACATCCATTGTAACCGTGCCACTCTTAGGGTTAGGCATCAATCCACGAGGACCCAATACGCGACCTAAAGGACCAACCTTACCCATACATGAAGGCATTGTAATAATTACATCAATCTCAGTCCAGCCACCTTTGATCTTTTCGATATACTCATCAAGACCAACATAATCTGCGCCAGCAGCTTTTGCAGCTTCCTCCTGATCAGGGGTACAAAGACATAGTACACGTACCGTTTTTACCAGTACCATTAGGAAGTGATACAACACCACGAACCATCTGATTAGCCTTACGAGGATCTACACCTAAGCGAACATCGATATCCAAAGATGCATCAAACTTAGTAGTAGTTATTTCTTTAACTAATTCAGAAGCTTCCCTTAAAGTATACGTCTTCCCTGCTTCAACCTTATCAGCTACTGATTTCTGATTCTTTGTCAGTTTACTCATTTTACTTAATTAAATTGAAGTGTTAATTATTTACCAGGAAGTCCCCTTTTACAGTGATACCCATACTGCGAGCAGTACCGGCAACAAGACGCATGGCACTTTCAACTGTAAAAGCAATTCAAATCTGCCATTTTATCTTCAGCAATAGCTTTTTACTTGATCCCAGCAACACTACCAACCTTACTACGATTTGCTGACCTGAACCAGTCTTAACCTTAGCTGCCTCTTTCAACTGTATGGCTGCAGGAGGAGTTTTAATTACAAAAACTGAATGACTTATCATTGTAGTAAGTAATAACAACTGGTAATACTTTACCAGCCTTATCCTGAGTGCGGGCATTGAACTCCTTGCAGAATCCCATAATATTAATACCCTTAGAACCTAATGCTGGTCCTACTGGTGGTGAAGGATTTGCAGCGCCTCCTTTAATCTGTAATTTGATTAATCCAGCAACTTCTTTAGCCATTTCTATAAAAATAAAAATTAAAATGTATAAAAGACCACGTTAAATCCGTAACAACTATTCTGTGATCTTTTCGACTTGCATAAAACTTAGCTCGAGTGGAGTTTTACGTCCGAAGATCTTAACCATAACCTTAAGCTTACGCTTTTCACTATTAACATCTTCAATTACGCCTTCAAAGCCTGTGAAAGGACCATCAGTAACCTTAACAGTCTCATTAAGAATATAAGATACCGACATGTCAGCTTCCAATTCAGATTCTTCAGCAGCTCCAATCATGCGGTTAATCTGTGCTTGTGGAACAGGAATGGGATCACTAAGTCCACCCAGGAAACCTAAACAGTTAGGCATAAATCGTAACATAGAAGCTACGTCTGGTGTCATATTACATTCAACAAAAATGTATCCTGGAAGAGAAGTCTTCTCCTTTTCCACGATTTTACCACCACGTTGTACCGCATGCTTCTCCATAGGTATAAGAACCTGAGAAAACATGATTAGTGAGTAATGAGCTATGCTTCATTTCAGCCCTCAATATATTCTTTTGAGTTTAGCCTCTTTTCCCACTTACGGCACGCATAACGTACCACTTGTTAGTTATATCTGCCATTGTTGTAAAAAGATTAACCTGGATAAACAACTCCCATGAGGTTCTTAAACACAAGATCCATAACAAACACTACCAACGCAATGACAAGGGAAGCAGTTAAAACTATCATAGCGCTATGTGTTAGTTCACGGCTTGTCTGGGCCAAGTTGTTTTATGCGCAAGTTCGTCATAGCAACACTTGCAATAATTTTACAAACTTCTTTAACATAATATCTGCTTTTTGGCACGGGGTTGGAAGGCTCGAACTCCCGACACCTGGTTTTTGGAGACCAGTGCTCACCAACTGAGCTAAACCCGTAAGAAAGTCTCCACAACCGCAGCTGCGGAGACTTTATAATATTATTGAAGATAATTTATATTCTTCAGTAATTATCCTTCCTCTTCTACATCAGGAAGAATCTTTGTAATCTGCCTGAACCTACTGTACGACCACCTTCACGGATAGCGAAACGAAGACCTTCGTTCAGAGCAACCTTATAAATCAGGCGAACTTCAATCTCAACGTTATCACCAGGCATTACCATATCAACGCCTTCTGGAAGTGTAATCTCACCAGTACAGTCCATAGTACGGAGATAGAACTGAGGACGGTAGCGGTTACCGAATGGTGTATGACGACCACCCTCTTCCTTCTTCAATACATAGATAGATGCCTTGAAGTGATCGTGAGGAGTAATAGCACCCGGGTGTACGACTACCATACCACGCTTAACTTCCTCTTTGTCGATACCACGGAGAAGCAGACCAACATTGTCACCAGCTTCACCCTCATCAAGAGTCTTGCGGAACATTTCAACACCTGTAATAACAGACTTCTTATCCTCGCCAAGACCGAGGCAGCTGAACTTCGTCACCTACCTTGCAACGACCTGTTTCGATACGGCCAGTAGCAACAGTACCACGACCAGTAATAGAGAATACGTCCTCAACAGGCATCAAGAAAGGCTTGTCAACCTCACGTGTAGGCTCCTGAATCCAGTTATCAACAGTATCCATCAGCTCCATAACGCTGTCTTCCCACTTTGCAACACCGTTCAGTGCACCGAGAGCAGAACCAACAACAATAGGAGAATCTTCCTCATATCCATAAGAAGTAAGAAGGTCCTGAACGTCCATCTTTACGAGGTCGATCATTTCTTCGTCAACTTCTGGGTCATCGCACTTGTTCAAGAAAACAACCAGACGAGTACGTTTACCTGACGAGCGAGCAATACGTGCTCTCACGTGTTTGAGGCATAGGACCGTCAGTAGCAGCAACAACAAGGATAGCACCGTCCATCTGAGCAGCACCAGTTACCATGTTCTTTACATAGTCGGCGTGTCCAGGACAGTCAACGTGAGCATAATGACGCTTGCCAGTTTCATACTCAATGTGTGCTGTGTTGATGGTAATACCACGTTCCTTCTCTTCAGGAGCATTGTCAATCTGATCGAATGACTTTACATCCTCACCCGTTCCTAAACGTTCGTGCAGCACCTTAGAGATGGCTGCTGTAGAGTAGTCTTACCGTGGTCAACGGACCAATTGTACCAATGTTAACATGCGGTTTTAGTACGCATAGACCTCTTTAGCCATAGCTTTACTTTTTATTATAATAAATTAAATTATCTAATGAATTAATTATCTTTCTTTGTTGCTGCAAGTATAGACTTAGAAGCAGAGCTGTAACTGAGAGTTGAACTCAGGACCTCTTCCTTACCAAGGAAGTGCTCTACCACTGAGCTATTACAGCAAAGGGTTTTTAGAGCGGAAAAACGGGCTCAAACCCGCGACCCCCAGCTTGAAGGCTAGTAGCTCTATCAACTGAGCTATTTCCGCAAGACTTACTTATCTTTCTGTAAGAGTGGGTGGTGATGGATTCGAACCACCGAAGGCAAGAGCCAGCAGATTTTACAGTCTGCCCCATTTGGCCACTCTGGTAACCACCCAAGAATATTGTTCTACATTGTCAGGAATCTCTCTTCCTGTTGTATTTTAGATGCCTTATTGAAGAGCCTCTTGTCGGATTCGAACCAACGACCCCGAGATTACAAATCACGTGCTCTGGCCAACTGAGCTAAAGAGGCAGTTCTTTGCAGCCGTTTGAGGCTTACACAGACTCGTTATAAAACGGCTGCAAAGATACTACATATTTTCAAATATCCAAAACTTTTCGAGAAATTTTTTAGCGTTTTCTCGATTTTTCCTTAAACTTCTCGAGTTGTATTCGCATTGCATCTACGCACTGATCAACGCTTTCTTCAAAGCTGTCACATGTCTTTGTTACGAATAAAAGGATTTCCTCCCGGTACAGTAACAGTAAGATTGGTTTCTTTATTGAGTGCGGATGCCGGCTTTACAACCTTTAATTGCACCTCTACTTTCTTAATATCTTCGAATGATTTTTCTAACTTGGCAGTTTTCTTTTCGATAAATGCCTGTAACTTTTCGGTAGCGTCGAAATGAATCGACTGAATTTTTCACGTCCATATTTACCTCCGTTTTAAAAAGTTAAACTTATGTTTAAATATTGAACCCTAAGCCCTGGGTGGGCTTCATTATATATTCGTTTAAGCTGTTCAAAAGTGGTATGCGTATAGATTTCGGTTGTAGAAACACTTTCGTGTCCCAGTAATCGTTTTACGCTTTCGATACCAGCTCCATGATTCAGCATCGCCGTGGCAAAAGGTATGCCCTAAGCACATGAGGCGACAGCTTTTTGAGTGCATACCCGTGACAGGGTGTTTTTCACTCTTCACGAACCTGACCTGAGGTCATTCTGCAACCTTTTTCCGTTAAAAAGAAAGCATTGTCCAAACGACCTGTTTCTTTATTACGGACAGACTGATAATTTTTCAAACTCTCTGCCAGCTCTTTTACCGAACGGAATAATACGTTGTTTATTGCCCTTTCCAGTTACTTTCAGCTGATTTTTCCAAAAATTGACCGACTCATTATTCAGCCCCTGTCAATTCTGAAAGGCGAATACCTGTTTCATAAAAACGTCATAATGATGGTACGGGCACGTACATCTTTATAATCGTTTCCCCCACATCTCATCGTCCAAAAGCCTGTTTATCTCATCCTCTTTCAGAAACTGAGGAAGAGGCTTGCTTTTCTTTGGAGGTTCAATATTGTGCGCAGGGTCGTACTCAACAAGCCGATGTGCAAGAGCAAAACGGTAAAAGAGCGAACCGCTGAAAGCCTGCGGCAAACGGTAGCAGCTTTATTTCCCTTTATCAATCATGCTCTCCATCCAGTCACGAATAATATCACTATCAACCGTGTTCCAGTCGAGCAGATCATCGAGTTCCTTAAAAACGCTTCAAAAATAGCCCAGATCAGTCCTGTAATCATCAACTGTCAGGGGATGAGCGTCTAAGCTCATATTGAAGGTAATTTAAGAATTCTTCTACCATCATCAGCTTTGCTCCTTACCGAGTATTTCCTATATTCCCGGCAACGAATATAAACAAAATTCCTTTTAACTACCAAATTTTTTGAAGAAGAAATTGTTATTCTTCTTCGCGACGAAGCTTCTGTACGTAGATAGCGTGCTCCATCTTGAGACGTTTCTTTTACAGATGGTTTGTCAAACTGCTGACGTGCACGCAGCTCTTTTAACAACACCTGTTTTTCAAACTTTCTCTTGAATTTTTGAGAGCTCTTTCGATGTTCTCGCCATCCTTTACTGGTACAATAATCATTTTTGTTTTGGTTTAAAATTTTAATGTTACACATATTTCGGAGCACAACACTCCAATTTGGGATGCAAAATTACATCTTATTTTTTTAATATCCAAATCTTTAGATTGCTTTTTGTCTATCCTTCTTACCTGCACCACACATGCCTGAACAAGGCTTCGTGCACAGCTCTGTTTACAGGTTACCTCACTAAGGATACCGCTTATACTGGCTTTCTGTCCGTGTTTTTGCTGATGTATATTTCCCCGATTATACCATAAGTTATATTGCATTAGAACGATATGTTTGTTGTTCGACGGCCGCCAGCAGCGCTGTTGACGGCCGTCATACACTAACGTTCGACGGCCGCCGTACGCGTTGCTGACGGCCGTCGAACAACAAACTTTACCTCAGCTTTTTCCCATTGAACAAATTGTACAGTATTCAGCTTAATTGTGTAATCAGACTGTTGTTTTTACCATAAACCTCAGTTCTTTTAAAAATAGCTACGGCAAAAATATTATATCCAACATGATGCCAGCCGTCAGAATATTTTATATATTTGCAAAATATTACGAATTAGCTTAAGTGTTATGCAGATTATTCTTGCCAACGCCAAAAATAATGAATTCCCAATGGGAAACAGCTGTTCCTATAACCACAGAGCCTCGCTTTAAGCGTGAGGCTCAGGCGTTTACACGTGAGCTTGGTACATACGCGGTTGAAGAATTGGCTGCTATTTTTAGCTGTAACTCTAAAATTGCGGCCGGAAACAGACTCGATTTCAATCGTTTACGGTTAAAGACGAGCTTGTCCCGGCCATTCTTGCCTATAATGGTCAGGCTTACAAATACCTGAAAGCCTCTGAATTTAATACTGAAGATTTTACATTTGCACAGCAGCATCTGCTCATTCTGTCGTTTTTTATATGGCATGCTTAAGCCTTTAGACCCTCATACATCCCTACCGTATTGAGGAGCGTTCACAACTGTTAAGTGCCAACGGTAAAAGCCTTGCCGACTTTTTGAAAGCCCTGCTTACCGACGTGCTCATTGCCACAGTAAAGGCCGATGACGGCGTTCTGGTACATCTTGCTACCGCAGAATACGAACACCTTTTTCAACTGGACGCGCGTATGAGCGAAGTAACCGTAATACGACCGTTGTTTATGGTTGACAAAGGTATTGAATTAAAAACCGTAACCGTGCACGCAAAGAGCTGCCGTGGAGCTATGGCACGCTATATTATTTGCAACAGAATAACAGAGCCTGAACAGCTGAAAGGCTTTTACGCTTAACGGATACAAATATCAGTCTAACTACGGGGATGCACTGCATCCTCATTTTTATAAGTAAATAGAAAACAATATGGAAACAGGACAAAAAAACTACCCGAAAAACCTGGGCTTTGACCAGGACGGCAAGGAGTGGAAGACCAGCGAACTAAAAGGAGGTTGTACTTTATGTTTTGATCCGAAAGATTCCACCCAGGTTGCACCAACGAGGGCCTGCAGCCTGCGCGATAATTACGAACGCTTTCTTGCACAAGGGTATGTAGTGATCGGGGTTAGCGCACAGGATGCCAGGTCGCATAGAAATTCATTGAGAAATATAATCTTCCATTTCCCCTCATTTGCGATACCGAACATCGCTTAATGGAAGAGCTGGGTGTGTGGGGAGAGAAAAGATGGCTGGCAGAACCTATGTGGAGACCTTTTCGTACAACTTTCATCACTAACGAAGAAGGTACCATCGTTCAAATCTTTCACCCGAAAGATTAAGGTAAAAAGAGCACGCCACACGGATTTTGGGTGAATAAGCCGGTGGCGTAATTCTGTTACCCCAACAGCCGTAAAACAAAGAGTCCACAATACTCATCAGTAGTATTGTGGATTCTTTGTTATATCACTATACGTGGGAAGGGAGAACAACAACCTCTTTTTACGGTCTTTTTTGTAACGTTGTCTCTTCAGCAAATAGCTGGTCTAACGTATCGTACAGTGCTATACCGTAATGTTTGCATGTTATACGGACATTGTCGTACCGGTAGAAACCGCGCGGACATACAACATACATCTTGCCCGATCGCGCAAAAAGTCCCATCTCAAGCAGTGATATTGGCGACTTGCTCGTTTCTAAAATATTCATAATAATCAGGTCGGAGGCTTCCAAATGCTCTAATTCCCAATTCACCTGATAGTCGATTTCGCCCGTCTTTGACGCATCCCAGTGTTTTTGTCGCGGGTTAAACAGCAGCCACTTTCCACCAACAGCCTCGAATCTTTCTGCCACCTGCGACTGCCAGTCGCTGCTGTTTCCCATATCAATGGTACCAGCCAGGAAAACCTTTTTAGCATGTAAGGGTGTCAGCACTGTTGGCTATTATTTCATGCGGATGAAGCATAACCACCTGTGCCCACGACCTGCTGGCAGGGTACTGCTGTAACAAAAAGTATTCCTGTTATAAAGGCCTTTATTCTTTCCACGCCCATAAACCTCTACACCTTATTATATATAGTAACGGGTATTCATAAACCTTGCCTTATTTCTTACAACCGTACAGAGCGGAGCATACTACATAGCGTATCGATAAAACTTTTTGCAATAAGCTAACCCATTAACCTATATTGCCTGCTTTTTACAAGGTATTCGGCTATCTGAACAGCATTTAGTGCTGCTCCTTTTTCTAATTTGATCGCCCGTAAGCCGCAGTGTATTGCCATTGTCATCACTTAAATCTTTACGGATACGGCCCACATAAATGTCGTCCTTTCCTGCGCTTTCAAAGGCATCGGATATACATAATTCTGAGGGTCATCAACCAGACTGACACCCGGTGCTTTCCTAAGGCCTCGCGAATTTCCTCTACACTCAACGGGCGTTCGGTTTCAAACCATACACTTTCCGAATGACTCCGGAGAGAAGAAACACGTACACACGTTGCCGATGTTCTTACATCAGAGTGCATAATCTTCTGTGTTTCATGAAACATCTTCATTTCTTCTTTCGTGTAATCGTTGGGAGTCATCTTGTCTATTTGTGGAATAACGTTGTAAGCCAGCTGATGAGGGAATTTCTCAATGGTGCTGACGCGCCCCTCTTCCACAATTTCCTTATACTGTTGCTCAATTCTTTCATTGCCGCTGCACCGGCACCCGATGCACTCTGGTAGCTTGCTACACGCACTTTGCGAATACGGCTCAACTTGTTAATGGGGTTAAGCACAGTAACCATCATAATAGTAGTGCAGTTTGGATTGGCTATGTGCCGCGCGGATGGACGAGCATCCTCCGAATTAATCTCAGGGACAACCAGAGGCACATCATCTTCCATACGAAACTGGCTGGAATTATCAATCATTACTGCCCCGTACTTTGTAATCGTATCGGCAAATTCGGCTGACGTTCCACCACCGGCAGAAGTAAAGGCCAGGTCAATATCCTTAAAAATCATCATTATGTTGAAGTTCCTTTACGGTGTAATCCTTTCCCATAAAGGTATATTTGCGTCCTGCACTACGCTTTGAACCAAATAAAACAAGGTCGTCAAGTGGGAATTTTCGTTCTGCAAGAATGCGCAGAAACTCTTGTCCCTACTAGCTCCGCTTACGCCAACAATTGCTACTCTCATAAGCTGTTGTATTTATAAATTTATATGTAAAACTACAATCAGGTTGCAAAAATACAACTTTTAATCCGATATTACAACAATATGTAATTGTTTTATACCTCCTGCATATAGGAAAGTTATTTCATGTTTACAGCCTTATACTATGTTTTAGTACCTTTTGTGCTGATAAGAATACACTTACACGCCATGCCTTACATTGCATCATATTTCCCATTACCAACCCTACGCTCATCTTTTTGTGGTAATGCTCATTATTTTTACTGGCACCTGTAATCATGGGTGAGTTGCGCATCCCGCATATTATAGGCATGGTGCTTGCAGGTGTAGCCATAGGACCCTTCGGCTTTAATATTCTAACACGTGATGCTTCCTTCGAGCTCTTCGGGCGTGTGAGGCCTTTATTATATTATGTTTCTGGCATCGTTGAAATGGATATGGAGGGCTTAAGCGTAATAAATACCGCACACTGTTTTTTTGCACTGCTGACCTTTGCAATACCTTTTCGCCCTGATGTACGCAGCAAGTATCAGTCTTTTACATTACGTACCTATGGCTGCGCTGCTGCTGGGCGTCATTATGTCGTCGAACACACTGGTATCTTATCCCATCGTCAGCCGCTACGGGCTGCAGAGCGAGGACAGTGTTACACTTAGTGTAGGGTGCTTCTATGCTGAGCTTACTGTTGTCATTAATATGTCTGGCCATTATTGTAGCATCCTGTAATGGTACCGGAGACTGGCAGTTCTGGATTGTTTTATTGCCAAATTTGCTGTTTATTGTGTGGCTCTCATCTATTTTTGTACCACGAGTTACACGATGGTTTCTGCGTCGTTACAGCGATGCCGTTATGCAATTCATATTTATTATGGGCATCCTTTTCCTTAGTGCGGCACTGGCTGAGCTTGTAGGATTGGAGGGAATATTTGGTGCTTTCTTTTCAGGTATTATCCTGAACCGGTTCATTCCTCACGTATCACCACTGATGAATCGTATAGAATTTATCGGCAGTGCGTTGTTTATCCCCTACTTTCTCATCGGCGTGGGAATGCTTATCAATATAAGATTACTCTTTCAGGGCGGTGGAATTATATGGACAGTACTGTGTATTGTTGTGTTTGGTACGCTGGGAAAGGCTGTGGCTGCCTACCTGTCAGGGATGGCTTTTTCAGGTTGCCACGAGTAGCGTCGCATGATGTTCGAGGCTCACTTCTGCCCATGCCGCAGGCGCAGCATCATGGTAATGGTAGGCATGAAACTAAAAACAGCAGAGGGATACCTGTTGTTGACGAACGAATGCTGAATGGAATAGTCATCATGATTCTGTTCACCTGCATCATCTCTTCTCTCATTACAGAGGCTTTCGGCCCGTATGATTTATCATCCGTGATAAAGAAATTACCGGCAGAAGATAACCGCAACGATGACGAGCTGATGCTTATTCCTGTTAAATATAAGGAATATGCCACCTGATGGACATAGCCCTGATGATGCGCAACCCTAAATTGGGAAGAAATCTTGTTGCACTAAACGTAGTTTACGACGATGACCACATGCGACAGCATCAGGAGGAGGGTATCAGATTGCTGGAAGAGGTATCCGAATATGCTTCAAGCTCAGACGTAAGTGTGCAAACTCAGGTTCGCATTGCAGCCAATATAGCCAACGGTATTAAGCATGCCTTTAAGGAATTTCGTGCATCTGAAATCCTCATTGGCATGCACATGCACGATAAAGTGTCAGCAAAGTTCTGGGGAGAGTTTCATCAAAGTCTGTTCAATGGCCTCCACAGGCAAATCATGATGGCTCGCCTTTACCACCCTCTTTCAACGTTAAGGGCGCATTGTTGTTGCCGTACCCTCCAGGGCACAGTATGAGCCGGGCTTTTACAGATGGCTGGAAAGGTTGAGCCGTATGGCCGAAAAGCATAGAGTGCAGAGTGCAGTTTTCAGGACGTACCGATGCGTTACAAATCATCAATCAGTTCATAACGAACCGACATCCCAATGTGAGAGCTATTTACCAGACTATGGAACATTGGAACGAATTGCCTCGTCTGGCAACAACAATAGCAAACGATCATTTGTTTGTTGTGGTTACGGCCCGCGAGGGTACTGTTTCATACAAAACCGCAATGGACCACCTTCCTGAAGAGCTTACAAAAATATTTTAAGGGGAAAAAAATCTCATAATTATTTTCCCCGGATCAATATGGAGACGACAAAACCACAATGACTTTTTGCACAGCCTCAGCACACTGAAGAACGCTCGGCATATGAGGAAATAAGGGAGTGGGCAAGACGAAAGAGACGATTAATTATGAGGAAGTAAACTTCATGGTATTGCCGGTGCATGTACAATTCGTTTATTTTGTTGTGCCATAATCATAAAAGATGTAACAACTGGCTGTAAAAACAAAGAAAACAATATAAAGAAAAATGATAGATATTAAAGGTATAACCAAATCGTTTGGTACATTACAAGTGCTTAAAAACATTGATTTGCATATTGATAAAAGGTGAAGTTGTTTCTATTGTAGGGCCTTCGGGGCAGGAAAAACAACACTGTTACAAATTATCGGTACGCTCGACAGACCTGATAAAGGCTCTGTTTTGATTGATAACATTGACGTAAGCAACCTGTCTGAGAAAAGATTGGCCGACTTTCGCAATCAGCATATCGGGTTCGTTTTTTCAGTTTCACCAGCTCCTTCCCGAGTTTACTGCTTTGGAAAACATTATGATTCCGGCTTTCATTGCAGGTAAAAGTCGGAGCGAAGCAAAAGCAAGAGCCGAAGAACTGCTGGCTTTTATGGACCTTTCTGACCGCGCAGGCCATAAGCCCAATGAGCTGTCGGGAGGTGAAAAACAACGCATTACCGTAGTCCCGTGCTCTGGTAAACAACCCCGATGTAATTCTTGCCGACGAGCCTTCAGGTAGTCTCGATTCAAAAGAATAAAGCCGATTTACACAGTCTTTTCTTTGAGCTCCGTGACAAATTCGGTCAGACATTCGTCATCGTTACGCATGATGAAAGCCTTGCTTCCATCACTGACCGCACCATTCATATGAAGGATGGGATGCTCACTAATACAGCATCCGGTGACATCGACGCCACTGTATGATTTTGCTTTTCGGTTTTAATATTCAGCCTTATTTTAACTTACACATCATGACTCAAATTAAACTGGGTGACTATAACACCCTCAAGATGGTAAAAATAGCAGAGCGTTCCGACTCTCATGCATTTGGAGGAAAGGAAGTTTTTGGCATTTATCTCGACGGAGGTAAGGAGGAGAAATTCTCATGCCCTCAGAAATATGTGCCGGAAGGCATAAAAACGGGTGATGAAATAAGGTGTTTCGTATACCTCGATCAGGATGAAAGACCTGTCGCTACTACCGAAACACCATTAGTAAAAACAGGTGAATTTGGATACTTAGAGTGTACATGGGTAAACGAGTACGGTGCTTTCTGAACTGGGGACTAATGAAAGACGTGTTCTGTCCGTTCAGAGAGCAGAAGCGAAAGATAAATCGGTGAACGATATATTGTTTATCTTTACATCGATGAGGAAAGTTACCGCATCGTTGCTTCTGCCAAGGTTGAACGCTTCCTGCAGGATTTGACAACCGATAACTCAGAAAGTGACGGCAACGAGAATCGCAATAAATTGCAAGTAGGGCATGAAACTGCCTATCCTTATATGGCAAAAGTCGCCGCTTGGCTTTTAAGGTTATCATCGATAACCGGTATCGAGGACTCATCTATCAAGACCAAATATTCCGCCTTGTGCATACCGGCGACCGTATGCAAGGCTATATTCAGAACATCAGAAAGGATGGAAAAGTTGACGTTAGCCTGCAACCCTGCAGGACGGCAGCAAACTGAAGACTTTGCAGAAAATACTGTTACAGTATCTCAAAAGACAATGCCGGCGTTTGTAAATTAGGCGATAAAAGTGAAGCCGATGCTATTTACGACCTGTTTCATGTGAGCAAAAGGTATACAAACGGGCTGTTGGCGACCTGTACAGACGCAGGTTAATCTCTGTGGAACCCACTTGTATAAGGTTAGTTTAACTGCAATAACAGTTCTTCTCATTACACAAGTGATTATTGTTTACCGCATCATTAATCAGAAATAAGCTCATATCTCATCCATAATAAAAAGGATACTCTGCACCTTATGCAAAGTATCCTTTTTCATGATTATAGTATGATTTGTTCTAACCGATTTAGAACTCCGCATTTTTGGGTGTACGCGGGAATGGAATAACGTCACGAATATTCTGCATTCCTGTTACAAAAAGTATCAATCGTTCAAAGCCAAGACCAAAACCAGCATGTGGACATGAGCCATATTTGCGCGTATCAAGATACCATGAATAGCTATTCTTGTCCATTCCACGCTGTTTCAGCTCACCAAGAAGCTTCTGAAGATTTTCCTCGCGCACCGATCCACGCAATGATTTCACCCTATGCGAGGAACAGCACATCGGTACCTTGCATGGTACGTCCGTCTGGATTCTTCTTCATGTAAAAGGCTTTTTATCTCAGCAGGATAATCAGTCATGATAACAGGTCGCTTAAAATGTTCCTCTACAAGATAGCGTTCATGCTCGGAAGCAAGGTCCATACCCCACCCTGTTATCGGGAACTCAAACTTGTGTCCAGCCTTTACAGCGTCCTCAAGAATGTTGATTCCTTCAGTATAAGTAAGTCGGACAAAGTCTTCGTTTTACAACCGATTTCAACGTATCAATAAGCGTTTTTGTCAATCATCTTATTGAGGAATTCCAGATCGTCCTTGCAATTGGTTAACACCCAATTTACACAATACGTAATGAAATCTTCCTCAAGATCCATCAGCTCATCTTTGTCCATGAAGGCTACTTCTGGCTCTATCATCCAGAATTCAGCCAGGTGTCGAGGAGTATTGCTGTTCTCAGCGCGGAACGTCGGGCCAAATGTGTAGATAGCCCCTAAGGCTGTTGCTCCCAGCTCTCCTTCAAGCTGACCCGACACGGTAAGGCTTGTTTTCTTTCCAAAGAAGTCTTTATCATACTCTACCTTGCCGCCCTTTGCCACACGTTCAAGGTCAAGGGTTGTAACCTGAAACATTTCTCCTGCTCCTTCTGCATCACTGGCTGTAATAAGTGGCGTATGGAAGTAGTAGAATCCATGTTCATGAAAGTAACGATGAATGGCAATAGCCATGTTGTGACGTATGCGAAAGACGGCACCAAACGTATTTGTACGCAGACGCATATGAGCATACTGTCGCATATATTCAAAGCTCTGGCCCTTCTTTTGCATAGGGATAATCGCTCGGACACAGACCGTAAATTTCGACCTCTTTCGCCTGAATCTCTACGCTCTGCCCTGCTCCCTGGCTTTCAACAAGCGTACCAGTAGCCCTGATACATGCCCCTGTGGTAATAGCTTTCAGCTGTTCAGCATCCATTACTTCAGGACTAACTACCACCTGTATGTTCTTAATGGTTGAACCATCGTTTAAGGCAATAAAAGTCGACAGCTTTACTACTGCGGTGCGAGCGCACCCATCCCTTTACAGTTATATCCTTTCCATAATCGGTGCTCACAAGTGCATCGACAACCTTTATTCTTTTTCATAATTGCTTGTATGTTCTTATTTGTCATACCCGTTGTTATCCGGTTTTATTCGAACATGCCGCTACGGAGCATATCAACCTCCTGTTCTGTAAGGAAGCGCCAATCGCCACGACGAAGGTTTTTCTTTGTCAATCCGGCAAATTGCACACGGTCAAGACGAATAACACGGTAACCAAGACTTTCAAAAATACGGCGAACAATACGATTCTTACCGCTGTGAATCTCAATACCCTACTTGGTTATGAGCCTCATCATTGGCGTATTCGATAGCATCTGCATGCACTTCTCCGTCCTCAAGTTCGATGCCTTCGGCAATCTTCTGCAAGTCGGTCATTGCACATTCTTGTCTAAGAATACGTGATATACCTTTTTCTTCAAGAACTTCGGGTGTGTAAGCTTGCTGGCCATATCGCCGTCATTAGTGAGCAAAGCACACCAGTGGTGTTACGGTCAAGGCGTCCTACTGGATAAATACGCTCGGGACACGCACCCTTTACGAGGTCCATTACGGTTTTACGCTGTTGTGGATCATCGCTTGTAGTAACATAATCCTTCGGCTTATTGAGCAGAACATAAACCTTCTTCTCAATAGAGACGGGCTGATCGTGGAATTTTATTTCATCAGAACGGAGCACCTCTTGTACCCAATTCTGTAACAACGTTGCCATTTACACTTACTACACGCAGCCTGAATAAACTCGTCGGCCTCACGACGTGAGCACACACCGGCATTAGCTAAGAACTTATTTAAACGGATGGGTTCATTGGGATCGATATGTTCTTCCTTATATTCGATACGCTTTTTCAAACTATATTTTGCGTTGGGATCGTAGCCAGGGCGTTGTCCATAGCCTCCCGGACGGGGTTGATAACCGCCTTGTGGGCGACCATAACCACCCTGCTGTGGACGACCATAGCCTCCCTGACGAGATTGATAACCACCTTGTGGACGACCGTAACCGCCCTGACGAGGGCTGGAAACCGCCTTGTGAACGACCGTAACCACCCTGACGAGGGCTGATAACCTCCTTCACGAGGCTGGTAACTTCCCTGGCGTTGTTGGTAACCACCACCTTCATTACTATTACCGAAACGCGGACGAGCATAACCTCCTGGCGCTGTTGGTAGCCACCTTCGTGCTGGCCATATCCTCCCTGACGAGGCTGATAGCCTCCTTCACGCTGCTGATAACTACTCTGACGAGGCTGGTAACCACCCTCTTCACCATTATTATTATAATGAGGGCGCACATAAGAACCCTGACGAGACTGATAATTTGGGCGCGACTGATAACCGCTATACTGTGTATGCGATGTGTCATTGCTTTGTTGAAGACTGGCTCCAAAACCCTCAGGACGAAAGCCACCCTCTTCTGGTTTAGCACTACGGTCGCTACTATATGCACGTGTTGTATGGATACGCGGGCGCTGTGGGCGACCATTCCTGACGAATATTCTCTCTGATAACCTGAAGAACGTGTATAACCTTCACGGCCGCCTTCTGCACTCTGGCTCTGTTGCATCACAGAATCCTGACTTTTATTCTCTAACTCTTCTGACATAATTAATTTGAATTTTAGCCTCTCGGCTATGGTCAATAAATGTTATCTAAAAATTTTTAAATGAAATTATTTATTACTTTTTCTAAAAATATTATTACCCCAACTTACGAACAAACGCTTTCACGAAACTGTGGCAGACTGTTTATATACCAGTATAGTTCAGTGGCGAAATAGCCATCAGCTCGGCTTTTTACTTCATTGCTTACATCAAAGCTTACTGATAAATTCATGAATAGTTTCTTCATCCATTGCCTTGTTTGTACGTGTAAGCGCCTTCAAAGCTTCATAAGGATGCGGATAGCCTTCGCGCCGCAAAAACCGTTTGAATAGCCTCAGCTACCACAGCCCCATGTGTTTTTCAAGGTCAGCCTTTATACGCTCGTCATGCAGAATAAGCTTACGCAATCCCCTTCAATGTACTTTGAATAGCGATGACACTATGCCCCCACTGGTACACCAATATTACGAAGAACAGTAGAATCAGTTAAATCGCGCTGAAGTCTGCTTACAGGCAACTTGGTCGACAAAAACGTCAGGATAGCATTGGCTATACCGAGGTTACCCTCTGAGTTTTCATAGTCGATAGGATTAACTTTATGAGGCATTGCACTCGAACCTACTTCACCAGCCTTAATCTTTTTGTTTGAAATAGTCCATTGAAATATACATCCAAAAGTCGCGATCAAGGTCGATAATGATCGTGTTAATTCGTGAATGCCATCGAAGACAGCTGCCAGATAATCGTAATTACTGATTTGGGTTGTCCACTGTTCGCGCTCCAGGCCCAGCTTGTCATGTACAAAACTGTTACCAAAGGCACGCCAGTCATACGAAGGATATGCCACATGGTGAGCATTGAAATTGCCTGTTGCACCGCCAAACTTGGCTGTAAGCTTCGAAGCCTTCAATGTTTCAAGCTGCTCTGTAGGGCGGTATACGTAAACCATTATCTCCTTACCAAGACGTGTGGGCGATGCAGGCTGTCCATGAGTTTTAGCTAACATTGATACATTTTTCCACTCGTTGGCATACTGTTCCAATTGGTCTATCGGTTCTTCAACCTGTGGATAATAAACGTCATGTAAAAGCTTCTTTCAATAATAACGGGTAGCAGTATTGTTAATATCCTGCGAAGTTAATCCAAAATGAATAAATTCTTTATAGGCTTCAAGCCCGCCTATCTTGTCAAATTCCTCTTTCAGGAAATATTCAACAGCCTTAACATCATGGTTCGTAACCTTTTTCTATGTCCTTTTCACGTTGCGCACTTTGCTCATTAAAACGGATATAAACATCACGCAAGCGTTCGAACAAACTATGATCAAACTGTTTTTAGCTGAGGGAGAGGAAGCTCACAAAACAATAAAGTACTCTATCTCGACCCGTACACGATAGCGTATGAGGGCATATTCTGAAAAATAAGTCGGCCAGTGTTTGTGTTTTGCTACGGTAACGGCCATCGATAGGCGAAATGGCTGTTAATAAATCGAGATTCATAAACGATAAAAATATAATGCGTTTTACTATATTGCAAAATTACAAATTATCTTCGATTCGTCATTCATTGTTCGTAAAAATTTAGAGATAATAACAAAAATCTAAAGAAACAGAAGTAGCAAAGGTTTCGCTGCTACTATCCAATGTAAAAATAAACTGACAACATTTTAACATTTCTCCACAGAGTGTTACAGAGTGGACAATATAGCTATCATATCCTCTTTTTCGGCACAATTGTGACGACTACACATCGCCATACACAAACCATTAAATTGACAGAGAAATACCATTTAGACACAGGTGCATTATCTTTACGATGTAATTGCGGAACATTTACAACGTAAGCTGAAGCCTTTACATCGTAAAGGCAACGACTTTACGACGTAAAGAACAAGTGGATTATGCCGCAAAGGTAAAACCGCCAAAAGTCGAGATAAACACCTTACATCGACCTACCTTATAAAAATACTGAATATCAACATACTATAAAACATGTTCTGTTTTCAGCTTTTTACAAGCAAGGTACTCCGTCGATGAAAATATTGCGTTCACAACACACTTGCCGTAAAGTTTTTCGTAAGCTTTAACATATAGCATTCTACAACAATTGTCATATCAGAAGAGGTCTGTCACAGACCCATTCTCCTCAAAAACTCACAATGAAAAAATAGAATATTCTAAAACAAAAAGCTTCACAATCCAATTGAATTGTGAAGCTATCTTCTAACGTGGGCGTTGACGATTCGAACCGCCGACCCTCTGCTTGTAAGGCAGATGCTCTAAACCAGCTGAGCTAAACGCCCTAAAAATCCCCGCAGCCTCGAAAGACTACAGGAAACACCCCTAAGTGGGCGTTGACGAGTTCGAACCGCCGACCCCTCTGCTTGTAAGGCAGATGCTCTAAACCAGCTGAGCTAAACGCCCGATCTATCTCGGATTGCGGGTGCAAAGATAGTATCTTTCCTGCATTCCACCAAATTTTTATATATATTTTTCGATATTGATCAGGAAATATGATGAAAGAGCTACATAATACCAAATGAAAAAGACTGTTATGTCCATCTTTTTAAGTAAACATAAAGAGCTTTTTCGATAAGATATTCCTTTTTCTTCAATAAAACACTTGGCGTCTTTACGACAGCTTCATTATACAAAATCATGCAGTATTGATTGTTCTTATTATGAGATGAGTGTCATCTTTGATAAGCCATACGGTGTTTTACAATAACTGCACTATACGAAAACAGATGGAAAGATATGTTTTTACAGCAATATTCTTATTTTATCTAATAAGGTACTTCGCATTTTTCATTACAACTTTCTTACACGGAAAAAAATAAAGAACTAGCTTATCCTTCTACTAAAAACCTTCCATCTTTTACAGCCCACAGGTTGGTTTTTAGAGCTTGTTCCTCATGGTAATTTACAAAAGATATACTGTGTTATGAAGTAATCCCTACCCTGCAGGGTAAGGATTACACTGATTTTCAAGTAAGATACGATGAAACACCCAGTACCTCCAGCAGTACCAGTATGGGAACACACCAGTCTTACAAACAAGTAACGATAGCTTTTGTATTCTGTTTCGCTATCCCTTAGTTCCAAGAACCTTTACTGTATTATGCTTTTTACCATGATACACGCTAATTGCGTACACACCTGAGGGAAGACCATTAAACGGAAGCAGATAAGTGCCATCCTTTGCTCGCTCACAATAGCTCCTCTGACAATGTTTCCCGACACAGAAGCTATCTCAAAAACGAGCGTTTTTCTTCTTTATCCCGATTTCAGAATTACCTCAGCTCCTCTTCCTTTAACCATTCTGACAGCAGCATTATTGTTACCATACGACATCATATTAAAGATACCTGTTGATACCTTATATATATAAGGGCAAACTGTTTTGATGTCCATCGTATATGTGCCACCATACCTTCGCGATCAATCGAGAATGCATAAAATTAAAGTATAAAGGATAGGGCTCCACGATCAGCAGGATGCTCCATCAGGTCAGACAAAGCCAGACAAAGGGTGTTGTCTTTATACAAATCCTGAAATCCCTGTTAATCGTACTGATTCCGCCATTATTCTCCTTAAAAGCGCAAGGTTAACTTTTTATATTTATATCACCAGGGTTAAATATTAATTTTTATACTGTCGGGCAAACTGTACAATGCCACGTCATTCGTATAGGCAAAATTGCTGTTTCGTCCCGAGTTTATATGTAAAGCTTGTTTTTACTGATTGTTCCTGCTTTTTGGTTTACCATATCTTTCAAATTCGACGATGTGTTATATTCCATGAGGCATCAGTAAAAGGGTTTACAACCAGGTAACTTTTGTCTGCCACTTCTATCCTCACCTTAATCTGGTCTCTGTATGTCCCCAAAGTTCCGGTAACAACAGCTGTTCCGTTTTTTAAACCGCGCAAAATACCGTTTGTAACCATACAAACCTCAGGATTATCTACTCAGCTCAATGCTCCAGGATATAAATCCAGCAAATTTCCATCAACCTCCGTTTGCACTTCTATCGGATAGTTTACCTGATTGTCGAGCAAAAAGCAGAATCTAATCGAATGGAAACTGCGCCCTCAGCCCATCGCTCTACTTTAATTTTTTGCCGTGGCTCCATGGTATGTTGCAGTTATCTCTCCACCTTTTGTACCTGATGCCAGGAAGCTGCCGTCATCCAGAATCTGCCCTACTGAAGGGTCAACCGTTTGTGTAACACCCTGAACATCTTTCGATACCAGCACGCCATATTGATTATATCCATAATATAATGGCTTGTAAATGCCATACCGGGGCAGCCGTACACGCTCCTTCACGCATCTTATTTCGCTCACGTTATTATCAGAGGGAGCTGTTGAAACCACATAAATTCCATTTGAAACAGCACGTTCCTGTCCATCGCTCACCTTATTCATCGGACCGAAATCTTTCAGAAACAAGCAACTCGAGCCGCCCCCATCTAAGTTGATGGCATCGCTGGCACCTGCAAATTGCATAATTTCGGCCAGGTCTTTTGTAGTTGCACCCGTCGAGGCTGTGCTGCGACCGTCTACCACTACATTGAATAGCCGTCTTCCTGTCAGCCGTATATCCAAAGCCCGTACGCGGGTGAAGCTCTGCCCATACGTCGCCAGTGCTTACTACTCCATTCTTAATTATACAGCTGCGAATGTCGCCACCAATCACCTCTGAGAACGATTTGGCAACGCCATCCAATGTCATATTCAACGTAATTTTAACCTTACTGCCAACCGTTAATGCACCTAATGCAGCAGCTGTTGTGCCGTTAGCCGACAACACTGCATAGCCAGGGGTATAAGCATATTGCCTTTACCCGTCTCTATTTTTTCAACTTCGGCCTCCAAAGGCTTTGTTTACGCCCCACGTATTACCCGCTGTCAGCTTTACCAAAACTTCGGTACCGTCGTTCTCCGTGTGTGTATATTTCCCGTTAAGCTGGTTATAGAGTACCAGCTCTCCAGCCTCACGCACATGATTCACATGCGCTATCGAATAGCTGTTGCTGCCTATATTCAACGTGCCTGTATAGCTCATGGCACCCGCATACGGTGTTTTGGCATCATCAAAAGCCATTACTATCCTGTGGACCGGGTCCGTAGGAATGTCGGCTATCTCATGGTTTACCATGGTAAAACCAGTGGGAAGACCCACATATCCCGTTGTATGATAGAAGTCGCCATTGGTTCCTGCAATATACACTTCGCCTTCACGGCTCTTGCGTGCCGCCACACGGGTGGGCTGTTCGCCGCCGTATATAGAGTCGTTGCTGATGGCAGCGCGATAGGTTACGTAAGGGTTCGTCAGGGTCAACCTTTTAGTATAAATGCGTTCATACGCCGGGGACCTCTAAATTCAAGCGCCATATACTGTACGCCAGGACCCGCTTTAAACAGAGCCGTTGTATCAACAGTATAGCTTTTTCGCCTATCAACACATTGCCTGCCTGCGCAGTAATGCACAGCATAAGCAGGAGGAAGCTTTGAAATATCTTCTTCATCGTATTGCCTTGTAAAAAAATCAAATTACGAAGAGCACATGATTATTTTGTGTTAAAGAAGAGAGAAACAGCGGCTCTCCGCACTGTTCTCTCTCCCGTTCAACGTTAATCTGTTACTATCTTCGTTGTTTTTCCTGCTGCCGTCAACTTTCTGAATAGCCAGCATATAAACACCTTTTGCAGGTACGTTTACGGTGTGGCCGTCGGCCGACGACGCCACCTTCTGCCCGTCAACAGAATAAATATCAATTGTCTTTACAGGTCCATTAACCGTTACCTTGCACCCGTTAACCATAAAGTTTACACCGTCAGCGTTCAGTGTTTTTCACGCTTGTGGGGTCATCATTTGTAAATTCATCAATACCGTATCCGTTGCGATAGGCATAAATATTAATCCTCGCCTTCTTCTTTCCACCTGTTCCTTCAACAATCTCCACGTGGAAGGGCCGTTCTTACAGCGTTAGCCACACTGCCCTAAACCCGCCTCAGGGAAACGGTAAAGCAGCTTCATGTCAGCAAACGAGCGGCTGTCGTCTTTGAATTTAAACAAGTCGAAAGCCTGAGGAGGGTCGTTATTGGTATTTGTTGATGCTACTATCAGATAGTAAGAACCGTTAAGTTCAAACTCGGTAACACCGTTCTGGCCTGGCGAAGCTGGCGACAAGGGTTTGTTATTCTGAAAACCGTCAACCACGTTGCCGTTCATATCATAGAGCATGGGCAGGGTTGTAAAACCGTCATGATAAAACAGTTCGTCATCAACAATGTTGATACGGGAGCTGCTCCTGCGCCCGTGGCTGACTTTGGATTCAATTCAGACAGAACAATTGTTTGAGGATTGTCAGCATCGGCAAACCCCATTCGTTACCGTATACTTTAATACCGTATTACCCGCGCCAGGCTCAACACCACTGACCGGCAGCATAATAATACCGTTACCGTTCAGTATGTCACCGTAAACATCATAAGTATCAATTCGCATTGCCTTTTCCAGGGAGGCGGGAAGCGAGGTGTTTAGCACCGTCTTAAAGGTTACAGGGTTCTGGGTTACATCCACATAGTTTACCCTGAACAGGTGTGCAGCACCCTGTGCCGCGCATGTCAGTCGACATGTTTGCCACAAAAATGTGTCCCTGCATTATCGGCCTGAACATCATTTGCCACGAAACCAAGCATAGTTCCTTCTTCCCTGCCACATCTCCTTTGGCAACTCTATTGTACGAAGCAATGCACCAGTAACGCCGTCCAATTCAACAAGCTGGGAAACACCTCCTGCACCACGATTGCACACATACATTTTTGCTCATTGGCAACGGCCATGCCTCTGGCATCGCCCGGAATACCGCCCGGATATATCGAAGCTCCGCCATGAAGCACTGACGAATTAAGATAAAGGTTGGTAAGTTGCTCACCTGCTTCCGTAGCCGCATAAACAGCAGGATCCTTGTCTTGCTGTGCACTTGCTGTCACACCACAAAGGCCAATAATAGCCATACTAAGTAAAAATTTTCTCATATGTTTTAGGTTTAAATAATTATTTATGCGTGTTTTTCTGCCTTATACCAACACCACACACACGCTTCCGATAAAAATAAAAACGTCAATGGTTACATGATACGACATAGGCTTCGACGGGCAAATATACTCAGTAATTTCATATTCCTCTATCTTTTTTGAAAAATCGACATATTTATTTCTGTTTCTTCCTGCTGTTACATTTGTATCTCCTGCCCTTTACATTACTTTGCCCTTTACAATATTACCATTTATTCGTTGTATGACGGCCGCAGACAGCGTTGCTGACGGCCGTCACACCTGTTGTTCGACGGTCGTCAGCAACGCTGTCTGCGGCCGCCGAACTATAACCATATAACCCATATGGCACAAACCATACGGCGAAACGAACAGTCGTTATGTTAAAAAGGAGATACTATACAGAATAAAAAGCAACATTACATAACAATATGGACGTAATTTTGTACTTTTGCAAGCATATTGACAGGAAAACAACAACGTAACTTGCAAAATGGGTAAGAAAAGGATTATACAATAACATTTATGAACACGATGCCTGCGGCGTGGGCATGGTAGTAAATATAAACGGCGAAAAAAAGCCATCAGCTTGTTGACGATGCACTACAAGTTTTAGAGCACCTTCGCCATAGAGGCGCAGAGGGTGCTGACGGTAAAACCGGTGACGGAGCAGGCATTATGCTCCAGATTCCCCACGAATTTATATTGCTTCAAGGTATACCTGTTCCCGAGAAAGGAAATATGGTACAGGGCTTATTTTCCTTCCCAGGGACGAAAAAGCCCAAAAACGACATCCTCTCAGTAATGATTGAGGAGATTGAACGCGAGGAATGCAGCTGATGCACTTGCGTACAGTGCCCACCTGTTCAGAGTGTTTGGGAGAGGCTGCGGCCGAAACCGAACCCGACGTACGACAGATTTTTTGTTACTGGTACAGCAGCAGGACAACCCGATAACATTGAACGCACGCTGTATCTTATCCGTAAAAATAGAGAAACGCATCTGCAACAAACAGTTTTACATTTGCAGCCTGTCGTCACGCAATATTGTTTACAAAGGGAATGCTGTCGAGCTTGCAGCTCCGTCATTATCATCCCGACCTCACAAACAGCTATTTTACAAGTGGCATGGCATTGGTTCACAGCCGGTTTTTCAACCAATACGTTCCCTACATGGGCTTTGGCTCAGCCCTTCCGTCTGCTGGCACACAACGGCGAAATAAACACTATCCGCGGCAATCGCAGCTGGATGAAGGCACGTGAGGCGGTTTTTGTCGTCGGAGGTTCTCGGCGATATTCACGACATAAGCCCTATTATTCAGCCCGACATGAGCGACTCAGCAAGCCTCGATAACGTCTTTGAGTTCTTTATTATGAACGGTATGTCGCTGCCCCAGGCGTTGTCAATCATGGTTCCTGAAAGCTTTTAACGACAAGAATCCATTGTCTGAAGACCTCAAGGCTTTTTATGAATACCATTCCATTTTAATGGAACCGTGGGACGGTCCGGCGGCTTTACTTTTGCCGATGGGCGCTACGCGGGAGGTATGCTCGACCGCAACGGTCTGCGTCCGGCACGTTATACCATTACGAAAAGCGGCACAATGGTGGTGGCTTCCGAGGTAGGCGTGATGGATTTTTGACCCGGTAGAGGTAGTCGAAAAAGGGCGATTAGAACCCGGTAAGATATTACTTGTTGATACAAAAGAAGGCAAAATATACTACGATGGCGAAATAAAGGAGCAGCTGGCACATGAGCATCCTTACCGCCAGTGGCTGAATACGAATCGCATTCAGCTCGAAAACATTCATACCGGACGCAAGGTAAGCAATGCCGTTGAACACTTAAATGCCAAAGGAAACAGAGTTTTGGCTTTGGCAAAGAAGACATAAACGACACGCTCATACCGATGGCAACCCGAGGCCAGGAGCCAACAGCCTCAATGGGAAATGACACGCCTTTGGCCGTGTTGTCAGGCGAACCGCAGATATTTTTCAATTATTTCCGCCAGCAATTTGCACAGGTTACCAATCCCGCTATCGACTCAATTCGCGAACAACTGGTCATGAGCCTCACCGAATACATAGGGTCGTGTGGGCACGGGTATTCTTAATCCCGACGAAACCAACTGCAAAATGGTGCGGCTTCCACATCCTATATTGACGAACGGTCAGCTCGATATTCTTCAGAATATACGATATAAAGGCTTCCACACTTGCAAGCTGAGCATGACCTTTGAGCCTTACGCCGCATGAACCTTTATCCAACGAAGAACAGGAGGCAAAGCCTTGCTGGTGAAGCTCTTCGCGAAGCAATCGACCAACTTTGCAAAGCAGCAGAGCGCAGCGTTGACGATGGTTACAACTATATTATATTAAGCGATCGCGACGTCGACAGCCAACACGTTGCCATACCTTCGCTCCTTGCGGTGAGTGCTGTACACCATTATCTGATCAACGTTGGCAAGCGCGTGCAAACGGCTCTCATCGTAGAGTGGCGAAATACGTGAGGTTATGCACGCGGCACTGCTGTTAGGGTACAGTGCTTCTGCCCTTTGTCCGTATATGACATTCGCTATTCTTGACGACCTTGTGCAAAAAGGCAAGATACAAGAGAACTATCCCACGGCCGAAACCAACCATATTGCTGCGGTGAAAAAGGCTTTGTTGAAGATTATGGCCAAAATGGGAATCTCGACAATACGCTCATATCGCGGTGCCCAGATATTTGAATCTATCGGACTTTCTGAAAGTCTGCTGAAGTCTTATTTCGGTACAGACACATCGACTGTGGGCGGAATCGGACTTGATACCATCGCAAACGATGCCATTCAATTGCATAAAAAGGCCCATGCCATTATTGAAAAACAACGAAGAAAAGCCCTTCCTAACTTAGGACAGTTCCACTGGCGTGCCGACGGTATTAAACACTCATGGAACCCTCGACACCATAGCCGCTCTGCAATTAGCCACACGAACAGGCAACTATGAAACGTTTAAGCACTTTGAAAAGCTTGTAGACGATAAGCCTGAGCCTTTGTTTTTGCGCGACTTCCTTGACTTTAAGCGCAACCCTATCGACATTGATGAGGTAGAACCGGAGGCTGAAATTGTGAAGCATTTTGTGGTAGGGGCCATGTCTTTCGGCGCACTCTCGAAGGAAGCACATGAAGCTCTGGCCATGGCTATGAACAAATTGGGAGCACGTAGCAACACCGGCGAAGGCGGAGAAGACGCAGAACGCTTCCACACTACGGCTGAAGGCATCTCTCTTTCCAGCAAAACGAAGCAGGTTGCATCGGGTCGTTTCGGTGTGACGACGGGTATTTGGTCAACGCTGACGAAATACAGATAAAAAGGTTGCACAGGGCGCAAAGCCGGGCGAAGGCGGCCAGTTGCCAGGCTTTAAAGTGAATGAAGTTATCGCGAAAACGCGCCATTCTATCCCCGGTATAAGCCTTATATCTCCTCCGCCTCATCACGACATTTACTCGATAGAAGACTTAAAGCAGCTTATTTTTTCGACCTGAAGAACGTGAATCCGCGTGCTGCCATCAGCGTGAAACTGGTTGCAGAGAGCGGCATTGGCACCATTGCGGCCGGTGTTGTAAAGGCCAAGGCCGATCTCGTTGTTATATCAGGTGCCGAAGGTGGCACTGGTGCCTCGCCGGCTTCCAGTATGCGTTTCGCTGGCATTTCGCCAGAAATTGGCGTTGCAGAGACGCAACAGACGCTGGTTAAAAACGGTCTTCGATCGCTTTCACGATTGCAAGTAGACGGCCAAATGAAGACATCGCGCGATGTTATCATCATGGCTCTGCTTGGTGCTGAGGAGTTTGGTTTCGGCACAGCACCGCTAATTACGTTAGGTTGCGTCATGATGCGCAAATGTTCACAGAATACTTGTCCAATGGGTGTGCCACACAAGATACGAAGTACGGGGCTTTTTCCGTGGAAAATACGAATATGTGGTTAATTATTTCACTTTCCTTGCCCGGCATATACGTGAGTATCTTGCCGAGATGGGATTCAAATCGCTGAACGATATTGTTGGCCATACCGAGCTTTTAACCCGTCGTGATACTGCCTCCTGCTGGAAACCGGCATCGGATGCCGTCAGAACCAAGTGGGAAAGCTTAGATTTTGGCAGGCTCACCACATGTGAAACAGGCGACGTTTCAACTTATTGCACACGCACACAAGACCACGATTTGTACGACATTCTGGACGAACAAATCATTGATGCCGCTACTCATACCATAGAAACAGGCGGTGAAATAGATCTCGATTACCCGATAAAGAATACCAACCGTGCCGTTGGTGCTATGCTTTCGGGGCATATTGAGTGGCTGAAATCAAAGGAATTACAGAAGATTGCCGATGCCGGGATGGCTGGCAAAGCCTCTGAAAGCAATACGATAAAAACAGAAAAACAAGAACCAGCCCACCATTAACGTGAAGTTTAAAGGCTCGGCAGGTCAGAGCTTTGGTGCATTTTTGGTGAAGGGAGTCAACTTTAAGCTCGAGGGCGAAGCCAACGACTATTTTGCGAAAGGGTTGTCGGGAGGACACATTTCCATCCTTCCACCCAAGCGAAGCAACTTTAATGCCGAAGACAATATTATTGCAGGCAACACCGGTTTGTACGGGGCAACGACAGGTGAACTGTATATCAACGGCAAGGTTGGCGAACGATTTGCCGTTCGTAACAGCGGTGCCATTGCCGTTGTAGAGGGTACAGGCGACCACTGCTGCGAATATATGACGGGCGGACGCGTTGTTGTACTCGGACGAACAGGCCGTAATTTTGCTGCCGGTATGAGCGGAGGTGTAGCCTATGTATGGGATAAGGACCACGATTTCGACTATTATTGCAACATGGGTATGGTTGAAATTAACCTCGTTGAAGATACTACCTATCGTAAAGAACTGCACGAACTGATACGTCAACACTACTTATACACCGGCTCTAAGCTCGCAAGAACGATGTTAGACGACTGGAATCGCTATGTCGATGAGTTTTATACAGGTTGTGCCTATCGAGTATAAGCGCGTGCTTCAAGAGGAGCAGGTAAAGAAACTTCAGCAAAAATTGCCGACATACAAAGGGAGTATTGAAAGGTAAAAAGGGTAAAAAAAGTAAAAGAGTAAAGAATAAAAGTTTGTGGAAAAGAGCAATTACAAGCTGCCTGATTCCTGGCTTTTACAAACTGTTACCGATTAACTTCTGTGCCCTTTACCCCATGCGAGAACAAACATTATTGAATTTTTATATTATCATTATTATATATGGGTAATCCAAAAGGATTTTTAGAGGTCGAGAGAAAGGAAGCAGGCTACCGGCCTGTACACGATAGAATACACGACTTTGGCGAAGTAGAACAAACCCTTAACAGCAACGACCGCCGGCAACAAGCGGGCAGATGTATGGACTGTGGGGTGCCATTCTGCCACTGGGCTTGCCCACTCCACAACAAAATACCCGAGTGGAACGATGCCCTTTACCGCGGAGAGTGGCAGGAAGCTTATGTGCTGCTGTCGCAAACCAACGATTTTCCTGAGTTCACGGGGCGCATTTGCCCGGCCCTTTGCGAAAAAGGGTGCGTGCTAAACCTGATGAATCACGAACCCACAACGATACGAGAGAACGAGGCTGCCATTGCCGAGCATGCCTATCAGGAGGATTATGTGAAGCCCCGCATACCGAAAACGCAACGGGAAAAAGGTTGCCGTTGTAGGGTGCCGGACCTGCCGGACTAAGCACTGCCACACAACTAAACCAGCGTGGCTACGAGGTTACGGTATTCGAAGCACGTGAAAATGCAGGAGGCTTACTGCGCTTCGGTATACCGAATTTTAAGCTGAACAAGGATATTATAGACCGCAAGATGCGCATCTTAGAGGCCGAAGGCATACACTTTGTTTTACCATACGATGCTCGTAAACAACAAGCAAACCGATGTTGATATTCAAAACGACGATACACTTTCAGGTGCTAAAAAGGTGACCATTGAGGAACTGTCGGAGCAGTATGATGCCGTTGTCGTATGCACAGGTACACCGCAAGCCCGCGACTTACCGGCACCGGGCAGAAACCTTAAGGGCGTTTACTTTGCACTTGAAATGCTGGCACAGCAAAACCGCGTGCTGGCAGGGAGCGAGTTTGACAAAGCTGCGTTGGTAAATGCACGTGGTAAAGACGTGCTGGTTATTGGTGGTGGCGATACGGGTTCCGACTGTATTGGCACCTCTCACCGTCAGGGATGCAAAAGCGTTACACAAATAGAGATTATGCCACGTCCCGCAGACGGACCTGACGACCCGCAGAATCCGTGGCCCAACTGGCCTCGAACACTAAAGACCAGCTTCGCACATGAAGAAGGATGTACACGCAGATGGAACATCAACACCCTGGAATTTCTGGGTGAAAACGGCGTACTTACCGGCGTTAAAGTACAGGAAATAGAATGGGTGCCGAACCCTGAGGGTGGGCGTCCACTGATGAAACCTGCCAAAGAACCAGAAATAATAAAGGCAGATATGGTGCTTCTGGCCATGGGATTCCTGCCCCAGCATCTGCCCGAATATCCCGAAAACGTATTTGTTGCAGGCGATGCAGCAACAGGAGCAAGCCTTGTTGTGCGTGCTCTGGCAAGCGGAAGAGACGCTGCTGCAAATGTTGACCATTATCTGCATCAATAAATCTTTTATAATCATAACTCTCTTTATATTAAGGCGATACGCTGATATGCGGGTCGCCTTTTTCAGTAGTTCTTTCCACGTGATGACAGGTATTATGTTACAAAAGCACCATTTGGTTACTAATTTATAGCTGTTTAACCCGTGATTTACAATGTACCGGCCATACTTTTTATTTTAATATGTTCATCGTATGGCGACCGCCATCAGTGCTGCTGACGGTCGTCATACACATTGTTCGGCGGCCGTCGTACGCGCTGCTGACGGCCGCCGAACGATACCTCCATGCACGTAATGTCACGTCTAATACACCGCAAATGGCTTTACTTTTATAGCATAAATAGCAATACAACATGATGAAAAACATATTATCCATGAATAGGGCAAGGGACTGAAATTGCCCCATTAACCATCCTTTTTTTATCATTAATTTATTTTTAATATATTAGGTTTACGACCCAAATATAACTATCTTTGCTACCTAACTATTTGTATCTAAACGTCATGTTATTGCTCCGCATTCTTAAGAAATATCTTTCCACTTTCGGCAGTTATCTCTCCTGATGGGCCGCACATTTTCGCGTCCAGAGCGTTTCAGAATGTTTTTCAAGAGCTATGTTAAGGAAATGTCGCAGCTGGGTATAGATTCAATAGGCATCGTGTTACTGATTAGTTTTTCATCGGTGCCGTCATCTGCATTCAGATGAAAGTGAATATTCAAAGCCCGTGGATGCCGCGATGGGTAACAGGTTTCACTACCCGCAGATTATGTTACTCGAATTTTCCAGCTCAATCATGTGCTTAATTCTGGCCGGAAAGGTTGGTTCGAACATTGCCTCCGAGCTGGGAACCATGCGTGTTACACAACAGGTTGACGCACTCGACATCATGGGCATAAACTCAGCAAGCTATCTTATATTGCCGAAAATTATGGGATTGGTAACCATTATGCCTTTCCTCGTTATCTTTTCATCGGCTATGGGTATCGTGGGTGCTTATGCAACGGCATACATCGGGCAGATAATGTCGCCCGAAGACCCTAACTGAAGGTATGCGCCATTCGTTTAATTCGTGGTTCTGCGGATGAGTATCACCAAGAGTTTATTCTTTTGCCTTCATCATCGCCAGCGTGTCATCGTTCTTCGGCTACACTGCCGACGGCGGCTCTGTTGAGGTTGGAAAGTCGTCGACCGATGCGGTAGTGTGTAGCAGTGTGCTCATATTGTTCTTTGGATGTATTCCTGACACAGTTGCTGTCGTAAGCTAAAGGAGTTAGGAAGTTAAGGAGTTAGCAGGAGTTAAGACAATAGTCTGACAAACCGGACACATTGATAACAGAGGCGTTGACAACCGAGACCAGGCCTAACATACAGTTAAATTAGGAAACATGGCAAGCAAAAGCTTCAAAGAAATCATGGCTTGGCAGAAAGCCCATGCGTTTGTTATTAAGATATACAAAACAACAAAGACATTCCCTGACTGGGAGCGTTATGGGCTTTCTTCGCAGTTTCAAAAGAGCCGCTGTTTCCATAACTGCAAACATTGCAGAGGGGTATAAGCGTCTGGGTACGGCTGATAAGCTGCACTTTATGAATATAGCACAGGGTAGTTTAGAAGAATGCCGCTATTATATTCTTCTGGCAAAAGATGTAGGATACATCAACCTGCATACATGATGTGCTTAATAACGATATAGAAGAGGTTAGCAAGTTGCTGAACGGATACTGTAAAGGTATAACAAACCATCACTATACCCAACAAGAATAAGCATAGCAGAGACATAAAAATAAATAATATATAGCAGAAGAGAGACAGATAAGGATAAAGAAGACAGACAATATTGAAAGCCAATGCTCAAAAACCAAGCCGAACATTTGTCTTAACTCGATAACTTCCTAACTCCTTAACTCCTCATAATAAACTCAGGGGCTAAAATGATAGAAATTAAACACCTCACAAAATCCTTCGAGGACAAAAACAGTTCTAAAGGATATTAATGTTACGTTGAAACAGGAAAAAAACAAACCTTATCATCGGACAGAGCGGTTCAGGAAAGACGGTTCTGATGAAGAATCTTGTAGGATTACTCTCCCCCTACCGAGGGTGAAGTGCTCTATGACGGACGTAATTTTGTAACCATGAAGAAGCACGACCGTGTGATGATGCGCCGTGAGATGGGAATGATATTTCAGGGTTCTGCACTGTTCGATTCGCAAACAGTGCTCGAGAATGTCCGTTTTCCGCTCGATATGTTCTCAAATATGACTGCCCGTGAGCGCGACAGGCGGGCCATGGAGTGCCCTCGAGCGCGTTAAACTTAAGGATGCAGGCAGTAAGTTTCCTGAAGAAATATCAGGCGGTATGCAAGGGTGGCTATTGCACGGGCTATTGTACTGAACCCCAAATACCTTTTCTGCGACGAACCCAACTCAGGTCTCGACCCGAAAACATCATTGGTAATAGACAATTTGCTCGCCGAGATTACAAAAAGAGTTCAATATTACCACCATCATTAATACACATGACATGAACTCGGTAATGGGAATAGGAGAGAAAATTATATTTATTTACAAAGGTCATAAGGAATGGGAAGGTTCAAAGGACGATGTAATGGACTCAACTAACAAGAAGCTTAACGATTTTTGTTTTTTTGCCAGCGACCTCTTCCGTAAGGTAAAAACAGGTGGCCACAGAAAACGAATAAGTCACAGGTCGCATGATGTAGAGCCACGATAACTGTTGTATCTTCGTAACAGATTAGAAAATGAATATCGGCGCAAAGGGTTGTCCTTTGCGCCGATATTCATGATGTTATAACTGTGTCTGCTCACCGCATATACCATACTCCTTTGTGCTCAACCATCGGCACTATCACCTCTTCGGCAGTACCATTACCATATACAAACTTAAGAAAAACATCGGCTACATGCTTCGATGTGTCTGCTTTGGCAATGACATACTTCACCTCTTTAATACCGTCATGACCGTCTTGCTGCCCCAAAAACATCTTAGCGTTGGCTACTAACTGCTCATGATACGAGGCGGGTATTGAGTCGGGCTGATACCTTCCCTGCCACAAACGATTCGAAATCGCCATGCAGAAGCTGATCATAATAAGCCTTAGCTGCCTGCCCCTGCCATCTCAGCCGATGTATCTTCACTGGCTTTTTTTGCCACACGACGAGATGGAAAAAGATACTGATACATGCAATAATCAGGTAAGCCCACAATTGTATTTTCATCTTATTTCTGACGAATAAACACATTTACAGGGCAACCATGCAGTTGCCAGTTCTCGCGAATCTTATTCTCCAAAAAAACGCCGGTAGTTCTCCTTTATATACTGAGGGAGGTTGGCATAGAACACAAACGATGGTATTTGCGTATTGGGAAGCTGCGAACAATACTTTATTTTGATGAACTTTCCTTTCGTAGAGGGAGGAGGTGTCTGCTCAATAATAGGCAGCATAACCTCATTAAGTTTGTTCGTACCAATATGTGTAGTGCGGTTCTTATAAACGTCCTTGGCAGTTTCAAGAACCTTAAAGATACGCTGTTTTGTAAGTGCCGACGCAAAGATAATCGGGAAATCAACAAACGGTGCCATTCTGTTGTAAATGGCATTTTTAAAGGTATCGATGACCTTCTGGTCCTTATCCTGTACCAAATCCCATTTATTAACAACTACAACTAAGCTTTTATTGTTCCGCTGTATGAGCTGAAAAATATTCATATCCTGCGCTTCGATACCGCGTGTAGCATCTATCATAAGGATGCATACGTCGCTATTTTCGATAGCCCGTATGCTTCTCATCACACTATAAAACTCTAAATCTTCGGTCACCTTGTTCTTACGACGGATACCTGCCGTATCAACGAGGTAGAAATCGAAGCCAAATTTGTCGAAGCGTGTGTATATACTGTCGCGCGTTGTACCAGCAATCTCGGTAACAATATTACGATCTTCACCAATAAAGGCGTTGATAATACTCGACTTTCCTGCATTAGGCCTGCCTACAACAGCAAAGCGAGGCAAATCGTCATCGATTTCTTCCTGCTGCTTTGACGGCAGTTTCTCAAGAATTAAATCCAACAAATCGCCCGTCCCGCCACCAGTAGCTGCACTGATGCAGTGTGGATCGCCAAGACCAAGACTATAAAACTCGGCCGCCGAATAAGCCATTCCGCTGTTGTCTACCTTGTTAGCGACGAGGATAATAGGCAAGTTTGCACGACGAAGAATTTGTGCAACGTCTTCGTCCCAGTCGGTAATGCCTGTCTCTACATCTACCAAAAACAGTATCAAATCGGCCTCTTTCGGCAGCTATCAACACTTGTTTACGGATAGCATCCTCAAATATATCATCCGACTTCACAACCCATCCACCGGTATCAACTACCGAAAATTCCTTACCGTTCCATGAGCATTTCCCCATACTGACGGTCGCGAGTGGTACCCGCTACCTCGCTAACGATGGCACGACGGCTTTGTGTCAAACGATTAAAAAGCGTAGATTTGCCCACATTCGGGCGGCCTACGATTGCTACTAAATTTGCCATTTGTGTTTGTTTAATTACTGAAGTTACATTCTTCGGCCCTCTCGATAACGAGAGAGTACACCCTCCATGCAGTCAGGGGCCGTATATAATTATCAATCATTTACTGTGGATTGTACCCGAAATGGTCTAATTCACGGTCGGAATTACGCCAGTCCTTGTCGACCTTTACAAACACTTCGAGATACACCGACTTACCAAAAAAATTTCTCCAAACTGCGGCGAGCCTCTGTTGAAACTTTCTTTAAAGGCCATGCCCTGATGGCCTATAATAATGCCTTTTTGCGAATCGCGCTCAACATAAATCACTGTATTGATGTGAATATGATGTTCGTCTTCCTTAAAACTTTCAACAACAACTTCTACCGAATAGGGATTTCCTTATCATAATAGCGCAGTATTTTTTCGCGAATAATTTCAGAAACAAAGAACTTTGCCGGTTTATCCGTAAGTTGGTCCTTGTCGAAAATAAGCCGGACTTTCAGGCAAAAGTTCCGTTATTCGTTTCATCAAGAGGTCTACGCCAAACTTGTTTTTGCCGACAATGGCAGTATTTCGGCATTGGGTAACAGCTTATGCCACTTTTTCAACAAGCTCACCAAGTAATGCCGTCGGGTTTTATTTTTAGCAGTATCTTTATGCCCTTCTTTTTCGGTTTTTTTCAGCCGGGGTTACCGATGGTTTCTGCCCCTATCTCATCTATTTTTATTGATAAGAAGCAGCACGGGTATTTTCATTTCGCGCACCTTTTTCCAGAAAATCGATATTCTTTTCAGGGTTTTCAACCACATCAGTTACATAAAGCAGGATGTCGGCATCGGCAAGAGCCGACTCAGAAAAAGCCAGCATCATTTCCTGCATTTTGTAGTTAGGCTTTCGCACGCCCGGTGTATCCGAGAACACAATTTGCATATCAGGTGTGTTCACAATACCCATAATCCGGTGCCTTGTGGTTTGTGCCTTAAAGGTAGCAATGCTTATTTTTCGCCAACAAGCTGGTTCATCAGTGTTGATTTACCAACATTGGGGTTACCTACTATATTTTACAAATCCTGCCTTGTGCATGTTTTTATAAGATTAAACTTGCGGTAAAGGTAATAGAAAAACGCATTCCCATGAACATGCGGATGCGTTTTTTTCTGAAAGTGTTTATTCTATTTATTTACTGTCTGTAACGCCTGAGCCATCGTATCCCCCATTTGTAATAAACAGCTCCGTGCACAAATCCTGCACCAAAGGCGGTAAATATCACGTTGTCGCCTTTCTTTAATTTCGACTCATTATCCCATATAGCCAGCGGTATTGTAGCCGAGCTTGTATTGCCATAATGTTCGATATTAATCATTACTTTATCCAAGGGAAGTCGGCACGTTTGGCTACTGCTTCAATAATACGGAGGTTAGCCTCGTGAGGAATAATCCAGTTAAGGTTGTCCTGATTCAGCCCGTTGCGCTGCATAACTGCAAGAACGTCGTCGCTCATATCGGTAACAGCATGACGGAAAACATTGCGTCCCTTCCTGGTATACATAATGAAGACGATTATCTACTGTAAAATGCGAAGCAGGACAAACGCTACCTCCTGCCTTCATATGAAGGAAAGGAAGTCCCTTGCCATCTGTAAGGAGCATTGAATCCTGAAAGCCTACACCCTCTTCTTCAGTAGCTTCTACCATGACTGCACCTGCACCGTCACCAAAAAGAACACAGGTTTGACGGTCGGTCCAGTCGACAACTGACGACATTTTCTCTGCCGAGCAAACAATAATCTTCTTGTATCGCCCCGACTGTATCAAAGCCGAAGCCGTATCGAGCGCGTAAATAAAAGCCACAGCAAGCGCAGCTTACATCGAAAGCGAAAGCGTTCTTCAGTCCTAACTACCCAGCACAATGCTGGCTGTTGAGGAATGGGTAATCGGGAGTAGTTGTAGAGACGATTAATGCGTCAATACTATCCGGATCAGTACCCGTTTTTAAGCAGCTGCTTGCAGGCTTTTTCTTGCAAGATAGCTTGCCCCGAGCCCCTCTTCTTTCAGTATTCGCCGTTCAAGAATGCCGACACGTGTTCTAATCCACTCGTCACTGGTATCAACCATACGCGACAATTCCGCATTTGTCAGAACGTAGTCGAGGGACATATCCACCAACGCCAGTGATAACAGCGTTAAGCCTTCCCATTACTCTGCAACTTCTTTTTACAATAGCAACCTTACCGCGATAGTAGCCACATGTGGGGCAAACGGTATGATAAACATAGTAAGCGCCGCAGTTAGGGACATACTGCAAGTGTAGGAACAACTGCCTTGTCGTGGGTTCTTCTCTTCAGTGTACGAGTCTTTGACTGTCTTCTTTTTAGGATGTGCCATAATGCTTTAATCGTTTAATTTTTAATCTTTTAATTCTGAATTCTTTAATTTTTCTAAAGCTGCCCAACGCGAATCCATAGAACTCTGCGCACTCTCCTCACCGCTTCGGGCGGCTGAATGCTCCTAAGAACATCCATCATGGCAGGGGTTGCATTTTTCCAGGTGCATGCACATGCCGTAGCGGAATGCTGAGCTCTACAAACTGATAGATGAACCATGACACGTCGAGTATTCCTTCGTCCTTGGCTACTGTTATAAGGTCATCGTCTTCAGAATAAAGCGGTTCCAAACTTAACTACAAGGTGATCGTCGGCCTGAACTGGTTGTTCCATATCGTCTAAGCAACGGTCACACATAACGGTAACTAAGCCTTTCAGTGTGGAAAATCGAGATCGAAGAAATCGTCGGTCCGGTGTATTGTCAAAGTAGTTTGTAACCGACCATGACGAATCAACGGAGCATCAACAGCTTCGAAGAAAGCATCATCAATGGTAAAGCTCAAAAACGGTATCGCCCTGGGCCAGGCCTTTTAAATCTATCTTAAACTGCTCTAACATAGACATATCTACACTTTGGCTTTGCAAAGTTACTATTTTTCTTATATACGATTGTTTTTAAAGGAAAAACGCTGCAACGGTATGAATATTACGCGTAACGGCTGGTTTTTGAAATATGGGCCTGCAATGCTACCCCGAAAAACTGGCCCATTTTTACACAGGGAAGCGGAATGCGCTTAATAATCAATCTGATGAGTTTTTCTCACGACACGCCAATGAAGGAAAATAACTTTTACCCGCAAAAGGTATTACAATGGCAGCGTTTTTCATAATGCTTTTAACCGAAAGGCAATGCACACAAAAGGCAAAACGTCATTGTTCGGCGGCCGTCAGCAGCGTTGCTGACGATCGCCATACGTGTTGTCTGACGGCCACCGTACACGCTGCTGACGGCCGTCGGACAATAAGAAATACAGTATAAACCGAGAGGTTTACTTCGCCAGGAAATATGCTTTCTTGCATAAACCAATCAGAATAAAGGGGTATGTTGAATATCTAAGTCTTCTTAAGTTCAATCCTGAACGTTGTACCTTTCATAGAATCGGAACTTTTTACAAAAATCTTACCGCCGTGATACTCTTCAACAATACGCTTAGCCAGACTGAGTCCGAGCCCCCATCCACGCTTTTTGTTGTGAACCCGGGACGGAAAACATTGCCGATGTCTTTCTTTCGAATGCCTTTTCCTGTATCCGATACCTCGACAATAACTTTATTTTCAGTTTCTTCAACATGCAAAATAATACGTCCAGGACCGCCTCCCATGGCGTCAACAGCATTCTTACACAGGTTTTCAATAACCCATTCGAAAAGTGAGGCATTAGATTTACAATAATATCGTTCTGCGGAAATTGTTTTTAATTTCAACGCTCTTGCTTGTCCGCCTGTCCATGTAATCGGCAACATGGTTCAAAAACCTCTTCTAAATTTGACGGAACAGGCTCAGGAAAGGAGCCTATCTTCGAGAAACGATCGGCAATTGGCTGAAGTCGCTTAACATCTTTATTCATTTCAGGGAATAAGCGAATCGTCAGGATATTCTTCTCTTAAAAACTTCTATCCAGGCCATCAGACTGCTGATTGGTGTACCCAATTGGTGAGCAGTCTCTTTGAAAGGCCCACCCAGACTTTATTTTGTTCGGCTGCCATGAGAAGCGCAAAAATGGCAATGGCTACAAACAGCAATACTACACCAGCTGTACATAAGAGGAACCACGAGAGGCGCTTAAGCATCAGCGAATCTTCGTAGCAGACGTCGATATAATCATGATGCCGGCTGTCAAGAAAAATACGAATATTACGGTGTTGCGCCAATAATTCATGCCCAAGCGCCTTTACACAGGCCATACTATCAGCACGAGAGGAAACATGTAAGGTAAGATTTCGGAAGTCGCTAACCTGTCCATGTCGGTTCAATACAATAACAGGAATTGTGTTATTGTCGTTTAAAACCTTCAGAACAAGATTTAAATCGGTATTGTCATCGGCCTTATTGAGCGATCTCATGGCCTCGGCCCACACTGCCATACGGCTATGCTCCTGTACCTTCAGGTCACTGGCAAGCTTATGCGATACCACAAGGGAAACCACTGCTATACATAAAGCCATAGCAATAAGAACTATCTTAACTTGTCTTGTTCTGTCTGTCCAGTGCATATATAAATTATAACGCCAACAAGCCGATTATTGCACAAAAGGCTCATATGGATGAAAAGGAGGCCAAACGGCATCTGGAAAAGCCACACTAATTTGACCCACCCTGTCAAAGTATTTTAGACCCAGTAAAAACGATTTATTATTGACCCACTAAATGCCCTGGTCGGGTGGGTCATTTTATTTCGCTATTACTTGGTAATATTCTTTGCTTTTTATCTTTCTAAGACTCTCTCCAGTTAGTTCTATTTGATATGAGGGTATGCACAATTCTATCTAGTACAGCATCTGCCACGGTAGGGTCGCTTATTGCATCATACCAGTTGTCTCATAGGAAGTTGAGAAGATATGATAATCGACTTCCTTTCATGCCTATCTTCTATAATATCAAGTAATATAGGACGCTCTTTTGCATCTACAGGTACAAGGAAGGCATCATCGAGGATTAACAAGCGACATCGCTCTCATCTTCTTTAGCTCTGTTTCTAACGTTCCCTTTGTTCTTGGCAACCTTAGTGTCCCCAGCAGCTTTGACATGTTAGCATACATCGTTCTAATACCATTTTTACAAGCATGATAGCCTACGCTAGTAGCGATAAAACTTTTACCAGTTCCTGATGAACCAGTAATAAATATATTGCGTCCTTGCTTGATAAAATCAAGTGAGAGTATTCTCTCCATTTTGTTTTGGCTAAGGTTGCGATTGATATTATAATCTATTTGCTCAGGATAGGTTTTATATCTAAACCCTGCTGATTTTATGAGTCTTTCAATGGCTGCTGGAGAACGATAGTCCCATTCTCGAGATAAGAGCCAAGATAAAAAGGCATCTGGTGTCATCGTATCTGCAATTGTAGTTGTTAGACTTTCTTCAAAGGCAGTTGCCATACCCGTAAGCCTCATTCTATGCATTAAATCAAGAGATAACTGATTCTTATCCATTTCTTGCACAATAGGTGCTGTCTTATTATTATTTAGTTCCATAGTTGTTTACTTTAATTGTTTGCTATTATTGGATAATTGCTTTGAGAAATAATCCTTGCCTCGTATGTTCTTATGAGTTTTTTGGTTTATATTCAGGAGATAGCTCCATATTATCTTCATCCATAGATATATAGGGAGCATCATCACCCTTCTATAGTATATCCTTTATCTCATTATAGCCATAGCGTCGTCCTTCCGAGGCACAGTTACAAGCTGCTACTAGACGAGCCATGCCATACTTCTTCTCCAGCGACATGATACCACGGCAAGAGCGGAAGGCTTTTTGGTGGATATTTCATCTGCGTAGCGACTTCCTTTGAGATAAAGCAGAAGGATGTTGTCTATTTGCCCTGCCCGTTGATATATTTCCTCCAAATCCTTTTTCAAAGCTACCATGATGACCAGGAAGATTATGTGCATCTTTCTGTGAGTAGGTATAGGGAGTATCATCTCGCTGATGGATGGTAACTAACTTTAACCCATAGTAGATTTGAACATTGTCATTATCGTAAATAAGCTCCATACGTTTGCCGATATACTCTGTTGGAACACTATAACTATGCTTTCTTAGCATAACGAAGCTATTAGCCATGACAGTAGCAGACTTTCTAGACTTCATCTGATAGCGAGCGGTAGAAGAGGACGAAGAAAATCTTTTTCCATTTTCCTCAAATAGTTCTTGACAGGGATTCCTTTACGCCCACTCAATCTACGGCTGTTAAATGCTTCTAAAGATGTGCGTATAGCAACATTAAGTGATTCTAGATTATGGAAAATTTGCCCTTCAATATCTACATATACCGACCGATACATTAGCTTTACAGCATTCTCAACCAGTGCCTTGTCCTTGGGACGGCGCACCCTAGCTGGATAAACAGCCATGTCATAAAATTCAGCCATAGCAGCGAAGTCGTCATTGATAACAGGCTCATTACGATCACTGCGGATAACGGCTGATTTTAAGTTGTCAGGGCACAACAGCCTTGGGTACACCACCAAAGAAATGAAGAGCATTCTCGCAAGCAACGATAAGGTCTTCCTTCTTCTGCGACCACACTGCCTCGCAATAGGTGTAATGACTGCATGGAAGGGTAGCCACAAAAACCTCTACCTTCCGCACCTCACCCGTCTGTTCTTCGACTATCTCTAGCTTATCACCTGCATAATCAATATACATCTGATCGCCAGCAAGGTGCTCTACATGTCCTACGGCTCGTGTTTGACATCTGTAGGCATGGATTGCGTGTTTGAAAGTAGAATACTGGTAACCATTAGGATGAGTTTTGAGATACTCCGTGTGAAGAGATAAGATAGAAACACCCTTCTTGCTAAGCCGTTTCACATAATCAGGGAACAAGTGCCTCTAACTCCAACTTGCGAGCAGAAGGCGGACGGTTACGAGAATGCCCATCTGAAAACAAGTCCGCCAGCTTATCATCTGAAAGCGACAGAATTTGCTCCATGGACAAGCCACTTTCTTGGAATTTACGGACATACTTGCGGAGGGTGTTACGAGATATGGAAAGTACTAGAAATACTTCTTATTCCCATACCAGATGCGTAACAGCGCAATAAATTCTTTAATTTTTGTCATATAAATAATAGTTTTATGTTTTTAATGCCGGCCAGGGCAGTAACACAAAACTACAAAATGACCCTAAAAAAACTAGCGTTTCAAAGGGTCATTCTTATTTTTGAGTGAGGTGGGTCTCATTATTTTAACCTTTACTGGGTCTAAAATACTTGCCAGGGTGGGTCAAATTAGTGTGGCTTTTCCAGCATCAATTGTCTTACAAAAGGTAAATCGCACAAACTTACACTTCAATATATATTTGGGAGAACTGCATATGTCTTTTTCTATGTTTTTTATTGCTCACTCGCGATCGAAACTCAAATATATATATGAAAAACTGCATATAACAAGTAAGTAAGCTTCCATATAAAGGTACGAAACAATAAGAACTTACCTTGCTTATTAACTCTGCTGAACGACAATAATAACAATAACGATATTGGTACTAAATCTTTATCTTCTACTTGTCAAGCTTTAGCAAACATCAATCAATTAACGGTAACAATATTAAACATTAACCTTAACTTCCATACCTATTAATCTTGTCCCATATTGATAATATCGGTAACAATATTGGTGCAAAAATCTTATCTCATACTTGTATCAAGCCTAACCAGTAACATTCCTTTCCTTAAATATTTCCTGTCATCAGCCAATATTCCTGTTTGAGCGTCAAATTGTATTCAGTTTCTAAAAACAACACATAAACAGCACTACATACACAAAAAGACAAAGGAAATGAAAATATAGTCCAGAAATGAAACTATCCAATCAAAAATACAAAACAACGGTTGCCTAAATGCAAAATATATTTATTCTATACACAAAACATACTTTTTCTGAATACGAAAAGATCCCTTTACAAATACGAGAGGCTCTCCTTACAAACACAAAGAAATCCTCCATAAATACAGAATGATTCCTTCACAAATACGAAGAAAAAATCTTCACAAACACAGAAGATACTCCTTACAAACACGAAAAAGCCCTGAAGACATTTCTGTCCTCAGGGCTTTCGTCTGTAAAAGAAGGCGGCTACCTACTCTCCCGCATTGCATTGCAGTACCATCGGCGCAAGTGGGCTTAACTTCTCTGTTCGGAATGGGAAGAGGTGGAACACCACCGCAATAACCACCTGATGTATCTTTCGCTGCGCACCATTGAAAGCATCCCTGAACAGGCAATACCAGAACGGTGCGGAGGTATGGGTGACCTATCGCCACAAGCAAAGACCGTATTACATAACCATATCTATTCTCCGCAGAACAAGACATGCAATATCATACAACTGAAAACATGAGCCATACAAGAGAAAGTCTCGGGCAATTAGTAGCGCTCGGCTTTGACGTCACCGTCTTTACACCTGCGCCCTATCAACGTCGTCGTCTGCGACGACCCTCAAGGGAGTTCTAATCTTGCGGTGGGCTTCGCGCTTAGATGCTTTCAGCGCTTATCCCGTCCAGACTCAGATACCCAGCGGTGCACCTGGCGGCACAACTGGTAAACCGGAGGTCTGTCCATCACGGTCCTCTCGTACTAGTGACGGCTCCACGCAAAACTCCTGCGCCCACGATAGATAGAGACCGAACTGTCTCACGACGTTCTGAACCCAGCTCGCGTGCCACTTTAATGGGCGAACAGCCCAACCCTTGGGACCTTCTCCAGCCCCAGGATGTGACGAGCCGACATCGAGGTGCCAAACCACCCCGTCGATATGAGCTCTTGGGGGGGATCAGCCTGTTATCCCCGGAGTACCTTTTATCCTTTGAGCGACGGAGTTTCCATACACATCCGCCGGATCACTATGCCCCAGTTTCCTGCCTGCTCGGCATGTCTGCCTCCCAGTCAAGCGCCCTTATGCCATTGCACTCTTAAAGGCCGGTTACCAATCGGCCTGAGGGCACCTGAGGAGCCTCCGTTACGCTTTTGGAGGCGACCACCCCAGTCAAACTCACCCGCCAAACAGTGTCCGCGATATGTCGCGTTAGACCTCAGACAGCCAAAGGGCGTATTTCCAAGGATGGCTCACACATACTGGCGTACATGATCTCGATACCTCCGGCCTATCCCACACATCGGATGACCAAGGTCAATGCTAAGCTGTAGTAAAGGTTCACGGGGTCTTTTCGTCCCATCGCGGGTAATCAGCATCTTCACCGATACTACAATTTCACTGAGATCATGGTTGAGACAGCGTCCGGATCATTACACCATTCGTGCAGGGTCGGAACTTACCCGACAAGGAATTTCGCTACCTTAGGACCGTTATAGTTACGGCCGCCGTTTACCAGGCTTCAATTCAAACCTTCACCTATAATATAGGATGAGCTCTCCTCGTAACCTTCCGGCACCGGGCGGGTGTCAGGCTGTATACGTCATCTTTCGAGTTTGCACAGCCCTGTGTTTTTGTTAAACAGTTGCCTGGACCTATTCTCTGCGCCTCATTTGAAAACATGAGGACCCTTTATCCCGAAGTTACAGGGTCAATTTGCCTAGTTCCTTAACCATGAATCTCTCAACGCCTTAGTATGTTCTACCCGTCTCACCTGTGTCGGTTTGCGGTACGGGTGCCCCTGTGGTTATGCTTTAGCGGATTTTCCGGGAGTATGATTACCAGCGCTATTGCCGCTGTCCGAAAACAGAAGCATACTGTCAGGTTCCGCTCTGGGTCCGGATTTGCCTGGACCCATCTACACGTACACCCTTCAACGGGGACTTCCGTCGCCCCGCGGCTGTGTCATCTGCTCCGTCTCCACATCGCCCAAAAAGGGCAGTAACGAATATTAACCGTTTCTACCATCGCCCTCACCTTTCGGCTGAGACTTAGGGACCCTGACTAACCCCTGGGATGACTAGGTATTGCCCGAAACCTTAGACTTACGGCGGAGGGAATCTTACCCCTCTTATCGTTACTTATACCTACATTTTGCTTTTCCATGCGCTCCAGACTCGGTTACCCCAAATCATTCAACGCACATGGAATGCTCCCCTACCGATACTTTTATTATTACTATCCCGCGCCTTCGGTATCTGCCTTATACCCGATTATTATCCATGCCCGGACCCTCGACTAGTGAGCTGTTACGCACTCTTTTGAATGAATGGCTGCTTCCCAAGCCAACATCCTAGCTGTCACGGGGACCAGACTTCGTTAGACTAACTCAGGCAGAATTCCGGGACCTTAGACGACGGTCTGGATTCTTCTCCCTCGGGGACGGACCTTAGCACCCGCCCCCTTACTGCATGACAGCCGAACAAGAGCATTCGGAGTTCGTCAGGACTTGATAGGCGGTGAAGCCCTCGCGTCCTATCGGTCGCTCTACCTCTCTTGGTCTTGTCATACGCGGCACCTAAATGCCTTTCGGGGAGTACGAGCTATCTCCAAGTTTGATTGGCCTTTCACTCCTACACACAACTCATCCAGAAGCTTTTCAACGCTTATTGGTGCGGACCTCCATCCGGTGTTACCCGGACTTCATCCTGGTCATGTGTAGATCACTTGGTTTCGCGTCTACCCCCACCGACTATAACGCCCTATTCAGGCTCGCTTTCACTACGGATAACGTGACTCATGTCACTTAACCTCGCCGGTGACGGTAACTCGTAGGTTCATTATGCAAAAGGCACGCCGTCACTCTATAACAGAGCTCCGACCGCTTGTAGGCGAATGGGTTCAGGAACTATTTCACTCTTCTTGTCGAAGTACTTTTCACCTTTCCCTCACGGTACTCGTTCACTATCGGTCTCATTCGAGGTATTTAGCCTTACCGGATGGGCCCGGCGGATTCGCGCAAGATTACTCGTGTCCCGCGTTACTCAGGGATACCGCTACGCCACGGCACGCCTGGATAAGGGGCTTTCACCTCGCTATGGCGGGAACTTTCCAGTTCCTTCTCCTCACGATTCGTGTACGATGGCGCGGTCTCTACAACCCCGGCATGGCATTGCTACCATGACGGTTTGGGCTTTTCCCCGTTCGCTCGCCACTACTAAGGGAATCATTATTTATTTTCTCTCCTCGGGGTACTAAGATGTTTCAGTTCCCCTGGTTAGCTCTCTGCACAGGCAGAGTAGACATGCTTCACATGTCTGGGTTGTCCCATTCGGAAATCAACGGATCAAGGGTTATTTTGCACCTACCCGTCGCTTATCGCAGCTTATCACGTCCTTCATCGCCTGAATGAGCCTAGGCATCCACCATTCGCCCTTTCTTACTTTCTCTGATAACCCGCATCTGTCTTTAAAAACGGCTTCTCACAAGGGAATGCCCAAAAGAACAAATACGGACGCTCATACTTTCAGCTGTATTGTCTTGTGAATAAAAATTTATTCACGAAAGTCTTTCTGTTTTGAACTTTGTTACTTTACAGTTTTGCTTTGTGTCAATATGTCAAAGAACGGTGAAAGATAACAGAGCAGAAGAATTAAAAAGTATTAACCTTAAACTCTTGACTCCATTGCTTTCTGAGTGGAGAATAACGAGTTCAACTGTTGACCCCCTGCTTGCAAAGCAGGTGCTCTAGCCAGCTGAGCTAATCCCCCGAGATATAAGAACGAAGAAGTAGTCCCAGGCAGACTTGAACTGCCGACCTCCACATTATCAGTGTGGCGCTCTAACCAACTGAGCTATAGGACTATAGTCCTGGGCATCACGTCACAGACCCCGGTATTCCTTCTTTTCCATTCCTTATAATATAAACAGTATCCGTAGTACGGGAAGCTTACAGGGACTCCATTCAACGAATCCTTCAATCCCTGTTTCCATCTCCATGGTTCATGAAGACGGACCATTACCTTCTGTACTCATCTATAAGCGCACGCTCCAGAAAGGAGGTGTTCCAGCCGCACCTTCCGGTACGGCTACCTTGTTACGACTTAGTCCCCAATTACCAGTTTTGCCCTAGGCCGATCCTTGCGGTCACGGACTTCAGGCACCCCCGGCTTTCATGGCTTGACGGGCGGTGTGCAAGGCCCGGGAACGTATTCACCGCGCCATGGCTGATGCGCGATTACTAGCGAATCCCAGCTTCGTGGGGTCGGGTTGCAGACCCCAGTCCGAACTGAGGGAGCTTTCATGATTTGAATGACCTTGCGGGCATCCTGCTCGCTGTACCCCCATTGTAACACGTGTGAGCCCCGGACGTAAGGGCCGTGCTGATTTGACGTCATCCCCACCTTCCTCACACCTTACGGTGGCAGTATCTGCAGAGTGCCCAGCATTACCTGATGGCAACTGAAGACAGGGGTTGCGCTCGTTATGGCACTTAAGCCGACACCTCACGGCACGAGCTGACGACAACCATGCAGCACCTTCACCCAGCGCCCCGAAGAGCCTCGATATCTCTATCTCGTTCACTGGCAATTCAAGCCCGGGTAAGGTTCCTCGCGTATCATCGAATTAAACCACATGTTCCTCCGCTTGTGCGGGCCCCCGTCAATTCCTTTGAGTTTCACCGTTGCCGGCGTACTCCCCAGGTGGGATGCTTAATGCTTTCGCTTGGTCTCTGACTTTAAAAGCCAAAAACGGGCATCCATCGTTTACCGTGCGGACTACCAGGGTATCTAATCCTGTTCGATACCCGCACTTTCGAGCTTCAGCGTCAGTAACGCTCCCGCAAGCTGCCTTCGCAATCGGAGTTCTTCGTCATATCTAAGCATTTCACCGCTACGCGACGAATTCCGCCTGCGTTGCGCGAACTCAAGCAGACCAGTTTGCGCTGCAAGTCAGACGTTGGGCGCCTGAATTTCACAACACACTTAATCTGCGGCCTACGCTCCCTTTAAACCCAATAAATCCGGATAACACCAGGACCTTCCGTATTACCGCGGCTGCTGGCACGGAATTAGCCGGTCCTTATTCGCAGGGTACATGCAATGAAACACACGTGAATCACTTTATTCCCCTGTAAAAGCAGTTTACAACCCATAGGGCCGTCATCCTGCACGCTACTTGGCTGGTTCAGGCTTCCGCCCATTGACCAATATTCCTCACTGCTGCCTCCCGTAGGAGTTTGGACCGTGTCTCAGTTCCAATGTGGGGACCTTCCTCTCAGAACCCCCTACTGATCGATGCCCTGGTGGGCCGTTACCCCGCCAGCAAGCTAATCAGACGCATCCCCATCCATAACCGAAATTCTTTGCTCCCACTCTGATGCCGTCATGGGGAGTACATAAGGTATTAGGCCGCATTTCTACGGGGTATCCCTTAGTTATGGGAAGGTTGGATACGCGTTACTCACCCGTGCGCCGGTCGACGACAGAAAGCAGCAAGCTGCTTTCCCGTTTCCCCTCGACTTGCATGTGTTGAGGCCTGATAGCTAGCGTTCATCCTGAGCCAGGATCAAACTCTCCATTGTAAAATAGTGTTTTTAAAAGGTAAAAAGGTAAAAGAGCAAAAAAATTAAAAATAATAATTATACCCTCAACTTTATGACCTTCATTTTGTAATGTCTGTCTCAGTACGCTTATCCGATAATCAAGTTTTCTGGTAATGAAATTGTTCCGGCTTTCATCTTCCCCCTAAAGGACAGGTGAAAGCTTCGGACGGTTCGTTTCTTTTTACCCGGTCTTCATACAAATGCTTTCAAGCCTTAACGGCTGAAACAGGCACGAAGACCGCTTCTTGTACTACTTCTTCTGTTTATGTAAATCTCTCAAAGAACTCTTTCTTTTCAGGGCCGTAATGCTCTTTTCCGAGCTGCCCCGGCAATCATTTCGTCAATCATGTAAGTGATTCGTTTCCTGAATTGCGGATGCAAAGGTATATAGAATTTTAGATTCATGCAAGCTTTTATGAGAAAAATTTAAAAGAAATGCCATTTTTTTCTGCTTTCTGTGGCTTTCGACGCGTCACCAGCTGTCCAAACACATTATTATATATAGAAGGCCGCGAGAGGAGACAACAGGGCACATCTGCACAAGCCACAGACAGCCTCCTCTACCCCTGCCCCTGTGGTTTCCATCATACAACATGGCGTAACCCGTCAGTCTTTCAAACCAGATGCAGCTCTCTTTTTGAGAGAAGGCATGTGGCAATAGCCTGTAAGGGTCATTGTTCGGCGACCGTCAGCAGCGCTGCCGGCGGCCGTCATGCTTGCGGTACGGCGGTCGCCGTACAACGGGTGTGACGGACGGCGGACGATGAACCCTGCGCCTGTATTGCACGGGAAAAAGGATGCAGGGGCAGATACTTTCAGTCTGTCAGGCAGCAGGAAGATGATGGCAGGGACGAACAGATTCAGTCTGTCAGGCGGCAGGAAGAGCGAAATCAGGGCCACCCGCTTGATGCGATGGCCCTGATTCATTATAGAAGAATTATAATTATTCTTGTTTAGTTATCCCATCTGTCAGCAGCTTCGGGGCTTTGTTATTATGGACATAAGCTGTACCTGCTGCGGCATCATCGTCAAAATCCTCAACACTACCCATTTTTGGCTCCTGCCACGCCGGGACCGGGCGTACTGAAATAAACGGGCTGGCCGCAAGTCTCACCCTGGGGAACTGCGTTTACACATACAATTGCGGGAACAATATATTTTTGCTTTCTCATGACTGTTTTCTTTTCTGATTTTGAATTTTTATGCAACACGAAGTGTGCTTTTTCCTATTTGACTACCACCTTGCGTCCACCGTGGATATAGACACCGGCCGTGGCAGGTTTTGCAGGTAAACGAGTACCGAGAAGCGTATACCATGCCTCAGGGTCGGCCGTACGGGCATTGTCTGAAGGCAGCACAATGCTCTCAATACCGGTTGTTTCGCCGTCCTCGAATATCAGGCGGAACTGCTTTTGCATTGCTTGACCAGGTCTTGGGGAAAGACAGACTGGCGCGGTATTCGGGAATCATCGTATTGTCGCACTCGTAGAATCCGGCTGCATAGGCGGCATTGCCCGGGTGCCAGTAGAAGTCGTAGTTGCTGCCGCTGCGCGATTTTACAGTCACGCCTCCGCCGGCCTGCAGCAGGTTTGTCGTCAGGCTCACGGCTGCCGGTGTATAGGGAAGGTATACCTCATCGACGCTGGCGCTGTTGCCCCTGAACAGGAATCCGCCCATGGCGCGGCTTACACCCTTGTTAAGCTGGGCTGCCGCCGTACCGAAGCCCTGCAGCGTGCCGGCATTGTCTGAAGGCAAAGCCGTAAGCGTAAGGTCGCCAACCTTGGCCTGTGTGGGCGAATCGGCGTAGGCGCTGGCGTAATAGAAGTTATAGCCGGCAAGGGCATTGGTATTGTTCTGCACGGTAAGCGACGAAAGTGTCGGCGTAAAGCCGAGGTCGTTGTCACTCAGCACCGAGGGATTCTTGCACTCGGCTTCGGTCATGGCATGCGAGAAGTCGTACTGGTTATTGTATACCGTACCGCCGTATGTAAAGCTGTCGTCGGCCTTTGTAATGCTGCCCGAGGCATAAAGTGTGCCTGCGGTGGTCTTCTTAAGGTCTACGGGGGCATACACCATCGTCTTGCCCGTGTTCAGATTCCATTTTGTTGCATAAAGGCCTGCCTTGCCTTTGGGCACGACAAAGCGGCCGCCCTTGACTCCAGCAAAGACAGATGTGGGAATGTCATTGACCGTACCCTCGTCAGTTATTGTAACTACTGTGGGGTAGGTGTTTAATGTTATTGTACTGTTTGCATCAGCCTTCAAATTGCCACGGAGGGTAAGGGAGATGATAGGAGTATTGGCAAATAATTTAGAGTTAGTTATTTCCTCTAAACTGTGAATATCAACAGATGTAAAGTTTTCTAATGGGAAATCATCATCACCATTGCAAAGAGATGCATTTATAAGCTTTCTCAGTTTGGGCATACTTAAGCTTTCAAAAGCCTTCCATATCCATACCTATATTACCTGAAAACTCTTCCAGATCAGGAAACTCAAGACGCTTCAACGTATTTTCCACCATGTGTGCCAACAAAACCGTCTCTAAGTTTTTGCAGCACCATTAACTGTAATCGTTGACACAGAAGCGTCAGGCCATGTAAAAATACCTACTGTTGATATTTCACAAACCCGGGGCAAGATTTACAACCTTTTATTTTTACTATGATTAAATGTCCATGTACCCCTCAACGTGACTTAGCTTAGGCGCATTTAGTGTTTCAAGGCCGAGATTGCAAAATTACAGTATTCGAGTTATCATCTATTCTCGTTAGCTCTGGTATATTCAGCGTTTGTAATGCCGGTAAATTTGTTATGGCAAAGAATCCATCTATAAAAAGATAATTTAGGAAGATCAAGTGTAGTAAGAGCAGGAAGGTCGTAAATAGAATTCTGTAAATTTGTATTTACAAGTTCTGGTAATGACAATGAAGCTAAAGCTGGCAACCGAAAAATAAGCTCCCCCTTGCATATACCTTAGCTTAGGAAGAGATATTGAAGCCAGTTTTGGACAATTGTAAAGAAACTCATAACAATGTTCGATTGTCTCCAACTCTGGAAAACTCACAGCTGTCAAATCATTATCATTATATATAAAGGCACAATCCTTTAACTCTTTAAGATGAGGGAAGTCAATAGATATACAACCATCATAATAATTGCAGAAATTCATCTTATCTAGATACATAAAACCTGCATATGGTTGCCCTCCTGTAATACTCTTAATGGATTCACCCTTGATAGACGTTATTTTTTGTCCATATCCATTTTTAAAAAGAACGGTACTGTAATTTATTGCTGTTACATTATACGTCTTTCCATTATAAGAGACTGTTGTTGGAATAACAATGTCACCTGAAGTTAGAGATGATGCGGTGATGGTTGCGTCGTCACCCGAGAACATGTAGGTGTAATTGCCGATTGTAACCTGTGCCATCGTCCTGACTGGCGCAAGCAGAAATGCGGCAAGAAAAAGCAAAGAAAAAAGATGTAACTTTCGTTTCATATCCATTGTTGTTTAAAATTTGTGTGAAACTAATGTGTAATAACTTAAATGTAAAAATGTAATAGAAATAATATTTATCCTGACAAAGAGCACAAAAACCGCTGTAACACCACTTACAACACAGGCATAATCCCTGTTAAGGGCAGGAAATAATCATGCCGATTCCCTGCTACAGGTTCGTCCCCGATACATAAGCCCTGCACAGGCGCCCGTATGTAATTATGTGTTTAAACGCAGTTAAACCACCCGAAAAAGCTCTATGGTTTACTTGTGTGTGTGTGTGTGTGTGTGTGTGTGTGTAGCAAATTATTTTGAACTGCCAAATAAAAAGCGTTAAAAGATACAGCATTGTCTACATTTGTATACACCGATGCGGGCAACAAACTGCTGGGATTTAAAAATAACCGTATCATTTTTAACTGAATAACCTTTGATTTTATACAACGCTGCAAAATTAAGAAATAATAATTGAATAATTACTATAAAAACAACAACTTTATGCACAGAAATATCAAATAAAGGCCTTAACGGCCGCCTCATTGAAGCATAAAAATGCGAAAACAAAGGCAGCATCATTCTTCAACAAGCCATATTATACTGGCTTTCAGCCCTGAAAAGCCACCCAGCATCTGCTCCATTTCCTTCTGCTTAAGAATAAAAAGAATGTTCTTACCGTCGGGTGTGTAATTGACATTTGAACAAATAAACAAGCTGTTGATGACGTTCTCCATCTCATCATTGCTCAGAACCTGACCGTAAGGAATAACTGCAGCACGCGCCATAGTTAAGGCGATATGATTAAATATGTTCTGGACAGGTGAGGCTGCGGGTGGTCTTCATGGTCGATCATGTCGTGCAAAAGCCCTGGTATGTCAACCCCTTCGAGACCTTCAGGAATAGCATTGATGCTGAAAACATTATCACCAAGAGGTAATAATTCAAAACCCATGGCAGCAAGCTGGTTGCTCACTTTATCGAACAAGACACGTTCGCGAGCTGAAAAGTTAATGGTTTCGGGGAAAAGAACCTTCTGCGAGTGCATTTTTATGCTGGACAAACTGCTGCTGGTATTGCTCAAAAAAGAATACGAATATGAGCACGATGCTGGTCGACAACCATCAATCCTGATTTAACTGCCGTCAGTGATAAACCGCCCTTTATACTGATAATGGGAGGGCGATTTTTCAGCAATCATGCTGTCGGTCGGCGATGTTCCGGGCTGTTCAGGAAATATCGTCTGGTGCACATCAGGCTGATTTTTGCTCCAGATCGGTATAAAGTTCATCCCAATTATCTGTAACTTTAGAACGGTATACAGCTCCGGTGTCGTGCCCTACGCGGCTTGGTTTAACCTGAGAAACCGAAGAAGGCGTAAAGGTATTGCCTGATGAAAGATGGCTTTCGTCGGTAAAAGGATTATACTGCGGGTTATAATCAACTTCGGGTGCAGTCACTGTTCCCTTGCGAATTGAACACAGGAATATCGGGTTTTCCCTCAACATCGAAATCGATAGTTGAAACATCATTGAACGCTCCCACCGCATCTTTTACGGCTGCCATAAGTATTTGCCAGATGGCTGCTCGTTTTTCAAACTTAATTTTCGGTTTTTGTAGGATGAATATTTACATCAATGTCTTCGGGCTGTACTGTGAAATAAATAAAATAAGGAACCTGTTCGCCTTGTGGCAAAAGCCTGTCGAAGGCCGATAAAACAGCTTTGCTAAAATAAGGATGACGCATATAACGTCCGTTGACAAAAGAAATACTGTTTTGCCCCTTTCTTTCACGTGCAGATTCAGGTTTTCCCACAAAACCACTGGATTCCACAGACTGAAGTATTGACTTTTTACGGGAAGAAGGTCCTGATTGATACGTTTTCCAAAAATGTCGACAATACGCTGGCGAAGCGACATTGCGCGCAGGTTATACATTTCAGAACCATTGCTATGAAATGTAAAAAGCGATGTCAGGATAAACCAATGCAATACGTTCAAAAAGCAGTGATGATATTGTTAAGTTCGGTAGTGTTCGACTTCAGAAACTTGCGTCGTGCAGGTACATTATAGAAAAGATTTTTCGACCAAGAAGTTCGATCCTTCAGGACAAGCACACGGTTCCTGCGACACATAGCTCGAGCCGGCAATGACAAGATGCGTCCCTAACTCTTTCATTGTGCAGTCGTGTTTTAGTTCAACTTGAGCGACGGCAGCAATAGATGCCAATGCCTCACCACGAAAACCCATGGTATGTAGAGAGAAAAGATCGTCGGCCTGACGTATTTTTGACGTTGCATGCCGCTCAAAGGACAGTCGTGCATCGGTATCAGACATACCCTTACCGTTGTCGATAACCTGTATAGACGTGCGTCCTGCATCAACAACAGATACATCAATACGCGTGGCACCAGCATCAATGGCGTTCTCTACAAGCTCTTTTAATAACCGAAGCAGGCCGTTGAATTACCCTCGCCCGCAGCAATTTGATTGGCAACCGAATCGGGTAAAAGCTGAATAATATCACTCATAAAAATCAACAACAAAAATGCAGATGAAAGAAGTATCAATAAGGCCGATAATATTATAAGAAAAGGTATGCCGAAGCTTTGATTGCCTCAAAGCAGGTTTCATAGCACGATGAATATGCAGGCGTACTGCAGAATCAGACAACGTAGAGGGTTCAGAAGAAGCCTGTCGGGCACGCTCTTCGAGAAGCTTTAATCGCTCTTTGCGCTCGTCAACATAAATCATTTCGTGATGAAAACGACAGGGGTTTACGCGTTTGAAAGAGGATATTCATTACCGATTACCAATTGTTTGCAGCGGCGCTGCATGGCGCGTTACCTTCTTTATTTCTGTACCCGAAGCTTTTCCTCGCCAGTTAAACACATCATTCTTGTCAACCGGTCGAATATAATCGAACCATGCAAATACATCCAGACGAAGTTTTTCGGGAGGGATCTGTGTCATCGGATACAGTGTTCCCTGTGCTTTCGGCATCCATATTCGTTGTAACTGTCGGTTAGGCGCGATGTACATTCGCATCGTATCGGTTTCAGTATAATTGAGTCCTATCAATGTAGTATCCTTGTCATCGACAGGAAAGTAAATAGCCCGCACGTTACTTACAGCATCTGTCTGCCTCACATTGCCATCTTTGAAATAAGCAAAGATATTCTTTGACGAAAGCTGGTTATAATGAATTGTATCAGGCATCATTTTCAATTGACAAAGCCTGTCCCAATACCTGCGCCTCACGAATAGTAGAATCAGCCATAAAATTTTTATCACTTCGCCTGTAAGCTGTCGCTTACCATTCCAAACAATAGGATCATGATATAATGTAAGACAAGAATCTTTGGAATTAAATACCATCAGAATCGTACACAGCCTGCACATCATTACGAAAAAGCCCGTACCTTATGATAGCAGTAGACCTTGCGGTACACATCCTTTGTGTTGATGTTAAATGTTTCTATTCGCATGGTATCGGCGTGCATAAAAAGCGTGTCTTTCTGTGAATAGTCGGCAGCAAGAGCATGTCGGGTAGCATAGCCACGGCCTGTTTTTTCGTTATAAACAACTTCGCCACAAGTCAGACGATTCTTGTTTTTCCTATCAATATATATTACATTTCCATATCCCTTGTTATGTCCTGTCTTGCTATCATAGAAGAGAGTGTCGCCCGTAATGGTTTTATCTCTATCCACAATGGTTGACCGTCCAAAAAGTTGAGCATGATCGGTATGCGTGTTGAAATAAGCATTAGTGGTAGTTATCCTCCCATTCTTGTTGGTTATAACAGAAGGTGTAGCACGGCCACGGCCTCTGTCGGGTGTATACATTCCCACAACGTGCGCCAAAGACTTGCGTGTATCATAATACAGTGTATCAGTAGATACTCTGTTTTTGGGTGTTTGTAGCTGCACATCATAATAGAAAACAGCCTGTTTGGTTTCTGTATTGTACTCTCCCCAGTCGGAACTTAACTTGCTTGTACCATCTACAAGGCGTCCCCCACGAAAAAAATAAGCATTGTTATACAAGCGGTCGTAGTTAAGACTATCGGTATAAAGGACCTGCTTACGATGACGAAGAACAACACTTTTACGTGCTTCCATCATCTGTCCTTGCCCGTCATACCAGGCGTTATCACAAGTCAATGACAGCGTATCACCTTGATTGAAACGCACATGACCAAAAGCCCTTACCGAGTTAGAAGCCTGAAAGAAGTAGGCACTGTCGCAAGAGAGCGTGGCTCCCTTATGGCTAAATCTAACCTTACCCTTGGCAATCTGTGCCTCTGGGTTCGGTCCGTACATATCATATTTCAGTATATCGGCATGGATAAGGTAAACCCTTTCATCGACTTTTTGGGCGTACGCTATGCCGTGGAGGGGCAGCAAAAGCTTCGAGAAGTCCAAGGACAAAGAAGCATAGAGCTATTGTGAATATAACTCTATGCCTAAAGTTTATTATTTTAAAGTAATACCAATTGGTCATTTAACCCAACCTTGATATTGGAAATTACAATTTTTATATCGGTCACTCATACGTACATAGGTGTGCTTTATTTTATCAGCTACCCAAGCATTAATCGTCTTTTTCACGCTCTTTATTAAGAACCACATCTTTCATTACCTGAAGTCTTCTGAGATTGTAGCCTTATGTCCTTCCGTACGACTCTTCAATCTAACAATGGCAACAACCGTTTTTTCCTTTATTATTTATCATTTGGAAAGGTGCTGACAATTCACCAACCTTCATCGTATCAACCACCCGGGCAACCTCAGACGGGAGTTCTTTCATCTTGAAACGGAAGTCATGCCATCTGCTGTTGAGTTAGACATTAATCCTTGATTGTTTTTGTATCTTTATCATCAGAGATAAAAGCAACGGCCTGTTCAAAAGTAAATTTAGCATTATGAATGTCAGTAGCTATCGAATCTAAACGATGAATCGCAGCATCCACCTCTTCAGCAGATACTTTTTGGCTTTAAAAAGGATGTGGCGACAATTTATTTTTGTCTCCACGTTTATCAATCAGCTGGATGATATGATACCCAAAATCAGATTCAACTATCTTTTGATACCTTTTTAGGATCGGTAAGATTAAAAAGCAACACTTGCAAATGCCGGGTCTAACAATCCCCTTCCCATGTAACCTAATTCTCCTCCCTGACGTGCCGATTCTGTATCTTCTGAATAAAGACAGGCTAAGGGTAGCAAAACGTTGTTTCTCCAGAGTTTTATACGCTGAGTAAAGTTACGTAACTGATCTTTTATACGAGTAATCTCGGCCTGCTTAACCTTTGGCGTTATAGCTAATATCTGAACTTCAACCTCTGTTGGTACGAAAGGAATGCTGTCTTCAGGAATATTCCTGAAAGTAAGCCCTTACATCTGCTGGCGATACTTTTTACGTTTTCAACAATCTTTTTGTTTCATTTTTTTGAATGAGCTGCTGATTTTTAAACTCATCATGAAGCTGCTCACGCATATCGTTTATGCTTTGTTTTCTATACTCTTCCAGCTTTTTCTTGTGAGCCGGCAGCTTCAATCCAACGATTAATTTTGCTGGATTAACACCTGCAACAATATCGGCTTCAGGAACATCAACAGAGTCAATTTGGGCTTGGTGTAAAAACAGCTTTTTGCACAGCAAAGCTGCTCAGGAATAGTACAATCTGGGTCGGAACCAAAACTAATTCCTTCAGCCAAGCCCTGCATACGCATAGCTTCTACATCTGATTTTTAAGATTGGTTCGTCACCTACCCATATAACTTCATCAATAACGCTGTTTTCCGGAACATACTGTTCTTGTTGATTTATTGAATCTATACGGACAGTATCCATAAGTTTTTCTACCGGAGAAATTCCATAATTTTTCCTCTCCTGCAACGGCAGTAGCTGCAACAAGACACACAACGGCAACAGATATTATCGATTGTTTAATTTCCATGTTTAATTTTTTATTTAGTGGTTGTTCACTGTCTGAAGAACTTTCTCATAAACTTTTATGCGATAACGTTGACGCAAAGCGTTGACCCATTGCTTCTCTAACGCCTCCTGATAATCGAAATAACCTGCTGGCGCACATCATCAACATTTTTCAGGAGCGTAAAGTTTCTTTCCATAGACAGCCATATAAGGATAGTCTTTTAAAGTAATTACCGTATCCTTTCTAAAAATTTCTTTATCAACAATAGCATTATCCCCTTGTTTAAAGATTCCTTCTTCTACACGAATACGTAAAATAGAATCTGAATTAAAGGTAGAACGTAAGATATTTGCCCATTGATCAAAAAGGCTTATTCTTAATTGCTTTCTTTACGTTTTCAATATCTTCGGCATAACGAGTATAATATGCAATACCTTTAAAACCAGAGGTTCTCTCCATGTATAACCTTTTTCTATGATACTTAAAGTATCTCTCTTGAGCGTTAGAATCACGCTGAGCTTTTTCCCACACATGACGATTACTGATTTCAAACACAAGTAAGCCATCATGATATTCCTGAATAAGATATTTTAAGTTCAGGTCTTTAGCTTCTAATTCTGACCGCATACTATCCACGACCTTATCCTTTGTTGTATGCTGCGACTTAGCAAGAGAATCTATTTTAGCATCAATAATATGGTCGCAGAGTCCACGTTGATTAATATAATTTATAATAGTAGGACGCTGACTTGCATAACTGTAAAAGTTCTGATGGCCCTTTTTAAAAATAATGTGCCAGCCTGCACTTGTCTTAAACGGCTTACTGATTTCATTGTCTTTCAAAGTCCAGCCACATCTTCAAACTCCTTTAAAGTCTGTCCTTTCACTATCCAGGATAAATCACCTCCATTTTGTGCAGAACCCGGGTCTTCTGAAAAGTCTTTTTGCCGCCTTGCCAAAAATCTATACCTTTCCTTAACTCCATATAAATGGAATCTATTTTCGCCTTGGCAGATAATTGCCTTAAAGAGTCAGCGTGTGGGGGAACATGAATAAGGATATGCGCAACCCTAACCATTCCCCCATTATTATCAATCTGCTGTTGAGTCTGCCTATAAAGTTTCTTAGCCTCCAATTCAATGTCAGAGTCTGAAATAAAGGCAGGACGCACTTTGTTGATCACGATAAATTGCAAACTCTTTTTGAAACGATTTCATCGTATCAAGTTTCGCATCTTTCGCTGATTCAACTTTTAACTTATAGGCTATAAAAAGAGGAATGTAATCAGCAACACTCTTTTTATCAATAACACCTTCTGTATTATTTTTGTTATAGGAATACTCAAACTCTGAACGTGTCACAGGCTTCCCGTTAATCATCATAACAACAGGGTCTGAGGAATGTGCAAACGACACAAGACCACAGAGAAATATAATACCTGCCAATAATCTTGTTTTCATTTGCATAACCTATAAAGTCTGTAAAACATTCAAACCTACAACACTACTTACAGAAAACAATTACACTATTCAGGACGTGAATAATTTGGGGCCTCACTTGCTGATAGATATATCGTGAGGATGGCTTTCTAATACACCAGCATTGGTAATACAGGTAAACTTAGCATTGTGCATCTTCTCAATATTTGCAGCACCACAATACCCCATACCAGAACAGAAGTCCGCCAACAAGCTGATAAACTACTTCCTGTACTGTTCCTTTATAAGGAACTCGCCCTAACAATACCTTCTGGAACAAGTTTCTTTACATCATTTGTATCTCCTTGGAAATAACGGTCCTTAGAACCATTTTTCTGTCCCATAGCCTCTAAAGAACCCATACCACGGTAGCTTTTAAACTTACGACCATTAAAAATAATAGTTTCCCCCAGGCTTTCTTCTGTTCCAGCTACAAGCGATCCTATCATCACACAACTACCACCTGCAGCAATGGCTTTAACTATATCACCAGAATAACGAAGCCCACCGTCAGCTATTAAAAGGTACTCCTGTTCCCTTCAATGCAGAATAGACATCATAAACAGCCGTCAGTTGAGGAACACCAACACCGGCTACAACACGAGTCGTACAAATAGAACCCGGTCCTATTCCTACCTTAACGGCATCGGCCCCATTATCTACTAAGAAACGAGCTGCTTCACCAGTAGCCACATTTCCAACAACAACATCTATATTAGGGAAGGCTGATTTAACGTCCTTAAGTTTTCCGACAACTCCTTACTATGTCCATGAGGCTGTATCAATTACAATGGCATCTACTCCGCTTCAACAAGAGCTTGTGCACGTTCCATTGTATCTCCTGTAACACCTACACCCGGCGGCTACACGCAAACGTCCCTTTTCGTCTTTACAAGCATTGGGTTTATCCTTAGCCTTTGTAATATCTTTATATGTGATTAGACCAATAAGACGGTTTGAAGCATCTACTACGGGGAGCTTTTCTATTTTGTTTTCTTGTAGTATTTGTGCAGCAGCTCTCAAATCTGTTTGCTGATGTGTGGTTACCAGATTATCTTTAGTCATCACATCATCAACAAAGCTTGTCCATATGTCGTTCAAATCTTAAATCACGATTCGTCACAATTCCTACAAGGTGCTTGTCTTCATCAACAACGGTATACCTCCGATATGAAACTCTGCCATCAAACGAGTGCATCTTTTACAGTACGACCACGAAGTATTGTAACAGGATCGTATATCATACCATTTTTCTGCACGCTTTACAATAGCAGCCTGACGAGCCTGCTCATCTATTGACATATTCTTATGAATAACGCCAATACCACCTTCACGGGCAATCGCTATGGCCATCGAACTCTCTCGTAACGGTATCCATTGCAGCCGTAACAAAAGGTATGTTTAGCTCAATGTGTCGTGAAAACTTGGTTTTTAATTCTACCTGTTTGGGCAGTACTTCTGAGTAAGCAGGGATTAAAAAGGACGTCGTCGAAAGTCAGACCATCCATAACAATTTTATCTGCAACAAATGATGACATAAAATTTACTTTTAGGAATTTATTGCATGCAAATTTACCAATAAATCCCCATATGAAACAGTACTTTAGCTAAATTCTTATTGCTTTAATGCTATTTAACTCGCAACAACAGCTCTTTTTCCCGACAACTGATTAAGTTCAACTCTTATTCCTCACACAAAAATGATAACAACATCAAAAATTAATTCGCTTCGTCCGAAAGGAATTTTATCAGCTACAAAGTCTGGCCTTTTCTTCTGCGGTTAACCCATCTTCATCATCGTAAATATCAGCTACGTCTATTGCGGTATCAATGTCATCTGTTTTGCTTTCATGGAAATAGTTGAGAATATCTTCAACTTCTTCATGCTCCATAACATCGTTATCATTTAGGGTAATAGTCGATATTCACTTTCATGCCACTACATACTATCGACTCAATATCATCCAGGGAGCTCATCAAAATCGCAGTTCTGCTAGCAACAGCAATATCATTTAAAAGGAATACGCTTATCAATGAGTTCTATAATTTTTAATTTCTTAATCGACTTATTTGGCAAGCTGATTACGCGCATCATATCTTCACGATCCTTGCCATTCTCATCACAATACTTCTTAATCAGTTCTACAAATGGTTTTCCAAACTTATTTGCTTTCCCAATCCGACACCCTGTATCTGCTGCAATTCTTCTAATGTCTCCGGATAATAAGTAGCCATTTGTGTAAGCGATATGTCCTGAAAAATTACATAGGGCGGCAACTTATGCTTGTCGGCTACGTCTTTACGAAGCGATTTCAACAGTTCATATAGTGTATTATCTAATGCACTGACATTACCTTCTCCTGCATCATCAGTTTCCTGAAACTCCTTATCCGGCACTACAAAGAAAGGCTCAGGCTGCTTTAAATACTCTTTTCCGAGAGCAGTTATTTTCAGTAATCCAAAATTCTCAATATCCTTTTTTTATGTAATGTGCAATCATTGCCTGTCTGATAACAGGATTCCAAATATTCTGATTATCACTATTTATTTTCTCCCCACAGCCAAAGGCGTCCAGCTTATCATGGCCATGACGCACAATATTATCTGTTGCACGCCCCCGTATAAAAATCAATAATATATGATTGGTCAAAGGCTTCTTTAACTACTTTTTATTGCTGTCAGCACACAAACTAAGGCATCGGTTGCTTCAATCTTCTTCTCAGGATGACAACAGTTGTCACAGTTAGCACAGTTGTCTTTCAGGTATTCCTCACCAAAATAGTTTAATATCATTTTTCTTCTGCACACAGAAGACTCGGCATAAGCTTTCGTTTCTTGTAAAAGCTGTCTGCCTATTTCCTTCTCGGCATTACCTTTGTTCTCCATGAACTTTTCAAGACGCTTTCAGGTCTTTTGGTGAGTAAAATGCAATACATATTCCTTCACCTCCATCACGTCCTGCCCGGCCTGTCTCCTGGTAATATCCTTCTAAACTTTTTAGGAATATCATAATGGATAACAAATCTCACATCGGGTTTGTCAATACCCATACCAAAAAGCAATGGTAGCAACGATAATATCAATATCCTCTTTCAAAAATCATCCTGGGTTTGATTACGAACTTCGGTATCAAGCCCTGCATGATATGGAGCTGCCTTTTAAAACCATTCAACTGAAGTTTCTTAGACAGTTCTTCAACCTTCTTACGTGAAAGACAATATATAATCCCACTCTTCCCTTCATGATTTTTTCAGGGAAACGTATAATCTGGCTGTCGGTATCGTTATCATTAACCTTTTTGGCGTATCTCATAATACAGGTTAGGACGATTGAAAGAGCTTTTAAATTCGGTTGCATCTGTAATACCCAAACTCTTTTTTTAATATCGGTGCGTACCTTATCGGTTGCTGTTGCTGTAAGTGCAATGATAGGTATTCTTTCTAACCCCTTTGCATGAGCAATGCTGTCAATTGTTGGGCGAATATTACGATATTCCGGACGGAAATCATGTCCCCCATTCTGAAATACAATGCGCTTCATCAACTGCAAGAAAGATATTTTTAAACGATTGGAAAGAATGGTAGATTGTCTTCTTTATTCAGCGATTCTGGTGCTACGTACAGCAGTTTAGTTTTACCAGTCCTGACATCCTGCTCTACTTGTGTTATAGCCGACTTGTTTAATGACGAATTTAAAAAGTGAGCTAGCCCCTGGTCTTCAGACAAACCATTGACAACATCAACTTGATTCTTCATCAGTGCAATGAGTGAGAAATCACAACCGCTGTACCATCCATCAGTATCGAAGGCAACTGATAGCACAAACTCTTTTCCCTCCTCCTGTCGGCATTAATACAAAAGTATCATTTCCTTCCAGCAGATTTCGAATAATTGCCTCCTGGTCTCCTTTGAATTTATCAAAGCCAAAATAGCATTTTAGCTCCTTGGTCAAATCTATTTTCGCCATATATGATTAATAGTCTCAAGCGTTTTTATAAGGTTTGTATCAGGCTAATTCAAGTTTCTGTATATGAGCTTTATCTATTTGTTTCTGCGCATAGTCGAGTGTAACCTCAAACTTTTTCACTTGCTTTGAAGGTATATCAAACATGGCGTCCATCATAATGGCCTCAACAATAGAACGCAATCCACGGGCACCCAACTTATAATCGAGTGCCTTATCAACGATAAAGTCGAGAGTATCTTCTGTAAATGTCAGTTTTACCTTATCCATCTCAAACAGTTTAATATACTGTTTAACGATCGAATTCTTCGGTTCTACCAGAATACGACGCAAGGCAACACGATCAAGCGGTTTAAGATACGTAAGCACTGGCAAGCGTCCAATCAATTCCGGTATGAGACCAAACGATTTCAAATCTTGTGGAACGATATACTTCATTAAGTTGCCTTTATCTATCCTTTGGGTGTTCTGAACCGAATTATACCCCACCACATGTGTATTTAAACGCTGGGACTATCTTCCGTTCTATTCCATCAAAGGCACCTCCACATATAAAATAATATATTCTTTGTATTCACATGAATATACTCCTGATCAGGAGTGCTTGCGTCCTCCCTGTGGTGGCACATTTTACCATTGTACCTTCTAAAAGTTTAAGCATAGCCTGCTGAACTCTTCACCACTCACGTCACGCGTAATGCTCTAGATTGTCTGATTTACGGGCAATTTTTATCTATTTCGTCTATAAAAACTATTCCGCGTTCAGCAGCAGCAACATTATAATTGGCAACTTGTAACAACCCTGCTCAGAATACTTTTCAACGTCTTCTCCCACATAACCAGCCTCGGTAAACACCGTAGCATCAACTATCGTAAAAGGCACATCCAGCAGTCGGGCTATTGTTCTTGCTAAAGAGTTTTACCAGTTCCTGTTGACCCAACCATAATAATATTGCTTTTTCTATCTCAACACCATCGTCATCTGCGGGTTGTTGCAAGCGTTTATAGTGGTTATACACGGCTACTGATAAATATCTCTTGGCCTCATCTTGTCCTATTACATAATTATCGAGATACTTTTTTATCTCCTGTGGCTTAGGAACTTCCTTAACTTTGTAGTTTTCTACCTGTTTTTCTGAAGTAGCTGCCGAAGACACAACTCCTGATTCATTTACTATTTTATAGGCTTGCTGAGCACAATCCTCACATATATACCCGTTCAACCCCGTAATAAGTGAGCTGCACCTGGTCTTCGCTCCTTCCACAGAAGCTGCAACATTTCTTTGGCATTTTCTTCATTTTCTACAATCTTACCTTATTAAGTACTTCCTTACTCTTCAACGGCTAAGACCTTTCGCGTAAGCACTTCATCTATCATGCCATACTCCTTAGCCTCTTCAGCAGTCATCCAATAGTTACGATCGCTATCCTTCCACACCTTTTCAAACGGCTGATGAGAATGAGTTGATATAATTGTATCAAAGCTCTTTCTTAAACTTCTGTATCTCGCGCGCTTCTATTTCAATGTCTGAAGCCTGTCCTTGCACGCCCCCAGAGGCTGGTGTGTCATCACACGGCTATGGGTAAAGCCGACGGCGACCCTCTTCGCCCTGCCACAAAGCAACACAGCTGCCATTGATGCTGCCATACCTGTACATATAGTAGCCACCTTGCTGCTGATGAATGCATGGTATCATAAATGCCAAGACCCGCAGTAACACTACCTCCAGGCGAATTAATATAAATTGAAATATCCTTTGTATTGTCTACCGAGTCGAGATAAAGCAGCTGTGCCTGAAGCACATTAGCGGTATAATCGTCAACCTCGGTTCCTAAGAAAATGATACGATCCATCATTAAACGTGAAAACACATCCAGCTGTGTAACGTTCAGCTGGCGCTCTTCAAGGATATAAGGATTAAGGTATTGTTGTTGCAGTTTGGTAACATCATCAAGTACCATACCGTTTACACCCAAATGACGGGTGGCGAATTTTCTAAAAATCGTTATTCATCAAAATATGTCTTTCCTTTTTAAATGAGACAAAAACAGAGGTTATCGACCTTTCTTTTACCTATCTTTAGTAATACCTTTACGCAAATAAAGGCGAAAAATAAGGCACTACGTTTATACAAAGATAGTGAAAAAGTCGATAACCTCTGCGAAGAGATAACTATCTTAAAAACAAAGTTTTTTTACTCTGACATCATCTTGTTGAAGTCGTCCAGGGATATACTCTTTTTGTTAAGTTTTACATCCTTCTTAGTAGCCTCAATCAACTTCAAGTCAATAGCCCGATCAACAAACTGCTGTACAGTGTCTTGTTTCTTCAAAAGCTCATCAGCGTAGTTGTTTACATACTCATCAGGAACGTTGTTCATTCCATACTGTGCAAAACTGCATACGTGCGGTTTCTACGAGCTGCATTGCGTACATCTTCGTCGTTAACCTTTATCTGTGCTTTTTCTGAGCTTGTTGCGGATAAGACTCCAGGTCAATTCTTTTGATGCTTGCTTCATAATTCTTGTCTATGAACTCCTGATCCTTATCCTTATTATTCTCTTTCATTACACGCTTCAGCAGAGCATCAGGATAGGTCAACCGTCCAACTTTATCCTCTGCATACTTACGTACATCCATCAGGAACTTGTAATCGCTCTCTTTTTCGAGCTGTTTCTTCAAAGCCTTCTGCAATCTTTTTCACGGAACTCTTTTTCGTCCTTCACCCTGGTCTTTGCCAAATGTCTGATCGAAAAGTTCCTGATCAACGGCATGGTTTTTGAAACGCTGTATGCTCGTTATCTGGTAACTGAAGTCGCTTTCATAGTCAGCAACCTTATCTTTTTCAATCTTAAGAAGTGATGCTAATTCGGCATCGCTCTCCCTTATATGCCTTGCGAGGTTGAAGGTTATAATGTCACCCTACCTTAGCTCCTTTGAAAAGCTTCTTCGAGCAGCAGCTTTTATGTATTCGGGCATTACCATAGCGCCCTCAACTGTAAGGCCGTTTTCTTTCGTATTACCCTTGTCATCAAGTTCACGAAGGTCACCCTTTACAACATCTCCATCCGCATACTCTTCAACATCTACGTTTTTACCCAGGCGCGATGCGAACATTTCTACCTGACGATCAATCAGTGCATCGTCAACAGTAATGTCATAATAGTCAACCTTATCTTTGTTGGTGAGTTCAATATCAAACTCAGGAGCTACTGCAATATCAAATATAAAGGTATAAGGACCTTCCTTTTCCAAATCCTGTGGCTGCTGTGCCTCTGATGCAAGAGGCTGTCCAAGCATGTTGATTTTTGTTGTCAGTGATGTACTTGTTAATCTGTTCGCCAACAATTTTATTGATGGCATCCATCTTTACAGAAGCACCAAACTGACGCTTAATCATCCCCATGGGCACCTGACCAGGACGGAAACCAGGGCACGTTTGCCTTTTTACGATAATCCTTTTAACGTTTTATCGACCTCATCCTTATAGTCGTTTTCTTCGACTGTGATAGTCAGACGGCCATTAATTTTGTCGGGGTTTTTCGAAATGAAACTTTCATCTTTTTGTTTTTTATTTTATGTTTTTAATTTAATCTGCGCACAGGGGTAATCTCGCAATTTTCAAACTGCAAAAATTACTTAATCCTTATGAATATACCTAATATAGTCATAACAAATTTGTTTTTTTAACCCTCCTGAGCAGCAAGCTCCTGAGCAAATCTTTTGCGTGCTTCTGCGGCAAAAGCCTGGTCGTCAGCATTCGATTGAAACTTGCGGTAAACGAAATTGTCACTCAAATAGTTCTACGCACAATCTTATTTTCGGACAATTCTTCAGGCAAGCCCTGAAAAAGTATACGCCCTTCAAAAAAAGCAAGTAGGCACGATCAGTAATGGAAAGCGTTTCCTGCACATTATGGTCGGTTATCAAAATACCAATATTCCGATACTTCAAACGCCATACAATATGCTGAATATCTTCAACAGCAATAGGGTCTACGCCCGCAAAAGGTTCGTCAAGCATAATGAATTTCGGATCGATGGCCAGGCAACGCGCTATCTCGCAGCGTCTGCGCTCTCCACCAGAAAGACGGTCACCTTTATTTTTCTTACCTTCTGCAAGCGAAATTCAGCTATCAGGCTCTCCAATTTATCCAGTTGTTGCTGACGGGTTTGATCAGTCATCTCGAGCACTGCCATAATATTGTCCTCCACACTAAGCTTACGAAATACACTTGCTTCTTGCGGAAGGTACCCCTATTCCCTGCACGTGCACGCTTATAAACAGGATAATTTGGTTATTTCCTGATCATCAATATACACATGTCCTTCGTTGGGTATAACCAAGCCTGTTGTCATGTAAAACGACGTTGTTTTACCTGCACCGTTAGGTCCGAGCAAGCCTACAATCTCTCCCTGCCTTACGTTAAAGGTTACATCGTCGGCCACCGTGCGCTTACCATAACGCTTTACCAGTCCGTGCGTATGAAGCTCTTTGTGTTTAAGCCGTTCCTTTATCAGCGCATCAACCTCTTCTGTTGTCATTCCCGAAACATCAGGAATATGCTGCTCAACGCGTGTCGTTTCGTCCATAACAAATTAATTATTACGCAAATTTACGAAATAAACTAATATCCGCAAAACGAAAAAGCCATAAACATTCCACGCAAATCACCACCGTGCGGTGGACGGTGCAACGGGGTCGGAAGTGCAGAAATAAGGATACAATCCATCGTCATGCCAATAAATGAAAGGGCTGGCCGGCCAGCTCTAAACAGCCGGAGACAGAGCCGGTTCCTGATTTTCGCGTTATTTCTATGGGTAACACACAACCAATACAAATCTTTTTCATACATTTTGCAGCATAAGGCAAGTTCACATTTCATTTCTGCTTCGCCTTTACTTATTTTATCCTGACACAAATACGACAAGAAAGCAACAGCTGATATATGGAATACAAAAAGACGCTCCTTCTGCTATTTTTCATGACAAATCAGCTCGCAGCCCATGCACAAATCCGGCTGAGGGGCACCGTAATTGATGAGAAAAGGCAAGGAATAGAGGCGGCTGTGGTTGTACTGAAAGCGGCTGCAGACAGTGCTTTTGTCAAAAACATATACCACCGATTCTGTCGGAAACTTCTCGTTCAATCTTCCTGCCGGAGCCTACTCTGCACATAAGTTTCTTAGGTTACAAAAAATATCAACATGAATTTAACCTGATAAAAGACAACGTTTTGACTGACATACAACTTTTTCCTGACACAATAGAAACGGAAGAAGTGCTGATTACGGCGCACAAATCGCGCCCGTTGATAAAACGAATCAATGGAAAACTGCACGTAAACGTGGCGCAATCATATCTGACCGACATCGGAAACGCACTGGATGTATTCAGGCATATACCCGGCATTACGGTGAGACAGCCACGGAAAAATAGCCTTATCATTATCCGGAACAGCCGCTATTTACATCAACAATAGGAAGATTTCCTTACAAGATAGTGAATTAAATACTTATCTCCGTACCCTTAACTCCGGCAGAATAGAGCGTATTGAAATTTCCTCCAACCCCAACGCGCAATACGATACCAATGGAACCGGCGGTATAATCAATATTATCACCAAGACTTCTCCGATGTCAGGGTTTTTCATTTCAACCTCGCACGGTCTGTCCTATTGGAAGAATTTGAAGACAAATTCGGACTTGTCGGTTTCATATAATACCGAAAAAGTGGCAGCTTTCGCTGAATTACAGCCACCAGATTGGGCACTACTCCATGCGCTATGGAAACGAAAAAAATGCAGGGATAACAACAGGAGCGTTTCTGAAACTACCGATAAAGACAAGCGCAATTCTTATACCGGAGAAATCGGTTTGTGTGGACACCGACCGAAAAACATACCTTATCGCTCAACAGTTCTGCCGTTTTGCTGGCAGGGACCTGGAAACACAAACACGCTGACGCTGCTCTACAAAGGTGCAAATAAGCTGATAAACATTTTACAAGCACAAAACAATTATGTAGCAAAAGCAACTTACAATACAACAATAATGTAAGTTATCATTACCAACCCTGCAAGAAACATTCATTGTCGGTTATTGCAGACTGGACCCATTTGACGGCACCGCGCACAACGAACAGCCCAATCGTTACTTCACGGCAACAGGAATGCTTCAGAAAACTGATTATTTCTATTCAGAACCCAAGAAGAATATTGACATCTTTGCTGCATTGACTGATTATCAATATATCCCAAACAAACAAAGCGAACTGCTGACAGGTGCCAAGATTTCGTTCATAAAAAGTGACAATAACTTCCTTTTCAACCGCAACGGCTTACTTGATGCCGACCGCTCTAACCAGTTCAGATACAACGAAAACAATGTAGAGGCCTATGCTCAATATACGTATAGTGGGGAAAATGGTCGGCCAGTAGCAGGGCTGCGCATTGAATACATGAAGACAAAAAGGGCTGCTTTCACCCTACACAAGCGGCAGGAGAGAGAAAACAGCGACAGGAAAGTCCGGATTTTTCCCAATCTTTCCATATCGTATACATTGAATGAACATCATAAATTTTTCCGTACAATATAGCCAACGGCAAGATAAGCCCAGAATACGAAGACCTTAATCCGTTTGAGTATTTGCTCGACGAACTGACTTATTGGAAAGGTAATCGCTTCCTCAAGCCGCAAATAATAGATAGGGTTTCCTTAAGTTATGCCGGAAGAAAACTGTCTGTAAATATTTTTATAGCAAATTAAGCCATTACTTCAGTGCCATTACCGACGTATACGGAGCAAACCGAACCATCATGACTGCTAAAAACTTAGGACAGCAACAGCAAATAGGAGCCGAGGGCTTTTATATTCAGGAAGATTCGCTTCATGGTGGGAAATTACGGCTAATGCCGGTGCATATTATTTTACAAAACAAGCTGAACTACGAGCACTACAAACAGCAATACAAACGTCCGTCATGCATGTTTGCGATGAGCAACAACCTTAATTTGCCCCTCTCTATTATATTAGAGGTGTCAGGAAAGTTCCTTTCGAAGCGGCAAGGGGACAATTATGAGGTGGCCAAATCAACGGGAAGTATTGATGTCAGCGTAAGCCGCACTTGGCTTGACAAGCGTCTTCGGCTGTCGCCTACCATGACAGACGTCCTACATTCCGAGCGATGGGACAGCTATGGAAGCAAGGAAAACCTGTCTCTTTCGTCATGGGGATATGGCGAAAGCCGCAAAGTGCTGCTCCGAATCAGCTATCATTGGGGAAAAACGAGAAGCCAAATCTTCCAATAAAGTTATCGAAGAAGTAAACAGATTATAACGCCGGACTTTTGCAACATACCATTATTCGCAAAGACAAATGCCCGACTGTTCGCCCCCAATTTAATCGGGCCCACATGTTCGTAAATTCAAACATCTTATATTTTGCTGCAGGATAAACAAATACGTTATCATTGATGTCGCCCGACTGATACCCCGTTATCTTAACCGTTGTCCAGAAGAAAGCCACCTTCAGTTTGAGGGCTTTTGGGAGCATGTGTAGTGTTATCGAGGATAATACGAGCATGTTTAATACCCTTCGCACCGTCCTTAGCATCGAGGTTTATCACAATACCTTCCGGACTGTTGTTCCAGCTATAATCAAACATATTGATGTCAAGGTAAACCTCGACATGTATTTGTCGCGATTTGGCGATGCTGCATTATGAAGTTCTACGGTACGTTTCTTCAGGTCTACGCGGTAAAGGCGAACTCCGTCGCTCCACGAACAATAGCGCGGCTCGGCATAATGTACTTTTTCCCTTCATCCATATCGTGCCATTTGTCTTATACAGGCCGATAATATTAACGCTGTAACTCATCCTGCAGCCCTGTGCCGAAGGGTTTTCTGATATATTTTATTAAACATTTCGCGAGCCTGATGTGCATTTACAGCCGATACTCCCGGCTCTGCCACAACAGTAAGGGACGAAAAACAAATATAAGGAAAGGTGCAATCTGCAAGAAAATAAATGGTACAGGCCTGTTATGGCTGATACACGGCATTGTGTTCGTTTTTGTGTTCATGCCTGCAAAATTACTGCCTTCGGACCGACTTTTTAGCATATTCAGTTGTAAAAGCTATATATTTTATCCCGTTTTTCATACTTTTTGCCTCACAAAACCATATAAACTGCCTTACACTTAAGGTTAACACAAATGAAAATTAGTATCAAAATCAATCTGACCTGTCTTCTTCTGCTATGGGCAGGCATGGCCATTGCACAAACTTTCAACACACCCAAGTTGGAAAAGCTTACTACCATAGGCCGTACATGGGGTGCCGGAGCACAACAGGACTGGGCCGTATACGGCGACAGCCTCTATCGTTTCTACGATAAATTTGCCTTCATTGACGTTATAGATGTCAGCAATCTCAAAAGAATCAAGAAACAAAACAGTATTTATACGAAGCTCGCTGACGTGGCGGTGCACTGCAATTCTGTCGATTTCAGCAGCATTTTTTACAAGAAAGGCGATGCACTGCCACTGGTATATGTATCACAACGTGGCGATTCGTGTCGTACAAATGTATACAGAATAACAAAAAGCGGCTCACAATACCATGTAGATTTAATACAAACCATCCACTTCAAAGACGCGAATATGACAACCACCAACGTCGATGAAACGGGCAGAATTTCTTTGGATTTACAGCAACGGGCCGTATGGACGAAGCTACTCTAAAATAGAAATACCTGCACTTACCTTTAAGAATGTAAACATCAGTGCGGTTAATGGTGTCAGAGAACGTGTCCGTATTACCATCTCTGGTGTAGGGCAAGGTGCTACCATAAAAAGGGCCATTATATTTACCATTTAGCATGGTTTTCGAAAACCAGGGTACACTTGCTATCGTTGACCTTAACACAGGAAAGGAAGTACAGAAAATCGATTTAGTGGCCCCTTTGAGTTTATGGGAGAACCTGAATCGGCTGCCTTCAGGGGCAACATGATTTAATCATTGGCGACCATGGAAACTTTTATCGTCTGTACGATGCTACACCACAAACATTGAGGCTTCGGCCATGCCCCGCCATACCTCATCCCATATTGATTATGACATAGCTGGGCAACCGGTTACAAAAATTATAAGGGAATAGTCATTTCAAATGGTAAAAACTAATCCGGAAATAAGCATGCTGCACAAAAAGCGGCTGCCGTTCTGTTCAAAATAAAAGCCTGTCACTGGATAGTGACAGGCTTTTGTTTTATTAAGCACAGGGTTACCGGCGTACTTTTGTTTCGGTTATGACAAGTGACATCCGCCTCCGACTTATACCTTTGCTGTCAGTATTCAACCTTCTTCATATCAGTATAGTTACATCAAGCGGGACCATAACCTCAGGGATTATTGCCTCGCCATTTGTTGTTCGGCAGCCGTCAACAGCGCTTGTGGCGGCCGTCGAACACGATATGACGGCCGTCAGCAACGCTGCGTGACGGCCGTCGAACGATGACCTTACAACATAAAACCGGCAGCATACTGACAAACAAAGCCTGTTTACCGCCAGAAACGGTTCAGCTAACGGGTGCGATACACATCCCTTCCTGTTACTTATAATACGGCCCAGTCGTGATACCCTGCTTCATATCAAGATTGGCCCCTATTGCCTACTAATAATCGTTACGCGCGGAGCCTTTTTGGATATACTGCCCGTAAAAAGGCAGAAACATCGGCCATGCCCATCGTAGGGAGCCACGAAACAAGGTCCTTGTCAGGATCTTCTGTGTAACCATACAGTTGTTCACGTGCTACACAGCTGCCCATATCGCGAAACGAAGGATAATTGTTATTAACCGAATTGATAATTTGCTGGCGTGTAGCGTCTACATTTGCAGGACGCAAAGGCATATCGGTAAAATGGAATCGAGCACACCCAACGCCCGCATGGACTTGTCACTCTGTGTTACCCAGACTTGTCACAAAAAGCACAAGGCGAATCGGGATTAAGCTTTAAGTCGGTAAGCTATGTACGTCCTGGGCCGAATATGCGAGGGCACGGAACCCCTTATGTCCTGAAAGAGAACGGAAGACATGCCTCCACCAAAGTAGTTGGCCCACATTTTAAAACGCGATCGTTCAGCAGGCGTACGCATTGCAGGTACACTTTGGTATGTACTTATAATCGTTTGGCGAGCCTTTGGATTATTGAAAATGTAAACCAATGGCTCGTTATAGGTAAGCATTTTATGCTCAATGTAACGCCATGGACGGCTAACCTGTCCAACGGGTACAGCTATGTACCATTGCTTTCAACCACGCTGTCGGCCAGCTGACCTGTATAAACAATGTCCAACTGGCTGCGCTGTACCTCCTGAAAAGTGCTACCAGCGCTTCACCGCTTTTGTTTTTCAACTCGCCGGCGGTCATACGGACATAAGTATGACGAGCTGTCGCCATTGGCCACACGCCCCCAACAGGGCATCGGCTATACTGCTATTTTCCTAACGTTCTTCCTCCATACGACTGTCCTGTACAAGGTTACCGTGTGCACGCTTGTTAGCCCTGGACTGGTAAGGAAGTTACGCAGAACAGCCATGGCAGGCTGCATAAGATGGTCGAAACCTGTAAGAGTTACCGTCACCGTATGGCTGTCACTGCTTGTATTAATTGATGCACCTATATTGTAAAGGGCGCGTACAAACTGGCTGCGTTTCAGGCTGTCAGTTCCTAAATGGTTCAGATATTCGGCCATAGCTTCAAGCCGTTTGTCGCTTCTCGTACCGCGACGGTATATCAGTTGCAGGGTAAACACATCGTTTTGAGGGTTCTTTACCGTGTAAAGGTTGACAAGAGGACGTAGCTGTCGGCAAGCAGCATCGCGCTTAAAATCAACTAATCGCGGTTCCAACCTTCGCAAAGGAATACGCGTGCGAGTCGGCATAGCCGAACGCTGACCCGAATTTTTAGGTCTTTACAGCGCTGATAACCTGTTGTAACACGCTCCTTGGGATAAGAACCATAGTTTTCACCAATTTAAGCGAGATCGTCATTGATATAACGACGGGCTACACGCATAATATCGTTACGCGTTACTGCTCGAGCTGCCTGCCACGCTGCAATATCATCGTCCCACGTCAGGTCGTGCGAGAAGGCGTCTATCATCATCGAGCTGCGCTCATTGATACTTTCAAGTTCGCGCTCAAAGTTGCGACGAAGTGACAATTTGGCCGAAGCGCAGCATTTCATCCGGGAAGTTTCCGTACGCAACGGTTTGTTGCTGCCAGCATGTGTGCAGCCTTACGCTTTGAACCAAATGGAATTTGTGGGACAAAGCCGAAACCGAAAGCTGAAAAGTCTTTTAAATCAAACGAAATACTTTGTGCAGCCATCATGAGATGAGCATTTGTGAGCAGAGTCTAACAGGCTCAGCCTGCGCGTTATTAAGCTATGTGCCAGCATCACTTGCGGCGGCATGTAGTTTCGGCATTATGCTCATCAGGCCCTTTTAAAGGCATAGCCTTCGGCTTTATAATAGGAATGGGAGTTTTAGTTTTTAAGGATGTACCTCGAAAATTGGGCAAAACCGACTTTGCTGACGCGGTGCTTGCCCCGCTTTTAATACGTCCGAACGTACGTTCCAGCAAAGGACGGAGTGAGTCTGCCTGAATATCGCCCGAGAGAACTAAGCCCATATTGCCGGCCACATAATAAGAATTGTAGAATTTCTGCATCTCAGAAAGGCGCGGATTTTTGAGGTTTTCGGTCGACCCTATCACCGACCACGCATAGGGTGTACCGGCAAATCCTCTTGCTGTACAACAGTAGCGGCTTGCAATATCGCTGTTATCGGCCTGCACTTCTTCTCTTCATATACCGTCTCCAGCTCGCCTGAAAAGACGAATACCGGACTTACCAGGCGTTCGCTCGTATCAGTTCGCACCACTGTGCAATGTATTGTGGAGCAAAACATTATGATAGACGGTCTCATCATAAAGGAGTATAGGCGTTCAAACCAGTACCACCATAGGTAGTTATCAGGTTTTCGAACTCGTTGGGAATGGCATAATCGGCAGCCTTTATGGAGAGTTTGTTGATATGCTGCTGTATAAGGGTGCAGCAGGGTCAAGATGCGGGCCAAAAAGGTCGTACTGGGCCGAGATACCGTCAAGCCATGAAGCTCTTTTAGCATAGTTTACCATACCTATCTTGTCAATGTACCTTTTAAACAATGTGTTCAAATATAATGAGCAATACCCGTGTTAGGACAGTCTTTGCGCCGGCTTTTCACCACCACCGTGCCGTAAACCTTAGGCTGAGTATGGCTTTCATTCAGCCACACAGTAAAACCATTCGAAAGTCTTAGTGTGGTAACTCGAAGCGGTGTTGGGCATAAGCCATCGCAGAAACGAGAGAGAGAGAAAGACAAGAAGTTTTTTCATAAGCCAAATATGTTAAAAGTTGATATATTAAAAGGTTATCAATATATGATAGTGTATATTGCAAAGGTAATTATTTCATACTTTGCAGCAAAAATATATAGTTTAGTTATATATATCATGTGCTCATCTTTCCTGCACAAAACCATTTTGCATTCAGTTTTTTGCTCTACATTTGCACGCAAATGATGGATAAGTTTATATTTATGAGAAAAATTCTGTTCTTTTTGTGGCTTTTCTTGCTATGACCACTTCGGCATGGAGCGAAGAACCAATAGCTGAAATGGTATTTATCGTTGCTTCCCAACATCAAGACAGAAAGTAAAAGCCCACTGCTTACAACCCGATGGAACAAGGTTCGCCCTATAATAACAGCTGCCCTGTGGCACGCATCGTCGACAACCATTGTCTTACAGGGTGCGTTGCAGCGGCTATGGCACAGGGTGTGAGGTTCTATCAATACCCTGATAAGGGTCAAAGGAAACGTGAATTATTGGTATGAGGCGACGACGGACAACACACACAACGTTGAGGTTGACTTTTAGCAAGAGTACCTATCAGTGGAATTTAATAAAAGACAGTTATGCCATATCTGACCACCGTACGGCTGATGAGAAAGAGGCTGTGGCCCGATTAATGGCCGACTGTGGGGCAGCAGTACAGATGCAACACAGCGAGTTTGAAAGCGGAGCATTTGATATGGACGTGGCCAATGCCATGGTAAATCACTTTGGTTACGACCCTTCCATCAAATATATGGGTGGTTTTGACGAGTGCTCTGACAGCTTATGGTTCTGCACGCTTTACGAACAGCTGTCGGAAGGACGCCCTGTTATTTGTATGGCGGTGTGACGGAAAGCTATGGAGCCTCACAGTTTTGTTGTCGACGGTTACGACAAGGAAGGACGCTTCCATGTGGTATACGAGTCATGGGCGGTGGCGACGGTTTTGACCTTAACAAGATTCGTTACCGTTACGGAGGTCGATGACGGTTAATATTCGTCCGCTAAAAGGGTACAGGAATCAATAGTCAGAAAGTTGAAGATATGCAGCCAAAACGCAATATCAGCTATATACCATAGACGGTTTGCTCACAAAAGCCTGCAAAAAGGGCATTAATATCATACGGACAAAAGATAACAAAGCCCGGAAAGTTGTTGTTGAATAACAAAGCTGTGGTGTTCACAGAGCAATGCCATTAGGAAACAAAGGCTACCAAGCCATGATATTATGCCCAGAAAGAAGAATGGCATTACTGTATTGTAAAAACAAAATATAAAAACACATAATAATTACCACTATGAATGTAAGCGAATTAGAAAAATTTAGAACACAATCCATGCCTGTTATCATGCGAAAAGTGTACACATGGATGGCTGTGCTCTCGTAATTACGGCATTTGTGCCTATGGTGCTAGCAGCAGTCCATCGTTAGTTACACTGATTTTCTCAGGTAGGTTTACTTTTTATGGATTAATTTTTGCCGAATTGGCATTAGTATGGTATATCTCTGCCCGCATCGACACCTTGTCATTAAGTACGGCAACAACGCTCTTTACGCTGTATGCAGCACTGAACGGTGTTACATTGTCGGTCATTTTTCTGGTTTATGACATCACGACCATAGGACAAGTATTCTTCATTACTGCACAGGAACGTTTGCGTGCAATGGCCTTTTTGGCTATACCACAAAGAAAGATTTGTCAGCAATGGGCCACATGCTTTACATGGCTCTTTAGGTTTAATCGCTGCAACGGTGGTTAACTTGTTTATGCAAAAACTATGTTCGACTATATTTTAAGCTACATCGGTGTAGGTGTTTTCGTAGGATTGACCGCATGGGACAGCCAGAAGATTAAACGAATACTAACTGAAATGCCCGATGCTGGGGAAGAAGCGCAGAAGTTTTGCCTTTGCTTGGCGCACTCCTTTATATCTCGACTTCATCAACCTCTTCTTGTATTTGCTCCGCATTTTCTCAAAAAGAAGATAAGCTATACAGCTAATCAGAAATTCAGGAAACGATAAAGAAAAGCAATAACTTTCTTCTGACCGAATCTTATTTATAAACATAAAACTAACAGGCGCACCCAAAGTGCGTGCCTGTTACTCATATGACACACCTTTATTAATAGTTGAGTACAGCCTTAACCGAATAACAGTCGGAGATATATTTCACAGCATACACCGTTTTGATATAACTTCGAAAATGAACACGATGTAAAACCCTTATAAAATACATAGTCGACGGGTTCATCATCGACAGCACTGTAAGCCTGATACGTTGTACAAATATCGGTTTTTATGGCTGTTTGTCTTGCATCTTCCATTTGTTTGCGTACTGTTATTCAGGCACAAATCTGCGGACGTCACGTTGAAATCGCCTGTTAAAATTAACGGGCTGTTATCTTTATTTAAACGTGATATGGTATCAACAACAAGCTGCAAACCGTTAATGCGTGCCTGAACACCGATATGATCAAGATGCGTATTGATATAGAAAAAGCGCCTGCCCGTACGCTTATCCTTCATAAAAAGTCGCTTTAATATCCTCATTTTGCTTCCAGCTGACATTTTTGATCGAGCGTTGATTTGGGAATCAGGGAATACGCGACACTCCTTATCAAAGCGCGCTGTTGGGAAGTTATGACGATGAAACCATACTCGTTTTTCGAAGACTCCAAAGCGTATCATATCGTTCCTGCGCCAGTTTTCGTCGAACAATTCGCGCCCTGCGCTCTTCTCTAAAATCTCGTGTAACGACGGTTCGTGATCAAGCTCCAGGAGCATGCACATAGACTGTCATCTGGTTCAAAAGACTTTGTGGTGTATCACCGTTCGTAGGCATAGCACCTCTTCTTATCGCCTCAGCCTTCTCTAAAATAATGTCTGCAAAGCGAAAAACCGGGACGTCATTACTCTGGTTTCGCGCGTTTTTGTAGTCGGCATCTGAGATAAACCACTTCACCGATTTGTGCCTGTGACCATCCCCGCACCGTTTTTGCCACAGTCGAGACGGCTCACGCTCCGACACATTGGCATCAAGTTCTATGTTTTTGCTCAACACCACTGGCTTACCCTTATATAAATAAGGTGTAGACGTTGGGGCGCAAGTGGATGGATTAAACATATAAACTGTATCGCCTAATATATTCACATTGCGTCGTCGCCATCAAGAGAGAAACGACTTGCACACTCGGGCGTCATCGAGTGCCTCCTGCCGACAACGAAAGCCTTGTTCCATAATACCCGGCCCGCCAAAGCCATCGTTTACAGCCTGTCGCCACGTACGCGGTCGGCCGTAAAGCATACCCGTGGCCGATGTGGTTTCATAGGGAATGGCATAGATAAAATCCTTAATTTGCATGAGCCATTATCGGGCCAGAACTTCGAACGATAGCCCCGGGCACCTCAGAAAGACTGGAACAAACTGCTGTTAATGATGTTATCGCGAGTGGGTAACCACATCGTTAAGCTTTTCATTTACTGCCGTCGCAGCATCGTGTTACGTATTACATCGGGTGCTGTATAGACGTAATTCAGATACAATTTAACCAGCAGGGCTTCAGCCATCCACCGCGTTGGCTTACCATAGGTAGAGGCATTATTGTCTGCGGGCAACTGTGGTATGATGTCGAGCAGTTCACGTTCAATCAAAAGCGGGCAACGTCCGCGCGCTTTTGTCGGATTACCTCTGTGGTGTCGGAGGGCACTCCTTCAAGTATAGGGACGTCACCAAAACTATCATTAGTATCCAATGAGAAAGCACGCATGGCGTGCCGATGCAATGCGGTCGGGCCGCTTGTTTTTGCTTCAGGTCGGCAACGCAGGTTAGCCTTTGTAATGCCTTCCGCCGAAACATCGCTAAACCAGTTGGGCTCTGGTCGGTATATAGTTAGGATTGTGCACAGGTGGGATGTGAAATGTTCCCGGAATCACATTAATCGCCCGGAGACCTAAGTTCTACCCACTCATCAGAAGACAATGCCTGTAAGCTTCCATATAATGACAACCTACGTGGTTCGCGTGGTGATAATATACATCGGCAAAGCTCTGCTTCCTGTACAATATCGGCTGGGATACGTGTATATTGTGATTCCATCGACATTAAGATTGGTACATGCCGTCATATGCTGGCAACAATGCGCGAAACCGAGGCAATTGATTAATTTGTTGTTTCGATAAAACGCGCAAGGTTTTAGTTGACTTTCACACCCAGCATCACGCTTCGGGTATGAGGATAAAACGATTCGCGACGGTCAAGGTCCGGGACTCTGTACCTCCTAACTCCACTTCGGGATCAAGACCAGTATAGGAAGTAACCGTGAAAACGTTCTTGGCGGTGGCATACAACTTGCAGACCGTGTAGCCATCCGCCTCAAATTTGTAAAGTTGTATGTTAAAGAAAGTGTCGATAACCGCAGGTAAGAACCGTTCTCAAGATACTGGTCTGACGGGATGAAATAATTGGGATCGTGCTGCCGCCATAAGGGATCAGCAAGGGCCGACTTTAGTACGTTCTTCCCACCCGAAAGCAACGACTGGGCACTGTATTGAGCCCGTGTTGTGTTCAAAATTTTATTGCCAGATTACCCTGAACAAACGCTGTAGACTCCAGTTCCTAAACGAAAGCGTGTTGTTAAGCCCGTAAACCAATTTAGGTTGTGCATATCCAACTATCGTCTTATCGGTGACAACGGGTGACGTTGTTACAGCACCTGTACGTTCATTAGTCAGGGATCGTGAGACGTAATACTGTGAAACGCCATTGCTATTGCACCCCGCCCACTCGTAAGTATAAAATGTTCCCAGAGGCTTTCCTTCGATAATGCGCTCGGTATAGCCATTACCCGTAATGCCAGCAATACGCGGATCGCCCTTCTCTACATAGTTAACGCTGAAACGACCTTTCGTAAGTTTGGTGACCTTATTCGAATTATGTGACAACGTAAGACTGGTATTCCACAAAAAATCTTTCGATTTGAGGGGTATTGCATTCAATGTAAGCTCTATGCCACGGTTGGAAATGTTGCCCACATTGGCCGTAAGCATGGGCACAGGATAGCTAGTATGTGCTTACGGGATAGTCCCAGATGAGATTCCATGTTTTCTTATTATACACTTCTATTGTTCCATTAAGCCTACCCTTAAGGAAAGTAAAGTCAACACCTAAGTTCAGCATGCCCGTACTTTCCCACTTTAAATCAGGGTTCGCATTTTTGGCAGGCTCGAGCTTATAGTACGTTGTCTGTGTGCCGTCAGGATTGGTATAGGCGAAGCTACCGGCAGTATTTAATCCATACGTTGCCACAGCTGTATAGGCTCCAAAGCCTAAGGCATTACCGCTTACACCATAACCTACACGCAGTTTCAGCATATCGAAGATGCTTCCTCGCATGAAATCTTCCTCGGATACGTTCCAGGCGATACTGGCTGACTGGAAATGTTCCCCAACGATGATGCTTGCCAAACACCGAGCTACCGTCACGGCGGAACGTCATTTGCAGCATATACCTGCTGTTATAAGCATAGTTTGCACGGCCGTAAAAAGAAATATTACGTATCGTTTCTTTCTATACCGCCCCTGCCATCACTCATGCCATTGATGAGGTTGGCGTAGGAAACATTGTGAAAGCCAATAGTATCGTCGTAGAAATTATGCACGGTAATGCGAAGCCATCGTTGTTCACGTTAGCTCAAACGAGTAACCGAGCATGAAACCCAATCGGTGAAGTGACCCATTTTGCTGGTCGAAGTTGACAAACGACTCCATATTGTGTTCCTCTCCATTGGTTATTGATCGCCTGGCCTGGCCGTTATACCCTTCACTATTTGCGACAGGCTACCGTCATAACCGGCAAAACGATCGCTGGCCGATGGAATAAGAGCAATTGGTATTCCACGTCAGGCCATCCACTATCCGTAGTGATGTCTTGGCAACAAGCTGCATACGACGCCACGAAAACTCATTTTTGTCTTCATGAATCAATGATAAGGGGTTATAGTTATTGGTGCCGAAAGTAGACTCGTACCACTTTTCCCGATTTGTCTTTCACGTGATTTGTTGGCGAGAAATAGTTCATGGCGTCGAGCACTGATTGGTTATAGCCCGTCACAGGCACACCATGATGTGTACCCAGCATGGCGTTAACGCCTGCCGAAAGTTCAAGATTATTCTTCAAAACACGTGTGCTTACCAACGACCGTGCGTTGGCACGATTCATGGAAGTACCCATGTATCACGCCGTCATGACTGATAAAATTAAGGCTCGTGATGTACTGTAGTTCGCTCGTTTCCTCCACTAATCGACAGGTTATGGCTATGGCTTATGCCCGTACGCAGCACCTCATTCTGCCAGTTTACATCAGCACCGGCATCGTCAACAAGCAGTCCTGATGCTCTTAAATCGGCAGCCGAGGCCATCGCCAAGCGGCGCAAAGTATGATCAAAAGCAAGGTAAGTATCATAGGTAACAGTGGTTCGGCCTGCCAATCCTTTTTTTGTAGTGATGATAATAACCCCATTTGCCGCCTTCGAGCCGTAAATAGCCGTGGCCGATGCGTCTCTTAAAACGTCGATACTCTCAATATCTGACGGAGCAACCATGGAAATATCGCCCTCGGTATGCCGTCAATTACGTAATAAGGCTGCATGGCACTACCTGCGCGAAGGAAGAAGCTCTCGCAACCAACCGACGACGTGCCGCCCGGATCGGCTGTTGACGAAACGACAAGCCCGGCAACCTTCCTTGTAACATCTGGGCGGGGTCGGTAAACACGCCTTGATTCAGGTCCTTCGTGCCAACGGTGGTGATAGATGATGTAACATCCTTACGACGCATAGTGCCATATCCTCACCACAACCACTTCATTAAGTGTTTCCTGATTCTCTTCATCACCACGCTTCTACCTGGTGTAATAGTTTGAGAAATAAAGCCAACATAGGTCAATCGCAACTTTGAACCAGGACGTACACTAAGCGAATAACGTCCCGCGGCATCGGTTTGTGTACCATTTACCGTCCCCACCTCTACCACACTTACACCCCACAAGCGGGTCGCCATGGACGTCAGTAACAACACCCGACTTTTGAATCTGCATGACCGATGGCAATAAAACAAACAAAAAGGCCGGCCAAGAGTATCCTTTGCAGGTTGCTTTCCGTAACTGATTAACATATTTTGATAACATAAAATACTGTCTTTATCCCATTAGATTAACGTATTTCACTTCAGGTTTACAGGCTATAACGGATAAATAACAACCTGCTGTTAATGCTTCCATCTGCCAATAGTTGAGAAAACATCCAACTAATGTCGGCAAAAGTAGTAAATAAGAACGGTCAAAGCAATGTTTTTCTGTACTATTTTTACAATTAAATTATAAAAATGTTACAAAGCTAACCATAACATTTCATATCAACATCAATATCGCAGCATGACGTCTATCTTGTCTCAATACAATATTACACCTTATTATATTATAGGAAATCCATACAGATGTTCAAAAGCATGCTGAAGAAATAATTATTTAATTTGGCATATCTATGCATATTTATGCCAACAAGCTTGTCTGATTCAATATACATTAGCTTCTTTAACATAAAAATGTATATAGAATTGTAAAAGTAAGCACAGAATTATCGTCAACTTTTGCGAGCCAATAAAATAATGATCCAAACCATGAATACGAAAAGACGAAGACTTGAGACTCATACGAATGCTTATTTCGAGCAGGAATTAGGTAATCAGGAAGAGGTACAAGGAGTTAAAGAAAGAGGATTCACATTTTACAAGCTACACTAAGTCGCGACCTTAAGCAGCTAAAAGTAGCCAGCAGCCAGTATGAATGGCAAATATGTTTACGTCCTGCCCAGCGAAAAACCATGTATAAGCGCATACATAAACCGCTGTCGGCATCGGCTATGTTGTCGGTATCGGGCTTCATATCCATTACCTTTTCAGGCAATATGGGTGTTATCAAAACGCGTCCGGGATATGCCAGCAGCATCGCATATAACGATTGATAACAGCGATATTGAAGATATTCTACAACAATAGCCGGCGACGATACTATCTTTATCGTGATACGTGACGGGCTGATACCAACGAAATTACACGAAACATCAACGACTTTGTTACTATTTAAATAAGGCAATTCAGCCACAAAGACGTCAGGAGAACACCATCATTATAAATACCCAACAACAAATTATATTATGGCAAACGGTAAAAGTTATTTCGATCGAACGATAAAATCATCGCTGGTGTATTGGGAGGTATAGCTAATTATCTTGACGCTGACCCAACAATAGTACGTGTAATTTACTCGATACTTACCGTTTGTACAGCATTTTGCGGTATCATTCTCATCCCGTATTGTGGCTTGCCATACCAAAAGAAACAGAATAATAACACACAGAGCGATAATTCAAAGGTTCTGTTCTATACAAAAAGTCATGAAAATAGCAATATTAGGGGCCGGTGCCATGGGAGGCGCTCTGGCAAAAGGGTTATTAAAGGGCAGTATTTTTAAGCCCGAAGATATTAGTTATGCTATCCTCATCGAGGAAAATTAGAGGAATTTGACCTCCGTGGGATGCAACTACTACCGACAACTGTCATAGCCGTTGATGGTGCACAACTTATTGCCATTGTGGTAAAAGCCATGGCTTGTTGAGCAGGTAATAAACGAGATTAAGCCTGTATTAAATTACCAGCAGCATTATCATTAATATAGCTGCAGGCATCGCAGCAACACACTATTTACATGGCTTGGACAAGGATGGAACAAAGCCAGCTTTGTTCCAGGTCATACCTAATATTGCCATAGCCTATCGTGCATCCGCATGAGCTTTGTATCGTACCGTGTAAGGCCAACGAAAAGTAAACTATATTGGTCAAATCATTGTTTGACGACATGGGACAAAGTCTTATTACTGATGAGGAACACCTTGCTGCTGGTACTACATTAGCCAGCTGTGGCATAGCCTATGCTATGCGATATGTTCGTGCAGCGGCTGAAGGAGGTGTAAATTAGGCTTTAAAGCCGATACTGCAGCACAGCCATCGTACTGCAAACTTTACAGGGTGCAGTTTCGTTCCTGCAAGGCACAGGGTTACACCCTGAAGCTGCTATCGATCAAGTTACAACTCCAAAAGGACTTACCATAAAAGGCTTAAATGCCATGGAACATGCCGGTTTTACAAATGCAGTCATAGAAGGACTTAAAGCCGGTATAAAAATAATCATTCTAAAATCATTGTATTTTTAAATTGCACATTATCTAAATAATTGTGTAATAGAATCTTGCACACATGATATACATGTGCGCAGAATTAACATTTTATATCAAAATACTCTACATTATAACAAAAGCTTTTTCCATATAAAGGTGCTTTTTAGTACTTTTGACCCCCGAATTAGACTAAATTAAAGTAAAAATGGAAGAATCAATTCGACAAATTGGTGAGCGTCTTAAAGGCCTTCGCGACGTCCTTAACATCCCTGCCGAGGAAGTTGCAGAGCTTTGTGACATCTCACTTGAACACTATTTAAAGATCGAAGCCGGCGAGGCCGATCCATCTGTATTCAGGCTTAGCAAAATCTCTAAACGCTACGGTATTGACCTCGATGTTCTTCTTTTTGGCGAAGAACCACGTATGAGCGCATACTATGTTACACGAAAGGGAATGGGTCCAGAAATTGACCGTGGTAATGATTACAAGTATCAGAGTCTTGCAGGAGGCTTTAGGGGGCGAAAAGCCGACCCGTTTATTGCTAAAGTTGACCCACTTCCTGATGGCAAAAAGTATGAAAGAATACCGTAGACGGACAGGAATTTAATGTCGTAATAGAAGGAACGATGGAAAGTACCATCGATGACAAGGTAATTATACTGAACGAAGGTGACAGCATTTACCTTGACGGACGTCGCCGCACCTGCATGCGCGCACTTAATAACAAGTCGGTAACCTTTATCAGCGTGGTTATTGATTAATGTAATATTTTAACAAAACAAAAGATGATGAGAGAGATTCCTAAAACAAACACACTTTTTCTTCAGAGGAAGATTACAAAGAAAATTTGCACTTTATAATACCCGAGAACTTCAATTTTGCTTACGATGTCATGGACGAATGGGCACGAATAGAACCTGATAAGGTTTGTCTGCTCTGGGCAAGTGAGCGAGGTGAAGAGATAAAAACAACGTTTAAGCAGTTCAAAGAGCAAACCGACCAAACGGCTGCCTACTTTATGAGTCTCGGCATTACGCGCGGTGATAAGTAATGCTCATCCTAAGCGCCACTATCAATGGTGGCTTAGCATGATGGCTCTGTGTAAAATTGGGGCCATTGCCATCCCTGCCACACACATGTTAACCAAAAACGACATCGTCTATCGCAATGAAAAGGCAAGCATCAAGGCCATTATCTGCGTAAACGACAGCTATGTAACTACACAGGTTACAGAGTCGTTACCTGAAAGTCCTACCGTAAAGGTGCTTGTAGCAGTTAATTCTATGTGCGAGAGCAACAAGCCTGTGCCGAGAATTTCCACGATTGGTTTAAGGAATGGGACAAGGCTCCCCACTTCAGACGGCCGGAAAACGTGAATGAAAACGAGGATACCATGCTCATTTACTTCACAAGTGGTACGAGCGGTGAACCGAAAATGGTTGCCCACGACTTCCTTTACGCTTTAGGACACCTTACTACTGGCGTTTACTGGCACAACTTATCGGAGCACTGTATACACCTTTACGGTAGCCGATACAGGATGGGGAAAGGCCGTGTGGGAAATTATACGGTCAGTGGTTCGCCGGATCGACAGTGTTTGTATTCGACCATGAGAAGTTCACGGCAGAGAAAATCATGCGCGCTATGGAAAAATACCATATCACATCCTTCTGCGCACCTCCCTACCATTTACCGCTTCATGATACTAGAAGACTTCAGTAAGTATGACCTCAGTAGCTTAGAATATTGTACAACGGCTGGCGAAGCAATGAACCCTTCTGTTGAAACGAAGTTCTTTAATCTCACTGGAATACACATCATGGAAGGCTTCGGGCAAACAGAAACTACAATGACACTGGGTACATTCCCATGGATTAAGCCACGCCCGGGGAGCATGGGCAAGCCTAATCCGCAGTATGAAGTAGGACTTTTACGTCCTGATGGCAGCGAATGTGAAGATGGAGAGCGTGGCGAAATCTGCATTAATACGGTCAATAACCCGCCCATGGGCCTCTTCAAAGGATACTATCATGATAAGAAGCGCACGCGTGAGGTATGGCATGATGGCATTTATCATACAGGCGATATGGCATGGCGTGATGAAGATGGCTATTATTGGTTCGTAGGACGCACTGATGACGTCATCAAAAGTTCAGGCTATCGTATCGGCCCGTTCGAGGTAGAGAACGCACTATGACCCATCCCTGCCGTTGTAGAATGTGCCATAACCGGTGTTCCCGATGAAATAAGAGGAATGGTAGTAAAGGCTACTGTCGTGCTCTCTGATGAATGGAAGACCAAGGCCGGCCCTGAACTTATCAAGACATTACAGGACCATGTCAAGCACGAAACGGCACCATACAAATATCCGCGCGTCGTCGAATTTGTCGATGAACTACCCAAAACCATCTCCGGAAAGATTAGAAGGGTTGAGATTCGGGAAAAGGACAACAACAAATAAAACCAGTAAGTATTGCCGTTTGTGAAAACAACGGCAATACACTCATAATCAATTGAGTTGCAATCAACAATTGTGATTGTAAAAATAACGATGAAAAGAATTGTAGTTAAAGTAGGCAGCAACGTGCTGACACGTCCCTGACAGCAAACTCGATGTAACGCGAATGTCAGCCATTGTCGACCAAATCGTCTGGTTAAAACGCCATAATTACGAGGTAATTCTTGTATCATCAGGCGCGATGGCAAGCGGGCGAGGTGAGCTTCACATTGACCGAAAGCTCGACAGTGTATCGCAGCGACAACTCTTTTTCGGCACTGGGACAAGTCAAGCTTTATTGGCCTCTACTACAATCTTTTTCGCGAATACGGCATACACGTAGGGCAGGTTCTCACCATGAAGGAAAGCTTTTTCCACGCGTGGTGAGTATCTGAACCAACGCGCCTGTATGGGCGTGATGTTAGACAATGGCGTCATACCCATCGTAAATGAAAACGATACTGTAAGCGTCACGGAGCTGATGTTTACCGACAATGACGAGCTGGCGGGATTAGTTGCAGCCATGATGGACTGCGACTCGCTGGTTATTCTGTCGAATGTCGACGGCATTTTCAACGGCGATCCCTAAGGCTGCCGGCACGCAGGTTATACCGACGGTGAAACTACGATCATGACCTTTCGGAACATATCCAAAGCAGCAAAAAGCAACTTCGGCAGGGGAGGAATGATGACCAAAAACCAACATTGCGCGCAAAGTAGCAGAGGAGGGAATCAGGGTATTATTGCCAACGGTACAGTCGACAACATCCTATCAACCTGGCTGAACATCCCGAAAGTACACTCCATACAGAGTTTTTTGCCGAACCCCGAGCCTGTTTCGCGGGTAAAAATGGATTGCACACAGTGAGAGTTTTGCCAAAGGTGCCATCCATATCAATGCAAAAAGCCGAGGAAGTATTAAAGGGTAATGCAGCTGTAAGCCTGTTATTGGTAGGTGTTACCAAAATTGAAAGGCGACTTTGAAGAAGGTGATATTATTAACGTTGTAGGACAAAAACGGACAAATTCTGGCCGTTGGCCGCAGCGGATATAATGCCATGAGGCGCGCAAACTGATGGGAAAGCACGATGTTCGTCCACTTATCCATTACGATTATCTGTACATGGAGTAATCGTTTTCTCAAAAATACAAAACATCTTATGCTCGAACAATTCAAAAAGCCAGGGCTGCAAGCCTGACGTTACCCATGCAGAGCGACGACAAGCGCAATGCTGTGCTCAGGCAGTAGCATGTGCTGTGAAAATCATACATCCGGATTGCTGGAGGCCAACGCCCAAGACCTGGGCCCGAATGGACCGCAGCAGCCCTATGTTCGACCGCCTGATGCTCACCGCCGACGAGGCTTAAGGGCATTGCTTCAGACATGCGTCATGTCAGCACGCTGCCGTCACCACTGGGCCGTACACTCAAAGAGGTGACGCTTTCCAACGGTCTTCATCTGCGCCGTGTAGTGTTCCTTTCGGCGTTATCGGCATGATTTACGAGGCGCGTCCTAATGTTACCTTCGACGTTTTTCGCTATGCTTTTAAAAGTGGTAACGCCTGCGTGCTGAAATGCGGCAAGGATGCTGAAGCCTCCTGCCGTGCAGGGTAAAGCCTTATACACGATGTGCTGCGCCAATTTGACATTGATGAAAGTGCCGTTGAACTGCTGCCGGCTACCCACGAGGCGACCGATGAGATGCTACAAGCCACAGGATTTATTGACCTTTGCATACCACGAGGCGGCAAACGCCTCATACAGACCGTGCGTGACAAGGCCCGGATACCCGTCATTGAGACGGGAGCAGGCGTCGTCAGCACTTATATCGACCGTAAAGCTGATATAAAAAAATGGCTGCCGATATTGTGTTTAACGGCAAGACCCGACGCGTTAGTGTATGTAACGCGCTTGACTGTTTGATTATACATTCGGCCCAATTGCCGCAGCTTTACCGCATTTGTGACCGCTGGCCGCAGAAACAGGGTAACACTCTATGCCGATGGACAGGCCTTTGAAGCACTTCCATGACCGTTACCCTTCTATCCTGTTACAGCATGTCAACGACAACAGTTTCGGCACCGAATTTCTCGATTATAAACTCGCCATCAAAACCGTTGACAGTCTCGAAGATGCGGTTAAACATATTGCCTTATACGACTCAGGCCATAGCGAAGCCATCGTCACCACCGACCCCGATGCGGCTCCGATGCTTCCAGATGGCTGTTGACGCAGCATGTGTTTACGTCAATGCACCAACGAGTTTTACCGATGGAGGCCAGTTTGGTATGGGCGCAGAAATAGGCATCAGCACCAGAAGCTAGGGCCACGCGGGCCTATGGCCTTAGAGGAAATAACCACATATAAGTGGCTTATCGATGGCAACGGACAAACACGTCCATGGTATGACAGAATAGCCATATCGAAAAATAATGTAAAATTAATTCTGAATATTTTGCCCTCTGGCAAGTAAGTAAAATAGAATATATCGTAAGCTGTTATTCCCAACAGGGCATACAAGGGTGATAACTCATATACCCTTATCTCTCCCAAACAGTATCAAAAAGCCCTTTTCGGCACTTTTTACATGACGATTACGACGTAAAGGCAAGTAGATTACATCGTAAAGGAAGACGATTACGATGTAAAGGTAACGCCTTTACGTCGTAAAGGTTGGTACATTTGCACGTAATGTCAACCCTTAAGTTATAAAAAGTGCCATCTTGCAGATATGCAGGATGGCACTTTTTATTATTTTCAATTTGTTTCTCACTGCAGATAAAAGTACCCTTTACGACGTAATGTACCAGACCAAAGGGTTAAATTTTTGTTTATCCTGTCCTTATTTTTATGGCAAACCGCTGATAATCAACGCGTTATCAATACTGTTTATTTTCAGCCTGTACGCAATCAAGTCCATGATGTTTTGAAATATCGCAGCCACGAGAGTGCTTTTTGTTAATATTTTTCAACATTAGAATATATACTCATTCATTGTGTGAAACACGGGGAAATATCGCCTGCACACCCCTACTCTTCAATAATATCCTTCGCCCGTTTCCAGCCATTGGCTGCCCTGATAAAAGCGCCCTGTGCCCAGAGGTACGTAAAGAATGGTGTTCCGTCCTACGCTATGGGTTTTCAGAACAGGCGGTACAGTCCACCTTACATGCACGCGCTCGGCATGGAAATTACCAGCAAAGCCATTGTTCTCATCTAATACAAGCGAAGCCGGATAAGCAAGGTCGTACACGCGAGTGCCCGTATCGAAAGCGCAACTAACCTATTGTTTCCAAGCGTGAATCAGCCGGAATGTTGATTTCGGTAAGGCGGTACAGTTGTGGAAAGCGTATGGACCGATATGCCTTACCGATGCCGGAATATCTATTTTAGTAAGGTTTTCACAGAAATTAAAGAGCCATCCACCTATCGTTTCAAGCCCGGCAGGCAGCACAATACTCGCAAGTGGCGTACGTGTAATGAAGAAAGCGTTGTCGCCCTAACGTGTTTGCGCCGTGGGCGTTATGGGTTGTAGTAATATTGGTACCGATGGAAGGTTCGACGAATTTTTGCCCTCCGCCAATAAGTTTACACTGCCCGAGGTCGACGTGCTGCAGGTTAAGGTTGCGCTGTGTAATGAGCTTGCAGTACCATTCGCATTGGATTGAGTAAAGTCGACCATGGGACAGAGCATCGACCGCAGCGTTTCGATGTCGCCGTCATTCAGTTTTCCGAAAGGCGCAGCGTGCGCACGTGGCTCCAATCTACTGCATTGCCTCCTACAAGAATACCCAGTGTGCCCGGCTCGCGGACGTCTATTTCCTCGGTTTCCTTCAGTTCGCGTGGCCATTGATGTGATGATAACCGTCTGCGTTTCAGCGCCCTCGGCTGTAATATGCAGGGGTAGCCGCACGCCCAAGTCCCTGGTTGGGCTCGCACGTAAAGCGATAAATCAGCACCTTAGCCCCTCCGGTGGGGCGGACATTGTGGTCTTCGACCATGAACGATTCTTTTCTTAGCCACGTAGCCGACGACGAAATGCTTACCTCAGGCATGACATTTGTCCTGACGTAAACGAAAAGCCTCCTTGGCCGTTGCTCTATATCGACGTGGTCACCAGGGCTTTCATCTGCCTCTTATACATCTGGCTTACCTTAAATGTGTACGTTTTGCGGCCATGTTGCAATGCAACAGAAGCGTGGCGCATGTTGAAACTGCCGTTAGCTTTCCGCACGCTGACGGTAACGGCATTGTTACCTATGACTGATACCTTGCACCAGGTTTGCCCGTGGTCATCAGTAGCCGACGTGGGCTTTGCAGTCCATGGTTCATCGGTCTCATTGAAGTAAAAGAGTGAACGTTGTGTCTCGGGACTGACGAAAACCTGCTGTTGTTCCAGTATCTCCCGTGTAGCCTCATCTTCGGTGATGCGGCTAAAGTTGTCGTCATCAGAGCAGGCTGTAAAAACAACAGGAAAAAGGAGGGAAATTGGCCCCCATCCATAAGGTAAAAGGTTTCATAAGCGAAATGATTGTAAAATTGCGAAACGAAAGCGAAAAATTATCTTTTAGAAAGCAAACTTGCGCACAATAAAGTTATCTTCGCTATTTTTTTAATTGTAAGCTGCATTACATCGCCAGATTGGAAGTTTGCCGTCGGGATGCTGACATAAACCGTATTGCTGTAATAGGCAGGGTACACCGTTTTGCTGATGATAGATGCGATAGAAGAAATGTACGATGTCCCTGTGAACTGGTCACCATGCTGTCACGAATCAGGGCTGAGGACATGCTGCTGTCAGGCTGATTAGTCTGTCCGCTCTTCAGCACAAGAGCCACATTGACATATTTTTTATTCGTGCTCATCCAGCAACTCTGAAACCCTACTGCATCATTATGACCTGAAACAGCAGAAGCACTCGCCAGCGGACGAAGCACATAAACCTGTACAGCGCCTATGCCTGTTACGGGAAGCGCGTGCGATGCCGTCGGAGACTGTGCAGAATCGGCTTCACCTTTATTATAATATAGCAAGGCACGGTATAGCGTATCGGGGCGTGTTGTCGAGACAGTTTTTAGTGGGGAGCTAGCACAAGGCTGTCACCGTCGTCGGTAACAGCCATATTGACAGCCCCTTCACTATTGGTATACACCTCGGAAAAGTCGGTCCGAAGATATGAGTAGTGCGTATCGCCTGTGTCATAAGCTCCTACATGGCAGGCCGTCATCAGTAAAAGCATGATAACAGCCGCCATGACTATTGAAGCAAGACGTCGGCAAGGATGCATCATTTCGTAAAATTAAAATGACTGAAGAACGATTTCCACCCTGCCGTTCTCTTCAGTAGCGGTAAGATAATTGCGCGCAGGATAAGCATATTGCGAAAGCAAGCACTGCACGTAAATACTTGTCATCACGGTTGTCTATGTCGATTAAGTCGATACGCGACGCAATATATTCTTCACAAACTGCCTATACTGTTCATCGGTATAATGAGCACATAAAAGCTTGGTATTCTGTATCATGTCAAGTGCAATATAATTGACGGCATACAGATGATAGCCACGATGAATCTCCCTGTCAATATATGCAGCTATCGTGTCAAAGAGCTTATTCTTAGGCTGTTCTGTATCAAAGAGAGAGTAACCAATCGTCAATACACGGAGCACAATAGTAATGAATGTGTCCCTTATATCCCTGCACACCTACTGCCATACTCTCCATATCGTCGGCAGATGTTTTCTTCCAGAACGGAAGATCACGTCGCAACTGATACTCCGTGCTTTGAGATAATCGCACGGATCATACTCATAAGAAATTGATAAAAAGGCACAATATGCAGCTGCACAAGGCGGTCAATGAGCGACCCTTCGCCTCCCATCACCATCATTTTTAAGGATGGCAGGCTGTGTAAGGTCGTTCGAATTCTTGGCCCGTCCCTGCCGTTGGGCAATCCAGATATTCTCTTTTTCTCAGAAATAGCAAAGTGAATATATTCGGACATACGCTTGCTGGCCTTCAACATTTCGACAGAATGAAGGGCACGTTCAACTGTAAAATGCCTTGTTGATACGTACCAGATCGCGCACCCAGTCGACGGTAAGCAGATTGTCACCAATAGCAATCTCACAAGTTGTAGAAGCTCTACATCCATCAGGAGCTTGTCGAGGAAGGCCGAATCGAGCACAATGTCGCGATGATTGCTGACAAAAAGTATACCGGTTTTTGATAGAAATATTGCAAGCATCCATATCAATACCCTCGCTTTGCTCGTGTACAAGCTTCTGTAACATGGGGTAACAGAAGGCTCTTTGAAAGTCGAGATTCGTCTTACAAGCGTGCATCGTCGAGCTACCTTGTCGAAAGGTATCTGAGGTAAGGCCGTAGCAAGCACCTTTTTAAATTGTTCGTCTTTTAGCAGACGATCGTCAAACCTGTGGCAATTCTTCAGGTTCATAAGGACGGATTGAATCAAACTCTGATGGAACTTTCATAATATTTGTATTTTTAAAAATATCGTTATTAAAATGTAAGAAGGATGCCATTTGACAACAAAACAGGCTCTGTCAACGGACAGTACCGACGGCAGGCAGGTCCTTTGTTTCGGCAATAATCAGTTCAATACCCAACTCTTCCAGTCGCTTTACAATGGAAGGCGACACATTTGAGTCGGTAATAATCATGTCAATATCTTCTAAATTGGCAATTCTTGCAAAAGCCACGACGTCCGAATTTACTCGAATCGGCCAGTACAATAGTCTTTTTGAGCCGTGAGCATCATCTGTCTGTTCAATCTCGGCTTCACGTAAGTCGGTAGTAGAAATTCCGAAGTCAAAGTCGATACCGTCCACGCCTAAGTAAAAGCTTTACTAAATGAGCATCCTTTTAAAATATCTTCGCTGTACTTGCCTACTACCGACAAACTGCTGTGACGAACCACGCCTCCTAACTGAACAATATCAACGTCGTTCATCATGGCCAACGTTTCAGTAGCTTGTAAAGAAGCCGATACTACTGTCAGTTTTCCGATAGGATTGATACATCGTGCAAAGGCATGAATGGTAGTTCCTGATGCTAAAAACAATACTGTCGTTAGAAGTAATGAGACGAGCTGCCTCCCATACCAATAAGACTTTTCTCCTCAGCATAATACTTCTCTTTTTCGTTGACCGAACGGTTATTGGTAAAGGGATTGATGAGGATAGCCCTTCCATGACTACGGTAAAGCTTGCCTTCTTTCTCTAATTCTGTAAGATCCTTACGTATTGTTACCGAAGAAACCGCTAACGTTATCGCCAGATCACTGACCTGAACTGGAACCCGATTTAAGCAAATAATCGAGGATAATATTCTGCCGATCTTCTTTCGTCATGACGTTAATATAGGGTTTTTATAAAATAATAGTTTTAGTCTGATTACACCAACAGGTAACAAACCCGCCAGAATATATATACAAAGATAGGCGTTTTCTCAGCTTTTTGTACACTTTACGTTATTTTTAAGATTTAATTAACATGTAATGACAACAGGTTTTTAACGGCATTATTAAATTATGTTTATTACAATAAAGCTCGTGTTAACTTTGCAAAGAAACTTTGTTTTATCGTTGCGTTTATCAGATTACTTTCTTAATTTTTGTTTCGTTTCGAAATAGAATAACACCTATTTCGAAAGCTAAAGAAAAGCATCCGTATCGATTTACGGCAATGTATACAAAAGCATTAAATTAAAGCTACAATATGAGCAACATGAATCATCAGGAGTACGACGCCATCATTATTGGTGGAGGCATCACGAGAGCCGGCGTTGCACGCGACTGTTCCTTAAGGGTCTCAAAGTCCTGCTCGTTGAAAAACAAGACTTTACAAACGGGGCCACAGGGCGAAATCATGGTCTTTTGCACAGCGGTGCACGCTATGCAGTAAACGATGCTGAGTCGGCATCGGAATGTATCAAAGAGAATATGATACTGCGCAAGATTGCAAGACATTGCGTTGACGAGACAGACGGATTGTTTATTACCTTACCCGAGGACGACTTAAGCTACCAGAAAACATTCGTTTGAAAGCTGTGAGAAAGCAGAATACGTGCTGAAATTATCGACCCGAGGAAGCAAAGCGCCTTGAACCTTCCGTAAACCCTGCACCCGGACTGGGGCTGTAAGGGTTCCTGATGCGTCGATAGATCCGTTTCATCTTACCACAGCTAACATTATAGATGCACGCCGTCATGGTGCAACAATATTAAATTATCATGAGGTTACCGACCCTTATCGTTGAGAACGGTGTAGTGAAAGGTGTTACCACGCAACAATCATACCGGAGAAACCAGTGAAGCATACGCCCGAATCACAATTAACGCTGCGGGTATTTGGGGGCATCTGCAGCAAAAACGAGCCGGTATTACCATCAATATGTTCCCTGCAAAAGGTACGTTGCTCATATTCGGTCATCGAGTTAACAGCATGGTTATCAACCGATGCCGTAAACCTGCCAATGCCGATATACTTGTTCCTGACGATGTTGTTTTGTGTGATCGGAACAACCAGTGACCGAGTTCCCTTCGACACCATTGACGATTTAAAGGTAACTCCCGACGAGGTTGACCTGCTTATTCGCGAAGGAGAGAAGCTGGCTCCGGCACTCTCAACCACACGTATTTTTAAGAGCCTACTGCGGTGTACGTCCTTTAGTGGCGTCGGATGACGACCCGTCTGGGCGCAATATAAGCCGTGGTATTGTGTGTTTAGATCATAAAGTGCGCGACGGACTGGATGGTTTTATCACCATTACAGGCGGAAAGATGATGACTTATCGTATGATGGCAGAGGTAGCCACCGACTTAGCATGCAAGAAATTGGGAATTAACGTAGCTTGTACAACAGCTGATATGCCTCCCAGGGTCAGAATTAAAGCCCGAAATTTCTCATGGGGAATTGTTTAGCTCCTCATTTAATGCTGCCCATGGCCGCCATGGAACAATGGCTGACGCCATAAAGTACGGAGATAAAGAGGATGATGCTTTAGTTTGCGAATGTGAAGAGGTCAGCGTTGGTGAAGTAAAATATGCTGCTGAAAAGCTCCATGTCCACAACTTAATGAACTTGAGGCGGCGCACCCGCGTTGGTATGGGAACATGTCAGGGCGAGCTTTGTACCTGCCGTGCAGCCAATATAATATGTACCAACAATGTTACCGCTTCGGAAGAAGGCTTAAAAGATTTTCTCAACGAGCGGTGAAAGGCGTACGTCCCGTAGCATGGGGACAGGCTCTTGGTGAAGCACAGCTAACCGCTACAATATATCAGGCATTATGTGGCCTTGATAAAATAAACACAAAACAACAGGATACACAGAACAATGAAAAGTGATTGCATCATCATAGGCGGTGGACTTAGCGGACTTACCGCTCATAACACTGGCTGAAGCAGGGCAAAAGGTAACCGTTGTTTCAGCAGGCCAGAGTAGTTTACACTTCGGGTCGGGTTCGCTTGGCTTAATAGGTTACAACAAAGAAGGGCAGGAAGTAAACAATCCTTTAGAAGCTATCAGTTCTCTTGACGAGAAACATCCATATAATAAGGTAGGAACAGAGAACATTCCTGTTCTTGCCCGGGAAGCAAAGGCATTGTTAGACAGATGTGATATTAAAACAACGGGGGCTGTTGAAACCAATCATTACCGTCTTTCACCCATGGGAGTACCTATCCCTCGCATGGCTTACACTTGATGATATGGAGGCCCCTGACAAGCAAAGAAGAGCTGAAAGGTAAAAAGATTACGCTGGTAAACATTGCTGGTTTTCTTGATCTCGCCCTATCATTATACTTTAGATAACCTGACAAAAGGCTGGTGCAATTTGTTCCTATAAAATCATACAGCTCGAAGAATTTGACTTTGCACGAAAGAGTCCTACGGAAATGAGAGCCTCCAACCTGGCCAAGGTCATCCACGATAAAGGCATTACTGACAAGCTGGCCGTAGCAATAAGTCATGTTGCCGGCGATGCAGACGTCGTACTTCTGCCTGCTATTACCGGATTAAAAGATGCACAATTGTCAGAAGAATTGCGCAGGAAAGTCAATACTCCAGTGAAGTTTATCGCCACTATGCCACCATCGGTTCCTGGCATTCGCATCCTTGAGCTCATGCGTAAACGCCTATATGCTCTCGGGGGGAGGATACTAATTGGTGACAAAGCCATCGAAGGCCGTTTCAAAAGATAACAAGCTTGTTGAAATAAAAACGGCTCACCTGCCAGAAGAAACCCTCACGGCCGACAACTTTATACTGGCTACGGGTTCATTCATGAGCCAGGGACTTATCTCTGATTATTCCCATGTGTTTGAACCTGTATTGGGTTTAGATGTTGATTCGCTGGAGAACAGGAACGACTGGTACAACGAAAACGTATTAAAGGCACAGCCCTATATGGACTTCGGTGTGGCAACAGATGCCGAATTGCACGCATTAAGGATGGCAGAACCATAGAAAATTTGTTTGTCACAGGCTCTATTCTCAGTGGGCATAACAACATAAAGCTTGCAGATGGTGAGGGTGTTTCTATGCTCACTGCCATGTATGCAGCAAAAGAAAAATCGTAAAGTAGAAAGGTTATGAACGTTATACAAGCACTTAATATTAGTGAACATAATTACGAGGAATGTCTTAAATGCTCCATCTGTACCGCTTATTGTCCTGTGTCTGCAGTAGAGCTAAAGTACCCAGGCCCAAAGCATTCGGGACCAGATTTAGAACGTTATCGTTTAAAAAGATCCTACATTCTTTGAAGAAAATCTTAGCTTTTGTCTGAACTGTAAACGATGTGAGGTAGCATGCCCTGAGGATGTAAAGGTTGGAGATATTATCCAGGCTGCACGCATAAAAATACAGTAAACACAGTCCGAGCCTACGAGACAGAATCCTAGCTAATACCGATTTTATGGGCACCGTAGCCAATAAGGTTGCACCTATTGTGAACATGTCGGTAGGTCTTAAGCCCGTTAAGGCGATTATGGATGGCGTAATGAAGATCGACAAACATCGCACATTCCCAGCCTATACCAACCAAAAAGTTTGAGACCTGGTTTCGTAAACACGCTGCAGCAACACAAGATCAGTACAAACATCATGTCAGCTACTTCCATGGTTGCTATGTAAATTATAACTTTCCACAGCTGGGAAAGGACCTTGTTAAAATTATGAACGCCGTAGGATATGGTGTTCATCTACTTGAGAAAGAAAAGTGTTGCGGTGTAGCTCTCATCGCAAACGGCATGTCAGATCAGGGCGCGCAGACAAGGTGAAATCAATGTAAAAGTCGATACGAAAATCGTATAGGAGGAACACCGTACGGTGCTGACCACCAGCTCTACTCTGCACACTTACGATGCGCGACGAGTATAAACACCTGCTCAATATTGAAAAACAGCGATGTCCGCGATGGTATAACACTTGCTACCCGTTTCTTATATCAGCTTATAGAAAAAGGAGAAATAAAACTTGCTTTTCGCAAAGACTTCAGGATGAAAGGAGCTTATCATTCGGCATGCCACATGGAACGTATGGGCTGGATTGTTTATAGCACCGAACTTTTTAAAGCTTATTCCAGGCATGGAACTGGTTATGCTCGACTCACAATGCTGCGGTATAGCTGGTACTTACGGCTTTAAAAAGGAAAAACTATAAACGCTCACAGGAGATAGGATCCGGGCTTTTTGAGAACATAAAAGCAGTAAATCCTGATTATGTAGTGACCGATTGTGAAACCTGTAAGTGGCAAATTGAAATGTCAACAGGCTATAAAGTACTCAATCCTATTTCTATTCTTGCTGATGCTATCGACGTAGAAGAGACCTGACGATTAAATCCTTAAACATATATTACTATGGACAAAGAAGTATATTCTCGCTCTTGACCAGGGGGACTACAAGCTCCCGAGCCATCGTCTTTGACCACGAAGGACAAATATGTTCCATCGCACAAAAAGGAGTTTCAACAGTATTTTCCCAAGCCCGGATGGGTTGAACACAACCCCAATGAGATTTGGGCGTCGGAAGCTTCAGTCATTGCAGAGGCCATCTCTACAATTGATATCAATGGTCTTGACATTGCAGCCATTGGCATTACCAATCAGCGTGAGACCACAATTGTTTGGGACATTGATACTGAAGAGCCAATATACAACGCCATAGTATGGCAGGACCGCCGTACGGCTGCGTTCTGCGACAAGCTAAAAGCTGAAGAATAACCGATACGATACATCAGAAAAACGGGTCTCATCATTGACGCATACTTCAGCGGTACCAAAATAAAGTGGATACTTGACAATGTGCCAGGAGCACGCAAACGAGCCGAACAGGGGAAGCTGCGCTTTGGTAATGTCGACTCATGGTTAGTGTGGAGGCTCACACGTGGCGAGGTACACGTTACTGATGTAACCAATGCTTCACGCACCATGCTGTTTAACATCCACGACCTTAAGTGGGATGAAGACCTGCTTAAACTGCTGGATATTCCCGCCTCTATGATGCCCGAAGTAAAGTCGAACAGCGAAATATACGGACATACCAAGACTACTATCTTCGCCCATAAGGTGCCAATTGCGGGTATTGCCGGCGATCAGCAGGCAGCTTTATTCGGTCAGATGTGCCTCGAACCAGGCTCAATTAAGAACACCTACGGCACAGGCTGTTTCGTTATGTTGAATACAGGCGAGAAGCCCGTGATGTCAAAGAATAATCTTCTTACCACTATTGCCTGGCAACATGGGGCAATAAAGTCAAACTACGCCCTTGAAGGATCAGTCTACGTGGGCGGTTCTGTTGTACAATGGCTACGTGACGGACTGGGAATCATTAAAAGCTCGTCTGAGATTGAAGAGCTTGCAAAGACCGTACCTGACAGTGGCGGCGTTTACTTTGTTCCGGCATTAACTGGTCTTGCCGCGCCTTATTGGGACCCTTATGCACGCGGGTACCATCACCGGCATTACACGCGGCACGACTGCTGCTCACATCGCAAGGGCGGCACTTGATGGTATTGCTTTCCAGACTTATGATATTGCACAGGCCATGGCAAAAGACATGAACGACCGCCTCACAGAGCTGAAAGTGAGACGGCGGTGCCAGCCGGAACAACCTGCTTATGCAATACCAGGCCGACCTGTTGGGGATTGAAGTTGTTCGCCCTAAAATAACAGAGACCACAGCCATAGGTGCTGCTTATCTTGCAGGACTGGGCGTAGGATTCTGGGATTCTGTTGATGAGCTGCGCCGTCAATGGAAGATTGAACGCACATTTGAACCGAATCCTGACAGCGAAGCCATCCAAAAAGGCGCGTCAGGGATGGGCTGATGCTGCAGCCCGTACGCTTTCCACAAAACAATAAAAAGCCGAAAAGGCTATTTATCAAAAGCCTGACCAAAGACTCTTCAACTTTATAAAAACCTAAAACAATAAAACTATGGACAGCGTTGTATTGCATAAGTTCGTCTTCGAACTTGTGGGAACCATGATCATGATCCTCATGGGCGATGGTGTTTGTGCCTGTGTAACCCTCAACAAAAGCAAAGGACAAAACAGTGGATGGGTTGTATATAACCCCTGGCCTAGGGCTTTGCTGTCACGTGCGGTGTGATGATAGCAGGACCTGTTAGCGGTGCACATCTCAACCCTGCCGTAACATTAGGTCTTGCCGCAGCAGGCTTATTCCCTCCCCTTTAATCGTTCCCTACATCGTCGCACAAATGACTGGCGGCTTCCTGGGGGCATTGTGTATGGCTTTTCTACAAAGACCACTACGATGCAACTGAAGATGGCGATGCAAAACTGGGTACATTCTGCACCGCTCCCGCCATACGCCACTATGGTCAGGAACCCTTTTATGCGAGATAATTGCAACGTTCATACTCCTACTTTGTATCATAAGCTTCTCAACTGTTAATGCCACAGGCTTTGCTGCTTTAGGGCCTGTTCCCTGTTACTTTCTTAATTATGGCTCTCGGCATGTCGCTGGGAGGAACTACGGGTTACGCCATGAACCCGGCAAGCGCGATCTGGGTCCCTCGTATTGCCCATGCCACTTTACCGATGAAGAGTTATAAGCGCAACAGCGACTGGGCATACGCCTGGGTACCCGTGGTTGGCCCGTTGGCGGGAGGTGTTATTGCCGGGGGTGACAGGCTGGTTTCTTTATTCACCCACAAAAATAAGGAAAAAGTATATATATTGTGTAGTAAGAAATAATCTTACTAAATTTGCACTACGGAATATAACTAAACAAACGATTATAAATTATCATGTGGAAATTTTTAAATCCTCCCGCTTTCAAACCCGAAAAAGCGGTGCTGAAGCTAACGCAGAGTATAAAAGACTGCGCTGGCAGGTCTTTTTGAGGTATCTTTATTGGCTATGCAGGCTTTCTACATTGTTCGCAAGAACTTCCATGGCCATCCCTATGCTTGCAGATCTTGGCTTTGACAAAGGCGAGCTTGGTATTGTTTTGTCGATGAATGCCATCGCATACGGCTTCTCTAAATTTATTATGGCGAGTGTTTCCGACCGCAGTAATGCCCGCCGTTTCTTGCCTTTTAGGTTTGACGTTAGCGGCACTGTCTATGATGTTCATGATTGTACCGGTACAGCTTATCGGTCGCGAACATAAGGATTTAGCCATTGCCCTGATGGCCTTTCTGAACTTTTTGGTAGGTTGGTTCAACGGAATGGGCTGGCCTCCATGCGGTCGTGTAATGACCCATTGGTTCTCAATTAAGGAGCGTGGCACCTGGATGTCGGTATGGAACTGTGCTCATAACGTTGGCGGTGCGCTGGTAGGGCCTATGTCTGTTTACGGTGCCGTGTGGTTTGGCTCATGGTTTTATGGTGCCGATACACAGCGATACTTCCTCATTGGCACTTATCTCTTCCCCGCTTGCGTGGCTATTCTCATTGCCATTGTTGCCTATTGTCTCATACGCGACACCCCACAATCATGTGGCTTACCATCGATAGAGAAATGGCGTAACGATTATTCGAGCACATATAATGACAAGGCTGAGCAGGTCATGTCGACGAAAGACATCTTTAAGACCATCCTTACGAACCGCTTTTTGTGGTATATTGCCTTTGCCAACGCGTTTGTTTATATGGTACGATATGGTTGCTTAGACTGGGCGCCTACTATCTTAACCGAGCAGGGTATCAATATCAAGGATGCCGGATGGGCCTATTTTTGCCTATGAGATGGCAGCTATTCCGGGTACCATTATCTGTGGATGGCCTCCGATCGTGTATTCCGCATGGCCGACGTGCACCGCCCACAATGCTTTTCATGGGCATCGTAGCCGTACTTATTTTTCATCTATTGGCAGAACTTCAATAACATACACATCGTTATAGCTCTGCCCTCATAGCCATGAGGCTTTTTCATCTATGGTCCCGTGATGCTTATTGGCGTACAGGCCTCGATTTAGCCCCAAGAACGCGGCTGTAGTACGGCTGCAGGTCTTACCGGATTCCTGGATATGTGCTCGGTACTGCGCTTCTGGCCAACGTTGTAATAGGTTGTGTAGCCGAAAAGGCTGGCTGGAACTGGACCCTTTAGTGTGCTTATCGTGCATGTGCATTATCAATGCTGTTCATGGCACTTACCTACCAGCAAGAGCAATATCTTGTCAAGAAAGAGAACAGCCAGAAATAAAGTTTGCTGAACACCCCTACTATCCATTCCTTTTTAGGTATAAGTACTGTCTGATTTAATCGTATTGCAAAAGTACCATTAAAAACGGAATGGACAGGTGATTTTCAATCTTTCTCTGGTGTGCGGCGGCCGTCAGCAACGCTGATGACAGCCGTCAAACTCATTATACGGCGGCCGCCGTACGCGCTGTTGACGACCGCCATACCATTAACTTTTCAGCACAGGGGTTGTAACAAAATACTGTGAAGAATTTACTTTTCTGTCAAAAAGCCAGAACCTGATGAACGTAATGTAATATACTTTCTGACAAAAGGCTGTTCAGGCAAAAGACTATAATAACTCAAAAACTTTTAAAAATTTATAACACAAAAATTCTTATGGAAAAACAAAACCGACGTTTATGCTCCGTTAGGGCGATAAACGCAAAAAGTTTATGAGCTGGCAGGCACGTACTATCCTGGTAACCATGATAGGCTATGCCGATGTTTTATTTTTGTTCGCAAGAACTTTCATTGGCCATGCCCGGTCTCACGGCAGAATATGGCATATCCAACAAAAGCTTTGGCTGGATATTGTTTGTAAGCTCTCTGGTTTACGGTGCATCACGCTTTATCAACGGTTATGTGGTCGACCGTGTAAAGGGCCGTTTAGTTATGGCTGCAGGCTTGTTGCTATGTGCCATTTCCAATTTTGCCTTTGGTTTTGGCGTAGATATTACAGCCCTCATTGTAGGCACAAACCACGGTCCCGACTTTACGGCCATGCTTATCTTTTTTGTAGGCATCGTCATTATCTTTAATCAGTATTGTCAGGGCATGGGTTATCCTCCATGTGCACGTATATTACCCCACTGGATTCATCCGAGCGAGCTGGCCACTAAAATGTCAGTATGGAACACTTCCCACTCGATAGGTGCAGCCCCTGCCGTCATTGTTTGCGGTAGCAATTATGGGTGCACTGGGTACCGATATGAGTGCAAACAGCGATGTGGTAGCTCGCATCACTGAAAAATCTGGTTATGCATCAACGTAGGCAATGCATCGGCACAGGCTCTGAACTAGCTGCCCACGTGGGTGCATGGAAATGGTGTTTCTGGATTCCGGCGTGCATTGCACTATGCGGAGCTGCCTTTATCCTCATCGGTTTACGCGACGAACCCAAGGAGGTTGGACTGCCCGACCTGCCCGGTACTTCGCTTGGCGCTTACCAGGAAAAGCAGAATAAGGCTGCCTCGTATGAAGTTTGAGCGCGTCATGGTTTGGCGTAACCGTTGGGTGTGGACCTTTTGGTATTGCCAACCTTTTGTGTATATTGTACGTATGGGTATCCCTCGACTGGGGACCAAAAATTTTACAGAAAGCCGCGGTCTGGACATTTCGCAGGCCGGGTGGACCGTTGCAGCCTTTGAAATAGCCGGCATTTTAGGAACCCTGTTTGCAGGATGGGCCACCGACCACCTTTTTAAGGGAAAGGGACATCATATGTGTGTAGTATGTATGGCAGGCGCAGCGTTGTCTATGACCATCTTCAGGCTGTTGCCCTCAAGATGCAAGTCTGACGCTCACTCAGCAGTGCTGGTAGGCGCCGGCTTCTGTGTTTACGGGCCACAAGCCCTCATTGGCATTGAGCTTGGCAAAGCATGCTACAAAGGAAGCTTCGGCAAGAGCCAACGGCACAGGGTATTCTGGTTACATCGGTTCAGGATTATCAGGCCTGCTTGTAGGTTATGTTGCTCGACCTTTACGGCTGGACACACGTCTTTGAAACCATTATTGTTGTGGCAATCATTGGCATGATTATCCTCATCAGCATGTGGAATGCACCACGTGACGGTTATGAGCGTGCCTCTAAAATAGATTACAGTGACGTTGAGTCGTCGGACAAGTAAATCCTTAAAACCGTAATTTATGAACTTCGACAAACATATCTTCGCCGTTAAGCGAAGAGAAACTTCTCCAGGCTTGTGCCAAAATAGCACGTAGCCCTTGGACATGGACGGAACCATATATCCCGAAGCACCTCTTCCATATACACAGGCTTTTCTGCAGACGCTGCGCGGATAACGGAATCATCCTATTCGTTCCTCACGAATAACTCCCACAAAGAGCAGCAACGACTACCTTTTTAAAGCTGCAAAAAGCTGGGTATTGATGCTACCGAAGAGCAAATGTACACCTCGTCAATAGCCACAATCGACTATATCCACATGCAACATCCTGAGGCTAAAAGGATATTCACACCTTTAGGCACGCCCAGCATGCAGGCCGAATTCAAAAAGGCTGGTTTTTGAGATAACAAGCTGACCCGGCCAATGATGTTCTCCCGACATTCTCGTAGTAGCTTTTTGGACACAACCTCGAGTACTCGCGCCTGTGTAGGGCAAGCCTGGTGGGCTTCAAAGACAGATCATTCCATATTAGCAAACCAATCCCTGATTGGCTGTGTCCTACCGACCAGCCCACCATATTGGTCACGACTGTGGCTCACTGCGTAAGGTTATCGAAGGCAACAAAGCGTCAGCCCGACATTGTTATCGGTAAGCCCTAACCCCAATATGCTTTATTGCATTCGCGATAAATACAACCTGAAGGATGATGAAATAGCCATGGCTGGCGACCGCATTTACACGACGTTGCAACGGCTCAGAATGCAGGTTCGTTCGGCGTGTTAGTGCTTTCAGGCGAAACAACGCTTGAAGTTTCACTGACCTACGACCGCCAGCCCGACCTTACAGCTCTCAGTATAAGAGTTTTGGAGAGCTGTTACAGAAGTCGCGCCAGCTGTAAAACCACAAATAATCGGGGAGAGCATAACCATGTGTTTCCCGCTTTATTCAATTTCTACCTGTAAAAACAATAACCATCTCCCTTTTAACATCAAAGGAATACCCTTGGACAGGTGCGAGAAACAATAACGAAAACCTCAAACAAAAATTTGCCTTCAACTACAGTAAAGATAATCAGACTAAAAACAACAAGTTAATTTTTAAGAAACAGAAAAACTATTAGCACATGAAAAACCCTCTAAAACAACTACGGTAAAATTACATTGCTTTCATTGTCGGTCATGGCTGCTGTTAATGCGTATGGACAAAGGACTACGGTTACGGAAAGGTGTACGACTCGACGGTTCTTCGCCAATGATAGGTGTTACCGTGCAGCAAAAGGGACAAAAATCGAGTGGTAATTGATATTAACGGTAATTTTACAATTACCGTAGACGGTACCAACCCTGTTCTTACATTTAATTATCTGGGGTATTCGCCCACCACGTCACCGTTGGAAAGAAGACACGCATCAGCGTAACGCTCAGTCCGGAAGCCAAAAACCTGAAAGAAGCAGTAGTGCTGCATTGGGAATTAAGCGCGAAGAGAAGTCGTTAGGGCTACTCTGTAAGCAAGCTTGACAACTCGGAACTGACGAAAGGTGTGAGCGCTAACTGGCTTGACCAGATGAATGGTAAGGTTGCAGGCCTCAGCATGCAATCAGCAGGCACAGGTCCTCTGGGCACAATGCGTGTTACCCTGCGTGGTGACCACTCGTTAAACTACGGCAACAACGGTGCCTTTATTCGTTGTTGACGGTGTACCTATACAGTCGGGTACCGTTGCAACAGGAAGCGGAAGCACGTACAGTAATACTGATGCTCCCGTAGATTTTGGTAACGGAGCTGCCGACATTAACCCAGACGATATAGAATCGGTAACCGTATTGAAAGGTGCTGCAGCCACTGCTCTTTATGGTTCAGAGGCCGAAACGGTGCCATTGTTATCATCAAATAAAGGGAGGAAAGCAAGTCGGCAAAAATGGGGTGTAACGGTTAATTCGTCCTTAGTTCTCGACTTAGCCAGCTACTGGCCAGACTTTTCAAAAGGAATACGGATCGGGCGCAGACATGGGCCTTAATCCTTTTTCATATTATAGTGTATCGGCTGCAGATGCAACCGATGGCATAGGAAACGATGGCTCTAACTATTCAAGGGCTTCGTTTGGAGAGAAGTATGGCGAAGGGAAAATGCGCTATCAATACAACTCGTACAATTGGGAGACTGGCAAATATACACCTACTCCGTGGGTTTACCAGGACAACTGGTACAAAGGTTTCTTCCAAACAGGTACCACATGGCGCAACAACGTGGCCATCAGCGGGGGCAACGGTAAGGGGACTTCTGCCCGAATCAGCTTTACCGATACACGTAACAATTGGATAACACCAAACACAGGATATGTAAGTAACGATATAGCTATTGCATTTGATACTCCTGTAAGCAAGCGCATCAAGCTGAGTGCCCGTGTAAACTACACCGGAAAGCGCAGCGATAACCTGCCGGGAAGCGGCTACTCGGCAATGAATCCGATGTATCATTTAGGCTTCGGCTATTCGAACAACTCTATAAATGAGTGGAAGGATGAGTACTTTAAGGGACGCTTTACCAAAGAAAACATCGATGCAGGACGTACTGTTTATCGTTCGGGTACTCCTGTAAACCCTTATCGAACAGCATACGAAGAGCTGAACAAAATGAACAAAAGCCGAGTGTATGGAAATATGTCGGCCATCATTGATCTGGCTAAAGGGCTGAAGTTAAAGCTACGCTCGTCGCCTCGATATGACCCACTCGTGGCGAACACAACAGCGTCCGTTCTACACCGTGTAAGCTATGAACAAGGTATGTATCGTGAACAGACAACGAATATTTACCATATTAACAACGACTTCCTTCTGACTTATACAAATAACAACTGGATCGACAAGAGGCTGGGATTCAATGTTTCTTTCGGAGGAAACAGCATGAATTACCGCTATTATAATAATCGTGTAACGCTCCAGAAACTACAAATAGATGGTGTGTACAACATCTATAACGTACCGTCAGGATATAGCCCTGACAACTTCAGTTACCACTCAAAGAAAAAGGTTAACTCCTTTTATGGGGTGGCTCAACCGAGCTGGGACAACACCTATTACCCTCGAATTGACCGACAGAAATGACTGGTCGAGTTCGCTTCGCAAGAGCCATATAACTCATACAATTATCCTTCAGCTTCGTTCAGTATGTTGCTCGATCGCGTACTCAATATGAAAGAAAGGGCAGCATGGATCGACATGTTGAAGCTAAAAGCGTCATGGGCAAACGTAGGAAGTGATACGTCACCCTATTCTCTTGACCGTTATTACAATGCTACATCCTACTTTGGAAGCTATCGCATTTCACCAACAATGCCCAACGCTAACATCAAACCTGAGAACCAGGAAAGCTGGGAAGGCGGTCTGGAAGGCAAGATGTTTGGCGGACGACTAGGTTTTGATCTCACAGCCTATACAACAAGCACGACAAACCAAATTGTCAATGTTGCTGCCGATCAAATTACTGGAGTAACTGGCTATACTATTAATGCTGGTGAAATTAGCAGCAAGGACCCGAAGTTTCCATCAATGGAAGCCCCGTGAAAACACGTAATTTTGAATGGAGTATGAGGCTAAACTGGAGTAAAAACTGGAACAGGCTTGTCAGCTTGCAGAATGAATGGAATCCCTGATCAGCCTTTATCAAAACCGATATGGGAACCACAATTGGTAACCGCGTTTACGTGTATTCGTTCGTAGGACACGAAATGTACCGAATCTACGGACATGGCTGCAAGCGTGCTCCAGAGGGCGCATTCTATCTCGATGACAATGGAAACAAGGTTGATTGCAGCGGTGCAAAGATTATCAGTACATCAGGCTATCCTACCATTGACAAAACAACACTCATTGATTTAGGAAAGGTAAATCCTGACTGGAAAGGCGGACTTAATATGAATTTCCGTTATAAGAACGTCAATGTAGGGTATGGATTTCAGTGCCCAGGCAGGCGGACACTGTTACTCTACAACCAATTTTTCTGCTCTCTTATCAGGGCCGATTGAAAAACTCGCTGGCAGGACGTTACGACGGTCTTGTTGTTGAAGGCGTTCATGCGAGCAACAATGCCGACGGAACAGTAACATACACGAAGAACAATACCGTCTTCGGAAGCACGCTTTCCTACTATAATACTTACGTCTGGAACCGCGACAACACTGAGGAAAACACCCTTTAGTACAAACTTTTTAAGTTTAAAACAGTTACGCGTTGATTACAGTTTGCCACAGAAATTCTGTCGTAAAACAAAGTTCCTGAACAGCGCAAGCATTGGTGCATACGCCACTAATTCTGTTCTGCATTACACCATTCCCACAATACGATCCTGAAGCCGCAATGGTAAGTGGTGCTGATATTTATGGTGGTATTGGAGACGTTAGCCTACCCTAGCGACCCGCTCATATGGTTTCAATGTTAAACTTTTCATTCTAAACAATATGAAAATAAAATATTCAGTTTTGGCGTTGGTATGCGGACTCTTTATTACAGGATGTACGCAGAATTTCGAAGAAACCAACACCAATCCCAACAAGATAACCGTTAAAAGTGGAAAGCTAAGTGCATCGGCTATGTTCGAAAAAGAACCTGTATGATGGCACAAATTACCTTACCTATATAAGCTGGTTCTGAATGATGAGCTTGTACAGCATACTGCATGTACAGGTAATACCTGTTCGTAATGAGCACAGATATAACATAGGTGACGCTAATTGGGCCAGCCTTTGGGACCACATTGCAGGGTATGCTTCAAACATAAACGAAATGAACTGACTGGCTAAACTGCAGAAAGATATTGCCATGCAGGCCGTCTCTCAAAACCATGTTCGTGATGTTTATGCAGAATTTAACCGACATGTTTGGCGACATTCCTTATCGCGAAGCTTTGCTGCCCTGAGCAGGGAAATCTGGCTCCAGCCTTCGACAGTCAGGAAGATGTATACAAACAAATGTGTGCCGATCTCGAACAAGCCAACAAGCTTTACGCATCAAAATCCGTATGTAAACAGCAACTATGCTGCCCTAGACATATGTATGGCTTCAATATGAAGAAGTGGCAAAGGTTTAATAACTCGCTGTATATTCGCGTATTGGGCCGGCTGATGGGACGTAATGCAACTGTCGTTGACAGCACAAACAACATGACAGTCAAGGAAAAGTTGCAACAAATTATAGACAATCCCGCACAATATCCGGTGTTTACATCGAACGATGACAATGCAACTGTCAGATTTACAGCCGTTGCACCTTATTACTCTGAGTTTGATCCTGCCAATTATACCGAGTCAGACTTCACTTATAGCTCCTACCATCTCTCCGAACAAACAATTAAATGATGGTTATTAAAGGTCTGAATGCCGACGGAAGATCAATATGAAAGCCGACGTTTACGTTGACCCACGCCTGCATATCATTGGAAAGCAACGCGACAGTGCACCTTATTGAAAGGAACCGTTGCGGGAGGACTGGCTGAAAAATCAAGGCAACGATGACCGTGCATCCTCATATCTTAATACAGAAGTGCTGGTGAAGAAAACAACGCCGACGGCTTTTTGATGGGCTTTCGATGAGTTACAACCATCCTCGCAGAAGCAGCTTTGAAGGGTGTTATCAACGTGTGGAGACGATGCTGCCCTGTACATATTATGAGGCTGGTATAACCGCCAACATGCAGAAATGGAGCAAGTTTGCCCAGGCTGCCGTGCCTGTCAACACACCTGTTGATTATAGTAATCACCGACCAAGCCATTGCTGATTATCTGCAAATCGCCACTGGCTTCATGGGACATCAACACCAATCACGAAGAACTTATACTTAACCAAAAGTATATTGCTACGTTCTGCAGGTATCGAAGGCTGGAATGATTACTGCAGAACAGGCTATCCAGAGCTGACAATTGGGCAGGGAACCGACCCCAACGATTTCGTATTACCCACACGAATGGGCTATCCGAACACCACAACGGCAACCAATGCTGCCCTATGTTGCTGAGGCTCCTGAAGAGAATGAAAGCCAATGCTAACGATCATGAAGACACCATTATGGTGGAGTAAGAAAGCCATTGAAGGCGGACTTTAAAATCAACAACTATGAACAAAAATAAAATATTAGCATCGTTACTGCCCTTATCGGAATGATGTTCTTTTCCCGCATGTTCTGACAACAATACCGAAACGGGCGAACCTTTTTCTAAAGTTTGACACACCCTCCACATCCATAAGCGTAAACGTTGACGGCATGACACAGGCTAACCGCAAGCAAGTAACTGTTCGTTCTAACCGCGCATGGAAGGTACTGTACAACAATCCGGCTGATACCACATGGCTGCATCTCTTCATAAATGAGGGTGTAGACGACGGTATTATACACTACTGGGTTGACAAGAATACAGCCTTTAGTACCCGCGAAGGCAAGTTTAACTTCGTTGCAAAAGATGGCTCAACACTCAACTCTCTCAGCTTTGTATACAAGAGGCTAATCAGCCTTTAGTACAAATTGTTAACGGAGATCAGGGCTTTAATTTACTCCCTGAAGCAGGAAAAATTAGCTGTGCTATCAACCACAATGTTCCCTTGAGGCAACTCTTCAGCAACAACCTGGGCACGAATTGACCAGCAAACCGACGACTCGGTATACATTTCATACGACAAAAACCGTACAGGCGACCGCACTGTTACACTAACAGCCAAAGGTACAGGAGAGCAAAGTAACCTCGTTTCAACTGCTAGCAATTACTCAATCTGCACCCGGGACTTGTCATGAATGAAGACTTTACCTGGCTGAGTGAGGGCGAAGACAAAACCCTATTATGAATATCCCGAAGAGAGGCTATCGAGCTGGAGCGCAGCAGAAATAGGCCACGGATGGACATCTCTAAACGGTTTTCTATGGTGGTATTGGCTACATCAAACTCGGTAAGACAAAAATGGCCGGCGATGCTGTATCTCCTGCTTTGACAGGACTGACCGGACCCACCAACATTCAGGTCGATTTCAAGGGTGTCGGCTATACGGCAGGTAATCACAACACGATGATGCCGTTCTTAAAGTAGGCATTATGGGGCCTGCAGCGAACTGGTTAACGACAACAGCACTATCGACATAAACGGTACCATGTATATAAATGTATCCGCTTCGAACTGACATCGTTCCCGAAAGTTGTTCCCAACAGCGAGTACAAACCCATTTGCACAAACCCAATGCCAACTTTACATTCCATATTAAAAATGCAACCAGCGAAACCCACCTGGTTTTCTATTGGTGGAGAAGTATGGGTGCAGCATTAAACGGTGTAGGGACAAAAGCAAAAACCGTTGTTATATTGACGATGTTAAGGTAATGAAAGAATAAAACAATCGGGCTGCACAACAGTTAGTAATACAGGCTCCTGTCAGCATAAGCAGGAGCCTGAACAAGAGCTTTTTAAACATTTAATTTTAATATTACAAACACAATGAACTATTCACATATTCTGCTATTAAACTGGCATCATTCGCAGTGATGGCCTTTATGGGAACCACTTTACATGCTCAAACCAGAATTATTGCGCATCGCGGTTACTGGGATTGCCCCGGAAGTGCACAAAACTCACTGACATCTTTACGCGCTGCTGACGCCATAGGGACTTATGGTTCTGAGTTTGATGTTCATCTCACAGAGGACAATAAGATCGTCGTTAATCACGATCCGACAATAGAAAAACACCAGATTCAGACCCTCAAACTATAAAGATTTAAAGAAGTGTAAACTCAGAAACGGAGAGAAATTAGCTACTCGAAGAGTATCTCGATGCAGGAAAGTCATTGAAAACTCGTCTTATCCTCGAAATCAAAGCCCAGTACAGCCAGAGCCATGAAGACTCATTGGTGCGCGAAACTGTCGAAATGGTTAAAGGGCAAAAGGGTTGGAAAATCGCACCGATTACATATCGTTTAGCGGTAATGCCTGCCTTCTGCTGAAGAAATTGTGCCCCAAATCATCTGTCTCTTACCTTAATGGTGACTGATCCGCAAACAATCAAAGACAAAGGACTGGATGGAATCGACTACCATTACAGGGTATTGGCCTCTCATCCCGAATGGATTAAGCAGTGTCATGACTTAGGTCTCACCGTAAATGTGTGGACAGTTAATGACCTTAACGATATTGACGGCTTCATTAAAGCAGGTGTCGACTTTATCACGACAAACAAACCTGTCGAGGCTTTAAAAGCTGTCCAAGTAAGTTTTAAAGGCTAAAAAGCCTCCGGAACATCAGCGATAAGGGAAACGGGATAACGTTACTAAGTACCTGTACCAGGCACGTATCCGGTTTTTCCCTTTTTCAATTGTCCAAAATTACATTAAAGCAACATATTTCAAACTTATAAGACATGAAGACTATTGGTACCAGAGGAACGAAGGTTATGAAACTTCTACATCTTATTGCTACAATGATGTGGACTGTCGGGCTGGCCGGCATTGCGGTACTCATGTCAGGCTCATTCTGTTCGCCCATTGATGTGGCTTTAACTTTCAGGAAAGTGCTGGATATCGACTTTTTTCTGGTAATTCCTGGTGCACAGACAACCATTATCCTGGGCCTTATTTTACGGTATCTTTACCCATTGGAGATTTTTAAACACCGCTGGATAACATTAAAATGGTTTGTTGCCATCAGTGTCATCTTGTCGGGCAGGTTTATTTTCCATCCGCTTTGCTCTGAAGTTATCGACTTTGCCGAAGCTGGCATTATACAATATAACCCGCAAATTACAAACCTTATTTTTAAATGTCAAATACTCAACGCTGTGCAGATTGCTGCATTGCTGTTTCTTGTCGGTATATCTGTGTTTAAACCCCTGGTTAGTGAGAGGCAGAAAACAGATAATCATCATACTAGCTACCATACTCCTTTTACTGATTTTTCTGTTTCTCACAACTCAAAAGCCACGAAAACATCACCAGGCACACAGGCTCCAAACCACCAAAAGCAATTATCTGAGTCATGGGATTGGCACAATCCCATAACTGAATCTACCCTCCCTTGCATGGCAGGGCATGGAATAAAGAAACGGGAGTTGCATCGTTTGCACGCATTCCCGAGCGTCTTAAGCCCCCAGCTGCCGCCAGCAGTATACAAGCTTGCACAACAGAGTGCGAGGCATATCAGTTCGCTTCATCACCAATTCGTCTAACATTTGCGTACGAATGGAGACCGCCAATAAATCGGCACTTACAAACATGAGCAGCCTGAACGAATCGGGAGTTGACCTGTATGCCGTTATGCCAAATGGCATTTTCCATTGGCTTGGCACCCATCAGCAATACCGTTTTGCACGTACTGAGACCGATACAACAAGGTTTTACTACCGTAATATCGATGTAAAGGGGCCAACTGAATACCAACTTTACTTACCCAATTACAACACAGTTACGTTCCTTGAGATAGGTATTGACGAAGGTTCTTCGTTCTACTTTGTTGCACCATCTGCCGAAAAAGCCCGTGGTTGTGACTATGGTTCTTCCATTATCCAGGGGGCGTCACCGTCACGTCCCGGTCCCAGCATCACCAATATTGTACAGCGTAACCTCAATATGCCTGTGATAAATCTCGGCTTCTCGGCAACTGTTTTTATGGAGCCTGCACTACTGAAGGCTTTGGCCGAAATTGACGCAAAGGCCTACGTGGTCGACCCTATTCCCCAACTCACACCGCCTTTCAGAGAGCGAAATCATAAAGCGCATTACCGAAGGTATCGCCATATTGAGACAGAAAAGAAACAATACGCCTGTCGTTCTCGTTCAGAACTACGCTGCCAGCGACAGCATCATGATGAAGGCCTCGTATGCTTCATATCTCGCTGCCAATACGGCACTGTATAAGGCCTATAAAACCATAAAGCGTCAGGGCATAAAGAATATTTTATCTGCTTAGAAAGAAAAAAATTAGTACTCGGCGAGGAAGGTATGATTGAAGGTTCTCCCACCCAACGACCCTCGGCACAATGGTTTATGCACGTGCCTATACCGATATTTTACAGAAAATTTTAAAAACGAAAAATGATCACATTAAATAAAAAGAAGATCAGGTTCATATGTAGAAACCTGACCTTCTTTTTATATTTTTCCTTTTAGGGCTTACCTAATATATTATAGCCGGTACAACTGTTTTTAAAACTGGTTTTCAACAATATCGGTCAGCACATCCTTTATGTTAAGGCCGGCTGCACGCACCTGCTGGGGAATAAAGCTCGTCGGGGTCATGCCCGGAGTAGTATTTATTTTCGAGCATATTAATTTTATCGTTGCCGTCCTCGTCTTTCGATATGATATAGTCGATACGTATAATTCCGTTTGCCCTCAGGATGTCATATATACGGCTTGTTTCAGCAGCCACCTTCTCTGCGGTTTCTGTTGAAAGGCGCGCAGGGGTTATTTCCTGTACCTGTCCGTTGTATTTGGCATCGTAATCAAAGAACTCATTCTTTGTTACTACTTCGGTAGCAGGCAGCACAACCGACTTATTGCGTGTTTTTATAAACGCCTTGTGATATTTCAACACCGTCAAGGAACGACTCAACCATCGCCTCGCTACTCTCCATAAAAAGCCTTACGAAGGGCCGGCGCAAGCTGGTCAGCATTCTTCACTTTGCTCACACCGAAGCTCGAACCATCGGCTGCAGGCTTCACAAAACAAGGCATGCCAATGCGCGCTGCAATAGCCTCGGCATCATATTTTTCGCCACGATGTAACAAAATACTGTCCCCAACGTTTACATCAAAAGCCACGCAAATAGTTATTTAATACATATTTATCGAATGTCATTGCCTCAACAAGCACACCGCTTGTCGAGTAAGGGAGGTGAATTAAATCAAAGTATCCCTGCATCGGACCGTTCTCACCGGGCTGTCCGTGTATAGTAATGTAGGCATAATCAAAAACTACTGCCTTACCATCCTGACCGATAAAGGAGAAATCGTTATGGTCAATTGGTGCTACTTCACCATTATCAAAGTTCACGTTCCAGGTCTGTCCCTTCACATCTACCGCTAAACGTTGTAGCGTTCCTTGTCAAAAACGAATACAAACCTTGTGCAGAGCGCAACGATACGTCGTGTTCAGACGAATCACCACCACATACAATAGCAATGTTTCTTTTTAGATTCTTCATATCTTCAGTAAATAAAGTTCCGTTCGTATTTTTTTATCGTTCTCGTAAATCCCTGGGCTCTACTATTCAGTTGTCCGGCTTCGCCGTAGTTCCTTTAATAAATCCACGCCATTTTTCGATAAGGCTGGCAAAGTCGTGCGGCCATTCTGAATCAAAATCCATCTGTTTTTCCCTGTCTCGGGATGGACAAAACCCAATGTCTTTGCGTGCAGGGCCTGTCTCAGACAAAGATTGAAACAGTTTTGGATAAAAGCCTTATAGGTAGAACTTCGCTGCCCGCGCAATATCTCTGTACCGCCATAACGTTCGTCGCCAAAGAGCGGATGACCTGTGCTTCGCATGTGAGCACGGATTTGATGCGTACGCCCTGTTTCGAGAATACATTCAACAAGGGTTACATATCCAAACCGTTCTATCACACGATAATGGGTTACAGCAGGCTTCCCGACCACTGAATCGGGCGAGAATACTTTCATGCGGAGCCGGTCTTTCGGGTCGCGTGCAATATTCCCTTCGATACGACCTTCGTCTTCAGTAAGGTTACCCCACACCAGAGCATGATAGCTACGATGCGTTGTTTTGTTGAAAAACTGTTTTCCAAGCGATGTCTTGGCTTCAGGGGTCTTCGCTACAACAAGCAGTCCGCTGGTGTCCTGTCTCATACGATGCACCTAATCCCTACCTCAGGATTGTTGGCATCAAAGCTCTCCATGTCACGCAAATGCCAGGCCACGGCGTTAATCAAAAGTACCGCTGAAATTGCCTCGCTCCGGGTGTACTACCATGCCGGCTTCCTTGTTTATCACCATCAGGCAATCGTCTTGCGTACACTATATTCAGTGCAATATCTTCGGGCTGTATGGATGAATCGCGCTAGGACGGTCGAGCATCAGACTGAGTTTCATCGCCCGGACGAACCTTATAGTTACTTTTTACCGGCTTACTGCCAACAAAAATACAGCCGGCATCGGCCGCCGTTTGTATGCGGTTGCGGCTCGAATGCTGCATGTGATCAACCAGAAACTTGTCGAATTCGCACGGGCTTCTGCCCGTCATCGACCACTATTTTCCGGTGCTCGTATAGCTCGAAGCCTCTCCAGAGGCAGAAGGAACGGCAGCATCAAGCTCGTCTTCCTCAAATTCTATATCGTCGTATTGCTCTGACATGGGCGTTATTGCTATTGAAAAGTCTGTCATCCGCTATGGAAAGAACCTGTTTTAAGCTTCTTCTTCGTAATTAATCAGGCAAGAAACCCGTACACTACTGTCCTGACGGGGCCTGCTCCGACTTCGGTTTCTCGTTGTCTTCTGACGAGCCTGTTACCTCTCAAAGTCGTCAACGTCGCCCTCTTCGTCTTGTTGGTAAACGGGATCCACATAGTTTACCGAATCATCGGCAGAGCGCATGCCGTTACCTACCTGAATAATAAGAACATCGTCAACGGGTATTTTGTCGCCGCTTGATACATGACGGCCTTTCACTAAAATGCCATAAACCCAGTCTTTTCTCACCTGCTACAAACTCAGGTTGCCCTAATTTAAAGCCCATAGCCGTAAGCTATGGCCGTGGCGCGCAGCGGCAACAGTTGTCATCAACATCAGGAAGGGTTGTGGCTGGCGAGCTTGTTGCGTTGATGGTAACCGTAATTACATGTCCCGACTTAACGCGTTCGCCAGGTGCCGGCGACTGTTCGAGAATACATCCCGGAGAGCAATGTCTTTACATATCCGGTATCAGTAACCTCCATAACAAGGCCCAGCTCGTTAAGAATATGCTCGGCATCTGAGCTGTTTTTGTGAATAAGTTCAGGTACGGCTATCGATTCGCCATGATGAGTATAGAAGCCAATGGCAGCCTTAAAACCAAAAGCAAGCAGCACTACAACCGCAACCATCGCTGCCAGATTGCCCCAAAAGATACCCGCTTTTGAACTTTACTACAAATTCTGAAATTGTCATCTATACCCTAATTTTTCTACAAAGATAGTGCAAATAGGCTATACTGCAAAAATAAATTACACGCTTTTTAGAAGCCTGCATACCTTGTGCAGACATGCCATACCGCCATTATCAAACACCTTAAAAACAAAAAGGCAGCCAGGTTAATCCTTTGCGTTTTTATCGTCACGCTGTGACGACGAAAGCTTTTACTTTCCGTGATTCTCGTCAGAAACAGTCAACTTCTTGCGACCGCATGCACGACAGGGCAGCTAATACGCGGCGACCGTTCTTTGTTGCCATTCTCTCGCGGAAGCCATGCTTGTTCACACGACGACGGTTGTGTGGCTGGAATGTTCTTTTCATTTTCTTATCTGTGTTTTAATTATTATTATTTCTGCAATTATAGTGCCCGTGCTTCATGAGAAACCACCACACCGTTTGGGCTGCAAAAGTTACTCATATTTTTCGAACTTACAAAGATTTATACCGTTTTTCATACTCAGTTTTTGTTTTCGCCTATTGAAAGGTGCATAAAACGACCGTTAAACCTCTGTGGTTACATCGTAACACCCATGAAAAACAACCCGTATTATCACTTACCTTACATGGCAATGTTCATTGTATGGCGGCCGCCAGCAGCGCTGTTGACGGTCGCCATACACTATTGTTCGACGGCCGCCGTACGCGTTGCTGACGGCCGCCAAACAGCAAGCCTTACATCTCTGTCTGCACAACAAAAATACCACAATATGCTTCACTATCAGGGGCTAATTGCGTTACCATTACACAGCGAAAGAGGCACTATACAAAACATTTATAGCATCATTGCTTATTTTCTGCAAAAATAGTAACTTTGCAAGCAAAGAGATTTGATAAACATAAACTTTTTATACAATAACAATGATCAATTCACAGGACATAAAAATCGGAACTTGTATCCGTATGGACGGTGGAATCTGGAAGTGTGTCGACTTTCAACACCGCAAGCCAGGCAAAAGGCAACACCGTTATGAACACAAAGCTTAAGAATGTGGCTGACGGTCGTGTATTAGAGCGTACCTTCCAGGTAGGCTTTAAACTTGACGACGTTCGCGTTGAGCACCGTCCCTTACCAGTATCTGTATGAGGATAGCACGGGCTGCATTTTTCATGAACCAGGAAACCTTTGAGCAAATTCCAATAGCCAAGGATATGATTACGGGTGGCGAATTTATGAAAGAAGGCGACGTTGTAGACGTGCAGACCGATACGGCTGACGGAACCATTCTTTCAGCCGAAATGCCTATGAAAAACCAACCTCGTTATCACACACAGTGAGCCGGGTGTAAAAGGCAATACAGCAACAAACGCTACAAAGCCTGCAACGCTGAAACGGGTGCAGAGGTGCGTGTACCGCTCTTCATTAACGAAGGCGAAACCATTACCGTTGATACACGCGACGGAAGCTACGTAGGACGAGTTACTGAAAAGTAAAAAGGGTAAAAAGGGTAAAAAGTAAAAAAGGGTGCACGAAACGGCATTACTCTTTTACTTTTTACCCTTTTTATTTTTCTACTTTTTAATTTTTACTCTTCAAACATGAAATATTCTATCATTGTTCCTGTATTTAACCGCCCTGAAGAAGTAGACGAACTGCTTCAAAGCCTTACGCAACAAAGCTATACTAACTTTGATGTGGTTATTGTTGAAGACGGTTCACAGAGGCCCTGTAAGGCGTATGCAACAAATACAGCGACAAGCTAAACCTGCAATATTTCATGAAAGAGAACAGCGGTCCGGGACAAAGCCGCAACTATGGCGTTGAAAGGGCAACGGGAGAATATGTGATTATTCTCGACTCTGACGTCATTCTTCCCCAGGATATTTAGCTGCTGTTGATAGCGAACTGGCACAAAAAGCCCTGCGTGCCTTTGGCGGACCCGACAGTGCGCATGAATCGTTCAACAACACACAGAAAGCAATATCTCTACTCTGATGACCTCTTTCTTTACCACAGGAGGTATAAGAGGTGGCAAGAAAAAGCTTGACAAGTTCTACCCTCGTTCGTTTAACATGGGCCTTCGGCGTGATGTTTATGAGAAGCTCGAGGCTTTTCAAAAATGCGTTTCGGCGAAGACATCGACTTTTCCATACGTATTATTAAGGCCGGATATGCTACACGGCTGTTCCCTGACGCCTGGGTGTATCACAAACGACGCACAGACTTCCGCAAGTTCTGGCGACAAGTATACCAACAGTGGCATCGCACGCATTAACCTTTAAGAAATATCCCGACAGCCTGAAGCTGGTACACCTGCTGCCAATGGATGTTTACGCTGGGTGTTTTCTGTGTTTAGCAGTGACTTTCTTGGGGATACTCATTTTTATCTTAGGGCTTTACGGCATGCTTAATCCGCCTGCAAACGGGTGTGTTACAGGACCTTTCTGTGCCATGGCCGGCGGTTTATGCATTGGTTTTACAGGTATCTTCCCGCTCTTGCTGTACGCTTTAATCATACTTATTGACGCAACGGTACGCACAAACAGTCTGAATATTGGCATTCTGGCCGTGAGAGCGGCCTACACTCAGCTCACAGGCTATGGATGTGGCTTCCTGAAAGCCTGGTGGAAACGGTGTATTTTGGAAACGCGGTGAATTTGAAGCCTATAAGAAAAACTTCTATAAATAACCCGCCACTACTACTAACCTGAAACACATGACAAGCAATATACCCGGCACACAAAAAAATAAATTAAACATCAACGAATGGGCAGAGGAAGACCGCCCGCGCGAAAAGCTTCTACGATTAGGGTGCTACGGCACTCAGCGATGCCGAATTACTGGCTATACTTATCGGCTCGGGCTCGACACGTGAAAGTGCTGTTGACCTGACAAGACGCATTTTAAGCGACTGCAATAACAACCTTAACATGCTCGGGAAAAAGCAGATTTGCCGACCTTGTAAGCTATCACGGCATGGGACCTGCCAAAGCAATAGCTATTGTTTGCAGCCTGTGAACTGGGACGGCGGAGGCGGGAATCAATACGCGAAGAGCGGCCTAAGCTGGGGTCGGCAACGGCTATTTACAACTTCATGCACCCTATATTGCAAGACCTCGATGTTGAGGAGTTTCATGTTTTGTTTGAGTGAATCAGCAATACAATCTTATGCGTGAGATTTGCGTCAGTCGCGGAGGCATTACCGAAACAACGGTAGATGTGCGCATCATTATGCGCGAATGTTTGTTCAACAATGCCACCACACTGGCCGTAACCCACAATCATCCCAGTGGAAATCTGACACCGAGCAGTCATGATGACGAAGTAACGCGCCAGATAAAAAAGGGTTGTGACATGATGCGTATTTACTTTGCCGACCACGTTATTGTAACCGACGGCGGTTATTACAGCTATCGGGAAGAAGGACGGCTGTAATATAAATGGTGCCATATGGCCAATGAAAGCACGTGATATGTTGCGCATTTCGTTTTTAAGTAGGTTTGCAGAAAACAAAATAAGCTATAGACGCAAGAAGAAAGAGACGAAAATAGAGGAGCGCATTGTTGATGTGCTGAAGACAGTATACGACCGGAAATTCCCGTTAATATATGGGACTTGGGGATGATCTACAAAATTGATGTGCAGGAAGATGGTAATGTGAATGTCGATATGACCTTTACGGCTCCGAATTGTCCTGCAGCCGACTTTATATTAGAGGATGTCCGCACAAAAATTGAGAGTGTAGAGGGAGTCAATACAGCCAATATCAATCTGGTTTTTGAGCCTGCATGGGATCAGAGTATGATGAGCGAGGAGGCACGTATTGAGCTTGGGTTCGAGTAACAACTCGCTGTTGACGCCCCGTAATCAACCTGAAGCGGGATACTTCCCCACCGTTTGAGAGCATGTCATTTTCCTAATCAAAAACACCGCCGTATGAGAAAGAACGTTTATTTTTGTCAGATGCACATCTCGGATCGCTGGCCATTGAGCACCGTCGCACACAGGAACGCCGACTTGTACGCTTTCTCGACAGTATCAAAGAGAAAGCATATGCCGTTATTTGCTTAGCGACATGTTCGATTTCTGGAACGAATACCGGTATGTTGTGCCCAAAGGGTTTACCCGTTTCCTCGGAAAAGTTGTCGGAATTAACCGATATGGGTGTAGAGATTCACTTCTTTACGGGTAACCACGACATTTTGGACTTACAGGGCATTTAGAGCAGGAATGCGGACTGATTGTGCATAGAAAGCCTCTCACTACCGAAATATACGGTAAGGAATTCTACCTTGCACACGGTGACGGACTGGGCGATCCGAACGTCAATTTCAAGCTTCTCCGAAAGGTTTTCCACAATCATGCCTGCCAAATTCTGTTTAATGCTGTCCATCCGCGTTGGGGAATGGCACTGGGATTAAACTGGGCAAAGCACAGCCGCATGAAACGATTGGACGGAAAGAGCAGCCTTTTATGGGAGAAGATAAGGAATATCTGGTAAAGTGGACGAAGGAATATATGACAACTCACCCCAATATCGACTACTTTTATCTATAGCCATCGTCATATAGAAATGTGACTTAACGCTCGAACGTAAGGCTCGTTTGCTGATACTTGGCGACTGGATTTGGCAGTTCACTTACGCGGTATTCGATGGCGAGCACGTTTTTCTCGAGCAGTATATTGAGGGCGAAAGTAAACCATAGACGGCCTTTACAAACGAAAAAGTTACCGCTATTCATGACGCATTTTCAGGCTGGAGAAAGGCTGTTAACAGCTCGTTAAAAGGGCTGGAAAACATATAAAGCTGTTCTCAATAATAAAATAAAAGCTTCCCGTTACTACGTAATGCGGTAACGGGAAGCCTTCATTTTAACCGGTAATTAAATCTTAATCGTCAAGCGGCTGGCCCGTAACCAGGGCAAGCGTATCGCGTGCAATGACAATCTCTTCATCGGTAGGAATCAGCACTACTTTCACTTTTGAATCGTCAGCAGAAGTATTTGCTCCTTGCTATGCACGTGATTGCGTTCCTTATCCATCTTAATGCCGAGATATTCCAATCCCTTCACAGCTGTCCCAACGGACACCTTTCTGGTTCTCTCCCACGCCTGCGGTCCATACAGTGACATCTACTCCGCCCCATGGCAGCAGCGTAAGCACCGATATATTTCTTAATGCGGTAGTTGTACATAGCCAATGCAAGGTGAGCCATTTTGTCGCCATTGTCATCGGCTGCTTCAATTTCGCGCATGTCAGATGAGATATTTGTAATGCCCAGCACGCCGCTTTTCTTATTCAAAAAGTCCGCCATTTCCTGAGGTTGCATCCCAGTCTTTTGCATTAAATAGGTTACTGCTGACGGGTCTATGTCGCCACAGCGACTCCCCATCATCAGTCCGGCAAGTGGAGTCAAGCCCATTGAAGTATCAATTGCCTTGCCATTCTTAATGGCTGAAATCGATGCCCCGTTACCAATATGACATGTAATGACCTTCGTTTTGCGGTAATCAAGTCCCTAAATATTCGCATGCACGCTTAGAAACATAGCGGTGAGAGGTTCCGTGAAAGCCGTAACGGCGCACGTGCCATTCCTTATACCATTTATAGGGTATGGCGTAAAGATAGGCATAATCAGGCATAGTGCTAAAGAAAGCATTGTCAAAAACAGCCACCTGTGGCGTGTCAGGCATCAGCTCATCAACCGCTTTTATGCCGGCAAGATGTCCTTTATTATGAACGGGTGCGAGGTCAGATCAGGGCTCGCAATGCCTTATTCTACCTCTGAATTAATTAAGCAACTCTTCTCAAAAGGTCGCCACCCTGCACTACTCTATGACCTACTGCACCTATCTCATCGAGGGTTTTTGATCGACCCAAATTCTGGATCAAGAAGGCATTTAAAGACTAATTGTACACCCTCCTTATGAGTAGGGAGGTCTGGCCATAATCTGTTTCTTCTCGCCATTGTTCAGTTTTACGCTTAATAAATGCTTCGTCAAGTCCGATACGCTCAACGCCACCCTGTGCCAAAACAGCTTCATTATCCATGTCATACAGCTTGTATTTGATGGAGCTGCTGCCACAATTTAATACCAATATGTGCATATTCTTTTTCTGTTTTCGATTATATTCCGTTATTTATACGTTGGCTTTGGCTTCCTGTGCCCTGGCAACTCGTGATGGCTACCATATAGTAAATGTCATCGATTGAGCAACCACGGCTCAGGTCATTCACCGGACAGGGCGATACCCTTGCGGTATAGGGACCAATAGCAATTGCACCACCAAGTCGTTGAACTAACTTGTATCCGATGTTGCCTACATCCAGGTTTGGTACGACAAGTACGTTGGCTTTGCCTGCAATTTTGCTCCCGAGCCTTCTTTTCACCCACTGAAGGCACGAGTGCTGCATCGGCTTGCAGTTCCCCGTCAACCTTAAGTCCGGGTATTTCTCATGTGCAATCTTTGTCGCTTCAATCACCTTGTCGATGATATACACACTTTTCCCGTAGCCCTATCAATAGGGTCTTTTGCCGATCCCTTCGTTGAGAAGCTCAGCATAGCCACACGAGGGTCAGCAAAACCAGCCACACTGTGGGCCGTTTGCGCCGTAGTGTATGCGATTTGATGCAAGCTGATCGGCCGTTGGATTAGGTGTAACCACGCAACGTCTCCCATCACTACAATACCATCCTCACCATAAGACTTCTCTTCAGATATTAACAGCATGGCACCACTCACACAACTTACACCGGGCACATTTGATGATTTTGCAAAGCCGGGCGCAATGTATCACTGGTGGTTGACAAGGCTCCTGAGATCTGGCCATCAGCGTCACCTGTTTTAATGATCATGCATCCGAGATACAGATTATTCTTAGTTACCAGTTCCCTTGCCTGCTCGAGAGTCATCCCTTTGGCTTTACGAAGCTCTGCAAGCAACTGTGCATACTCTTCCGTTTTGTCGAAATGAAGCGGGTCTATAATCGTAGCCTTCTCTACATTACGTAAATTCCAGCGTTCCGATTCTTTCCTGATGTTCTCAGGATTACCAATGAGTATCAGGTCGGCGATGTCGTCGGCCAGCACCCTGTCAGCTGCCTTCAATGTGCGTTCCTCCTCTGCTTCAGGAAGAACAATGCGCTGCTTGTCTGCCTTCGCACGCGCAACAATTTGCTCTAATAAACTCATATTCGGATTTTTAATCGATTAAAAACTTCTTATTTGATAACCACAAAAGTTACTTATTTTTCTGCCATGCAGCAAAGCTTATCATGTACTTAATTCGGCATCTCTTTGGCCAGAATGCCCTCCAGTTCTTCTGCCGACAGCCCTAAGACGAAACTCTCCTCTCATTGCGATACTGATGCCACCCGTCTCTTCTGACACCACAATAATAATAGCATCAGAGGCCTGCGACATGCCCATGGCAGCGCGATGCCGAAGCCCTAACTCCTTAGGAATATCCATACTATGGCTCACTGGCAGAATACATCCGGCAGCTTTTTATGCGCCGTTTCGAAATAATCATGGCACCATCGTGAAGCGGTGAATTTTTAAAGAAGATGTTTTCTATCAGCAATTTATTTACATTGGCATTGATTTTCTCACCTGTTTGTACAATATCATCGAGGAGGAATGCCCCGTTCTATCACAATAAGCGCGCCACTTTACCGCGTGACATATCCATCCTAAGCCCAGACAATGGGCATGATTGTTTCCTTATCTTCAGCATGTTCACGAGTTTTGTTTCCTGCTAAACAGCCTGATAATTTTTCTTACCCGCTGCCTTTCCTTAAGCTGATAAAAGGAATTTTCGGATTTCATCTTTGAAAAGAACTATCAGACCTATAACGCCAACGCTTACCAATTTTATCCAATATGCTGCCCAGCAAACGCATTTCAAGCACCTGCGATACAAACAGCCACACCAGTATAAACACCATTATTCCGATGAAAGCATTGAGAGAACGGCTCTCCTTCATCAGCTTATAGATGTAGTATAACATCAGTGCAACAAGGAAAATATCAACAGCATCTTTTATTCCAAATCCAAAAAACATAGTTCTTTTCTTTTTATTTCTCAGGAGTTAAGGAGTTAGAGGGAGTTAAGGAGTTAAGACAAACGTTTATACATAAACTTGCTGTCGACCTGTAAATATTCCTACTGTTTATAATATTATAGAGGTAACGACCGACAATTACATAACCCGAATGCCTCCTTCAAATTATTAACCATCCGCTAACCTTTCCTTATGGCCTCAACTAACTTCACTGCCTGCACGGCCTCTTTGACATCGTGTACGCGCAATATAGATGCACCCTTCAGCAGTGCTGCGGTGTTTATAACCGTGGTTCCGTTGAGGGCCTCATCAACCGTAACGCCCAACGTTTGATGAATCATACGTTTTTCGCGATACACCAACGAGCAAAAGGCAGTTCCAATGCCTGCAGCTTGTCAAAGCTCTTTAAGCAGTTTAAAGTTATCCTCCGCGGTTTTCCGAATCCGTCCGGGTCAAGGATAATGTCTTTACAGCCTTCTGCCCTGAGCTGTTCAACCTCACCTGAGAAGTTTTTCAGCATATCTTTCAAACTTCCTGCACACTCATCAGGATGTAAGGCACCTTAAGATGCCCCATCATCGTAAATATGGCAGGAACATTACCCTGTGAAGGCTCCAGCGGTGTGTCAACAATGCCTGTCTTTCCGCCTTCAGAAACATCGTTGATTATATCGGCACCATACTCCTCTACAACCATACGGGCAACGTCAGGGACGATGGGTATCAACCGACACTGCCATGTCAGGCTGTTCGCGTTTCACCACAGGCAGCGCACGTCGCAGACGCGCCATTTCTTCCTCTTCGCTTACTTCCTGTGCTCCCGGTCGTGTGAAAAAGGCGCTACATCTATTATTGTTCCGCCTTCGGCAGCAATCTGGTTGGCACGTTCACCAATTTCGGCTTCGCTCTGCTTACGGCTTCCTGCAAAAACTGTCGGGCGTGCAGTTTAAAATACCCATGACCTGCGGATGCTCAAGCGACAGCAGGCGCCCTTTTATATTTAAAGTGTAATTCATTATCTGTTTTTCCCGTCCGTCAGCCTCTTCAAAAACCATCTTCGTTTATATACACAAGTTACCCGTGTTACGTAAAGTCTGCATCGGCTTTGCGGACCTGTCTAACCCATCTGCAATATATTCTGTCAGCACATAGCAGGCTAAAAAAACAAGGCTGTCAGGTATTTATCATCTGCCAAACACTCTGAATAAGCCATAGGTTACAAACTTTTTCGCTGTAAGTCATCGTAATGCAAAGATATTTGTTTTTAGTGAAAACCCAAGCAAACAGTGGCATAATATAAAAAAACTCCTGTTCCTGCATGCCTTTCCTGTCCCTGTCGTCAGGCTACAATGCCAAAAGCGGCTGGTCGATGTGTGTTTTAAAAGAATCTAAATAATATATATACGCTCCTCCCTATTTACCATAAATATGTATATTTGTATGCAATAACGAAAGATAAAAACTTTTTATTTGTTATGGATATTAAAGCGTTATACGAACTGTATAAAAGCCATCCTGTGGTTACTACTGACAGTCGTGACTGCCCTTCAGGCAGCATTTTCACTAGCCCTCAAAGGGATTGCTTCGTTTGATGGAAACAAGTTTGCCGGGGCTGCACTGGCAAAAGGATGCAGCTATGTTATTGTTGACGAACCCGAATATGCAAGAACAATGACCCTCGCATTATTTTTGGTTGACGACTGCCTTACAACCTATAAGGAACTGGCACGTGAACACCGGCGGCAGTTCAATATCCCGGTAATCGGCATCACCGGCACCAATGGGAAGACCACTACCAGGGAGCTTCTATCGGCCGTACTGGCCGAAAAGTATAACGTAATGCACACCGAGGGTAACTTTAACAACGATATAGGCGTGCCCAAAACGCTGTTACGTCTGGCTCCTGAGCATCAGATAGCTGTTATCGAAATGGGGGCATCACACCCGGGCGACATCAAAAAGCTGGTAGAATATGCCGAGCCTACCTGTGGCCTTATTACGAATGTGGGGCGCGCCCACCTGCAAGGGTTCGGATCGTTTGAAGGTGTAATGCGTACGAAGGCGAACTATACGACTTCCTGAAGGCTCACAACGCGCTCACTTTTTCTCAACACAAGCAACAGCTATCTGGTTGAAATGGCACGCCTGCGCGAGCTTGAACGCATAGTAAGCTACGGTCAGGACAAGCAGTCTAACGTGTGGGGGCACGTAGTTAGTGCCGATCCGTTCCTGAAAATAGGGTGGAATGCCGACACGCTTTACCTCCAGGCTGCAGGCCGATGACGACCTCAAAGACAATTCCGATGCAGACAACAACGGCACGATGATGCAGGTACAAAGCCACCTTATAGGCACATACAACCTAGATAATATACTGGCAGCCATCACCGTAGGACTGCATTTTTGGCGTTACCCCGCACAAATCTGCCATGCCCTGGAGCATTATGTACCTGCCCAATAACCGCTCACAGCTCACCACTACTGCCGACAACTGGCTTATTGTAGACGCATATAACGCCAACCCCTACAAGCATGGCGGCAGCCGTAGCAACTTACCCACATCAGTGTAGCACAGCCAAAAATGGCCATTCTGGGCGACATGCGCGAGTGGGCGATGTTAGTGCTGAGGAACATCAAAAAGATTGTTGACAGCCTGGCATCGGCAGGGTTGGACGAAGTATGGCTCGTGGGTGATGAATTTATGAAGACACGATGCAACTTCCGCAAGTTTCGTGATGTAGAAGAGGTAAAAAAACGCCATACGCGAACAAAAGCCACGCGGCCGCTATATTCTGGTAAAGGGTTCAAACGGTATCAAACTTTTGAACTTCCCGAGCTGTTATAATAACCCTTTATAAAGGGTATCATAAATAAATAACGGAGCAAGAGGATAACTTTACATCCTTTTGCTCCCGTTATTATCGTTATTATGATAAAGGCCTTACGCGGTAATACCTCATTGTTCGGCGGCCGTCATAAACGCTGCTGACGGCCGTCATACGCATTGTTCGACGGCTGCCGTAAGCGTTGCTGACGGCCGTCGAACAACTTCTTCTACCATTGTAACAATTATTCAAAATGGTCGGTAATGCTAGCCACTCTGTGGCGCATTCTTTAATTCGTTATAGCCTTGAGGCACTACCTGCAACCCGCCATTTCCCGTTCCCGACGTGCCACTGTTGGTACGTATAAGGTCGCCACAAATGGCAATATCCCCAGTCGGTACGTTGCTTCCACTGGCTATCGGCTGTGCTGTCGCCAAATACACTCGTACCCATAACCTTGTTTTGTTCTATCAGAATAATATGTCCACATGGCATCGTTAGCCGTTACATTCATTTCGCCGCTTTTGCCAACGGCCCTGTCCCGACGCTGAATTGCCAGCCCCCGTCAGAGCACGAAGCCAACGCTACAAGGGCAGTAATGTATAATATGTTTCGTCATTATTTTTATAATGGTATAGGTGAGCTTCGGCGCTTCAGGCGTACCGGTAAATGCACATTTTGCACAGCGCCCCGAAGCAGTACGAGGCGTACAAAATGTGCGCGTATCCATACTGCCTTCGACCGTTACATGAGCTCAGCTTATTGGCCGAAAAAGTGGCCTTCGTGGCGCATCTGTACACCAAATAAATTGCGCCCAGCGCAAAGGGTGTGCCGGCAATGTTACGGCAAACATACTCTTTGGGACGGGTTGTATTGCCCCGATAGTCTAATACCGAAGCGTATTCTATAACCCCCTCTCCGTATTTCTGCCCATATTGTGAGCGTATTATATTTGAAATACTTTTTAAAATTGTGCGTTGCCGAAGGCAAGAGGTTCGAACAATCGAGTGCAAACTCAATCTCTCTGCCGTTAGCCGACGAATAAGCTCCCCGCATAGCATAGTCTCCACCCTGATTATACATAATAACGCTGTTGTAACGCTGCAACATTGACTGCGACCACGCATTATCAGAAGCACCGTATGCCAACGACAAATCGTTTGCGCGACGAGTAGTTTAAAGCGCACTTTGTAAACAACAGAAGGCTGGCGAACATAAACATCACAACCTGTCATGGTACTGCCTAACACCAGTTCCGGACGTTGTTTGCCGATGGGTAAAGAACCTGTAAGGCATGTAAAAGCGCCCTCTGTCGCCCCAGAATCGTCCCCACGAATTGACGACAATGAACGCCCCTTGCGCAACACACCATTCTCATCACGATATTCAGCTCGGTCGTCGTAACCGGCAATGGTCATGGCATGCGCTCCATCGGTGTCAGTTTCTTTAATAAACAGTGATAGCCTGTGGCACTGGGACCCTGGTAATTGTCGTCAAACACCCAGCCCCGGCTGCGTGTTGAGAATGTCAAAAACGCCGCAGGTGATGTTCCTTCACCTTTATTGTAGAGATATTGCTTAATGTTTTTCTATATCGGCATCAGTGGTACAGTTGAACGTATTCACGCGAAGGACGCGATAACGGGAGGCATTAAGATATTTATCAAAGCCCGAAACCCACTTAAACTGCGATGCCAGGGGTATAGCCAAAATCGGCATTTGTCATGACGCCATAGTTCTTAGCTATACTCAATCCTTCATCAACAAAGCCTCCATTATCAGCTCCTCCGTTAACGAAATTCCAGGTAAAAAGATACGAAAAACGTGTTGGCATCGCTGGCAGAAGCATTGCGATGGGAGCAACGTATTAACCTCGTAGGTGAACATATAGCCAATACCCGATGCCTGTGCACGAGCCTCCGGTTTGGTCAATGATGGGAGGGAAAGCCGTTGACGTTGAATTGTCGACCGATACAGGTAACGAAAAAGCCGGGAGCACTGGCGCAACAAGCGTCAATGCCCACAGCATAATAAAGAAAAATGTTGTTTCATTTAAGCCCTGTTGTATGTCTTCAGCGCTTCTTCACGCACATCTTCAGGATACTTGCTGTCCTCGCTGCAAGCTTTTGCAAAAGCTGCAATGCGTGGAGCCATGTAAAGTGCGACGCCATCCCAACGATTCGAAAATGGCTTTCTGTACTTCGGGGTCGTTACTTGTCTTAATATAATCCATCATTTGTGGAATATAATAAGGAGGACAATAGTTGCGTGACGTCCTGATACTCATGATACGGCGTTTCTTTGGCGTTGCAGGACCGATGATATTCTCCATGTATTCGGTCCACTTACCGGCATTCGAATCGATTGCCTTTGCAATAGCCTGCCCTACTTTTCTCCTTATTAAAAATACTGTACATCAGGATTATTGAACTGCTTTTTAAACTCGCTCATGAGCACATCCTTCTTAAAACATGGTCATCGCATTCCATAAGACTGAAGTTGCATCGTTCCGAAGTGTTGTTCGAAATACTCTTATGAATAAGAGCGGGAACAGACGCTCATCTCCCGCTTTTGCCAATAAAGTTAATGGCAAAACGCTGTACAAGCTCGTAGCTGTCGTCAACACCCAGCTTCACAGCTTCAATAAAGTTGTCGTCATGCTTTTTCAGAAAGTAATTCCAAAGCTGCAAACGAGACAAGAGCTGACGTAGACGTGCGGAATATATTGAGCAGCTGTGATGTTGAAAGCTGGTCATTATCGAAAAGCTTTTCCATCGCCATCGACTGCATATCGGGTAATTCTTTGTCCGACAAATAACGCCTCCATACCTTCGAATCGGTCGATGAGGCATCTCATTTATGCCGTCTATCTTCACCGCAGGGGCGAAAGCGAACGTAGGATCGCCAATACACTGCGACTCTAAATAGCCGCTAAACTTTGCGACATTGCCGATATAGGCACCAATCCCAACAGACCACAGTAACGATCAGCCCATTTATCCCTGCAACACATTGACCGAATTGGCGATACATGCAATTGTTTTTCCATCGTTAAATATGTATTCATCGGCAATGCAATCGTCCAGATGGAACGAACCATTGTAGCAAGCGTCGAACATAATAGCACGACAATTGGGGTGGAATTGATAAATACCGAAGTCTTGTAACACCAAATCCTTGTTGGCATCGTTGGTTGAATCGGCGGCAACAACATCCTTATCAAAAAGCCTTTTTCAGCCAGCTTTCAGGAATATCAAAGCGCTTACACAGTACTCTTGTTACGCTGTCGCGATTCTTTCCCTTTTGCAACCTGGTTACGAAGATAGCTGCGACAGCAGTCGGCCATCATGTCTTTTCCTGCTCTGCCGACTCTATCTGCGGAGCACTCGTTTAAGTATTGCGTATCGGGAGCACCGTGATGGTGCAACAAAAGCAAAGTCTAAGTCAGGACGTTGCAGCTCATTCATCAACGAAATTTTACATCTTTCTGCTGGCTGTGGTCAATATAGCCCAATGCCTTCGCGTTGTGTTTTAAGCCAGGAAAAATGCTCGCCATCCTAATTTCTCGTCCATCCGGGCTACCATAGAGGCTGAAAGATAGCCGTGACCACTGAAAATACAACAGCTGATCAGCTTGTTGACACGACGTTTTCAGCCGTAGCCTTGCGCAGATAAGCACGAAGTTTGGCATAGCGCGACGTACCGCCCACATCAGTAGGACGTATTCGGCCGAGGAAAAGCTCGGGTTCTCACCTTCTGTGCCGACTGTGCTGTGAGTGAATAATAGAAGTATGGCGCGTCGTTATCCTTGCCTATGTATTTTGAATTTCAGGTCAAAATCGTCATAGAATCTGTCGGAAGGGTACCGACGATTCTTTCCTATCGTGGCGCTGATCCATCTTAAAAGCGCTCGTAAGATGCTGGGCATCACGAATCATTGCCACAGGAATATCGCCTACCAATACGGCTCCTTCAATACCGTTTTGATAATAAAGGCGCTTTAGTTCTGCTCTTATCGAATCAGAACGCCTCCATTTATCAACCACACTGCTTACTTTCATGCCCTGTAACGTTTCAATGGCGCGGGCATATTCGTCTATTTCGGTCTGGCTTCGGTGTAACTTTTCGGGTCTACCACAGCAAACCCGCGTTTAGTCAATGCAGCCTGCATGCTGCCTGTTACAAACAGGCATAACATCAACAGACTGAAAAAAGTGTTTATTCATATTTTTGTTTTTGTTTTATGTTGTTTTCGAGGACTCGTTATTGTATAAACTGTCTGTAAATATGGTATGATTTACAGTGTTAAACTTAGTCCTGCATCAATCAAACTGCGCGATGTATCTTTATATAATGACGAAAAGCGGTTGCTATCCGTATAGAATGTATGACGGTTTTTACATAAACGTTAAGCCACGTCGGCGCTGCATAAAAGGCGCAGAGGCAATGAAACCATTAGCTGCGTGTTGAAACCTATCGCGATGCCGTAGAATACTCGAATGCCGGACGCGAATAAGCGTCAGCCAGTTTGTCACGAACCGACGTATAAACAGGCGTACCAAGGGGTGTTGCATACTGTGTTCCCACTGTGGCTTCAACGTAACAGGTATTCCATTTCCAACGTCGGGTAAAGTTAATTTCAGCGTTAAGCGCATTGAATTTTTGCTTATAGATGTCGGCTTCATAGTGTGTGGTTTGTTGCGAAACAACGCCACCGTTCACACATGCCGTCCATACTGGTACATCTTTGCCATGTCTTTTATCAAGACGATACTCTAAAAAGAGCCTGTGCATACGTTGAATTATGCACCTTCGACTTATTGAGAACTTCATAATAAACCCTGTTGGCATGCTGTGTATCAACCATACGGCGCTGATCATACCAATAGCCATCGTCACTGATATAGGCAGCACGCATCATTAATTGATGCCAGAACGTATCAGAAGTCTTAAATGAAAATCTGTCGTATAGAGCGATTTGCCGGGCCGAATAGTCGCCACCCTTAAATGTATAAGCCGCTCCTCCATCTGTGGCTGTTTCGTTATTAGCCGAAAAAATTCAATTCTATGAGATTGGAAAAACCTCTGGACAGTGTATTCCATTAGGGCAGAACCAGCGATGCTTGTACCTTTATAATCGCGCGGATAACTCAACACATCGCTACTGGTAAACTGCATGTTGTCGCCCATTCCTTTCATCAGGAAATAAACATTATTCACCAAATTGTTTACAATGGTGTGGGAAATGTCCGACCTGTACATACCCATATTGCCGCAATACCTAAGTTATTGCGGCCGTCGATCGCCAAACTACGCCCGGTTTAGCTTCAAAGCGCATGGCATTTGTCTTGGGACGCGGGTCGGTCTGGTCAGAAAAGGCTGGTCGTTACAAACTGCAACTTCAAGGCCGTATACAGTTTTTCCGTCATCTTAAGCGAAGCTGCTGCGTGCATTGAAAAAGCTTTCCTGGTTGACATTACTGGCTATTGAATCGCCCAGAACAAACGGATTTCGCGTCGTTAACAATGCAGTATTGTTCCAACGATGGTCAAAAGCCTTCGAATTAACATAAGTAATGTCGCCCGAAAGACTCAGTTTGCCCATACGTTTCAAACCTGAAATATCAACCGAAAAGTCGTTATAGCGCGGCGATTCATCCACAAAGTGGAAACCGCCACGTTCAAAATGCGTATTCAAAGTGGCGCGAGTAAGCGTTTGAACCGTGTTAAACGATAGTGCTGCAAGATTGGAAGTACCCGTAAAAAATAGTTGTCAAGGAAGTTTATTTCCCTGTCATTCAAACGGTCTTTGTAATTGTATCTTACTGCTTTCCTGGGCATACACTTCGTGTCCGAAGGCGCTTAATAAGACTAAAAATAAGAATCTTTCATCGTAAATAAAGTATGAATTGCCAATCGTTACTGTTCATTGCTTCCATCGTTATGGCATAACTTGCGCCACAAATTGTCTATTGGTTTGTCGGCCACAGAAGGTGTAACTCCCGGCTTAAGCTCCTGATTGTTCAGGAAATCGTTTTGCCGAGTTGTTGGTATCCTGATAATAAGCCCTTCCGTTTACAACCTTTGTTACCTTACGGCGCACGCATTTGCCTTCCCAGGCCTTGCTTGCAAGCACCCTCTGCATCGTCTTTTGCCAGGAATGTAGGATAGTGATTAGTTGTCTGTGCGTCCCAAATGTCAACCGCATCAAGCACATACTTGCTGGAATAACCAGATATTCCATTGTCGCAGCAGCGTTACCCTGGTTCCTTTCTTATGTTACTGTGGTCGGCAGCAAAAGGCTTCAGGCGTCATGCCCTGGGGCAAACAGGCCAGCACATATGCCCTGCCGAAGAAAAACCTAAACCAAAGGCTTTCATATACTTATTGTTTACAAGATTACATCTAAGTTCTTAGCGGGATAGTCAATTTCGCCATTTACATAGCTGAGATAAACCTCCCAGTCGGCCTTTGACAGGTCAGGGCAGTGGTTTCCAGCACCTGCAAGGTCCTTATGATTGGCGCCATCGTTGGCAATTAACACGCTTTGGCCGGGCTGTAATGGATAGTCATGTCCTGAGCCTGGGAAAGCAAGTACCTGCCCTTGTCCGCAAGCGTACAGGTCTTCAAAGCCATTTGCCTGCCACGCATTTTTGTTTTGCTGCTTTCCTGCTGGTGCAGAGAGAATCAGTCCGTCGAGATATTGTACCTCGTCGCTGTTGTTAACTATCTCAAAATAGCCATCCTTCATATAGCCTTGCTTGCCTCCTGTGGTATAGATAGCTTTTGAAGATGAGCGAAGAACGCACTACCTTCGACAAAGCTACATTAACTGTTGCATTCTGGAAAAGGTTTGCACCGGCTGTGCCCTGCACGTAAGCGGCAGCCTCATCCTTTACTTTTCCAGTTACAACAAAGTTGTATTGTCCTTGTACAAACGTAATCGTTGTATCGCCTTTAATACTGATTGTATCGTGCAAACCCTTGTCGTTGCTTACAATAAGTTTAGCATCGGTAATATTATTCCATGCCAGTCCATCGTTCAAAAGCGAACTTAACTTCCATAGGATACGACTTTATCTTTTACGTCGTCATCATTATTACATGAGAAAAAAATGCTGCTGAACCCACTAATAAAAGTGCCGCAGCCAATAGTTTACTTGCTAAGTTTTTCATTTCGTTATCTGTTGTTAGTTAAATAATTTATTGTCATTAATTGATACTTCTGTTCTGTATTTCATGAACCCGGCTGAAGCCATCACGTTAGAATTTCAACTTTATTTCGGCACCGAAATAGCTATCGGGATGCAGCTTACTTTTTGAGCACCTGAGTTTGAATTAACATGATACTTACGCATATTTTAAGAAGTTATTGGCCATAAAAGAAAGCTCAGCTACCTTGCCCAACTCCTTTGTGAAGCGGAAATTCAGCATGGCCCACGGACTGATATTGTCGGCCTTGAAGGCATAAATCATAAAGTTGCGGGCTATATTGCTATATCGCGGATCGTTGTCATAGCTGGTTTGCCATGGCGTCCACTGTGCCCGACGGTTATAAAAACCCGATGGAGACACCACGTAATGCGTGCCACCGGCCGACAAATGATAAAGCGAAGCTCCTGCCTTATCTTCATAAATAATACGCGAACTTTCAGTACCATACCACCTGCAATGTCGTCGTGAATATCATTTTTACCTGTGGGATATGGGTAATAAAGCGAAAATTGGTGTTAAACCGGTCACTAACAGAACCTTCTCCGGCAGGTAAGACTGAGGCATAATCATAATCTTTCTGAATGAAATATACCGAAGGTGTTTCCGACTTACGCTTAATATGGAACCAGGCACCGTCCACATTGAGCGACGTACGCAATGGGGCGAACGTACCAAAAATCCTACGAATATTCTATACCATGCTTGTCAGTGCTGCCATTATTAATAGGGAAGCTCCATGTTACCATCTCACTTTTCGGTGTAACAGTGGCGGTTTGTGTTGCTCCGGCATACGTATAGTTTACAACTCCATGGTTGTAACTCAGGTCGGATGCGCCGACAGGTACATTGTATCTGTTATAGTTGAGCCAGGCTAAACGGCTGTCAAAGCCCAGCTCATGGCGGTGACGCTCGCTGAAATACGTAATATAACCTTTCATTTTACCTGTTCGTGCATTGAGCCCCTATTTCCCATTTGGTGCTCCGATGCCGGCATTAAGCCGGCATTCTGCGTATCCGAAATAACCTTCGTTGTCATGATAGCCAACGCCGAATTAGCCCTGTTCCTCCCTGATAACTTAGCTGTTGCTGTCGAAATAAGCATTATCGGGATACAGATATAACAGTGTGGGCAATTTATTAGATATACCAAAGCCTCCGCTTATGGCCAATTTATCGAACAAACTGTTGTTTTTCTTCGTAAGAAATGTGTATTCAAGGTTAGCACGTGGCTCGGCAACGAATATCGATCCTTGTTTTGCCTTATCCTTATTTAAGAATAAATTGCTTATGCGAACGCCGGCAGCAAACTGCAATGACGTTGTACCAAGGCGTAAAGTAGAATTGTCTTCTACGAACATTGACAATGCCTGCATGGCAGGAATATCACGATCGACCGCGGCCTTAGCGTCTGTGCGCTGCCTGCTTGTGGCGGATTGCTCATGTCAAACATCAATCCACGACCGCTGTTACCATCTAAACGATAGTCGAAACCCAGTTTAATATTCGTAAAATTGCTACTGCTAAGCTGCACATACTTATTTGTTTTAACCTGTGCATAAAAGTTATAAGGCTTACCCTCAATGCGGTAATCGCTGTAATAAGCTCTTGTAAGGAACTGTGCCTGAGCCTCACCATTCACCATGCTGTTGGTGATAACACCGTCAGGATTCGACACCCAGTCGTGGTGAGTATCGAGCATTCGGGCTATCTGCGCCGAAAAATCATAATCGATGGCTGTCAGGAAGTTGTTCACTTTATATTTCCCCGAACCGACAAACGGCCGCCAACATTCTCGTTTTTGTAGTTAAGTTGCAGCTGTTGTAACCGCGGATCACGCTTATACGTATTGATATTGCTGTAAAACGAGCCGTTAACATGAAATGTAAACAGGGTGTTCGCCCCGGCATTAAAGATGTTGGAATAGCCTGCCGAGGCTGTTATGCGGTCGTAACCCTGATAGCGTTTCGCACATCGGCATACGATTGCGACCAGTCAACACCTGCATTGATTGTTCCCCAGTGCTTTTAAAAACCAAAGCCCTTGCCCACGTAAGCGAGCTTGGAAAACGGGTCGGCTTTAAGCTTTACTTCGAGCGGACTGCGTCCGGCTTTCGTTTTAATAACAACTACTCCTGAGGTTAAGTTGCCATATTCAACACCGGGAATACCGCGTATTACCTCTACCGATTCGATATTATCAGCTCCCATTGTGCAGGTCTACACCGCGCCCGGCCATAGTTTGCTGGCTCATCCCGTCGCTTTGCAAGCCCGAACGCGCACCCTGCCTTTCGACGTAGAGACAGCCTGTAAATTGGCATCAGTACTCACGGGTATACCATCAAGTATGACGGCTGTGCCCAATGCGTTACTGGCATTACCGTCAATTTCACGTATATTAGCCTGTCCAAGATTGTTCAATGACGGGTTTACGGTTAGTGCACCAGGCAATAACCGAAGCATATCGGCAACGCTCTTGGGCTGATATGGCGGATAGCGTCCTGCCGATTACCGATTTTTGAGCCCATACTTTGCTGGCGGGCCGTAACTGTTACTTCGTGTAAGGTAAGGGCAAGAGGCTTTAATTTAACGTCAAGACGGTCGGTTCCATCGCCCTTAAATGCAGCCTTGCCACGCACTTCCTCATAGCCAAGGCACGATACGCGGTAGTCGTATTCGCCACTTTAATACCCATCAGGGTAAAACGCCCCTGTTCGTCAGACAGCGTTACGAGCGAATTGTTAAGCGATACCGATGCGGTTTCAACGGCATTGCCTCTTGTGTCGGTTATCACACCAGTAAGCTTACCAGCCGTTTGTGCCACTGCATACGAACAAAAAGAAAAAGAAACAGAAAGACACAAACACTTTTTGATACCCGCTAACCTGAATTATCATACCTTGTTAAGATATAGGAACTTTGACTTTTAAATTTAAACTCTCGATTGGCTCTGCAAAGTTATAAAAATTACAATTACAAAACAATACCTAAAAATGGGTATTCACGTTACAAAATGACTGGGAAATGGCTGTTCTCGCATAATTTCTGAACACAAAACAGGCTTTTTTACCATACATTGCAACATCATGATTTGAAAAACAAAAAGCCCTGTGGGAAAAATTTCAACAAGGTGCATCCCTTACAGCTTAAAGGGCTAATGGCAACCCTAAACAGCCCTGTTCGTCAGGGACTTTATTGCAACAGGTTTCAGTATTTACAACGTTAAGTTGATTGTACGGCGGTCGTGAGCAGCGCTGCTGACGGCCGTCATACGCATTGTTCGACAATCGCCGTCGCACTGCTGACGGCCGTCGAACGATGACCCTCAACACCATAAAGCCAGCACCATAATAACAGAAAAACGTGAAACTTCAGGCCACAAAGAAAGGAATAAATAAGCTGAAAATAAAAATCCGGCCTCGCATAACACGGAAACCGGATTGAATGAAAGGAGGAAGTGGTACCTCTTGAGTTGAACCAAGGACACATGGATTTTTCAGTCCATTGCTCTACCACCTGAGCTGAGGTACCATAACGTGACAAATTCACGACATATCGTTATTTCGAAATGCGTGTGCAAAGATAATGTTTTCCTCGTATATATACAATTTTTCATTTAAAAATATTCATGTTTCAGAAAAAGACGTAACTCTGCCATGCAATAAGGGAAATCGCGATGCTTTGTTTACGGCTGTCCTTTACGCAATCGGGATTTAGCGCAGTTGGTAGCGCACTACGTTCGGGACGTAGGGGTCAGGCGTTCGAGTCGCCTAATCCCGACAAAGGCTTCGGTTAAATGATATTAACCGAAGCCTTTTGTTTTGCTGCCTATTCAGCTGTTCCCATGGCAGCCGCCACGTCTTCGGGATTGATATTACCGCGCGAGAATACCGATACAGTCGGTTTTTCCCGAAATCATCACCACAGCTTCCTTAATCATATTGTCAGAACCTTTGCGAGCCACGATACTGATATTGTCGTCATCTTCCTTAAAGCGCTATTTCATCGTACCGGTTTTACCTAATTCAACGATGTAAATTTCTTGCGTATGCCCTCGACGACACTGGCTTAACGTAAGCAGTTTGGCCGAATAAATCTGGCTCAACAATGCCTGGAAGTTACCCGTTTTCATCTTTGAAGCTACAAGGTTCATTACCATTCGGGGAGCACTTACATACTCAACATGCTTTTTATCCTTAAAGTAGCTGAAAACAGATGTGGCGTCCTGTGCCGAAGCCCACAGGCATGACGAAAAGAGAAAAAATGTAAATAGTAATTTCTTCATACTGTATCATTTTAAACATGAAATAACCATGTGAATCAGAAAGAAACGTAATGTGACAGACGTTCCATGTCGGCAGGGGTAAAATCGTGCAGCAACCTGAGGTCGTCAAGGGCCTTAAGCGGACCCCGTAAGCGACGGTAATCAACAATGGCACGGGCCTGATAATAATTAATATAAGGATGACGACGCAGCTCGTTAAGCGTAAGCTGATTGACATTGATGCGGTTTACATCGCCCGATATTTTGAAAAACGGGAGCGCCTGCTGTGGAAAGTTGTCAATTTCAAGCAGCTGATGCGACGAGTAGAAACCGCCCAGACGGTTACGATAGCTCATAATCTGGTGAGAAAAATAGCTGCCAATTCCAGGCACACGCTGCAAAAGGGTGGTATCGGCTGCATTTAAGTCGATGCTTTCACCGGCAGCAAGCTTGTGTTTATGATGGCTAACGGTATCGGCTGTTTCTCTTGTCTCGGGCTGATAAAGCGACGACGCCGGAGCATAATCACTACTAATATGGATATATGGTTCCAATGCAAGATACTGTTTACGTGTTAATCCGTAAAGGCGTGCAAAGTCAACAGGACGGCGATATACCCCTCCAGAGGCACGATATTTATAGATATTCCGGACCTGCCAGGGCTGAAGCCCCAGACGAAGACAGTGTTGCTAGAGTCGGCCGTATTGGGGTCAAAGTCAAATAATTCAGGCGTGGAAGCTTCGGCACGATAATAGGAATGAGAGGCTTTATCCTTGGCATACGGCCTGTATGCAATATCCGAAGAAGCCGTATCGACAAACGAACGGGCCGTTTCGTCATCATCACTCAGAACAATAACCACAAGGGCTGCCAGAGCTAATGCAAGAAAAGAAAAGCAATATGCTGCGGTCGGAGCGGTTTAAGTAAAAAGGTTCTTCAGATTCATGAATCGTTCCTTTTGATTCCATATATTGAAATGGGTGATGATATATGCTTTTATTGCATAATTAAGAGGATATAAGAGCGGAGAACATTTCACACGATAGCGGAAGAGAGTATGAAGGTTGGAGGAAAGGGCGTACTATATAACATTAAACTGGTGCATGAAGATACAAAAGAATAGCCAAAGGGCATACAAAGCGCACAAGAAAGAGGAAGACAGGAAACAGCCGATTGCACACAGTTCCCCAATTGGTAAACTCGTCTTGCACCATTTTCTTAGGAACAAACCATCCTATAAACAGGCAGGTAAGGAAACCACCGACAGGCAAAAATATCTGTCCGGTAACAAAATCGAATACATCAAACAAAGGTTTGCCGGCAATTTGCAGCCCTCTGTACCCGCTTAACGAGAGCGAGCAAAATATGCCAACGAACATGGTTGACGCTGTAACGATGGCGGCTCCCTTACGGCGTGAAATGTGCAATTCTTCACAAAAGAAAGCCGTTCCCACCTCATGGAGTGAGATTAAAGAGGTTAAAGCTGCCAGCGAAAGTAGCAAATAGAACATCAACGACACCACCCACTTGAGCAGAGGCAAACCTGCAAAGGCCTGGTTAAAGACGTTAGGAAGCGTAATAAATACCAGAGAGGGACCACTTCCAGGGTTTATTCCCACAGAAAAAGCAGCAGGGAAAATCATTAATCCCGCTAAAATAGCTACACATGTATCGATAAAAGCTATTTGAACAGCAGAACCAAGCAGGTTGGTTTGCCGGCTGTAATAAGAGGCATAAGTGCAGATACAACCCATGGCTATGCTTAGTGAATAAAACGATTGTCCCAAAGCGCCAAAAGGAAAACACTGCTGTTGAATTTGGAAAAATCGGGCTTAAAGAGAAAATCGATGCCTCTGCCGGCATCAGGGAAGCATACACGAAGCACCAACAATAATAAGCAAAAAGGATAAACAATGCCGGCATCATCGCTTTGGATGCTCTCTCTATTCCTACGAATACCATGAATAATAACATAATGTGAAGAAGCAATATCATGGCAAGCCAGAACGAGAGGACGGACGGGATTTGTTGAAAACGACTGAAATAGCTTTCAACGAACGATGTATCACCCTGTAACTAGCCCCATGCCGGAAGCAAAACATACTGCAAACACCAGCCTGAAACACTGCATAATAGCCGGTAATCGACACGCCTGTCGACACACCGAGCAGACCTACAAGCTTTCAGGGCGCCCGTTGCCGACCTCAGGTAGGCCCTGTACGTGTTTGCAGCACCATGACGACCTATAATAAACTCTGACACCATGCAGGGAATACCCAACAGCAACACGCACGCAATGTAAACAATTATAAATGCAGCACCTCCATTTACCTGTGCATATAAAGGGAAACGCCACCTTGCCCAGACCAACAGCTCCTCCTGCTGTGGCAAGTATCATGCCCAACTTACTCCAAAGCTTGCTCTTTTCCTTCATCTTATCCAATAAAAACTTTCAATTTATAACATAAAGCCGTACTCTTCGTTGCAAAAATAAATAAAAATATCTACTTTTGTATTTAAAATGAAAAAGTAAATATGGATTTTATATTTAAAAAGTAAGAAAATACCCTGTTTCGTGCATTTATACTTATTATTTGGATACTGTGCCTTATACCTGTACCAGAAAGTCCCGCTTAGCCAGGTAAGATTCATAGATAAGTGGACGCACTTTGTATTTTTGGCGGTTTGTGTATACTGATTTGGGCAGAACTATGGCCGTCTGCACAACTATATCGACAAACAAAAAGTATTTTATGGATTTTCATTGCTCCGATACAATGGGAGGAGCCATTGAAAGATGTGCAGAGCGACATGCACTGGCGGCAACCGGGTGGGGATGTAACAGACTGGGTTGCCGACATATCAGGTGTTATATTAGGACAGATTATCGGTATTCCTCTGGCACAAGTTCTTTCAAAAACAGAAAGGATTTGTAAGTAAACTGGAGTTACGGAAATGTAGTATCGCCCAACCTCGGGGCCAATAGGTCGGGTTTGTCGTAATTTTCACTTTCTGCTCTCAACTCTCACTTCAGCAATTACCAACCTTCATTGGCTCCATGAAACTCGTCAACCTCGAAAACATGATCTCAAAAGGCACTAAACAGCGGTGCTTATCGACAATACCACCCTGACATAATGCCATCGGATGAGCGAGCTCATCGGTAAAATTTCCTTCTCAAACTCGTAACGTGTAAGTCCTCCACTAGCTACCGTGGCTCTTAATAGTAGAGTATCCCTTATCGTCACGGATGCGAACGCGCACCGTTGCCCCTTTGGCGGGTATATACCCTGCTGAATATGACTATAAGAAGAGGCGGCACGTTTAAACGCGTCGCCTTTTTACTCAGAATTTACGTTCAATCTCTAATCCGCTCATTGTACAATGTACATTGACCAAACCATGTAAATGACAGCCAAAGCGACGAGGACTCCAAATACCCACATCACAACTTTGTCACCGTTTGCCTTTTTGTTTTCCTCGATCAATGCGATGTTTCTTACTATCTACATTTCTTACCTCGCGATTGGGAATGATGTTTACTGCTTTCTTAGTCATACCATTTCAATTTTAAGTTAGATTTTTGTCTTTATTTTTAATCTGTATCTTCATGAAATTCCATCAAAAGGCTTTGATAAAACCATCAATCTTTCCATCCATTACACTGTCAACGTCAGACGTCTGAAAGTTTGTTCGATGATCTTAACACGTCGGTCATCAAAACACATAACTGCGAATCTAGCTTCCCCACTCAATTTTCTTCTTGCCTGCCTCTATTTTAGCCTGCTCGGCCTGGCGCTTTTCAAAAGCTCTGTCATACAGCTGGCTCTTCAATAACAGCATGGCTTTGGCGCGGTTTTTGGGCTGATCGCGAGTTTCTGTGTTCTCAATCAGTATCTCTTCCTTCTCTCCTGTGTCAGGGTCTTCATACTGATAGCGGAGCCTACGCCTGATTCTACTTTATTTACATTTTTGTCCTCCAGCTCCACTCTGAACGGAAAGTGTCCCAGCTTACTTTCGCAGGGTCGACATAAATTTCGATGGTATCATCGACCAAAGGAGAAACAAAAACACTGGCAAAACTTGTCATTCGCTTGCCCTGCGCATTGTAAGGGGATACACGAACAAGGCGATGGACACCATTCTCACTCTTTAAAAAGCCATAGGCATACTCGCCACCTTCAATCGTCATCGTCACACTTTTGATGCCTGCCTCATCACCATCCTGAAGGTCTGTAATAGTAACCTTATAGCCTTTAGCCTCACACCATCGCATGTACATGCGCACATAAGCATTTGCGCCCAGTCTTGACTTTCGGTACCACCAGCACCTGAATTGATCTTCATTACGGCGTCCATCGAATCTTCTTCTTTCCGAAGCATGTTCTTTAACTCCAGGTCTTCTATCGATCTGACAGCCTTTTCGTAATCGGCATCAACCTCTTCTTCTGAAACAAGATTCTCTTTATAATATTCAAAAAGCAGATCAAGTTCATCGGTATATTGCTTAACCTGCTGATAACCGTTAAGCCATTTTTCTATGCTTTGACCTTTTTCACTCTGCTCCCTGTGCCTTTGGGATCATCCCAAAAGTCAGGAGTCTGGGTCCGGAGCTGCTCTTCCTCGAACTCTACTTTCTTTTGGTCAATATAAGATAGTGATGAAGTTTCTCAGTTCTTTCCATCACATCTTTCAATTGTTCTGCGGTAATCAGTAAATTATTGATTTTCTTCATACATCTTGTCGATGACATCCTTGTAGTTTTTATAGATAACAGGACGGCGCATTTTTAAAGTATTAGTCAGCTCTCCTGTCTCCATGGCAAAATGATGAGGAAGTAAAGTAAAACGCTTTATTTGTTCGTAGTGGGCTAATCCTTGTAATAATGTATCAATTCGCTCCTTCATCATACTGTTGATTTGAGCATTATCGCACAATTCTTCTGTGCTACCATAATTGATACCCTGCTCTTTTGCCCACTTCTTAAGCATGTTAAATTCGGGAACAATAAGGGCCGAGACAAACTTTCGCTGATCTGCAATAACCGCAATCTGGTCAACAAACTTATCAACCAACAACAGCGACTCTATCATTTGCGGAGCTATGTACTTGCCATTACTTGTTTTAAAGAGGTCCTTTATTCGCTCCGTGAGGAAAAGTTCACCGTCTTTCATATAGCCTGCATCGCCCGTATGGAAGAAACCTTCTTTATCAAAAAGCAAGCCTCATTGAGCTCTTCTCGCTTAATAACCAGGAGTAATCGTCGGACCTTTCAACAATATCTCATTATCTTCACCTATTTTTATTTGTATCACTATCAATTGGACGACCCTACCGATCCACAGTAGCATGGCCTGTCTGGATGGTCACATGATACGGTAGCAAGGCTTTCAGTGAGACCATATCCTTTAACCATGTTAATACCAATTGAATGGACAAACATCTCAACTTCAGGAGAAATATATGCACCTGCTGTCAGGAAAATATGAGCATTCTCTAACCCTAATTGCTTACGAACGAGACTAAGAATTGATTTATTAAGAACTTTATATTCTAAAAGAAAGACTTAAAGGTGGCGTTTACATTTAGAAAGATAGTCAAATGTATATCTCTTTCCAACATTTTAAAAGCATGAAGAAACAGCTTCCTTTCAACAGTATTTGAACTATCTATTTTCCCTTTTACAGCCTGATAAACCTTTTCCCAGAATCGGGGAACGCTTGACATACTCGTCGGGTGTGTTTGTCGCATCGACTCTTGTATGTCTTTTGGATTGGTATTAATAATGAGTTGGGCACCTACTGAAAGTGCCAAATAGCTCCATCCACGTTCAAAAACATGTGTAAAGGAAGGAAATTGATTATCCTTTCATTCTCATCGACGGGCACACATGCATTATTTGCTTTCATGGCAGCTGCATATTGCCCAGAGTTAACATAACACCCTTACTGTCTCCAGTAGTTCCACTGGTATAAAGAATGTTACAAGATCTTCATTATTTGCCTGACTGTAAAGTATGTTTACCTCCGACTGTCTTGGCAAACCTTTCCCCAAGCTTCAGAAAATCCTTAAAAATAAACAGAATTGTTATCTTGCGAACTCAGGTGAACATTATCGTCAAATACTACAATTCGTTCCAGCGACGGACAAAGAGATAACACTCGACGTGCCTTATCATACTGCTCTTGTTCTCCAACAAAAGATAATACGAACCTGAGCATCGTTTATCATATATTGAATCTGTACCTCAGAACTTGTTGCGTAAAAAGGAATAGATACTACACGAACACCATAGGCACCAAAAGTCAGTATAAAAGATATTGAACGCAATTTTGGGAGAAAACAACAATATTTTTCCTGTGGTTTTAACATTAATGTTCAATAAAAGCATTGCTAACTTGTTGCACCTGTTGTGCGAAATATTTTCCAGGAAATTGTCTTCCACTCTTTGTCTCCGAAGTCCTGATATGTAGATTGCTGTACGCGTACCATACTTTTTGCTTGCTCAGGAATAAGTACCAGAAATGACTTCTGTTCTGCATATCCAAAGGGGTTTTAATAATTGCAAAAGATATAGGGAATTATATCAACAATTAGAAACTATTCTTTTATTTTTCATGTTTTTACGTTACCAGTTCTTACAACTAAACAATATTCGATAAACGTTCTGGTAACAAAAAGACCTTCAGTTTTTCTTCAGCAAAAATACAGTATACAACTATTCTCATCACTATAAATAAGCTGCCTGTTATAAGCAAAGGAACTATTTTTCAATCTTATCTTCCTAACCAGGCTTCTGGATTTAACTTAGTACGTTCTTTCCGCAGTTGGAATTGAAGAATATTATCAATCCCTACAACACCCAGAATCTGACGTGTACTTACTTTCTGTCCACGGCTCACACTGGCCGATTTAAGGTTCGCATATACAGAAATATAGGCTCCATGCCTGAGCATAACAACTGTTGAGCCTCCATAACTGAGCACAGCGCTCACCTCTCCATCATATACAGCACGAGCCTGACAACCATTCTGACCCATAATATTGATACCTTTATTATCAAGCGTTACACCCTTCAGGCCTTCAACATTATATTGTCCGAAATGACTAACAATCTTGTAACTTCCTGTGATTGGCATAGGAAGCCGGCCCCGATTCGATTCGAAGCCATTATTCATCATACGGTCAACTGTTGAGAATTTTTGTATATTCTCCTGCTGTTCTTCAACCTTTGTGATCTCTACCTTCGCACGTTCAGCATCAACTTTTTTCCTTGCGTTCTGCAGCTTGTCGTGCAACTTCTGCCTCTTTAGCCCGTTGCTCTGCCACGGCTTTAGCAGCGGCGGCATCTTTCGCTGCTTGTTCACGCTGTGCCTGGCGGGCTGCTTGCTCAGCAGCTGCGGCCTTACGTGCAGCCTCTTTGGCAGCCATCTCACGCTGACGAGCTTCTTCTATACGGCGTGCATTCTCACGAGCCGCAGCCTCTGCCGCAGCTTTCTTTCGGGCAATTTCAGCTTCACGTCGTTTCTTTTTCAGCCGCAGCCAATTCTGCCTTACGCTTAGACTCAGCTGCAGCACGAGCTCGTGCTTTTGCTATTTCAATCTCGACCATCCGATCAATCTGTGCATTCAGTGCGGCATCCTTTTTACGTTGGTCGTCAATAACAGCCTGAATTGTTTTTCTGTTGTTGCTGTAAAACCGGCCACAATATTTTTGTTGCTGACCCTTGTTTGCTTCAACTTGGTCCTTTCCTGCTGTCCTTTGTAAAGCAAATTATTTTTGTCCACGAACCTGTTGTAGCTGATGGTGTTTGGCATCAATCTGTATTTGCTTAGCTTTTACCGCTTCCCCCTGAGCCTTCTGATACTGGGCATACTCTTTTACAAAGCGCAAACGACGATACATCTGATAGAAATTCTTCGCCGAGAAAAATAAACATCAATTTATCTTGCATCGTACGGTTACTGGCCATATACCGCATTGACCGGATATATTTAGCCTGCCGGTCTTTCAATTGTTCTGTCAACGTTGAGAGTTGAGTTTTTAAAAATATCTATATTTCCCTCAATATGATGAATATCTTTTTGAATACCTTCAATATGTTGCTGATTTTTCATCTATCTCCCATTGATAAGAAGAAGGTCCTTTAACCTTTTTCTACATCTTCCTTATTGGCTTTTCAAAGCCTGCTCTTGCTGCTTTATCTTCTTTTGAATCGCATTCCTTTTGGATCTGAAGCTTTTTATTGATGCGTTTGAATAACTGGCAACGTTGTTCTTCGTATCTCTTTTGAGGACGCGCTCCGTTTTTATTAGCCTTCAACTTTACAGCCTGAGACTTTTTGCTTTTTGGCAGTAAAGGGCTCCTGTACCTTATGTTGTGAGGATGTTTTTCTGGCCATATGCTGCCACTGATACCATCACAGTACAAACCAAATATAGTAGTATATTGCGCTTCATTTACATATTAAGTAGTTTATCAAAAAAATATCTTTTGCATCCACTTGTTTATATTTTGGTGATATAGTTGTCTCTGTATCCCAGTCGGACGTTGTCCTTATATCGTCCATTTCTATACGAACAGTTGCATTTTCTCTTTGCCATTTGCATGCGTTGTAAAGGAAAACTCCTGAGACAGAGGAAACATTTTTGCCCCTAATGATTTTGAAACCCGAATAATTCCATATCAGCTTTGATGTGTCCCGTTTAGGTGATTCGTAAACAACCTCAGTTTTTCTATACGGGCGTTCGACCGATTAGTATCCCATCTATATAAGATATTCTTGTTTTTCAGGCTGACAGGTATCTCCCATTTCATCGAGACTTACCTTAAACTTACTAAGGTCTCCCTCACCCTACACGAACTGCCCCGGTATCAGCAACTGATTCCAGAAAAGAGCTTGTAACGAATAGAAATTCAAACCATTTTCCCTGAGAAAATCAAGTTGGTTATAATCACCTTTAATATATTGTTTATGAATCCTGTCAACTACAAGCACATAGTCTGGTGTAAATTCAAGCGCCCTACCTCACTGCCTATAATAGGAATAAAAAGCTGAAGCCGAATCACTTTATCCCTACGCATAGAAGTGCACCGGGTACAGACACTGTTTTATCACCCTGCCGTTGCACGGAAACTCATATCACTGACTATGTTTTTGTACATATACTTGTTGATCGTACACCTTCTGCACGTACGTCAATGATTGATTTTTTTGCTGGAATCGTTGCTTAACGCTCCCGGCCTGCTTCCTGTCACCTTCTTTTATCATTGCCTTTTTCGTACCACAAGATGCCAATAATAAAGAAGTACAAAGCATCAATATTTTCAGATAATTCTTCATTTTCGTCTTCTATAAAGATTAATCTTCTTTGTCAGCATTTTAATATCACCGCCCTGTTGAAGGGCCTGTTTATAAAATTCTACTGCTCGCGCATAATCTTTCAATCCTACATAAATATCACCCGCATGCTCACGCAAAGTGGTATCGTTAGTACTGTCAGCAGTAAACTTTAGTGCCATATCAATGTATATCTTGGCCTCAGCAAAGCGTTTCTGTTTATAAAGAATCCATGCATACGTATCTAAATAGGTTGCATTTTTCGGCTCTACCTTAACAGCCTTTGCGCTCATCTCCTCTGCCTTTTTGCAGGTCGGTTCCTTCTTCGCTAAGATAATAAGCATAGTTGTTTAATGTAACCACATCGTCGGGTTTCCACCGTAAACAACTGTCATAAGCTACAAACGATTGAGCCTTTTTTACCCATATTATGGTATATTTCACCAAGAATAGAATAAATAGCACCTACCGTTTTCCGGGTTGCTTTTTGGCCGTTACTGCACGTGTTCCACGTTGAAGGCATCAAGGGCCTTTTTATCATCTTTCAGATACCACCTCGACAAGCCTGAGAAATAATAAAAGGCCATTTCATCGGGATTGTACAACATGCCCGGCGTACTCAACGAATCAATTTTCGCCCAGTTTCCTGTATCCCATTCGTTTTGGATGAGCTGCATCCGTGCTCCTGCATTATCGGGTTGAAGTTCCAACAATTCAGACAAAGCTTTATTGACATCAGCCGTAGGAAATTTCTTCATAGAATAATATGCTACACGAATTTGAGCAACAAGCGTATCTTTAGGAACTATTTGCTGAACACGGTTTATAAGGCCAACCGTTTCCATTGAATCCCTTCCTCTTGCTCACTATTCATAATAGCCTGACGCAGGAATTGTATTCTGCTTGCCTGTGGAGTACCCTTGCTCAACAATATTCTGTTCATCATCCTGTTGGCTAAAGAATCTTGCGATGTAGCCTTATAGTAATCATACATCGCACTTTGAGCAAAAACATTATTGGGATCGGTCTGCAATGCATCAGTATAAAAGTTTATAGGCTTCTTTCTGTCCTTTGTGCTGCATAAGCTCAGTTTCCCCAGCATTAAAGAATAGTTTTGATCAAAAGTGTGTGTGTCAGCAAGCTGCTTTAATGTTTTGTAAAGCATTCTGCTCATCGCCTTTCAGCTCATACACATTCATTTTCATCATAGCCGTTTGCTCACTTTCTCCTTCAACCTGTTCAATGCGCTGAATGGCAGAAAGCATGCTATTATAGCTTTTCAATTGCTTATAAAGCTGGACCAGAATACCTAAAACATCACTTCTACTTCTATTATTCGAATATAAGTTTTTCATAGGTTTTTGCAGCCTCTTCGTACTTCCCGGCATTAAGATAACCTTCTGCCAGACGTTCCTGATAGGTGTCGTTTGCAGGCTTCAATGTAGCAGCCTTTTACCAAATCAGCAAAGCTCAACGAATCGAGATGCATTTGTGAGTAATACCCCGAGCGCATAAAATAAGCCTCGGCTGCCTGGGGATTTAGTTGCAAACAAAGATTAAGCAGATCAAAAGCCGCAGCAAGGTGACCGGCATTTTGTTGTCTTACAGCCTCAAGAAAGAAATAGTTATATCGCTTTGAAGCTTCATAGCTAACTGTATCAACCTGAGCTACCTTTTTGATTCAGATATAGTTTCTTAGTCTTTTTGCTTGTAACGGGACAACAAAAAGCAAGAAGACAGCATCAAAAAAACGATGAAATCTATAATTTTCTTTTGTTTCGACATATTATTTACTTTACACCAGTATGGCCATAACCTCCATTGCCACGCTCCGTATCATCCAATTCCGTTACGAGTTCAAAATCAACCTTCTCATAACGCGCTATCACCATTTGGGCAATACGCTCACCCGCATTAATTATAAAATCGGTATCTGAAAAGTTAACCAACAAAAACCTTCAGCTCTCCCCGATAGTCGGCATCTATGGTTCCTGGTGTATTCAACACCGTAATACCATGTTTCAACGCCAACCCGCTACGTGGACGCACCTGCGCCTCAAAGCCTTCAGGAAGGGCTATGCGTAATCCGGTTGAATAAGCTGACGTTCCATAGGATGGAGCGTGATGGGAGAATCGATATTTGCCCTAAGATCCATTCCTGCACTTTGGGCTGTGGCATAAACTGGCAAAGGCTGTTTTCCAGTATTGACAATTTTTAACTTTTATCATATAGTTGCAAAATTAATCAATTCTGAACACATAATCTGATTTTTAAATATTAAAAAGGCGAAAATCAAGGAAATAAGCGTATCTTTGCGTATCAACAAAAACGACCGATGATGAATTGGCTACAACTAATATCTAACAAGCGACTCGGGCAAGAGATTGGACATCCTTCGCGCCACGATGACCGTTCAGAATTTAAACGTGATGGCGACCGTCTCATCTATTCTGCCCCATTTAGACGCTTACAAAACAAAACACAAGTATTCCCTTTACCAGGCAGCGTGTTCGTACATAACCGCCTAACCCACTCGTTAGAAGTTTCATCTCTTGGCAAATCACTGGGAGATGACGTGGCTCATATTCTTGTCAAGAAGCATCCGAACTATCTGGTACCCTATTTGAAGAAATAGGAACTATCGTACAAACAGCCGGTTTAGCACACGATATGGGCAATCCTCCCTTTTTGGCCACTCAGGGCGAAAAGGCCATTCAAACTTATTTTACCGAAGATCGCGGTTTGTATCTAAAAGATAAAGTAAGTGCTGAATTTTGGGCAGACATCAGTCATTTTGAAGGTAATGCAAATGCTTTTCGCTTGTTAACGCACCAGTTTTCGGGCCGTCGTCATGGTGGTTTCGTCATGACTTATGCTACACTTGCAGCTATTGTCAAGTATCCTTTTTGCAAGCACTCTGGCAGGCAATCACGGTAAGTTTGGTTTCTTTTGTTCAGAGGCTTCCACATTTAAGAAAATTGCCGATGAATTGGGAATAATCTGCTTATCTGCGCCAGGAGACCCCCTTCATTATGTACGGCATCCGTTAGTATATCTGATGGAGGCTGCTGATGATATATGTTATGAGATCATGGACATTGAAGACTCTCACAAACTAAAGATTCTCAGCTTTGATGAAACAACAGAACTGTTACTGGGTTTCTTCGACAAGAATACACAAACAGATATTCTTAACAGGCTACAAAGGGAGGGAGTTACCGATGAAAACGAGAAAATTGTATATATGAGAGCCTGTGTTGTAGGTAAACTTGAGAACGAATGTGTACAGGCTTTTGTTGACCACGAAGACGAAATATTACATGGAACACTGAAAGGAACGCTCATCGACAACATATCAGAGCCTCAACGGTTAGCATACAAACGCTGTTCTGAAATTTCCTACAAACGCATTTATCGAAGCAAGCCCGTTCTTGATATTGAATTAAGCGGATATAAAATTATGGAAACACTGATGCAGTCGCTCATCAGTGCTGTTGTACAACCCGAACGATTCCATAGCAAGCAAATCATTGAGCGTGTCAGCAGCCAATATGATATTCGTAGTAATGACCTTGAAACACGCATTATGGCTGTTCTCGATTACATCAGTGGCATGACCGATGTGTATGCCTTAGACGTATACCAAAAAGCTCTCAGGCATCTCCTTACCCATCGTTTAACCCCATTTCATCGGATTTTTCATATTTAAATTATATCATCAGGGTTTATACCAACAGATGTAAGCCCTGATGATATGCAACAAAGCAACTTACAATTTGTTACCTATGAAATAATATGACAATTATGCTTTTTGTTTTTAATATTTCTGAACCATAATGTCATTTGTAACAAATAGCGTAAAAATGAGATTTTTCAAATTCCTGTTTAACAGCCAGTTAGAATATTCATCTTCTGCCACCGTTTACAAAATAAGGCACATTGACTCATAATTACGATGTAATTCAGAACCCTTTACGATGTAAACGCAACGACATTACGATGTAAAGGGAAGAACTTTTACGATGTAAACGTAACACGATTTGGGCGTAATCGTCACACCTTATTTTTACAAGACTTGAATTTTTTAACAAAAATAAACAGATACCGAGGCCGAATAATCTCTTTATTCATCCTGAAAATTACTTCATCCGATTACAACAAATATATAAAAACCTTTCCGGTTTCGTTGTTCAGCAGACACAAAATATCATGAATATTATTTACAATCAATGCTCTTGGACTAATCTTTTACAGAAAAAAATAGTTATAAATCAAAACTCTGTACCTGCGAGCGAATATAGCAGAGTCATTAATTGTTTAAAGACAAACCGATAAACCGTCTTTTTGCCCAAACAAACAAAATTATAAAATAATATTATCCTTGTTGCCAGGGAGCTTCAATGCCTCCGGATGCTCCTCAACATAACTGTTAATATGCCGTACTCTCTTTTCCTCAAATATTTCGTTTACGTCAATCAGAATTCCACTTTCCTCCACATCTCCGAAATCGTGATTGATGGCAGTACCAAAGAATTTCATCGTAGGACTTAGATTCATATAAGCATTAACCAACGGCGGAATGTTATAACCCAGTTCGCGTACCTGGTGATTCAGGATGCGATAATCACGTCGAAAGTCATCCTCACAGAAAAATATGTGCCAGTTCTTCTTCTGGAGTAAGCGTTTCTAACGGTTCCATCGGTGTTATCAGCTTATCATTATCCTTAAAAATGCTTATGCAGGAAGTAGAGAATCATATCACGTCCACGCTTCGAGAAAGAAGGGTACATGGTCATCTTTCCAAAAAGAAACGGCAGTCAGGATTGATAACTGTAAGTGCCCCCAGGCCGTCCCATAAATTATCGAGTGCAAAAATCGACTTTGTATTAGCCCGTACATTCTGATAGTCAAGAGAAACAAAGCTTCGACCTAATTCAACTGTATATGGAGCATAATCACGCATAAACTGTGAAGAAAAAGTGAAACATATGTCCTGTTGCCAATACAGGCTGCCCTGTTTCATCGGTTTTTCCAGTCGCGTCCATAAAGATAGCGGTATCCTCCCTATAATTTCTTCGTCTTCGGGATTCCATACTATCAGCTGACGGCATCCACCCTCCATGGTATCGAATTTGTCAATATCCATGGCCTTTCCTGTGCCTCCTCCCGATGTCCGGAAAGCGATTTCACGCAAGCGTTCTATCTCCCTCATTACATGAGGGCATTCAGCAGCCGTAATAACATAAATATCGTTGTGGCTCTTGTTTGTTGTACGAAGTTTGCGTTCAGGAGTCAGTTCGCTTTCTAGAAGCGCTTTACTGACTGGTGCTATAATCTCTTCTTCCATATCTTACCGTTGGTTAGGCTCATTCGGCACGTAATGCAGCCGGACCTGCTTGTTCGTAAACTTTGTTTTCAACATATTGTGCCCATTCGGCAGGTGTACGCGATTTATCAAACGTTTGCCAGGGAATAGGTTTTCCTATCACAATGCGGAAGTGCTTTCCCTACATTACGATACATCTCATCCACCAGAAAAAGCATGGCAATATTTACTTTTTAAATGCAGGCGCTTCGCCATTTGGCAATGCGATAAAAACGCTTCGAATTACATCCGCTAAAGTAAACAGGTACAACATCACGGTGATATTCTACACTTTTTTGTAATGAACGTTTTTCTTCCATGGCAAATCATGAATATGACCGTTTATGATGCGAGAGTTCAGCCCTTGCAGGAACATCAGCATATGGTTGTTACTTTGAAATCCCTGCCTCTACCATACGCGGGAAATCACGTCCCTGCCTTCCTGTTTTATTAATACCAATGCTTACAGGCTTCAAAACCAGGGAGGAAGAGCAATAAATCATTCACCAAATAACGGAAACGTCCGTTATAATGCCTGCCGATAATAGCACCAAGACACACCTGTCTTGCCCACCCAGTGGATGATTAGACACAAAAAAAGTATAAAAGACGGCCATCGTCAGGGTCGGGCAAATTCTCTGCCCTCCACAGAAATATTCATCTTTAAATACTTCACACAGTCTTCGAGCCATTCTGTTCCTTGCTTATTCCGGCTTTTCCCACAGAAATTTATTTACCTCGTCTTCGTGAATAATACGTTTCAACCATTTGACAAGGAAACAAGGTACAAAAACCGCACCTTATTCCCCATCTTGCTTTTTAAAATACGTTCTACGTCAATGGTTTTCTCCATGCCTCAATGTGTTTCCTCACATCATACTAAACAACTGCAAAAATAGTATTTCTTTTTCTAAAACTTTAGCTTTTTGTAATGAAAATCTATATAAAATGGAAAAACAGCAATACTTTCACACAACTTTTTATCCATAAGATTGTCAGGCAGATATTGATTAAAAATAAAAATGAGGTTAAAATGCAAAAATGTGGGTTATGTGGCGCAAAGTGGGGGACTTTGCGTAACTTTTGAAGGCAAGAATCTTTTATAGGTAAAGACACGTATGCGTTTTTTTAGGTAATATAGAAGCCAAGATCTGATACCAAGGGTCGGGTATTCCTCCCTGCCCTTTTCCGTAAAATACTTGCAGCATCAGGTGTCGAAAATATCGTGCTCAGGCAGGATATTTTTGAGAATCTTCTTGTTATCTATCCCGAAAAATGTGTGGAACCCGCTGATGGATCAAATGCGAAACCGGCTCTCACGCTGGGACAGGAAACAACAACAAGCTTTATAGAACTTTTTGTAAGTAATGTGGTATGTCTCACCCTCGACGTAAGCGGTCGTATCCTTATACCACGTAATTTTTCTTTGAAGCAACGGGAATAAGGCAAGCCGTCAGGTTCGTAGGAATGGGTGATACCATAGAGATTTGGCTCAACGATGACGATTCAGAGAAGCCTCTAATGGATAAAAAAAGAGCTCGATTATACTTTTAGAAACGTAATGGGCGAAGAAACGAAGGAAGCCGATTCCCTGTCAAAAATAGCAAATAACTCCATACAGAATACTATCACACTAATGGCAAATACACCAGAGGTATATCACGTTCCAGTTCTTCTAAAAGAGAGCGTTGACGGACTTAATATTAAGCCCGGCGGAATTTACGTAGATGTAACTTTTTGGAGGTGGAGGGCATTCTCGTGAGATTCTTTTCACGCATTGGTACCAAAGGTCACCTCTTTAGCTTTGATCAAGATGCCGATGCAGAAAACAACATTTTTGAAAGCGAAGACAACGACATTAACAATACGGATACGAAAAAGCCAGACGCTTTGTAGACGATAGCAGATTTACTTTTTGTTCGTTCCAATTTCAGGTACCTGAAAAACTGGATGCAATATTATGGCATAGAGCACATAGACGGACTGCTCGCCGACTTAGGGCGTATCGAGTCATCACTTTGATGATGAGAGCCGTGGCTTCTCATTTCGTTTCGATGCCCCGCTCGACATGCGCATGAATAAGCGTGCAGGGAAAAACGGCTGCGGAGATTATTAATGAATATGACGAAGAACAACTGGCCGATTTGTTTTATCTTTATGGTGAACTAAAAAGAACTCAAGACGGATTGCTGCTACGCTTGTTGCAGCTCGAAAGCAGGCGTTTATAGCATCAACAAGTGACTTCATTCGTGCTCGTTGAGCCTCTGTTCAGCCGGGAACGCGAGAAAAAAAGATATGGCCAAACTAGTTTCAGGCGCTGCGCATTGAGGTTAATCACGAAATGACAGCATTAAAGGAAATGCTCACGTCGACGACAGCCTTGCTGACTCATGGTGGCTGATTAAGCATAATTACATACCACTCTCTGGAAGACCGGATTGTAAAAAAATGTGATGAAAACTGGAAATATAGAAGGCAAAAGTAAATCAGGATTTCTTCGGCCGTATAGAAAGTCCATACAAGCTTTATAAACAATAAGGTAATTACTCCGTCAGAAGATGAGCTAAGTATAAACTCTCGGAGCAGAAGCGCAAAAATTAAGAATTGCAGAACGAAAATGAACAAACTGTCTGACATAGATATTATGCAGAACGACCTTTCCCGAACAACGATAGCAAATTGGGAGAACAAGGAGAGGAACTTTTCTTTTAAAAGAGGTCATCGAAGAACAGGCTATTGAAGATGAGGCTCCCCTGTCAAGCAAGTTCTCTTTAAGAAAGGTTCTTGGTGGTGACTTACTGAATACAGGGGTCATACGTCGCCAGATTTGGTTATTTTTGCTTATCGGTTTCTTCTGTTTACTCTATATTGCCAACCGTTATAGCTGCCAAAAAGATATTATTGAAATTGATAAGTTACAAACAGAACTTTCTGATGCAAAATACAAAGCATTGTCGAGCAGTAGCCAACTCACCGAGAAAAGCTGGATGAGCAACGTAATTGAATTGCTTAAGAATAATAAAGACAGTGCACTTAAGATAGCTAATCAGCCACCTTATATAATTAATGTACCCGAAGGCGAATAAAAATGAGTAAGTTCGACCATAATAAAATCATGCCACGATACAGCATCATCTCGTTTATACTGATGTTTGTTGCATTGTTTGTCATTGGTAGAGCGGGCTATATCATGACCATTAAGAAGAGCTATTGGATGAAAGTGGCCGACCGCGTAAAGCGAGATAGCGTAGAGGGTACAACCAGCACGAGGGAATATTCTGAGTTGTGACGGTCAGCTATTAGCCTCTTCTTTGCCAGAGTTTAGGATATTCATGGATTTTCAACAGCTTCATGAAGCAGGTAATGACTCGTTATGGAACGAAAAGTTAGACAGCATTTGCAACGGGCTGCACGCTATATTCCCTGAAAAAAGTGCACAGGCTTTTAAGGCCGATCTGAAAAAGGACAACACAGTAACAAAAGGCGTCATTGGCCAATATGGCCCCTATCGCATCAATTACAATACGTACAGTGAAGTAAAAAATGCTTCCTGTTTTTTTAAACTTTCAAAGCTACAAAGTGGCTTCCATGAAGATGAATTGAATGCCCGTGAGCGCCCATACGGCACACTGGCAGGACGTACTGTGGGCGACATGTTTTGCAGCAAAGGATGAAGGTCGTACGCCAAGATGCGGACTTGAACTTTCTTATGATTCTCTGTTACGAGGCACAACGGGTATCGTCAGCCGGAGAAAAGTGCTGAATAAATACCTGAATATTACCGACACGCCACCCTATCAATGGCAGCGACATCATCACCACCATTGATGTAAAACATGCAGGACTTGGCAGAAAGGGCTATTGTTAACAAGCTCAAAGAGGTCGAGCGGAACACAGGTGTAGCCATTGTTATGGAGGTAAAAGACAGGAGATATTAGGCCATTGTAAACATGGAGAAGTGTGTAGATGGTGAATATCGTGAAATCAAAAACCATGCAGTGAGCGACCTTATCGAGCCTGGCTCAGTGTTTAAAAACGGCTTCTGTCATGGTGGCATTGGAGGATGGTGTGTGTGATACTTCAATGACGATTGCCACTGGTGACGGTCAATGGCGTGTCTACGGGCGAGAAATGAAAGACAGTAACTGGCGATTAGGAGGACATGGAACTATTAGTCTGGTGAGGCTATGGAACTAAGTTCCAATATTGGCATCAGTTACGTAATCGATAAATTCTATCATAATAATCCCCGAAAAATTTGTAAGGGGCATCTATCGCACTGGTATTAACGACCCAAACATACGCATTCCTATCGTCGGACACGCTATACCACAGATACGAATGCCCAAGCGTTTCGAACGGACAATGGAGAAACTGGAGTAAAACCGCCCTTATGTGGATGAGCATAGGCTACGAAACACAAATACCTCCTATTTATACACTTACCTTTTACAATGCCATTGCCAATGGAGGACGTATGATGCAGCCACGTTTTGTGAAAGCAGCAGTTATGAATGGCGACACAATTGCAGAGTTTCCACCTGAAGTAGTAAAAGGGCGTGAGCAAATAGCCTCGGAGAAAACTATCAAAATCATACAGGATTTACTTCGTCGTGTAGTTGTCAAAGGAACAGGAAAGAGGGCCAATACGCCCAATTTCTATATCTGTGGCAAGACTGAACTGCCATGATTGCACGCAATGGCAGCTATAAAGGCATGCTCTAACCACCTGCTTTAGCTTTGCCGGATGGTTTGGAACAAAGGAGAAACCATTATACAGTTGCATCGTCTGCATACAGAAAACAGGTATACCAGCGTTTGGCTGGATGAGCGCAGAGGCATTCCGTGATATTGCTGAAGGTATCATGGCTAAGTATGTAAAGTATGACATTTCCGGCGCTCGCGACTCCTCATCAGTACCTATTCCTGATGTAAAAGCAGGCAACATCTTGTCGGCCGACTACGTTTTGTCAAGATTAGGAATCAATACACATACCAACTTTACATCGAACTTTAATGTCTCCAAGCCTGTATGGGGCATTGCTGAAAGACGTAAAGGCAGTGTTATGCTGCAAAAAGAACGACATGGGGACACGTTATATGCCTAACGTTATTGGTATGGGTGCCCGCGATGCTGTTTATTTAATTGAGAAACGAGGAGTAAAATGTAAGCTGAAAGGCCGTGGAAAGGTTTCGGGGCAAAGTTTAGAAGCCGGGCATTTCATAAAGAAAGGTGAAGTGTGTGTGCTCACGCTCGATTAGCATTATATCATCATTCCCATAGAAGATACATCTAATAACGATAATAATATGAAATTACAAGAACTGCTAAAAACATCAAGCCTTCTGTGATAGAGGGTAACACTGACATAGAAATATCAGGAGTAAATATCGATTCCAGAAAAATCAGGGAAGGACACCTGTTTGTTGCTATGAGAGGCACGCAAGTAGACGGGCATAAGTTTATAGATAAAAGCACTGGAGTCAGGGGCAAAAGCCGTTCTTGTGAAGAGTTTCCACAAGATAAAAAGATGGAATTTGCTACATTCTGGTTGATTCTACCGAAGATGCTGTGGGCAAAGTGGCTACCCTTTTTCTACGGCGATCCATCCAAAACACCTTAAGCTTGTTGGCGTAACTGGCACGAACGGCAAGACAACTATTGCCACCTTATTATATAATATGTTCCGAAAATTTGGTTATAAGGTTGGCTTGTTGTCAACGGTATGCAATTATATCGATGACAGAGCTGTCCCTGCTGACCACACAACACCAGACCCAATTGAACTCAATGAGCTTTTTAAGCGAGATGGTAAAAGCAGGTTGCGAATATGCCTTTATGGAATGTTCGAGCTACGCCATACACCAAAAAGCGAATTGGTGGTTTACGATTTACAGGTGGTATTTTTACGAATTTAACCCGCGACCACCCTCGACTACCATAAAACTTTTGAGAATTATCGTAACGCCAAAAAGGCGTTCTTTGACGGCCTTCCCAAAACAGCCTTTTTGCCATTACCAATGCTGACGACCGCAATGGTATGGTTATGGTACAGAACACAAAGGCTACAATTAAGACCTATTCAACCTGTCAGATGGCCGACTTTAGGGCGCGCATCATCGAAAATGCACTTCGCTGGGATGTATCTTGATATAGATGGACACGAGGTGGGTGTGCAGTTTATTGGTAAGTTTAACGTCAGCAATTTACTGGCTGCATATGCTGCCGCCAGGATGTTAGGCAAGCAACCTGAAGAAATTCTTTGTTGCCATGAGTACGCTACCAGCGTAAGCGGACGACTCGAGCCAATACAAAGTCCTGATGGTTATACCGCCATTGTCGACTATGCACATACTCCTGATGCACCTCGAAAACGTGTTAAATGCCATCCACGAGGTGCTAAACGGCAAGGGAAAAAGTAATAACTGTATGCGGTGCAGGGGGCAATCGTGACAAGGAAAGCGTCCACCATGGCACAAGAAGCCGTCAGACAAAGCGACCGTGTGATTATAACCAGCGACAATCCCTCGTTTTGAAGAGCCACAAGACATTATAAACGACATGGTAGCTGGGCTGAACAAAGATGAAATGAAGAAAGTAATCACCATTACCGATCGCAAGGAAGCTATCAAAACAGCGTGCATGATGGCACAAAAAGGGCGATGTAATTCTTGTTGCCGGTAAAAGGCCATGAGAACTACCAGGAGATTAAAGGTGTAAAACATCATTTCGATGACAAGGAAGTTTTACATGAAATTTTTCGAAACTAACATCTACATTTTTACAGCTTTGCCTGATACAGGCAAAGCCCAATAATAAAGTATTATTGTTTCTTATATTATAGAAGCGTGCATCGTTTCATACCAAAATCCATAACAAATGGTATATTATCTTTTTCGCTTTTTAGAGCAATTTGGTCTATCGGGAGCTGGTCTTTGGAGTTATATATCCTTTAGAGCTCTGTTAGCACTTATCTTTTCGCTGATTATATCGGCCTGGTTCGGCGAAAAATTTATAAAGTATCTCAAAAAGCAAACAAATTACAGAAACCCAGCGCGACGCTAAAGTTGATCCCTTTGGAGTGAACAAAATCGGTGTCCCGTCAATGGGAGGAGTCATTATTATTGTTTCTATTCTCATTCCAGTACTATTACTTGGCCGTCTCCGTAACATTTATCTTATCCTGATGATCATCAACGGTATGGCTTGGATTCCTTGGAGGTATGGACGATTACATCAAGATTTTTCCATAGAAACAAGGAGGGTTTGAAGGAAAAATACAAGATTGTTGGGCAAATTGGTATCGGCCTCATTGTAGGATTAGTGCTTTGAGTTCGCCCGATGTGAAGATAAATGAGAATATTGCCATCGAAAACCAGAACGGACAAGAGGTTGTTGTTAAGCACAGAGCGGTGGCACACAAATCGCTTAAAAACCACCATACCCTTTATTAAAGGGCATAATCTCGACTACTCCCAAATTACATCTGTATTCGGTAAGCACAAAGTGGCAGCAGGATGGATTTTGTTTGTTATCATGACTATCCTTGTAGTTACAGCTGTTAGCAACGGAGCCAACCTTAATGATGGCATGGATGGCATGTGTGCAGGCAACTCAGCTATCATAGGTATCGCCCTTGGCATCCTGGCTTATGTCAGTTCACACATCCAGTTTGCAGCATATCTTAATATCATGTACATCCCCGGGTCGCAGGAACTGGTAGTATTTATGTGCGCCTTTATCGGCGCGTTGATCGGTTTTCTCTGGTATAACGCATACCCTGCACAGGTATTTATGGGCGACACGTCGCTAACCATTGGCGGTATCATTGGTGTAACCGCAGTTATCATACATAAAGAGCTGCTGTTGCCTATTCTTTGCGGGATATTTTTTGTTGAAAGCCTCAGCGTTATTCTTCAGGTTTGGTATTACAAACTGGGGAAACGACGTGGCATTAAGCAGCGAATCTTTAAACGTACACCCATTCATGACAACTTCCGTGTTACCGATTCGCAGCTCGAACCCGACTGTAAGTATCTTATCAAGAGTCCTCATTCGCCTAAGCATGAGGCAAAATTACCATTCGCTTTTGGATAATCACTATTATTTTAGCTGTATTTACCATCATCACACTGAAAAATAAGATAATAGCAAAAAACATAAAACATACACACATCGCGTTATTTCACGTATCAGATTTAAGCAATATGAAAAGAATAGTAGTATTAGAGCTGGAGAGAGCGGCGCAGGAGCTGCCGTTCTGGCCAGGCAGAAGGGCTTTGATGTATTTGTATCTGACATGTCGGCCATTCATGAAAAGTATAAGAAAATACTGATGACCATCATATTGAATGGGAGGAAGGGCACCACACCGAAGAGAAAAATTCTCAATGCCGACGAAGTTATCAAAAGCCCGGGAATACCCAAAGAGGCTCCGATGATTCAGAAATTGCTCAAACAAAACACCCGATTATCAGCGAAATTGAGTTTGCAGGCCGTTACACCCGGTCGAAAATGATTTGTATTACCGGCAGCAACGGCAAAACGACAACTACTTCTCTGATATACCATATTTTTAAATCGGCAGGCATTGATGCCGGTCTGGCTGGCAATATAGGTCGCAGTTTAGCTCTCCAGGTGGCTGAAGACCCACACGAATATTACATTATCGAACTGGAGTTCGTTCCAGCTCGACAACATGTATAGCTTTCATGCCAACACCGCTATTTTGCTAAACATCACGCCCGACCACCTCGATCGTTACGACTTTAAGTTTGAAAACTATGCCGATGCCAAAATGCGCATCACACAAAACCAGACTTCTGACGACTACTTTATTTACTGGAACGACGACCCTGTCATCAAAAAGGAATTAGAAAAGTAAACGTTCAGGCAACCTTATGCCTGTTCTCCGAAAGTAAAGAGCACGGGAGTGTTGGCTATTTAGATAAGGAAGAGTATACCCTTACCTACCCTTCTTTGTTCCAAATGCCACAGGACGATTTGAGCCTTACGGGCAAACACAACGTATATAACAGCCTGGCAGCGGGGCTTGCAGCCCACATTGCTGGTATCAAACCCGACGTAATACGTAAAAGTTTAGGCGATTTTCCCGGAGTAGAACACCGTCTCGAAAAGGTGTGCAAGGTGAAAGGCGTACAGTATATCAACGATTCGAAAGCCACAAATGTGGATGCTTGCTGGTATGCTCTGGAAAGTATGCGCACGCCTACCGTACTTATTCTTGGAGGAAAAGACAAGGGAAACGATTATAAACATATCTACGACCTGGTAAAGCAAAAGTGTAAGGCTTTGGTTTTTCTGGGTGCTGACAATACAAAACTACACGAAAACTTCGACAGTTTCGGCATTACCATCGCGATACACATAATATGAAGGATTGTGTTCAGGCATGCTATGAGGCTGGCTGCCGATGGCGACACCGTACTTCTGTGCCTTGTTGTGCCAGCTTCGACCTCTTTCATAACATGGAAGACCGCGGAGAGCAGTTTAAAGCGTGTGTCAGAAGTTTGTAGGCAACGATGGGATGACAGCCTCTCAGCAGGGCGTGATTCGGAAAAATAACCATGAATAAAAAGTTTAATAACATATTCAAGGGCGACAAGGTGATATGGATGATATTCTTTTTCCTCTGTATCATCAGTGTAATTGAGGTTTTTTCGGCCTCGTCAGAGCTTACATACAAAGGTGACAGCTACCTTGCGCCTATCATAAAACACCTTGTTATACTTGCTGCTGGCATGATGGTGGTAACGCTCAATATCAAGTGTAAATACTTCAAGATAGCTACGCCCGTTTTGCTTACCGTGTCGTTTCTAACCCTCATATGGGTAGCTGTTGCAGGCCATTCTACCAACGGGGCACAACGGTGGATCAGTTTTCTTGGCCTCCAGTTTCAGCCATCTGAAATAGCTAAAGGCACCATGGTTCTTGCCACAGCTCAAATTCTGAGCGCCATGCAAACCAACCATGGAGCCGACAAACGTGCCATGTTTAAATACATCTTAATTGTATGTCTTTTCATTGTACCACCTATCATGATAGAGAATTTATCGACGGCTGCACTGCTGTGCACCATTATATTTTTAATGATGTTTATCGGGCATGTACCGGCACAGACAGCTTTGGCAAAATAGTAGCATCGGTAGCTGCCGTCATCCTTCTGGTATTTACTTTAGTCATGACTATTGGCGAAGACAGGGCAATATCGATACCAACCAGAGCATGACCGAAGTGGCAGCAGCCAATGGGAAAACAACAACTACTGAAGGACGGCGTGGCGTTTTCCACAGGTTCGACACCTGGAAGTCACGTATCGATAAGTTCCTAAACCATAAAGAAGTAAGCCCCTGCCGAAGTAGACCTCGACAAAGACGCATCAAAGCAGCGTATGCCAATATTGCCATAGCATCGTCAAAATTATTGGAAGGGACCCGGAAACTCGGTCGAACGCGACTTCCTTTCTGCAGGCTTTCTCCGACTTTATCTATGCCATCATCATAGAAGAAATGGGCATGAGGAGGCTGTTTTCGTAGCCCCTGCTGTACATTATACTTCTCGCACAGGCGCGTGCCAACAGGTGCGAGAATAATCTCCCGGCGTTCCTGGCTATGGGGCTTGCTCTGCTCCTGGTTATACAAGCATTGTTCAACATGTGCGTCGCCGTCGGGCTTGTTCGTCACAGGACAGCCTTCCACTTATCAGCAAGGGAGGAACATCAACCATCATCAACTGCATTTACATTGGTGTTATATGAGCGTTAGCCGTACCGGCCAAGAAAAATCGCAACGGCTAAAGATACCGATACCGACGAAACGTTATCGCAGGCAACAGCCTGACCACAACCTGCAAGCCTTAAACAACAACGCAAAATAACCGTTATGCTTTTTAAACCGCTGGCATAAGTGCAAAGGCTTTATGTTATACAGTTCGTTGTTCAACGGCCGTCAGCAGGACGTACGGCGACCGTCGAACAACGGGTGTGACGGCCGTCAGCAGCGTTGCTGACGGTCGCCGAACAATGAACCCTACACCGTAAGGCGAACAGCAAAACAATTATAATACACAAACAGAACGATATAAAGCCTGATTCAATAGCACGAAAAAAGGCCCGCGAAGATATGAAAATAAAAGTAGCTGAAATAGCCGAAACACAAAATTTTTCATTACTTTTGCCAAAAATATACGTTGCAAAAATGGACAGAGAACTTAGAGTAATTATCGAGTGGAGGCGGCACTGGCGGACACATATTTCCCGCTATCTCCATTGCCAATGCAATAAGGGCCAAAACACCCGACGCCAGAATCCTTTTCACAGGAGCACTCTGGACGCATGGAAATGCAACGTGTTCCGCAGGCTCGGCTACGAAATTAAAGGGCTGCCTATCAGCGGTTTTCGACCGTAGCACCTGTTGAAAAACATTGCCGTGCTTTTTCAAAATCTGGAAGAGCGAACGTATGGCAGGAATATCATCAAACAGTTTAGGCCGATGGTTGCCGTAGGTGTGGGTGGCTATGCAAAGCGGCCCTACGCTTAACGTTTGCGCCGAACGCGCATACCCTGCCCTCATACAGGAGCAGAACAGCTATGCAGGAGTAACAAACAAACTGCTGGCAAAAGAAAGCTGACAAGATATGTGTAGCCTACGAGGGTATGGAACGTTTCTTCCCTGCCGACAAAATAATCATGACGGGAAACCCCGTCAGACAGAATGTCTTTCATCGGCACTGACACCCGAAGAGGCCCGCAAGAGCTTCGGTCTTGATCCTGAAAAGAAAAACCATACTGTTAGTAGGCGGAAGCCTTGGGGCTCGCACCATCAACGAAAGCATGCGAAAGCATCTCGACCTGATTAGGCAATCGGACGTACAGTTTATCTGGCAGACGGGAAAATACTACTACGAAGAGATGGCTGCTGCCGTTAAGGCATATGGCGAACTGCCCAATTTAAAGGTATTAGACTTTATAAGTGACATGGGCGCTGCGTACAAATCGGCCGACCTTGTCATCAGTCGCATGAGCAAGCTCCATCAGTGAGTTCTGTCTTATTGGGCAGCCTGTAATACTTGTGCCCAGTCCGAACGTGGCTGAAGACCACCAAACCAAGAACACAATGGCACTGGTTGACAAGGATGCCGCCGTTTATGTTGAAAGATGCCGACGCACCTGACACACTGCTTACAACAGCACTCGGCATTATTAACAACGAGGCTAAGCTCGAATCGCTCCACAAGAATATACTGAAGCTGGCGTTAAAGAACTCGGCTGAGGTCATAGCCGACGAGGTTGTAAAGCTGGCATGGGGCGAGAAAATAGCAGAAATACAAAAACAGTGTGAAACAAAAAGAAGAAACAAAGTAAAGAAATGGAACTGAAAGATATTAAGCTGTTTATTTTGTAGGAGCAGGCGGCATAGGCATGAGCACTTGGCCGTTACTTTATGAGCAGAGGACTTGTTGTTGCAGGATACGATAAAACACCATCGGCACTGACACATCAGCTTGAAAAAGAAGGGATGGTGATTCATTATGACGAAAACATGATGAGATTCCGCACGCCTGTCGTGACAAAGCTTCTTGTCTGGTTATCTATACGCCTGCTATTCCGGCTGCCCATAAAGAGCTGTGCTACTTTCGTGAGAACGGCTTTGAGATACAAAAACGTGCGCAGGTGCTCGGAACGCTGACGCGCACGCACAAGTGGTTTGTGTGTAGCTGGTACACATGGTGAGCTACTACGTCGACCATGTGCGCCCATATCATGCACCAGAGCCATGTTGACTGCAATGCCTTTCTTGGAGGAATATCAAAGAATTACGGTACAAACTATATCTTGTCTGACCATAGCGACTATGTGGTTATTGAAGCCGACGAGTTCGATCGTTCTTTCCACTGGCTGCGTCCATGGATGAGTGTAATTACCTCTACCGACGACCACCTTGATATTTACGGTACCAAGGAAGCATATCTTGAAAGTTTCCGCCACTATACCGAAATTAATCCAACCCGGCGGCGCTTATCATCCATGTACAAATCCTAGAGATGAAGGCCCATGTTCAGGGAAGGCGTTAAAACCTATACTTACAGCAGGGATGCCGGGGACTCATGCAGAAAAACATCATTATTGAAAACGGGAGATTACTCTCGACTTTATTTCACCCGTTGAATGTATAGAGTGAAGCTTGGCCAGCCTGTTCCCGTCAATATAGAGAACGGTGTAGCTGCCATAGCGATGGCACGAGCTTAACGGTTGTACCGCCGAAGAACTGAAATATGGCATGGAAACCTACCACGGTGTTGACCGCAGGTTCGACTTTTAAAAATCAAAAACGACAGACATGTATTCCCTGTCCGACTATGCCCATCACCCGAAAGAAATACTTCAAAGTGCCAGAAGCCTGGAAGGAACTGTACAAGAACAGGAAGATAACTGCCATTTTCCAGCCCCATCTTTATTCGCGTACACGCGACTTTTACAAAGGATTTTGCCGATGCGCTGAGCAACTTTGATGAGGTAATTCTCACTGAAAATTTATCCGGCTCGTGAGCTTCCCATAGAGGGTGTTACATCGAAACTGATTTACGATAACCTGAAGCCGGGCGTGGAAAAAAGCATGATTAAGAAAGACGACGTGCTGAACCTGGTAAAGAATCGTGATTTTGACGTGCTCGATTACCTTAGGTGCAGGCGACCTCGATAACTGTTCCGCAGATAACCCAAATCATAGAAGAGAGTAACAGGCAAAGCTCGTAGTTGTTTATGCGCTGGTTGAAAAACATTGCTGTTAACGTGCGACATCGCTCTCGGCGTGTACCTTATAGCCGCTTTCACCGCGTTTAACAAACCCGATGAAACGAACCATGTTTGCAGTAAGGTGAACATTGACATACAGGATGAGGCTACAAACGGGTTTATAACAACACCCGAAGTAAAGGCCAGGTTAGAGAAACTACACTTTTATCCGATGTCGAAGCCAATGGCACAAATCAACTCCCGCAACATAGAGGACGTACTGAAGCAGAGTCCTTTTGTAAAAACAGCACAATGCTATAAAACCGATGACGGCCAGGTTTTCATTACGTTAACACAACGTATGCCTACCTTACGCATTAAATCGGCAAACGGCGACGACTATTATCTCGACGACAACAACAGCATTATGCCGAACTCGAAGTATACAAGCGACCTGATTGTTGCCACGGGATACATCAGTCCATGGTTTGCCACGCAACTACATTGCATACGTGGGAAAGGCTCTTATGGCCGATGACTTCTGGAACAGACAGATAGAACAAATAAACGTTTTGCCCAATAAGGGCATAGAACTTGTACCGCGAGTAGGTAATCATATTATATATATTGGTCAGCTTCCCGAAACAAAACATGTGGCAGAACGAGACAAGCTTGTTACCGATTATATGAACAACAAAATGCACCGCCTCGAAATGTTTTATAAATACGGGCTGTCACAAAGCTGGCTGGAACAAATATTCGTATATCGATATTGAATTTGACAACCAGATTATGTGCAAGAAACGAACAAAAAATTGATAACAGAATATAAGCTATGGCAGAATTTATAGTAGCAATAGAGCTTGGTTCGACCAAGATAACTGGTATTGCAGGAAAGAAGAATCTTGACGGTAGCATCAGCGTTCTCGCTGTTGTCAAAGAAGACTCTACCGCTTGTATCAGCAAGGGTGTGGTGATAATGTCGACAAAAACCGTTCAATCGCTCATTAATATTGTTAAGAAACTTGAGAACATTCTTAAAACAGAAATCGTACAAGTTTATGTGAGCGTAGGCGGAAAATCTATAAAAAGCGTGAAGAACGTTGTCGTTAAAGAACTGCCTGAAGACGCTATTGTAAGTCAGGATATGATTAACGAGCTGATGGATAACAACCGTAACACGCAATATCCTGAGCAGGAAATACTTGACGCCATTACAGAAGAATATAAGGTTGACAACCAGTATCAGCTCGAAACCGTAGGTATACAGTGCCACCGTTTGGAGGGTAACTTCCTGAATATACTCTGGAAAAAGAACTCTACAAGAACATCAACAAATGCTTTAACAATGCCGGCATAGCCATTGCAGAGATGTATCTCTCCCCGTTAGCACTGGCCGACAGCGTTCTTACTGATGCCGAGCGACGCTCAGGATGCGTGCTTGTAGACCTTGGTGCAGGCACAACAACAGTATGTGTTTACTATAAGAACATTCTTCGATACTTAGTTGTTATTCCGTTAGGAAGCCATAATATAACAAAAGACATTGCAAGCCTGAGATAGATGAGCAGGAAGCTGAAAAGCTAAAGTTGAAATATGCCAGTGCCTTTACCGATATTAACGAAAATAGATAAAGAAAAACTATATCTATTGACGATGACAGAACGGTAGAAGAAAGCAAGTTTATCACTATCGTAGAGGCACGCATGCAGGAGATTATCGAAAATGTGTGGTGCCAGATACCTTCGGAATATACCGATAAACTGCTGGGCGGTATTATACTTACTGGCGGTGGGGCTAACCTTAAAAACATAGAGCGCCTTCCGCAGGTACACCCACGTTGATAAAAATAAGAATAGCAAAGACAACTTTACAAACTATTATACCGAGACAATACTGCCATCAATGCCAAAGATGGCACCATGTGCACTGTGTTAGGACTGCTTGCAAAGGGCGACATGAACTGCGCAGGGAACCAGATAAACAGTAGTCTTTTTCGAAGGAAATGAGGGAGAAAAAGACTTCTCCTTCAACAGCCGACCTGCATAAAGAGCCACGTCCCATTACTGAAACAACGGGTAGAGGCATTGTCCAGACGGAGGCAGAGAAACAGGTTGAAGAAGAAGCTCGCCGCAGGAAACAACAGGAAGAGGAAGAAAGACAACGGGCAGAGGAGGAAGAATTAGAACGTCAGCGTGAAGAACGACGTAAAAATTCATGGCTCCACAAAACCCTAGCAGGTATTAAAAACTTCGGCAAGAAAAATGGTTGCCGAGGACGAAGATTAAAAAGTTTAGCATTGTGCAACCTACTTAAGCTATCATATTATGGCAGACAAAAATATAGAATCGCAAAGACCTCAGATGCTCGACATTGTTTCACCACGAGTTGAAAAAGAGAATCATTAAGGTGATAGGTGTTGGCGGTGGCGGTGGAAACGCCGTTAATCATATGTATAAACAAGGTATCCATGACGTGTCATTTGTTCTCTGTAACACCGATGTACAAGCATTAAATGAATCTCCTGTACCTGTTCATCTGCAATTAGGCAAGGAAGGTCTTGGTGCCGGCAACCGCCCTGAACGTGCCCGAGAGGCTGCAATGGAGCATAGACGATATTAGACGCATGCTGGATGACGGCACAAAAATGACGTTTATCACAGCCGGTATGGGCGGAGGAACTGGTACTGGAGCGGCTCCTGTCATAGCCCGACTGAGCAAAGAGATGGGTATTCTCACAGTAGGTATCGTTACAATACCTTTCCGTTTTGAAGGCCCGAAGAAGATAGACCAGGCTCTCGACGGTGTAGAAGAGATGGCAAAACATGTTGATGCGCTTCTCGTTATTAACAATGAGCGACTTCGTGAAATATATCCCGACCTCAGTGTTCTTGGCGCATTTGCCAAAGCTGATGACACACTTAGCGTGGCAGCAAAGAGTATAGCTGAGATCATTACAGAGCGAGGTATCATAAATCTCGACTTCAAAGATGTGAAAAACGGTATTGGAAAATGGTGGCGTAGCTATCATGAGTACTGGTTATGGAGAAGGTGAAGGCCGTGTAAAAAGGCTATTGACGATGCTCTCAACTCGCCATTGCTGAACGATAACAACGTCTTTAATTCGAAGAAAAATACTTTCTTTCAATAACGTTCGCAAATGAAAAATAAAGACCAGCAAACTCTGATGATGGAAGAAATGAACGACATTCATGATTTCATGGCGAAGTTTAAAGAGGGGTATGAAACCAAATGGGGACTGGCTGTTGACCCGGAACTGGACAAGAAGGTAAAGATAACTATCCTTGCTACCGGCTTTGGAATTGAAGATATAGAACCTCTTGACCGGAAGGCTAAACGCTCACAGGAAGAAGTTGACCGCATTGCCGAAGAAGAAGAAAAGGCTGCTGAACGTGAAAGACGACGCGAGAGCTACTATGGTGACGACAATAACAACACACAGCATAAGCGCAGACCATATATTTATGTTTTAGTCAGTCTGACCTTGACAACGAAGATATTATACTTGCCGTAGAGAATACTCCCACATATAGCCGCACTACGTCAGAAGCTTGAAGAAATACGAAATTTAACTCATAACGTTAAAGAAGAATCGGAAAGCAAGGAAAAGACAGGCGAAAACCATACAGGGAGTTATCAGTTTCTCATAATATTAATAAGGTATAGGAGAATCATCTGCTTACACCATAAACAAAAATTATTATGGCATTATTTGAACAAGTTAGTAAAGATATTCGCGAAGCCATGAAGGCTCACGACAAAGTTCGCTTAGAAGCATTACGTAATATTAAGAAGGTTTTTCTTGAGGCTAAGACAGCTCCTGGTGCCAATGATACGCTCGAAGATGATACTGCCATGAAGATTCTGCAAAAATTAGCCAAACAAGGTGAAGAAAGCGCAGAGGTTTATCAAAAAGGCAGGGCGTAACGAACTGGCTGAGGAAGAACAGGCACAAGTAAAATATTATTAAGCAATATTTGCCACAACCTCTGTCAGAAGAGGAAATAGAAGCACAAATAAAGACCATAATTACACAAACCGGAGCCTCAACAATGAAAGACATGGGGAAAGTTATGGGGCTTGCTTCTAAACAAATGGCCGGACAGGCTGATGGTAAAACCATATCAACTATTGTGAGACGGCTGCTGGCTTAAAATGGCAGACTTCTGTCTGATTCAATCTAAACGCCTAATCCTGTCATAAAAATACAATTCAATTGCTCCATAAGAGCCGATTAGAAAAAGTGTTTTTTACGACATCAAGTGAGTGAAGTTGCGGGAATCCCGGTACATGGAGTCTGTAATAATATAGTATAATATCAGTACAACGATTTCGTTGTTCCCTATTCATTTTGAAGAGGTGCATATTCTCATAGGTCATACGCATGAGACTATGCACCTCTTTGCATGGACCGGTTCGAGGGCAATCAGGATGCAAAGGTTGTAAAGACGTGAAACTTCCATTTCGCAAATCGAACCACCAGCCATCGTGAAAATCGTCAATATTAGGAAAGAAACCAATAAACATAGATAGTCGCATCGTGAATACTAAATGAAAATTGGCATATCTTTCCTGAGCATTATCCAACCACATCAGACTATTTTCACATAGCTGTACAACTGTTCATTATGCTGCTCGTTGTATAACGCATAAGTAAGAAACTCGGAAAGGAAAAGAGAAATTGACAATTTCCTGCATCAAAAAGGAACAGAAACGTATGGCAAAGACAACCTTATATCTTTAAAATGCTGCAAACTTCTGTTCGGACGATAGTCGAAAAACAATTTCAAGAATGCTCAGAGGCTGGAAAAATTGCTTCTTAATTCGCCCCTTCGATGTTTTTGGGAAGATGACATATAAACGACAAGCGGCCTTGCTCACGAGTAAACAAGTCAACAATCATTTGAGCATCACCATACTCAATGCCCGCAATACAATAGCACGACTTTTGGCTTCCATTTCGGCACAAAAATACAAAAATCACGCTTCTATATAAAAATAAGTGATATAAAATTTGGACGAATATAAAAATGTACTACCTTTGCATCCGCAAAATAAGCCTAAGGTCCCTTCGTCTATCGGTTAGGACGAGAGATTTTCATTCTCTAAAGAGCAGTTCGACTCTGCTAGGGACTACATCATAATAAGAAGAATTTAAGATGGCAAATCACAAATCATCAGTAAAGAGAATTCGTCAGACAAAAGTTAAGACTTTGCACAATAAATATTATGCCAAGACCATGCGTAATGCCGTTCGTAAGCTGCGCGCAACAACAGACAAGGACGAGGCTGTAAAGCTCTTCCCTGTTGTTCAGAAGATGCTGACAAGCTGGCTAAGACAAAATATTATCCCACGCTAACAAAGCTGCCAATCTTAAATCAGGGCCTGGCTTTGCACATAAACAAGTTAGGGTAATCGTCAGAATATCCCAATATCAATGATATAAGGTCGCACTCTTACGAGTAAGCGGCCTTTATTTGTTTATACATTATTCATCTTTTCCTTTACTACAAAGACAAGTAATTTCTACCATATTCAAAGACTATTATTTTGAATTAAAATCGACAAGACAGAGTATAATTTACAAGGATATTCAACGAATTTTTAAAATATCCTGTCCTATTAAAATTACAGTAAAATAACTAAAATAACAACGCATAATACCTGACATTGCAAAGGGGCTTTTTATTGAATAATTTCTCATTTACACTGAAATTTTGTATCTTTGCATAGTTAACATAATTGAAAACAAATGGCAGAAAATCAGAATCAAGCAGACAATTATTCAGCCTCCAACATCCAAGTATTGGAGGGTCTTGAGGCTGTACGCAAACGACCAGCCATGTATATTGGCGACATCAGTGAGAAGGGTCTGCACCATCTTATTAACGAAACGGTAGACAATTCTATCGACGAGGCCATGGCGGGCTTCTGTCATCATATTGAAGTAACTATTAACGAGGACAACTCTGTTACCGTAGAAGATGACGGACGAGGCATTCCTGTTGACGAACATAAGAAGCTACACAAGAGTGCTCTCGAGGTAGTTATGACGGTTTTACATGCTGGTGGAAAGTTCGACAAAGGCTCTTACAAAGTTAGTGGTGGTTTTACATGGTGTAGGTGTAAGCTGTGTAAATGCTTTGTCTTCACACATGAAGTCACAGGTTTTCCGCGATGGCAAGATATATCAACAGGAATACGAGAAAGGCAAACCGCTCTATCCTGTAAAGGTTATTGGTGAAACTACAAAACAAGGAACACGGCAACAGTTCTGGCCTGACCCGACAATATTCACCACTACTGTCTTTCAGTGGGATATTATAGCACGTAGAATGCGTGAACTGGCATTCTTAAATGCCGGTATAAAAAAATCACATTGACCGATCTTAGACATAATGAAGAATCAGGAAAAACCACGCCAAGAGGTATTCCATGCCAAAGATGGGTTGAAAGAATTTGTACGTTACGTAGACCGCCATCGCCAACATCTGTTTGACGATGTCATCTATTTGAAAACGGAAAAGCAAAGCATTCCTATTGAGGTTGCCATTATGTATAATACAGATTATTCTGAAAATCTGCACTCATATGTCAACAATATCAATACCATAGAAGGAGGAACGCATGTAACTGGCTTCCGTCAAGCTCTTACCCGCGTGCTGAAAAAAACTATGCCGATAATGATGCACAAATATCAAAAACAAATAGAGAAAGCTAAGATAGAAATCGCTGGAGAAGACTTTGAGAAGGACTTACTGCTGTAATCTCTATTAAAGTTTCTGAGCCACAATTCGAAGGACAGACCAAGACGAAATTAGGTAACAGTGAAGTTACGGGAGCTGTTAATCAGGCTGTTGGGCAAGCACTTACCGACTATTTAGAGGAGCATCCTGTTGAGGCAAAAATGATTTGTGAGAAGGTTATCCTTGCTGCCACTGCGCGTGTAGCTGCCCGAAAGGCACGCGAAAGCGTACAACGCAAGAGCGTTATGAGTGGTGGCGGGCTACCTGGTAAGCTTGCTGACTGTTCAAATAAAGACCCAAAGGAATGTGAAATTTTTCCTTGTCGAGGGTGATTCTGCAGGTGGTTCGGCCAAACAAGGGCGCGAGACAGATACACACAAGCTATCCTACCGTTGCGTGGAAAAGATATTGAATGTTGAGAAGGTTCAATGGCATCGTGTATTCGAAGCCGAGTCTGTGATGAACTATTATACAAAGTATCGGTGTACGCTTTGGGGTTGAAGGCGAGGCCGACCGCGAAGCAAATATAGATAAATTACGCTACGATAAGATCATCATTATGACCGATGCCGATGTCGATGGTTCACATATCGACACACTCATTATGACACTATTCTTCCGCTTTATGCCTAAAATTATTGAGGAAGGACATTTATATATCGCCACCCCACCTTTGTATAAATGTACGTTTAAGAACAAAGTAAGTCAGTATTGCTAGCAATGAACAGCAACGCCAGGCGTTCTTAGACAAGTATGGTGACGGCTCTGAAGACGCTAAAAGCATACATACACAGCGATACAAAGGATTGGGAGAGATGAATCCCGAGCAGCTATGGGAGACTACTATGGACCCGAAAACTCGTTTGTTAAAACAAGTAACCATTGAGAATGCTGCCCAGGCTGATGAGATATTCTCCATGTTAATGGGTGACGATATTGAACCAAGACGCGAATTTATCGAAGAAAACGCAGCATTTGCAAATATAGATGCTTAAAGCATTACGATGTAAACGGTCTTCCTGAGAGAGACAGAGGTTATTCCTCAGGCTATCTCAGGAAGATTTTTTATTTCGGCATGTTACCGGCTTATAATGAGAAAACTATTAACCTTATTTCTGTTAGTTTTTGGCATTTCGGCTATTTCGGCACAAGAATTTAACTGCCATTGGATAACAATTCATCAGCCAGACAGCCTTTCCCATGTATGGTTCCGACGTACTTATATTTTTAATGGCAGACCTCAAAAGGCTTGTATAACCTTCGCTACAACAGGATTACTGAAACTTTACGTCAACGAGTGTAATGTAGGAACAGCTTCTTTCTATCCCCTTAGGGAAGATAAGAACAACGATCCTGTTAGCTATACACTCGATGTATCGGCTTATCTCCGTCCTGACAGCAATGTTATTGCAGCCGTTTATTCCCTACATTTCCAGAAACCAACCATCGTCAACTATCTGTATGCTTTTATGGTACCTGCGAAACTGGAGAACCTTTTTGCCATACCAGTGATAATAGCTGGCTTTTGCCGTCGTGCAAACAGTTCTCTGACATTAAACGGAGGAGAATTTATTGACGGACGGACACACAATACATCATGGAAAGCAGTGTGGTTTGATACTGCTTTATGGACCCATGCCGAAACTTTCAGAGATACAGAAGAACTGTCTCTAAGAATTTTTGAGAATGGATTTACAGCACCTAAAATCAAAAAGGTAAATACTTTTGAATGGTTTGATACCGACAGCATGGGGATTTTTCAAGAATTCTACCCTGCATTTTCATGGGTTTTTACGACTCACTTTGCGCGGCGCAAAAGCGAGGAGAGCACATCAACTTTGGCAATATCCAGTATATTTGTAGCGGAGATATGGATGAACAGGCGTACCCATTGTTTAATATTTCAAACTATAACACTATCCATATTATCGGTGACAAACATTTTTCTCCAAAACAACTTACAACTTTAGAGGCAATAGAAATAGGAGAAGGAAGCTATTTTTGATTTCTAATTTTTACATACTGGAGTAAGAAGAAAAATAACTATCTTTGCAGAAAGATTGAAATAAGCCTCAAACTCAACAAAACAAAGATATGAATTCTAAAATGGGAAATATCACAATAGAGAGCGTCAAGAAGATTGCATCATGTAGTTTTATTGATAACGATCTGGCACTTATTGATGACATTTCTACTGTTTTTATATCCTCTAAAGCCTACTATATGCGGTGCTTTCTCATCGTTATATGTACGCAAGGACAATTTAGTTACACTGTCGATACAATACAACAAACCGCCCATGCGCATAATAGTGCTATTGTTAGTGCAGGCCAACTTATTGACAAATGTACGCTCAGTGCCGATTGTAAAGGTTTTTGCCGTCCTTATTTCAGAGCATTTTATACAAGAGGTCCTTACAGGTTTGCGCGACCTCTCTATGGTTTTCCTGTTTACCCGAACCCATCCTGTATTCAGCTTAAGGCCGTCAGAGCTGCAGGGAACACGTAATTTTTACCATCTTCTGCGTCAGAAGGTGCTAGAAGAATCACGCCGCTTCCGCCGCGATACTGTCCGTTTGCTTCTACAAGCATTTATTTATGATGCGGGAAGCATATTCTGGAACACCTTACAAGACAACAAAAAAACACCATACAAGAGGCGAAGATATTTTTGCTCAGTTTATACAATTGGTACAACGTAACTTTAAACGCGAACGACGTGTAGGCTGGTATGCACTGCAAATGAATATATCACCCAAGTACCTTGCTGAAACCATCAGAACGGTTAGCCATAGAAAACTCCCAACGACTGGATTAACTATTACGTTGTGCTCGAAATGCGTGTACTTCTGAAAAACTCTACTAAAAAGCATAAAGGAAATTACCGATTTACTTCATTTTCCCAATCAAAGCTTCTTTTGGAAAAATACTTTAAAAGAGCATGTCGGCATGAGCCCTTCCGACTACCGAAAAGAATAAATACGAAGTAAAGAAGACCATTTTTAAGGAGATAAACTGTTAAAGAAGACAGGAGTTACGACATATATCTGAGGATAAAAGGCGTAAGTTACAGAGAAACCAAAACATTTGTTTAAATCAACCCTTCTCTCTTTAGCTCATTGGCTACACTGCATAATTCTCCATACCATTCATGCCCAAAGCGGCGGATAAGCGGCTCTTTTAAGAACTGATATAAAGGGTAGGTTTAGTTTTCTTTACCTAGAGCAACTGCATCCCTACATATCTCCCACTGATGATAATTAATACCTGCAAGTCCATTCGAAAAGTGCTTTTCCCGGATAGGATACAATGCACAGCTAATGGGTTTTCTGCCATGAAATGTCACCCTTTCGGAAAGAACAATCGAAAGCACACAGGCAGCAATTACTGATTGTATGCCCATCTGATTCATCCTTTTATATCGTTATAACAGGTAAAAAAACACAGTCACGCCCGCCTACAATACTGGTTACAAGCTCGCCGTCGGCATCAGAATAAGCCACTCCCTGCTTATCAATTACCGCCTGAGCTGAAGCAGAAAGTTCCGTCCATACGCTATCCACATTCTCCTCCATCAGGGCCTATCTCTTCGAGTGTAACAGGTGCTCCCGCATCGCCTTCGATGCAACAACGCCCCTTGCACTTTGAAAGATCACAACAAAACTTCTCTGTAAAAAATATCGGGCGAAACCAAAACCTCGCCTACTTGTATAATATGAAGCATATTTCAACAATATATTACCAATTAACCGGCGTAATACCCTTGCTCTCTAAATAGGCATTACACCTCGAGAGTTGGTGCTGACCGAACCAACCTCCGCGATTAGCCGACAGTGGAGATGGGTGTACCGACTCCAGAATAAGGTTCTGCTGCTGATTAATTAAATAGCGTTTGCTCCGTGCATAACTGCCCCAGAGCATGTAGACAAGTCCCTTACGATGATCAGACAATGCTTTAATGGCTGCATCGGTAAACTGAGCTCCAGCCTAACTTTTTGATGGCTGTTTGCCTCGTGTGCCCGTACAGTGAGTGTTGCATTTAAAAGTAAAAACACCCTGCTTACACCAACGCGTAAGGTCACCGTCTTGCGGAATGGGATGGCCTAAATCCTGTTGTATTTCTTTGAATATATTCACAAGTGAAGGTGGTATCGTTGTACCTACGGGTACCGAAAAGCTTAGTCCCATAGCCTGTCCTGGCTCATGATAAGGGGTCTTGCCCAATAATAACAACCTTTTACATCGTTAAAAGGACACAGATTAAAGGCATTGAAAACCTGTCGTCCCGGTGGGAAACACAAATGATTCTGATACTCCTGACGTACGAGTTCGGTAAGATTGATAAAATATTCTTTGTCAAACTCGGCATTCAAATAGCGTTTCCAACTGTCCTCAAGCTTTACATCCATATTCTTCTAAACTTTAAAATCCCCTCTGTTAACATTCTAATGCGATTGCAAACAGAGGGGATAAATGAAATGTCAAGCCCCTGAAAGGGGCTTATATTATTAGCTCTTTTTACAAAAAGAAACTTATTATATCTCTTATTTATTATCCTCTATCAGGTTCTCTCCTGTCATGTCAGCAGGCTGTTCCAAGCCCATAATATGCAGGATAGAAGGTGCTACATCAGCCAGACGACCGTCTTTTACAGTAGCCGAATTATTCGATGTAACATAGATAAAAGGCACAGGATTCAATGAGTGTGCGGTATTAGGGTGTACCATCTTCGTTAATAGCGTGGTCAGCATTACCATGGTCGGCAATAATAATTGTTTCGTAATCATTGGCTTTGGCAGCCCTCAACCACTTCCTTTACACAATTGTCGATAGCCCAAACTGCTTTGGCAATCAGCATGATATACACCCGTATGTCCTACCATATCGCCGTTTGCAAAGTTCACAACAATGAAGTCGTATTCCTGTGTGTTAATCGCACCCACAAGCTTTTTCCTTTACTTCTAATGCACTCATTTCAGGCTTCAGGTCGTATGTAGCAACCTTTGGAGACGGCACAAGAATACGGTCTTCGTTTTCAAATGGCGCTTCACGGCCTCCATTAAAGAAGAAGGTTACATGGGCATATTTTTCAGTTTCGGCTGTATGTAATTGTTTTTTGCCGTGCTTTGACAGATATTCACCCAGCGTGTCCTGAACGTTTTCCTTCGGGAACAACACATGAACACCTTTGAAATTAGCATCATACGGGGTCATGCAATAATATTGCAAATCCTTTATGATGTGCATGCCTTCCTCCGGCATATCCTGCTGAGTAAGTACCTCTGTAAGCTCTTTTGCACGGTCGTTACGGAAGTTGATAAAGATAACAACATCGCCCTCCTGAATAGTTCCGTCAACAGTTGAGTTGTTTATAGCCTTGATAAACTCGTCGGTAACGCCGTCGGCATAACTCTCCTCCATAGCCTTTACCATGTCGGTAGCCTGTTTTTCCCTTACCTTCAACAAGCAGGTCGTAAGCCTCTTTTACACGATTCCACCGCTTGTCACGGTCCATAGCATAAAAACGTCCAATAATACTTGCTATGCTTGCACCATTTTCTTTACATACCTTTTCAACATCAGCGATAAAGCCCTTGCCGCTCTTCGGATCAGTATCACGGCCATCCATAAAACAGTGTACGAAAACTTTCTTCAGGTCATATTCCTTACCTATCTCTATAAAAAGCTTTATACATATGATCCATTGATGAGTGCACACCGCCGGTAGATGTCAGCCCCATGATATGCAATTTCTTACCGGTTTCCTTTGCATAACTGTAAGCTTTGATAATATCCTGGTTCTTTAAGATGTCACCTGTCTGGCAGGCTTTGTTAATCTTTACAAGGTCCTGGTATACGACACGGCCTGCACCGATATTAAGATGCCCTACTTCTGAGTTACCCATTTGCCCGGCAGGCAGACCCACATCTTCGCCACAAGCCATCAGTTGTGAGTGTGGACTCGTTGCATTCAGCAGGTCAAGATATGGAGTTGGCGTATTATAGATCACATCACCTTTGTCATGTTTTCCGATTCCCCATCCGTCGAGAATCATCAATAAAGCTTTTTTGCCATAATATTATGTATTTAAATGTTTGTTATTCTGCTATGCAAAGTTACTATCTTTTTCACTTATTGCACAAGTTACATGATGATATTATTGTTTCACAAAGAAGTCGGCTGCATACCGTCCCATCTCTTTGTAACCTTCAGCATTGGGATGAAGGTTATCTTTCAGACGCCATTGGGGTCGTAATGCCAGCTCTTCAACAGGGGTCACGCAACAGTTTGTCAAAGTCGAGATAACCGTCAGCTTCATGCTGTGTGCGTATCCATTCGTTTACAATTCGACGGCACATTTCATGCTGTACGCTGTAATAGGCCGACCCTTTCATTGGCGTTATCGTTGCAAAGCCATACACGAAGGTGTGCCTTACGACACTTTTTCTATCATTGATTTATATGCCTCTATCAGTTGCTTTGCCATAGAAGACGATGCTTTTGTGGTACCAATGTCATTGATTCCTTCAAATATAACAACGTCGGTTACACCATGTTGCCCCAGTATATCACGGTCAAACCTGTTTATGGCTGCCTCTCGAAGCCAACACTAAGCACACGATTGTTACCAATACCCAGGTTAAGTATGCCATATTCGTGCTTTTTCCGTCACGACGCTGCTGTTCACGACCATAAACTTCGTTTAAATAAAAGCTCATTTCATCCGGCCACCTGTCCTGTTTGTTGGTTGTCGAGCCTTTCCCGTCGGTAATGCTGTTTCCCAATATGGCAAATGTACGCACGTCGGTACAAACACTTCCAGGGCTGCTATGTTGAACCACTTTTCATATTTAAACGCACTGCAAAATCGGTCTGTGGTACTGTAACTCCCTTCATGATATACGATGTGGTACGCGACCCCATATGTACCGTGGGAATACGTGGTGCACGTTCATAGTTTATTGTAATGGCCAGCAGTTCACCTGTTTTTCAAGGCAAAGCGTTCACCATCCGAATATACCGACTTTCCAGCATCAATCGTTACCCCCTCCTGGCTGTTAAAATGCAGATAACGTGCACTCGGGATGTCAATACGACAAGAATCGAGAGCATATGCAATATATACCGACTTAATTACTACGGGCGTTTTTGAAAAATATATTCGACAGCTGGAGCCTTAAAACATCTCCTCCTGCCGATACCTTTACAATCTGACGTACCGACCTGTCCGTCATGTCGTTATTATAAGGCATAAAAGGAACGTACCGGTATTTGCATGGCCGTAGCCCATGTTCCCTGTCCAATGACCGATAACATTGTCATACTGCTGGGCTTTAGTACTGGCAACAAAGACCAGCATATAAAGCATAATTAAAAATTTCTTCATCTGTTGTTATCCTGAATTTATATTTCGCTGCAAAGGTAATGGTATAAGCTCAATGACGGCTTTCCTACGAGTTTAAGAAAGGTAAAAACAGCATTTATCATACCTTGTTTTCTTTTAGTTTAATTTTTACAGTGCAGGCTTTCGCAGTTCCCAAAAAGGCAACGGCCGCTGCCGAAGCCACATTGAGCGAATCGACGCCGTGTTTCATCGGTATACGGGCTACATAATCGCACGCTGTTATGGTGTCGTGAGGCAGCCCGTCACCTTCTGTCTCCCACAACAATAGCCAGGCGAGGTTCGGCCTTTAAAACAGTATCGTCAAGCGATACCGACTTGTCGGTTAAAGCCATGGCCACCGTTTTAAAACCCTTCGGTGTGCAAAAGCTCCAGGGATTGTCAATCCACGTCCATGGAACAAGAAATACAGAACCCATCGATACCCTGATGGCACGGCGGTTTAACGGGTCGCACGTATCACGTGTAAGCAATACACCGTCAATGCCCAGGGCTGCAGCAGCTCTGAAAATAGCACCAATGTTGGTCGTATCGGTCACAGCATCTATTACTACTACACGCGAAGCGTCCTTACAAACTCGCCTCAACCGCAGGTAAAACCTACGTCGCATGGCACACAATACGCCGCGCGTGAGCGTATAGCCCGTCAGCTTTGCCAGCACTTCGCGTTTGCCTCGTATAAACAGGTATGTCGCCACAAGAGGCTATAATAGCTGCTGCATCGCCAGCAATATGCCGCTCTTCACACAACAACGAAACGGGTTCGTATCCAGCCTGCAACGCAACGGCAATAACCTTCGGGCTTTCTGCTACAAACAATCCGCAATCAACGTGCAGCTTATTGCGAAGCTGTGGCTCGGTCATACGGCAGTAAGGTTCAAGTCCGGCATCGTCGAGTGATGTAATATGTATGCAATTCATGAGTTGTTCCTATCATCAGCAATAAGAAAAAAGAGGCCCTTCAAGGCCTCTTTTCTTTTTATTTTTACAATTTTTTTACCATCAACAATATAAATACCGTGGGGGCATTTTTTCAATATCCGTACCCAGGAACGTACTGCTGATACTGTAAAACACGGTGTGTCCTTGCAGGCGTTATGTCAACACCTTTTATATCAGCAGGTACGGGCGGTACCGGCTGTATGTTTTGCCTTGCCGACTTACGAAATACAAAGCTCATGCTGCCATCGCCCTGCTGTTTTATATTCAAGATGCTGTAATTCATCAGCTTTTTACCCTCGCTATTTTCGTTATACAACATAGCGGCTGGTGTGAAGTGGCCGTTAATGAATCGTTTTTTTCATATAAGGATAGGTAGCACCTCCCTCATCCTGCATCAACAAACGCCCCAATCCGCTATGCGACATCGACTCATCATAGCCGTTGGCATGGAATATTGTAACGTGCTGGTGATCGTTTCCATACGCATAAGTTCCAACCGTTGTATTGACAGCATTATACCTCCATAGTGTTGCATCATAGTCGATATGGCTGATTATCATACCGCGACCGGGCAATTGCGCATCAAAATCCTTTTCAGCTGGCGGTTATCAAGAATGTAATATTCGTTACGGTCGGCATCGTTATAGACGATATAGGTTTGCCCCATGTCGGCCAGACACTGCATGCCTGTAATGGTGGTATCGGCCGTAAGCTCAACAGGTTTCGTCCATCCGCAAACCATTTTCTCATATCCTGTATACCCGGCAGGCACGAAACCGTCGCCGTTATACGCCCCGTTGTCCATCAAATCCCAGCTTCCCATGCCATAGTTTCCGCTGTAAGCAGTATCATACATGTCAGGAAAGCCCATGCAATGTGAAAACTCATGACAGAAGGTTCCGATGCCGGCTACTTCACTTCCTCCCAGTTTGGTATACCGTAGTTCGCTGGAACAGGCGTACGTATTAATAATAGTGTTGTCTAATTTAAAATTACGATAGCCTGCACTTGCAAGGTTAGACATGTGCGGCCATATCAAATCGTCGTCTTCAACAGGTGCATCGGCCTGTCCGTGGCCGGCGTAAAAGCACGAACACTTCTTCGGCCTCGCCGTCGTTATCCCAGTCGTATGTGCTGAAGTTCACTGAATCTTTTGCCTGAAAGCACGCGGTCCTGATCATGTCAGCAGCATGGTCATCATTGTTCATGCCATAGTAACGGTAAGGGCGCGACAGCCTAATAGGGACCAACAATATCAAACGTAAGGTCGAACTGACCACCGCTCTGAGCATGGAAATAGTCGCGTATACTACCCTGAAAACGACCTTCACGATACCCCTTGTCATTGGCAACGTGGGTATAAAAGTTTTTAGGGAGAGGGCATGGAAAAATGCTTATCCGAAAACTCTACCAACAATATAAGCCCGCGTTTGCTGCCCTGAAAATATTGCCGGATTCTTGTTTTCGCCCGGTGCTCTGAACCTTTGTCCCTTGCTGTATTAGCCGCACGGGCATGCGCTTTTTGCCTGGCAACAGCCTTCTTTTTCAAGGCTTTTCATGCTCACGGCTCTTAAATAACCCTTTCACCATCAGGCACATAAGCCGTACCATCTGCCGATTGCCAAAAGTGAACATGCTCATCACCGCGGAGCATAACCTTCACTTCGCTGCCATCGAGCCAGTTTTACGGTTCGCCAAATACCCTGGTAAGCAGGGATGGCATTTGCAACATATACTGCCATAGACAACAACAGGGTACTGAGAAATTTCTTCATATCAAATTATTTATTTTTGTCTTTCATTCCATGCTACACTGTATGAAATGTGCGTTCAAAACATAAACTGTTAGCATGGTGACTGGCAAAGTTACGTTTTTCTACCGATATGACAAAACAAAAAGCCATAACCTTTCTGCCTTTCAAGCGTTTATATACTTCCTGAAGGCTCATACGCAACGATGTTTTCAACCATAAGAGTATTGTTCGACGGCCGTCAGCAGCACGTGACGGCGGCCGTCGTATAATGCGTTTGACGATCGTCAGCAGCGCTGCTGACGGCCGCCGAACAGTGAACATTACATCATAAACGGCATAACATTCAGCTGCCATCAATGTAAAAACGGCATAACAGACCAACTGTTATGCCGTAAAACAACTGTAATCGCTTTTTACCGTTCTAATATTTCAGGTTCGCGCATGTGACTCATGGTATGCAAACGTTCGTTTAAATAGTTACAGAGTCCGTCACCCTGCACAATCTCAACATGGTCAAACAACCCCAATACAAAACGCCCTATACCCACATAGTTAGCCACCTCAGTTGTAAGCAGCCAGCGATTTTTGCCATCAGGCTTTATCAACTCGGCAGCATGCGGGGATACTCTTCGCACATGAGGCTGTATGCCAGCAGGTCTAAACGTACACTGATAGGGATGCGCTCTTCGCTGCTAAACATAAAACATGTCGGTAAATAACTGTCGGTGCTTGCTCTCGTTTGTCCAGCGATCGTTCAGTACTTCTACCGATTCAATACGGCTTATTTTTGAAGGTTTTGTTCATACCCGACGATAGTTCGTAGGGCACGAATATCGGCTCGTTCGCCGAGAAAAAGGAAAGGTTCTACAACACGATCTTTCACCGTCTGGCTGTGACCCGAGCTGTATCCATGCAGAATAACCACATAACGCTGGCTGATGGCATACTGAAGACGCTGGACGTTATTGTAAAAAAAGCGATCTTTCCACGTTGGCGAAAACTCGTTAAGATGATAGTAACGTGTGAGCTTACGGCGCAAAAGACCGGCAATCGGGTTGTTTTTTGTTGTCGGCATCAACCAGCAATGAGTGCATGTAAAAAGCCTGTTCCTGGGTAAAAGTCACCGTACGGGCAATGTCTTTGAAAAGAAAGGTGAATGGGGGTCGAGCAAATAACGGTTATGCGAATGATGAATAACAAAGCCGTATTTTTCCAACTGTTTGATAACATAATAAAGAGTTACGCTTGGATGTTCCCAGAACTTCGGCCAGCTCTGGCAGCCGTATGACTGTCGTCGGCCATGGTTGAAACGAGGTCTCACTAAGCGCCCTACGGCGGTATCGGATGGTTGAAAGGTTTTATCGGTCATATCAGAAAATGGTATACTAATGGATGGGTTGTCATGAAAAAAGTACTTGTTTCGGGGTGTGTTCAGCAGGTTTACGGCCTGTAACGATGTCTCTGAGTTATTCGAATTTAATCTCGAGCTGACGCGCTCCAAGCAAGTTATACGAGCGCCTTGGTAAGGAGTAATGCCAAATTGTGCAATAGCCGCACGATGTTTTGGGTGTAGGATAACCTTTGTTTTTGTTTCCAGTTGTAAGCGGGATACTGGCGGTCGAGCTCGTCCATATAATCGTCACGACAGGTCTTTGCCAATATGCTGGCCGCAGCAATAGCCTGGTATTTGCCATCGCCCTTTAACAATACAGGTGTATGGTAATGGTGTTTTTGCCATATCATCATTGGGCGAAGAGGCCTGATTAGGATAGTGAGGGATCGAACCTGTTGCCGTCGATAATCAATGCTTCGGGCTGTACTGAAAGCTGTGCTATGGCGCGGTGCATAGCCAGAAAGCTTGCATGGAGAATATTGATACGGTCAATTTCTTCGGGCGTTACCACACCAATGGCCCATGAAACAGCGTCATGCTGTATCTGTTTACGCAAGGTATACCGTGCCTTCAGGGTTAGTTTTTTCGAATCGTTCAGTGCAGGGTTGTTATAATTACGCGTAAAATAACAGCGGCGGCATAGACACTGCCGGCAAACAGCCCCTTCCGGCTTCGTCAGCAACCCGGCTTCTATCAGGTCGTTATAATAATGAGGTTCTAACATAACTTGCTATTTTGTTCTGATATTATTCTTCAGGAGTTATAGGAGTTATTCTGAAGTTAAGGAGTTCAGGAGTTATGGGGAGTTAAGACAAATGTATGGTTGGTAAGAGTATAACGTTAGGTATAAACAATACTTAGATTATTCTACACTAAAATCGAAATAAGACAGCTTAATATCTCACATTGTTTCAGCACGAAATCAATGTTCAAACCATGCTTTGACATTTGTCTTAACTCCCCATAACTCCTGAACTCCTGAACTCCTGAAGAATAACTCTTAACTCCTGAAGAATAACTCCAGACCCTTTAGTATTGTCTTAACTCCTCCTAACTCCCATTAACTCCATAACTCCTGTTTTTATTCTTAACGTTTTTTAACGTTGAAATATTGTGCAGTGAAATAACACTTCACTATCAATAGCTACCTTTGCAGCAGAAAATAACAATATAAATGTAAATAAAAAAATGGAGAAGGAAATGATACTTACAGCTGATAATCAGCGGGTGAACAGTGTACAACGTTCGGTAAAAAGCACTTTTAATATGATATGCAAAGCCTTAGAAGGTGTGAAGATGCCGGTTGAATGGCTGCGAAAATATTATTCAAAGGTATGTGAAAAAGAACTTACTCTCGGGCAGACCGTGTTGTTGATAAACACCCAATTTGCCTTTTTGTTCACCGCTTTACCTGCAAATATGTCCATCATTGCACGTATAGCAGGCTGCGCGTGGCTCATATTCAGTTTTAAAAAAATGTCACGAACAAATATAGATCGTGTTACAAGACACTCATCCGGCCATCATCAACACAAATAAAAAATCGGCTGACGTATTCACCGTCAGCCGATTTTGTTTTATATAATATGCTTATTGCTGTCCGCCAGCCCACCATACAGGCTTCGTAAAAATGTACATTCCGGCATCGTTACCCGAGCCAAAGGCCTTCTTTACATTGGGGTTTGAAATAACATCGCTGTTGCCATAGGGCAGACGCAGCGGCCATCTGTTACCCACTGCATTGTTATTATTGGGATTAACCATGGTTACAGGATAGCTTCCGTCAACAAATTTACAACGGCGCATATCGTTATAAGTCTCAAGTTGCTCATCGCGAGTCTGTGCAATATACTTCTGAACAAGAATCTCTTTCAATGGATTTGCCAGATAAAGCGCATTGATATTGTTGAGATAATTCTGTACATCAGTTGCCGTGATATTGGCAGGATTGATGGTACCCTAAGCCAAATACAACATCGGTAAACTTGCCTCCGGTAGCCTGCCAATCGTCCATAGCGGCCGTTACTGCCGCCTCAAAGTCAGGCTTTGCATTCTCATTAAGCCGGGCCTTTACTTCGGCACGGATGAAGTAAAGCTCTGATTTGCTGAACAAATGCTCGTATGCAGCAGGGTTCAGATAGAAAGCAGGAACGTTCACTCCCTCCTGTTCGGCAGCCAGTTTAGCGTCACCAGGCGTTGCAACGGTGTCGGCACCTGTCACGTCTTTGTAGCAAGCGTAGTTGTAAATAGGCTCACGTGGGTCGTTGCGGGCTTTTTAAAAGGTTGTCAACTGTCGTCGAAGAACCGATGTATTCACGGCTGAACCAGTAGGCGTACCAGGAATTATTCTGCGACCCTGTGTCAAAAACGTTGAGGTTTGCGCCCTTAAATCCCTGCTGCAAGAGCGGCGTCGGTCTCACTCAAAACCTGCCTGAGCAGGGCATCAGTCTTGTTTACTCCATAGGTGTGAAGCAGATAACGGGCCTTCAATGCGTGCGCAAGGCCTGACCATTGCTGCAAAGTCACCCTTTGAAGATTATATCTTGCGAAACGCCATTTTTTCATACTGGCTCCACGAACGAAATTGGCCTGAGCGGCGTCCAATTTAGCAAAAATGGAGTCGTAAATAGCCTTTGAGTATCAATCTTTGGAGCAGAAACATCTGAGAAACACTCTGACATGGGCACATCTCCATGCAAGTCGGTAAGCACGCCCCAGTTTAAAGCTTGAGCGTCTGGGCCATACCCATCAGGTCGTACTGGCCTTTATTTACACCGCTTTCGCACTTTTTGCGCAACGATACAATATTATAGAGATTTAGATATGCGGCGTTCCACTCGTTAGCAAAAGAAGAACTGGCCGCAATTTCTGACAGAAGACGCGCCTCTACATCCTTTTAACTGGTTGTTGTTTGTACCGAATTCCTGCTCGGTGAACGATGAAACATACCACGCATAGTTTCCACAAAGCACACTGTAAACCGTGGCAACCTCGCCGTCTGTAATCTGAAACTTGCCGTCAACAGTCGGCAATGAAGGGTGCTGCTCGTCAGTATTGATCTTATCCATCATGCTATCCGAACACGAAGACAGGAATAACAGGGATGACATGGCTAAGCCTAAAATATATTTTTATTTTTCATAATCGTTTTCCTTTAATGAATGAATTGATTAACGTTTCCTTAGAAACTAAGCTTTGAAACCACCGCCAAAGCTCGATGTGTTAGGCACGGAGAAGCGTTCAAAAATAGCCTCCCATGTTACCGTTTCCCTGAGAACTTTCGAGGGGTCAAAGCTAGGCATCTTTGCCCAAAGCAATAAGTTTCGTGCGAAAGCATAAACAGAAAGGTCGACCCCTGCAAACTTAGGGAGCTTGTAAGACAGCGTTACATCGCGGAGCTTAGGTAACCCGTGTCGTATATTCCTGCTTCGGTTACGTTGGTATAAGCCTGATAATATTTCTGCTTGCTTACCTGAACGGTATTCTCTAAGCCCGTAGCCTGATCTATTCCCTTAGCTACCATCGTTCCCTCATGGTAAGGAAGCGACTCGTTTGTTGCGCCAAAGTAGTTCATTGTAAGCAGTGTTCCGTTATACATTTTACCGCCATTCTGCCAGTCTAATGTAGCTGAAAGCGTCAGCTTTTTGTAAGAAGCGCTGAGGTTAAAGCCCATATTGAAGTTGGGAGAACATTCACCAAGGTTCTCGCTATCGCCCGTAGCCTGTGGCAAACCATTGTTTAAAAAGCAGTTCGCCATTGTCGGCACGCTTGAACGCCAGGCCGTAAATATTGGGATAAGTATAGCCTGCCTGTGCACGAATTTGAGGCTGAACGAATCCACCCAACATAATACTCTCCACGCCTGGAGCCAGTTCTTTCACGAAGTTATGCACCTTAGTGAAGTTAACGCCCAGCTCAACGTTGTAGTCGCGATGCTGTAAAACCGTTGCCTGAAGGGAGAATTCGTGCGACGATGTCGTCATTTGCCCGGCATTTGTACGTAGATATTGGTAACCCGTTGAGCCTGCTGTTGGTACGTCAAATATCTGGTCTTTAACGTCCTGATAGCTGTAAGTGTACTGGAAGCGCACCCTGTTCTCGAAGAAATTCAGGTCAATTCCGGCCTCCCAGTTCTTGGTATTCTGCGGCTTTAAGTTCGTATCGTACTTCACATAATAGGGTGTATAGGCCTTCGCGCTGCCCAAAGGATAGCTGATTGGTTTATAAGTGTACATGCCACTACCGTATTCAGGTACATACATATAATTGTTATAGAACTTGCCTGCCTGCCCAACCTGCGCATAAGACAAACGTAATTTACCATACGAAAGCGTTTTGTTGTCCTTCAACTGTGGAAGCTCCGTGAATATCCAGCTTAGCGAAACCGACGGATAAAAGAAGCTGCGGTTCTTGCTTGGCATCATAGAAACTACGTCGTTACGACCCTGTTGCCGTCAGGTAAAGCATGTTTTTCCACGATAACGACAGCTGACCGAACGTACCAACTGTACGTTCTTGTTCGCGATATTCTTCGTGAGTGGCCATCGTTGTGGTGTTACCGATGGTGGGCTGACCGTAGAAAGACAGACCAACGCCGTCGTAATCCCACTTCCGTGCATTCTCATGGTTGAACTCGTTACCCAGCAGGAAGCCGAAGTCAACATCGTTCCACTTTGGCCGTAAAGTTCGCCGTGAGCAGATTGTTAAATACATTTCGCTGAACGCCACGGTTCCGAACCTCTCCCGTTTTGTTGTAAGCCGATCCTACTTTCAGCCACTGTACGGTTATTGGTTGTGTAAGCATCGATACCCGCCTGCTCGCGGAACACGAGGTGATACTGCTCTCCCACGCCAGCTTTGGGCTGTATTCGGCATAGGCATTGCCAAAAAAACGCGGTTGGTATGCTGATAGAATTCGTCGTTGTCGGCCCACCAATAAGGGGTTATTAAAAGCATGCAACGCTTCGGAAACATATCTGTGAAGTGGGGTCGCCAGGCACGTTATAGGGCGTGCCTTTCAGGTTATACTCGGCCGGAGCACTGTATACAACATTTACAATACCACTGTTAGCACCCGGTGCTGACGTAATTTTCGTTGCACTATAATTGGCTGAAAAGCCCGTCTTCCACTGGCCATTCACCTTCCAGTCAACGGCTCCACGTCCACCCGTACGGGTCATACCGGTCGACGGTATAATGCCTTTCTGGTAGGTATCGCTTAAGCTGAAGGCATAACTTACATCCTTTTTGGTCTGTGCTATGCCAAAGGTTGAGTTCTGCGTAAAGCCCGTTTTTAAAGAAGTCGCCAACGTTATCGTATAGTTGAGGCGTTGTCCAGCCGTCCAATCCTGCGGCTGCATACTTGGTGTTATAATACTGACCTTGGTGCAAATTGGCCCCCATTGTTTGTATACTATTGGCTACATTGCCGCCATATTTGGCATCATTGGGCAACTCTGTAATCTTTGGTCCCCAGGTCATTGAGCTTGAAGGGTTATACTCGTCAAAGCTATTACCCTGCGCATACACCGTCTGGTGCTCGAACTTACGGCTTAGGGTTTGTCCGCTAAGGTCGGTAGAGAACGTAATCACCGGTTTTTCGGTTCCCTTTGCACCACGTTTTGTAGTAATGAGAATTACACCATTCGAAGCCCTTATACCGTATAGGGCCGATGCTGCCTGACCTTCAAGCACATTGACGCTTTCAATATCGTCAGGGTTGATGTCAATAGAACGACTTGCATAATCGGCTCCTGTTACCGAGTCGAGGGTTTTAAAGTCGGGCGTCGATACCACAGGCATACCGTCAATAACATATAAAGGCGTGTTGTTACCGTCGAACGAGCGCGCACCACGAATTGTAATCTGTGCCGAAGCACCCGGTGCACCCGATGACTGACGGATGGAAACACCCGTCAGCTTTCGCCCTGAAAGAGCACTGGCTAATGACGAGGTTCCTGCCACGTTAAGGTCGCTGGCTTTTCAGATTCTGTGCCGAATAGCCCAGAGCTTTTCTTGTCGCGTGTGATACCCATTGCGGTTACCACCACCTCCTTCAGCTCTCTATCGTCGGCATCTAAAGCCACTTTCATGTTTGCCCCTGCGGTTACAGTCTTCTTCTTCATGCCCAGATAGGTAATGACCAACTTGCTCCCAGCTGGAACATTAAGCTCGAAATGACCATCAACATCGGTAACTGTTCCCGTCTTTGTACCATCTACCATCACAGAAGCTCTGACAACAGGGCCCCCGTCTTCCGACGAAGTGACGGTACCTTTTACCGAAGACTGCGCCAGAGCTACTCCTATGGAAAGGAATAAACCGGCTGAAAAGTGCTACTAATCTTCTTCTCATAAATTCTCTCATTTTTTTAAAGTTACTCTGCAACTTTACAGGGTTAATATAACATAACGATTGCAAAACTAAACAACTTTTATTATATTCACAACTTTTTTAGCACTAAAAACTTTCATTTTTCATTAAAAATAAGCCTCATTTTACTTACATAATGTTTTTAATATTAAATAAAAATACAACATTACCAAAAACAGTCTGTTTAATGATGCCTTATTTTTTTAGCATATTTATCCCAATAAAGCTAAAAAAATAAGTTATTACATATCTGCCTTCATGCTCGCATACTGCAAAAACAGCTGCTGGTTTTGAGCCCATTATTCATAAACAATTACGATGATACGGATCCGGGATTCAATAACAAGACGTGTGCATTATCAAGGTAAGTTCATTGTTCGGCGGCCGCCGTACGTGCTGTTGACGGCCGTCGTACACATTGTTCGACGGCCGCCATACGCGCTGCTGACGGCCGTCGAACAATGAACATTAGCCCATAAAGCTTTCAGCAAACAGGAATGAAGCAAGCAACAAATCATCGCTACCGGCTGTAAATCAGCACGATATGATATAAAGACATACCCATGGCAACAAAAAAAGAAGCGGATACCACAATGGCATCCGCTTTTATAAACTATGAATGAAATGGTATATCAGCAGGCCGACAAGCAGAAAAGCTCCAAATCCGCAACCTGATGACACGCCAGAATCAGAACATCGTCAGCACCCTTCTGAGCCCAGCTACGAGCTTGTCAACCTCTTCCTTTGTATTATACAATGCAAACGAAGCTCTAACCGTGCCGAGAACCCCAAGGGCGGTCCATCAGAGGTTGTGCACAATGATGGCCTGTACGAACAGCAATACCAAGCTGATCGAGCAGAGTTCCCACATCCATGTGATGAATTTTACCCTAAATTAAAAAGCTGATAACGGCATCGTGAGGACACAACACCGCCGATGACGAACCTGCACCATACAGGTGCATTTCAGGAATATCGGCAAGCTGTTCGAGAGCATAATCGGTAAGTTCCTGTTCGTAAGCCTGTATGTTTTTCCATGCCCAGCTGCTCCATATAGTCGATAGCTGTGGCCAGTCCGTGCGAAGCAATATAATCAGGTGTACCGGCCTCAAACTTTAAAGGCGGACGCTCAAACGTTGTCTTCGTCCAGCTTACATGCTCTATCATTTCGCCGCCACCCTGATAAGGAGGAAGCTTTTTCTAACCATTCTTCCTTGCCATACAGCACACCAATACCCGTAGGACCGTACATTTTATGACCACTCAACACAAAGAAATCGCAGTTAATATCCTGCACGTCAACCGTAAAATGGGGCGCACTCTGCGCTCCGTCAACAACAATGGGCACACCGTGTGCATGAGCCATTTCGGCCATTTGCCTTACAGGGTTAACCGTTCCCAGCACATTGCTGACGTGAGCCACACTAACAAGCCGGGTATGTTCGTTGAAAAGGGCTTCAAAAAGCAGCCATATCGAGCACGCCTTCATCGTTCATAGGTATAACCTGCAGCCTGATTCCCTTGCGTGTAGCCTGCATCTGCCAAGGCACAATATTGCTGTGATGTTCAACGGCCGAAACGATAATTTCGTCGCCTTCCTGCATCATGGCATCGCAAAATGAGGAAGCAATAAGGTTTAAACCTTCGGTAGTGCCTCGCGTAAACACAATTTCGGCAGCAGACCGTGCATTTAAAAAGGCACGAATTCTTTCGCGAGCCTGCTCATGTAGTTCAGTAGCGCGCTGGCTAAGATAGTGTACACCACGGTGCACATTGGCGTTGGCGTTGAGATATTCTTCGCGCATGGCATCAAGCACACACAGGGGTTTCTGCGTGGTAGCAGCGTTATCGAGGTAAACCAGCGGCTTGCCGTGCACCTCACGAGCGAGTATTGGAAAATCAGCTCTTACCTTATCAATATCAAACATCGTTTTTTTATGTTCTTAAAGGGTTATTGAAAGATGATATACTACCATCGGAACGTCTGCATGCCGAAAGCATTTATTTACAGAGTTTACAGTTTTCACAGCCATTCAGTTCACCGCGAAAACGTTTCTCTACCAGCAGATGGAGCCTGTCGCGCAAGGGTTCAAGCTTAATATTATCGATTACTTCGCCAATAAAAGCAAACTCAAGGAGGAGCTTTGCCTCATGTTGATCAATTCCCCTTTGCTGCATATAGAAGAGCGCTGCATCGTTAAGCTGCCCCACAGTAGAGCCATGTGAACACTTCACATCGTCGGCATAAATCTCCAACATGGGTTGTGTGTACATGCGTGCCGTACGTGTCATGACGAGGTTCTGGTTGGTTTCCTGCGACGTTGTATGCTGACTGTCGTGGCGAACCAGCACGCGTCCGGCAAAGGCTCCGGTAGCATGATCGTCCAAAACATACTTATAAAGCTCATGACTGTTGCAATGAGGCACAGCATGATCGATGAAAGTATTGTTGTCAACATGCTGATTCTTGTCGGCAATTACACATCCGTTGCACCAACATTCGGCACCTTCGCCCTTCAAAAAACAAGGTCGAGACGGTTGCGGGTAACACCATTATGCAACGTAATAACATTGTGGTTAACACGGCTGTTTGCCTGCTGTTCAATATAAACATTGCTTATACGCACATTCCTGGTATGGGTTTCTTCCAGGCAATAAAGACCCTAAATCGGCATTCTCGCCAACATAAACCTCAATAACCTGCGTTGTCAGGAAGTTGCGGTCGTCGGCTGTATCGTCACAGAAAAGGAACCTGGCTTCGGCACCTTCCTCCATAATGATAAGCACACGGCGGTTTACCATGAGGTCGACATCAGAGCGAAGAATGTTAACTACCTGTATAGCCCTGTCAACTTTTTACACCCTTTGGCACATAAACAAAAAGGCCATCCTGTGCCAGCATGGTGTTTAAAGCCGTAACAGCATCCTTATCTGTATGGGCCATACGGGAATAATAACGTTCTATAAGTTGCGGATTACGTTCGGCAGCATCCTTTAAACTGCCTACAATAACACCGTCGGGCAACGATGCCTTGGGCAGTGCCTTTGTATAAAACTGGTCGTTTACTATAAAATAAAGGGACGTACTGAGGTTGGGTACATCGCATTTGAAAGCATCGTAAGGATTTACAGGAATATCAAGACGGTTGATATTGAGGCCGTAATCAGGCGCAAACAACTGGTCAATGTCAGTATATTTGTAGCGTTCTGCTTTTTTTGAGGGGAATCCCTGTGTACGAAAGTCGTTAAAAGCCTTGTCGCGAACGGCGTTCATTACTGGCGCAGCATGGTCAAATATCATCTGGCGCGACGCCTCATAAAGGTCTGTATATTGTTTCTCGCTGCTCATTATTTATTGTAAATATGTTGTAGTGTAGAAAACTGCATGTCGTTAAGTTTATACCTTATTATAATACAGGCACATAAAAATACGTAATTAGGATGCAGCTTTATTACAGCAAAATAATACTTATATCATAAAAAGAAGACTTTTTCCTCATGCCGTTTACTTGCCGTATCGGGCATCGGCCTCTTCTTTTATCCAGTCGTAGCCACGCTCTTCAATCGTTTTCGAAAGCTCAGGACCCTCTGTTTTCACAATGCGGCCGTTGTAAAGCACCTGCACTACCTGTGGTTTTATCATGTCGAGCAGGCGTTCATAGTGGGTAATAACGATGATCGACTTGTCGGGTGTAAACAGTTTGTTCACGCCATCAGCCACAATTCGCATGGCGTCTACATCAAGTCCCGAGTCGGTTTCGTCAAGAATGCTGAGACTTGGATTGAGCATTGCCATCTGGAAAATTTCGTTACGTTTCTTCTCTCCTCCCGAAAAGCCCTCGTTGACAGAGCGTCGTGAGAGCTTCGCATCAAGCTCAACTATCTCGCGTTTCTCTTTCATGAGCTGCAGAAAATCGGCTGCTTTCAATGGCTCAAGACCCTGATACTTACGCCTTGCATTCACAGCGGCCTTCATAAAATTGACCATTGACACGCCCGGTATTTCGACAGGATATTGGAAACTAAGGAAAATACCTTCGCAAGCACGCTCTTCAGGTTTCATCTTTAGCAGGTCCTTGCCGTTAAAATAGGCTTCGCCCTCGGTAACCGTATACAGCGGATTACCGGTAAGAACAGCGCTAAGTGTTGACTTTCCCGAGCCGTTAGGGGCCCATAATAGCATGAATTTCACCGTCGTTGACGGTAAGATTAATGCCTTTCAATATTTCTTTGCCTGCAATAGAGGCATGTAAATTCTTTACTTCAAGCATATCTTTTTATTGTTTTTACGCCATACTGATAATGCAATAAGCGTTTATAGAACATATTTTTTTCTTACGTAAAACCCAGTGTCTACCCCACTGTTCCTTCAAGACTGACGGAGAGAAGTTTCTGTAGCTTCCACTGCAAACTCCATGGGAAGCTTGTTTTAAAACCTCCTTGGCATAACCGTTAACGATAAGTCCTACCGCGTCTTCGGTTGATATTCCACGCTGATTACAATAGAAAAGCTGGTCTTCACTAATCTTGGATGTCGTAGCTTCGTGCTCAACAATAGCCGTATCATTATGAACATCCATATAAGGAAGGTGTGCGCTCCGCATTGACTGCCAAGCAATAATGAGTCGCATGAGCTGTAATTGCGGGCGTTATCGGCATGCTGTCCGCATTTAACGAGCCCGCGATATGAGTTTTGACTATGGCCCGCAGAGATGCCTTTCGAGATGATTGTCGACTTGGTGTTGCGGCCAATATGAATCATTTTCGTTCCCGTATCGGCCTCCTGATGATGATTTGTCACCGCAACACTGTAAAAATTCGGCCTGTGAATTGTCACCCCGAAGGATGCAAGAGGGATACTTCCACGTAATGGCCGAACCGGTTTCAACCTGTGTCCACGACAGCTTTGAGTTGATTCCGCGACAGTCTCCGCGCTTAGTGACGAGGTTTAATACGCCTCCTTTGCCTTCCTCATCACCGGGATACCAGTTCTGTACCGTCGAATACTTCACCTCTGCATTGTTCATAACCACAATCTCTACGACGGCAGCGTGCAGCTGATTCTCGTCACGCATCGGAGCTGTACAGCCTTCAAGGTAGCTCACATAAGCGTCGTCGTCTGCAATTATAAGCGTACGTTCGAACTGTCCAGTATTGCGAGCATTGATCCTAAAATAGCTACTTAGTTCCATTGGGCATCTAACTCCCTTGGGAATATACACAAAAGAGCCATCGCTAAAGACGGCAGAGTTGAGTGCTGACGTAAAATTGTCGCGATAAGGAACCACTGAACCCAGATACTTTCTGACGAGTTCGGGATGGTCTTTCACCGCTTCGCCGATGGAAGAAAAAGATGATTCCTTTCTCAGCAAGCTGCTTTTTGAAAGTGGTTTTTAACCGAAACCGAGTCCATAATAGCATCAACAGCCGTTCCCGAAAAGCGCCAAACGCTCTTCCAACGGTATGCCTAACTTATCGAAAGTCTTTTTCTAATTCGGGATCAATTTCCTTGTTCTGTGGTTTCTTTGCCAACGGATCGGCGTAATAAGATATGCCTTGAAAGTCAATCTTTGGTACGTGAACATGTCCCCATGTGGGCATTTTTCAGCGTCTTCCAATATCGGTAAGCCTTTAGCCGGAAGTCGAGAAGCCACTGGGGTTCTCCTTTTTTTCTGCGATATAAGGCGTACTACATCCCTCGTTCAATCCATTGGGAATAACGTCAGTTGCCACGTCAGTAGTAAAGCCATATTCGTATTTTTTGTTCGGCCACTTGCCTGACAAATGCGTTCTTTTTCTTTATCTTTCAAGTCTGTTTCCATATTAAAAGGGTGTTCGTATATTTGATGAGAAACCCGCTCTGCCTGTTAATAGCAAACTACATGCCATACGCATGTAAACGGAAAAACCATCATCGCGTAATCGTTATAACGCTCTATAACGAGTTGTTTACCATGTTAAAGATGGTAACATATGTTACTCAAATGGTGACATTCCTCACGAAAGAAGAATGTCACCACCTTATTAAGTCGTGAGCTTATTGCTGCAAAAACCTTGTCGTTTCACAGTAATATTCCTACTCTTACAGTTTTTTTGTTCAACTTCAATCTCTGTAAAGGTCTCTAAAAATATCGCCCTCAAGAATATCGTTATAGTTCACAAGGCTGATACCACACTCCATGCCAGTAGGCACCTCTTTGACGTCATCCTTATAACGTTTAAGCGCAGCGAGAGGAGCTGTATGTACTACAATGCCGTCGCGTACGACACGAGCCTTGTCCTTACTGTGCACTTTTCCTTCAGTAACAAGGCCTCCAGCCACTGTTCCTACTTTTGGAAATCTTGTACACTTGCTTCACTTCGACCTGAGCTGTAACTATTTCTTTCTTCACCTTATCGAGCATACCTACCATTGCCGACTTCACATCGTCTATGGCATCGTAGATAATTGAGTAGGTGTTTATTTCAACACCTTCACGGTCGGCAAGCCTGCGGGCATCGGCAGAAGGACGTACCTGAAGCCAACGATGATGGCATCTGATGCACTTGCCAGCATAACGTCGCTCTCAGATATTTGTCCAACAGCTTTGCTTATGACATTAATCTGTACCTTTTCTGTTGAAAGCTTTCAGGAAAGAATCGGACAGAGCCTCTACCGAACCATTGGTATCACCCTTTAACAATAATATTAAGTTCATGGAATTCGCCACGTGCAATACGATGCGAAATATCGCCAAGGGTAAGGCGTTTTTGTGTACGAAGCCCCTTGTTCGCGCTGTAATTGCTCACGCTTATTGGCAATTTCACGAGCCTCTTGCTCCGTTTCGATAACATGAAACTGGTCACCAGCCGATGGCGCACCGTTGAGACCGAGCACAATTGCCGGTTCAGCAGGCTTCACGTTATCGATGCGCTGGTTGCGCTCATTAAACAGAGCCTTAACGCGTCCCCAGCATGTTCCGGCGAGAATAACATCGCCAACTTTCAGCGTTCCATTGCTAACGAGCACCGTTGTAACAAATCCACGTCCCTTGTCGAGAGAAGATTCTATCACCGTTCCCGTAGCCTTACGATTAGGATTAGCCTTTAATTCGAGCATATCGGCTTCGAGAAGTACCTTCTCCATAAGGTCATCGACGCCTACTCCCTTCTTGGCACTGATTTCCTGACACTGGTATTTACCTCCCCATTCTTCAACCAGAAGGTTCATATTAGCGAGGTCTTCACGAATCTTATCAGGGTTGGCACCCGGCTTGTCAATCTTATTGATAGCGAAAACCATAGGTACTCCTGCTGCCTGAGCATGTGAAATAGCCTCTCTGTTGTCGGCATCACCGAGTCGTCAGCAGCAATAATAATAATGGCAATATCGGTAACCTGTGCACCTCGTGCGCGCATGGCTGTGAAAGCCTCATGTCCCGGGGTATCAAGGAAAGTTACTTTCCTGCCACTTTTTCAGCGTAACGCCATAGGCTCCTATATGCTGTGTAATGCCGCCAGCCTCACCAGCAATGACATTTGTGTTCTGAATGTGGTCGAGCAATGAGGTTTTTTTCCATGATCAACATGACCCATAACGGTTACAATGGGTGCCCTTGGCACAAGTTCATTCTCGTCATCAACCTCTTCGCTTACGGCCTCTTGTACCTCAGCACTCACGTATTCGGTCTTAAAACCAAACTCTTCTGCCACCATGTTTATGGTTTCAGCATCGAGTCTTTGGTTAATAGAGGCCATAATTCCAATGCTCATAAGTGTCGAAATTACTTCAGTAACACCTACGTCCATCATCGTAGCCAGCTCGCTTACGGTTACAAATTCAGTAAGCTTAAGTATCTTACTTTCTTTCTTTTCTGCCCTTGCCTCAGCATCTAACTTCTCTTGAACCGCTTCACGTTTTTTCCTTACGGTACTTAGCTCCACGCTTATTCTGCGTCTTACTTGTCAATCGTGCAAGCGTCTCTTTTACCCTGACGTGCTACATCTTCTTCGTTAACCTCCAGCGGTTTCTGAGCACGTTTGCGGTTCTTTCCGCTACGTTTGTTGCCTTGTCCTTGTGCAGAGTTATTCTTTCCGCTTTGTGCAGCAGCAGCGTTGATGTCGACCCGTCCGCCGTTTATGCGCTGACGCTTCTTGTGTTCACCGCCTCCTTGCTGACGAGCCTTTTCCTCACGGTCCTTGCGTTTCTCTTCTTTTGTGCGCTTTTTTGGACGTGTACTCTGGTTCAGAGCATCGAGATCTATCTTGCCTAATATATTTACTTTTGGGTGTATTAGCGATTTTACGTTCGCTCTTCAGCTGAAAAATCTCCGTCTCGTTCTTTTGTTCAGCCTCTTTCTCTGAGGTTACTTCAGCTACCTTTACAGCCGCAGGCTTCTTAACCCTGCGGGGTGCTTTTTTCTGCCTCAACTGGCTGTTGTACCGGCTTTTCTGCTACAACAGGTTCAGCTTTTGAAGGCTTTTTCCTCCACAGGTTGTGGTTCAGCCTTTACCTCCTTCTTTTCAACTTTCGTTTCATGAACAGGCTCTGCCTTTTCCTTTGGCAACTCTTTTCTGAACCTCATTCTTCACTTCCGAGCAGGGGCTTACGGCAGCAGCCTTCTCCTCTTCTTTCGGTTTTGCTTCAGGAACAGCAGATTTTCGGGGCTACCTGTTTTTTTGCCAACGCTGTCAAGATCAATCTTTCCCAGCGGAGTATACTGCTGGCGAGAGGTTGTCTCCAAGAGAGTTTCTGCTCTCTTCTTCTTTTTCACCTCCTGCGGACGCTTCTTTTCCTTTGGCTTTTTGAAGAGTTTTTCTGCCTCTGTGCGCACAGCAGCATCCTGTTTAAAAGGCTTCTACAAGAGCCTCATACTGCTTGTCATTGAGCTTAAAGCTCAGTTCGGGCTTCACTTCACCCAGTTCGCTCTTCTTCTCAAGGAACTCAACTGCCGTTTGAAGTCCTATATTCAATTCACGTAATGCTATGTTTAATCTGATGCTCATTCAATTATTTTCTTTTTAATCTTCTTTATTCCGGGGCATTTTAAAAGCTTGGTGATTATTCGTTTTCGAACTCACTGCGCAGTATTTCCAGCACATGGTCTACGGTTTTCCTCTTCAAGATCGGCCTCTCCACAAGCATTTCGCGTGGAGCATTACACAGCCTTGGCTGTTTCCAGACCCTATTCCCTTTAATGGCATCGATGATCCACTGGTCTATTTCGTCATTAAACTGATCGAGATATACATCATCCTCGTCAGCTCCCCTGCTCGTCGTCAACCACACGATATACGTCAATGGTATATTCAGTAAGCATTGAAGCCAGCTTAATATTGAGGCCGCCGCGACCAATGGCAAGGCTTTACCTCTTCGGGTTGCAGATATACATCGGCCTTTTTGGTTTCTTCATCAATATTGATATTCGTCACTTTTGCAGGACTTAATGCACGCTGAATAAACAGCTTGGTATTGGCAGTCCAGTTAATTACGTCAATATTTTCATTGTTCAATTCACGTACAATACCATGTACACGGCTGCCACGAACACCCACGCACGCCCCAACGGGATCTATTCTGTCGTCATAACTTTCAACAGCTACCTTGGCACGGTCGCCCGGCATGCGTGCAATCTTCTTAATTGCTATAAGTCCATCGGCAATCTCAGGCACTTCCTGTTCGAGCAAACGTTCCAGGAAGACAGGACTTGTACGCGACAATATAATCTTAGGATTGTTGTTTTCGTTATCAACGCGTTCAATAACGGCACGCACGGTTTCACCTTTTCTATACTGGTCGCCGTTTATCTGCTCGCTCTTAGGCAGTATAAGCTCGTTGTTATCGTCATCTATAAGCAGTACCTCGCGCTTCCAAATCTGGTAAACTTCGGCCGATATTACCTGCCCTACACGGTCTTTATACCTGTTGTAAAGGGCGTCATGCTCAAGCTCTAATATCTTGCTTGCCAGCGTCTGACGCAAGGTAAGAATTGCCCTGCGGCCAAATTTGGCAAAAGTCAACCTTCTCTGAAACATCCTCTCCTACCTCATAGTCGGGTTCTATTTTCTGTGCATCCGACAAGCTTATCTCCTTATTTTCGTCAGCCACATCGCCGTTGGCTACTACCACGCGGTTGCGATAAATCTCGAAATCGCCCTTGTCAGGGTTTACAATAACGTCAAAATTCTCGTCACTTCCATATTTTTTTACCAGCACGTTACGGAAGCTTTCTTCCAACACGCTTACGAGAGTAGTCCGGTCTATGTTCTTTGTGTCCTGAAAATCACGAAACGAGCCTATCATGCTCACCTGCTCATCGTCTTTCTTTTTACTGCCATCGCTTTTCTCTACTTGAAATTTAATAAGTATTTTGTATATTTTAACGTCGTTCATATTAAAGGTATGGTCAACATCTTGCTTTACCGGACGCTTCTTACCTTCAATCTTAACTTTTTCATTTACCGCAACAACGAAGTCGTCTCCATTGACACTTTTCAGCACTCCGCGCACCTTATGTCCGTCCGCATCAAGCACCTCGACGCTGCTTCCTATATGGTTTTCATACTGCTGGCGCACCTTAAACGGCTGCCCCAGGCCCGCAGAGCCTACCTCAAGCTCATAGTCTTCTTCGTCACGACTGATATGGTCTTCGATAAACTGGCTCAGCTTTGCACAGTCTTCTATCCACACACCGTCGGCGTGATCAATTTCAACCGTAATCTTGTCATCCGCACTGACCGTCAAATCAACCAGGAAATACTCGGTGTTTTGCAGCCATTCTTCAACTAAGTTTTTTTACGATGCTTTTTGTCAATCATATCTTCTTATTATAAAAAAATGAGGAACTCTCGCAGAGTCCCTCATTCCACTGAACACCGCAAAAGTTACGAATTGTTTTTGATTGCGCAATATTTTTCCCGTTTTTTTATACAATAATTCTCGTTATTTTTCTGATTTAATGGTTCATGCCTTACGGTTAAATGTTTATTGTACGACGGCCGTCAACAATGCGTACGGCGACCGCCGAACAACGGGTGTGACGGCCGTCAGCAGCGCTGCTGACGGCCGCCGCACGACGAACCATACATCATAATGCCCGGACAAGAAGGCTGTTATGCAACCGCAAAATCAGCCTGATGCCCGGCAAGAATACGCCAGAATAACTATCAAAAGCACCATCGGAACAAGTATAAAAACGCTGGTATTGCTGACACGCCTCCCTGCCAGCTTGGCCGTTATTCTGCCGCATCGCATACTTAATACAAAACAAAACACCATCCCGAACAACCCTGACGGTCATTCAGAATGGTGATTTTTATGACTAATTTTATCAGAAATCTGAGGTTATAACAGCCTCAGCATTGATAAAAAGCATACCGCCCTGCCCGGTCAAGGCTTTTTATCTATGGCCTTCGACTCCAGAATTTTTACGATATTCACTGTTGTTTTTCAATAGTTCAAAAGCGGCTCTGGCCTGCTTGTCAGTCCGAAGAGAGTTCTGAACTGAGCCTCGCCTGATAATAATAGGCGGCCACAATGTCGTTGGTCAGCATTTGTTTGATGCTGGCTTTATTGTGTTCAAGGTCTTTTCTCAAGATTAGGCTTAAGCTGCTTTTTCAGTGCTTCAAACTCAGCTTTTGCATCGTCATAATAGCCTTCAAAGCGTGCAACCTTCTCCAGATTCTCCAATTGTTTCGCACTCAGTGCATCGTATTTGAAGTGGCTTTTCAGCACCATTTGCTTAAATTCATCATAGTCGGCATCCGTCAATTCAAAGTCGGCGGCAGGGGCTATCGTCGGATGGCGTGCAATATAATCCTGTTCAAAGGTGCTGACAAGCTCGTCCGAGTCGCGCACCCCACAAGATAGTAGGTTATGTTAGGCAGTGAATCGGCCACCACTTCAACGTCGGGCGTAATGCCTCCGCCATCTTTTTACTGCACGTCCATGGGCTGTATAGAATGTCTTTGTGAGCGAATCGGCTACCACTTCCGTCGAACCGCCGTTGTCGTGCTTATAGTTCAGCTTCTGGATACAGCGCCCGCTGGGAATATAATACTTATTGGTTGTAGCTTCAACTGGCCGTTATAGGAAGGTCTACCATGCTTTGCACAAGACCTTTACCGTATGTTTTTGGTGCCCATGATGACGGCACGGTCGAAGTCTTGCAGCGCACCACTCGTAATTTCAGAGGCCGAAGCCGAACTGTTATTCACGAGAACCACAACGGGCATCAGCGTATCGACGGGTTCAACCTGCGTAAAATAGTCGCGGTTAACACTCTTCATCTTGCCGCGGTTGCTCACAACCAGCTTGCCTTTCGGCACAAAAACAGTTCACAATATTAACAGCTTCCTGTTCCGATCCGCCCCCATTGCCACGCAAATCAAACACCAAAGCCTTCATCCCCTTGCCCTTCATCTCGATGATTGCGTTCCTAACGATCTTGCCACAACCCTCAGTAAACGAGTTCAAATTGAGGTAGCCTATACCGTCTTTCTGCAATCCATAATAGGGCACTGCGGGCAATTGTATGGCACGTCGCGTAATTTTTGAATTTCATATTCTTGCCTGTTGAAGGACGGAATATCTTCAATTCAAAAGGTAGTTCCCGCGTCACCGCGCAAATGATCGCTCACATAAGTATTGTCCTTACGGGTTACGTCTTCGCCGTTTATGGCCAGAATAACATCGCCTTTCTTCAGTCCAGCTTCGGCCGCAGGCATGTGTTCGTAAGGCTCGTCAATGCAAACGCGCCCGAGTTTATAGTTATATCTGATAAGCGAACCGATGCCAGCATACTTGCCTGTAAGCATCATCTTCAGATCACCGCTCTTATCGGCCGGATAATAGACGGTGTAAGGGTCAAGGCTTCGCAACATCGCGTCAATACCGTTACCCACAACTTCGTCGGCGTTAAGCGTGTCAACATACATCAAATCAAGGTTCTTGTATATGGCATTCAGTACATCAAGGTTTTTGGCTACCTTAAAAATTATGATCTCCTTTCTGCGCAAAAACGGCAGCATTCAGGCACAACCCTACGGCCAGCAGCATTATTTTTTTCATTCCTTATGGTTTTATTCTGTTGTTTACGTTATTCTATTCTGTTATTGCTGTGGAATAAAAACATGATGACAATAGTTATATTTTACCCTCATCACAGCTATATTCCCTTGCGTGCAAAGATACAAATAAATACGTTTATGCCGTAATTAGGCCTGCAAAAAGCCCTTTTTCAGAGAAAAATATTAAAAAATCACAGAAAATATTTGGTGGTTTCATCTAATCTGCATACCTTTGCAACCGCATTTCAGCAATGAAATCATCCTGCTTCAGTAGCTCAGTTGGTTAGAGCACCTGACTGTTAATCAGGGGTCGTTGGTTCAAAGCCCATCCTGGAGCGCGCTAAAAAGGAGTTGTCTTTACAGGCAACTCTTTTTTTGTTTATGTTGGCTTGTGTATTTAACTACATCATATTATCTTTGCAATTATAAAATACAAGTAATAACGCTTCATCGTGCTTTGTGTACTCTAATATAAAAGAACTGATGCTTTAGCACAACAAAACAGACAATATTATATAAGGAAAATATACCTTAATATAATAAGACATGCCTCTTCACACAACAAAACATACTTCATCATACAATAAAATATACCTTTTCACACGATAAAAACATACATCCCTACACCATGAAGTATACTTCTCTGTATAACAGAAGATGCCTCTTTATATCAATAAAGGCAAGGAACGGTACGAAAAAAGACCGGTGACAAAATCAATATCGTGCGGATATTTGCGTTATAACACTAAATAATCACATATTTATTTGCTTTATGGACTTACCAAATTCACAAAAGAAAAACCTGTTTAAACGACTGGTTGACAGCTTTATCAAAGGCTGTCGGCGCTTTCCTCTGGCTATCTTACTATTGTTTTGCTGGGCCGTTGGTGCCATCATTATGCACCATTTAGAGAGAAAATACGGCTATGGCAAGCTTAATTTACAAAGGCTTGAGTTCTTTATCGCCTACTATTTCCCCTCTGCAGCATTGCTTGTTACGGCCTTTACGCTCGACCGTGAGGCTAATCCCACCAAACCTTTAAATCGTTTTATTGCGCCCCTTATATATGTAGCGTGGCTTGCATTCTGTAGTATAACGGCTTACTTTATACCGTTTTTCTATACCCAATAGCATCATGCTCGGCACACTCATAGCCACTATAATAGTTGTAACGGCTACATTAGCGTTCCGTCATTCTAAAGACGACCGCGAGTTTTGGCGTCTTATCATGGGAGCCATTATTGCAGCAGTGGTAGCAGGTATTGGTGCAGGCATCTTCTTTGGAGGCTTACAACTGCTCTTGATTGGGGTTGAAACCTTATTCGGTATCAGCTTTTTATTCTGAGATAACATTAGATATTATCATCGTCTGTTATATGTTTATTTGTCCCGTTGTTTGGCTTCAGATGTTACCATCGCTTACTCCGAACGACGAACGCACGATTAAAATGCCGCGCTTCCTTGGCGGATTGCTGCACTTTTTATTTATGCCTTTAGTTGGCGCATACCTTATAACACTCTACATTTATTTATTAAAGATCATCTTTATATGGGAGCTTCCCGAGGGCATGGTATCGTATTTAGTCACTGCTTTAATGGCTGGGACTATTGCAATACTCTTTTGTCTCTATCCCACACGCTTTGAAGAGGGACATCGTTTCGACAAGCTCGTTGCACGATGGCTGCCTATTCTCACGCTCCCCATTGCTTATATTGATGACCGTTGGCATCGTAAAACGCTTCTCTGATTATGGAGTAACGATGCCTCGTTTGTACGTATTGACGTTCAATCTATGGTGTTACGGTGTGTGCCTTTGGCTTGTAAAATGCAAGGGTAGTCGCGTTATCTGGATTCCTATATCATTTGCAGCCGTGCTGTTTGTGACATCAGTAGGACCACAAAACTACAGCAACCTGGCAAAAGCTTGTATAAAACATGAGGTGCGCACAGCACTAAAGGGAAAGAAATTGCCTCTAAACGAACGCGATTATGACCAACTTTTCAAATCAAAAACGCCAGAAAGACGACGGTTATTAGACCAATTGGCTTATCTTTCAGCCAATTATCAGCCGGGAGATCTGACTGACATCATGGACTCTACCGCTTATGGCGGGATCTATTACTTTGATGATGAAGACACCGTACAGACGGAAGATTTCAGCGTTTATGGCGCCGATTATCCTGTTTTCAACATACAAGACTACGCCACTATGGTGCCCATTGATATTGATACTCTCAGTACGACATTGAAAGATGGCCAGTTAATCGTCGACATTCCACTTAAAGCGCAAGGCTTTAAGAAACCTATTCGTATGGTAATTCCGATGAAAAACAATCCGTAAAATGGATAATGACAATAAGGCCAGTCAACCCATTTTTATACGATGGCAACGCCCTTATTGTAGAGTCGTTATCGCTTACACTCACCGACAACAAGCCGTCAGACTTAAGCATTAACGGTATTCTGCTGTTGAAAGAACCCTTACCTAAAAAAAGGAAAAAAACAGCGAAAAAAATAAAGCCTTTTACTTTTTCAATAGTATCTAAAAAGGGCAGGAAAGAATGCACATTTATTGTTATTCTTCTCTGCCCTTTTTTTCTTTATCTGCTTAGCCTTAATGCTATTTTTATACCGCGTCTGCGACTACCACAACCTGCGCTTACAGGATTTTCGTATTTACTACTTGAACAATTTCTGTGCAAATTCGGTAAGATACACGCGCCAATTACGCCATATATGACCGCCGTCGGTTTCCATATAAGTGTATTTATAGCCCATTTTATCGAGCCCTTCACGATAAATTTTTATTCATATCATAAAGAAAAATCGGTACGACCTAGAGCCATCCAGTAATACAAATTCTTATCTGCAAACTGCTTCTTAAGCTTGTCATCAAAATGACCATACATCTTTAAGTTGCTCTTTTGACGTTGTCCATCTACTATGGCTGCTGAAAAAAGACCTACATATTTAAACCAATCGGGGTGATTAGCTGATATGACTTGACTATGAAATCCGCCCATAGAGAGACCAGCAATAGCGCGATGCGACTTATCGTTTATGGTACGATAATGGCCCTCTATAAACTCTTTAATCTCAGGAAAAGCCTCTTCAAAGCTTCCCTCCATGGTTTTAGGCAGGTTAAACGACGGCTGTTTCGGAAGTCCTGGAACCTCTCCAGGCGCCGCCTGTTGCGAAATATTACCGTTGGGCATCACCACTATCATTGGCACAGCCTTCCCTGAAGCAATCAGGTTATCAAAAATTTCGGCAGCACGCCCCGTTGCTATCCATGCCTCTTCATCGCCTCCCATACCGTGAAGCAGGTAAAGAACGGGATACTTCTGTTTCCCATTTTTCGTAGCCTGCAGGTGTATAAACCGTCATGCGACGGCTGAAACCGGCCAGCTTTGACGGATACCACACGCGCGAAACTGAGCCATGAGGCACGTCGCCAACGATGTAAGGATTAGACGATGATTCGCCAATGAGGAAATAATCCATGGTATTTGCCACGTCGCGCACCTTAAAAACGTTCATCGGATCGTTCGTTTTCACACCGTCAACTGTGTACCAATAATAGTAAAAATTCGGGCTTTAGCTGTTGCGTTGTAAATGTCCAGGTATCGCCTGTATGCTGCATATCACGCACACCGTCACGCAAATTAACCTTACCTTTCACAAGAAAGGTATCAGGAGGGAGGCAGTCGCTTGTAACCTGCACCCGCTTAGCCTGGGGTGCATACAAGGTAAAAGTTACTGTTCCATCCACATTTATACGGGGAGAAACCATGGAATTACGGTCAAAAATAGCTTGCTGGGCCATGACCGTTAGTGGTAAACCACATGTGAATAACACGATGGCCATTAGTTTTTTTAAACAATTTCATTTCTCTTTTATACATTGAATAATACAGTTGTATGGTTTTAAATCATATCATGTTACCATTGAAATTTCATTGCTTTTACGATTGAAACGCCCGCGTTCCTATGGCTTTTTACCCGCTCCTCAAAAGTGTCACGGTCAACCTTGCGCCGTTTTTTTCACGCGTGCTCTGTAATTATAAATGGTATTAACCGAATAGTGAAGAAACTCGGCTATCTTGCTGCTGTCGTCTATTCCAAGACGTATCAGTGCAAAAATTCTTACAGTAGTATTGAGCCTTTCTGCTGTACTGAGCTGCACTTGCTCATCAGGACGCAGAAGCTCATTGAAACAATCTACGAAGTTCGGGAACAGATGGAGAAAGGCTTTTATCAAAGTTTACATACAGTTCGTCAAGCTCCTGTTCTTTCGAACTGTCCGTTTTTCACCAGCTCGTTCAGCTCATCATATCTCTTCGTTTTCACCAAACGGCTCACACGTTTGCGCATACCGTCAAGCCTGTCAACATATACTGAGCACATGCGCATGAAACGACCCACATACTCTTCTTTCACACGGTTGGCATCAGTAAGCTGTGCATTGCTTTCAACAAGCTGCTCATTGAGATGCAGAAGTTGCTGATTCAGTTCCGAAAGCTGGCAGTTACTCTGCTTTAAACTGTCACGAACCCGGCCAAATGCTGCCTTTGCCGGTTGGTATAATAATATAGAATAAGAACCAGCAGCATGAACACCGTAAGTATTCCCAACGCTATCATCAGCCGATGGTAATTCTTTTCGCTTTCAGCTTTATACTGATTGGCGATAGTTGACAACAGTGGCGATATTTGTGACAAACGCTGTCGCGATCCGAAAACGGCCGGCACAGTCGCTCGTAAAGCTGATATAGCGGTAGGCTCTGTCTACATCTCCATGCACCATCAGCTGGTTGAGCCATCTCCACATCGACCCCCTGGTCGAGCACACCGTTGCGTATATCGGCCAGAACAGAGCGCGCAAGCCACTGCATCATGCGCACAGAGTCGCCCACATTCTTATATTCAAGATAACGGTAAAGCGCTACAAGGGCGTACACATGCGAACCTTCAGGTACACGCTAAGCCACTCGTTGTTCACCGCCATCGACTGTTTGTACCGTCCTTCGTTCATTAATGTCAGCTCCTCTACCTGCATCCGATTATTGTCGTAGCGTGGCAACACGCCGAACATAAGCCGTCGATAGCGTGCCTGCCTCGGCCTCATAATGCCTGCGCATGCCTGCAAGATGAGTATAATAAGCCAGTTCGCCATATACATGAACATAGGCAAAATAATACGTTCCAAGGCTGTTTTTGCCCATTTCATCGGGATTTACCTGCCCCAAAATGGTCAAAGCCTCGTTGTACATACCCGTATTGCTGCACCTTACAGCCAGCAACGAGCGGCACAAGCCAACGCGCTCACGATTGCCCGATGCCGTAGCCAGAGCGATACAGCGATTAAGATAAAAGATGGCCGAATCGTTAATAAACGGCTTATACTCTTCATATAGCCTGAAAGCAGTTTGATATTCTCCGTCTGCATCACGTATTTGCCGGAGCTGCGTACGCAGCAACGTAATGCGTTTCTCCTTTTGTGCAATATATTCGTCCGAACGATTCACGGCTTCATCAACCTGGCTTATCAGATAATCAGGCTGGTTATCATGTGCAAAAAGCGAACCATGAATAGTAAAAAGAATAATAAAAAGATGTAGAAACTTCGGTGGCATAACACATATTTTGGTGCCATCCACAAAGATAATGATTTTTTGTGATATGATTCGCTTTTTGTCAAAAACCGTCCTGCCCTGTATCTACATGGCTTTCTGGCATATTGTTGCAACGTTTTTACCCATGATTACCCTCTTCTTTTGCAATACTCATTGTTCGACGGCCGTCAGCAGCGCGTACGACGGCCGTCACACTCATTGCCCGGCGACCGTCAGCAACGTTGCTGACGGCCGCCAAACACCAGCGTTACAACACAATGGGAGAAACATATAACCATAACAGCACGAAAACAATCGGGAATCGACGACCTTTTAGCCGTAAATTCCCGATGAAATGGATAATTTTTGTATTTTCTATGTGTATTATGTCATAGCGCGTTCAGCATGGGAGAGATACATCGGCATCCGCTTTTCCTACTTCTGATAAACACGAACATAATCAACGTCCATCGCAGCAGGCAGGGCATTATCATCTGTTCCCTGCTGGCCGCCCCAGTCGCCGCCCCAGGCTAAGTTCAGAATGACGTAGAACTCATTGTTAAAAGGCCATGCGCTGACGGTACCTTCGTTGTTGTAGGTAAGCAGAAGCTGGTTGTCAATATAGAATTTCATATACTCGGCTGTCCACTCAACGGCATAGATCATGGAACGCAGAGGTGGCATTTCCTATATTGCGACTGGCTGTCTCAACAGCGGTTCCTCCGTTATTATACTTTGTACAGTGAATGGTTGAATGAACTACATCAGGGTTAAAACCAACGTGCTCCATGATGTCTATTTCGCCTGTGGCAGGCCATGTACCGCCTGCTACCGGCATCATCCAGAAAGCAGGCCACGTGCCTTTCGCCCGCCGGAACGCGTATTCGTGCGGCTATATAGCCATACTTCCAGCCTGTATTGCGCTTGCCATATATGCGTCCGGAGTAATATTGATTGATTGATTTTTACGCGCGATAATAGAAAGATAGCCGTCCTTTACATCAATAAGCTTTTTGTCCGGCATAGCTTTCTGTACCTGGATAAATTTGCTTTTCGTTGTTAACACGGCCCGCAGCCCAGTTCTCAATAGTCCAGTCGGGCGAGAGCGTTGTACCGTTAAACTCATCATGCCACACCAGATGGTAGCTCGGCAGGACCCCGTAATGAATCAACCTCAACGGGCGTTCTACCCCCGATTGCCTTACAGGGATGTAAAGACGGCGTGTTCCCTGACTTCACAACTATGTTGCCCGTACGAGCCCTCATAGCCCGTATTGGGCTTTATTTTCACATTTATCGTACCTGTATTTTTTTGTTGGTACCATTAGTGGTTATCGTCACCCAGGCACTGCATGAATCATCGGTAAAAGCCGTCCATTCACGCTGTGTGGTTACACTGATAGTTTTGTGAAGAGGCCGTATTTGCTGCCCTGTATGGCATTGACACTCGCCGTAATGCCTTCGCTCGAAGGCTGAAATATGCCATTGTCGCCGTTGTCACGTCCTCCACACGCTGCCAGCACAAAGAGCGAAAGAAAGAGCGTAAGCAATGATATTTTTCATAATCATTCTTGTTTAAATAGAAATATAGCGGTTAAAGCGCTGTTTTTTTGTAATATAATATGGCTTGCCGACACTATGTATCAGCCTGACAGCCTCCGAAATCGAGCACAAGTTCAAGACTTGCAGCAGCTCCATTGGGAAGCGTAACGGCAGGCACCTTAAGCGTATACTCTTCATACGGACGCAAAGTAACCTCTTTTTGCGAACAGGAAATTGTCGCCCGAAGCCGTGTCGGTAAGCTTAACCATGAAAGTTCCACCCTTATCAGTGTTGAGCTTTGCAGCTGAAATCGTACTTCGTATTGGCTTCGCCCGCAATATCAGTAGTAATAAAAACACTGGGCCTGCCAGCGGTCAGAGGTGGCCCTGTGGCAGCACATACGAGAAGGTTCCGGCGTTGAAAGTCATCGCTGGATTGGCTATTTCGCGACCATCCCGGTGCGTAATAGTAGCGGGTAGTAAAGCCTGACGTACCACGGTCGTCGACGTGGGTTTTCCACAAATTAGACGTTGCGTTGTACACATATACCGTATGATCCTGTTCCTCGGCAGGCGCAACGATACCGTCGCACGCATGTTCCCTGCAAATCGATACGGCTTACTGTAACATCGGTACCAGCCTCATTGCCGCCAAAAATCAAGCACAAGCTTTTACGTTATTCATGTCAATACCAGGGCATATCGCTCTTGTAGAAGACGTAAGGTTCGTATGCTTTCAGCTTAATCACATCTACAAAATAGAATACATTATCGTCATCTTCCTTCACCAATTTCACCGTAACGCTGTTATGATCCTTTGTAGAAAGGAACTTCGCAGAGAAGTCGTAGCGGGTAGATGAGTTCGTGGTCATATTGGTATGGAACATACATTGTGCCTGCCATTGCTGTGTAGTGGCCTGTGGAAAACTAAAGGTATACGAGTTTCCATTGGCAGTAAAGCCGGGAGCTGCAATCGGTGACCACCCCGGAGCATAATAGAAGGTGGTATTGAATGTGCAGTTTTTCCACATATTACAGTTGCTATCGGCATTGAAACCCTGAAAGCCTTCCTGTCCGCTTGTAAGAATAAAAGTGCCACGAAATATTCTTATTGGGATTGTCATAAACCAAATCAAGCTGTGTGGCTGTAATGTTTTCCACACGGAAGCGCGGCTCATTATACTGGGCATCGGCCGAGATATAGGGAAAGAGCGTGTGCGCAGGCAGAACCAGATAAAGCGATGTTCCCTCCACCTCAAAGCGATAATCAGCAGTCTGCACGCTTGCAGCAGTGGTGTAATCGCTGCCCGAGTGAGGATTGTTACCATAGCTTGCATCCTTGTTTACATAAACGGTACCGCTCGTTCCCGGGTCATAGGTATAGCCTTTTTCGGTTGAAAAGGTAAGACGGTCGTCATAAAGTCCGAACGATCCTTTCTCATTGGGCTGGGCAGAATACCAGCTATTGCCCGTTGTTCCATAAGGACCGCAGGCAATATGGCCCGCAACGCTGCTGGCAATACGCCATTCCTTCTTCTTTCCACTGTTTTCAGAGCCTCCTGCCAACAGGTTATAGTACTCGGTCAAAATTAACTATTGAGTTATTGATATGGAAAGTAAGCGTATCGGTTCCGTCGCTTATGCCGTTGCGGTTACCTACGCGATAGGGAATCTTATAATCGCCGGCAACGGTAAAGATAACCGTCTGGCCGTTGACAGTAGAATAGGTTGTATTGTTTCCCTGGGGCAAAAAGCCATATAGGATATTGGCCTTTGTTATCGAGATAAAAGGTTACTCCGTTTGTTGTCTGGTCAACCTCTACGTGTGCTTTCGCCTCAGTTACTGAAGGAATACCGCCTTCATCCGGTCCGTCAAAATCTTCAGGTGAACAGCTTGCCAATGCAAAGACTGCAAGCGTCAGGGCAAAAACCAGCCTTCAGCACAGAGCAACCACCATATATTTTCTTCAAAATTGTTTTCATATCACGAAATTATTTATGATTGTTTTCTATTGTCAGGGCTTAATAATTATGCTGTACAAGGCCACCTTGCGCAGCGTCAATTTCACTCTGTGGTATAGGAACGTACTTGCGGTTCTGGCTCCATGTGTTCTTACGGAAACCGTTAGCATCGGGGACCAACGTTGTTGCGGCCTTGCCTGTACGTACTAAATCCCAGTAGCGTTTGCCCTCACCCATGAACTCTAAGTCCCTTTCGTTGATGATATTATCAATGTTTGCCGCACGGTTATCAGTTAAACCGGCACGATGATGCACCATATTGAGATACTGTTGTGCATCTGCAAGGCTTCCGCCCGTGCGCACAAGCAGTTCGGCTGCATTCAGCAAGGTTTCGGCATAGCGGTATATTCGGAGGTTGTTATTGTAGTTGGCGTCGGTAGCTCCTGCAATATTCTGCAGGTTGGCACTGCGTGCAATATACTTGTTAAGCCATAACCCTGTGTCTTCATAGCGCGGTTTGTAAGAACCTGCAGCAGGCTGATAGCATGTGGCATCGCGGCGAACGTCGCCCGTTTTAAACTTATTGTAAGCCTCAACACGCACGGGAGCAGCGCCCCATCCGTTGTCAACGCCATCGGCTGACACGCCTCCTTCGGGACTGATTATACGTGGAAGCCACGTCCCGCCAACGTTACCTACACCACCATCATAGGCTCTTTTTGCCGTTGGGTCCATCGGTATAGTTAATCTCTAAAATGCTTTCCTTCGACCATTCGCCGTTGCTTGTCCAGATGTTGGCATAGTTAGGGGATTAAGCTCATACTTGCCGCTGTTGATAATTTCCTGCATATATTGCAGTGCCCTCGCATAGCGAGTATCATCATTCTGGTACATCACCATCTCAGCATACAGCATATAAGCCGTTGCCTGACTGATGCGGCCGAGGTTGGAATCGTCCCATTGCATGGGCAGAGCATTCAATGAAATGGCACTCTCAAGGTCGGTTATTACCTTATTATATACGCTGTCGGGCGAATATTGCGGGCAGGGTATAAAGGCGCCCTGAGGTTCTCCATGTATACAGGTATGTAGCCATAGAACTTCCAAAGCTGGCAGTAATAGAAGTCGCGAAGCACCTTAGCTTCGGCCGTAAACAGGCTTTTTCTTTGACGCGTCAAGCTTTATTTCCCCAGATTATTGATGTAAGCAAAGAACGTCATTTGAGTTCTTAACGCCAATATAACACTGTTTCCAAATGCCATCGAGCGTGTGCAAAGGGTCGGCCTTATAGTCCTCCAGTGGTGCCAATATGAGTAGTCATTGAGGTCGGCACCACCAGCCCAGAAGTTGTCTGCCATCACTTCGCTGCAGATATTTAAGGGATTATATGAAGCCCCATTCCAGTCAAAGAGACGCATGGGTTGGTAAGAGGCACCCACAGACTCGTATAAATGTGCATCAGATGCGAAATATTCTTCCAGCGTTGTTTTTTGTACCAGGTTCTACCTCGAGGAACGAATCCTTACAGCTGGTGAGGGAAAGTGCAGCAAAAACAGCTGCTGCGATTCCAAGTTTATTTAATATTTTCGTTTTCATAACTGTTTCGTCGTTAATCTTAAAACATGTTTCTTGTGATATGTCAGAAGCCCACATTCACACCAATCATGAGGGTACGTGCCTGCGGATACACGCCATAGTCAACCCCTAATGAGGTACCTCCTGAAGAAATTTCGGGGTCGAAACCGTGATATTTTCGTAAAGGTAATCAGGTTTTCAGCCGATACATACACGCGAAGACGGTCGATATAGTATTTATTAATCAGTTTTCTGGGAATTGAATAACCCAATTGAATATTCTTCAAACGGAAGTAACTTGCGTCAGAAACAAACAGATCGGACGACAGCCAGTTGTTATGTGTATCGACCGTACAGAAGCGAGGATACTTGTTACTCGTACCTTCTCCCGTCCATCTGCCAAGCATCCAGCTCGGCAAATTGGCTTTAGAGATGTCGGTTCTACGTGTGGCATCAAACACCCGGCACCAGTAACGCCCTGCCACATCATCGAAAAGTCGAAGCCACGCCAGTCAGCATTGAGGTTGATACCGAAAGTCCAGTCGGGCATTCCCTTACCAATTTTCGTCATATCACCATCCTGAGTAATCTTCCCGTCGCCGTTTACGTCAACAAATCGCACGTCACCGGGAACGGCATTAGGCTGAATCAATGTGCCGTCGGCGTTCTTATAGGCACGCACTTCATCCATATTCTGGAATACTCCAGCCGTTTTATATCCGTAGAAATAAGGGAAAGGCTGTCCGTTTTGTGCACGGGTGATGGTGCCTACACCCTGAAAATTATCATAGTTCAGGTAGCCCGTGTCGTTGCCTAAGTTCACAACCTTGTTCTTTAAATAGGCTGCATTGCCCTTGATATGGAAATGAGCATCGGCAATGTGCCATTTATAGCCCACCTCAAACTCCAGTCCACTGTTCTCCATTTTGCCCACATTACCGATAGGACGTGCCGAGCCGACATATTGAGGAACGGGTATTTCCATCAACATTCCGCTGGTAGTTTTATTAAACCAGTCAACAGTAAAGGTAAGAGCCTGATTGAAGAAGCCGAAGTCGATACCGAAATCGGCCTGCGAACTTTCCTCCCATTTCAGGTCGGGATTAGCTAATCCGCCTGCCTGTGTACCGATAATTTCAGTGTTATTGCGCCCAAAGAGCACGTTATGATTGCCTTCTGTATAGACGGCATAACGGAAATTACCAATGTTTTCATTGCCATTCTTACCCCAGCTAAAGCGTACTTTCATGTTGCTAAGCCAGTTACGGGTCGACTCCATAAACTTTTCGTTTGTTACATTCCATCCTAATGAGAACGAAGGAAAGGTGGCATAGTGGTTATTTTCGGCCAAAACGGCTCGAACCATCGCGACGTAAAAGTTACCCTCGGCCATGTAGCGTTCGTCATAGTTATAGCTTTGCACGGGCAAATAAAAGCCAGTGTTGCTGTGTCGTTAGGGCCCGCCATAAACACTTATATCATTATTTACTGCCATACCCGTTGCATAGTCGATATAGGGCTTTCGTGCATCAACGGGATAGTTTCTACTGCCTCCAAGATACCAGCCTGTTGACTTTTTAGCCGATTGTCCCAGCACAACGTTTACATGATGCTTGTCAAACTGACGTTCCCATGTAAGCACATTCTCCAGCTGCCAAACCGTATAACGATTGCTTTGAGCATTTACAGAAGGTTTGATGGCGAGGTTATTGCCCGACAAATAATAACGAGGTGTATAACCGTTATCCACACCATTAAACGTAATATCGGCACCGTATGAAATACGATAGGCCAGTCCCCACCCACATTCAGGTTAGCACCAAAGTTGGCTACAAACTTATGTACCCACGTTGGCGCGCTGGGGAGGTTGAGCATAGCCAGCGGATTGTTCATCTCATGGAAGTCGGCACCCGGTGTATAGAACAAATTGCCTGCGGCATCATATATTGGAGTATAGTTGTAACTTGGCAATACCTGTCTGCGGATCAGGTAGCCGTTGCTGCTTGCATACGTGAAATTTCGGCAGCCCGGCCAGTAACGTCAGATGATAGTATCGATACGGGCAGCATAGGAGACAATCACAACCGCCGAACCAAGGATTGAACCCCACTGCGAATTGGCTTCATGCTCGTACTTTTTATTCGTGCATATGAAAGGTTTTGATGATTTTCGAGCTTGTTTAACCACTCGCGCTCCTTCGTCATATCAAATAAGGTGTACTTCGTATTGCTGCGGAGGGTAAGACGCCGGTAGTTAGACTTGCCAAAAATTACCGCCAACAATACCTTCCTGGTTATTGTAACCCATCGACAAATAGTAGTTAATCCGGTCGGAAGCACCACTTACATTCACCTCGTGATTGACCATAGGGGCGTTGTCGTTAAACACTTCCTTTCTGCCAGTCAGTGCCTTTTCCAAACGAATAAGGGTCAGCATAGATGGGTGATAAGCCTGAATTGACCGCGCCTTCATTCATCATCATAACGGCATACTGTGTAGCGTTTAAAAACGCTGCGTTTATGCCATGCAGCTTCTGCCAGCCATAAGCGAAATTGTAATTAACACTCACCTTACCTTTGGTGCCTCCTTAGTTGTAACCAGCACAACACCGTTGGCAGCGCGTGCACCATAGATAGCACCCTGATGCGGCATCCTTCAATACTTCAATGCTCTCTATGTCGCTGGGGTTGATATAATCAATATTACCTTCCACCGGCATTCCATCCACAATATAGAGCGGATCCGAGTTATTGATAGTACCAATACCACGTATTCTCACGCGTGCGGCAGCACCGGGCTGCCCCGATGATGATGTTACCGTTACACCGGCAGCCAATCCTTTCAGTGCGTTATCCATACGCATGGGTGCTGCTGCTGCCAAATCCTTTGGCATCAACCTTGGCAACAGCCGCCGTTACAACGCTCTTTTTCTGCGTGCCGTAGCCCACAACTACCACCCTCGTTCAGCGATTTCTGGTCTTCTTTCAGCGTGATTTTCAAATTCTGTCCGCCTGCGACTTCCGTAGTTATAAAGCCTACGTAAGATATAACAAGGTGTGCACCCTCGTTACCTTTAAAGGCAAACTTACCGTCAATATCGGTTACAGTGCCACGCGTACTTCCCTTTTCCACAACAGAAGCACCAATAATAGGCTCGCCTGTCTCGTCTACGACCGTACCCGATAGCTGATAATTCTGGGCATGCGTCACCACAGCAAACAGAAGAGATACCAATAAGGTAATGAATCTTGTTTGGTTCATACGTAATAAAAATTTAGATTTATTGTTTAATAATCAGTTGAAGTTATCCGATTTTGTGGTTTTCTTATCCTGTGTTCATGCATATGGAACAATGCAAAAATTATATAAAAAGACTATCATAAATACTTTTTCTCCTTAAAAAGTGGAACAATTAAGATATAATAAAAAGCAAACTTTTAATAATCAGACTGTTACTATAAATTGATTTATATCAAAAAGTGAATTAAATAACTTGAAATAAGTATATGAAAAGAAGCTTTTTACTCTTTACTATCCATTTATTTCATCATTTCAAACCACACAAAAACATATTCAATATCAGCTTTCTGCTTTTTACCTTATATATTATACCCGGCCACTTACCTACATTAACCTGACAAAACAGTGGTGTTATGTAAATTTATATAGGTTATCTGATACTTTTTCGTACCTTTGTATCGTTATCACGATAAATAATAAACCTTTTTACTAACATGACATCAGCTTTCAAAAACTGCTGGTTGCAGTATTCCTGCTTTCAGGAAGCCATGCGGCAATGGCTCAAACCGCATTTTCAAAAACATTTTTCCCAAACCCATTTCAAAAACCTGTTTACCCTCGATGCTACCAAAAGCATTGACCAGCGTGTAGAAGATGCTCTCAGCCGAATGACGCTTGATGAGAAGATTGCTGTCATCCATGCGCAGAGCAAATTCTCGTCTCCAGGCGTAAAGCGTCTGGGCTTACCCTGACTTCTGGACTGACGATGGCCCTCACGGAGTACGTCCTGATGTGTTGTGGGATGAATGGGAACAAGCTGGTCAAAGTAACGATTCGTGCGTAGCTTTCCCTGCTTTAACCCTGTCTCGCTGCAACATGGAATCCCAGTATGGGTTGGCTTTACGGCCGCAGTTTAGGCGAGGAAGCCCTGTACCGTGGCAAGAATATGATTCTTTGCCCAGGCGTAAACATCTACCGTACACCCTTAAACGGACGTAACTTTGAGTATATGGGCGAAGACCCTTTCCTGGCTTCTGTGATGGTTGTTCCGTATATTCAGGGGCTGCAATCGAACGGCGTTGCAGCGTGTGTTAAGCATTATGCCCTGAACAATAACGAGGTAAACCGACACACGACCAACGTTATCATCAGCGACCGCGCCTTACACGAAATTTTACCTGCCAGCTTTTTAAGGCTGCCGTTACCAAGGGTAAGGCATGGGATTAATGGGTTCTCACAACCTCTATAAGGACCAGCACAACTGCCATAACGATATTTTGTTGAACCAAATACTGAAGGGTGACTGGAAGTTTGACGGCGTAGTGGTAAGCGACTGGGGCGGTGCACACGACACTGATCAGGCTATTAAGAATGGTCTTGATATGGAATTTGGTACCTGGACCAACGGTCTTTCAGCAGGAAAAGCCAAGGCTTACGATGCCTCATCACCCTGGCCGATGCCTACAAAGAGGGCATAAAGGCTGGCAAAATACAGCGAGAAAGAGCTTAACAACAAGGTGCGCCGCGTGTTGCGTCTCTTCTTCAGAACCACAATGGCTAAGCACGAAAAACCACGGCTTTCTTTGCTCTGAAAGTCACTATGATGCCGCAAAGGCCATTGCCGAAGAGGGCATTAGTGCTGCAAAACAAGGGCAACGTGCTGCCTTTATATGGCGGGCTGACAACGATAAAGCCCATGGGGCAACAGAATGATATTGCAAAAAGAAGCGAGAGGTATTGGTTGTTGGCGAGAACGCTATTAAGATGATGACCGTAGGCGGCGGCTCTTCGTCGCTGAAAGTACAAAAAGGAAATTTCGCCGCTTAAAGGCCTGAAGACCGCCTTCGCGGTTTTTTGCCGACGTGGTTTATGAACGTGGATATGTAGGTGATACTACGGGCAACTACAACGGTGTAAACCACAGGACAGAACCTTAATGACAGCCGTTCGGAAGCTCGGCTGATTGAAGATGCCGTAAACAAGGCCCGTAAGGCTGATTACGTAGTGGTGTTTGGCGGACTGAATAAGAGCGATCATCAGGACTGTGAAGACACCGACCGCCAGCAATACGGCTTGCCTTACGCGCAGGATAAGCTGGTAGAGGCCCTCGCCCGTGCCAACAAGAACCTTGTTTTCGTCAATATTTCGGGCAACGCTGTGGCTATGCCGTGGAAGGATAAGGTAGCAGCCATCGTACAGGGATGGTATATTGGTTCGGAGGCCGGAGAAGCATTGGCCTCTGTTCTCGTTGGCGACGCCAACCCTTCAGGCAAACTCCCTTCACGTGGCCGGCACGCTGAACGATGTTGGTGCCCACGCACCGAACACTTACCGGGTACATGGCGTGCCGATAAAAAGATAATCGACGAAGAATACAAAGAGGGCATCTACGTAGGCTATCGCTGGGTAGACAAGAAAAAGACGCATCCGCTCTTCGCTTTCGGCCATGGCTTAAGCTTATACCACCTTTAAACTTTCTAATATTCGCCTTGACAAAAACCCGTGCTTCGCGGTGACGACAGTCTCACAGTTACGGTAAATGTGCGCAACACAGGCACGCGCGAGGGCAGCGAAGTGGTGCAACTCTACATCCATGCCAACAAGTCTGCTGTTGACCGTCCGTACAAAGAGCTGAAAGGTTTCGCCAAAGTTAGTTTGAAACCAGGCGAGGCACGCGATGTGAATATTAAGATAGCTGATGGCGATTTGGGGTATTACAGCCAAGCTGTAAAGGGTTGGGGCAGATGAGCCTGGCATGTACACAGCCCCTTGTTGGCAACGCATCCGACAATATTACGCTAAGCAAAAACATTCAGCTTGGCATCGGTTGCACCTATCGCGGTAACCCGTTAAACAACAGAATATATTAGCAATACAGCCTTTATAAAGGCTGAATGATAAGCATAAAAGCAGCCATCACGGGCTGCTTTTATGCTTTTATTTATATCTTTGCACTGCTAAACCACACTTATACTTATTAAAAACAGCATATTGCCATGCAAAATCATCGACTTCAAGCCCATGCAGCCGTACTCCTGGCAAACATTATCTTCGGCCTTGGTGTGCCTGTAACCAAACTGTTGCTCGACCAATGGGTATCGCCTATGGCTTATATGGCAACACGATGTTTGGGTGCAGCTGCCATCTTCTGGCTTATCTCCCTCTTCCTACCGCGCGAAAAGGTAGCACCACGCGACCTTACTGTTATCATTTTTAGGGAGGATTATTGGGTATCGTGGTGTCGCAAAACGCTCACGGCATGGGCCTTAACTTTCACCACGCCCGTTTACTTTTTCGCTCATCGCTACGCTTACACCCGTAGCTACCATGCTTTGTGCAATCCTCTTCATAGGCGAAAAATATCGGCACGCGGCATCGCAGGCGTCGTACTTAGCGTGGCCGGAGCCATGCTCATGGTGTTTATTGGGTGGCAAGGCGGCTCGGGAAAGAACGACCTTTTAGGCATTGGTCTTACTATATTAAGTATGCTCACATGGGCCGTTTACCTCATCATTACGCGAAAGGTATCGGCTCGTTATACGGCCGTTACACAAATGAAGTGGGTGTTTCTCGCCTCAGCCGTAGCCGTACTGCCCTTTTCATGGACCGACTTACAGAGCGCGCCCTGTACAGCACCGCCACACAGTGGAGCGGCTTAGCCGAAATGGGCTTCATCGTTGTGTTTGCCACCGTAGCCGGTTACTTCGCCATTCCGTTTGCCACGCGCTGTCTGAAGGCTACCACCGTGAGCGTTTATACCAACCTGCAGCCTATTGTGGCCTCGCTTGTAGCCATAGCGATCAGTCAGGATGTGCTGACATGGGACAAGCCCGTAGCCCTTATTCTGGTACTATTATGTCATGGCTTGTGACGAAATAAAACCTGCTTGCTTTTAATCCTATACTCCCATTTGCAAAACCTTATATTGCCTCTTTACAACAAGATTACAAGATGTAATTTTGTAAAGATAATTCTGAATATTTTTACCTCTTCAAAACAAGGTGAAATAGAAAAAGCTATATACGAATAGTATTCTGATGGCTGTAAACCTGCATTCCTGCGATTATTTTTTTCACGATTATATCGTTACTCATTCCTCCTTACAACCTGACAAAATCACAATATCGGCACTATTGTGTCACGATTACATCGTAAAAGGCAAAAACCAATTACATCGTAAAGACGAGACGATTACGACGTAAAGGTCAGACCATTACATCGTAATTGTGACACAATAGTGCCGTAATTGCAAATACCGCACACTGCAAGTCACGCCTGTAAGCACTGATGAAATGGATTTTTGCGAAAAATCTCATTTTATTGTGCATGTTCCACGCGTTTACGCCGAAAAGGTGGCATAAAAACACCAGAAAAAAAGGGATAAAAACAAGGTGGAGCTACATAACATACTGATAAACAGATGGTTGCTTATAACACCCATAATTCGCGTGTATGTAAGCAAAGCATCACCTTACTGAAAATATTGCAGCCACAGGAGGCAAAAACGTAAAATTTTTCATGGTTTTTTCCTCTACAGTTTAAAATCTAATAGGGACATTATAAATAACACACACAGGCTTTCCATTCTGCCTTCCTGGAATCCATTTTTGGCATTAATTTCACCAGGCGTATTGCCTCCCTATCGAGCAATGGGTCAACACTCCAAACTACTAATGGATTTAAAATATTTCCCTCACAATCGACAACGAACTGCACTACAACGCGCCCCTCTATCCTGCTCTCACACGCTACGGAAGGGTATCTGAGGCTGTCGGCTATAAATTTCATCATTGCCGACTGCCCTCCTGGGAATTGGGGCATCTGTTCTACAACATGAAAAACCTTGCCACACGGAGTATCCGTATTCTGTGCACGGGCAGTTGTAAGGGTGGTAAAAACCCAGTATAAGAAAGAATAACAGCTTTTTCATTGTGGTTATATTTAATAAGTTCAAAAACTTCAGCATACTTATTTTATCATATCGCAAATATAATGTGAAATAATGTACAAAACAAGTATTTAATAACAAAAGCTTTCATATAAAAGCGAAAGAAACACAAAAACAAGGATTAAAAGAAATATACCCGACTGATTTTTACAGAAAATAAGGAGGCATAAATGTGAAAATATATTTATGCCCCTTAACGAAGTAAAAGTACTTTAATAATAATAAATGTGCAGGCTGAGTAGCCTTACATCTACAAGATTTTATATCTATACACCTTAAAGTTTAAATGTTATAGGAAGAGCGTACTTGACATTTATAGGCTCTCCATTCACCTTTCCTGGCTTCCATTTAGGCATGCGTTTGACAACTCTTAGTGCTTCGGCATCGAGCAACGGGTGCGCAGAACGTTCCACCGTTGATCAATAATACGCCCCTTTTTGTTAACAACAAAAGTAACTATCACGCATCCTCTATCTTATTTTTCTGTGCTTCGGCAGGATATTTGACATTATTACGCAGAAATTTCATCAGTTCTCCTGCCCTCCGGGGAATTGAGGCATCACCTCTACAATGTCGTACACTTTACCGCGGCTTTTTCGGTTTGCTGTGCACCAGCTGTTGCAAGAGCGGTAAAGCACAGCATAAGAATGAATAACAGTTTTTCATTGTTGTTTTATTGAACAGGTTTTAACATTTTCACTTGGTTTTGTTATGATGTTGCAAAATATATAGTAAAAACCGTCTACTATACAAGGAAACGGGACTATTAAAAACCTTTTACATCAGGCAAAAAGAACAAAAGGTATATTTCAGGCCTGTTAAACTGTACTGATGTTTATTTATTTTGCGATAAAACAAAATGATAAGACATGACAAAAATCCTGATTTTACGATTCCGATATACAAAAAATAAGAGGCCGCAAAACCAAAATGGTAGTGCGACCTCTTAACTACGTTAGTATGTTATGAAAAATTTGAGAGAATTAAAGCTTCACAGCTTCGTTGTTTTTGTTTTACTAAACATGATTTTATAGAGAAAGCATAGAAATTTTCATCATTGTAATGGCCTGCAGCTTTCAGGCTGCCGACATTCGCTTACTGGGCCTTTTTGGTAGGCATTGCCATACTTTGCTGCATGGAATCAACCTTGGCACTATCGTCCATAGCAACTGAAGTTCCCACATTCAGCTCGGGCTTGTAATAACCATCATAGCTGCTTATAGGGTCTTTCTGCTGACGAGCAAACGGAACCTGAACGGCATTGCCCAGCGTAAGCATAATAGCCACAACTGCAGCTGCCTTAAACAGTGGCTTTAAACGCTGTGGCATGGTGATAATATGCGCCTTGACCGGCGCAGTTTTCTCGATAGAAGCCATCAGCTTCTCGTCGAAATCGTCACCAAGTACATTTTTGTTCAGCATCCCGTTCTGCGTATAGGTAAAGAGGGCTGGTAGCATAAGTTCGGCTGGTATAGCCTCCTGACTGAAGAATGCACGTAATATGCCTCTTCCTCAACAGAAGTTTTCGCAGCGCCAATAGCGTTCCAATAACTGATTAATGTATTTATAGTCCATTGTTTTCTTGTTTCTATTGTTACGACGAATGTTGCTAAAGAAAGTTACATACCCTCTTTGTTTTTAACACTAATTAAATATAAAAGTTAAGTTGATAAGGACCTTATTATGCACTTATCACAAGAAAAACTGCTGTTAAAAGCTCCTGTCAAAGCTGTCGAGCTTTTCATAACGCTGCTTGATGGCTTGCCGCGCACGAAAGATATTCACCTTAACCTGCTCTTCTGTTGATACCCAAAATAAGGGCAATATCTTTGAGGTTTTTGCCCCTCAAAGTCGCGCAACTGAATACAACTACGCTGTTTTTTTCGGGCAGGCTGTCAACGATTTGACGAACCATATCCATCTGATCGTTGACAATGGTTTGTCGGAAAGGGTCGTTAGATGTGTCTATCTGGTCGGACCCTTTATCGTCTAACGTTTTTGTTTTTGATTATCATGACGCTTAATGCTGTCGAGAGAAAGATTACGGCATACCGTAAAGCAAAAAGCCCTCAATATTGTCAATCTGATCCCAGCTATCGCGTTTGTTCCATACCTTTATAAGCGTTTCTTGCAATATCCTCGGCTTCTGCCGTATTAAGCGTGATGCGAAGGGCAAGACGATACAGCTGATCTTTCAATGGAAGAATATCTGTGCGAAAGTTGAGCATGGGCTGATGTAGAATAAAAATAAAGCTTTTTGGTGGCGGACAAAATGGGAATTGCCTGCCCTTAAAACAGAATAAGGGCTACTCTAAATAAGTATATCCGTAAAGCCCCGAGCGGTAATTGCTGAGAAACTCCTTACCTTCTTCGAGCGAGAGCTTGCCCTCCTTTACACACTTTGTAACCCATTGTTCTATCTGACGGACCAGTTTTTAGGGTTGTATTGTACGTATTCGAGTACCTCTTCAACCGTTTCGCCATCAATAATCTGGTCAATATGGTAGGTATCGTCTTTGACAGAAATATGCGCTGCATTTGTATCGCCGAAGAGATTGTGCATGTCTCCGAGTATCTCCTGATAAGCACCTACGAGGAATACTCCAATATAGTAAGGTTCGTTTTTCCGCAAAGCGTGTACGGGAAGGACGTTAGAGAGCGTTCCCTCCTGCAACAAAGTTCGATATTTTTCCATCTGAATCACAGGTAATATCCTGCAAAAGTACAGTTGCGTGACGGGCGTTCGTCGAGGCGTTGCAAAGGCATGATGGGGAACAACTGGTCGATACCCCAGCAGTCGGGCGGGCTTTGGAAAAGTGAAAAATTACAGAAATACTTATCGGCAAGGAGCTTATCGAGCCCTCTTAATTCGTCGGGGATATGCTTCATACCACTGTAAGCCCGTTGATTTCGTGACAAACGCTCCAGTACATCGCTTCTATCTCTGCACGTCGTCTTTAAGTTAATCATGCCGTGCGAAGAGATCAAGACTGTCTTCGCGTATTTGCTCGGCGTCATGCCAGTCTTCGAGCATGGTCTTTGGCGTGAGATTACACCATGATTTCATACAAACTTAACCAATTTATGCGTCGGTAGGCTTCGCCTCAAACCCCTCAGGCATCACAGGTAACGATGCTGCACCAAGCACATCGAGCACAAGAACCGAGTGGTGAGCGGCCAGAGAACGTCCGCTCTCTGTAATAATATTGGGATGAGGAATACCATTTCGATTGGCCACATCGGTGAAAGAGTAGACACAATCGTTAATATACTCTTGTATAGAATAGTTTACAGAGCTCTCCGAATTGCTTGAACGGGTGCCGTCATAGTCCACACCGAGTCCGCCTCCACAGTCTACATACTCGATGTTATAACCCATTTTTCCGAAGGTTTACATAATATTGACCTTGCTTTCGGTAAGGGCGTTTTGTATACGCCTGATCTTCGTAATCTGGCTGCCAATATGAAAGTGAATGAGCTTCACACAATCGTGTAAGCCAACCTCATCCAGCTTATCAAACGCCTGCAATAGCTCGGAAGAGGTAAGCCTCGAACTTCGATGCGTCGCCACCACTCTCGGCCCATTTACCTGAGCCTGAAGAAGCAAGCTTGATGCGAATGCCCAGATTAGGCTTTACATTTAAGCGTTTTGCAGCCTTGGCAATGACATCAATTTCATTGAGTTTTTCAACAACAAGAAAAATATGCTTGCTAATTTCTGGGCGCAAGCATAGCCAGTTCGATATAGTTTTCGTCCTTATAACCGTTGCAGATGATGAGAGAATCGCTCTTGCATTGCACTGCAATTACAGCATGTAACTCGGGTTTTTGACCCGGCCTCTAATCCCAAATTAAACTTACGTCCGTGCGAAATGATTTCGTCAACAACGGGCTGCATCTGATTCACTTTGATGGGATAGATGATAAAGCTTTTCTCCTTTGTAGTTGTATTCCTTGGCTGCTAAAACATGAAGCCATTTTCTCGATGCGATTGTCCAGAATATCGGGAAAACGAAGCAATACAGGGTCGTGACATCACGCAAAGCCAGCTCGTCTATAATCTGCGGATGTCTATTTTAACATTGTTTTTGCTGGGGTTCACATAAACATTACCATTCTCGTTAATGCCAAAATAAGATGTTCCCCACCCATTTATATTGTAGAGTTCTTTAGAATCTTCAATAGTCCATTTCTTCATTTGTCAGCTTTCTCTTCTAAATGCTTTATATTTTAAACAGTATCATCAGTAGTTGTATTCTGAATAACCAGAAACTATATTCCATACTTTCGGATATTACATGCAAAAAGACGATAGTTGTATTTTCGAATCATCTGAGATTATATATCGAGTTGTTCACGAATTTGCGACACGGTTATCTTTACTTTATCGTAATTATCCATGAGCGATACATCTATAATATGCTTCGCCTGGCTATAAAAGCTTTCGCGTTGAGCCAGCTGTTCACCAATGAAAAGCTCCACTTCTTCATTTGTTTTGTTCAGCAAGAGCGGACGAATAGTCTTACCCATCCTCAAAATGTGCGGAAAGAACGTCAGCCCTGCACTTCAGATAAACGCTCTCTCCTGTTGATTAATATAACCGATATTGTCGAAAAACAGGGTGTTCCGCCACCACAGCTAATAATAACATTCTCAAATTCGGCGACCTCATGGAGCAAATTACGTTCTATTTTGCGAAAACCTTCCTCACCTTTCTCCTCAAAAATCTGATGGATGCTTTTGTGCATTCTGTTTTCAATGTACCAGTCGAGATCAGTAAACGGGAGATTAAGCTCACGGGAAAGCACCTTGCCTACGGTAGTTTTTCCCGATCCCATATAGCCAATAAGGATGATTCGCGATGGCATCATTTCCCGCCTCTCCTGGTTTTTGGTCTCAGGTGCCTTCTTAATGATTTCCATACATTCGGCATATTCCATGTTACCTGCCAGAGCTTTCTCCTGAAGTTTCTTGTCAATATGATAATTCTTTCCTTCGTATGACAGGCAGTGGCCATAGCGTCCCTTTAATAATTCCAGCTTCGAATCTTCGTCAAATGATTTAATATGCCGTTCTTTTTCCTGACGACGCTTCTCTTCTATCAGTTCAACAGCAGCGTCAAGGCTCACCGTCATGGGGTCAATGCCCTTAGGAAGTGACACATATTTCTTGTTGTGTAAGATGTAAGGACCAAATCTTCCAACCCCTACACTAACTTCGGTTTCTTCATAATTACCAAGAGTCCGAGGCAGTTTAAATAGCTCCAAAGCCTCATCAAGGGTAATGGTTTCGATGCTTTTATCCTGGGCAACTGCGAAAAAGCGCGGTTTCTCCTGGTCATCAGCTGACCCGATTTGGGCAACCGGACCAAACCTTCCTATCTTTTCACATATACGGGTTTACCTGTTTTTGGATCAAGCTCCAAGCTCACGTTCACCGGCCTTATGTTCTGATTTTTGCTGAATAACCTGCTCTACAATGGATCGAACTTGTCGTCAAACTTACGCATCATGTCCTTCCACTCTTCTTTTTCCCTCGGCTATTTGGTCAAACTGGGTTTCTACTTTTTGCCGTAAAATTAAAGTCCATGATGTCGGGAGAAATTCTTTTGAAGGAAATCGTTCACAACAATTCCTATATCGGTTGGCAATAGTTTTCCTTTTCTCAGAACCTACCATTTTCTTTCTTGTTACGCGTGGTAACAGAGTTTCCTTTCAACATATTGATAACATAAGAACGCTCTTCTCCCTTCCTATCACCTTTTCTGAACGTATTCACGTTGCTGAATAGTTGAAATGGTAGGAGCATAGGTAGACGGGCGTCCAATGCCCAATTCTTCCATCTTATGCACCAGACTTGCTTCTGTATAACGTACCGGACCTTGTGAGAAACGCTCGGTCGACACGATCTCTGTGCGCTCTAACTTATCGTTAATATGAAGTACAGGCAGCGTATATGCCCTCATCTTGTGCAGAGGACGACTCCTCATCCATCGATTCACGATATACTTTTAGGAATCCGTCAAAGACGATAACCTCACCATTTGCTACAAATTTCTCTTCGGCTCCATCAATATCAATCGTAACCGTTGTTTTTCTCAATCTGTGCATCTGCCATCTGTGAGGCAATGGTCTCGTTTCCATATCAGATCGTAAAGACGGCGTCCTGACTGGTCCATTCCTGCCCTTTGGTATCGGCAAATGTGGGGCGAATAGCTTCGTGTGCCTCTTGTGCGCCCTCTTGGAATGTGTATGGAACTTTCGGGGATTACTATATTCAGCACCGTAATTTTCAACGATTTCCTTCTTACAAGCACCAATAGCAAGCGATGAAAGATTTACGCTATCGGTACGCATATACGTTATACGTCCGCTCTCATAAAGACGTTGAGCCACCATCATTGTTTGAGAAACGGTGAACCCTAAAGCTTACGTGCAGCTTCCTGCTGAAGGGTAGAAGTGGTGAAAGGTGGTGCCGGCACACGCTTTAAAGGCTTCTTTACAATATTGTCAACGACAAAGGAAGCGTCCTTACACTTCTCCAAAAAGGCCAGAGCTTCATCATGGGTGCTGAATCGCTTATCAAGCTCGGCCTTAACCTCTTTGTGGCTACCCTCGTCACCAGTTACAAAGAAAGTGGCATTGATACGATAATAGGGTTCACTCTTAAACGATTGTATTTCACGTTCACGCTCAACTATAAGCTTCACGGCTACGCTTTGAACGCGTCCGGCCGACAGTGCGGGCTTAACCTTACGCCAAAAGTACAGGCGAGAGCTTAAAAGCCCACAAGGCGGTCAAGAATACGCCTTGCCTGCTGGGCATTAACCAAATCCATGTCAAGATGACGGGGAGTTTCTATGGCTTCTAAAATAGCAGGCCTCGTTATTTCATGAAATACAATTCTGCTTGTTTTAGCCTCTATCAAAGCCCTAAGACCTCACAAATATGCCAGCTTATAGCCTCTCCTTCACGGTCTTCATCGGATGCAAGCCATATCTTTTTTGCAGCCTTGGCATTCTTTTTCAGTTCTGCAACAATCTTCTTTTTTTCCTCGGGTATCTCGTAATAGGGGTTCAGGGTCGCCTCGTCTATACTTAATTCTTTCTTCTTCAAATCACGAATATGACCATACGAAGACATCACCTTTAAAATCTTTTCCAAGGAATTTTTCAATTGTTTTTGCTTTTGCCGGACTCTCTACAATCACTAAATTATCTTGCATCTTGTCGCCTTTTTATGATTAAATGGGTAACAAAAAGTAACTAAATCTTTGTAGCTACATTATTATATAGTGATAAATTTTGTTTTTAATACTCGTGATTCTGTCAAAAATAAAGGTTCTGCATCGTTACGGTTTGTCGTGCTTATCTCATATTTTCATACAGTTTGAGTTTCAAAAACAAAAATACACAAAGAAAAACACGACAAATCTATATCAGAACCTGCCTGCGTCCAAACAAAAATGGCGAAAGATGCAACAAATCCAGTATTTTTACAAAGCAGAATACAACCTGAAAACGCACAGCAGCGAACGATATAATCAGGTATACAATATGCGTGGAATCAGAACCCTAAATAAGGAATAAATACTTTTACAACATAATGTGAAGACGGGTGAAAATATATATAAAACCAAAGAGTTTCGTCCCAAACAGGCCAGTATTTTTGCCGTTCCAGGCACAAAAAGGAAATATTGTCAGGAGAAAAGAGAATATAAAATATACAATAAGCATACCTCCAGGCGAGGCTTTATCGAAAGCCTCCGGATGGAAAAACAAAATAACCAGAACGACAACCGACCACCACGACTTTCGAAAAACGTGTAAAAGTGAGTATCCACACTGCCGGACGGCAATTCCAAGCCAGAAATATAATGAACAATTTAAAGCAACAAGCCCTGACAAGGACATCGCATAGTATAACAGGCCCAGTACTATCAGGCGTGAAAAATTCGTAGTTTTTATCCACCTGAACGTTACAAAGTATGAAAACCCCGCACAATATAAGCGTATGAAGATACCAGTAAGGCCCGAGCGGATTAACCAGCAACTTATTCAGAAACACCTGTAATGTCAAATTTTCCACATGGTCTTTTATCGGTAATATCGAAGCCATCCCCACGTATCCCGTCTCCATGATAACATAAGGTACGGCTAACCATAATATGGTTCTGCCATACTGCCGTACCGTTTTGCCTACTTTCATCAGATAACCAGATATAATCAGGAATCCCTGACATGTGAAAAGTATACACGAACTAGCTTTCAGATAAGGATAGCTGTCGGCGAAATAAGCCAGATGAAAAGCAATCATCAGAAGTATGAAAACAGATTTTAAATAATCTATTTCAACGATTCTTTTTCCTTCGCTTTTTGGGTGAATGTCTGCAAAAATTCATACGTCTGGCAATGGTCTGTAAAATATGATGTATCGTTTTACAAACGCTTATTTCTCCCAAACATTGTAATAATCATATCCTATTTTCGCCCCCGGGTCATGCGTTCCTTCGTTTCGTCCTCCATTTCCGGGAGCATTATCAATACCCGATACAGCCGTATTTCCATGCAACCTGCCCTGGTGAACCGGCAAGAATTGCATATTCAGGAAAGAAGATAATTGCGCTATTACAGGAAAAGACATACAGTTTTTCATTGGTTGTTAACAGGATAGTTCGGGTAATATTCAAATATTTCTCTTAGCAATAACATGCTGTTTTTAAACCTCCCCGTCGAATTTTTATAAACGAGAAAGCCTTCAGGCCACAAAAATACTAAACATTTTGCACACAGACACAACCCTTCTTTATTTTTTACACTTTTATATGCAGAATGAAGAGATTACCTGACAGGACACAGCCTCCGTGGCAACAAAACCCTGAAACCTGCATATTTTTGCCCGGATAACAATTTTTAAACAAACTACATATCATGTACAAATAAAGCATAATTCAGGCATAAATGTACGTAACAGGAACTAAATAATATGCCAGATATTGTCTAATCGGCCTATTTTGGCTACTTTTTGCACAAATATCTTTAGAGCATGACATACGATAAAATGGCTACCGACAGAAGCCGGGGACTGAATGACGATGAAATAATTGTACGCAGAAAACAGTATGGTGATAACGTCCTGACGCCTCCTCAACGCGTTTCTCTTTGGAAATTATACATTGACAAATATCGTGATCCCATCATTGAGATACTTATTATTGCTGCTTTTATATCGCTCGTTCTGGCCTTTATACAGAACGATTTTATCGAAACCGCCGGCATTTTTATAGCCATTTTCCTTGCCACAACAGTTGGTTTTTACTTTGAACGCGATGCTGAAAAGAAGTTTCGTGTGCTTACAGCGCTGAACGAAGACCAGCTTGTCAAGGTAAGACGAAATGGTAAAGTAACCGAGATTCCACGGCGCGACATCGTTGTGGGCGATGTGATATTAGTAGAAGTTGGCGATGAAGTGCCAGCCGATGCTGAACTTTTTTCAGCCATTAACCTGCAAATTGATGAATCAACACTTACGGAGAGCCTCTCGCCACGAAAGAAGTTCTGGACAATGACGCTACTGCCGCTGCCCAGCAACAAGATTTTTCGTGCGATCATACGCAGAAACCAGCTTCTTCTCAGCGAGGTACCTACCCCCAAACCTTATTCTTCGTTCAACGATGGTGATGAACGGCCACGGCGAAAGCCGTGGTTATTCGTGTAGGCGACAATACGGAAGTGGCAAGGTTACCATTTTATCGAATGAGAATACGCATGTTCAAACTCCTTTAAATTTGCAGCTAAACCGTCTGGCACGCCTTATTTCGCAAGCAGGTGCCTATCGTTGCCTTTGTTGCCTTTTATTGCTTTTTCTGGTACACGATATTCTTACAACAGTATATGGCACAGCCATGACTATTTAGGAATGGCCCAAATTGTGCTCAACTATTTTATGATGGCGGTTACCTTTAATTGTCATGGCCGTACCCGAAGGCTTGCCCATGGCCGTAAACCTTGACTGGCTTTGAACATGCGACGCATGCTAAAGTCGAACAATTTAGTTCGAAAGCTTCATGCCTCTGAAACGATGGGCGCTACCACTGTCATCTGTACCGATAAAACCGGAACGCTTACAGAGAACCGTATGAGCGTGTCATCAATGCTTCAGGCCGATGTTCCTGCAAAGGCAAAACCATCTGGATTTCGATGCAAAAAGCTGGAACAGGCTTTTTCTATAGTGGCGCTTGCCGTTAACACTACTGCCGAGCTTGACAACGGCAAGCCCATAGGAAACCCTACTGAAGGTGCGCTTCTGATGTGGCTGGAACAGCAGGGGACAGAACTACGAACAACTGCGAAAGGAATGTAAATTATTGAACAGAAGCCGTTTTTCAACCAATACAAAGTACATGGCACAACAGTTTCTGTGGACGATAAAAACCCTATCTTTTTGTAAAAGGAGCACCAGAAATTGTACTCCAGATGACGAATCTTTTCGGGCAACGACTGTCTTAAGGTAAAAGGAAACACTGCTTTCTTATCAGAAACAGCCATGCGAACGTTGGCCTTTGCCTGCTGTGAAGGATGTTTTTGCAATAACAATCTCATTTACCAGGCGGTTACAGGTATCGCCGACCCTGTAAGAAACGATGTGCCTGCAGCCGTCAATCAATGTCGCCAGGCAGGCATTGAGGTAAAGATGGTAACCGGCGACACGTCGGCAACAGCCATAGAAATAGCACGCCAGATAGGCATATGGCCTAAGAAGACAACGCTGAAGAAACAGAAAAAAACACGTAAAAGAGTGGCACATTACAGGACCTGATTTTTCGAATCTTACCGACGACGAAAGCCTATAAACGAGCCAAAACAGCTGCGCGTTATGAGCCGGGCCCGTCCTGCCGACAAGCAAAGGCTTGTTGGTTGCTTCAGAAAAGCGGAGAGGTTGTGGCGGTTACGGGCGATGGTACCAACGATGCACCCTGCATTAAAATTACGCGCATGTGGGACTATCTTTAGGCTCAGGGACGTCGGTTGCCAAGCAGCTTCCGACATCACTCTGCTTGACGACAGTTTCCATTCTATCGCAGCGGCGGTGATGTGGGGACGTTCTCTTTACAAAAATATTCAGCGATTCCTCTTCTTCCAGCTCGTTGTAAACCTCTCAGCACTGCTGCTTGTACTTGGCGGGGCGGTTATAGGTACCGAGATGCCTCTCACGGTAACGCAGATATTATGGGTAAATATCATCATGGATACGTTTGCAGCGCTGGCTCTTGCCTCGCTTCCGCCATCGCGTGAAGTTATGAACGAACAGCCCAGAAAGCCGTCAGCATTTATCATTACAAACAGCATGTGGCGTGGAATTATATTCTGTGGTACAAGCTTTTTATATTAATGCTGTTATTCCTAGTCTGGTGCGAACGTCACGGACAGGGGTAGTATCATTGACGTTCACGAGCTAACACTTTTCTTTACCACTTTCGTGATGCTGCAATTCTGGAACCTTTTCAATGCAAAAGCATGGGATCGGTACACAGTGCTTTCCGTCATTTCTGGCGCGACCGTGGTCTTGTGCTCGTACTTGTACTTATTTTGATCGGCCAGTGGCTCATCGTTACGTTTGGAGGACGTATGTTCCGTACGCTCCCCATGAGCTTAACCGAGATGGCTTGCCATCATCTTTGCAACAGGAACAGTAGTTTTGAGGCAGCGGCGAACTGTGGAAAGGGATAAACCGCATACGCCGAAAAACAAAAGCCTTATAGCACCTGGGGCGTAACAACAGGCCGGTATGTGATACCGTTTATGTTAAGCAGCAAGCTTTTCATACACGGTATTATACTGGTTAACTTACGTATAGCTAACGGATTATGCCTTATTTTATAATACCTTAACGCCATATTGCTACCCGCTTTCCGTAATATGGTTCATGGTTCGGCGGCCGTCAGCAGCGCGTACGGCGACCGTCGTACAACAGGTTTGACGGCCGTCAGCAGCGTGGCTGACGGCCGTCGAGCGTTAACAAAAACCGTAAACCCGGATACAAGATGGTAAAATGATAAGCACCATACACCATAAAGATTTAAACTTAAGCCCTAAAACTTCAGAACCCTAAAACACGAAACCATTTTCTTGTTATTGTTACGGTTTCTTCGTAACTTTGTCATGTAAACGGGGCTGCACGCCCCTATGGCCCATCATATAAACAGCGCGAGCAATGAAAACCATATATGTTGACAACCATACCCAGCTAAACCAAATGGCCTGCGTGGCAACAATAGGCTTCTTTGACGGGGTGCACCGCGGACATCAGTTTCTTATAGGTCAGGTGTCGCAAGCAGGCTAAGGCTGAAGGCATGGCTGCCATGGTTATTACTTTCGACCGTCATCCACGACAGGGTCCTGCACAACGACAACCAGCCTTTGTTGCTTACAACAACCACAGAAAAGCTGCGGTTGTTGGAAGAAACGGGTGTCGACATCGTGGCTGTGCTTCACTTTGACCGTGAAATGGCCTCGCTCACTGCCTGCAATTTCATGAAACAGGTACTGCTTGACAAGCTGAAAGTGCAGACGCTGATGATAGGTTACGACAGCCGTTTCGGTCGTGGGCGTACCGAAAGCTTCAACGACTATGTGCGCTACGGGCAGCAACTGGGCATTCGTGTTGTCCAGAGCGAAGCTTTTTCTATTACATGGCGAGCACATCAGCTCGTCTCTTATCAGGAAAGCTCTACTACGTGGCGACGTTGAATTTGCAGCCCGTTGCTTAGGCCGTCCCTACACGCTGGAAGGACGTGTAGTAAGCGGTTATCAGGAAGGAAGGAAATTAGGGTTCCCCACTGCCAATATAGACGTATCGCATTCAGGACGATTGGTGCCGTCCAACAGTGTGTATGCGGTAAAGGTAAACATCGCAGACAAGAATTGTGACAGGGCACCTTCAAAAACCTTTGAAGGCATGATGAACATCGGAATGCGTCCTACATTTGGTGGACAAGAGCGTACGCTTGAGGTAAATTTATTTAATTATGATGGCAATCTCTATTGCAGCGAACTGTCGGTAGCCTTTATTCATCATATTCGCATGGAACAACATTTCGACAATATTGGCTTGCTGGCTGCACAGCTGGCGCAGGATGAAAACCGGATAAAGAAACTTTTTGAACAAGATAAAGCAAATGAATAAAAACGTTCGTGACTTTTTTGGATGTCGTTTTCTACGTTATCGTCTTCTTTTTAATACAACTGTTCTTTATTTATTTCGTACAGTTTGTTGCTGCTTATATAGAGGAAAAGACGATTCATGATGCGCTGCAATGTCTGCAACAGGAACCTCGGCTAACAGGAAAAATGATGGCAGCAGTAAGCGTTCTCTTTGGTATGTTCAGCATTTGCTGGTTTTATATGGCGCAAGTGGACGCCCGTATCGCGTACCTGGATAGCTGGCAGGCCATGGTTTGTTTTGTTATGGGTAGCTGCGGCTGCGCTGGGTTCTATCCTGCCTTCTGAGTGGGTTATCGAGCAAATACAATATACCATGCCCAAAGCCATGGAACAATTGTTTGAAGATATTATGCGCGAACCGCTGGGATATGTGGCTATCGGCATTGTTTCGGCTGTGGCCGAAGAGGTGGTTTTCCGCGGTGCCGTACTGCGACGCTTGCTGGATATGAGTGACGAAAGGTGGCATTGGGCAGCCATTATCGCCTCGGCACTTATCTTTGGAGGCGTGCATGGCAACGTACCACAGTTTATACATGCAGCACTAATGGGGCTTATCTTAGGCTGGATGTATTACAGAACACGGTCGATTATTCCGGGCATTGTATTCCATTGTGTCAATAACACGGTGGCTTATGTAATGTTTAATCTTCTTCCACAGATGAACGACGGCAAACTTATCGATCTTTTCCACGGTAACGAACGTCTGATGTGGATGGGATTGTTTTTGCTCAATGCTCATCTTCCTGCCTGCATTGCTTCAGCTAAACCTGCGTTTAAAGCGGGCCGAATAACGCATCACACCCTTTCTAAAAACTTTATTGATTATTTGTTTACAGGCCTCCTTTATATGGGGAAGCCTGTATTTGTATTGCCGTTAAATAATTTTTTTTCACCTCTTCCTCTATTCTTTCCATTACTTGCTTCTTAATTTACTAACACCCCTTGCAAATAACTTCACTCACCTACCCCTTTTCTTTCTAAACTATGAGGTGATGTCTTAACTCCATAACTCCCTTTAACTCCGTAACTACTAATCAAAAAAACTCCTTAACTACTGGAAGAAACTTAACTACATAACTCCCTTCAACTCCTTAACTACTGAAAGAAACTTAACTACAAATCTCCTATAAACGCTTTTCTTTACATATAAAAAGGCCCCACCAGATAATGTTCTGGCAGGGCCTTTTCTATACAATTTGCAAACCTACACGCAAAAGCGGCGGTGCAATGATAGCTGTTTTATTCAATATCGTTGTTGTTATCGAGTTCAGTTGAGAAGTCTTTCGGCTCGTCCTGGTGCTCATTTTCATGGTGCTCAAAAACGACGAGGACGATACTCTCCGCGCTCTTCGCGATGGTCATCACGACGTGGACGTTCTCCCTCACGGCGAGGACGACGGTCACCTTCGCGCCTTGGACGGCGTTCACGCTCTACATATCCCTCAGGGCTTTTTCAAGTAAAAACGCGATGCGATAACTTGTATTTACCAGTCTTTCCATCTATTTCAAGCAACTTCACTTCGATGTGATCACCTTCCTTAATGCCTGCATCTTCGACACTTTCCAAACGTCTCCATTCTATCTCTGAGATGTGGAGAAGTCCTTCTTTACCAGGAAGAATCTCAACAAAACAGCCATAAGGCATGATGCTTTTTACAACACCATCGTATGTTTCGCCTACTTCGGGCAGTGCTACAATGCCTTTTATCTTGGCCATTGCTGCATCAATGCTATCCTTGTTGGGTGCAGAGATCTGTACATGCCCCTTACCATCAGCCTCCTCAATGGTGATAGTAGCACCAGTATCTTCCTGCATCTGCTGGATAATCTTTCCACCAGGGCCAATAACTGCACCGATAAACTCTTTGGGAATGTCAATACTTACGATACGAGGAACCTGTGGTTTCATTTCCTTACGAGGCTCGGAGATGGTCTTCATCATCTCATTCATGATATGTTCACGACCTGCCTTGGCCTGCATAAGAGCCTTTTCGATAATATCAAACGACAGTCCGTCACACTTAATATCCATTTGTGTAGCGGTCAAACCGTCCTTAGTACCGGTAGTTTTAAAGTCCATGTCGCCAAGATGGTCCTCATCTCCAAGGATGTCACTGAGGATAGCATACTTGTCTTCTCCCGGATTCTTGATCAATCCCATGGCTATTCCTGACACAGGTTTGTTGATAGGTACACCCGCATCCATCATAGCGAGGGTTCCTCCACACACACTTGCCATAGAAGAAGAACCGTTAGACTCGAGAATATCGCTCACAACGCGAACGGTATAAGGAAAGTCTGCGGGAATCTGTCCCTTTAAAGCGCGCCATGCTAAGTGGCCATGTCCGATCTCACGACGGCCTACACCGCGCTGCGATTTGGCCTCACCGGTAGAGAATGGTGGGAAATTGTAGTGGAGAAGGAACTTTTGATAGCCTCTGCTTACAGCGCCGTCAACGAGCTTTTCATCCATCTTTGTACCGAGAGTACAGGTTGCAAGCGACATCGTTTCGCCGCGCTGGAAGATAGCTGAGCCGTGAGGCATGGGAAGAGTAGACACTTCTGACCAGATAGGGACGGATGTCAACGGTCTGCCTTCCGTCCATACGGACGCCCTCATCAATATGCAACGGCGCATGGCATCACGCATAACGTCACCGTAATAACGGTTTGCTTCAGCGTGCTTTTTCTTCGAGTTCTTCCTCCGAAAGCTCAGTGTGGGCAGCGTCATACTTCTCTAAGAAGTCGGCCAGTATTTTGTCAAAGGCATCGTTACGCTCCCTGTTTCGGCAGAGCTTTACGATTAACTTCGTAAACCGAATTATATAGTTCGGCGTGGATTTTGCTCACGTAAATCCTCGTCGTTTATTTCGTCGTTGTATTCACGTTTCTTATCTGTTCCCAGTTCCTTTTGCAAGCTCATCCTGCAGCTCGCACATCGGAATGATGGCCTCTTGAGCGGCTTTAAGCGCTCCGATAAGGTCCTGTTCAGACACCTCACTCATCTCACCTTCAACCATCATCAGGTTATCTTTCGTGCAGCCTACCGCTGATATCGAGATCCGAATCCTTCATTTGTTCGAAGGTTGGATTGATGACATATTCACCGTTTATGCGAGCAACACGACACTCTGATATAGTATGTTCGAAAGGAATAGTAGAGCAAGCCATTGCAGCCGAAGCGGCAAAAGCCTGCCAATGCGTCCGGCTGGTCAACACCATCGAGACGACAAAAGCATAATCTGTACAAAAACTTCGCTGTGATAATCTGATGGGAACAACGGACGAAAGAGCACGGTCTACAAGACGCGATGTGAGGATTTCTTCGTCACTTGCTTTACCTTCGCGCTTGGTAAAAACCTCCTGGAAAACGGCCCGTTGCATAATACTTCTCTCTGTAATCAACAGTTACCGGCATGAAATCGGTACCTGGAACAGCTTCTTTGGCTGCGGTAACAGTAGCCAACAGCACTGTATTGTTCATACGAAGAACCACAGAACCGTCAGCCTGTTTGGCAACCTTTCCTGTCTCAATCGTGATGGTTCTTCCATCAGGCAACTGGACAGATTTTTGTAATTACGTTCATCTAAATCTAAAAAAATTATTGTTTTGACTTACATCTTAAATATAGAAATCGGGGCAAAAGATACCTATTTAAAACGAGAGATAAGAAGAAAACATATATATTTTTGTTTTTACTGATTAGCTGTATCTTTGCAATCATCAAAAGAAATCTTATTGAAATGAAAATATCACGCTTATTCTCCTTAGGAGCCATCATGATGGCTGCGCTTTTTCTTAGCTTCCTGTACAGGAAAAAAAGTTTCATTTGTCAGGAAACATCAGCAATGCGAAAAGACTCGTTATTGTATTTTGAGAATATGAGTCTGAACGGACCTGTCACGGTCGACTCCGTAAAACTTGGCGAAGATGGTTCATTTTCGTTCAATGAGAAAGCTCCCAAGAACCCTGAATTCTATCGTCTTCGCATTGCAAACCAGATTATAAACATTGCCGTCGACTCCACAGAAAACATTACTGTAAAGGCTTCTTATCCAACGATGTCGTCGCAATACGATGTAGAAGGTTCCAATGAATGTGCAAAGATTAAGGAGCTGGCCCTCATGCAAATGAACCTTCAGGGCCAGATTAATGCTCTTGTAAACAACCCCAACATACCGTATCAGGCTGAAGGTGACAGCATACAGCACTTGCTCGATGCCTATAAGAATACGGTAAAAATGCAGTATATTTACAAGGAGCCCATGCGTGCCTATGCTTATTACGCATTGTTCCAGACTATCTATGTAGGCAATCAGACGGCTCTTATCTTCGATCCGCGGAGCAAAAAGAGGATGTTCAGGTATTCGCGGCCGTGGCAACGAGCTGGGATACCTATTATCCCGGGTCGGAACGCGGCAAGAATCTGCACAACATTGCTATTGAAGGCCCTAAAGAACATACGCATCATTCAGGCTGAACGCAACCAGACTATTGATGCCAACAAGGTGAATACATCGGGAATTATCGAAAATAGCCTTGCCCGATAATAAGGGGAAATGTGCGCAAGTTAACGAGCTTGAAAGGCAAGGTTGTACTGCTCGATTTCCACGTATTTGCTTCGGAAGGCAGTACGGCGCGCATCGCGAAGCTGCGTGAGATATACAATAAATATCATGCTCGCGGACTGGAAATTTATCAGGTCAGCCTCGATCCTGACGAGCATTTCTGGAAGGAAAGCGTAGCGGCTCTGCCATGGATATGTGTACATGACGATGCCGGCACCAGATCTTCGCACGCTGCACAGTATAACGTTCAGACGGTACCCACTTTCTTCCTCATCGATCGTCAGAATGTTTTACAGAAACGCGACGCACAGATTAGCGACCTTGACGCTGCCATTAACAGCATGCTTTAAGGCCTCATATTGAACAAACACAAGGCAGCCGTTGCCTGTAAACCGGCTGAAGACATCAAAAATCAATAAAATATAAAGGCAAGCTGCACAACGATTGCGGCTTGCCCTTTTCTTTAAACTATGCACCCATTAACACTTTTCACCCATTGCCCTGCGTGCGGCAGCAGTAATTTCAATGTCAACGACCCCAAAAGCAAACGCTGTAACGATTGCGGCTTTGTTTATTACCTCAATCCAAGCGCAGCCACAGCGGCCTTTATTCTGAACGAAAATAACGAATTGCTTTTGTTGTGCGTGCAGGCAAGAGCCTGCCAAAGGCACGTACGACCTTCCCTGGCGGCTTCAGCGACATGGACGAAACAACCGAGCAAGGCATTGCGCGCGAGGTGAAAGAGGAGACCAACCCTCGATGTTACCGATATGCAATATCTGTTCAGTCGCCCCAACATCTATCCTATTCGGGTTTCGACGTGCACACGCTCGACCTGTTTTTCCTCTGCCGTGCTTCCAACTATCAACAAGCAAAGGCTTGCGACGACGCCGAAAAGCTTTCGTTGGATACCCCTTTAACGAGGTTAATCCTGCTTGCTTTGGCCTGACATCTATCAGGCAGGGTGTTGAGCAATTTCTTAAATTAAACGCCCGTGTTATTTAATAAGGTTTTACCGTTATACCGACAAAACTAAAAACATACTATCGTCTGCCTGACAGCTTTTTGGTGAGCCACGCTCTCGTTGGCTCGTCATAGAGCTTTAGAAAAGCCCACGCTACGCATACCGACACGAGCACAACGCCCACATTTACCGAAATATGTATCCACAAAGGAGCATCTTTATGGCGTTCAAACCAAGCCATTTGCATATACATCAACGGGTAATGGGTAATATAAAGCGGATAGGAAACAGCTCCTAAAAGCTCGCACCATGCCTTGCTTCGCTTATCGAGTTGTCTTGCTTCCGGCACCAACAAGCACTACAACGGGAAACAAAACGATAATACAAACAGCCTGATACAGTCCGTCGGCAAACCCTCGTTCTCTGCCAATCATAGGCATAGAAAATATAATCACGAGCATTATCGATGTCCACCAAAAGCCTCCACGTATTCCCATATAGCTGCCACCGGGGTTAGACGGTAACATGCGGGCAGGCAGAATACGCGACAACAGTAATCCACAAAGGAAAGGATAGCCCAGACGTGTAAAGCCTATGTACAGCTGATCAGGAGTAATGCTCCATCCGCCAATGACGGTATACTGTGGTCCGTGTGGCAGCAAATGAAAAACATCCCACCCCAATGTAAGGTCGAGTGTAAAGAAAATACTGCACAAACACAATATACCAAGCACCACAACAGGCAGCCGTCGCAGAATCAAGGCATAGAGAATATTCCCGATATACTCAAATGTGAGCGACCAGTTTGGGCCGTTTAGCGGATTGGTTTCACCCCAGCCACGTATATCCAGACCCGTAGGGCAGGGTATCATCAGCAGTGCAAGCCATATACAAAGCCCGAATTTCCATGCCGGCGTTTGAATAATTGCAGGGAAATAATTGCCTGCTGCAAAAAAGAAAAGGGCAGCACCCCATAACGTTCCTGCCACAACCATGGGATGAAGACGCACCAGACGACGTTTTAAAAAGCCCCCATGTAGTCATGCTGTTCCAACGGTCATTGTAAGCATATCCAATCACGAAGCCAGAAAGAATAAAAAGAAATCGACTGCCAGATAACCATGATTGATAATTTGAGTGCCTATAAGGGGAATATAAGTTTCAAAGCAATGAAACACAATTACCATCATAGCGGCTACCCCTCGAAAGCCCATCGAGTATTTCATAACGGGGTTTTGAGGCTAGACAAAGGTCATTTTGCAACATATTCTATTCTGTTTTCAGGTTCAGACAACAAAGTTAACGAAATAAATTAGTATTGTACCAGCTTTGTACTTTTTATTCATTCTGATTCACTTCCACGGAATGAAATTCCAGCGAACAACAAGTAAATTTTTGTGGCTCTGCTTTTGATGAAATAATATTACAAACACTCTCTCTGTGGCTGCGATATTTACATGAAGATAACCTGTTGGCTGCAAATACTCGCAAAATGGGCAACTTTAATAAATAGCTAATACACAGATAGTTATGCAATTTTTTATAAAAGTAATGACTTTTTATCTGTTTTTGGGGCTATTTACGACGTAATAACAGACTGGATAGCATATAAAAATGATCAGAAAAATTTGTCAGACAAACATTTCTAACAACAACAAATCTATGATTTTTCTGTTCTGACCATCCTCCCTTTTTCGGCACTTTTGCTTCATCATTACATCGTAAAGGCGAGACGATTACATCGTAAAGGTGAGACGATTACGTCGTAAAGGTGAGACGATTACATCGTAAAGGGAAGACGATAGTGCCGTAAAAGGGGAAAAACAGACATTTGAAGGTAAAACAAATAAGATGTCAACTACTGAAAGTACATCAGAACATATTTACCCTTTCGTAATTATGCTAAAACGATTGCAATTTCAACCCTGAAAATTCAGAATTATTTTTACAAATAATTACTTTGATACTGAAACACAAACAGAGGTATGACGCCTCATAATACATCAAGAAATATACAGCTAAAAACCTAAAAAACACTGATTAATAACTATGTTTGCCCATTTTTATTTAATTTTGCAAACATCAACAGGCAAATGTTTTGAAGACAGATAACTACACTTTTTTCTCACACGGGACCGATACCAAAAGGTCATCAGTACAATGGCTGTTCCTACGATAATCAGCATGCTAATTACGAGCCTTTTACAACATTGCCGATACGTTTTTTTGTGGGTCATATCAACACCCAGTCGACGGCAGCCATAGGCATTACTTTCACAGCCATGTTCCCTGATGCAGGCCATAGGCTTCTTCTTCGGGCACGGAAGTGGCAACTATATATCGCGCGAGCTGGTGCAAAACGGCACGATAATGCCCGCAATATGGCATCGCTGGGATTCTTTTTCCTGTTTTTGCAGGCTGTATCGTGTGTATTATCGGGCTGTTACTGTTACAACCCATTGCGCTCGGGCTTGGCAGCACCCCTACTATTCTGCCCCTATACCAAACGTTACATGGGCATCATCTTCCTGGGTGCGCCTTTTTTTCATGAGCTCGTTAACGCTGAATAATCAGCTTCGCCTGCAAGGAAATGCCCGCTATGCCATGGTAGGCATTGTTACGGGAGCCTTATTAAACGTTGTATTAGACCCTGTTTTTGATATTCGCTGCCGGCATGGGCATTACGGTGCAGCCCTTGCAACAGTCATCGGACAGGTAGTAAGTTTCTGTATTCTTTTTGCCATGACATACCATGCAGGCAATATTCCTATTCGCTGGACAAGCTTTAAATTCAGCCTCAACGGCTTTAAGGAGATTTTTTATGGCGGATCTCCTTCGTTCTCAAGACAGGGATTAGAGGCCATTTCAACCATGCTCCTGAATCTTGCTGCGGCCAATTACGGCGATGCTGCCATTGCGGGCATGTCGGTTGTAAACCGTGTCTGCATGCTTATCATGGCTGTTATCATAGGGTCTGGGGCAGGGATTTCAGCCCGTTTGCGGTTTTTGCTATGGTGCAAAAATTGTATAAACGTCTCAGGGAAGGGTTCTGGTTTACGGTGCGTTTGGGCACAATCTTCCTGCTTGTCTGTACGTTAGGGGGATTCGCCTTCACCGATACAATTATAGCTATATTCCGAAACGACCCTGAGGTTATTGCCGTAGGCAGCACGGCTTTGCGCTGGCAGCTGGCCACATTACCCCTTTTGGTGCAACCATCATGATTAGCAACATGATGATGCAAACTTGCCGCAAAGCCATGGCGTGCCAACCTATTGGCAGCTGCCCGCAGAGGCATTTTCTTCATACCTCTCGTCATTATTCTTCCAACATGCTTCGGTCTTAAGGGTGTAGAAATGTGCCAGGCGTGGAGCGATACACTCGCTTTCTTAACCACAGTATGGGTTATGCGCGGGGCTTTCATTGAATTCTCGAGCGAAGAAGTTGCCTTGCAGCCGGATAAACACGGCGCATAGATTTTTACTAAGGGTTTTATCACATCATACCATCATCATGGCTTATACAAGAGAAGTAAATGGAAAGACACCCTCATGGGGCAAACGCTGTTACCTTGCCGACAATGCTACGCTGGCTGGTGATATAGAAATGGGCGACGATTGTTCGGTATGGTTTGGTGCAGTATTGCGTGCCGACGTTGACGCTATACGCATAGGCAACAGGGTTAACATTCAGGATTGTGCCTGTCTGCATCAGACAGGTGGCAGCCCGGTGGTGCTTCATGACGACGTTTCAATTGGACACGGCGCAGTTGTACATGCCTGTATAGTTGAAGAAGAGGCGTTAATAGGCATGAATGCTGTCGTTCTCGACAACGCAGTTGTAGGCAAAGGTGCCGTGGTTGCAGCAGGAGCCGTAGTGCTGGCCGGCACAAAGATACCGCCTTATGAGATTTGGGCCGGGATACCTGCACGCAAAGTGAAAGATGCTGACAAAGGACAGTCGCTCGATTTTGCACGACATTATATGGATATTAAAGAGTGGTACAGGTAACATTACCGTACCGTTCCTTTACCGTAGTTGAATATATGCAGCTTGGAAACACCAATGGGTAAGGTTCTTACACCTGAAAAAAACAGCTCTTCTGCACAGCCTGGCCGATGCTTACGAAACGCCATCGTTCATCAACGGCGACCCTTCGTGCTTTATGCACAAGGTAAAAGGTGAGCTGAATCAGGAAACAATGGCCTGGATTGCTTCGGTTTTTGAGTTATGGAAACCGTAAGCAGTTTATGCTCCGTATACAGCATTTGCTCAATTTAAGCGATGGTGAACCTTATCAATGGATACGTAACGGCAGATATAAAGGCACGTTTCCCAACGACGACAGCTGTTTCTATCGCTTACATACCCATCGAACATTTACCAGCTTTCTGCAAGTTACACAACAGCTTCTGAACGAATACGAGAGTCTGAAAAATTATATTCGCGCAACGAAGGCGTGCACAGGACTCGAGGTTGTCAAAGCACTATGTCAATGGTATAGCGCATATGAACTCAACGGTTTGGTGCCTAAAAATACCACATCGTGCTGTAAACGTGTGTGCATGATGATGAGATGGATGGTTCGTGACAACAGTCCGGTTGACCTCGGACTATGGAACGGCCTCGTTGACAAGCGTACATTAATCATACCTATGGACACGCACGTTATTGATTCGGCCATAAAACTCGGTCTCATCACGTCGAAATCGGCCACTATGTCGGCAGCAATCTACCTTACAAATGTGCTTCGTGAGGCATTCCCCACAGACCCGTTAAAGGCCGATTTTGCCCTCTTTGGCGCAGGAATAGCCAACGGTATTGATTCTGTTTGAAAAGAAAAAAGCCCGTTTACTCAGACAGTAGGTCTGTGTTTTTACTAACTTTGCACGCAATAACATATAAAATAAGAACTCAAAAAGCCATGGTGCTTAATTATATCTGGGTGGCCTTCTTCGTGATTGGCTTCATCGTTGCATTAATAAAATTAGTTTTTCTGGGCGACACTTCGGTGTTCCCGGCCATGATGGATTCAACATTTACCTCGTCAAAAATCGGCTTTTTGAGATTTCCATTGGCCTTACAGGTGTACTGGCTTTGTGGATGGGCATCATGAAAATAGGCGAAAAAGCCGGTCTTATTAATGGCCTGGCACGTTTGCTTTTCGCCCGTTTTACCCGTCTTTTTCCCTGATATTCCCAAGAACCATCCCGCCATGGGTTCGATATTTATGAACATTGCTGCCAACATGTTAGGTCTCGATAATGCTGCAACACCGCTGGGATTAAAGGCAATGTCGCAGCTTCAGGAACTTAATCCGCGTAAGGATACGGCAACCAATCCGATGATTATGTTCCTCGTTCTGAATACATCAGGCCTGACCGTTATACCGGTAAGCATCATGAATTACCGCGCACAGATGGGAGCAGCACACCCTACTGACGTATTCATTCCCTATTCTTATCACCACGTTTATAGCCACACTTGTGGGCATTATTGTGACATCGTTATATCAGCATGTAAACCTTTTGAACCGCACATTGGTACTGGCTTTGGGAGGCATGTGCACGCTATGTGCAGCCATTGTGTGGGGATTCATGCAGCTTAATGCGTCAGAAATGAACACATTAAGCATATCCATTGCAGCCATCTTGCTCGCGAGCATCATTACTGGATTTATGATTGTCGGCGTTATTAAGAAGATAAATGTGTACGATGCTTTCACCGAAGGTGCTAAAGAAGGCTTTACTACTGCCGTCCGTATTATACCATACCTCGTAGCTTTCCTCGTAGCCATTGCTATTTTCCGTGCTTCCGGTGCCATGGACGGACTGATAAGTGGTATTAAATCTTTTGTAATCTGGATTGGTGCAGACGCTACTTGGGTAGACGCACTGCCCACAGCTCTGATGAAACCGCTCTCAGGGAGCGGAGCTAGAGGCATGATGCTCGATGAGATGACGCAATTCCCGGGGCCGACTCTTTCGTCGGCCGTCTGAGCTGTTTATTTCAGGGTTCTACCGACACCACATTCTACATTCTCGCCGTTTACTTTGGTTCGGTAAGCATAAAATACACTCGTCATGCGGTCACATGCGGCTTAATAGCCGACGTAGCCGGCGCTATTGCTGCGGTATTTATATGCTATATGTTCTTTTAAAGGTAAAAATTAAAGAATTAAAAGATTAAAAAAACTGCAAAAGGAAGTGTTAACGGGGATATTAAACCTTTGAATGACAAACCAAATGAAAGAGAATGTAGTATACGACCTGAGCAAAAAGTTCGCTCTAAGAATCATAAAGCTATATAAATTCTTATTAGAAGAGAGGCAGGAACAAATTATATCCCGACAGGTTTGCAGAAGTGGGACAAGTATTGGAGCCAATCTTGCCGAAAGCGTTTTTGCATCAAGCCCGGCCGATTTTATACATAAGATGAAGATTGCCTTAAAGGAAGCCAATGAGACAAGCTACTGGCTCGACCTCCTTTTAGCTGCAGAATATATCTCTGATAAGGAATATCAGTCAATCTCACAAGACTTAAGGATCATTATTGGTACTCTGGTAAACATGGTAAACAAGCTTTAAACAAAAACAGGAAATTACAGAATAAGCACGTCATCATGTAAGTTCTGCCCACTGACGACATATAAGAAAACTATAAAGCTCACCCGATATTTAGAAAATATTATAATACTTTTTATCGTTGCAGATATTTTCAACCTATACGTTACATTATTCCATATGTATATTCTGAAAATGCGGGTAATGCTCTTTTATAACTTTAATTTTTAATCCTTTAATTCTTTTAATTATACCCCTGTGTCCAACTTAAAATCACTTCTAAAAGACACTGCAATATACGGAATTAGCTCCATTGCAGGCCGTTTTGTCAACTATTTATTGTTACCCATTGAGGCTTATGCGTGGCTCTCTGACGTCGGACAATATGGTATTATAACCAATATCTATTCGTATATAGGCATATTAATCATTCTCCTTACGTTTGGTATGGAGACCACTTTCTTCCGTTTTGCAAGCAAAGAAGGTGAGAATCCGCGCATGGTTTATTCGACAGCGTTACGCATGGTGGGTGCTGTGGCATTGGGTTTTTGCGCTGTTAGTCATTGCATTTCTGAAGCCTTTATCGGCCGCTATGGGCTATGCCGAACACTCTTCATACATTGGAGTTATGGCCATTTGCGTGGCAATTGATGCATGGACAGCCATTATGTTCGACTATTTACGACAGCAACACCGCCCCTGGAAGTTTATGTTCCTCAAGCTTGCCAACATTCTCATCAATGTTACACTGGTAGCCTTGCTTCTGCTTGTGTTGCCAAGCATGGGCGTTACCATCCCGGGCCTCTATGCTTCAGATGGTACTCCCGACGTGGCTATTGTGTTTTACGTAAACCTTTTCGTATCAATTGTTACGATGTTTTTGCTGGGAAAAGGAGATGCGTGGCATGGTGATACGGTTTCGATAAAAAGCTGTGTCGCCGCATGCTTTCGCACATATGGCCCATGCTTATCTCGGCGTGGCAGGACAATTAAAACCAGAGTGCCTCAACACTTCTTTTCCCATACCTCTACGATGGCGACACGAAGCAGGCTATGGCACAGCTTGGAATATATGGCGCAACGATTAAAATTGCCATGATTATGGTCATTATTACACAGGCCTTCCGCTTTGCTTACGAGCCTTTTGTGTTTGGAAACAAAGACGCCGACAAGAAAGAGACGTATGCAAAAGTGATGAAATTCTACATTATCTTTACGCTTTTGGCCTACCTTTCCGTTATATGGCTACATGGATATATTGCGCCATGTGGTTGCGCCAGTTACTGGGAGGGACTGAAAAGTTGTCCCAATCGTGATGGCTGTAGAGATTATGTTCGGTATCTATTTTTAACTTAAGCTTCTGGTATAAGCTCACCGACCGTACCATTTGGGGCGCATATTTCTCGGCCTTGGGTGCTTGGTGCTCATCATTATTGATGTTGTTTTTTCATACCTCAATTCAGCTATATGGCGTGCGCATGGGCGGGTTTTGCAGCCTATGGTATTTGTATGGTAGCCAGTTACTTCTTCGGACAGAAGTACTACCCGATTAACTATCCGCTCAAAGACATTGGTTTTTATGTGCTGCTTGCCGCTGTGGTTTTCGTGGGTATGACGCTGAGCAATGCCCGTCTTTCAACGGTTCCATCGCTTGCAGTAAATACTTTGCTCCCTCATTGCGTTTATGGCGGTAGTGGTTAAGCGCGATATTCCTCTGTCATCTATTCCTTTTATAGGAAAGAAAAAGGGAGAGGGAAAATTAAAAATAAAGAATTAAAAAAGATTAAAAAGGCGGGGATAGAAGTAAAAATCAAAGAATTGAAAGAGTAAAAAGGTCTAACTTACAACCAATGTGTCTGTAAGATAGCAAGATAATGGGGCAAAGGCTAAGGCTTTTGCCCCATTCGTTTTTACATTTAAACGTTACGATAACAGCCTAAGCCCGTAACATATTGCTGTTCGACGGCCGTCAGCAACGCGTTCGACGATCATCGAACCAGTAGTGACGGCTGTCAGCAGCGCTGCTGACGGCCGCCGGACTGATGGGATTATCAACACAAACAGAAGAGAAAAAAGCACTTATTCGCAGGAGGAAAGGGCTTATTCGTAGAAGAAAAAGCACTTACCAAATAGAGAAGTCATGCTTGTTCGTAAGACGAAACAAGGCTTTTTACGTCATCAACACTGCTGACAATGCTTATCAAATCGCGCCATTGCCCTCGAATCATACCTTGTGCCTGAAGCGAATCGAGCAACAAAACCAGCGAATCCCAGCAGCCATTGAGGTTAAAAACTATCATCGGCTTACGATGATAACCTATGGTACGAGGCGGCCACTACCGTAAGTATCTCGTCCAATGTACCCATACCTCCCGGCAAAGCAAGGCAAATATCGCTCTGCGATAACATCAGTTCCTTACGGTCGGCAAGGTTTTCACAAGGTATGTTAACATCAATATCGTCAGCAACTCGTCCCGAAGAGGCTAGTATTCGGGGCACTATACCTATCGTCATACCGCCATGATGGTGAACAGCATGGCCTATACAGCCCATCAGTCCGTCGTTGCATCCCCCGTATATTAAGGTGTAACCCTTCTGCGCGAACCATATACCCAGTTCGCGTGTAGCCCTCAAAAACAAGTTTTGTCAATATTGTTATTGGCTGAACAAAATACTGCTATCTTCATTTTTCTTACGGTTTTATCGGTTTTAAAATTGTTATACACCTGGGGATATATGTCATCATGCAAATGACCAACTATGTTTGTTTTTCGTATCCTGCAAAGATAACAGAAAACTACAAAATATGCAACTAATCAATATACTTACATATATAGACAAGCCTGTACCAGCATGAGTATTTTTGTTTCATTTCTTTGTCAGTTTCAATGTAAATACCTATTTTTGCAACAACTTATTACAATTAAATACTCGTCGTACACAGGCGGGCAAGTAGTTATAACACTTATACATTATTATAACATGGGACTAAAAGATTTGTTCAAACGGCAGCTTCGTACTGTTATTGAGTGGAAAGAACAAGACGCCGGCCTGCTTTTTCATTTAGCAAATACCTCTACTGACGAGATAAAAACGCCAGTAAGCTCATCATTGCTCCCGGCCAGGGCTGCATTATAGTGTACGATGGCAACGTAAATAGGCACGTTAGCCGAACCAGGCTATTTACAACATGGAAACGGATAACCATCCGTTTATTACTACGTTGCTGAACCTGGCCCAGCAGGCCGAGAGCGAACACAAGATGCGTTTTTACTTTTTTCGTACAGCCGAAATGGTTAACGTGCTGTGGGGTACGCCTTCTCCCGTAAAGTATATTGAGCCTGATTATAAGATTCCTGTGGCGTTAGGGGTTCGCGGCAACTTCTCAATAAAGATAGCAGATGCAGCTCAAATGTTCACAACACTGTTGGGAACGGTAGGCGACTACACCGCGCAAGACGCACAAAGCCTTGTTGCTTCGCGTATTGTAGCACCATTAACATCGTTCCTTGCCGCCAAAGCCTATCCCTATCGTGAGGTAGACAGCCACCTGATGGAGATGTCGACCGACCTGAAACTGCGTACAAGCGCAGAGCTTTTACGCTTGGGTTTAGAGCTGACCGACTTCAGGGATTGATGGCGTTACCTTCGATGACGAAACCATAGAACGTATAGGGACGCGTGGCCGATATGACTGCAGAGAAACGTGCTGCCGAAGAAGTTGACCTCGATTATGCAGGTATGCAGAAGCTCGCTGCGCTGCGCGATGCAGCCCGTAACGAAGGCGGACTGGCTGGTGCGGGGCTGCAATTAGGTGCAGTGTGCAATTGGCCAAGGACATTTTCAAGAACGAAAAGGAAGAAGACCCCGCTACACGTTTGCGCGCACTGAAAGTATTGTTTGACGAAAAAGCTTATCAGCGAAGAAGAATACGAAAAGAAAAAGAACGAAATACTGTCGAAAATATGAAAAGGATATTGGTTGTAGCAGGTACCACACTTGTTGTAAACCTGCTGGCGGGCCCTGCTGCTGACGGTTTACCCATGGGCTAACGTATGCTTTTACAAGCGTGGCAATATTAGTGAATACGCTGTTTATGGCACTGCTGTTTGCCTGCAATGCCGAAAGCACACACCGCCTGAGCCCTCGGCATAATTTATCTTGTTGCAGGAATATTAGAATATTTCAGCGGTTTGTTTGCACCGTCACATCTGCAGAATAACTGGTGGGTAATGACGTTTATAGTGCTTACAGCCACACAGGCTGTGCTTACGTTTCTTGCCATTCACTATGCAAAAGAAACCATAACCCCACAAGCAATGTCTACACAAATAAAAAGCAATAAAATGCCCGAGCTGCGGTAGTGAGAAGCACATTGACCTTGGCGACAATCACTTTCGCTGCAGGAACTGTGGCACAGAATTCTATATTGACGATGACGATATAACTATCAACGTCAAGCATCATTTCGACTTCGGCGGAAAATCGTTGGACCAGAGCAGGAAGATTATGGGGATTATTGCATTGGCCATAATCATGGGAACAATGGTAATGCTCCTGTTAAACTTCTCAATGATATTTGTCGGACATCATTACGACAACACGGAAAGCCCGTCTTTATCTGGCGACGACTCCGTCAATGTTGAAGACGACTATAAGTTTATCATCCCCATGCAACGTGGAAAAGACATTTGTTTCTTTTTACCTTACAAAACGAAGCTTCAATACTCATAGTGATACCCCTGCCAAAAATTTACAGATGGTTACTACTTCGGATTTATTGATTCGAAAAACGGCAAGGTGCTGAAGGACGCACTTTTCTACAAAAATACCGAAGACAGAAGTTCTGATTCGTTCAGGCCTTCCAGTGCCGACTTCAGCTATTTCTTTCAGGCAAAAAAGTGGTATATGGTTATTCCCGACCATTATATCTACGAAATCGACCCCAATACACTTACAGTACACGACGTAACAAAAGCATTCTTTGCCAACAAGCCTGCCATGGATACGGGAGTTTCAATGGCTTCTTTCATCAACGATGACTACGGAGAGGGATTCATTGTAACCAATAACCTAGGGCGTTCCATATTATTATTTCCCTGCCACAGGCCGCTTATACACGAAAGAAGCCTTTGATTTTGCCAAGCATCTGCCGCCTTCGCAGCTTGGAAAAAGAGCTGCGAGATAGTGTGTATTTCCGCATTCAGAAACAAAATATCAACCCTAAGTTTATCGTGTGGCGGGCGGTACAGGCTATGGCGTGTGCACACAAAGTTTCATCTTGGTGACCCACAAGACGCCAACTATTTCCCGCCAGACATGACAAGTTGTTGGAACGACGATCACCGTTTGGTAAGTTATGGCCCGGCCACCGAATGGTTTACGGCATTCAATTGCAAAATAATTTATCGAGATTCGAAGTATATTTTATTAATGTATTATCCTACAATATCACAAGAAGCAAAAACTGTGATACAGCTTCGCAGTACTAATGGTGGGATATTATGGACAAATGCATTAGACGATCGCATCTATTCAAGTAAGTTATGCGCAGCCATGATACCTTCTGGATGAAATCAAGGCCGGAGAATTATGTAAGTCTGAAAACCGATTACTGTTATAGTATAAGCATAAAAGACGGCAAATACCAACGGCATTACTATTTTCCCCTTCAATATTCAGTTTCTAAAAAATGAAACATTTCGTCCTTTTTATCATGCTTCTGCTGCCACTTTCGGGTTGGGCACAGATAAAGAAGTTTGAGGAGTACTATGAAAACGGGAGCCTTTGTGTGTCGGGTTTCAAAGACAAAAAAACCGGAAAACGCGAGGGCCACTGGATAATCTATTCGCAAGATGGCTACCGATTGGAGGAGTGTGACTACAAAAACGGGCTGGAAGAGGGGCTTCTTGTACAATATAATATCTATGATAAGGTAAGCGCTATTGTTGAATTTCATCAAGGAAAGAAAGAAGGGAAAATTTATTTTATATCATATTCCTGACGACGAAAAACGACAAAGAGTGGATAGAAACCACTGCAACCTATCGCAATGACAAGCTCGAAGGCATGCAATATACGTATGACGAGAACGGGAATATCATACGGCGAAGCAGGATGGTTAACGGAATATGATGACCGATACCATCATCAGCAAAGACGATATAGCCTATGCACACTTAGAATATTCAGAAGCAAGGCCCGAAAGGACTTTACGTATTCGACAAGGTTATACCCTTTAAAAAGAAGGACACTACAACGAAAAATACAGCTTCGTCGGGCAATAGTCGCAATACAACCATAACAGAACGGAAACGACATTCTTCTATACGAAACAACCGTTCGGCAGGTCAAAGGAGAAAGACTGTGGCTACAAAACCTCAGGCTACAAGGCCCAGTCCGAAGCCTAGAGCACCTAAACACAAGCCCCGTATGCACATCAATGCCGAGGGAACTATTGTATACGATTAGGAAAAAAATAGCCTTTTCACGCTATGACAGCAGTGGTTTTACACAACGAACCACTGCTTTTTGATCATTGAAAAAAACGTAACAGCAATGCCAAACAACTATAAAAAGCCGTTTTTACGTCTTTATCGTACCATTATCAATACTTTATCGTACCTTTGCAACGGAAAGGGGACCAGACGAAAACAGCAGGGCGTTTTAAAGAAGTCCCCTACGGTTTACTTATTTTAATTATATTTTATTTTTTTGAAGACATTTGAAGAATTAGGCGTCAATGAGGCTATTCGTGACGCTATTGTAGAACTGGGTTTCGAACATCCTATGCCAGTTCAGGAAGAGGTTATACCTTATTTATTGGGTGAAAACAACGATGTAATAGCTCTGGCACAGACTGGAACGGGAAAGACTGCCGCTTATGGCATTTCCGGTTTTACAAAAGACTGATGCCACAAATAAAGTTACACAAGCTCTTATTTTAAGTCCCTACGCGTGAGCTTTGTCTGCAAAATTGCCGACGACTTAAAAAGCTTTGGCAAGAATATTGACGGGCTTCACATCGTAGCTGTATACGGCGGAGCTTCCATCACTACACAAATTCATGAACTGCGTCACGGCGCACAAATCATTGTTGCAACGCCCGGACGCCCTCATCGATTTGATGGAACGAAAGGTCGTTAAGCTCGATAATTTGCGGAATATGGTGCTTGATGAGGCCGACGAAATGCTGAATATGGGATTCTCTGATTCCATAAACACGATATTTGAAGCCGCTCCTGCCGACAGGAATACATTGCTGTTTTCGGCAACCATGAGCAAGGAGATTGAGAAAATAGCCAAAAGTTATCTTACTAATTATAAAGAAATTGTAGTAGGTTCACGCAATGAGGGTGCAGAAAATGTCAATCATATCTACTACCTTGTGAACGCAAAGGACAAATATCTTGCCCTAAGCGCATCGCAGACTTCTATCCACATCTACGCTATTATTTTCTGCCGTACAAAAATAGAAACACAGGAGGTAGCAGATAAGCTGATTAAGGACGGCTATAATGCAGAAGCATTGCACGGTGACCTCAGTCAGCAGCAACGAGACTTGACTATGCAGAAGTTCAGACAGCACACAATACAACTGCTTGTGGCAACTGACGTAGCGGCAAGAGGACTGGATGTGGACGACCTTACGCATGTCATCAACTACGGTTTGCCCGATGACGTTGAGAATTATACCCACCGTTCGGGCCGAACAGGGCGCGCAGGCAAGAAGGGTACTTCAATATCGATCATACATTCACGTGAGAAATCAAAGGTCCGTAACATTGAAAAGATCATCGGTAAAGACTTTGTCGACGGCATTACCTACTCCGGAGGAGATTTGCAAGAAGCAATTGTACAAGGTAATGGACGATATTATGAAGACAGATGTGGACGAAGAGCAGATCGAACCGTACATGAAGGACATCGATCGCCAGTTTGAGTACATCGATAAAGAGGATATTATTAAGAAAATGGTGACAGTAACATTCGGCCGTTTCCTTGATTATTACAAGAATGCACCTCAAATTCTGAAGCCCTCTACAAAGCGGAGCGAACGAGGAGAGCGTGGTGAGCGCGGAACATCGGGCAATAGAAGGTCGCGCAAAACAGAGGCAGGATACCGCCGTTTGTTCATTAACCTGGGCAAACAAGACGGTTTTTACCCTGGCGAGATTATGCAATTTATGAACCGTCACGTCCATGGCCGTCAGGCAATAGGCCATATCGACCTGCTGCAAAGGTTCTCTTATATCGAAGTTCCCGACACCGACGCCGACAAAGTAATGCGTTCTTTAAAACGGAACAAGCTACAAAGGACGCGAGGTTCGTTGCAATGACGCTGATGAAGGAGGTCGCGGACGCGACGCGAGAAGCTCACGAGGCTCATCGCGTAACAACGAAAACGGAGGCCGGCGCAATCGTCCCGCCCGTGCATCGAAAAACGAAAAAGAGTTCAATAACGATGAAACTCGCCATGGAAAAAGACGATTGGAAGGCCCTGATGCAAGGCAAACCGTTTAAGCTTAAAGGTGATGAACCCGACTTTTTCTGAGGAGGGTTGGGCACGCCGCAGGCCGAAAAAGAAATAACCATACGTGCAAAGTTCCCGACTATTATATCGGTGAACTTTTGCACTTTTCTTTTAATATTACACAAAAACAACCTAAATTTTTCAACATGAAAAGATTATTATTCAGCTTAGCTGCTGTTGTAATCATACTGTCTCCAGCCGCAACAAATGCAGCAAATACAAAGGAAAACTGTAACATTAGGGGCAATTTGAAGAACGCTCCCCGATACGCTTCTCGTGTTCACTAACCGCGAAGCATGAAGTGTGACACCGTTCTCACTCATAATGGCAACTTTAATTTCAATGTGAATGTGGCTGAACCCACCATTATTTACGCTTATTCTCCTGGCTCATTGCGTCGTCAGGAGAATCTCGGTTTTCAATTAATTGCTGTGCCTGGCGAAAGTTGCGTTCTTAGTGGAGATATAAAAGGTGACCTCATTACTGACGGAAGCAAGTTCTATAAGGAGTATAACATGGCTTCTAAGGCTTTAGATGAGAGTTTGAAACCATTTATCGAACTATCTGAAAACCTCGAAAAGCGAATGCAAGCAGGCGAGAGTCAGAGGTTATCAGAAAGAATATCACGAGAAAAATGCCTGCTATGCGTGAGGAAAGAATCAATAAATTGCTGGCCTTTTATCAAAGCAAATCCGCACTCAGAGGGCAGTGTGGTAATTATTCCACAGCTTGGCGACCTTGCCAAAATGAAAGAAGCCGTTGCCCTACTTTCCAAAGAGGTGCGCGAAGGACGTATGAAAAGCATATACCAAACCGCTATCAACCAGTTAGAAGAACAGGCAAAAGCCGAATCAATGGCGGCAGCAAAACAGGCAGCCGGCGTCATGGCACCCGACTTTACACTGAACGATCCTTCAGGCAAACCTCTGTCATTGTCGAGCCTTCGCGGCAAATACGTGGTGCTTGACTTCTGGGGAACATGGTGCGGTTGGTGCATTCGCGGTATCCCTAAGATGAAAGAGTACTACAATAAATACAAAGAATCACATCGAGGTTTTTGAGCATCGACTGCAACGAAAGCAAGGAAAGGTGGCTCGCAGGACTTAGAAACACCAGATGCCATGGCTGCATGTGTATAATCCCGACAACAGCAACGTGCTCACCGACTATGCTATTCAGGGTTTCCCTACAAAAAGATTATTGTTGGTCCTGACGGCAAAATCGTGAAGACAGTAGTAGGTGAAGACCCTTCGTTCTATACCTTTATGGACGATAAGTTCGGCAAAAAGTAACGGAAAAAAACAAAAATACAACGAGGCCGGGAAGCATGCAAGGCCTCAACTTCAGCTCCTTAACACAGGGACATCAAAACGATAAAAGGGTAGAAAAGCAAATACTGCATCAGCCATTGCAGCTCCGCTTTCCTACCCTTTTATCGTCCTATCTGATACTCTATATTATATTCTACTTTTTCAGCTTATCAACCACCAACGCTATGGCACCGTCGCCCGTCACGTTGCACGCAGTACCGAACGAATCCATGGCTATATACAGCGCGATGATGAGTGCCTGCTCATTACTTCCAAACCCCCAGAATGCTGCCTAACGGGGCTAAAGCTGCCATAACAGCACCGCCAGGCACGCCAGGTCCTGCCACCATCATAATGCTAAGCATCAGTATAAAGTTAATGAAAAGCAAAGGGTCGTGAGGCATTCCTTCAAGCAGGCAAACAGTTGAAAAGCACATGCTGTAATCTTCATACAAGAACCCGACATGTGTATTGTGGCGCATAAGGGTATCACAAAACCCGCTACACCACCGCTGACCCTGTTCTTAAGCGTACCTTAACGTTACAGGGGATAGTGGCTGCTGAGGATGAAGTGCCCAGAGCCGTCATGTAAGCTGGCAACATGGTAAACAGCATGCGCAGCGGTTACGATGTACAACAATACCGGCTACGCAAAATTCGTATAACAAAACCAGCAGGTGAAGCACAAAGATAACGGCGATAATCTGTTAAAATACAATCAGAATGCGGTATGCCCTGACCCGAATAAGTCATATTCAGAAAGATGCCAAAAGATATACAATGGCAGTAGCGGGATAATTACCTTGCCAATGGTAGAGGCTTACCGATTCTTTAAAATCGTCAAATACTTTCTTCAATGTTGGCAAACTGGCATAGAGAGTTGTCAGCCCCAATATAAACGAAAGCACAAGAGCTGACATCACATCTATAAAGGCCGGTACGCTGATAGTGAAGTAAGGTATAAAGCTCGGCGGCCTTCTTAACAGGGCCTAAATGGGGTTGTAGAAGCAACCATATCGGGAAACAGCCACGACCCTGTTCCATAGGCCAGCAAGCCCGAAAGCACCGTATCGCCATAAGCCAGCACCACCGTTATCAGCAACAGCTTGCCTGCTCCGCGTCAATATCGCCTATGGCCGGGGTAACAAGGCCTATAATTATAAGCGGTATCATGAACCCCAGAAACTGGCTGAACAGCGCGTTAAAGGTTATAAACACCCTGACCCACCCTTCAGAGAACACATTTCAAGGGCTACACCCAGAATAATAGCAATAATAACACGTGGCAATAAGCCTATTCGCGAAGTCGAGATCTTACCCATTTTTGTAATCAAGAGGCTCGCGCCCCCATCATTTTCTTTATTTTTGTAACTGATTAACCCTGTAACTGTTTGGTCTTCCAGAAGTCGACCGATATATAATTGTAAATACTGCCGCAACAATTAGCCGAAAAATCCTGTGCACAATCAATCATTTTATCCCACTGTTCTTCTGTCAACCCTTGTTCAATATGTTCGCGTCTTATACCGTATTTCAGCATACCGTAGATAAAACCGGCATTAAAACTATCACCCGCACCAACGGTACTTACCGTTTCTACCGGCTTCGCAGGGTAGCTTTTAGCCAGTCCGCCGTCGGCCCTCAGCTCAACTGGATTTGCAGCCTGCGTATAAATAAACTTCTTACAATAAAACGATATTTCGGCCTTATAAAACCTTATCGGGATTGTCTAACTGTAAAGCACCTTAAAATCTTCATGGCTTCCACGCACAATATCGGCGTATTCGAGGTTCTCCAACAGGTTGGGAGTAATGCGCATTACCTCGTTCTGATGCGACGGCCTGAAGTTAACGTCATAGTAAATAATGGCTCCATGGCTGCGTGCATAATCTAAAAACCGGTCGGTTGTGGCCTGATCACGGGATTTACAGCAAAGAACGACCCTATGATAACAATGTCATCAGCCTGAATATCAGGATAAACCATATCAAGCTGGTCGTGTGGATGGTCCTTGTAAAAGATATAACCGGCATCGTTATTCGCATCAAGGAAAGCAAGTGTAACGGGCGATTTAGCTCCGGGAAAGGTGTTAACGCTGCTCGTGTCCACCCCGTTCTCCTTCAAAAACGTATAATACTCTGTCCTACCCTGTCGTTACCGGTTTCACCTATAAACGCACATGCTGCACCAGCACGCGCCAGAGATATAACAGCATTGAAAGTAGAACCCCGGGATAGGCACAAACAGGCTGCTCGTTCTTAAAAGATAATATCGAGAACGGTTTCGCCTATTCCTATTACTTTTCGCATAAAAACCGTGTTTTTTAATGCTTGCAAAGATAAGATATTTTAGCTTAAGGACATAAGTAAAGGATGAAAATTTGCCCTATTCTGCCCTTTTGATTACTTTTGCAACCTCATAAAAAGTGCGTCAATATCATGCAATATTTTACCCATTCGCTCTCCAACGGATTGCGAATACTGTTTATTCCCTCTTCATCACAGGTTGTTTATTGCGGTTACCAGATTGCTGCCGGTTCGCGAAATGAGGCTCCCCGGTGAGGAGGGCTGGCTCATTTCTGCGAACATGTTACCTTTAAGGGGAACACAACGACGCCGTTCATGGAATATCATTAACTGCCTGGAAAGCGTAGGCGGCGACCTGAACGCCTTTACAAACAAGGAAGATACCGTTTACCATGCAGCGGTATTGAAGACCACATGCCCCGTGCCATCGACCTTTTTAACCGATATTGTGTTTCACTCTACGTACCCGCAGCGCAGAAAGTTGACAAGAAATTGAGGTAATTTGTGACGAGATTGAGAGCTACAACGATACGCCGTCGGAGCTGATTTACGATGAGTTTGAAAAACATGGTATTTTTGCAATCATCCGCTCGGACATAACATATTAGGTACGGCCAATAACGTACGTTCGTTTACAACAGCCCATGCACAACGCTTTTACAAGGCAGTTTTATCAGCCTCAAAATGCCGTTTTCTTTATTCATGGCAACGTAAAAACCCGAACGCGTAGTACGCTTATTGGAAAAGGCTACCAGCGATTTAACACCGTCATTAACACCTCTCTGCATACCGTCTTCACCATTAAACTACCATCCTGAGAACCGTTTGGTTACCCGAAACACCCACCAGGCCCATGTCATGACGGGCTGCAAGGCATACGCCTTCAACGATAAGCGCCGCATGCCACTATATGTTCTCAATAACATTCTGGGCGGAACCGGAATGAATGCCCGCCTCAACGTTATTCTGCGCGAGCGTCGCGGACTGGTGTATACGGTTGAAAGTTCGATGGTCGGCTATGCTGATGCCGGCCTCTGGTGTACTTATTTAGGTTGCGATGCCGGCGATGTTAACCACTGTTTGCGCCTGGTTCGCACCGAGCTTAACCGCTTTATGGAACACCCGCTCACCGAAAGGCAGCTGGAAGCAGCCAGAAAACAGCTCAAGGGGCAAATAGGAATAGCACGCGACAATAGCGAAAGTCTGGCCCTCGACCTCGGTAAAAGTTTCCTGCACGAGGGCAAACCACGCGATATAGAAAGCCTTATGCACCGTATCGACAGCGTTACATCTGCCGATATTCAAAATGTAGCACGCGAGGTTTTCGCTCCCGAAGGCATGTCAACATTAATATACGAATAAGCCCCGGCCGTCTTCTTCCTCCCACACTATACTGTTACCGATAATCGTTTCTGCCAATATGTAATATGCTTTACGGCATATTGTACATCCCTTTACATGGTAACGGTAAATACTTGCTGTCTTTATTCTCATTGTTTGACGGCCGTCAGCAGCGCGTACGACGGTAGTCACACCCATTGTACGGCGGCCGTCAGCAGCGTTGATGACGGCCGCCGTACTACAAACAAAAGCCGCAAAACCTGCTGCCAATACAGCAAAACGGGTATGACAAACCGCCTGTTTGCCATACCCGTTACAATGCTGTTGTTATCGCTCTGTAAATAAAGAGCCTTGTTTTACCTGGCTTAACGCTTAGCCCAAAGTGCGTCAACACTCATGGCTCCGCGCAGCTGGTCAATACCTTCGTTGTTAAGCGAAACGTCCATAGCCTTGCCACTGGCAACACTACGCGCACGGTACCGTCAAATTAAAGCGGAAAAAGCTCCTGTGTTTTTGCCGCCCTGGCTCTCAACCCAGCTGTTAGAAGCCTTGTCATAAGTAAACAATTGCTTCTCTCCTTCGGGCGAAGTTATCTCATATCCGTTCTTTAATGTCTTCACTGCATAATAGCGACCGTCCTCACCCATCACTTGTTTTGTTTTACCAATACTGCTTGTAAGCGGGTTCTCACCGGTCCAGAACTCAATGCTGTTCAGCACGAGGACATCGGCAAAAACTGCATATTCCGTACACAGGACTGATAACAAGGAAGATGATTTCGTTCAGAAACTTATTCTTTGTAGCTGTTTTATTCCACGCTGCTACCTTGTTAAATAAAGAGAAACTACCTACACACGATGTAGACAATAAGCAGCCGGCCATCAGCAAAACTGCAACTTTTTACATGCTTCATTTTCATAATGATAAGTTTAAAAATAATGTTATTTCAGGCCGTAAAGTTAATAATTAAATTAAATAAGGCCTTGAAAAGTAATCATATTTAAGACATATGTATCGTTTTTTTGCGTTTGTTAACTACAAACGTTAAAGATATAAAACAGCCTCAGGACCTTCATTAAACAATAGGTCGAGGATAGAAAGGTTAGGCTGAAAGCCGTGTTTTTGTTCGTAAACCTGATAGTATCGGCGAGGTTGGAAAGCAGTATCAGGCAGAGGATGCTTCGGCCGAATAACGTCACGATAGTCGGTAACTCCCTCCTGTACGTCCATAACATAGGTATCGGTAAATGTTATGCGGGGATGAATATCAGAGCAGTTCACACATTTTTGTGATTTCCATATTAAAATCGACCAGAAAATCCCAGTGGTGCTCAAAGAATGGACACAGGTCGTCAGCATAAAACTCGAAAAAAGGGCTTTCACCGTAGGCCGATTGTAAGGCATTCCAGTGGAGGTGTCGCCAGGAACCATGGCTGCTTATGCGAATATTCTGCATCTCACAATGGGCACCTTCATAACGTTCAATGGGCACGGTGAGAGCCTGTAAGCCGTTTGTAGCAGCTATGATACAACAGTTACAGTAGGTTTGCTTGATGAAATGGTCGTGACATTCTATCAGACAGTGCGCTGACCTGTTCAATTTTTTTGATACCATTGTACAGGGACCAAAATAAGCAGAAGAAAAGCAAAGCTTACCATGGAAGATGAAAAAGTTTGGAGGCACGTCCCATCATTTCGTGGGTATGAACAACTGTGTTTTTTGTTCCCTATATCAACAATATAAAAATGGCAATCGGCACAAGGACAACGCCTGCAGCACACTACGGGTACCATAAAGCCGCTCTACCCAGCACGATGGTATCGCCAGGGCAAATGGATGATGCGCCCCACGTGAACCCCTGGCGCTGGAATACCACAAGGTTGCCGCGCGAAAAAGCCGTCACGAACCATGTGGTTCACCAGTACCCTGTCGCCTTTTCTCAGCACCGAACTGGGGTCGGCAGGGTACAGTGTATAGGGGTGAACACGCGGGCACGCACTGCAAAAAGTATAACTATTGCAACGCAAAGCGCCACTAAAAATTTCAGCGCCTGCTTCACTAACCGAACGTTTTGCCGATATTATCGACCCATTTGAACAAACGGTTCCATCGTACTCTGGAGAAGCCATGGCGGTCAGGGGTCGGAACTCCACCATATAAATATGAAGCCCTACGATGTGATCCTCTGGAACAAAGCCCCAATAGCGTGAGTCAGCAGAGTTATGACGGTTGTCGCCCATCATCCAATAGTAATCCATTTTAAACGCTATAGCTGTGGGCTTCACGGCCGTTGATATAAATCTTGCCATTGCGAACGTCGAGCTGATTATGCTCATAAACACGGATAGGACGCTCGTAAAGGGCTATGTTTTTCAATGTAAGCCTGACGGTTTTACCCTTTTGCGGTATCCATACCGGACCGTAATTGTCGCGCGTCCAGCCTGTAACGGCATTAAGAGGATACAAGTCACCTGTAACAGCATCGGTGTTAAGGCGTATGCTTGCTACCAGATCACTTACGGGCACTAAGTGCCTTAACGGCAGCCAGTGAGAGGCATGTAACCGTTTTGATTCAGACTCATCAGGTCTTCCTGCGATATTCCGAGCTGCTTAAGCGGGTCATCAGGCAGGTCGGCTTTCAGTTTTTACATAATAAGTATATTGTACATTGTCGGGCTCCTTGTTGGGTTTTGCCATCGAGATATACAATACAGTTCTTGATTTTGCAGCGTTTGTCCGGGCAGACCTACACAGCGCTTTTACATAGTTTTTCGCGCCTGTCGGTGGGACGATGGTCAATGCTTCCATACTCGTTAGGGTTGTTAACAATATAGCTTCGCCCCAGGTTGTATATCATTTTATAGTAATCATACTGCTGCTGCGGGTTTTAAATTAGCAGGGTTTACCGGCGTCGGCGTCTGGCTTTGGTATATCTGCTGGCCAAAGCTGTATACCATAGCGTAGTAGTCGTTAGCCCTGATACTTATCCTCGGTAAGGATAGTGTCGCCGGCAGGGATAGTTAAATACCACAATATCATTCAGCTTCACTTTTCCCAGACCTTTGACGCGACGGTAATCCCATTTAGGGCCATTCGATATAGCTTTTTGTGTTGATAACAGGCATGGTATGCTGCGTAAGGGCATGGTAAGCGGTGTTTCAGGAATGCGAGGACCGTAGCTTACCTTCGACACAAAGAGGTAATCGCCCGTAAGTAACGACTTTTCGAGCGAACTTGAAGGGATAACATAGTTCTGGAAAAAGAAAAGATTGATAAAATAAACTGCTACCAATGCAAAAACCAAAGCATCTACCCAGCTCATGATAAAGCGCACAGGGCCTTCGGCTTCTTTCCACCACGTCCATCGTATCTTACGACTAATGTATGCGTCGTAGATGAAAAGGTATAACCAATAAGCCTAACCAGCTCTTGACCCAAAACAGGAAAAGGAGGTAAGCTACAAGCACGGCTATAAACTTTAGCCATTGTTTCTTCATGTTAAGATTTGCTTTCTCTTTATCAATCATTGTTGTTTGTTCTTGTTGCACCGTGCGCAAATGGTTACTAAAAAGCCTGCCGCGGGCGAGACCCCATATAAGGTTATTTATCAGAATTTAAAAAGGTCACTGGTGAGTGAGCAGGCCGCTGTGGTTGAGGGTATATTCGGCAGCGAGTACAGCTCCCAGGGCAAATCCCTCACGGCTGTGGGCGTCGTGGGTGATCTTATGCAGTCGGCAGCAGAATCATATCGGACAGTATGAATGCCCGGCACCTCATCATGACGAACACTTTTTACAAGCAACTCACCGGCTTTATGCTCATCAGAGCCTTCAATACGGCCGTCATCCCAACGCACGGAGCCCTTTTTCCAGCAGTCTTTACGGTCGAGCTGTTCAACAATTTCGTCAGCAAAGCGTAATGGCTGTGCCCGATGGAGCGTCGAGTTTATGCACATGATGGGTTTCGGTTATCTCAACATCATACTGGCTAAAGCCATTCATAATATGAGCCAAATAGCGGTTAACAGCTTGGAAAAACAGCCATTCCGACCGAATAATTACTGGCCCAGAATAACGTGTTTTTACCGTCGACAAAGAGATTCTATATCGGTTTTATGATCTTTCATCCATCCTGTTGAACCGCTTACAACCTTTACATGATGTGAAAAGGCTTTTAGGTAATTGCCGTAAGCGGCTGTGGGGTTTTAGTAAATTCAATGGCTACATCAGCCGATGAAAATGCAGGTGAGTCGAAATCCTGCTGATTATTCTGATCAATTATGCAAACAATTTCATGGCCACGCGCAAAGAGCAATCTGTTCAATCATATGTCCCATCTTGCCGTAGCCGATTAAAAGCAATCTTCATGTCTGAAAAGAATTTAAATATGATGCAAAAGTAACCATTTTAGAAGAAAGACGTTGATTATCAGCCTTAAATATTTAAAAATGGAACTCAACACCTTCATTAAATCTATATACCGATGGAACGAAGTTAAAAAAATTTTTATTGTTTAATTTGTTTTGTTTTAAGAGGAAAATGATGTAAATTTGCATGATGAATCATTATATGCATCTTATTATTAGCAAGTTTCCTATTTTAGCAGCAGCTACGATGTGTATCTCGCTTTCAGGCTGCATACAGGATGAACCATTAAATTCAGAATGCGACATCGAAATGGTATCCATCCATCTCGATAATCCTCTTGGTACGTTCTTTAATGCCAGTGATACGCTGCAAACGCTGTTGTCGACCGACTCAGTCGTCACTTTTCAACGTTCGGCGAAATCACGCAGATGATCTTACCACTATAAAACCCATCTTCAAACTTACTTCTGGAGCTACGATTAAAGAACTGGGTAATTCGGTCAATAACACGACAGGAGGCTCCTTACGTTACATCGTAACATCAGAAGACGGACTATGGCATCGTAGTTATACTGTGAACATTACACCAGTAGTGCGCACCGTGGTTGATACCATTAAATACAATTTTTGAAAACTTCGAACTGGAGCCATCGGCCCACAAATACTACATCTGGCATAACGAACAAGGCAACGGAAGCTTTGGAAATGGGTGGGCAAACGGTAATCCCGGCTTCAGATTGAGTCGTGGAACAGCCCGTCCTGACGAATACCCGACAACGCCACTTCCTAACAGTTTCGATGGTTATGGCGTGAAAATTAACCACTTGTGACACAGGACCGTTTGGGCAAATGGTCAACAAGCGTATCGCAGCCGGAAACCTTTTTCCTGGGTGCTTTCAATCTAGCAAGTGCATTATCTGACGCTCTTCGTGCCACACATTTTTGGCATTCCATTCGATAGAAAGCCCGTGATGCTGAAAGGATATTACAAGTATAAGCCCGGACAAACGTACCAGGATCGCAATGGAAATCCTGTAAGTGGGACAACAGACAAAAGCCTCTATTTACGCAGTTTTCTATAAAAATCATGATAATGCAGGAAACAGCGTAATGTTAGATGGTACTAATATCAAAACAAGTCCGCTGGTAATAGCCATTGCTGACACTAGGCTTTGTGACGCCAACCGACAGCTGGACTGAGTTTACAATACCCTTTAATTATACAGGAACGGTTGATGCTAACATCCTGCAATCGTTAGGATATAACCTTACTGTGGTGTTCTCGTCATCATTAAGGGGCGACCAATTCGAAGGAGCAATAGGCAGCACGCTATGTATTGATAAGGTTCGTGTGGTGTGTGAGAGCGAACAATAAATCATTATATCGCTAATTTGTTAGAAATATTCAACTTCAAAACAATCAGGTTAGTCATCCTTATTTTTATATATTCGCTCTCCTTATATTATATATTTTTCTTTTCCTATATTATATAACCGGGCACCATATATTATATAACCGACTATTCAACAGCAAACAATGAAGAACCATTTTCTTTCTAAAATATCTCCCGTAATGACAAAAAAAGCCGTAACGATAAGTTTTTGCCAGCATATCTTTTGTGGTGTCGGGCAGCTGCTGTTATTGGCTTCAGCTCCCTGTTTACCCATGTATACCAACAAAATCATAGATGTTGACCATGTGGGTATACAAGTAAGGGCCGGTTATGGCATCGGTGGAACATCACCATTACCCTTACCAGCCAGTATCCGCAGGCTTAACAGTTATACCCTCCAGCCCAATTTGAGCTTCGGTTTGATGTTACTCATAACGTTACCGAGCAAGTAGGTGTGCTCTTTGGCCTCCATTACGAGAACAAAGGCATGCACGTTGATGCCAACGTTAAGAACTATCATCAGGAGATTATACGCGGAGGAGAATCGCTTGCCGGCCAGTTTACAGGTCAGGTTACGACAAAAAGTTCATGAATGGATGCTCACTGTGCCCATTCAAGCTACCTATAATTTGAATGAGAAAGAAATTGTATTACGGTTTGGTCCCCTATTTCTCTTTCCTGACAGGAAAAGAGTTTTCAGAGCTATGCGCATAACGGCTATTTGCGGCAGGGTGACCCACCGGGCCAAAAGGTTATATTGGGCGATACGCCCGACTCAAGAGAGCAATTTCGACTTCTCTTCCAGCATGCGCGACCTGCAATGGGGATTGGATGTCGGTGCCGATTAGGGTACATTTATAAGCGCTGGGGCGTCTATGCCGACATCAGCTGGGGAGCTTAGTGGTATTCACGAGCTCGTTTAAGACCATAGAACAAACCCTTTACCCTATCTATGGAACCTTAGGGAGTAACTTACAATATTAAATATAAAAATAAGATAACAGGGTTATTATACATAAATGACTAAACTAAATTAACATTATCTTTTCAGAATAACACATTATTTACAACACATGAAAAAGATTTTTACGTTTATTGCAGCTGTAATCTGCGCAATAAATTCTGAAACAAAAAGACTATAAAGATAGTCTTGTTATTAATGTAGGAGGTTGTTACTGAACAGAGTGCTGTTGTAGCATTGACACAAAAGTGCCAACAATCACTACACTTTCACACTGAAAAACCTCTCATTAAACCTTAGCGGTTCGCTTATGGGTGTGGGCACTATCGTCGTAGACGACCTCGAGATCGTTTGATGCAAGCGGCAACACTATGCTGCAAACATCGCGTAATATTACTCTTCAGGATGGTGACATTGCATCACCGTCAGGTTCCTGGATTGGCTCAGCACTCGGTCCTGCACCTATTAATCTGACAGCCAAAATAAGCGAAAACAAGATATACGCCAGCATATCGATTAATATGCCAGAGCTTACCAATCGACGTAACTTTTGGCTCAGGATACCAGCTTCCCAACAGCGGCTTTGAGCTTTTCCATAAGGACGGGACCTTCGATGCACCCAATACGTAGCACTCTTTCGGTACAGCTATCGGCAGTTTAGCCTCAATGGTGACAGGCAATAAGAACACACAGGTATGCGATGAGACCCGTCCGGGCTCTCACTGGCAAACATAGTGCACTCATCACTTCGAACAAAATCTTCTGGGTTGTCGCCAACGGAACCATGACAACAGGCCGAATGGTAGCCGACGCTTTTTCGGCATCCGACCCTGGTAACCATGCGAGATTGACCTTCGTCGGCTGATCAGTGATACAAATGGCGACCCATTCTATACAACAATCGCCGGCAAGCCCGACTCATTGGCCGTATGGGTGAAGTTCATTCAGAGGGCAGAGCCAACGCCTCTCACCCTTATGCTACGGTTAGCGCAGCCAGTACTGACGGCACAAAAATACCAGGATCCGGAGGACAAAAACCTACAATAACATCATGGCTAAAGCCAAGAACAATAAGATTGAAACAAAAGGAGGTAACTGGCGGCGCATTGTAATACCTTTCGAATATGTCAACAGAAGCATTGACGGCAAAACGATGTTGATAACCATTTCAACCAATGCCGACCCTGGACAAGGTAGTGGAAGCGATAAACTTTACGTCGACGATATGGAGCTTATCTACAATGCAGGCATTGCCAGCTCAACCATTTCCGGCAGCACAATAAACGTTACCCCACAGGGTGAAGGGGCATTTACCAGAACCGTTTACGGACAGAAGAACAGCAAGAACATCGCAACCGTTACTGTATTCTCTGACGATTTGAAAAAGCAGACAACGCAAGAGTTCGAACTTCCTACTTCAAACGGCATATCAACGGTACAAGAAGACGCCGCCGGTACAGAAGAAATTTTTACCCTCAGCGGTCAGAAGGTCAGCAACATGCAACCCGGACAAACCTATATTGTAAAAGAAAGGCAGCAAGGTTACGAAGGTTATCAACCCATAAACCTGTTGTTATATATTCATAACAAGCGTATTACTGCAGAATAACAGTATAACAAAGCCCGAATAAAAATTTAGGCAATATATTATCCCGGTAGCCTCGGCTTCCGGGATTTTTTATATCTTTGCGTATCAATCGATCAAATCTACTACTTTTTTTATATGGAAAAAGTTGCTGCATTATGTCTGGAAACACAAACTTCTTCCGCCAGAACCACTGTATACTACCGATGGACAGCCCATTGAAATTATAGATACAGGCTTGCACAATATGGATGCAGGGCCCGATTTTTTTCAATGCAAAGGTCAAGATTGGAGGGAATATATGGGTTGGGAATGTCAGAAATACACAGTCGTTCTTCCGATTGGTTCGTACACAATCATCATCAGGACGAACACTACAACAACGTTATTTTTACATGTCATCGAAATTGCAGACACCCATGTAAAAACGGCTAACGGACTTACTCCACCGCAATTACAGCTCACCGTTCCTCCACAAATAGCCCGCCATTATACAGAACTTTTTGCAAACCGATGATTACCCACCCTGCTACAAAAATTATCCTAATCTTGCTCCCATTACGGTACATTCGTGGCTTACCGCACTTGGAACCGAACGTCTTGAGCGAAAAACCAAAGACATACTTCATCGTGTCAGACTGGCCAATGGCTCATGGGAGACTGCCTATTTCGTCACTCTTGCCCGTAGTTATGGTTTCGGAATTAACAGCGATGCCTTTGAACAGTGGGCCCTTTCCATCCCTTTAACCGATGTAGCACATCATAGAGACAACCTCTTTCAGATTGAAGCCGTCTTTCTGGGACAGGCCGGACTATTAGACATGGCAGCCATTCCCGAACGTCATCGTGCCCGAAGCCATGGCCGATAACTACTACCAACGTCTGCAAAAGGGTATATTTACCTGGCTCATAGGTTTAATTTTTAAGCCTGTAAGTCATAGTATATGGCGCTTCTTAAGGCTGCGCCCTGCCAACTTTCCCCATATACGCATCGACCAGTTAGCCCGCCTTTATTATATGCGCAAGGCGAATCTGAGCCAGATTACAGCTTGTACAAGTATTAAAGAGTACGTGAAGCTCTTGCCACAAGCGCTACATCGTATTGGGAAACTCATTATAGTTTTGGAGCCCAAGGACCGAAAAAGGAAAAGCACACCTCTGTTTTTTCATTAAATTTATTACTGATTAATGCCGTTATTCCTACCCTTTTTGCCTACGGCAGGCACAAGCAGGATGAAAGTTTATGCCAGCGGTCATTCGATTTCTTAGAGCAATTGAAGGCTGAAAACAATCATATTGTACGAACCTGGCAGCGTATAGGCCTGAATATTATATCGACAGCCGACTCACAGGCCCTCATACAGCTGAAAAAGAATATTGTGATCGTAAAGACTGTCTGCGCTGTCGCTTCGGCTACGAATACCTGAAGAAGAAATGAATAACCAGCAAGAAACCCTCAATACCCTTATCCTCTCTGCCGCATGGCGATTTAATCTGGCCGACTTAGCCGAACTTTTACCGTCGCGTAGGTTCTGCTACCGCACTGATAGATCACCATAACGACATACGCTCTGTGTGCCCCGACGCCTCTCCCGCCTTGTTGAGGTACTGAAAGACTTGTCACAAGCACAAAGAACTGCCGAAGAAGAATTGGCCTAGTGCGACCAGCATCATATCCGTATACTTACCATTGATAACGAAGATTACCCGCGACGTCTGGCCGACACCATCGATGCGCCACTGGCACTATTTTATATAGGGAACGGCAATTTGAACGAACGGCGCACTGTTAACATCGTTGGAACACGGCGTTGTACCGCATATGGAAAAGACGTTATAGCCAGGCTTGTCGGGCAATTACATGCACTTTGTCCGGATATGATGATATTCAGCGGTCTGGCCTACGGCATTGACATTTATGCACACCGTGCTGCACTGCAGAACAATATGCCCACAGTGAGAATTGCTTGCTCACGGATTAGATACCATTTATCCCAGTTCACACCGCCACACAGCAGTTGAAATGATAGAGCACGGCGGGCTTCTCACCGAATATTTTACACATACTCAGCCCGTTGCACGCAATTTCATCCAGCGCAACCGTATCGTAGCAGGCTGTGCCGATGCCACTATCCTTGTTGAAAGTGCTGCAAAAGGCGGTGGCCTTATCACCTGCAATATAGCACGTAGCTACGGTCGTGACGTGTTTGCTGTTCCAGGACCAGTGAATGCTACTTACAGTGAAGGATGCAATAACTTAATAAGAGACAACGCGCTGCGCTCATCTCCTCGGCCGAAGACCTCGTAAAGGCCATGGGATGGGACGACGACGAGCGCCTGGCAAAGGCGCAGCAGCAGGGGTATTCAGCGTGAATTGTTCCCCGACCTGTCGGCCGAAGAGCGTAACATTGTTGAAGCTTTGCAAAAAGCAACGACCTGCAGATGAACCCTGATAGCCGTAAAAACAGGCATGGACATGGGCACTTTAAGTGCAACTCTCTTCGGTTTGGAAATGAAAGGATTAGTGAAACTCATGGCTGGCGGCACGTATCACCTCATTGGGTGAGAGCGTTTCAGAAAGATAATTCGTACCTTTGCATCGCAACGTGAAATTATAAAAACAACAAAAAAATGATGGCAAAAACATATCTTTGAAACCGAAATGGAGTGCGCGATTACGAATGTGATATAGAAGGCATTGTGAACAATGCCAACTACCTTCACTATTTTGAGCACACGCGTCACCGCTTTTTAAAGTATGCAGGGTCTTAGCTTCAGCGAAATGCACGACAAAAGGTATTGACACTGTTGTGGCCCGTATGAACCTGCAATATAAAAACGCCGCTGCGCTGCGACGACTGGTTTATCTCACGCCTATGAGCGAGAAACAGGGGAATAAGATACATTTTTCATCAGGACATTTTTGCGCAAAGGGCGACGAGAAATTATGCTGCCGGGCCACCGTTGAACTGGTATGCTTAGTGATGGCAGGCTCGGAAACTCGGAGGAATACGACCGTGCCTTCGAAGTTTACCCAAAGGAGAATGAGGAGTTAAACCATTCTCCCATCCCCATTATCCGTTTAAGAATCACATTTATATCCGCCCTCTCATGAGAGGACGCCACTATCCATATAACCATATACGATGAAGATAGGAAATACCTGCTAGGAGAACGCCCTTACTGCTGGCTCCTATGGAAGACGTAACCGATATAGGCTTCAGGAAACTATGCAAACGCTACGGTGCAGCAATGGTATACACCGAATTTGTAGCCGCCGACGCCATTATTCGTGCTATACCATCGACACTGAAAAAAATGGTAATCGACGACACAGAACGTCCCGTAGGCATACAAATTTACGGTAAAAGTGTTGAATCAATGGTTGAGGCAGCCCGCATTGTTGAGCAGTTTAAACCTGATGTTATCGACCTTAACTTTGGCTGTCCTGTAAAGAAAGTGGCTGGAAAAGGTGCCGGATCGGGACTGCTTAAAAACATACCACTCATGCTTGACATTACAAGAGAGGTGGTGAAAGCCGTAAAAACACCCGTAACGGCCAAAACAAGGTTGGGATGGGATAACGATAATCTGGTTATTACTACGCTTGCCGAACAGCTGCAAGACTGTGGTATCAGTGCGCTTACCATACACGGACGCACGCGTGCACAGATGTATACGGGCGAGGCCGACTGGACTTTGATTGGTGAAGTTAAGCTTAATCCGCGTATTCATATCCCCATTATAGGCAACGGCGACATCACAACGCCCCAGCAAGCCCGTACGGCTTTTGAACGCTATGGTGTTGATGCGGTAATGATTGGGCGGGCTACTTTCGGACAACCATGGATATTCAGGGATATGCACAACTATCTTATCGGTAACAAAGAACAACCCTTAAGCATTGACGAAAAGATTGATATTCTTGAAGAACAGCTCAAAATTAATGTTGAACGCATTGATGAATACAGAGGCATTCTGCATACAAGAAGACATCTTGCAGCCAGTCCGATATTCAAAAATATTCCAAACTTTAAACAGACACGCATAGCTTTGTTACGCGCTGAAACAGTAAAAGAAGTGACAAATATATTAGAAGATTGCAGATTGATTATCAAACAGTTATATCCAAATACAAATCAAACTGCGACAAAAGAGTGAATTGTTTTAACATTCTTTTACAATAGTATTTTTGTGTTATTTTTATTTTTACTTGTATAAAAGCAGGCTTCCGGGCTTGCTTTTTATTTTTAGTAGCACCTTTAATGTCGATGCGACCAAATAATTTAAGCGTAATTCTGAAGCGTTTGTTTGTACTTCTAACCTCTTCACTGCGTTACGCTCACTGTTCGACGACCGTCAGCAACGCGTACGGCAGCCGTCGAACAATGGGTGTGACGGCCCTCGGACAATGGGTATGGCGGCCGCCGAGACGATGAACATATAAGCATAAACGTTCATGCAAAACAGTGTAATACGACAAACATTACAGCATGTTTCAATTACAATATAAGCCTTACCCCCTAAGGGTACTTGCAGAAATGCCGATACATAACTACTAAAGGGTACAAGGTTTTTAAGAAAACGGGATACTTATCGCACCTTTTTTTATAACTTTGCAATAAACAACAGGAATACGAATTGGCATGAATGACAATTTCGATATAAGGGAAGAGCATATCAGCAAAGACGAGAAAGAGTTTGAGAACGCTGCGGCTGCTGCGCTTCGACGACTTTAACAGCCAGAAAAACGTGGTTGAAAACCTGCGCGTATTTGTTGAGGCTGCAAAATATCGCGGTGAACCGCTCGACCATACACTGCTTTACGGGCCTCCGGGATTGGGTAAAACTACGCTCAGCAACATCATAGCCAACGAGCTTGGAGTGGGTTTTAAGATTACGAGTGGCCCTATTTTGGACAAGCCTGGCGATTTGGCAGGCATCCTTACTTCGCTTGAGACCCAACGACGTTCTTTTTATTGATGAGATTCATCGATTGCAGCCAGTAGTGGAAGAATACCTGTATTCGGCCATGGAAGACTACCGTATCGACATCATGATTGACAAGGGACCGTCGGCACGTTCGATACAAATTGACCTGAATCCTTTCACATTGATAGGCGCAACAACGCGTTCGGGTATGCTGACGGCACCGTTAAGAGCCCGTTTTCGGCATCAATATGCACCTCGAATACTATCATCCTGATACGCTCCCAAAAGCATTATCGGGCGTTCGGCCCGCCTCATGAAGGTTCCGCAGAAGACAAGGCAGCCGTAGAGATTAGCCGGCGAAGCCGTGGCACTCCGCGTATAGCGAACGGGCTGTTACGTCGGGTTCGCGACTTCGCACAGGTGAAAGGCAACGGCACCATCACCAACGACATCGCGCAATTGTCGTTAAGTGCACTGAACATCGATTCGTACGGACTGGACGAAATTGACAATAAGATACTGCTTACCATAATAGATAAGTTTCGCGGTGGCCCGGTAGGTATATCCACTATCGCCACAGCCATCGGCGAAGACTCGGGTACAGTAGAGGACGTTTACGAGCCATTTCCTTATCATGGAGGGCTTTATTAAGCGCACTCCACGAGGCCGAATGGTGACCCGCTGGCCTACGAGCACCTCGGTCGCAACCCATACGCCAGCAATATCATGCAGCAAGAGCTGTTCTGACAAGTCTGAAGAGCCTTACTCAACAGGCTTTTAGAGAAAACTGATTATCATTATTCAACCCACAAGTATACCAAAACCGCAATGAAAGAGGAAAACAACACACGCACAGCACTGTTTGTTGGCTCGTTCGACCCGTTTACCATCGGCCATGCCGACATTGTAGAACGGACGCTAAAAACTGTTTGGACGCATCGTTATTGGCGTGGGCGTAAATCCTGAAAAACACAGCATGTTATCGGCCGAAGAGCGTATAGAGGTGGTCAGAAGCCTGTACGAGGGCGATAACCGCGTAAAAATTGTGGGCTTTTACTGACCTTGCTGTCGATCTCGCCAAACGCGAAAGGGCGGCATTTATCGTCAAAGGGGTGAGGTCGATAAGGGATTTTGAATACGAGCGTGAGCAGGCAGAGCTGAACCGTAACATGACAGGCATTGAAACGTTATTGCTTTATGCCGACCCCTCGATGGCATCCATATCCTCCTCGGCCGTGCGACAGCTGGCTTATTTCCATAAGGATGTAAGCTGGATGGTGCCGAAAAGCAAAAAGGCAAAACGGTAAAAGAGTAAAAGGCACGGTGCAGGATTGAAGAATTAAGAAATTAAAGAATTAAACCCAGCGGCGTAAAAAGCGAATGGGTAAAGGAAGTAAAAGGGTAAAAGAAGCACTGAAAAAGGTGCAAAATCAATAATATATGATTACATATCAGGCTGATGGCATTGATTTGCCAGCCATTAAACACAGGAAACTACGGCATGGATAAAGGCCGTTGCTGCCGCACACGGAAGAAGTGTAGGCGAAATAGGCTACATGTTTGTTGACGATGAGAAGATTCTCGAGGTCAATAAGCGGTATCTTGGACACGATTATTATACCGACGTTATTACCTTCGATTATGATGAAGGTAAGGTTATAAACAGTGACATTGTTATATCATTGGATACCGTTCGCAGCAATGCCGAACTGTTTAACAAGCGTTATGAAGATGAGCTTAACCGTGTAATTATCCACGGTGTGCTCCATTTGTGTGGCATAAACGACAAGGGACCCGGCGAACGGTGAGGTGATGGAGGCCCACGAAAACAAAGCTCTCGACCTGCTTCGTGAGATGGAAGCAGCAAATAAAAGCGTAGTTCTTTTCATCACTCTGTTTTAATTTCTCCGTATTTTACAAGGAATATCGCAGTAGTCCACAAGCCATCTGGTGTAGATTGACAAGCCATATTGCATTAGCTTACAAGCTATTTGGTGTGGATTAACAAGAGGGATTATCCTACTTCTTTTGAAGTTTGGTGAGAACTTTTCAAAAAGCTTTCTGTTTATTTTTAAGAGTATTCAATTTACGCTGACAATATACAGCGGCCGCACTTCTAACATATAGGAAGTGCGGCCGCTTTATTCATGTCATCTCCTTTATATAAAGGGAGTTATTTCAATGGTAGATACGTAACGTTAATTGCTACCATTTTGCTTTTAAAAAGCCTTCTGTAAAATAGGATTCAAACTGTTTATAATTTGGAAGTATTCGCTCATATTCCAAAGGTCGCGTGCCACCAGAGCCTTCAGCTGCGTACACAAATAGGGCAGCGTTTGTTTTCATTTCGGCCTCATCCTTTGGCTCAATCTTTTGTTTCTTTCCTTCGGCAACAATTTCATTGATAAGCGTACGGGGCACCTCATAGCCGTTAAGGAAGCTCTGGAAATCGGGATATTGCTTTTTCAACAGCTTCCTGTTGTTATCCACATACCGCAAGTTTGTACTGATAATAATACCCTTGGCAGCCAGCTTTCTAAGGTAAGGAGAAACGATTGTAGTATCTAAAGGAACGAAAACATCGGGCATAATGCCTCCTCCTCCATACACAACACGCTGGCGAAGAAGTGTATAATACTTCAGCGAATCAGCAAAATGAATGGAGTCGGCCGAGTAAAAGCTCACCATGTTTAAAGCGTTGATCAAGCTCCATATCATAGTCTTTCTTGTCACCTTTCTTATAAAATTTCTGGATACAGCGTCCAGAAGGGTAAAAATAATGGGCGATAGTGAGCCGCATCATGCTCCCGTCGGGGAAGTCGATAGGACGTTGTACAAGCCCCTTACCGAAAGTACGCCGACCAACTACAAGTGCACGGTCCTGATCCTGCAAAGGCTCCTGTAACAATCTCTGCGGCCGAAGCGGTGAACTCGTTCACCAGAACGGTCACCTTTCCATTCAGTAAACGCCCGTTTCCCTGCGCCTTATAGTCTTGCCTTGAAAGCGTCTTCCTTCGGTGTAAACAATTAAATCGCCACGCTTTAAGAACTCATTGGCAACCTGAACGGCGGCCTGAAGGTATCCTCCGCCGTTGTCTTCGAGGTCCAAAAACAAGGTCATTCATACCCTGTGCACGCAGGTCATTAACAGCCTTCATGAACTCATCGTACGTTGTTGCTCCAAACGAGCCTATGCGAATATATCCTGTTCCCGGCTTAATCATATACCAGGGCATCGAGCGTTTTTACAGGAATCTTGTCACGGATAACTACAAATGTAAGCCGCTCGCCGATGCCACGCCGTATAATTGTAAAGCTTAACCTTAGTACCTTTAGGGTCCGCGGAGCCGCTTCATAATGTCCTCTTTCGACATCTTTACGCCTGCTATTGCCGTATCGTTTACAGCCACTATGCGGTCGCCTGCTTGTATACCCACCTTTTTCAGAAGGGCCATTTGTAATAGTCTGGATGACGATAAGAGTGTCTTCCTGCATATTGAATTGTATACCTATTCCCTCGAAACTGCCGTTCAACGACTCGTTCATGGCCCTGGTTTCGCGGGCTGTTGTATACGACGAATGGGGTCGAGCTTCTCCAGCATGCCCCTGATGCCGTTCTCTACAAGGCTTTCTTCATTAACGGTATCGACGTAAAGCCTGCTGATTGCCATTTCTGCCATCTGCAATTTACGTAGTGGCGACTTAGGCCCAAAATCGAAACTGTCCTGCGCCTTCGTAGGCACAAGAATGAAAAAAACTAAAAGCATGTTGTGAAAATTATCTTCAGAAGAGCCTCCGAAGACATTGTCTTTGTCAGGAATTGCCGTTTCATCATCTGCTTCCCTATTATATAATATTGTATATTTCGTATAATGTTGATACCAGACTGCCGCTTTTTAATACTTCATATAATAAATAGTAGAAAATATCATTTTTGACAACCGGACCCAACTTTTTCCTTGTCACGACGTAACGAGAAAAGCTTCTTCGGGCAATAATACCATCGTTTTTACGGCATTATGCTTCTTCTTCGGTCAGGTCTTCCTCTATAACAAGGTTGTCGATAATGAAGTTTTGACGCTCCATTGTATTCTTACCCATGTAGTATTCCAAGTTTTTGTACCCTGATCATTTTTGTGAAGGGTAACCTGTTCCAGCCTCATGTCGGGCCCAATAAAGTGTACAAACTCGTCAGGGAGAGATTTCACCGAGTCCCCTTAAAGCGTGTAATCTCAGGGATCAGGACCCAGTTCACGAATAGCATTTTGACGCTCTTCATCAGGTATAACAGTACCTTGTGATGAAGTCGCTCTTACGCTCACCCTTTGCCAAACGAGCGTCAGCATCGGCAATTACCTTTTTATCCTTTATCTTGGTACGACGATTTCGCACGCGGAAAAAGTGGCGTCTGTAATACAAAAGACATGCCCTTTCTTAATTAATTCGGGATAGAGTGCAGGAAGAAGGTGATGATAAAGCAGCCTGATGTGCATACCATCGACATCGGCATCAGTGGCTACAATTACCTTGTTATAACGCAAATCGTCCAATCCGTCTTCAATATTCAGGGCGGCTTGCAACAAGTTAAACTCTTCGTTTTCGTAAACAACCTTCTTGCTCAGACCAAAAGCTGTTCAGCGGTTTTACCGCGCAGTGAGAACTACGGCCTGCGTGTTGACATCGCGACTTTTCGTAATGAGATCCGCTGGCAGAATCGCCCTCAGTAATGAAGATACTTGCCTCTTCCTTGCGGTCGTCCTTCGTATCGCTGTAATGAATACGACAGTCTCGCAGCTTCCTGTTATGCAGACTGGCCTTCTTTGCACGCTCACGAGCCAGCTTCGTTACACCGGCCATGGCCTTGCGTTCGTGCTCACTCTCTCGTATTTTATTCTCTAAAATATCAGTTACATCGTCCTTATGGATGTGCAAATAGTTATCAACCTCGCGCTTTATAAAGTCACCAACATACTTGTTTATGGTTTCACCGCCTGGCTCCATAAGCGTAGAGCCGAGCTTTATCTTGGTTTGCGACTCGAAAACAGGCTCCTCAACGTTGATGGCTATGGCCGCAACAATACCGTTTCTAATGTCTGTAAACTCGTAGTTTTTGTCGTAGAACTCTTTGATGGTGCGCGCTATGTGCTCTTTAAAAGCACTTTGATGCGTGCCGCCCTGCGTGGTATGCTGACCGTTTACAAAGCTGTGATACTCTTCTCCATACTGGTTGGTATGGGTAAAAGCTATCTCAATATCTTCGCCTTTAATATGAACGATAGGATAAAGAGGGTCTACGGTCATATTGTCAACGAGCAAATCCTCCAGTCCGTTGCGGCTTTTTATTCGGCGTCCATTATACATAATGGTAAGCCCTGAGTTGAGATAGGTATAGTTTCGCAGCATTGTTTCCACGTATTCATCGTGGAACTGATAGATTCTTAAACAACGTATTATCAGGTTCAAAAAGATAAATGTACCGTTTTTCGTCCTGTGTTTTCTCCGTTTTATCGCTTTTTTTCTCACCTCTTTCAAACACCAGCGAGCGTACTTTGCCCTCACGATAGCTCTTCACCTCGAAGCGAGCACTTAGCGCATTAACTGCCTTTACACCCACTCCATTCAGTCCAACGCTCTTCTTAAAAAGCCTTAGAATCGTACTTTTCCTCCCGTGTTCAGCATGGATACAGCCTCAACAAGTTTGCCCTGCGGGATGCCACGGCCATAGTCGCGCACGCTAACTCGGAGATTATCATTAATATCTACCTCTATCCTATCGCCCGATTTCATCTTAAATTCGTCAATAGAGTGTCGATAACCTCCTTTAAAAGCACATAGATACCGTCCTCAGGCAACGCACCGTCACCCAATCGTCCAATATACATTCCGGGCCTGGTGCGCACATGTTCCATGTCGCTCAGGTGACGAATATTGTCATCTGTATAATTAACGGCGGCGTCCTGTGGGCTACTTTCCTGCGATGATAAAAGCTCTTTTTCGTTATCTGGCATAATCGTTGTTTTATTTTTATCCCGACGTGAGTATCTTCTTTAGAGGCCATACTGCTGCCTTGAGTTTGGGTTTCAGGAACCAACTGCTTACGATAACATCTGCGACGCTTGTGGTTTATATGTTCAATGGTATCCCATTGTCCTCTTACGCTGCTGTTTTTTCCTCCATTTCAACGTTTGTCTCTCCCCACTTAAAGCCATACTTTATATACCTTGGGATAAGATCAGAAAACAACAATGCGTTGGCACTTTGGCACGATATTCGGGTAAAAAGCCTATTAACAGCAAATCAACACCCTCGGTTTTATGGCACTTTGTTGCTCTTAGCAAATGCCACCAGCCAAACGGGAACAAACGTCCACGACGGCATTTCTGTACAGCGCGGGCCAGAGAGGAATAGTTATGCCTACACCTGCTATCTTGTTATTTTTATTTCCATCAACAATTACAGTTACCAAACTCAGGTCTAACGCCGGCAAATAGGTATTTACATATTGATCTATCTGCCTCTCGGTGAGTGAAACAAAAGCCGTAAAAGGTCTTTATAGGTTTCGTTTATTATCTTAAAAAGCTCGCGGGCATAACCGTTACGAATATCCTTACGCGTAACCTTCCTGACATGAAGATTATAGCGCTTCTCTATCATTTTCGGCAATTTTAGCAAACTTTTCTGGCGTTTTTGTCGGGCATGGGCAGATAGTATTCTACGTAGTCGTTGTCTTTTACCCATCCCCCAACTGCTCCATATGCTGCGGGTAGTACTCGTAATTGTAAATGGTTTCCATCGTGCTGAGCTTGTCAAAGCCCATGGTAAGCATGCCTTCTGGGTCGAAATCGGTAAAGCCCAGAGGGCCTACAATGGCGAGTCATACCCTTTGAGCGTCCCACTCTTCAACAGCATTGAACAAGGCCCGGCTCACTTCTATATCGTCAATAAAGTCAATCCAGCCGAACCGCACGTCTTTTGTCTGCCAGCGTTCATTGGCTCTCAGATTCAGAATACCGGCTATACGTCCCACCATACGGCCGTCCTTATAAGCCATAAAGTATGCAGCCTCACAGAAATCAAAGGCTGCATTACGGTCGCTTCTTAGCGTATTCATCTCGTCCATGAAAAAGTGACGGCACGTCATACGGACGAGTCTTTGTATAAATCGTAGTGGAAATCGACAAACCTTCGCAGGGTCACTAGTGGTTTCACCTTCTTAATTTCAATTGCCATTACAAGTATAAATATGGATTAAAACCTAATCTGCAAAATAAACAAAAAGCTGACATGGCAAAAGATAAGACTTATTTTTATACACAGTCAGCACAAATTAGCTGCTAAAAGGCGATGTAAGGAAAAAGCAGATGACGTCCGCAAACTGTGGTAGCAAATATGTAAATGTTGCCACCATCTTTCAGTTTCAGACGACGTTGAAGTGCTACTGCCGTCAGGGGAAAATTGCGAACAGCAACGTTTGCTTATGTAATGCCATACAGTGCACGGCGAAGTTCATTCTTGTTCATGTTGGTAACCGAGCATATTAAGAACTGTCTTCCAGGAAACTTTTCAACGGGTTTATCCGACACATACAGGTGTGAGTTGGTATCAACCTGCCTTAAACTGAAACGCAATGCAACGGCAGCGAAACAGCCTGCCTTCATAATAGAAGTATCGGGAACCAGCAAATACTGCCCTTCGGCGAGGCTCACTGTCACATAACGGCACCGGTATGTTAAAATTTGCAGGACAGCTAAACGTAACGTTATCGTTACAACAGAAAAGGGTTAACGGCTCTTCAGCATGACCAAGCACCAGCGACAGTTCCTTACATTCGCCGCCAACGCTGACCACATGTACCTCCATTACGCCACGAAGCTGTTCTACGGCACGATGCCAATCGAGCATGAGGCGACAGCTTTAGCACGATGAAATGGGATTTTTCAGCAATTCTTCGCACATTTCTACTACGTTAGGCGTGCAATCTTCCAGCGCATACGTACGCCCGCCATGGCTGTCACGACGAGCAGGATCCGCAAAAAATCAGGTCCACATGCCCCCATATTTTTGCAAATAGCTAACAGCATCGTCACAACACACTTCTGCATTCTTCACCCCCGAAGTGGAAGATTATGACGAGCTATGGCACATAAATTTTTCATTGCGTTCAACATATGGCACGACTGAAACAACGAGAAACAAACGAAAAAAATCAACACCCAACCCACCGGTTAAGTCAACCATCGTAGTTGGTTCACGCTCTTCTGAGGACATAAAAACTTCGGTTTTATCCCCATTACACACAGCTTCGCCCATCAATCGGTGCACAAGAGATGCCTTGTATATGGCCGCAGCCTCACTCGAACACTGTTCCATGTTAAGATGTGGCGGATATACAACACCTGCCACTGCAACCCAGGAAGGCAGCTTTTGTAACGCCATTTGATAGCCTTGTATCTGATTAAGGGCGTAGGTAAAATCAATATCCGGATAACGCTGCTTTTTGAAAGGCCAGTGTTCTGACATCATCATGCAAGTGCTCACGAATAAAAATCGTCTGTGGTCATCATGATACAAAGATAGCCATTTTACATGAAAGTTGATAAAAACACGATGAAATCTAAGAAAATTGTTAATTTACATGAGATAAGGATACAGGATAGTACTATCCAGTACAACTCATTACACTGGCCATGAACTCGAATAATTTAGTATGCAGAGCACTGCTACACAACTTCTTCGGGCTGTTTTGCAGAGTTTATCAGCTTCACCAGGTTATACCCATATATCAGCATATTTTTTACTTATACCACCTACTCAACCTGCTTCACACCGCTTTGTCAATCCCTTTACGCCATAACGTTTTTACTTTTGCAGACTCATCATTTCTCCCCTTATACCCCATATCTTCATGATTCGGCGGCCGTCATACACTCTGCTGACGGTCGTCGTACGTGTTGTGTGACGGCCGTCGTACACGCTGTTGGCGACCGTCACACAATGAACATTGCCCTGAAATAAACAGCACGCTGCACCATAACAATATAAGGAAACAGGTGTTATCCATCTGCCACATAGGGTACAAGATAATACATCTGCACAATAATAACCCATTGAAACAGGTGTTATCGTACAGCCCAATAAGCGACACAGCAGCCAAACCTTTTCATGCCCGGCTTACGTAAGAGGTACCAGTGCTGGAGCCAATAAGATATATGACGACTATGGCATTCAATAATAACCTGTATTCGCGGATGTTTGTACAGGAACAAATAAAGTATGTGGAACTGAATATTGAGCATCATAGCCAGTAAAGCCGATGGCACATAAACTGTTTTATATCCGTAACTCATTATGGAACAGCAATTTATCAGTTTAAAAACATATATCATACATATTCCATATTCATTAATTCAAATAAAAAAATTCGCATCATAACCTGATGGTTACAATGCGGATCATATGTTATAGAACTGTTTTACCATACCTTATAAGACATAAGGCAGATAACAGAACACTTTTTAATCGGCTAACTTGGCTGCGATAAATTCACGGTTTAAGCGCGCAATATTTGCGATACTCTCATTTTTTGGACACTCGGCTTCGCAAGCACGGGTATTCGTACAGTTGCCAAAGCCAAGCTCTTCCATCTTGGCAACCATGGCCTTTTGCACGGCGGGCAGCCTCAGGACGGCCTTGTGGAAGCAGAGCTAACTGGCTAACTTTAGACGATACAAAGAGCATAGCTGAACCGTTTTTACATGCAGCAACACAGGCTCCACAGCCTATACAGGTTGCACAATCCATGGCTTCGTCAGCATTTTCCTTAGAAATAAGGATAGCATTAGCATCCTGAGCCTGGCCTGTGCGAACAGAATTGTAGCCACCAGCTGCAATAATCTTGTCGAAAGCAGAGCGGTCAACCATACAGTCTTTGATGATTGGGAACGCCGCTGAGCGCCAAGGCTCAACAGTAATTACATCACCATCATTGAAACGACGCATGTAAAGCTGGCAGGTTGTAGCGCCTGAGCAGGTCCATGAGGGTGACCATTGATATAGAGAGGCACATACCACAGATACCTTCACGGCAATCGTGGTCGAAAAACAAAGGGCTCGTTTCCACCCTCTATAAGCTGTTCGTTGAGAATATCCAGCATTTCAAAAAGGAAGTATCGCCTGGAATATCCTTCATTTCAAAGGTATCAAAGTGACCTTCTGCCGTAGGGCCGTTCTGACGCCATACTTTCAGTGTGAATGATATATTTTTATCCATTTGTTTTGATTCCTTATTATGATTTGTAATTGCGTGTTTGTACCTTAATATATTGGTAATCAAGGTCCTCTTTTTAGCAACTCAGGGGCTGCCTCATCCGAGCCTGCATACTTCCAACAAGCCACATACATGTAGTGCTCATCGTCGCGTTTTGCTTCTCCTTCTTCTGTCTGGCTCTCCTCACGGAAATGACCTCCACAGCTTTCATTGCGCTCAAGTGCATCGTAAGCAATAAGTTCACCATCGTGATAAAGTCGCGAAGATGGATAGCTTTATCCAATTCGACATTAAGACCCTCCTTAGAACCTGGGATGCGTACACAAGTATCGAACTGCTTACGTACCTCTTTCAACATTTCAAGAGCCTTCTTTAAGCCTTCTGCACTGCGCGCCATACCCACATAGTTCCACATAATGTTATACAATTCCTTATGCAGCGAGTCAACACTCTTTAGCTTAGTCTTGTCCTGTTGCTGGTTCTGGATGTTGTAAATACGGTCCATTTCAGCCTGAACAGCTTTTTCTGCTTCTACGAATTCGGGCAGATCGGTAGAGATATGAGGCACTTGAATCTGATCGCTCAGGTAGTTTTGCATGGTATAAGGAACAACAAAGTATCCGTCGCTTAAGCCCTGCATCAAAGCAGATGCACCCAAACGGTTAGCACCATGGTCTGAGAAGTTGCACTCGCCAAGGGCAAACAGGCCCTTAATAGAGGTTTGCAGCTCATAGTCTACCCACAGGCCACCCATTGTATAATGGATAGCGGGGAATATCATCATTGGGTTATCGTGGGATCAACGTCAGTAATTTCCTCATACATATCAAACAAGTTACCATAGCGTTCATCAACACGCTTACGACCCAAGCGCTGGAAGCTTCTGAAAAATCAAGGAATACAGCCAGACCAGTGTTGTTTACGCCGAAGCCTGCATCTGTACGCTCTTTGGCTGCACGGCTGGCAACGTCACGAGGAACAAGGTTACCGAAGGCCGGATAGCGGCGCTCCAAATAGTAATCACGATCTTCTTCTGGAATATCACGCCCCTGAAGTTCACCACTCTGCAACTTCTTCGCATCCTCAAGCTTCTTTGGAACCCAGATACGACCGTCATTACGAAGTGACTCTGACATAAGGGTAGCTTCGACTGCTTGTCGCCATGAACAGGAATACACGTCGGGTGAATCTGCTACAAAACAAGGATTTGCAAAAGTAGGCACCTTTACGATAAGCCTGAACAGCAGCCGTACTGTTACAGCCCATAGCATTGGTTGACAAGAAATAAGTGTTACCATAGCCACCCGTTGCCAAGCAAACGGCATGAGCAGAATAACGCTTGAGCTTACCTGAAACAAGGTCTTTGGCAATAACGCCACGACAGCGACCGTCAACAACAACAATGTCTTCAACCTCTGTACGCGTGTAAAGCTCAACAGTTCCGTTGTTTACCTCTTTCATTAACGAAGAATAAGCACCCAGCAAAAGCTGCTGACCCGTCTGACCCTTCGCATAGAATGTACGACTTACCTGAACACCACCGAAAGAACGGTTAGCCAGCATGCCGCCATATTCGCGAGCAAAAGGAACGCCTTGTGCTACACACTGGTCGATAATTGCTGTACTTACCTCAGCCAAACGATATACATTAGCTTCGCGAGCACGGTAGTCACCACCTTTAATTGTATCGTAGAAAAGACGATAAACTGCATCACCGTCGTTCTGATAATTCTTGGCTGCATTGATACCTCCCTGTGCAGCAATTGAGTGAGCACGGCGGGGACTGTCCTGAATACAGAAATTAATAACATGGAACCCCATCTCTCCAAGAGGCTGCGGCACTGGCACCTGCAAGACCTGTTCCTACAACAATAATATCGAGCTTACGTTTATTAGCAGGGGTTTACCAGCTTCTGATGAGCTTTTATAATTAGTCCACTTCTCGGCTAAAGGGCCTTCAGGAATCTTTGAATCTATTTGTGACATATTAAATAATGATTGAAGGATTGGAATTTATAAATTAGCGCATACTTGGTGCAAATCCAAGCCAGAAGCTCAAAATGAGGATAACGAAAGATACCCATCAATATGGTTACATAAACCATACCACAGCATTGCCATCTTTTCATCCAGATTTTACCACTCATTCCAAGTGTATGCATTGCACTCCAGAAACCATGTGTAAGATGGAACCAAAGCGAACAAATCCAAATAAGATACAGAATAGAATAAACTGGACTTCTAAAAGTGTCTTCAATCCATGCAAAACCATCTTCGGGTCCATACTTAAACTGCAGGCCTGCAAGGTCTGCAAACATCATGTGCCCCCAGAAATTATAAAGGTGAAGCAGCAGACCGATGAGGATAATAAGGCCCAATACTAACATGTTTTGAGAAGCCCAGCTTACTTCCGGACGCCTGCTTGTAACCTCATAACGTTGTGGACCACGCGCCCGACGGTTCTGGGCTGTCAAGATAAACGCATAAACAATGTGACAAACAGCAAGGAAAGCTAAGCCTGCCGTGCCTGCCACTGCATACCAGTGTGAGCCAAGAAACCCGCACACCATGTTGTAAGCGTCCTTTGAAAAGAACGCAGCAACATTCATGCAGCAATGAAAGGTAGGGAAAAGTATAAGGCTAAGACCTGTAACAGACATCACCACTTTCCTACCAATTGGAGAATTAACTAACCACATAAATGATTGATTTTGAATTATTTAGATATTAAACTTAAAACGAAATAATCAGATAAAAACACATTTGATGCTCCTATTTTTGTTCGCTAAACCATAATATATAGGTATATAAACTGTAAAAGCGGTTGCAAAAGTACTATATTTTTAGTGATAAATCAAACGAATAAGAATAAAAAAAATTCGATATAATTGCTTACTTTTTGCGCCAAATGAAAAAGCAACGATTTTTTAATTACGACGTCATCGTTATTGGCGCTGGTCACGCTGGCTGTGAAGCAGCATCTGCGGCTGCTAACATGGGGGCCTGCAACATGTTTAATCACAATGGATATGAACAAGATTGGACAAATGAGCTGCAACCCTGCCGTCGGAGGAATTGCCAAAAGGACAAATTGTAAGAGAAATTGACGCATTGGGTGGACAGATGGGCCTCATAACCGATTCTACTTCCATACAATTTCGTATGTTAAACAAAGGGAAAGGGCCTGCCGTTTGGTCACCAAGAGCACAATGTGACAGAGAAAAATTTATTTGGGAATGGAGCGCACCTCGATAAAATCGACAATTTAAATATCTGGCAAGACCAGGCTGAGGAACTAATTGTTGAAAAACGGAGAGGCTGTTGGCGTAAAAACTATATGGGGAGCAGAATTTAGGGCAAAAGCCATAATTGTCACAACTGGTACATTCTTAAATGGCCTCATGCACATTGGACACCATAAAATTGCAGGGGTAGGTGTGCAGAACCTGCCGTATATCATTTTACAGAATCAATTACACGTTGGGGAATACGTTCGGCGAGAATGAAAACAGGAACACCTGTGCGCCTCGACAAACGAACTATCCACTTTGAAGATACTGAAATACAACCAGGCGAAAACGACTTTCACCAGTTTAGCTACCTTTGGGTGCAACACACTCTAAAACAGCTACCATGCTGGACATGTTATACTAACGAAAAAGGTTCATGATATTTTACAGCAAGACATAGAAAATTCACCATTATATAATGGACAGATTCAAAGTACAGGTCCAAGATATTGTCCCAGTATTGAAACTAAGTTAATAACGTTTCCAGACAAGAAGAACCACCCTCTTTTATTGAACCAGAAGGTGAAGATACAAATGAGATGTACTTAAATGGCTTCTCTTCCTCTATGCCCATGGAGACTCAATTGAAAAGCTCTTCATGAAATACCTGCATTACGTGATGCTAAAATTTACCGCCCCGGATATGCAATAGAATACGATTACTTCGACCCTACACAATTAAAGCACAGCTTAGAGTCAAAAGTTATATCTGGATTATTCTTTGCTGGACAGGTCAATGGCACCACAGGATATGAAGAAGCAGGCGGGCAAGGAATTGTTGCAGGTATTAATGCTGCTTTGTTTTTGTGCGGGAAGTTTTTCCTTTTATCATGAAAAGAGATGAAAGTTATATAGGTGTTTTAATAGATGACCTCACCACCAAGGGTGTTGATGAACCTTATAGAATGTTTACTTCAAGGGCAGAATATAGAATTTTTATTAAGACAGGATGATGCTGATGCACGCCTGACAGAAAAGGCTTATAAATTAGGAATCGTACAGAAGAAATCGTTATGATTGGTGGAAACAGAAAAGAAGAATCAATACAACATATCATAGAATATTGCGACAATACTGTCGTAAAACCTCATGAGATCAATTCATTCCTCGAAAGATTAGGAACAGCACCTTTGAGAATGAGTTGCAAAATCAGCGAGCTCATCGGTCGTCCACAGGTAAATATTAAAGAGTTAATCGAAGTACTTCCAAACTTAAAAAGAAGTAGTAGAAAATAATAAAAACAGAAAAAGACGAAATTATAGAAGGGGCTGAAATCAGAATAAAATATAAGGGTTATATTCATAGAGAAAAATTGGTTGCAGAAAAATGCACAGACTTGAAGATATTAAAATAAAAGGACGATTCAATTATAGTGAACTCCATGAGATTAGCATGGAGGGGCGACAAAAAGCTAAAAATTAATCAATCCTGAAACATTAGCGGAAGCGAGCAGGATACCAGGTGTGTCACCTAGTGATATAAACGTGCTACTTATATTATTAGGAAGATAGCATTAAATGTATCAATCAATAAATTAGTAGAAAAATAACATAGCTCGAGTATTTCTCAACAGCAAAGACTCTTCATCTTTATCTCCGCAAGTTGACGTTGTTTCATGTGAAACATAACGTTTGGAAGTTCCCTTTAAATAAACGAAGAATAAAACAAAAACACAAAATAAAAATGAACAATCCAATCTTTTAAACAACTTAAGATGTATTCCAGACTGGCCTATCAAAGGCGTAAATTTTAGGGATGTAACCACACTTTTTTAAGAGTGCAGAATGTGTAAAGATTATAAGTGACGAATTATTTAATCTCTACAAGGACAAAGGATAACAAAAATAGTAGGTATTGAGAGTCGGGGGTTTGTTATGAGTTCTGCGCAGCTATAAGATTGGGTGCAGGAATTGTATTGTGTCGTAAACCAGGAAAGCTCCCATGTGAGACAATACAAGAAAGCTATGCCAAGGAATATGGCATTGATACTATTGAAATTCACAAGGACGCCATCAATGAAAAACGATGTTGTTCTATTACATGACGATTTACTTGCAACAGGCGGGACAATGAAGGCTGCATGTGATTTAGTCAAAAAGTTCAAGCCAAAGAAGGTATATGCAAACTTCATCATAGAATTACACTCTGAGTTTCCAGAAGCACGTAATTCATTTGATAAAGATATTGAGATAAGTAGCCTGCTCCAATTTTAAATATATCATTTAATAATTGCAAACAAAATACGTTTGACTTACTACACGTAACCGTGTATACAAACTCCGAATAGAACTCTTTTCAGTCCTGTAATTTCAAACAAAGTGTTACATAAAGACAAATTAACAGGTGTCATTTGAATCTATTTCACGCATCTTTTATGATGTTTCACATGAAACATATCGAGTGTAACTACCATATAATAAGGGAGAAATGAGTATGACTAAGGAAGAAAATGAGAAAAGATTAGCCTATCTTAAGAATATTGTACTTAGCATGCCAGAGAAACCAGGTAGCTATCAGTTCTACGATAACTTACGTGATCGTGGCGGAAAAATTATATATGTAGGGAAGGCAAAAAATCTGAAGCGAAGAGTTTCCAGCTATTTTCATAAAGAGGTAGACCGTTACAAAACAAAAGTTCTTGTAAGCAAGATAAACGATATAAGCTATACCGTAGTAAACACAGAAGAAGATGCTCTACTTCTGAAAAACTCTCTCATTAAGAAATACAATCCTCGTTACAACGTATTACTTAAAGACGGCAAAACCTATCCAAGCATTATTGTAACTAATGAGCTATTCCACGTATCTTCCAAACAAGGCATATTGATAAACGTTTAGGCATTTACTATGGACCCTATCCGCATGTTTTTTGTTATGCACAACGTGTTAGATCTCATTAAACGCGCCTTTAAGCCTCGACGATGCCGGCAAAGTATCACTTTGGAAGGCATCCAGACGGGTAAATACAAGCCTTGCCTTGAATACCATATACATAATTGTGAAGGATGCTGCTTTGCACAACAAACTCGAGAAGACTATTTAGAAAACATCCGACAAGCCAAGGAAGTATTAAAAGGTAACACTCATGAACTATCCGAATGGTTATACAAAACGTATGATGACCAAGGCTAAACAACTCAAATTTGAAGAAGCTGAAGACCTTAAAAACGATATACACTATTACAGGAATTTGTATCAAAGAGTGAGGTTGTGAGCCATACCATCACAGATGTAGACGTATTTTTCAATCATTGATGACCAACAGAACAGAAACGCATACATCAATTATATACACGTTAAAAATGGTACCATCAATCAAAGCTTTACATACGAATATAAACGTAAGCTCGAAGAAAGCGATCAAGACCTTCTTATTCAGGCCATCCTTGAAATTAGAGAGCGATTTCATTCTACGGCTAAGGAAATTATAGTACCCTTCAATATGGAATGGAAACTAAAAAGATACAACATTCTTTATTCCTCAACGGGGCGATAAAAACACCTTTTAGAACTTTCCGAGATGAATGCTAAGCAATATCGTTTTGACCGCCTTAAACAAAGCGAAAAGCTCAATCCAGAGCAAAAAGCATACACGTTTAATGAAAGAGTTACAACAAAAACTCCAACTTCCAAAATTACCATATCACATAGAATGCTTTGACAATTCCAATATAAGTGGCACTGACGCCGTGGCAGGATGTATTGTATATAAAGGTATGAAGCCTTCACGCAAGGATTATCGAAAAATATAACATCAAAACCGTTACAGGCCCTGACGATTATGCCTCCATGCAGGAGATCGTTCAAAGGCGATATAGCAGAATGATAAAAGAAGGCACACCCCCTACCCGACCTCATTATTACCGATGGAGGAAAAGGTCAGATGGATGTTGTAAAAGAGGTTATCGACAAACTTAAAAATAACCATACCCATTGCAGGATTAGCTAAAGACGACCGACACCGTACCAACGAACTGCTTTTATGGATTTCCACCGCAAGTCATTGGTTTAAAAGCCAGATAGCGATCTATTTCACATTCTTACACAAATACAAGACGAGGTACATCGCTATGCCATTACATTTCATAGAGACAAACGTTCAAAGCATGCCCTCCACTCTATATTGGATGATATAAAAGGGATAGGTCCAAAGACAAAAGAAGATTTTGCTAAAAACACTTTAAATCAGTAGCTAACATAAAGGTAGCAACACTAGAAGAACTTGCTACCAACATAGGTCCTTCAAAAAGCCCAAATTCTATTTAATTTCTTTCATAAACAACCTGAGACCAGTACACAAGTTACAGAATAAAACATACGCAATGTTTGTAATATAATCATCTTTTTGCTATCTTTGCCTATATAAAATTTTTTTAAATTACATGCGAATTGTAATACAACGTGTCAGCCATGCATCAGTAACCATCAACCAACAAGTAAAAGTCATCCATAGGAAAAGGGTTGCTTGTTCTACTTGGTATTGGTACCAGCGACGAAGAAGAAGATATACAATGGCTTGTCAGGAAGCTCATTGGTCTCCGCATTTTTGATGATGATGCAGGCGTAATGAACCTTTTGTGTAACAGACATTAAAGGCGAGATTCTCGTTGTTTCACAGTTTACACTCATGGCAAGCTATAAAAAGGTAATCGGCCAAGCTGGATACATGCAGCTCCTCACGAAATATCCATTCCTCTTTATAATCGTTTCTGTGAAGTTCTTTCATCAGCATTAGGCCAAGATATAGGCACTGGGGAATTTGGTGCAGATATGAAAGTCAACCTCCTTAATGATGGCCCTGTAACCATTTGCATGGACAGTAAACACAGAGAATAATCAGATTGTATCACCCCCTACTCTGTTATTACGTATCTATTATTCTCAATTACAACCCCTATACTGCATAAACTGCTTGAATCATTACCAATATGTATCTACTTTACGAGGGTAGAAATTGAAACAGAAATACAAGATGAACAGACAGACAACACTTAAAGAAGCACAATATGCTGTTGATCAATGGATAAAGACCTACGGCGTGCGTTATTTTTCAGAACTTACTAACATGGCATGCCTTACTGAAGAGGTCGGCGAATTGGCAAAAAGTCATCGCACGTAAATATGGTGAACAAACCTTTAAAGCAGGAGAAGAAGATAATCTTGGCGAAGAAATGGCCGACATATTATGGGTACTATGCTGCCTCGCCAACCAAACAGGCATCGACCTTACTGAAGAATTCCATAAAAGCATGGAAAAGAAAGTAAAACGTGATGCAACACGACATAAGAATAACCCTAAAGCTTTATGTCACCATTAGAAAATAATAAACAGAAATAAATACTTTAAGCTAACCAGATTATGGGAATCATCAAAGAGAAAATTTCACGTAATATCCAAAGCCAGAACAGCAAAGGACGTGTTGACAGTAGTAAGATTGAGCAAGCATTTGCAAAATATAATCTTAACGTCAATCAGTTAGAAGTGCAAGAAGAATTAAAAATAATTACCGAAAAAGTGCCTGAAAATAACACTGTTGAGGTAAAAAGTTCTTACTGGGCTCTTTAGAACTGACATCATTACACTACCGACACCGAGGAACATATTTTATCGATGGTAGAAAAGGTGAACAAATTCGACTCAGTATACCCTAATTTACCACATGTTGCCACGATTGTTACTTGCGAACTTCGCCCACCTCGTGCGTCAGACACTTGAAGTTGACGGCGTACAGATTGCAGTCGTTGCCGGTGCTTTCCCATCGTCGCAGACTTTCATAGAGGTTAAGGTTGCTGAAACAGCGTTAGCCATCCATGACGGTGCCGAAAATGTAGATATTGTAATGCCAGTAGGGCAAGTTCATTTCAGAGGATTATGAAGGCATCAGCGACGATATTAACGAACTAAAAACAAGCCTGTGGCGACGTACCCATGAAAGTAATCCTCGAGACATGTGACCTTGGCAGCCTGTCGAATATCAAGAAAGCAGCAATTCTGTCCATGTATTCTGGTGCCGATTATATCAAAACGTCAACTGGAAAAGAGAAATTCGGTGCCACCCCTGAAGCTGTATACGTGATGGCAAAGGCCATTAAGGAATACTATAATGAGACAGGAATCGTCATCGGACTGAAGCCGGCGGGTGGAATTAACACTGTTATGCAGGCTATTACATACTATACTATTGTTAAAGAAGTGTGTGGAGAAGCCTGGCTTACCAACGAATTATTCCGCCTTGGTACCAGTCGTCTTGCCAACCTTTTGTTGAGTGAAATTGAAGGAAAGGAGATAAAGTTCTTCTAATTCGTACGTATAGGTGCGCTTTTACCTCCGTACACGTAGCCTGTTTATAGCCTCATATTAACTTGTAAAACAAGTAATTTGGGGCTTTTTATTAGATACGGAGTTAAGAAACCTACCAAAAAAAGTGTGCCATTGATTATACAAGATATATGACAATACGCATAATCTTCCAGATAAATAGAATCGAAAGATTATAATTGTAAAATACAAAAACTACAGTACTTTTTCTTAACATTCCCTTCTTATACATAGGAATATTACTACATTTGTACATAAGCATACTGTATATATGCAACAGGCTATCAATGCTATTATAAGTTTAGCGACACATTCTCGGCCGTTTTTGATGTACATCCGAATGTCATATATACAACAAACATGTCTAAAAATCCAACAAGAATCTACTTTTAAATCGCAGAATTAAAAACAATTCAACAATAAATATCAAACAAACCATAACACTTCATGGACGCACACAAATCAAAGTTAGTAAGCCTTTTTCTCTGGAGATGAGGTAAAATATGTCATCCCCCGTTTACCAAAGAAATTACGATTGAGTACCAAACAATGCAGACAGTTATTTAATGACCTGCTCTCCATTATTAATAACGAGAAAGATCATTTCTTTGGAAGCATTGTCATATACTATAATCGACAAGAAACCTTTAGTGTAATTGATGGTCAACAACGTCTTACCACGGTATCTCTCATGTGGTTAGCTATGAGTAAACTCATTGCGGAAGGATTGAAAGAATGCACTAATACCATGCGTCAAAAACATTGCAAACAAGTATTCTTATCCTTCTGATAAAGACGAAAAACATACGTCTTCCTAAAATCATTCATGTTGAAAAAGGATCGAAAGGCCTTCGAAGCCCTCATCAAAAATGATAAGGATAAAATAGAGAAAGACTCAAATATTACACGTAATTTCAACCTGTTTTTATGAATGGATAAAGGCCTCACAATACAGCATTGCAGAGTTTGACAATGCAATCAGGCGTCTTGCCATGGTAAAAATAGAATTAGATGCAAACGATAACCCACAACTAATCTTCGAATCACTCAACTCAACAGGGCTTGCATTATCTGATGGTGATAAAATCCGCAACTTTATTTTTGATGAATCTGCCAGACAATATACAAAAAGGAATGCTACGAAAAAAATATTGGGTATACATTGAACAATATGCCAACTATACAGGGCTTGAAAAAGATGCTTTTAGGTGCTGTAACTAACTTTGTACGTGATTATCTTACTTCTAAAACTACCCATATCCCTGCATTACGTGACGTATACAGCACTTTCAAAACATATGCCATACACAAATGAAATAGAAGCCAACAACCTGCTGGCAGACATGAAACAATTCGCCTTATACCTGTATGAGATAGAAAATGCTAAGACAAAAAGCAGCAAACTTAATCATATACTTAGACGACTGGCACTGTTAGAAATGACCGTCATCCACCCATACATCTTCAATTTATTAAACAGTTATTATATGGGTATGGTCAGTGAAGACGACACTGTAACCATCATGTCTGGTATAGAGAACTTTATTTTTCCGTCGCCTCATCTGTGAAGTCCCAACTAATGCTCTCAATAAAATATTCGCAAATCTACACGGATCGGCAGAAAAGATGACAGAAAAAGAACAAGTCAGTTATGTTGATGCTGTTATTTACCTGCTCACTTCAAGACCCGAATCAAGCCGCTTCCCCTCCGATGACGAGTTTAGGAAGTCGTTTGCAGAGAAGAATATCTACAACATGCGCCAGAAAAATAAAGTGTATACTTTTTATAGGTTGAATGCTGGGCACAGCAAAGAGTCCGATGAATCAATCATTGACAAGATGTTGGGGAAAGGTAACGATGTGCTATCTATTGAACATATTATGCCACAACGTTTAAGTGAAGAATGGCGTTCATCTCTCGGAAATAATGCCGATACAATACATACTCAGTGGCTTAACAGCATAGCTAACCTTACGCTAACAGGTTATAACAGCTCGTATAGCAATGGAACGTTCCACTATAAGCTCGAAGAGGTCACCGACGACAAAGGTAATAAGGTAGGCTTTAAATACTCGCCGTTGCACCTTAATTGCTTTATCAGTAAGCAAACCCAATGGGGTGAAAATGAGTTAAAGCAACGTTTAAAGCTTATTCTCGACGAAGCTGTCAGTATTTGGTACGTTCCTATTTCAACTTATCAGCCACAAAAAAGAAAGAATATAATGAGCTAACGCTTGATGATGAAACTGATGATTTTACAAACCATGCATTTATAGATTGCTCCATTGATGGAACAACCATTGCTCTGAAAGAGAATATTAGTTGGAAAAAAAGTTCTTAAAACCATCGTTGAGATATTCGATAAGAAACACCATTATGAGCTCGAACAAATAGCCAATAGTTCCAATAATTCTGTCCTATACTCCGAATCAACAAAAACAGAATATTGCGAAGAAGTTCTGCCGGGCATATACGCCTATCAAAAAGGTTCTACATACACCAAAATAAACATTTTTAAAAAGAACTTTTGTAAGCTGCTTGATATTGACCCTCAAACTCATCGTATTCCATGTACGTGAATATGAGTAATACCAGAGCATACAACTCCCTATGTGGTTTCTATGTAGACCTGGTGCAATACCCTTTACACTACAATTATATTGCTTTTTACAGTGTAAGGGCAAGTGCTGGCCAAACCCAATAGCTGAGAGCTAATGAGATATAGTGTATAAAAAAGTCGTTACGCCGTAATTGCAAAACAATTACGGCGTAACGACGATATAGACGATAAGAGATATTATAGTTTTCGCTCTATCACATAATCAAGATAAGCCTTTAAGCTTCGCTGTACGGCTTCATCTTTCACCCTCGGCATGAACAAACTGCATAGCCTCAGCATGAAAGTCCCACATCCTCTTTTTCGGCATATTCTATACCTCCATGTGCCTTGGTAAAATCAACAAGACACGCTATTTCCTCCTTGGTCACACAGCCGTTCTTCACTTTTCGCGCCAGTGTAAGCATGTCTTTATCCTGCGTCGACTTCAGTGCGTAGATTACAGGCAACGTCAATTTGCCCTCCATCATATCGTTACCCGTAGGTTTCCTATATTACCATGGTCATAATAATCAAAAATATCGTCACGAATCTGAAAGATAATACCCAGATTTCGACCGAACCTGCGCGCACCCTCTATATCATGTTCTGTTGCACCTACCGACAGGGCACCTAAGGCTGCACAGGCTTCAAACAATGCAGCTGTTTTCTGTTTGATTACCTGATAGTAAATATCTTCCGATATATCCTGATTCTGAATATTCGACAATTGAAGTATTTCACCATTCGATAATGTACGCCCCAGTTCGGCTAAATTTCGTACGATAACCTCCGAATGGGTAAAAACTTACCTGCATCAGTGCTGTTGAAAGAATGTAATCGCCCACCAATACCGCTACCTTATTGTCGAACACCTTGTTCACCGATGCTTGTCCGCGCCGCTCTCCGCTCTCATCTACTACATCATCATGCACGAGCGATGCCGTATGTAAAAGCTCTAATCCCACTGCTGCATGCTGCGTAACATCGGTAATTCTTCCGAAATTCTGTGCCATCAGCAGTATCAGTATCGGACGCATACGCTTTCCTCCACGCTGGCGTATATGGTCGAGCGCCTGCATCAGCATGCCATTAGTGTGAGAAAGCGACTGGTTAAAAAGCGCGATGAAATCAGTCAACTCCGAACTTATTGGCTCTGTAATGATTGAAAGATAATCTATTTCATTCGTGTTCATTGTTACAAAAGTAATTATTTTTATTGGATATTGTGGCATTATTTTATTAATTTTACCGTGAGAAATAATCATTTACATGGACAAGCTCTTTCTTCTTGACGCATACGCCATTATCTTCAGGTCGTATTATGCTTTCATAAACCGGCCAACTATCAATTCAAAAGGTCTTAACACATCAGCTATCTTAGGGTTCTGTAACACGCTAAAGGAAATTACCGATAAAGGAACAACCACTTTACCTTGGCGTAGCCTTTTGACGAGGGAAAAACCTTTCGTCACGAAGCCTTTCCTCCTTATAAGGCTCAGCGTCAGGCAACACCCGAAGACATAAAACTGGCTGTTCCCATTATCAAAGAGATTTTAAATGCCATGCATATCCCCATTCTTGTATCACCAGGCTTTGAGGCTGATGATGTCATTGGCACGATAGCTCTGCAGGCTGGCAAAGCAGGGGTTGAAACTTATATGCTTACTCCCGATAAGGATTACGGCCAACTGATACGCAAAAACGTTTATATGTATCGCCCCCGTCACGGTGGTGGCTACGACATTATAGGCGAAAAGCAGATAGAAGACAAGTATGGCGTCGAATCGGCACATCAGGTTGTCGACCTCCTTGCGCTGATGGGCGACTCGGCCGACAACTATCCGGGCTGCCCTGGTGTAGGGTGAAAAGACGGCCGTTAAACTGATAAAGGAATTCGGTTCTTGCGAAAGCCTCATCGAAAAACAGCAATCAACTCAAAGGCAAAATGCGCGAAAAGGTTGAGGCTGCCGTCGAAGACATCAAAATGTCTAAGTTTTTAGCTACCATCCGTACGGACGTTCCGTTAAGCCTGAATCTCGAAAAGCTCAAACGTCAATCGCCCGATGAGGAGAAGTTGCGTACAATTTTTCGATGACCCTCGAGTTTAAGAGTTCACCGAACGATTTCTAAATAAGCCTGAAAATAATTTAAAATCAGCAAACGAACAGCCTTCTCTCTTTGGCGAATTTGCGTCCGACAGTCCAAGCATTCCTGAATTTTTCGAACCATGAGAGCATAAAAACGGTAGAACATAAATATCAATTAGTTGATAATCAATCAGAAGCAACGAAACTTTGTGACTTTTTATTGACAAATAAAATATTAAGTTTAGATACCGAAACAACATCAACAAGCGCAATCGATGCTGAATTGGTAGGTTTAAGCTTTTTCGGTGGCCGAGCATGAGGCTTATTACGTAGCTATCCCTGCTAATCGCGCGGAAGCTGAAGCGATGGTGAATATTTTCAGACCGCTATGAGAAAACGAAGACATCGTGAAAGTGGGCCAGAATATAAAATACGATTACATGGTGCTCCGGCGATATGGTATCGATTTGCAAGGGCCTATGTTTGACACGATGCTCGCCCACTACATTGTTCAGCCCGAACTACGCCATAACATGGATTACATGGCCGAAACTTTGCTGAACTATCAAAACCATACACATTGATGAATTAATAGGTCAGAAGGGAAAGAATCAGAAGTCGATGCGCGACCTCTCCCCTGCCGAAGTATGCGATTATGCAGCCGAAGATGCCGACATCACACTACAACTCAAGAACGTTCTCGAGCGCAAACTCAAGGAAGTAGGCGGCGAAAGCCTGTTCTACGATATTGAAATGCCACTCATTAAAGGTGCTGGCCGATATGGAATTAAACGGCATCTGCCTCGATACCGAATCGTTAAACGAAACCCGCCGCGTCTTTACCGACCGTATGCAAGCCTACGAACGCCACGCCTATGAGCTGGCAGGCGAAGCGTTTAACATCTCGTCACCCAAGCAGGTAGGCGATATTCTCTTCGGCAAAATGCAAATTGTTGATAAGCCTAAGAAAACAAAAGACCGGGCAATTTGTTACATCTGAAGAGGTGCTGATGCAATTAAAAGACCGTGCTCCTATCGTTGAGGATATTCTTAACTATCGTGGAATGAAGAAGTTATTGAGCACATACGTCGAAGCTTTGCCCAAATTAATCAATCCTCGTACAGGTCATATCCACACCTCTTTTAACCAGGCTGTCACCGCTACCGGCCGTTTGTCATCGTCTGACCCCAATTTACAAAACATCCCTGTGCGCGATGACGACGGAAAAGAAATCAGAAAGTGCTTTATTCCTGAGCCTGGCTGCCGCTTCTTTTCAGCCGATTACAGTCAGATTGAGCTGAGAATCATGGCGCATCTGTCGGGTGATGAAAATATGATAGAGGCGTTCAGGGAAGGTATCGACATACATCGTGCCACTGCTGCAAAGATATGGAAGGAAAACGTCAACGATGTTACCGACCAGCAACGCAAGAAGGCCAAGCAGGCCAATTTTGGCATAATATACGGCATAACCACTTTCGGACTGGCCCAACGCATGGGTATTGGCAATGCCGAAGCACGCCAGTTGATAGACGATTATTTTAAAACTTTCCCCAAAGTACATGCTTACATGGAGCAGGCTAAGCAGGAAGCGCGCGAAAAAAAGGCTATGCCGAGACGATGTTCGGACGCCGTCGTTATCTGCCCGATATTACGTCGCGCAACGCTACTGTGCGCGGTTTTTGCCGAACGAAATGCCATCAATGCACCTATACAGGGGTCGGAAGCCGACATCATTAAAATTGCCATGATTCGTATCTGGCGCCGATTCAAGGCCGAAGGTATTCGCTCAAAGATGATTCTTCAGGTGCACGACGAGCTTAATTTTTTTCGGTTTATCCCGATGAGGCTGCTAAAGTAGAGCAGATAGTTATCGACGAAAATGCAGAAGGCCTGTCAGCTTAACGTGCCGCCTCATTGCTGACGCAGGATGGGGCGGCAACTGGCTGGAGGCACACTGATTTAAAAGGTAAAAAGTAAAAATTAAAAAGTAAAAAGGAGGATTAGGGGTAAAAAAAGTTAAAGAAGTAAAGAGTAAAAGAGGCAGGCAGCGCATGATCGCGATGCGTTGCCTGCCTTGTTTTATCATCTTGTTTCAAGTAAAGGCTATTCTATGGTGCTACGTAAACAGCAATACTGGTTTATTTGCTTTTCAGATTATTGCACAACCGTAAATATAATATTGTACGATGGCAAACACAATATCGCGTAACGGTAAATGCAATATCGTATAACGGTAGGGTGAGTATGTTCTAACAGTTATCGTTCGACGGCCGTCAGCAGCGCGTACGACAGCCGTCACACCCAGTTGTTCGACGACCGTCGTACGCGCTGCTGACGGCCGTCGAACAATGACAAATACAGGCTTTTGAGCGAAGCAATATGTAATTTTGCGGGTAACAATGCAGGCTTTTGCATTACATAATACAGCAGTATTAGGGTTTATATTACACCCATAAACAACAAAAACTGAGAGCAATTTGAGGTATGTTTTTATTGGACTGTCAAATACAAAACATACAGTTTATGTTGGCATGTTTTTATATTTTTCCTTCGTGCTACAAACCATAGTTTTCATTAACTTGCTGATTATAAGCTATTATACGCAATATCATTATTATATAATGCAAATAACATTATGTTAAAAAGCATTATGCTAACAACATAATGTGCAGCAAATTTATTATATTTGCAAAAACAAACAGCGTATGGCAATAACCATAAACCCCTTTATTGTAGCTGGAAAGATTCCTGCAAAATACTTTTGTGATCGAAAAGAAGAATCGAAACGACTTATCGATTGTATCGAAAATCAGGAAAACGTAGTGCTGATTTCGCCACGCCGTATGGGCAAATCAAAACTTATCGACTATTGTTTTTGATAAGTCTGACATTCGTAATAACTATTACACGCTGCAAGCCGACATTCTGCAAACCACTTCTTTGCAGGAATTTATTCAGGTATTAGGCAGCGTGGTTTACAAACAATTGGCGCGCCGCAGCGAACAATTATTCAGACTTTTTGCAGCCACGCTGCGTTCGTTAAGTGCGAGCTTTGGTTTCGACCCCATACAGAACACACCAACCTTCGATATAAAACTTGGCGATATTACAGCTCCCGAGTATAGCCTTGAAGAAATATTCAACTATATTGAAAAGGCCGACAAGAGATGCATTATTGCAATTGACGAGTTTCAGCAGATAACAAACTACCCTGAAAAACGTGGAAGCCATCCTCCGCACACGCATACAGCGATGCAGCAACGCCAATTTTATATTTGCAGGAAGTCGCAGACGCATTCTCAACGAAATGTTCTTGTCGAACAAGCGTCCTTTTATCAGAGTGCAACACTCATACAATTAGATGCCATACCCGAAGAAACCTATCTGAAATTCGTTAAAAAGCACTTCACAGACGGACAGAAAGACATAGAAAAAGAAGCCGTAACGAACGTGTATAACACCTTTGAGGGCGTTACTTATTATATGCAACGAATGATGCACGACTGCTTTATGGAGGTGCCGTCACATGAGGTTTGTACCGAAACACTGACGAAAAAGATAATACAGCGTTTTGTACAGGAAAACGATACACGCCTGCGCGAGATGATGTCGTTTATATCAGAGCAGCAGAAAGCACTGCTTTATGCCATATGTAAAGAGGGTACAGCCCGGCAAATTACATCGGCATCGTTTGTACGTAACCACAATTTAAGGTCGCAGAGCAGTGTACAGTCGGCTGTTAAAAGGTTGTTAGAGTATGATCTTATCACTGGTCAGGAGCACCAATACCGCATTTCTGACCCTTTGCTAAGCCTCTGGATACAGAAACGAAAGGTAGCATAAGGTTCACGATAAATGCAGTTTTTACCTGCCCGATTATGAATAATTTGCTAACTTTGCAAGCAATAATATAAAACGTTTTGTATGTCACCGGCCATCCGGTGAATAACACTTTAGAAGATATGTCATTAAAATGTGGTATCGTAGGCTTGCCTAACGTAGGAAAATCTACGCTTTTCAATTGCCTGTCGAGCGCCAAGGCGCAGGCAGCTAACTTCCCTTTTGCACCATTGAACCCAATTTAGGCGTTATCAGTGTGCCCGACGAGCGCCTTACAAAGCTCGCAGAGATTGTACATCCGGGACGCATTGTACCCGCCACTTGCGAGATAGTTGACATCGCCGGCCTTGTAAAAGGGTGCATCAAAAGGCGAAGGATTAGGTAACAAATTCCTCGGAAACATCCGTGAGTGTGATGCCATCATCCATGTCATACGCTGTTTCGACGACGACAACGTGGTACGCGAAGGTGGTGCTCCTGTTGATCCCGCAGCCGATAAAGATACTATCGACACCGAGCTTCAGCTGAAAGACCTGGAAACCATTGAAGGACAGCTCGCCAAACAAGAGAAGATAGCAGCCAGCGGTAACAAGGAAGCGAAGGTGCTTGTTGACGTATTGAAGGCCTATAAAGAGGTGCTTGACAAGGGCCAGAACGCACGATCGGTAACCCTTGACACAAAGGAAGAGCAGAAAGCTGCCCACGATTTGTTCCTGCTCACGACGAAACCCGTGCTGTATGTTTGCAATGTCGACGAGAAAAAGTGCCAAATCAGGCAACGCATACAGCAAAATTATTGAAAATATTGCCGCCGGGGAGGGAGCTGAAGCCATGGTAATAGCTGCCAAGACTGAAGAGGATATTGCCTCACTCGACAGCTATGACGACAAGAAATTATTCCTTGACGAGCTGGGTATGACAGAACCAGGGGTAAACCGCCTCATCAAAAAAGCATACCAGTTACTCAATCTTCAGACATTCATAACAGCCGGTGAGATGGAAGTAAAGCCTGGACTTTCCACTAAAGGGATGGAAAGCACCGCAATGCGCTGGCGTCATACACACCGACTTTGAAAAGGGTTTTATCCGCGCCGAAGTGATTAAATACGACGACTATATGAAGTATGGCTCTGAGGCTGCCGTACGTGAAGCGGGTAAGCTGGGAATTGAAGGGAAGGAGTATGAGGTGCAGGGACGGCGACATTATGCACTTCCGTTTCAACGTATAATTACCAGAATGCACAACCTTCCATAGCATTTTTAAAAATATGATTAGTAACTTATTATACATTGTCTGGAACCCGTCGGAGGTTATTATCCGCCTGGGAAGCTTAGGCATTCGCTGGTATTCGATGTGCTGGCTCGTTGGTCTTTTACTGGGTTATTTTGCTGATGAGCAGGCTTTATAAGGAACAACGCATACCCGATGAGAAGTTTGACCCGCTGTTTATCTATATATTTGTCAGTGTGTTTATTGGTGCAAGGCTTAGCCATTGCCTGTTTTATCAGCCCGACTACTTTCTGTCATCGTGGGATCATTTTATCGAAATGCTGATACCTTTCCATCACATGGCCGACGGCTCGTGGAAGTTTGTGGGATATGAAGGTCTTGTATCGCATGGCGGAGTTATAGGTATGATTATAGCCATATTTATTTACAGCCATCGTAATCACATTTCGGTTTGGGTTGTTTTTAGACAATATGGGCATCTGCTCGTGTATTACGGCTACATTCATTCGCCTCGGTAACCTGATGAATTCAGAGATAATAGGGCGCGTAACCGACGTGCCATGGGCATTCATCTTCGAGCGTGTCGATCAGTATCCACGCCATCCCGGGCAGCTCTATGAGGCATTGTCGTATGCACTTTTCTTCTGTATCATCTACGCCGTATATCGCCGTCACCGTGATAAAGTGGGTACAGGGTTCTTCTTTGGCCTTTGTTTGTCGCTGGTTTTTCATTGCCCGTTTCTTCATCGAATTTACGAAAAGACATACAGGTTGCCTTTGAAGCCGGCATGCCTTTTAGACATGGGACAACTGCTCTCTATCCCATTCATCATCATCGGTATTGCCTGTATGATGGATGCAAAAATGGAAGAAAAAGCTCGGGGCACATTCGTATTTGGACGACCTGGACAAGAAAAAGTAAAGACCCTGACAACGTCAAAATAATAAGATTCTTAAGTTCTGATTCATCAGCATCATAAGAATCAACAAATAAAATAAAGGTGTTTTTACACCTCTTATCGTAAAACACCCATACCGAAAATAGCAAGAGCCATGCCCGACATCAATGTCAAGCATGGCTCTTTTATTTCTATCAAGCCTCTGCCCTATTCGTTTTACGACAGTTTGATTAATGGCTTTTTCCCCGTAACAATCTTCTTAATATCGCTCAGCTTGTTGAGCGCTTCCATGGGCGTTAAGTTATTAATATCGAGGCCTATTATCTCATCACGCACCTGCGAAAGCACGGGGTCATCAAGCTGGAAGATACTAAGCTGAACACCGTCACGGTCCTTTCCTATGTTCTGTACCTTAGGGACGACCTGCCGATCCCACTTCTGCATTGTCGGCTTCAAGCTGTTTTAAAGTACCTCTTCGGCGCGCTTTACGATGCTTCCCGGCATGCCTGCTATATCGGCAACATGTATACCAAACGAGTGCTCTGAACCGCCGGCAACAAGCTTTCGCAGGAATATCACCTTGCCGTCCAGCTCTTTTACCGACACGTTAAAGTTCTTAATACGCGGGAAAAGCTTTTTCCATTTCGTTCAGTTCGTGATAATGGGTGGCAAAGAGTGTGCGTGCACGGCTCGACTGATGTTCGTGCAGGTATTCAACAATAGCCCACGCAATGGATATACCATCGTAAGTACTGGTACCACGTCCCAGCTCATCGAAGAGCACAAGAGAGCGTGGAGACACGTTGTTAAGGATGTCAGCAGCCTCCGTCATTTCCACCATAAAGGTCGATTCACCCAACGAAAGGTTGTCGCTGGCGCCTACACGAGTAAATATTTTATCCACCAAGCCTATTCTTGCACGTTCAGCAGGCACAAAACATCCCTGCCTGACACAACAGTACAATTAAGGCTGTTTGACGCAGCAGAGCGGATTTACCGGCCATGTTCGGGCCCGTAATCATCATGATTTGCTGTTTGTCTGAATCAAGATATACATCGTTAGGTACATAACGTTCGCCCAGAGGCATCTGCGTTTCTATAACCGGATGGCGGCCCTGACTGATGTCAATGACATCACTGTCGTCAACAACGGGACGCACATACTGGTTTTTCTTCCGATACCTTTTTCAAATCCCTAACAGGCAGTCGATACGCGCTAAAATATTGGCGTTAATTTTGTATCTGGGGGATAAATTCCTGCATGGAGACAATCAGTTCAGAGAACAATCGCGACTCGGTTTTCGAGGATTTTTCTCATCAGCTCCAAGTATTTTCTCCTCATATTCCTTTTAGTTCAGGCGTAATATAACGCTCGGCCTGGGCAAGTGTCTGCTTGCGAATCCAGGTGTCGGGTACCTTATCTTTGAATGTGTTGCGTACCTCAAGGTAATAACCAAACACGTTATTGAATCCTACTTTCAGCGAGCTGATACCCGTCTCCTCGATTTCACGCTGCTGAATTTGCATCAGATAGCCCTTGCTGTTACGCGATATTGAACGCAGCTCATCAAGCTCAGGACTATACCCGTCGGCAATAACATCACCCTTGTTTATCTGTAAAGGCGGGTCGGGTTGAATCTCCTTCTCTATCCTTTCGCGCAGGCTCTCACACAAATTCAGCTGTTCGCCAATGCGTTTCAGGCTGTCGTTATCGGTATAAAGGCACGCCGTTTTAATGGGTTGTACGGCTTTAAGTGCATTCTTTAGCTGCACAACTTCGCGCGGACTCACCCTGCCGACAGCTACTTTTGAGATAATTCGCTCCAAGTCGCCAACATGATGCAGTTGCTCATCCACCACACGACGGAAGTCAGGCTCCTTAAAAAAATATTCTACTACATCCAGACGATTCTCTATCTGCTTTGTATCCTTTAATGGAAAAACAAGCCACCGGCGAAGCATACGGCCACCCATGGGCGTAACCGTATGGTCAACCACATCGAGTAATGACTTGCCATCCTCCTGCATGGGCTGCAAAAGCTCAAGCGAACGCACCGTAAACCTGTCGAGACGCACAAAGCGTTCTTCCTCCAGACGCCCTCAGCGAGGTAATATGATTCAGGCTGGTATGCTGTGTCATTTTCGAGGTATTGCATAATAGCTCCCGATGCAATGATACCGTCTTTGAGATGTTCAATGCCAAAGCCTTTGAGCGATTTGGTACCGAAATGTTTCAGCAACTTCTGGCGGGCATTCTGTTCTGTGAATACCCAGTCGTCGAGTTCGAACACACATACCTTAGTTCCGAAGTATCGATCAAAGTCTTTTTTATGGGTCTTATCAAAAAGAACTTCCTTCGGTGAGAAGCTGCCGATGAGCTTTTCCACATAGTCATACGTACCCTGTCCGGTGAGAAACTCGCCCGTTGATATGTCAAGGAAGCTCACACCACACGACGATTTACCGAAATGAACGGCAGCAAGGAAGTTGTTTTCCTTGTAATTGAGCACGTTATCGCTCATGGCAACACCCGGCGTTACAAGCTCTGTAATACCACGTTTCACCATCTTGTCCATCTCGCTCAATCCCTTTTTGCCCTTAATCATGGCGCGCTTCTTCTTAGGATCTTCAAGCTGGTCGCAGATAGCTACACGTTTTCCCTGCACGGATAAGCTTGGGGAGGTAGGTGTCTAACGCATGATGGGGGAAGCCTGCCATGTCTATTCGGTCGCCCGATCCTCCATTATTACGCCGTGTTAGTGTTATCCGAGGATGCGTGCAGCATCAATAGCATCGTCACAATACGTCTCATAGAAGTCGCCACAACGAAACAGCATCAATGCATCAGGGTGCTTAGCCTTCATCGAGAAGAACTGTTTCATCATAGAGTAAGACCTTTATCGTCTTTCGCCATATCAGTATTTCCTTTCGTTTAAATCGTCATTTATTTCTTAACCAATCCGCCTAATCCGGCAAGTAAAGCCTTAGCGAGCGGGTTATTGTCAAATGTCTCCTGTTCTTGTGCAGGTGCTTCTTCCACAAAAATCGAAGCGACGCGGGTCACGTGGCACAATGCGGTAGGCCGAACGACCATGTATACGGCTGCGCGTAAAGCCGGCTTCCTGTAAGGCAAAGCCCACATCCTGGTTGACATGCTTGCCTGGAGTCCAGTAAGGATACTCCTGCATCAGTCGGTCTATAATCGTATCAATGTAAACCGCCTTGGCTTTTTCCCTTTCGCCGGGAAGCATAGAGCAGCCTCACCATCTTAACCAGGTTATCGGCCTCCTGAAAAGGAGAGTTCTGCACGGCCATGGCTTCGCGCTCTTCTTCAGTAAGTGCAAAGTCAACACCTGTGTCAAGCTCAGCCTTCAGCTGGGCATAGAGTTGTTCATAGGGAATAGGGAGTCTTTTAAATCAATGGGGCGTTCCACTTCTACACAAACAAGATGGGCCGCTCCTGCTGCATCAGTCATGGGATGAAGATTGCCTGTTGTAGCTATCAGGGCCGCATAATTGCGTCGTGGTTCTGTCGTTACGCCATAGGGTTGGCGAAATACTGGCGTACTTCTTGAAAAAGAGATAGCGTGCCAGATAGCGTTGTTCGGTATTGTCCTGATAGAACTCATCCATGTTGATTAGCAGGTTACCAGTTACCAATTCCCTGAACTTCGGCCGAGGACTTTAAGTGTACAGACCCCGAATAATAATTACGAAGTTCGGGAGGTAACAGCAAACTGCAGAAAGTTGTCTTGCCAAATCCAAACTGCCCCACGAGTACAGGCATCATCACATCGCGCTGTTTCACCTCACATCCAGCCCAGCGAGCCACCATCTGAAGCATCCATTTGTGAAAGCGTTTACCCCAATCAGGGTTTGACGTGATGATACGCTGGGAGAGATTATACACGTGATCCTCGCCGTCCCACTCACCAAGTGTCGACAACCATGCTTCGGCAGGGTTCCACCGTTCCACAAGCGTTGAATTCACATAACGGTTTATCAGTGTTTCGGTTAGGGGCCACACCATCGCGTCCTGCTTCCAGAATGAGCGTGTTGATACCCTCTTTTGACAATGGCTTATAATCGTTTGAACGGTGCGGTGCATAGCTAATCTCACCGGTTAATACATTACGACGCAGGCTGCATCGGCTCTCAAGATACGACAAGGCGTCCATAAATTTGCTGTCTTTACACAATTATTATTTGCAAAGATAACAAAAGAATCTAGAGAACTTCGTGCATGGGTGCAATATTATGATTATTGCACCCATGCACGGAATGTAATGTAGACAAAATAACTTCGTTATTCTTCTACAAAGCTTTCTAAAATATAATATTTGCTTTATGCGAAAGTTGATTTTTGTAAATGCGAATACAGTTGTTAATCAATAATTATTTCTCAGTAAATAACACTTGAAGCAAGGTCTGACCAACGGCTTTCAGCGTGTTTTTTATCAATATGCTCCATGTTATCAGCCAGTGTATGCCACGTTGGTCCGAAGCTGCTTTGCTGACATTGCGGGTAATAAGGAATAATATCGATACATGGAATATTGGCCGTTTGGTTGACAGGGATATGGTCGTCCGTAATCATTCCGCCATCGCTCTTTGGGGAAATACGACCCGTAACCGGCCTGACGGGCTGCCTTCCACACCTTTTTCACAATCTCAGGAGCATACTGTTTTTGACATGCCTTCCTGATAAAACTTTGCACCTTGCCCGCCTACCATGTCTAACAAAATGCCGTAACGGGGAGCATATCCCTGTGGCAGGTTGGCAGCAAAATACTGTGCACCCAACGCCCATGAAGAGCCGTCGTCGGGCATTTTTGCTCCATTGCGGTGTCCCCAATCCTCTGCATCGAAGCAAACAAAATCGACACCGAGGTCGGTCATAAATGCTTTCTTCTCCTTTGAACCCAATAATCGTGCTATCTCAAGCATAACAGCTACACCGCTCGCTGCATCATTTGCCGCAAGAATAGGCTTGTGCCAGTTCACAGAATCAGGGTCGTTGTCGGCCCAAGGTCTACTATCCCAATGGGCACAAAGCATGATACGTGTTGTAGCCTTAGGGTTAAAGCTGGCCATAATATTGGTGCTTCGAAGCATCGTTCCATCGTAACCTTTGAGGTTTGCCTGCTGTGTCTTCACTTCACAACCATACGATTTGAACTTCTCGATAATCCATTTGGCGCAGCGTTCATGCCCTTCTGAGTTCATGTCGCGCGTACCGAAATCACACTGTGCCTTCACAAAGGCATAGGCAGAATCGGCATTAAACGCCGGCCCTGCAGGCGCAAGGACCTCCTCTTCTTCCTCTGTATCCTCTATCTTGGGGGCTGCAAACGGATTCCATACAACGGCAGCCACGGCCGCACACGCTATGATTGCTATCACGATAAATAATATTTTCTTTTTCTTCATGATATATTTTTAATACACTACAAGCTTTAAGCCTTCTGCTTTTCAGCCTGTACCTGTGCCATTACGCGCAGCCAGTTGCCTCCCCATATCTTACGAAGGTCGTGCTCGCTGTACTTACGTTTCAGCAATTGTCGTGTAAGGCATATCAGTTCTGAGGCATCAGCGCATCCGCGTACGGTGCCGTCGCCATCGAAATCGGTTCCAAAGCCCTACATGATTCATACCCATTATGCTGATGGCATGCTCCAAATGGTCTATCGCGTCCATTACAGTGGCCTCACCATCCTTACGTAAAAAGCCATGATAAAGCGTTACATGGGCCACACCTCCCTTACGTGCAAGGGCGCGCATTTGGTCGTCGGTAAGATTTCTTGGCACGTCGCAAAGCTCGCGACTATTGCTGTGAGAGCATACAATTGGCATGCGACTGATGTCCAATGCGTCATAAAACGACTTCTCTGAAGCATGGCTGAGGTCAACCATTATTCCCTCGTCGTTCATCTTTTGTATCACTTTCTCGCCGAAAGATGATACGCCATTGTGCATCGAAGACCTTTATTGCTGTCGCAAATATCGTTATCCCCGTTATGACAAAGGGTGATATACACCACGCCCCGCTGTGCGAAATGACGGACGTTAGCCAAGTCCCGCCCAAGAGCAAGACCGTTTTCTATACCGAACATAATCGATTTCCTGCCGTTTCGCTTGTCTTCATACAAGTCGGCTGGCGTGCGGGCTATGCTGATGCATTGGCTGTTCTGTGCAACAATCTGCTCCAGCTTATCAAAAAAATAAGGTCGGCATAGGCTGTTGGCGACAGGCTTGTTGACAGCCCCTGAAGCTGTGGATTATGCTTATCAATACCGGCAATATCCACCGTCTGCGAAAATTTCTCACCAATTGCAGGCTGTGGAAGATAAGCAGCCATGATAACAGCGTCCTGCCGTCCGTCCGTCATCTTGTGCAAATCATACAGTATTCGCGGATCACGTTGGTCGAAACGAACGCCCTGTGGGAAAAAAACATCGGAGTATCACAATGGGTATCAAGCGTCAGAATGCGGTCGTGAAGGTGCTTGGCTGCCTGAAAACAGACTGCCCTCATTGACAAGCCATGTAAACAATTTTAAGCCTTCATCACCCAGCCATTCCGGGTGCCACTGTACACCCATCAGGGGTTTAAACTCAGTACTTTCGATGGCTTCAATCGTACCGTCCGGTGCTTTTGCCGTCACACGAAAGCGTTTTTCCTGCGTCGGTAACAGCCTGATGATGGAAACTGTTCACAAAAAGCTTCCGTTCATTACTACCAGCCGATACCTCTTTATATATCTTGTTGAGATAAGAATCGGATTGAAATATAACCGAATGCGTGGCTTGTGAACGGTCGGCGTCCTGCGAATGACGAATACTTGCTGTTGCTGATATATCCTGTTCTACCTTTTCCTCCCAAAAGCCATTGCAAGCATCTGCATTCCTCTGCATATCCCTAAGATAGGAATTTGGCGGTTATATGCCAGACGTGTAACGAGCAATTCGGGCAGGTCGCGTTCTGCATTGATACCATGAAGACGTGGTGAAGGTTCCTCCCCTGCCCAAAGAGGGTTGATGTCTGCGCCCCCTGTGAGCAACAGTCCATCAATGTTTTTCCAACGTGTTAATGATTACATCCTTATCAGCTACCGGAGGAATGATAACGGGTGTACCACCTGCTCTTACTACCTGTTTATAATAACGGTCGCGCAATGTCGCGTCGCCGCCATCGGAAAAATTGGATGTTATACCTATTAAAAGGCCTGCGATGAGCTTCAGGAAACGTCGCATAAATCTTACCTAAATACGCTTCAATATCAAAAATTATTCATTTATTCTTCAATATTTACTGCAATTTCCCGCTTGATACTTTGTTCTAAAGAAATAAGCGTTTCGGTAGAAAACTACTCCTGGAATGGTTTGCATCTTGTTATTCAACAAGTCCATCAATTGCTCGTTATCACGGGCATAGAGTTTAATTAACATGGTATATGGACCTGTTGTAAAGTGGCATTCTACTATCTCGGGGATGTTAAGCAGTCGTGCTACCACATCTTTATACATTGAGCCACGCTCCAAATTAAGTCCCACGTAGGTACATGTCGAGTAGCCAAGACTCTTTGGACTCACGTCAAAACCGCTGCCAGTTATCACACCATCTTCCATCAAATGCTGGACACGCTGATGTATGGCGGCTCTCGATACGCCACATTCGGCTGCAACATCTTTTAAAAGGGATGCGGGCATTAGTAGATAATATAGCCAGAATTTTTCTTGTCGAGTTTATCAATTTTATCCATTACGTTTAACTTTCTAAAATATAAACTAAATTGATAGCAAAAAGTATAATTTTAAAATGATACAAACAACAAATTGCACGAATATTTTAGAATATCCGTGCAATATGTCATATTATGTAAGAAATACTTATTTACGAGTACCCTCTTAGCCTTCGTTTTAACGGTCTTTTTTACAGCAGGGACATCAGCCTTTGATGCAGGTGCTGCGGCAACAGGATCGGAAATACCAACCAATTCAACGGTAAAGATAAGTGTTGAGTATGGTTTTATCTGGCCTGCCTCACTTGCTCCATAAGCCAAATCCTGAGGAATAAAGACCTCCCATTTGCTGCCGACCTTCATATTAGTCAGTGCTTCGGTCCAACCCTTGATGACCTGGTCACAACGGAACGTATCAAACTGAACATCTCCATGACGTGATGTAGCGTCAAATACCTTGCCATCGATGGTCTTTCCTTCATATACAACCTTTACCTGATCGGTTGCTTTAGGCATAGCTCCGTCCCCTTCCTTGATTACCTTATACTGTAATCCTGAAGGCAGAACAACAACACCAGGCTTCGTTGCATTGCTCTTCAGCCAGGCTTCGTTCTCTTCACGGTATACCTTGTTGCGTAAATCGCGGGCTGCAAGACTGCGTGTCTGGTATAGCTTACGGGCATCGGCCAGTTTGAAGATGCTGGTATCCTGGCGTAAACCCGCAATGAAACCGGCATGGAAAGGCAATACTGTAAGTGAATCATTGGTACCAACCAGTTCTTTACTCATACCAGGAAACACACGGTCCTTAACCTGTGAGCCTACATTTGCGCCCGCTGAGTAAGCCTGAAAAGCAGGGTCTTTAGCCTTTAAATAAGCGTCCATATATCCACGAACAAAGTCGTTCATGTAAGCTGTATCTACATGAAGCGTACTCATCAGGTAGCCAAGCAATCCTTCGGTAGCACTTAAACCAGCTGCATAGCTACTGTATCGCTGGGAGTTACGAGCTTTGTCGCCGGCTCGATAACCATCGGCTCAACGCTTTTAGGCTTTTTTTCTTTTCAGCAAATGCGTTCGAAGAGAATGCACTCGCCAAAATAATAACGGCTAAAAAAATAATGATTTTTCATTTTTACTTAGCGCCTACCTTTACCAATTCAATTTTGAAAATAAGTGTCGAGTAAGGCTTGATTTGACCAGCCTGACGGTCTTTGTATGCTGGATTCTGAGGAATATAAACCTCCCATACAGAGCCTTCGGGCATGTGTGTGAAGAGCTTCTGTCCATCCGGGAATCATCTGACGGGGCTGCATAGTCATCGGGCCTTGTCCGTTTTTATATGAGCTTTCGAATACCTTACCATCGATAGTGCGACCTTCATACTGTACCTTTACCGTAGTTGTATCGGTAGGAATTGCACCCTTTCCTTCCTTAATAACTTTATACTGCAGGCCTGAAGGCAGGGTTACGACACCTGCTTTCTTCTTGTTGGCAGCGAGGAACTTCTCACCGGCAGCCTTATTGAGGGCCGTATTGCTTCTCCATTGTCTTTGCCTTTAATGGCTTCCATCTTGCTCTGTGCAATCTGGTTGGCACTCTGCTGAGTCATCAATCCCTTCTTGCCTGTGGCGCCACTGATAAATCCAGCCAACAGATTCTTCAACGAAATAGTCTTGGTTGAATCTTCACCAAACACCTCATGGTTTACACCTTTAACAAGCTGTGAAGATATTTGCTGACCAATTTGCAGACCCATAATGTAGGCAGAGCGTTTCTTATCGTCGCCAGCGTTGGCACCTTCATTGATTCCTTTTAACAAACTCATCCATGTAAGCGGTGTCAACTACCTGGCCCTGCTCGATGGCCTGGCGTACATATTGCGACTGCAAATAACCAATAGCATAGCTCATTGAGTCGAGATCGGTCTTCAATTCAGCCTTGGGAGCTGAAGAATTGCCGCAAGCAGAGAATGATAGCTGCGGCAATGGCCATTGCGGCCATAGCTTTTAAACTTTTCATTTTGTGTTTAATATGTTTTGATGAATTTTTCTCTTTTAATATAAGGTATACAATGTCCATAGTAAGACAAAAGCAACCATAAGTAGTTTTTATTTTTACCTTAATCAGCTCGACATCAAAGATGAGGGGTTGCAAAAGGTGGTATCGACTGGCCTGCACCTTGCTCACCATACGCGAGGGTATAGGGGATAAAAAGCGATACTTTGCCCCTTCCTGCATGAGCTGTAAACCCTCAGTCCAACCTTTAATTACCTGATTAAGGCCGAACGTTGCCGTTTCACCGCGCTGATAGCTTTGAATCGAAAACCTGACCGTTTATGAGTGTTCCTTCATAGTGACACTCTACCTGGTCGGTAGCATTGAGCTTACGTCCGTTACCCTCCTTGAGTACCTGATACTGCAATCCCGACGGCAAGGTTACCACATTTTCCTTTTTACTGTCTCTCGGCAAGGAAAGCTTCGCCCTCTGCCTTCGCTGCATGAGCCTGCTCTTCAGCCTTTTGACGGAAGAACCCTGTACGGCAGCCTGTGCCTCAGCCTCTGTCATTTCGGTCTTTCCACCGAATACATCCTTAATGCCTTTTGGCAAAAATCTTCAATATTCAACTCGGTAGCGTTCATCTGCTGGAGCTGATGACCTATACTCATTCCTAAAGCATAGCTTACTTGATTCATTGTCGTTTTTGTTTAGTTTATTTCTAAATAATGATGTATACTGTGCAAAGTTACCATTTTTAGATTGCAAAACGACCGATTTCTCAAAAAAATTATTATTTTTTTGTCATACGATAACAAATTGTTGTAAATTAGCCAATAGCGTATGAAAAAGAAAGTGGTATTTCTTACCGGTGCCGGCATGTCGGTTGGAGAGTGGATTTAAGACTTTTCGTGAAAATGACGGCTTATGGGAGAACTATCCCGTTGAGCAGGTAGCTTTCGCATGAGGGCTGGGAGGCCGACCCCTACGCTGGTAACCAACTTCTACAACATGCTCAGGCGCAAGCTATGGCAGGCCGAACTGTGCGATGGACACCGCTTAATAGCTCAGATGGAAAGCGATTACAACGTTACAGTATTGACGCAAAATGTCGACAATCTGCACGAAAAGGCTGGCTCTACAAACGTTATCCACCTGCATGGAGAGCTTGCAAAGGTTTGTTCAAGTCTCAATCCGTACGACGAACGCTATATAGAGACACTTACACCCCGCCATAGTGATGTAACTCCTGGCACGAAAGCGGCCGACGGAAGCCTGCTAAGGCCCTTCATTGTATTCTTTGGAGAGAGTGTCCCCATGCTGAACAGAGCCATTGACGAGGCCGTAAAGGCCGATATTTTTGTTATCATAGGTACATCGCTCAACGTTTATCCTGCTGCCGGATTAGTACAGTATGCTCCGGCCCGGTGTCCTGTTTATCTTATTGATCCCGATGCCGTCAGCAGTGGAAACCTGCACGGTGTTACACATATTCAAAAGGGGGCATCAGCCGGAATGCGCGAATTGCTTACGCTCATCAAACCTTAACGAATAAACAGTATTGCATTGAAATATATTTACAAAGTCCTTTTCCTCGTGCTTCGATTATTCTGAATCGAAGCACATTTTATTTCAAATACGCCAAAAATGACAAACATGTATAACACACTAATGAACAGCAGTTTATAATATCATATGTCATAATCTCGTTTTCTATACAAAATCGTCATTTTGCCTTTACGGCACAATCGTGTTCCTTTTACGATGTAATCGTCTTCCCTTTACGATGTAATCGTTCAACCTTTACGATGTAATCTGTTTGCAATTACATCGTAAAAGTCACATCAATAGTGCCGTAAACCTGTTATAACCCCTGCTTTCCTCATTCAGCGTATAGCCTTATTTCTACTTTTCTTTACTCTGTTTCATCGATTTTTTCAGCCCGAAATATTCAGAATTTTCAAGACAAATTATTCTGGAAACTTTACACTTTTTTGTCGCACTTTTGTCGTCACCTTCACCAAAAACCATATTTACAACCAATTACTTAGAGTTAAGAGATAAAATAAGTATCTTTGCATCATACAATTTTTAAGATATGAAGAAAGCATTTATACTGTCTCTGCCCTGCTGGCCCTTACGCCAGCCATGGCACAAAAAGCGTGCATTCACGATAGAAGACATCTATCGTCTGCAATACGCTACATCGCCGGCGGTTTCAAAAAGACGGCCGTCTGGCCTACACAATCAGCAAAATCAGATCTGAAAAAAATCAGCGTTCAACGAGCAACATTATTGTTGACGGAAAGCCCATTACAGCAGACGGAAAGAGCTTCTCGCCAATGTGGTCGCAGCGTAATCAGGGACCTCTACCTGTGTTCTTATGCAAGTGGTACAACCCAGCTTTATCTGTGGAAAGGCGGTAAGATGGAACAAATTACCGATTATCCATTAGGTGTTGATGGTGCAACCGTAGTCGCCCGACGGCCGCTATATCGCTTTCGCCGCCGAAGTTTTCCCCTGATTTAGGCGGAGCCGATGGCAAGGCTAACAAGGAACGTATCGACAACATGGCTCACAATACCTTACAGGCACATATTGCCGACAGCCTCCTATACCGTCACTGGACAACCCTATACTGACGGGAAATTCTGGCATATCATCATTTATGATACAGTAAAAAGACCTATACCGACGTCACACCAGGCTCGTTTCACAGTCCGGTTTTTCTCACCAAGCGGCCCGTCGGGGTTTGTGTTTTCGCCCGACAGCAGGGAGCTTTGCTATCTTAGCAACCACGACTCTCACCCGGAAGCATCTACCAATTGCGACCTTCTGGACAGTGCCTGTAACAGGCGGTGAAGCCAAAAATCTGACGTCAGAGAACAAGGCTTGGGACGGCGATCCGCAATATAGCCCCAATGGACGTTACATCGCTTACCGCTTTCAGCGTGTCCCCGGCTACGAAAGTGATCGCTTCATTTTTGGGCTTAATTGATCGTAAAACAGGTCGCAAGACTGTGGCTCACAGAGGCTTTTCGACAACTGGGTTGATAGCTATAAATGGAGTGCCGACTCGCGTAGCATCTACTTTACAGCTCCTGTTCGCGGATACCAGCCGCTGTATAAGGTGAGCGTTAACGACGGCCGAATATCCGAAAGTAATACCCAAGCGTGCCATCGGAATATTTGATTTAGCCCCGAACGGCGACATATATTATACCTATTCGCGTACAGATAAGCCTTCGGCACTGTACAAAGCATCGTTTGTTTCAGGCAAAAAGACGCCTGGCTGCCCAAACATTTACTGAAACACAAATCACGCATCTGAACGACAGTTTAGAGGCTGAAGTTGACCTCCGCCCGTCAGAACCCATGTGGGTAAAGGGCGCTGAGGGCGACAGTGTAGAGGTTTTTGTCGTGAAGCCACACGGCTTTATGCAGGGCAAAAAGTATCCATTGGTAATTAATGTACACGGTGGACCGCAAATGCAATGGATGGATTCGTTCCGCGCCGATTGGCAAGTCTACCCCGCCGCAGGCTATATTGTAGCCTACCCCTAACCCACACGGGTCTACGGGTTACGCCAGAAGTTCTGTCGTGACATTAGTGGTTCGTGGGGCGGACGCCCGTACGAGGACGTCATGAAGGTAACCGACATGCTGGCTTCTGCTCAATTATGCGTCGATTCAACGCGCATGGGAGCAATGGGCTGGAGCTACGGCGGTTACTTTATGAACTGGCTGCAAGGCCACACCAAAAGGTTTAAATGCCTGGCCTCTATGATGGGTTTGTTTGACCTTCCATCTATGTGGGGCACAACCGAAGAGCTGTGGTTCCCCAACTTTGAGCTTGAAGGACAGCCGTGGAACTCGCCTCTTTATAAGACGTGGAACCCGTCAGAGTATGTAAAAAAACTTCGCTACACCTACACTCATTATTACAGGAGAGCGCGACTATCGCGTAAGCTACAACCAGAGTCTGGCCTATTTCAATACGCTGCAAACACTGGGAATACCTTCACGTCTCATCGTCTTTAAGAACGATGGACACTGGCCAAGCTCTCTCAAATCGATGCCGCTTTATTATAATGCCCATTTAGAGTGGTTTCATAAATACTTGGGAGGCACCCGCGCCGTGGGATTCGCGTAAGATGCCTCGAAGAACTTCCATATGCAAAATAACAACATTGTCAAAACTGCTTTTTATAAAGAGCGCAACCCTGCAGGGCTGCGCTCTTTTTGTTACTAACATTTTCGAAACAAAGAAAACGCCGTTTACGAAATATTTAATAACTTTGCCTTTGTGCAATATAAAAGGTTAAGTTATGGCAAAACATACGCTATGACATGACGAATACAGGCTGTTGCACAGGCAGTGGCATCTGAAATAACAGGCCTGGCTTTGCTTGTCTAATCGGTTCTGTAAAAGGTTGCCGATATGATGAGACGCTGTCAGTAGTGCGTTGCCAGCCTAAATTCATAGCAGGTCATACAGCATCTGGATAACACAACATCATTGCCATTCGCCGTTATCTGCATGCAGGTATGGAAAAGCCTCAGCAATAACACTCCCGAAAAGCTCACAGCACTGGTTGTACAGCAAAGAGATTACTGTAAATAATATGCAAAAACTCACACAGACACAACAGCAACAGCAGGTTCAACAGCAACGCTTGTCGCAACAACAAATGCTTCAGGTGAAGCTTTTAGAGATGCCTCTGACCGAGCTTGAGCAGAATATTAATGCCGAACTCGACGATAACCCGGCTCTCGAAGAGCAGCGAGATGATCCTGATATGATGGAGAACAACGATGCTGCCGATGATAATGCTGATCATGATGAGGATATTTACGAAGAGAAAAACAGAGCGCGAGGAACGTGAAGAGGCGCTTGACAACGCCGCTTGAAAGCTTAGGAAGCGACGACGAACTGCCATCACCAGAGAGTCATATTGCTTCAGCGAACAACCCTGATGCGGATTATGAAGAAACAGTATGGGAGCGACACCACATCGTTCTACGACAAGCTGAAGGAGCAGATGGGCGAGATTGAGCTTACCGATACACAGCGTAATATCATGGAATACCTCATAGGCTCGCTGGATAATGACGGTCTTTTGCGAAAGAATCTGGGAGATATTGCCGACGAACTGGCCATATATCACAATACAGATGTGCCTGAAAGCGAGATTGAGACGGTGTTAAAGCGCCTGCAAAACTTTTGATCCGGCAGGGTATAGGAGCACGTAATTTGCAAGAATGTCTGTTGCTGCAGATTGCACGAAAACCCGCAGGACCTTTGCGCAATATGATGGAAAAGGTCATCAAGGACCATTTTGATGAGTTTACAAAAAAGCACTGGGGCAAAATCATTCAGTCGATGCAGCTCAGCCCAGAGCAGGCGAGTAATACAAAAGAGATTAAAAAGCTCAACCCTAAGCCGGGATCATCACTCGGTGAGACGCAAGGAGGAGCCTTCAACAGATAACTCCGACTTCATTGTTGACACAGACGACGAAGGTAACGTCACATTTACCATCAGTCATGGACGTATTCCTGATTTGAAAATATCGCCGGCCTTCTCCGAAATGGTCGATACCTATCGTACAAATCGTGCAAAACATGAATCGCCAGGAGAAAGAAGCGTTATTGTATGCCAGGGAAAAGGTTGAGAAAGCACAAGGCTATATCGACGCCATAAAGCAACGAAGGCAAACCCTTTTCCTCACCATGAAGGCAATTATCAACTGGCAGAAGAAGTTCTTTACAGGTGGTGATGAGGCCGATTTAAAAACCCTATGATATTGAAAGATATTGCAGAAAAGACAGGCCTCGACATCTCAACCATATCGCGTGTAAGCAATATGAAGTATGCCCAAACGCGCTGGGGAACCTTCCCTTTGCGCTTTTTCTTCACCGATGGATATGTTACAAAGGACGGCGAAGAGATGTCAACGCGCAAGATTAAGCTCGCTTTTAAAAAGACCTTGTACAACACGAAAACAAGCTGAAACCACTGAGCGACGATGCACTTGCCGCAGAAATGAAACAACGCGGATTCCCTATTGCACGACGCACCGTGGCAAAATATCGTGAACAAATGGATATTCCTATTGCACGTTTACGAAAAACTGATTCGACAAAGAGGCAGAATAACAGGCAGTTAAGGATTATAAATAATGAAAGAAAAGCAAATAATACTGGCAGCACGCACCATAAGCATGGTGTTTACACGTTTTATCTTCCGCTCGTAGGGGCTGGCGGCGCTGTTCACTTTTAGCTATATGAGCCTGCTCCCATGGCAGTATAAGACAGCTATTCTGCTTACCGTTTATATATTTACCATTCTTTTGCCCACTCTTCTCATACGTATTTACCGGCACTATCAGGGCTGGACACTTTCCCAACTCGGCATACGCGAACGGCGAATGATACCTTATATTATTGCCATTGTATGCTATTTTTGCATGTTATTATCTCATGAACTCTACAGCGAATACCCCGGTTCATGTCGAACATTCTCGTGGCAGCACTTGTCATTCAGGTTGTATGTGCCATTATAAATGTATGGTGGAAGATCTCCACTCATACGGCAGCCATCGGCGGTTTCGCCGGAGCATTGATGGCTTTCTCCATATTATTCACCTTCAATCCACTGTGGTGGTTCTGCATTATTTTTAATTATCGCAGGCATGGTAGGCAGTTCACGCATGATATTACGCCAGCACAGTCTCTCACAAGTTTGCACAGGCTTCCTTGTTGGAGCCGTTATAAGCTTCTATATGATTATTTAATGGTAACCCCGTAATGATTAAACCAGTTGTTCTTTTTTTATCATACCGGCTGTACGTTACTATAATTTTTATCATCCACAATGATAAAAAAACAGAACGGCCTTATTATTATATTTCAACATCTTTTATATACAACTTTCAACAATATTCAAGCACATGAAACCCTTAGTTAGCATTATTATGGGGTCAACAAGCGACCTTCCCGTTATGGAAAAAGCTTGCAAATGGTTAGAAAGAACAGCAGATTCCATTCGAGGTTAACGCCCTTTCGGCCCACCGTACACCCGATGCAGTAGAAACCTTTTGCAAAGCAAGCCAAAGGCCGTGGCATCAGAATCATCATTGCCGGAGCCGGCATGTCGGCAGCTCTTCCCGGCGTAATTGCAGCCCTCAACACCATTACCCGTCATCGGTGTTCCAATTAAAGGTATGCTCGACGGCCTCGATGCCATGCTCTCAATCATACAGATGCCTCCAGGCATACCTGTTGCAACGGTAGGCGTTAACGCCGCACAGAACGCGGCAATACTGGCTGCTGAGATGATGGCTCTTGCTGATGAGGACATCGCTGCAAAGGTAGACGCATGGAAAGCAGGCTTGGGAAAGAAGATAGAAAAAGCCAATAAAGAGCTGGAAGGCATCAGCGACTATAAATATAAATGCTGAAAAACAACTTCCCGAAAAGTGATTTTGCAATGACATGACAGCGTATTCACCATTGCAAACGTCTGTAAAAAAACATCAGGGGAAGACCAGTTAGACCATAAAATATGATTGATTTATTTAACTATCAGCGACGCAAAACATCAGCAACGCACGTGGGAAGTATCGCCATTGGCGGTGAAAACCCAGTGCGTATACAGTCGATGACAACCACCAATACCAACGATACCGAGGCTTGTGTTGCGCAGGCTGAACGTATCGTTAAGGCTGGAGGCGAACTCGTCAGGCTCACAACGCAGGGAATAAGAGAGGCTGAAAACCTGAAGAATATTAGCGCAGGTATTCGCCATGACGGCTTTTCGACACCGCTTGTAGCCGATGTTCATTTCAACCCTAACGTGGCAGACGTCGCCGCTCTCTACGCCGAGAAGGTGCGAATTAACCCTGGAAACTATGTTGATCCGGCGCGGCGCTTCATCAAGCACGATTATACCGACGAGGAATATGCACAGGAACTGCAGAAAATTGAGGAACGATTTGTGCCCTTTCTCAACATTTGTAAGGAACATCACAGGGCTATTCGCATTGGCGTTAACCACGGATCGCTGTCCGATCGCATCCGCAACCGCTACGGTGATACCCCTGAAGGTATTGTCGAAAGCTGTCTGGAGTTTCTCCGAATCTGCAAAAAGCAAGACTTTTCAGACGTTGTTATCTCCATCAAATCGAGCAATACGGTAGTGATGGTGCGTGCCGTGCGCCTGCTTGTCAACAAGATGGAGGAGGAGAATATGAGCTATCCGCTCCACCTTGGCGTCACCGAGGCCGGAGAAGGAGAGGACGGACGCATCAAGAGTGCAGTGGGAATTGGTGCGCTTCTTGCCGATGGAATAGGCGACACCATTCGTGTATCACTCAGCGAAGAGCCTGAAGAGGAAATACCTGTTGCACGCCATCTCGTCGACTATATTGGCCGGAAGGCTGCCCATCTCTTCATTCCCGGCGAAGCTTACGGAGGTTTCGACTGGCTCCATCCGGAGCGAAGGCATACACATGCCGTTGGCAACATTGGAGAAAAAGCCGTTCCCATAGTCATCACAACGATGCCTAAGGACGGTCATTTGCCCGAAAAAGCCAAAGGCTGATTATATCTACACAGGGGCCAATGTACCTGAAAAGCTGATAAGAGGACAGCAGTATATCGTCGACTTTAACGTGTATGCCGACCTCCGTCAAAGCGGAAGACTGAAGACCTTACAGAGCGAAACCGAGCAGATATTCCCCATATTCCCGGCCAATGCTCTGCCTTTCACAGGTATTATACAATCAAAAACTGAAGTTCGTTGTGCTGCAATTCGGCACTCCTGCTGATGAATATATCGCCTGTCTAAAGGCTCATCCCGAAATTGTAGTGGTGTGCATGAGCAACCACCAGAACTGTTTGGGCGACCAGCGGGCCTTGGTTCATGAGATGATGACGGCAGGAGTACAGAATCCCGTCGTCTTTGCACAGATGTATAAACTTAACGACAGGGAAGAGTTCCAGCTGCAGGCGGCCGCCGATATGGGCGCACTCGCTGATGGACGGACTTACTGATGGCATCTGGTTAATGAATGAAGGGCAGACCAGTTACGATGATATTGAGTCGACCTCCTTTGGTATTCTGCAGGCGGGCAGGCTCAGAACGTCGAAGACCGAATACATAAGCTGTCCGGATGTGGACGTACTTTTATACGACTTGCGCGACACCATCAAGAAGATTCGTGAGGCTACTTCAGACCTGAAAGGGCTTAAAATAGGAATCATGGGCTGCATAGTGAACGGACCTGGTGAGATGGCTGACGCCGACTATGGGTAGGTGGGGCCGGCCCCGGCCACATATCGCTCTACCGTGGTAAGGAGTGTGTAGAGAAAAATCTGCCTGAAGAAGAGGCCGTTGAGCATCTGCTCCGATTGATAAGAGCCGACAGAGCCAACGGGAAAAATAAATATTGCCATACATTAAGCATGCCATGCCAGCTGGAAGGTAACGCCACACCTTCCGGCTGGCATTTTGTTTTACATCACATTTAAAATACAATTACTCAACCATTTATCGCCATGTTTATCATGTGCGGGAAGCATTCAGCATGCCCGAGAGCAATAAATCAATACAAGTGTACCCTTTTGTCAAACCCTTACGCCCTTCTTGCAACACCATTGTCAGGTAAAGACTTTGAGTTTGCATCGTATTTATCATTGTACGGCGGCCGCCAGCAGCGCGTACGGCGATCGTCGAACAACGGGTGTGACGGCCGTCAACAGCACTGCTGGCGGCCGCCGCACAACTGAACATATTGCCGTAAAACGAACAATAGTATAAAACAAAGCCCGCAGCATTACCATGTAAAACCACACGATTTTATATCGTATACCATTATACCACCCGTAAAATAAAGCTGTATTCCGCATCTTTTTCATACTGCAATGCCATGATATATTACCCGCCATCATACCAGCCTACGCTATTAAAAATGCTAAAAGCTTTCATTCTCAAGTTTTTAGGGTAATTTTGTATCTTTAAATTGATATATTGCATCGTTATGAGCAACAAAAATAGCAAACAAGCTGTTCTCTTCCAGACAGAAAAGAGCTGGACAAGCACTATACCAACCCTGAGGCTATTCAACAAAAACGTGTTGAAATATCTTCTGGGCAAAGGCCGTAATACCGAGTATGGCCGTAGTCATTTTATTCAGTGGAATAAGCACTTACACCGACTTTTCAAAAGGTGTTCCCATCAATACCTACGAAGAATTAAAGGTTGATATTGACCGCATGCGGCACGGAGAGGAGAACGTTCTCTGGCCGGGGTTGGTAAAATGGTTTGCTAAATCGTCGGGAACAACGAACGAGCAAGTCGAAGTTTTATCCCAGTATCGAACGCCGGATTACACAATATTCATTATAAGGGTGGGGCAGACGTGGTTGCCCTTTATCTGCGTAACTACCCGCAAAGCCGTCTGTTCGACGGCAAGTCGCTGATTCTGGGTGGCAGCCATTCGCCCAATTACAACGTGGAAGGCTCGTTGGTTGGCGACCTCAGTGCGATATTAATCGAAAACAGTAACCCCATAGCCAACCTGTTTCCGAGTGCCTAAAAAGCAGACGGCACTGCTGTCCGACTTCGAGCTTAAGCGCGAACGCATAGCACAAGAATGTCTGAATGCCAACGTCACTAACCTGTCAGGGGTACCCTCCTGGATGCTGAGTGTGTTGGTGAAAGTGATGGAATTGTCGGGCAAAAAGCACATTAACGAAGTGTGGCCCAATCTGGAAGTATTCTTCCATGGAGGCATATCGTTCGGACCTTACCGCAAAGCGGTATGAAGAATTAATACCTTCAGCCGGCATGCATTATATGGAAACGTACAATGCTTCTGAGGGTTTCTTTGGTATTCAGGACAATCCTAATGACAGCTCTATGCTGCTGATGCTCGACTATGGCGTTTTCTACGAGTTTATTCCATTAGGGAAAATAAATGCCGAAAGCCCGACGATTGTACCGCTCGAGGGTGTAGAGACAGGCCGTAACTACGCTATGGTTATCACCACATCGTGCGGATTATGGCGGTATATGATAGGCGATACCGTGATGTTTACATCGAAAAAAGCCATCCAAATTCGTCATTACGGGCCGTACAAAATACTTTATTAACGCCTTCGGCGAGTTAATCATGGACAATGCCGAAAGGGACTGGCCTATGCCTGCCAGCAAACGGGTGCCCAGGTGCTGGAATATGCAGCTGCTCCCGTGTATATGGACGAGAATGCCAAATGTCGTCACCAGTGGTTAATTGAATTTTCGCAAGACCCTGACCAACCTTCAGAAGTTTGCTGACTGCCTCGATCGTAAGCTCCAGCAGATTAATTCCGACTACGAAGCCAAGCGCTACACGATACAACCTTACAGAAATTAGAGGTGGTAAAAGCACGTACAGGACTGTTTAACGACTGGTTGAAGCAAAAAGGACAGCTTGGAGGTACAGCACAAGATACCGCGGTTGAGCAACTCGCGCAAGAATATGGATGAGCTGTTGGAACTGAATCAGAATTAAAAATAAAGAATTAAAAGAATTAAAAAGCTATAAGCCAGGCGGCTTAGCGAATATTCTTTATACAAAAGAGGCTGTAATAAGACATGGGTAACCATAATTTGTAAAGACAACGGGCATGATGAAGACAAACAAAAATTACGGTAAGCGGGTAATTGAAAAGGCCCGGGGTGCTTCTTATGTTGCAACAACAGGCTGGCAACAGCGTAATATCGATGCCGGTGTTGTTGTCTTTGCTTATAGCTATTCTTATCACGCCCATGCTTTATTCTGTGTGCCAAGATGGGAGCACCCGATGGAGGCTGGTACGATGAAACGCCACCGCATGTAGTTGGCGCCATGCCGGCAGAGAAATCAACCCATGTTTCAAAACGCAATATCTGCATCAACTTCAACGAATTTGTCAAAAATTGACAACCCCTACACAAAATAGTTTGTAGTATCGCCGCCACAATTGAGGTGCCCGAAATAAAAGGCGAGGGAAAGAGTATTAACGTAAAACTGATTGACAAACTCCAACCCAACACCACCCTACACCATCGATTTTTCAAAATGCCACAAGCGATAATAACGAGGGCAATCCGCTGGGAAACTTTCACTTACAGCTTCTCAACAGGTAACCATATTGATACGTTAGAGGTAGCAGGATATGTTGTGCAGGCAGCCGATTTAGAGCCTGTAAAGGGCATCCTTGTGAGGGTTATATGCCGACCTTCCGATACAGCCTTCAAGACAAAACCCATGCTTCGTGTGTCGCGTACCGACTCGGGGGACACTTTTGATCATCCGTGGCGTAGCACCTGGCAAGTACAGAGTATACGCCTTACAGGATGCAGACGGCAACTATTCTTTCAATCACGCGCAGCGAAATGCTGGCTTTAACCACGACATTATTGAACCGTCGTTCCGTCCTGATGTCCGTCAGGACACGCTTTGGCGCGATTCTTTGCACATCGAAAGCATTGCACAGGTGAGCTATACTCACTTTTTGCCTGACAATATATGCCTGCAGAGCCTTCAACGAAATTGTGACAGACCGCCACCTTCTCAAAAGCGAACGGCCTGAACCCTAACCACTTTACCTCTACTATACGTATGGCGACTCAGTGCTTCCCAATGTCAGAGGATTGAATTTCAATACAAAAGATGCCTTCGTTGTTGAATCGTCAGCACATAAAGATACCGTTACCTACTGGCTTCCGTGGATACAGCATTGGTGAACCGGGACACGCTAAAGATGGATGGTTACACAGAATATTAGCGACTCGACGGGCGTGTTACGGCAGCAGAGGAAGACACGCTAACACTGCTGGCAAAAGTACCTTATGCCAAACGCTTAAAAGACAAAACAAAAGGCCTTTGACGAATGGAAAAAGAAGCAGGGATAAGCTTAAAAAGCGTGGCGAACCCTACGAAACAACGATGCCAGAAGAACCTTTAAAGCTCGAGATTACACCATCGGGCGATATGGATCCAGATCAAAATATAAGCATTGTTGCGAAAGAGCCGCTGAAAGATGTCGATACAAACCATGTACGACTGTTCTCACATCCGTCAGGCGATTCGCTGTGGTACAAAGAGCCTTTACGAACTTAAGCGAATAAGTAATAGGAATTTCAGGTTAAGGCTGCATGGAAACCGGGCACCGAATACAGTTTTGAAGCTGACAGTACAGCCCTTTGAAACCATATACGGTACGATGTCGGGCAAACTGAAACAAGGGCTTAAGGTGCGCGGTGAAGATGCCTGTGCCTCACTTATCATGACAATAAGCGGCATGCAGGGCAGGCATATCATAGCACAGTTGCTTGACGGACAGAGCAAGATTGTAAAAACAATCGTTCACCGATAACGGGCAGGCCGAGTTCTATTACCTTAAGCCCGGCAAATACTTTATGCGCATTATTGTCGACGCCAACAACAATAAAAAGTGGGATACTGGCAACTATGATACCAACCTTCAGCCCGAAGAGGTTTATTATAATCCCTGACGAGATAGAATGTAAAGCCAAGTGGGACCTTACGTTAACGTGGAATCCGCTGGACGTCCCATCTATCAGCAAAGCCCGAAGCCTTAAAACAGAAGGCTGACAAAGAAAAGAGCATACAACACCGCAATGTGAAGCGTGCACAAGAGCTTGGAATACAGTATTTGCCAAAATAAACCATAGCGTGTAACTTTTGTTTGACGTGTACCGTCTTCTATCACAACAGGAGGACAAGCACATTAAGTATAACCCCATACAGACTTAACAATATGAAAGCATTGAAAATACTTTTGGCATGTCTGCTTTTATTGCAGGCATCAAATACGGTAAAGGCACAGTGTACATACAAGAATACAGCCTTCAAATCGGGCGAGAGTTTGAACTATAACCTCTATTACAACTGGAGTTTTGTGATGGGTAAAGGCCGGCACAGCGACGTTCGACATCATCCAAACCACCTTCGACAAGCAACCTGCCTACAAGGGAAGCCTCATCACAAGAGGCAGCAAGCGGGCCGATAAGTTCTTTATTCTGCGCGATACACTGCTTTGTTACAACAGCCTGGAAATGGCACCGCTATACTATCGCAAGGGAGCGCACGAAGGAAAACGCTATACTGTTGACGAAGTTTTTACTCATACCCCAACGGTAAGTGCCATGTGCGGCAGCACCGGCGCCATAATGACGGCACCCATACGTGGGTACAGCACACTTATGCCGATTGTGTTTACGACATGATGAGCATCTTTATGCGTGCCCGTTCTTTCAATCCTACAAGCTGGAAAAAGGTACAGTGGTTAACTTTCCGATTGCCGACGGCGTAAAGCGCTACCCTGCCATGCTGCGATTTAACGGTAAAACCAACGTAAAAGCCGACAACGGGCACACATACCGCTGCCTTAAATTATCGTATATTGAGCGCGAAGAGGACAAGACCGAGAAGACAATATGCGACTTTTCGTCTCTGACGATGATAACCATGTGCCTGTAAGGCTCGACCTTCACCTGAAATTCAGGGTCGGCCAAGGCCTTTATGACAAACGTTGAAGGGCTGAAAAGTCCGATGGCTGCATTGATAAAAATAACAGCACGGCATTGGTACAATAATGGCATTGTGTTGATAAAATGGCAACACTAAGCAAGAAAAAGGGCAGGGTAGAGGCCCAGTTCCATACGATATGACAAAACGCTCGTAAGCACATTATGCTTTACGGGAGTTTTTGTTTTATGAGCCTGTATTTACCCATAAGTCAATATTCAGACCGAACGATACGATAATTACAAGTTGTTGAGCGGCTTTTTGTCAACGGCTTTACTTCATCACCCTGGTTCGTTTACGCAATTCTGTTCATCGTACGGCAGCCGTCAGCAACGCTGCCGACGATTGTCAAACCATGCAGTACGGCGGCCGTCAACAGCGTTGCTGACGGCCGCCGTACACTCACGTTACCATCAATAATACAGTTAAACTACGCTGTTATGCGCGCAGAAAAAGGCCTGAAAACAGCTACCATAACAAGCTGTTCCAGACCTTATATCATTGTGATAAACTCAGCAAACGGTTATTTCAGGTACTCGCCAAAATCAGTGAGGCGCATATCTCCCTTGCGCAGGAAGGTATCGTGAAAGGCCAGAGCCGCCGTCATACTTTGCGGTTCGTGACCCATAGGTGCAATATGCTTCAGGTAATCGCGCAATAACGGGCGATAATCAGGGTGAGCACAGTGCTCTATTATTTCGTATGCCCGCTTTACAGGACCCTTACCACGCAAGTCGGCTACGCCCTGTTCGGTTACAATTACGTCCACATCGTGCTCGGTAGAATCGACACGACAACACATCGGTACGATGGCAGATATTATGCCTCCCTTCGCCGTCGACGGTGTATAAAATATGCTTACCGACCCGTTGCGCTCATAATCGCACGACCCTCAATACCATTCATCAGACTTGAACCGCATATATGGCTCGAGTTTTCGTTGCCGTAGAGGTCACACTCTAACGCCGTGTTCATGGCTATCACGCCGAAACGGCGTATCAGTTCAGGACCATTGGCCAGCTCGCTGGGGCGGAGGGTAAGATGTTTCCTGAAGAAATCCATGTTCTCATAAACATGCTGAACCTTCTCGTTCGTGCATGTCATGGCCGTACATGAGGCTTGTGTAATGCGGCCACGCTCGATAAGGTCGATAACTGCATCCTGAACCACCTCTGAAAAACCTCTAAAGGCGGCAGTCCTTCACAGGAACCAATGGCCTCGAGCACTGCATTTCCCGTTGCTCCTACACCGCTTTGTATAGGAAACATGCCCGCAGGGATATGGCCTGCCTTCATATCACGCAGGAAGAAATCGACGACATTCTCACCAATTGCCTGTGTTTCGGCATTGACAGCCTTAAAGGCACGCGCCTCTTCAGGGATGTTACTCTCAACAACTCCCACTATCTTCTTAGGATCAATTTCGACATATTCAGTACCGATACGGCCACCAACGTGCAGCAAAGGTATCGGTTCGCGGTTAGGATATTCCTTGCATTCAGTATACATCAGCGAAGGTGTTTTTGAATTGGGATTATGGAAATGATTCCACTCGATCATGATATGCTTGGCCAGACGCACAATCGTAGGCACGATGCCACCGGCTGTGGTAAGGTAGGCCTTACAAACGTCGTCGCCCTCTTCTAAGTCGCTAACCTCAATGAAAGCCCAGTCAATAGGTCCGTAGTAACCGCGGCGAAGACGCTCGGCTACATGGCCCAGGTGCATGTCTTCATAATCAATTTCACCCAAGTTGGTATGAATACGGAAATCCCTATTCGTCGAAAAAGGACCGCGAAACTTAATGGCATGAGCCTTCGCCATGTCGCCTTCGAGACTCTGACAGCCCGAAGCTCCCGTTACAATTCCTACCTGATAGGGGCTTGCCTTCGGCATGTAATGCCTCAGCTTTCTTACGTATTTCACGAATAACGGCTTTGGGAATACCGTTAGGTGTAAAGCCACTGAAACCAATAGTTACACCATCTTCTATCATGGCTGCGCCCTCTGCTGGTGTTAATCTTCTATATTTCATATAGGGTTATAAGGTTTTAAATTGCATGCGAAGATACATATATTTCAATTAAAAAGCCCCTTTATGCCGTAAAAAATATATATTCGCGGTTCAGCGTTACGCCCTATTCCGGAGAATAACTCAGTAACTTTGCATAAAGAATATTTACGATATAAGAAAGAGCATTATGGAACAGAAACTGTTGATTTATAATACACTATCGCGAAGCAAAGAGCTTTTTAAGCCGTTGCATGCACCCCATGTAAGGCATGTATGTCTGCGGCCCGACGGTATACGGCGACCCTCATTTGGGGCACGCCCGGCCCGCTATTACCTTCGACATACTTTTCCGCTATCTGCGCCATCTGGGCTATAAGGTGCGCTATGTACGCAATATCACCGACGTGGGACACCTTGAACACGATGCCGATGAGGGCGATGACAAAATAGAAAAGAAGGCTCGTCTTGAACAGCTGGAACCGATGGAGATAGCTCAGCACTATACCAACCGCTACCATAAAGCCATGGAAGAGCTGAACGTACTGCCACCATCGATAGAACCACACGCCACGGGGCATATCATTGAACAGGAGGAACTGGTAGGAAAATTCTGAAAAACGGATATGTCTACGAAAGCAACGGCAGCATTTACTTTGATGTCGTAAAGTACAATGCCGACCATAAGTATGGTATTTTATCGGGCAGAAACCTCACCGATATGATTAACAACAGCAGGGAACTGGCTGGTGTGGGCGAGAAAAAGAAATCAGGTTGACTTTTGCCTTTATGGAAAAAGCCCAGCCCGAACATATCATGCGCTGGCCAAGTCCGTGGAGCAACGGCTTCCCCGGATGGCACTGTGAGTGCATGGCTATGGGCAGAAAGTATCTGGGAAACCACTTTGACATACACCGGAGGTGGGATGGATTTGATATTCCCTCACCACGAATGCGAGATAGCTCAGGCCGTTGCAAGTCAGGGCGACCAGATGGTACACTACTGGATGCACAACAATATGATTACCATTAACGGACAGAAAATGGGTAAAAGTCTGGGCAATTTCATCACCCTTGAACAGTTCTTCACGGGCGAACATGCAAGTCTTGACCAGGCTTATTCGCCAATGACCATCCGCTTCTTCATTCTTTCGGCACATTATCGTGGCACAGTCGACTTCTCGAACGAAGCACTGAAGGCAGCCCAAAAGGGTTATGACCGGCTTATGGACGGCTTGCAAACCCTCGACCGTATACAGCCATCGAAAGGCTCGCAGCCCGATACGCACAAGTTTGTACACGAGCTTCGTCAGCGCTGTTACGACGCAATGAACGACGATTGCAAACACCGCTTGTCATTAGTGCCTTGTTTGAGGCATGCCATGTGATTAACCTGCTGCTCGATCATAAAAACAAAAATATCGGTTGAAGACCTGAAAGAGCTTGGCGATACAATGCGCCTCTTCACCTTTGACATTCTTGGCCTGAAGAGTAACAAGGGTGCCAACAATGCCGAACGCGAAAAAGCATACGGAAAAATAGTTGATATGGTGCTGAAAATGCGTCAGCAAGCCAAAAGAGGCTAAAGACTGGACGACGAGCGATGAGATACGTGATGCCCCTCGCCAATGCGGGCTTTGAGGTAAACGATACCAAAAAGACGGCGTGACGTGGAAACTCAATAAATAGTCACTGTGTGCGCACACAATAGTTTGACTTAAGTCAATAAGAGCCATGAAACGCGGTTTTCATGGCTCTTTCTGTTGTAACAAAAAGCATAAACTGCATACCTTTGTATCGTCAAAAGGAAACAAAGCCTTCGCGAGAAGACAATCCGAAAGACAATACTTCAATAGGTTAAAATTAGTAGATTGTTTCATATAGGGTTTTTAGGGTTTTAGGTTTAAGAGTTAGTTTTGGGTTTTCAATTAGGTTTTAGTTACTTTCAAGGCGATTTGAAAGATTAGTATTTAGGTTAGCACTAAATCCCCATCTCTGAGACAGGGTGGGGATTTGTCGACTGCAACTATGACAACAGTATGATTAAGCCGTAAAGATACATTTTCCAATGAATATATTTGCTGAAATAAAAAGAATAGCATAAATTTGCGATATTAATTTAAAGTTAAGTACAATGAAGAAAGTTATTTTATTATTTGTAATGGCGTTATCAACCGCCTTTTGCTTTTTGCTCAGGATGCAACAACTATTAAGAATTTAAAAGGAGCAGCAAAAAGTTTTAGCATTAACCTCAAAGCTCAATAAGCTTCAGCCTCGACTATGAAAGAGAAGGCCAACTACAATGATCTTACAGGAAAAAGTTGCCGAGGCGAATGCAGCTGCAAAATGCTGCAACTACCGATTTTAATACGTCGGATGCAAAAAGCACTGTAAAAGATGCAAAGAAAAACAGTTAAGCAATTAAAAAGAGGTTAAATCGATTAACAAGAAATTTGCTAAAAAGTCAGAAAAAGCTAAGCAAGATGGAAAAAGAAGATTGCCAAACTGCAATCGCGCATTGACAACTTAAACAAGGGAATACAATTCATCAATCAGTAATACAAATAATAAATGTTGCACAACAACATTTATTAGAAAAAGAAAGGTGTCATAGCATCTGTCAATAAGCAATATAATATTTGACTTGACGGATATTATGACACCTTTATTTCATTATTAACGGCTAAAAGCAATGCAACAAATTATCAGGCATTTTCACCGACAACGATGCCTACACGTTCAGTTAGTCAATACTATGTGCTCCAGACTTACCGGAGCAGAGGTTGAATATACATTTTTGGACAGAAATAAAACAGTTTATCCCTAAAGGGTTTGCCGACCTGCTGAACGAGCAGTTAAATTACATGCGCAACGTCGTTATTACAGAAGAGGAAATAGCTTTTATGCAAAAAGAAGATGTATTACCTGCCAAAATGGTACTTCATTTTTCTTACGAGGCTATCGATTTAATCCACGCGAAGTAACTGTTTCACAATCACCCGAAGAGCACCTTGACATCAGTATACGTGGCAAATGGTATTCTACCATCATGTGGGAAATGCCCATATTGAGCATTGTTTCTGAACTAACCCATATATTAGAGGTGACAATAACAGCTACAATGCAGAGAGAAGCTGGATCGTGCAGCCCTGAAAAACCAGAAAAATTTTTGTCGAACGGACTTATCCTTGGCGACATGGGGACACGGCGTCGGTTCTCGTTTGATCATCAGGATAATATTATACGAACCATGAAGAGTATCTATCAGACAGGAGGATATGAAGATGCAGAGGGTTTCCATCCATGGTCGGGAAAGTTTACCGGCACAAGTAACGTTTACTTTGCCATGAAGTATGACCTCATTGCTATTGGCACAATGAGCCATCAGCTCATCGAATTTGAAGAGAATGTAAGCGGCATTTACGAATGTGAAATTTTAATGTAATGAAAAAGTTCAGTGACGTTTACGATGGCGACAACGGTATATTTTTTATACGATTGTTTTGGTGATAAGGTTTTCTTTAGCAACCTTTCAAAGCGTATGGCTATGATGTTTTTCCGGGCTGCGTGTTGACAGTGGCAACGAGGAAGAACAAACTGAAAAATTATCTCAAAATATAAAAGTCTTGGCATTGACCCGGCAACGAAACAGGTTGTATTCAGTAATGGGCTTAACGTTGACCGGGCAATAGAAATACCAAGTATGTAAACGGCCGGATAAAAGACAGCTACGGTATGGGTACTTTTCCTTACTTGTGATGTAGAAAATTATGAACCGATGAATATTGTAGTGAAGCTTACCCGTATGCGTATTACAGAAAAACGCGAGTGGCACGATTATGTTAAACTGTCAAATGACAAGGGAAAGACACTGGGTAATCCTGAAAAATGTGCTTATTTGCTCAAGCTTATCGGATAAAAATATATTTATAAAACTTATAAAGCCGTTTCATAGAGGAAGAAGCAAGCAAAAGAACGTAATTCGGGACGACAAGAAGATGAAAATAGTAAATTTTCAGGGAGGCTTAGGGAATCAAATGTTTATCTATGCCTTTAGCCAGTATCTTATCAGACAATATCCTTGTCAGAATATTTACGGCTCATACTGGTCAAAAACTCTCTTCATCAGCATTCTGATTTTCAATTAGAAAATATATTTGATTTATCGCTTCCACCGCGACATTTTCATTACCGATTGCATTAGTAAATGCGTTCGTTTGCTCGAGTTAACACATATCATATCAGAGGAAGAAACAACACAGAGTATCTTCTATAATGGTTATTGGCTAAATAAAAAGTACTGGAAAGATATTGATGTGCATGCTTCTTTCAGTTTCGCCCCCGGAAATTGTCGAAAGAAGCTCCAAGTATTTTTACATAAAATAAAGAATACAAATGCTGTTTCCGTGCATATTCGCAGAGGCGATTACCTGTCAAAGGAAAACATTAACAAATTCGGGACTTTCTGTACTGAGAACTATTATAAAGCTGCTATTGAGAAACTAAACGAAAAACTTGTTGATGCCCATTTCTTTGTATTTTCAGATGACATTTCATGGGTGAAAGCAAATATGGAAATTCTAATGCCACCTTTGTTAACTGCCACCATGGAAATGAAAGCTGGAAAGACATGTTTCTCATGTCTTGCTGCCATCACAATATCATTGCCAACAGTACTTTCTCGTTTTGGGCGGCTATGCTTAATCCCCGTCTCGACAAAATTGTGACATATCCACAACGTTGGTTCTACTGGAAAAACTCTGATATTTTTCCAGATTCATGGATTCCCATTGATGAAAGAGGGATAAAAGGAATATGAAATCAGAATAAAAGTGTTACAGAAAGTTGTAAATTAAAAATAAAAAGCCTCTTTTTCATTACAAAAGAGACCTTTTTATTATTCTTTATCTTTTAGAACGTCGCCCTTACCTTTGGGAATAGGAGAACTTGCCTTTGGAACTGGCTTAGATAGCCCGTCTGAAGCAAGAGCAAAAATCGAGCTGACGTCGTTCTAAATTAGCTTTAGCCACCTCTATTTTTAACGGGGTCACCCAACTGGTATTTATGGTGATGACGACGACCAATCAACATAAAAGTTTTTCTCGTCAAACTCATAATAGTCGTCTATCAAATCACGTATGGGTATCATTCCTTCGCAATGATTCTCATCAATCTCTGCATAAATACCATAGCTTGTTACACCACTGATATGAGCATCGTACACAGAGCCAATCTTATCACCCATAAACTCCACCATCTTATACTTGATAGAGTCGCGCTCTGCGTTCTGTGCAATCTGTTCCATTTCTGAACAATGGTCACACAATTCTTCGCAATGTTTCTCGTTTACCGACCTGCCTCCTGCCGCATAACGTGTTAAAAGGCGATGAACCATTGTGTCGGGATAACGACGAATAGGCGACGTAAAATGGGTATAATAATCGAAACCAAGACCAAAATGACCAATATTATGCACACTATACTTAGCCTTCATCATGGCTCGCAAGGCAACTGTTTGCACAAGCTTGCCCTCACGCTTGCCCTCTACTTCATTAATGAGCTTGTTAATTGACTTAATCATGGCGTTACGCGTGCCGTCAGTTTTCACTTTTAAGCCAAAATTGACTATGAACTTACGCAGGTTTTTCCATCTTCTCAGGGTCAGGATTGTCATGGATTCGGTAAGGCAATACCTTTGCCTTTTTCCCTTTAGCCACCCTCCCTATGCTTTCGGCCACGGTACGATTAGCCAACAACATAAATTCTTCTATAAGCTTATTGGCGTCTTTAGAGCGTTTAAAATAACAGCCAACCGGATGTCCTTTTTCATCAATTTCAAAAGTGAAGTTCTTCTGTGTCAAAGTTAACAGAACCAGCCTTAAACCGCTTTTTCACGAAGTTTCTTAGCTAAACGATCCAAAGTACATATCTCCCAGCCATTTTTCATTTAAAATACCCTTTCTTGCCAGGATTGGGCGCCGGCTGTCCTGTTCCATCAATAACGCCGTTATCTTCTAATATCTGCTGTGCTTCTTCATAAGCGTAACGACGATTAGAACGTATAACAGTATGTACAATTCGATAGTGTTTAACGTTACCTTCATCATCAATATCAAACACAACGCTATACGCTAACTTATCTTCATTTGGACGTAATGAGCATACAAAATTACATAAATGCTCAGGAAGCATCGGGATAGTACGGTCAACAAGATAAACTGATGTTGCCTGTTTTTCAGCTTCACGGTCTATAATACTGCCCTCTGTAACATAATGAGATACGTCGGCAATATGTACACCTACTTCGTAGAGTCCTTTACCAATCTCCTTAATTGAAAGTGCGTCATCAAAATCCTTGGCATCCTTCGGGTCAATAGTGCAAGTCCACGTATTGCGAAAAATCTTCTCGTTCGGCAATATCTTTAGGGCGTAATTTCTCCCGAAATCTTGTCGGCAGCAGCCCTCTACGGTCTTCGGATATTTATAAGGAAGACCATATTGTGCCAATATAGTGTTCATTTCAACATCATTGTTTCCTGTCTGCCCCAGCACATCAACTACTTCACCTATAAGGTTTTTATGCTCAGCATCAGGCCACTGTATAATCCTTTACCACAGCCTTATCGTCGGTCTTTCCACCTTTTAACTTACGCTTTGGTATAAGTATATCATGAACAAAAAGTATTTTCAGGAGTGACAAGGAAAAGCAATATCGTTACCTACTCTCAGGCGTCCAACAAACTGATCTTTTGGCGCGTTTTGAGCACTGCAATAACCTGTGCTTCCTTAATATGCTTCTGCCGACGGGCTATAAATGAAACTCTAACTCTGTCACCAGAGAGTGCAGACATCGAGTTTCGCTCAGCTACAAATATTGGCTTTCCACCATCATCTGGCAGAAAAGAGTTCTTACCATTCGACTTTCTAAGGAATGTTCCTTCCTGAACCAGCCCCTTAGTATTCAACGAATATGATGTTTTCAGAAACCTTCGTTATGATGTCATCCCATGACATTTCTTCCAAAAATATCAAGAGCTATCATCTTTAAAGGGTGGGTATCGAGGTGTAAAATTACGAAATATATCTTTTAATGTGAGGGTTACTCCTGGCTGAGAGGAAAAATATTTCTCGATAATTGCAGACAATTGTTTCTTCGACATTCGTTTGCCACCTTTCTTCTCTTTCTTACCCATAATGTTGTGATTTACAAGAATATTATATGTATGCAAATTAACAAAAAAAGAAATGAAGTAACCTAATTTCATTTTGAATATTTTTGCCTTATTACTTAAAATGTAGTAACTTTGTACACATTTAATTATGAAGATATTAGTAACAGGTGCCAGTGGATTCATTGGCAGTTTTATTGTTGAAGAGGGCCTTGAGACCGTGGCTTTGAGACTTGAGCTGGCGTAAGAACTACCAGTTCGAGAAAGTATCTACAAGATAATCGCATACATTTTTCTTAATTTAGACTTCTCTTCTGAAGACAGTTTAGTGGAGGCTTTACAGCAGCAAGAATTGACTATATTGTTCACGCTGCTGGCGCTACCAAGTGTCTTCATAAGGAAGACTTCTACCGAATAAACTACGAAGGACAAAAAAATTTTGTACATGCCATCCTTAAAACTCAGCCAAACTTAAAGCGTTTTGTTTATTTAAGCAGTCTGAGCGTCTTTGGTGCCATCAAAGAGAAACAACCTTATTTGGAAATTGATGAAAAATGATACGCCACGCCCTAATACGGCTTATGGCAAAAGCAAACTTATGTCGGAGCAGTTTCTTGAATCAATAGGAATAACTTTAATTACATTATCCTCCGTCCTACGGGTGTTTATGGGCCACGAGAAAAGGACTATTTCCTGATGGCGCAGAGCATTAAACAGCATATCGACTTTAGTGTAGGCTATAAACAGCAAGATATTACTTTTGTATATGTCAAAGATGTTGTACAAGCTGTATTCCTTGCACTTGACAGAGGAATGTCGGGACGTAAATACTTTTTGTCAGATGGCAATGTTTATCAAAGTAAAAACTTTTAGCGATTATCTGCACGAAGAACTGGGATCACCCTGGTGGATACGTGTAAAAGGCGCCGGTATGGTTTCTGAGAATTGTTACTTTCTTTGGCGAATACATCGGACACATCACCGGACATATGAGCACTTTAAACAACGATAAGTTCAATATTCTAAAACAACGCAACTGGCGTTGTAACATTGAAACCCACCTGTGACGAGCTGGGTTATCATCCCCATTACAACTTAAAGCAAAGGGAGTAATTGAAACCGTTGCCTGGTATAAAGCTAACGGATGGTTATGAAAAGAGGGTGGTAAATTCCGTAAATATATTGAAATAGAAAAGAAACCTCTTAAAGGATTGATGGGGTTTTGAATGGGTAATTCTGGGCTATACATTAATCACATTACTCATTATTCTTTTCTGTTTTACAAAGCTTCAAAAATCCTGATGCCATGATATGGGGGGCGTATAAGAATGGCCTCTATTACCATTGCCATGTGGATAGTATATCGACTTGTTCCGTGTAAGATGATGAAATTTATACGCATCACTTACACAAATGCTATTATTAGGCTGGTGGTATGCTGACACTTATAGCATTAATTGTCTCTTTCCCAACCTTGATCATGTTGTAGCCCGCTGGGACCAACTTCTGTTCGGATGCCAACCAGCAATGCTCTTTTCAGAACGCTTCAACAGTCCAATATTAAGCGAGCTGTTCAACTTTGCATATATAGTTACTTCCCTATTATCCTTGCAGTAACTGCTTTCTATTTCTTTTCAAGATATAATCAGCTGCAACGTGTTTGCCTTATCATCATGGCGTCGTTCTTCAGCTTTTTATCTTTTATTCGACTTACTGCCGGTTACGGGTCCAATGTACTATTATAAGGCTATTGGAATGAACCATGTTATTCATGGCATATTCCCCTGTCATTGGCGATTATTTCAGTTCGCATGACGAAATGCTTCCACCACCAGGATGGACCGATGGCATCGGTTATAACCTGTTAGTAGCCATACATCGCGGCGAACATCCCACGGGAGCCTTTCCAAGTTCACATGTGGGAATAGCTGTAATTTGCATGATTTTTAGCATGGCAAAGTAAAAACAAAACTCTTTTCTTTTCCTTGTTACCCTTTACGATACTGATTTTTGGCGACCATCTATATCCGTGCCCATTATGCTATTGATGTAATAGCCGGGCTTATTGTAGGAATTTTTATTCTATCTGTTTTTGGAATATGGTGGCCCGAAAATATAATTTTTAGTTATACAAAATGAAGAAACTATACATAGAGACTTATGGTTTGCCAGATGAATGTAGCCGATTCAGAAGTTGTGGCTTCGGTAATGAAGATGGCAGGGTATGAGACCTACTGAACACGAAGATGAGGCTGATGCCGTCTTTTTAAATACATGTTCGGTTCGCGAAAACGCTGAAAATAAAATCTATCATCGGTTGAGATCAGCTATACGCTGAACAAAAAGACGCAAGCGCGAGATACGTAATGACGAAGGTAATACATCAGAACGTCCTCCACTTATACTTGGCGTTCTGGGATGTATGGGCCGAGAGAGTGAAGGACGATTTAATTAAAAATCACCATGCTAACATCGTCTGCGGACCCGATGCTTATATGAGTTTACCCGGATGATGGCGCAGCCGAACTGGGACAGCCGGCTGTTGACGTAGCTCTTTCAACAACAGAAACTTATCGCGACATCATTCCGTCGCGTATCGGAGGCAATCATGTATCAGGTTTTGTAAGCATTATGCGCGGGTGTAACAATTTCTGCCATTATTGTATAGTGCCTTATACACGCGGACGTGAGCGCAGCAGGGACGTAGAAAGCATCCTTGCCGAAGTGCGTGACTTACACGATAAGGGATTCAAAGAGGTTACTCTTCTGGGACAAAACGTCAATTCGTATGGACTTCTACCCAACGGCCGTCGCCCTGAAAACGGTATAATCATTGAAGAAGAGGGAGGAAAGGAGTTGCATGTATGTTCTTTGCCGAGCTCCTCAGGCGTGTAGCCCGTTCTGTTCCCGACATGCGCGTACGCTTCACAACCAGTAATCCTGAGGATATGAGCGAAGATATTCTTCATGCTATTGCAGAGGAACCCAATCTTTGCCATCATATCCATTTCCCCGCACAAAGCGGAAGCAATAGCACGCTCAGGCTTATGAACCGCAAATATACGCGTGAAGATTACCTCGAAAAGGTTGCAGCAATACGCCGGATTATACCTGATTGCGGACTTACAACAGACATATTCGTGGGTTATCACAACGAAAGCGAAGACGATTTTTGAACAGACAATGAGTCTTGTACGCGAAGTACAATACGATTCTGCCTTCATGTTCAAGTACAGTGAACGTCCTGGAACTTATGCCGCTAAACACTTACCCGACAACGTTTCTGAAGATGAAAAAGATTTGTCGGCTCAATAAACTCATCCATTTGCAAACAGCCATCAGTGCCAGTCAGAATAAAAAAGATGAAGGAAAAGTATTTGAAATTCTCATCGAACGCTTTGGCAAGCGTAGTCGCGAACAGCTTATGGGGCGTACACCACAAAATAAAGCCGTTATCATTCCACGTGAAACCATCACATCGGTGATTTTGTAAACGTCCGAATTACAGGTTCTTCCTCGGCAACTCTGTTAGGAGAAGAGGTTAAATAAGTTTTAACGGCAGCAACTTTTCAAGTCATAAAAGGTTCATATCAACCCATATCTTATGAAGGAATTCCTCATAGTTTTACGGCGTTTCGTCCCACCATACAAGAAATATCTTGTATTATCCATTGTGTTCAATATCTTATCAGCCGTATTGAACATCTTTTCCTTCACGGCAATCATCCCTATTTTAAAAATTCTGTTTAAAGTAGGAGATAACAGTCATGCCACACAGCTTATGGCATGGGGAAGTGGAAGTTTGAAAGATGTGATGAGTAATAATGCCGATTATTATATCCAACAGCTTATCAATTCGTGTGGAGCCACAACAACCTTGCTGTTAATAGGCTTGTTTTTAGCCGTTATGACATTCCTTAAAACGGGTGCTTACTTTCTCTCTTCGGCAAGTATTATTCCTATCCGTACAGGTGTTGTACGCGATATTCGTAATCAATTATATCAAAAAATTACAAGCTTGCATTTGGGTTTCTTCTCCGAAGAACGTAAAGGGGATATTATTGCACGCATGAGTGGGGACGTACAAGAGATAGAAAACTCTATCATGTCGAGCCTCGATATGCTTTTTAAGAATCCCATTCTTATTCTTTTCTATTTCGCTACTTTAGTATTTATCAGCTGGCAACTTACTCTTTTCACTCTCATTTTTGTACCTGTATTTGGTTGGTTCATGGGATTTGTAGGACGAAAACTAAAAGCAAAAAAAGTATCAAGGCACAAGCATTATGGAGTGATACCATGAGCCAGGTTGAAGAAACTCTGGGTGGACTGCGTATCATTAAGGCCTTCAATGCTGAAGATAAAATGAACAGGCGTTTCGATAAAAGTAAACAGCGATTATCGAAATAGCATCATGAAGGTCAACATTCGCCAGCAAATGGCACACCCAATGAGCGAATTTCTCGGCACCGTTATGATTGTTATCGTGCTTTGGTTTGGCGGAACCCTCGTGCTTAGCAACAATCCTGTTATCTCTGGTCCCTACGTTTATTTATTACCTTATCATCCTGTACAGCATCATTAATCCGCTGAAAAGAATTTTTCAAAGGCTGGCTATAATATCCCAAAAGGCCTTGCATCGATGGAGCGTGTTGACAAAAATTCTGTTGGCTGAAGTGGAGATAAAAGAAGCAGATAACCCTGTGCACATCACTTCTTTTGAGCACGAAATCGAATTTCGTCACGTATCATTTGCCTATCGTTCTTCTGTAACACCTCATTCTACACAAAATAATGGTGAAAGAAACAGGCATGATAACATGGTGTATTCCACAAATAAAAGGACGAAAAAACACCCTTACACTGGGTACTTCGTGACATTAACCTTACTATTCCCCAAAAGGTAAAAACCATTGCTCTTGTAGGACAGAGTGGGGGCGGTAAGTCAACTCTTGTCGATCTTATTCCGCGTTATTATGATGTTCTGGAGGGAGAAGTGCTTATTGATGGCATCAATGTTAAAGACCTTGGCATACACGATCTTCGTCAGCTTATTGGTAATGTCAACCAGGGAAGCCATCCTCTTCAACGACACTTTTTATAATAATATTACATTCGGTGTGGACAATACCTCGCGCGAGGACGTCGAGCACGCGGCCCGAATAGCCAATGCCTACGACTTCATTATGGAATCGGAACATGGCTTTGATACCAATATCGGTGACCGTGGAGGTCGGCTTTCAGGCGGACAACGGCAGCGAATCAGTATAGCGCGCGCCATATTGAAAAATCCTCCCTATCCTTATTCTCGATGAGGCTACATCGGCACTCGATACCGAATCAGAAAGATTGGTACAGGATGCTCTTTTTAAATTAATGAAGACACGCACAACAGTAGCCATAGCTCATCGCCTGTCAACCATTAAAAATGCAGACGAAATATGCGTCCTTCACGAAGGCCGAATCGTTGAACAAGGTACACACGATGACCTTATTCTTAAAGGGGATACTATAAAAAGCTGCACGATATGCAGAGTTAACCTCATCACATATTATGCTTCACAGCGCATGGGTTTGCAAACACAAACAAAACATGATGTCAAAACTTGTTTATTGTATCTTCTTTCTCATCTCTTTATTACCGTTCAGAGTACTTTATATTCTGAGCGATATAGCTTATTGTGTTATCTATAAGCTCTGGGGCTATCGGAGATTAGTGGTTAGAAATAACCTCGTATCATCGTTTCCTGAAAAATATTGATGAAATTAAAGATATTGAACATAAGTTTTACCATTGGTTTTTGCGACTATTTCTTCGAGGCCATCAAGCTGTTGAGCATTAGTAATCGTGAGCTTAACCGTCGTCTTCACGTAGTAAATCCCGAGGTTCACGAGCAATGGTTCCAGGAAGGACGCAACACGGCTGCTTTTTAGGTCACTACTGTAACTGGGAATGGCTCTCACGTGTAGGCAAAGACATGAATCAAGACCGGCGCTTATGCCTTATTTACGATCCGCTCCACTCGCGTCCGTTCAATAATTTGTTTCTGAAAATCAGAACCTATCCGCCCACAGGGTCCCCACTCCCAAGCGCAACATATTACGCCAGCTTTTTAGAATGGAAACGAAAAAGGCATTTTTCGCTAAGCGGATACATTGCCGACCAGGCACCCAAATGGCAAAAATATACATATGTGGCTGCCGTTTTTTTAAACCATCCTATAGTCCGGTCTTTACAGGTGCTGAACGTATTGCACGCAAAATGAACAACGTAATATACTACGCTAAAATGAGAAGACCTCGAAGAGGATATTACGAAATGGAATACGTTCTTATCACAGACAGTCCCAATTCCATACCCGAGGGCGCTATTACACAACAGTTTTTCAGCATGTTAGAAGAAAGTATACGTGATCATCCCGAGTTTTACCTCTGGACACATAACCGCTGGAAACGGACAAAAGAGGAGTTTGACCGTCGTTTTGATATTGTTAACGGAAAGATAATTAGAAAAAGATAAATAATGACTATCGCGCTGAATCCTGACTACGAAGCCTTACGACCTTTTCTGCTCACAATACCTCGTGTATTCAATTCTGTCGGAAAAACTATTTATCAAGGCCGTAATACCATCAAGGTTATTACAACTCCTGATGGGCTTCGCCTCAATGTTAAACGGTATCATGTGCCCAAAGGTCCTAACCGTTTGGTTTATTCGTGGGGGATTCGCAAGCCAAAGGGGCTGCGTGCCTTTCAATATCCTGCCATCCTTCTTGCCAAAGACATCCCTACTCCAGAGCCTGTTGCCTACATCGAAGAAAGGGGAATGCTCGGTCTTTTGGGTTATACCTACTTTATTAGCTTGCAAATTGATTACGGCCATACGTTTTACGAGTTTGGCAATGCAGCTGAAGGTACCTATGAAGAAGCGGCTGAAGCATTGGGCCGCTTTGCTGCTTCCATGCACGAAAAGGGTGTTTTTCACAAGGATTTTACTCCCGGAAACATTCTCTGGAAGAAAGACAGTGAGGGCTATCATTTCATGCTGGTTGATATTAACCGTATGAACTTTGGACCGGTTAGCATGAAACATGGTTTATCTAACCTCATTAAGTTCTGGGGACCACGTCGTTTTACCGAACTCCTTATTACAGCTTATTGTAAGGCCCGTCATGCCAACGTTCAACAAGGCCTAGCTTATGCCATGCCCAAAAGGGAACAGTTCTGGATTCGTTTTAGCCGGAAACATACCGTTAAATTCCCTTTTACCCCCGAGCCTATGAACATTCTTGTCATCCGGTTTCGTCAAATGGGAGATGCTGTACTTACTACTGCCATGCTGAATACGTTACGACAGACTTATCCTGATGCTCAAATCAACTTTGTATTAAATAGTAACCTGTGTCCGCTCTTTACAGCACACCCGGCCATCAGCAACCTTATTGCATTCACCAATAAGGAGCAACACAACCCGATAACCTTTTTACGCAAGGTCTGGCAAATTGTACACTCATGTCATTATCATGTTATTATTGATACGCGCACAACACCCAAAACGCTTCTTTTTGCCTCTTCTCGCTTTCATCCCACTTTCGTATAGGACTTAGAAAATGGTATTCTCGCGCTGTTTTCAACCATACCATATCACCATGCCGACAAAACGAAAGTATGATAGACCACAATTTGGCCATGCTTCATCCTCTCGAAGCTATGGGAAAAGTTCGTTATACCCGTCAGTTTACGCTATCTATTGCGCCTGAAGAGGTTGTTAGCTATGGTGAATATCTTAAAAAAACAGGGAATCAATCTTAGTAAGCCCATTATACTCTGCGGCCCTACGGCAAAAATTGAGATCATAAGACATGGGATGAAGATAATATGATATGGATTATACGCAAGCTCATTGACACATATCCTGAAGCACAGTTTATCTTCAATTATGCGCCAGGACGTGAGCGTGAAAAAAAGCACTGCGCATCTGGCACAAACTTAATAAAGACGCACATATTTTTTTATCCATACCGAGGCCGTAAACATGCGCGAGCTTGTAGCTCTTTGCCCATTATACAACGTTCTTCTTTGGCAATGAGGGCGGTGCCCGCCATATCATACAGGCCGAAGGAAAGCCTTCTTTTGTAGTTTGTGCACCGCAAACCAGTATCAAAAAGTGGATACCCGAGAACGAAACACCCGCTGAAGGTATCAGTAATACAGAGACAAAAGAAGTAGTATGGGAGAGAATGCTGCAGTTTATTGCCCGTCATCATATCATACTAAAATAAGAAACCGATGGCAAAACTTACCGAAAAACCTGTTCTTGTAAAGGTTGTCATACCCATTTATCGTAATCTTAACGATGAAGAGGCAGCATCTTTAGCCAATACCATGCAAATACTCGGCCGTCATCCCATCGCTTTTCTGCTTCCCGAAAGCTTTAAAGGCGAAGATTTTTCTCGCCCAATATCCGCAGGCCGAAGCCATTAGAGTTAACGATAAATGGTTAGGAACACGTTGTGGTATTGCCGGTTACAACAAAATGATGAAGCAGAAAGCCTTCTACGAACTTTTTCAAAACGTGCGAGTATATCCTGATATGTCACACCGATGCCTGGGTTTTTCGTGATGAGCTTACGGCATGGTGCAGCAAAAAAATTACGACGTAGTGGCTGCTCCATGGCCCATGCGAAGGAAGTATGGTTATTTTCCACTTAAGCAAATTTTACGCTTACGACGTTTCTTCACACCAAAAGCAAATTTAATGCATCAAGACAAATATAACCGCATAGGCAATGGTGGACTAAGCCTGCGTCGCGTTGATTCCTTTATCAAAGCCTGTGATGAGTATCGTCAGGAAGCCGATTTTTTTCGACAGCTTTACTGACGTACACCATGCCGAGACATGTTTTTGGGCACTTATTCCCCGTCATTTTCATTATCCCGATGCAAAGAAGCTTTGAAATTTTCTTTCGACAGCAATCCATGGTTATGCTATCAGCTGGCCCACAAACAAATGCCAATGGGTTGTCACGGTTTCAACCACAAGGATAAAAGAGCCTTTTGGAAGAATATCATTCCTGTGAAATCGCTTAGCCAGCCTGTAAAATAATACTACATTTTAAGCTTAATTCTTATATAAGCAGCCTTTCGTTAGTTCTCCTTTAATACAGGAAAGGGCTTCTCCATATTATATCGTATCACCCAGTCGGCAATGGTATGGGCTTGTATCAGATGGCTTATCTCAACCTTTGGAAGCGTGCTGAACATCACCCTCAACGTTCATTTGTGAACCTACTGCCACGGCAACTTTGCGCTTATCCAGTATACTTTGACCCATCCCTCGCCAATAATAGTTGTCAAGGTGCATCAGGTTGAGAATAGTAGGATACATATCTACCTGCCCCAAAACACCGTTATAGCGCATGGGTACTGGCGAGTTAAGCACAATAAACGGTGTATACTGACTGGCAGAAACAACGCGACGGCCTTCGGCCGAGCGACGTATGTCGGCACGGTCAGCGGCTAATCCTTCATGGTCGCCAACAATAACTACCATCGTTTCATGCCAGTCGGGCCTGCTTTTCAAATACTTTAGCAGTATGCCAAGGGCGTGGTCGGTATAGTTGGCCATCGTCATGTAATCGAGCATCTTTTGTGGATAGCTTCCCTTAAAATGAATACGTTTCAGGTTATCAGGCAGAATAAACGGGTTATGCCCCTGAATAAGTAACCAACTGCAGGTAAACATGCTCTCCCCGTTTCCATATCTGTCCCTCCTTCATCTTCTCTACCGCCTGACGCATAAAAGAAACATCGCCGAGCTTTTTGCGCGAACCCACTTTCTCATCGAGCCGCCACGCATCTTTCGATATAAGGGTATCTATGCCAAAAAGCCTTTTGCTACCTGCGCCTGATTCCATGTTACAGGCTTGTCGACAGTGAGCAAATAGCTCCGGCTGTTATATGCCGAAGCCATAGCTTTTGTAAGTGTATGATAGTTGTTGCCGGTATATTTCATGGCATAACAGCCGCTACGAAGGGGCAGGAGACCCGCATTAAGCAGCAACTGGCAGTCGATAGACCTTCCGCCTTTCACCTGTGTAAGGGTATGAGGAGCATATAATGTTTGTGTATCGGCAACAGCACGGTTCAAATTTGGCGTAATTTCCTTTCCTTCCATACGCAAGCCTATCACCCAGCTTTCAAGCGATTCGCACAGCACGACCACCAGATTCTTCCGCCCGCCTATACTGTCTGGCAGAGGCGTATCATCGGGTTGAAGTGCAAACCACGCCTTAACCTCTTCGCGAATCTGAGGTGTACAAGGTGCATCAGTGTGCATAGCATCGTATAATAAGCTTCCAAAGAAGGTATATTCAGGGGTTACGCAGCTATAATAATTGGCCGATTGCATATCATCTATTGTCTTTGAGAAGCCGCCTTTTAGGTAGAAGAAGCAAACCACATACAGCCCCGGCAACAGCAGTTGTAGCCAGATAACGAACCACATTACGCCATACCAGCCGGGCCTCAGAAGCATACCTGCGAACCCATAAGCCTGCAAAAAAAGCGTAGAAAGAGGGAACAGAATATCAGTCCAACGCATGGAATCGACCACGCTTGCCATAAAATCGCTCAGATTCCCAGCCAGCAAATAGCTCTCCAAAGGAATAACAGTGTTGTAGGTTCTGCTATACATCAGGTTGCTGATTAGCAGGCCGTCAAGAACAAACATAAGTACAATTTGCAACCAACGGCGATGCGACAACACATAGGGCAGGGGCGAAGACAAGTGTTACCAGCACCGTATTAAGATATAATGCAGCACTCGAAAACGAGGTAAACGTGGTTTGCAGACACCAGATGATGTCAAATAAAAATAAACTTAAAAAGTACAGCTGTAAAGCTTACGGTTACCGGCGTCCATAAACAAGCCGGGAACAAGCGGTTAAACAGCAGTTTCCACGATTTCTTCATGATGTTATCATACATTAAACAGAAAGATATTTCAACACTTCTTTCTGTAAATTTTTGATTGGCCTGCTCAACTTCTTTCTGTCTTTTCGGGTATAAACAACAACCTGTCAGGCCATGCAAAAAGTAGCCATTAGGCATGAATTGTACAAGAAAGACAACCGAAATATATAGAAATTGCCTAATTTTGTAACCATCATTAAAACAGCACAATACCCTTTATCATGAATAAACGTGACCGTAATATGGCGTGGATGGTGTTACTGATGGCCATTGTTACGCTTCTTCCCTTTTTAGGACTGAACGAATTTAGTACAAAAGGTGAACCGCGCGAAGCCGTCGTAGCCATGTCAATGCTGCAGCAACACAACTGGATTCTGCCTATAAACAACGGATTCGACATTCCCTACAAAACCGCCTTTTTCTCCACTGGTGTATTGCCTTATTGTCAATGTGGCAAGGATATGTAAGCGAATTTACGTCGCGTCTGCCCTCTGCCCTGGCACTGATTGTGTTGTTGGTAAGCACTTTTTTTGCTTCTATGCTCGCCGTAAAAACAGCAATGTAAGTATTGTTGCCACCCTCCTTACAATGACCGCTTTCGAGGTACACCGTGCCGGAACCAACTGCAGGGGTTGACATGGTTCTGACAACATTTATCGCCGGTGCCCTGTTTTTGATGTACCGATGGTGGGAGAGAGGCAGCCGTAACCTGCCGTGGCTGGCTATCCTTTTGCATGAGCGGGGCCACCCTTACAAAGGGTCCCGTGGGCATTATTCTGCCGTGTATGGTGATGTTTGTTTTTCATGTTAACCGAACGTGAACAACCTGTAAAAACTTACCCTTAAGCTTACAACGTGCGCACTTTTTGGCCCTTATCATACCGGCCATGTGGTATTATGCTGCCTACAAACAAGGCGGAGAGCAGTTCCTTAGCCTCGTTATGGAGGAGAATGTAGGGCGTTTTGCCGGTAAGATGACATACGGTTCGCACGAAAATCCGGCCAGTTATAACCTGCTGATGCTTATTGCAGGGGTGGTCGCCCTGGACGCTTATGCTACTGGCTTCGCTGTTTGTTCTGCCATGGAAAAAGATGTCACGCAGTACTTTTATTGAAAAAAATACGCACGGCCGAACCCTTACAAAAAGTTTACGTGGCTGGCGTTCTTGCTTATCTTTATTTTCTATTGCATACCGAAAAAGCAAACGCGGAGTATACCTGTTACCGTGCTATCCGTTCATGGCTATGCTGATAGCCGAGTATATAATATGGTTTATCAGGCGCAGCACAAAACCAGTAAAGTTATACATGGGTTTCCTTTCCATTGTAGGATTATTGCTGACAGCAGCATTTATTGCAACACGTACGGGTGCTGTTCCCGACACTATTTTCCATGGTAAGCACGCATGGGAGAACATCAATATGCTGCATGCTTTAGCCGATACCCCCATGAACGCTGCCGATATATTGCTGGCCGGCGTACCTTTACTGGCAGCTATTATAGGCCTGCTAAGCCTCATAAACAAAAAAATTTTTCAGCGTTTTGCGAATAACCTCGTATTGGTATCGTGCCTGATGACCGTACTGATGTTTATAGCTTTTGACGGTTTTTATGCACCGCGTGTGATGAATGCCAAGAGCCTGAAGCCTTTTGCCATGGAAGTAAAACGCAATTATGGCCGCGAGCCGCTGTATGCTTTTACGGGCTTTAACAGGCACGGGGGCAACACCATGCACTTTTTTGGTATCGACTTTTACACTGATGATGCCGTACGTCAGTTTGATGTTGACCGTCCTGAAAAGGGTATTTTTGCTAATCAATGCTGACAATAAACCACTGTTTAACAAAGCATTTGCCAGACAATATCAACTGACAGAGCTATCCCACACGGCACATCGTGTAACCGAATTTAAAGATACTATTTATATTTACAAATTTAATCGCTGCTCAATAAAGTAGCGGGGACGGTGCTTTTACTTCAATATAAATTTTGCCTACATACAACCCTGTAATACCTATTGAGGTGGTAACAATGCCGCCTATAAACCATAACGATACCAATAAAGAGGTCCATCCCTGTATGGTTTCGCCCTCAAAGTTCCGCACCAAGGCATAAACAATAAAGACAAAAGCCATAAATGTCATTATTAATCCGACACAAGTGATAAACCTTAATGGTGCTACTGAGAACGAGGTTATACCGTCAATACTGAAGGCTATCATCTTTTTAAGCGGATACTTTTGAATCGCCGGCCTCGCGCGCTTTGCGGTCATAGTATACGTAACCCTCCTGAAAACCCAGTTGCCTGACGATGCCGCGCAGGAACAAATTGCGTTCAGGGGTAAGCCATTAAAGCCTTTACAGCACGATTCGACATCATGCGGAAGTCGGCATGATTAAATATAATTTCGTCGTCAACACGCTTCATCAGCTTATAAAAAGCTTCGGCCGAAAGGCGTTTGAACCATGTATCGGTGCGCCGTTCCCTGCGCACACCATACACAATATCCTTACCTTCGTTGATTTGTTGCGCCATATCAATGATGGCATTTTCGTCATCCTGCAGGTCGGCATCGATTGATACCATGGCGTCGCACGTATCAACGCCCTGTTCCATACCCTGCCCAAAGGGCATTTTGATGGCCCTCGTTGTGCGACAGTTTCAGTGCACAAACCCCGACATTATTCTTTGCAGCCTCGGTAATCAGCTCCCAGGTGCGGTCCTTGCTGCCGTCATCGACAAGTAAAATACGGGCTTCTGTATCGGCCTCAGCCTTTAAACGCCCGGCCAATGCCTGCATACGGACAAGTGTACGGGGCAATACCTCCTCTTCGTTATAACAGGGAATAACGATGTTTAGTTTCATAAGCTCAAAGTGTTTATCTTATGATGCAAAGATAATCATTTTCTGCTGACAACAGGCTGGCGGCATCAAATAATATACAACCCGTCCTTTACGGCGTAAAGCATGTCCGGCAAAGTTCCTTTGTGGCGTAATGACGTACAAGGCATATTTCATAAATTTTAAATCTATTGTCTTTGTCTTTGTGAAAATACATTGTACTTTTGCCACCTATGTTAAGAGTTTTTGCAACAACAGTATTGCTGTTTTTCATGCACATGGGCTGCAGGCCCAGAACGATAAGGTCAATCCCGAAGACCGTGATGTGGATATGGACGACCCCACCTTTGTGCCAATGGTGAAGGTGGGCAAGGTAAAAGCAGGGGGCAAGACAGTATACAATACGTTGAACTTAACAACATTTGGGTATATCCTCAGCCCAATTTCAGCGACGAACGCCAGCGTCAGGCCTACAACCGTCTTGTGTATAACGTAAAACTTGTGCTCCCCATTGCCAAGGAGGTAAACCGTATTATCATCGAAACGGGCGACTATCTGGACATGCTTCCCAACAAGCGGGCACGCGATTTGCACATGAAACAGGTTGAGAAAGACATACGAAAGGAGTATACTCCACGCATGAAGAAGCTTAGCTATGCACAGGAAAACTGCTGATAAGGCTGATTTACCGCGAGTGTAACAGTTCATCGTACGAACTGATACAGGGTTTTCTCGGCCCCCATACGCGCGGGATTCTGGCAGACCTTTGCCTTTGTGTTTGGTGCTTCGCTCAAGAAAAAAATACGACCCCAACGGCGTAGACCGTCTTACCGAGCGCGTTGTGCGACAAGTAGAAGCGGGTCAACTATAATCATTTACACCCTTATGCTGCGATGTTTATCCCGTAAAGCCCTATACTTTACGGGATAAACATATTGTTCGGCGGCCGTCAGCAGCGCGTACGACGGCCGTCATACATATTGTCAGGCGATCGTCGTACGCGCTGCTGACGGCCGCCGAACAATAACCAATCTTGTCTTATCGCAGAACCTTCATGCCCTTATAGTCTCTCAATTTAGGGTTTAAAGGCATTGTTATTTAGGCAAAATTCTTTTGAATTCTATGCTTTTTTACACTAACTTTGCATACATCTTTATATTTATAATTCAACTGATAACAAGAAACAACGATATAACGATGGAGTATAATTTTAAGGAAATTGAAAAGAAGTGGCAGAAGGCATGGGCCGACAACCAAACCTACAAGGTAACCGAAGACAAGAATCGTCCCAAGTTTTTATGTGCTTAACATGTTTCCCTATCCTTCTGGTGCCGGCCTGCATGTAGGCCATCCTTTAGGCTATATAGCAAGCGATATATACGCTCGTTACAAACGTCAGAAGGATTTAATGTACTGAATCCGATGGGCTATGACGCGTATGGATTGCCCGCTGAGCAGTATGCCATCAAGACAGGACAACATCCAGCCATCACCACTGAGATGAATATTGCACACTATCGCGAGCAGTTGGATAAGATTGGATTCTCATTTGACTGGAGTCGTGAGATTAGAACGTGCGACCCTAAGTATTATCATTGGACACAATGGGCCTTTTGAACGAATGTTCAATTCGTTTTATTGCAACAGCAGCAAGCGCGCTGAGCCTGTTGAAAAGCTGATTAAACACTTCGAAAAACAAGGCACAGAAGGGCTTGATGTGGCACAAGGCGAAGAGCTTTCGTTTACTGCTGACGAATGGAAAGCGATGGACGAGAAGCAGAAATCGGACACACTGATGAACTATCGCTTGGCTTATAAGGGCGAAACCATGGTGAACTGGTGTGCTGGTTTGGGCACCGTTCTGGCCAATGATGAGGTGGTAGACGGCGTGAGTGTGCGCGGAGGATTCCCCGTTGTGCAAAAAGATGAGCCAGTGGTGCTTACGGGTATCGGCCTACGCACAACGGTTGCTGGATGGTCTCGATACCGTTGACTGGTCAGACTCAATAAAAGAAACACAGAAAAAAACTGGATAGGGGCGGTCAGAAGGCACCGAAATGCAGTTTCGTATAGCCGGCAGCGACGAAACGTTCACCATCTTTACCACACGCGCCGACACCATTTTCGGCGTTACTTTCATGGTGCTTGCTCCGGAAAGTGAGCTGGTAGAGAGGCTTACTACCGACGGTCAGAGAGCCGAAGTAGACCAATATTTAGACTATGTTAAGAGCCGAACAGAGCTTGATCGCATGAGCGATCGCAAGGTTACAGGCGTATTTAGCGGCTCGTATGCGGTTAATCCGTTCACCGGTGACAATATACCCGTATGGATAAGTGAGTATGTTTTGGCAGGCTATGGCACGGGAGCCATCATGGCTGTGCCCGCACACGACAGTCGTGACTATGCTTTTGCCCGCCACTTTAACCTGTCTGTTATTCCGCTTATCGAAGGTGCCGATGTGTCTGAAGAGGTTTTTGATGCCAAGGAAGGCACGGTAATGAATTCGCCTGCTGCCGGTAAGCAAACGCTGACGGCTTTTACACTGAACGGCTGCACCGTGAAAGAGGCCATTGAAAAACCAAAAAGTTTGTTACCGAACATCATTTAGGACGTGTAAAAGTGAACTACCGGCTGCGCGATGCCATCTTTTTCGCGTCAGCGTTACTGGGGCGAACCGTTCCCCGTTTACTATGAAAAACGGCATCCCCGCATGGTTCCCGAAGCGTGTTTACCCATTGAACTGCCCGAAATAAAAAGAATATAAGCCTACCGAAAAACGGCGAACCTCCATTGGGAAGAGCCACGAAATGGGCATGGGATACCGTCGGAAATAAGGTGGTTGAAAACAGTAAGATAGACGAAAAAAACGGTGTTCCCGCTCGACCTCTACACCATGCCCGGCTTTGCAGGCTCATCTGCTTATTACCTGAGATACATGGATCCACACAACGATAAAGCCCTTGTTTCGACCGAAGCTGAGGAGTATTGGCGACACGTTGACCTGTATGTGGGTGGAACTGAGCATGCAACGGGCCACCTGATATACAGCAGATTCTGGAACAAAATTTCTGTTTGACAACGGTGTCAGCTGTGAAGAAGAACCCTATCAGAAGCTGATTAACCAGGGAATGATTCAGGGAAGGTCGAACTTTGTTTACCGCGTCAACGAACTAAGCAGTGAGAACAAGCCTGTGTTTGTAAGCTACAACCTGCGCAAAAACTATAAAGACGTTACACCTATACATGCGTGGGTAAACCTTGTTAAGAACGATATACTTGACGTTGAGGCTTTTAAGGCATGGAGTCCGGAATACAAAGATGCCGAATTTATTCTTGAAGACGGCAAGTATATTTGCGGATGGGCTATCGAAAAATGTCAAAATCGATGTATAATGTGGTGAATCCCGACGACATTGTGAACGATTACGGTGCCGATACACTGCGTCTTTACGAGATGTTTCTTGGCCCCGTTGAGGCCAGCAAGCCCTGGGACACGAACGGTATAGATGGTTGTTTCCGCTTCCTTAAGAAATTATGGAGCCTGTTTTGGGAAAAACAGAACCGACAAATGGCTTGTAAACGATGGCGAACCTACAAAGGAAAATCTGAAGAGTATACACAAACTAATTAAGAAAGTAACACAGGATGTAGAGAACTTTAGCTACAACACGTCAATATCTGCTTTCATGATTTGTGTAAATGAACTGGGCCAACAGAAGTGTCACAGCCGTAAAATGCTTCGTGATATAGTAATACTTATTGCACCATTTGCCCCGCATATTGCTGAGGAACTGTGGCACGAGCTGGGCGAAAACGGCACGGTTTGCGATGCACAGTGGCCTGAATGGGACGAGAAATACCTTATAGAGGATGAAATTCAGCTCACGGTGTCGTTCAATGGCAAGGCTCGTTTCCAGAAGATGTTTGCCGCAGATGCATCCAAGGACGATATAGAGAAACAGACTCTTGAGGATGAACGCACAGCCAAATATACGGAAGGCAGGCAGATTGTAAAAGTAATTGTAGTACCTAAAAAGATTATCAATATCGTTGTTAAATGACAATTAACCATCAAATTATATGGAACGAGGCGAAGGATTATATCTTTATAACTCTCGGATTATGCTTGTATGCCTTTGCCTGGACAATATTTCTGCTGCCCTATGAAATCGTTACGGGAGGCATTACAGGCTTGTCAGCCATTATCTTTTATGCAGTAAATGTGCCCATTGAGAACAGTAATTTCATTATAAATGTACTGCTTCTCATCCCCGCACTGAAGATATTGGGATTCAAATTCCTGATAAAGACCATCTATGCCATATTGGTTCTGTCGCTCCTGCTGTGGTTAACGCAGAAACTTATGCCCGTTGACGCGCAGGGACACTATGTAAAAATACTGGGCGAAGGGCAGGATTTCATGTCGCTTCTCATCGGTTGCATGATGACAGGAACCTCATTAGCCATTGTGTTTATGAACAACGGATCAACGGGTGGCACCGATATTATAGCGGCTTCGGTTAATAAATACTTTAACTTTTTCGCTGGGACAGGTGCTCATTGGCGTCGACCTTTGCATCATTGGCAGCTGTCTTTTCATTCCCGAATTTGGCGATACGCTCTCCCGAATACACAAAGTGGTGTTCGGATTATGTACGATGGTAGTTGAGAATTTTATGTTAGACTACGTGATGAACGCCAGAAGGGAGTCGGTTCAATTTATGATTTTCTCGAAGAAATACATGGAAATTGCCGACGCCATAGGCACAGAGATGGACCATGGAGTGACTATTCTTGACGGCCACGGGTGGTATACGGGACAGGAAATGAAAGTACTCTGCATACTTGCCAAGCGCAGAGAGAGCACAAGTATTTTTCAGACTGATTAAGATGATCGACCCCAATGCCTTTGTTTCACAAAGTTCTGTAATAGGCGTTTACGGCGAAGGCTTTGACAAGATAAAAGTAAAGATACCGAAAGAAAAGAAGAAAGGCAGCACCAGTAAACCAGCACCGACAAGTAAGTACAACGTAAAAAGCAAAAAGAATGAAGATAGTTTTTGCCACCAATAACAAGCACAAGTTACAAGAAATAAGAGATATTCTGGGGAACGATATTGAAATAGTATCGTTAGAAGACATCGGTTGTCATGAGGAAATACCCGAGACAGGCAGTACGTTGGAAGCCAATGCACACCAGAAAGCCGAATATATCTTTTGACCATTATCATCTGAATTGCTTTTGCCGATGATACAGGACTTGAGGTAGATGCTTTAGGTGGGGCACCGGGTGTACACTCAGCACGCTACGCCGAAGGTACTGATCATGACAGCGAAGCCAACATGAAGAAGCTGCTTTGTGAGCTTGGAGACAGTACAAACAGGAAAGCACGCTTCCGCACTGTAATCAGTTTGATACAGATGGAAGGCGATAATCCGTTATGCAGCAGGGAATATCAGTTTGAAGGTACGGTAACAGGCCGTATCGCAAAAGAGAAGCATGGCAGCGCGGGATTTGGCTACGACCCACTGTTTATCCCCTGATGGCTATGACAAAAAGCTTTTGCTGAACTGGGCGAAGATATTAAAAATAAGATAAGCCACAGAGCCAGAGCCGTTGCCAGATTAGTTGAGCATCTGAAAGCCGAATAAGATATAATTGTTTAAATAATAAGTGTAGAGACGTAACAATTACACCATAAACACGTTATTATTACACCATAAATATATCCTCTTTGTCATGAAAAAGGCTATCCTTTCTGCTCTCGTCTTTTTTCTTTCGCTTGCTGCTTACGCATCATCGGGCCAGTGGAAGGCATATCTCAGCTATTATGAGCCAACGGAAATAGAAAAGGGAGATGGAGGAAATATTTATGTTCTGGCATCGAAAAACCTTTATCGCTACAACCAAAATGACCATAGCCTGCAAACCCTTTGACAAGCTAAACGCATTGAGCGACTGCAATATTGCACACATTGCATGGTGTAAAGCTGCCAGAAAAATTAGTTATTGTGTATACCAATAACAACATCGATTTGTTATCGGCCAACGGTAATGTAGAGAATATTACCGACTATATGAACGCCCCCATAACCGAAAACAAGACGGTAAACAGCATTGATGTAAGCGGAAAATATGCCTATTTATCAACTGGTTTCGGCATAGTTAAGCTCGATGTACAAAAATGCAGACATAAGCAATACATATAATTTGGGCTTCTATGTAAACTATTGTCGCGTTGAAGGCAACTATATCTATGCTGAATCGAGCCCGCAAGGTTCCTATCGCGGCTTGCTAACGGCCAACCTTATCGACCGCAACAACTGGACGCGAATGGGATATTTCAACGCATACAATAAGGTAATGGACCCCACATTGCTGGCTTTAGTAAGAACTTTAAAGCCGGGAGGACCCAGGTATAACTATTTCGGGTTTACCAAATTCTATAATGGAAAGCTTTATTCTACGGGAGCAGGGTACATGTTTCCTGACGAATTGTACAGGCCCGGATGCGTACAAGTATACGACGGAAGCACGTGGACTATTTATCAGGACGATATAAAGGCACTTACAGGACACGATTATGTAGACGTGGGGTCGCTTGACATTGACCCGAAAAAAACGACAAACATGTGTTTGCTGCAGGTCGTACAGGCCTGTACGAATTTATGGATGGACGCTTCGTTAAGGAATATAATTGTCATAACAGTCCGCTGCAAAGTGCTTCCACTGTAAGCCCCAACAACAAGGATTACTGCATAGTTCTCGGTGTAAAATTTGACAAAAACGGGTAACCTGTGGGTCACAAACAGCATCAGTTCATCTACATCTATCCTCGAGCTTACGGCGGCAGGCACATGGAACAATTATCATCACGTAGAATTAGTAAACAACAATCGCTCGCTCGAACGCATGACAACGCCCGTGTTCGACAGCCGCGGTCTGATGTGGATAGCCAATAACTTCTATCGTTTTCCGATGGCAGTATGCTATACGCCCGCCACAAAACACGGTTAAATTATTCAACCAATTCATCAACGAAGAGGGGAACAAACCAGCGTTATGTTTGTCCGTGCCATTGCTGAAGACCACGATAACAACATGTGGATATGCACAAACAAAGGACCTTTCGTCCTTAAGCCCGATCAAACAACAGCTGCCAATCCTGTGTTTCATCAGGTAAAGGTGCCCCTGTAACGATGGAACCAACTATGCAGACTATCTGCTTGCCGGCGTCGATATTAGCTGCATGTATGTGGATAATGCCAATAGGAAATGGTTTGGAACACCTGGAAACGGTATCTATCTGATTAGTTCTGACAATATTCACCAGCTTAAACACTTTACAACAAGCAATAGCAAGCTGCTATCAAACACGATAGAGTCGCTTACGATGAACGAAAACACCGGTGAATTATTCATTGGAACCGATAACGGACTGTGCTCTTATATGAGCGATGCCACAACAGCAGGGCAGGGAATGAGCAAGGAAACTGTGTACGCTTACCCCAATCCGGTGCGTCCCGACTATGCAGGCGTCATTACAATAACAGGTCTTGACGAGAACGCTGACGTTAAAATTGTAACTTCAAATGGTGTACTCGTAAGCGGTGGAAAGGCTGCTAACGGAGAGTTTAAATGGTATGGGCTTGACAAAAACGGCAACAGGGCAGCATCAGGAGTGTATATGGTAGAGGCAGCTACGGAAGAAGGAGACAAAGGTGTTGTTTGTAAGATAGCCATTATAAACTGACAAACAGCATCATATTTGATAAAAAGGAAGATATATTCTCCTCATCAGGCCATACAATTTTCATGTATGGAAGCAGACTATATCCTGATAAACCCATGATGAATCACCCTGTCTTCATAAAACCGGGATAATTATTTTTGTTGTAAGGTTTTTATTATCTTTGCGTAAACTTACGGGCTATGAACAAGCGCTTACACATATCAGGCTTTTTCCGATCTCGAGCATCCTGCGGTATATGCCAACAATAATTATTTTTGCCCTTTTCGCCCTTAGCGCTCTACCCTGAGCTTTGCGAGGGTATGAGTATAAATTGTCTTGTTCTTATATTCTGTACCGAAGGACACCTTCATTTAACCCTTAACGGAAAGGGAATAGCAGTTAATGCCGGCGGCTGCGTGGTGTGTCCGCCCAACGCCATGATAGCCAATATCAAACAAAATGAACAGAGCAGTGCCACCATTGTGGGCTATTCGATGGAAATTCTTACACGTATGCTTACTGGAGGAGAACGCGTTTGGCAGATGATGGTAATGCTTACACAAAAACCTGTCATCAGTAACGACGAGCGTTATGTATACAACCATATCTCCACCTTTCTTAATATGCTGCGCCATCGCACTTCAGGAAACGATATTTATCAGGATGAATTCGTTTTCCATTTGTTTGCAACGCTCTTTTTTCGACGTTATCAACGACATTCATATTCCACCTACTCTCCAGCAGAAAACAGAAGAAAGAAAATCGCCCCATTTCAGAACTGCCAGTTTATACAAACAGTTTCTGGCCCTTTTAGCCAAAGATAACGGCAGCCACCGCAACATAGGATATTTTGCCGACAAGCTTTTTATTACGCCCAAATACCTGTCAATGATAACCCGTTATTATTGCGGGCAGCCTGCTTTTAAAGCTTATTACCGACCACGCCGTAGAATGTTTAAAGATTGATTTGCGCTATTCGGATAAGCCTATGAAAGAAATAGCTCTCGACTTTAAGTTCGAGAGCTATCCGGCTTTTTGTAAGTTTATAAAAGAAACACCTGGGTAAAACCTCACAGGAATACCGTAAAGGATAACCCGTTTATTATACCCTGGGAACTTCTTTCAAGTTGTTTGCTATATCTTCGTCGCTTAAACTATAATCGGATAAGTCGCCATTGATATAACTAATATATGATGGCATATCAATCAAACCATGTCCACTGAGGTTAAATAACAGCACAGGGGCCTTGCCTTCAGCGTCAGCACGCTTCGCCTCACGGATGGTAGCAGCAATAGCGTGGCAGCTTTCGGGGGCTGGAATTATACCTTCTGTACGCGCAAAAAGCAAACCGGCGTTAAAGCTTTCAAGCTGTGGGATGTCTACTCCGTGCATATATCCGTCCTTAATCAGCTGGCTGATGATTACACCCTGCGCCATGATAGCGCAAACCACCAGCGTGTATATTGGCCGGCTTAAAGTTGTGGCCCAGCGTATACATGGGCAACAAAGGTGTATAACCGGCCTCATCTCCAAAGTCGTATTCGAACTTACCGCGCGTCAGTTTCGGGCAACTCTCCGGCTCGGCAGCAATAAATTCAGTGTTCTTATGGCTACCATCGAACAGATGTCGCATAAAGGGGAAAGCTATTCCACTAAAGTTACTGCCACCTCCAAAGCAGGCAATCACCTTGTCTGGGTATTCACCGGCCATCTCCATCTGCTTTTCTGCCTCCAGACCTATGATAGTTTGGTGCAGCGATACATGGTTTAACACCGAGCCTAATGTATATTTACATCCGGGAGTTGTTGTGGCAAGCTCTATGGCTTCTGATATAGCCGTACCAAGAGAACCCGAATAATTGGGATCGCGTGTGATGATATTCTTTCCCGCACGTGTTGACATCGACGGACTTCCCTCCACTGTTGCACCAAACGTTCGCATGATATACGAGCGGTATGGCTTTTGCTGCATGGTTATCTTAACCCGATAAACAGCGCATCGAGGCCGTAAAGCTTTGCCGCATAGCTCAATGCGGCACCCCATTGACCTGCTCCGGTTTCAGTTGTTACGTTGGTATCACCTTCCTTTTTGCAGTAATAGCACTGCGGAATAGCCGAATTTATTTTGTGCGAACCTAAAGGATTAGTACTCTCATTCTTAAAAATAGATATGAGCTTTTGTACCCAGAGCCTCCTCGAGCGCATAGGCACGAACGAGCGGTGTGCTGCGATAATAGCTGTATTTCTCAAGTACATCCTCAGGAATATCAATCCAGGCATGCTCCTTATCCAGCTCCTGAATAGAACATTCGCGGCTGAATATATGAGCCAGATCGTCGACACTCATCGGCTTCCTGGTCTGAGGGTTAAGCAAATCCATGGGCTTTACAGGCATTTCGGCCTGAATATTATACCACTGTGTAGGCATTTCCTGCTCACGAAGTATAAATTTTTTCTGTTTCTTCATCATGTCTTTTATTTACAAAATCATTTTAATGGGGGGCAAAGGTAATTAAAATAACCCATACTTAATGGAATAGTGCAGTTGCAGAGTGCAAAAAAACTGTAAATAAACTTACCTTACAACAGGTTTTTCCTGCGCTGTTCCAGGCCATTATTCCGCCTTCAAGGTTTACCACTTTATAGCCTGCACCCGCAAGCTTGCGGGCAGCCGTCATCGACCGTTTACCGCTACGGCAATATACATAAACCTTTTTCTTTCTTGTTCAATATACTGGCAGCCCGTTGCATAAACTTTGTATCAAAAACATCTATATTTACAGCATTTGCAATAAAACCACCGGCATACTCGTCGGCCGTGCGTACATCAACAAGCTGCACATGCTTGTTTTTAATTTGTTTTTTTCAAATTCATTGACATTTACCGACTGTATACTGTCGCCCCTTTGCACACGATACAGAAAACCATTCCCAGCATGCCCATCAGTATTGTAAACAGCTTTTTCATTTTATATCTCTCGTTATTTGTTAATAATACTATTCTCCGGTTCACCGGAGATAACCCTGCAAAAGGTAGTTATAAGCTTACATAAAAAGTTCGCTCAAATAACAATAATTATAGTAGCTTTATAAATATAATGCTTATTGAATAGCGGGCTTTATTCTCATTGTATGGCGGCCGTCAGCAACGCGTACGGCAGCCGCCGAATATCAGGGTTTGACGGCCGTCAGCAACGCGTACGACGACCGTCAAACAATCACCAATTCTGCATAATTTCCCTTTAAACAGCCTCTAAACAGTTAAAATATAGCACATAAAAAAACAACAGCATTCAACAATAAACACACGCTCATAGAATTCAATGCACAGAACGCTGACAAAAAAATTATGTATTTAAACCATAATGTAAAAACTATTGTCTATCTTTGCAAAGAGATGACAAAACCCTGCCCTAAACCCACATAACAGCACAGGACATTTATGATAACATACTATGAATAAGTATGTTATACTATAAATAATATTACATACCACCAATTAATTTACCATTTAACAAAACCATAGAACAACTAAAAATGTATTCATTCCGCGTACTTTTCGTTGTCGTTTTTTATGCTTTATGAGCATGCTGACAACGGGTTCAAGAGCCTTGGCTCAGGAACTAAAAAGCAACCTTAATGTTAAAAACTCCCGGCAATACAGCTGTAACTCATGAGCTGAAACAGCAGGACGGACAGCTTATATCGAATAAGCCCATGCCGATAAACATCACTCTGAAAAGAACAGAGAATGGTGGCGATGAGCTTATTACGGTTAACATAAAGGCAAAAGAGAGAGCATATTTTAACCTGGGTTTTCGCTATCAACAGGCTTAAGCAGTAACCAGAGCGAATTTTATATGCCGGGATTATGGTATCATCGTAACTTGCGTTCACCGCTCGAGGCTCCCAATTATAAGGTGAGCAAAAGCTGGAACTTTCGTGAAGACCGCCTATCGACGCCGCTCGCCAGTGCTTTCGATGAACAAATGAAAACAGGTGTAGCTGTTATTCACATGATTCCTGCAAAAAGGAACCGACGTCCAAATACAAAAATACCGAAGGACAAATTATTCTGCCGGGGGCTACAACTGTAGGGGTATATGGGCTTCAACAACGATGCTGCAGAAACCCGGTTAACCTTTGGTTTCCCCTTCGTTGAAACGCCAAAGCGTTACATTCGCAAGCTTACACTGGCTCCTTCTGTTGAAACTTTTATGCCCATATTGGCAGGGCGAAAACGCTTACTTTAACCTGGCGCATACATAAACTAAAGGCTGAAAGCTACGGCGATTTCGTGTCAAAAGCTATGGCAATACAGTTTTGATACCATGGCTCCACAGCCTCTTCCTGCAACTTTAAACTCGGATAAGGTAAAAGATAACCTTTGCGGCTACTTCCGTCAGTCGTTTGTTGACAAGTACCCGCTGAAATATAACTCAGGGCTTACCATCCTTACGGCCGATTGTAAACCCTATGGTGAGGTGCAGATTGGCTTCTGCGGACGCGTACTTTTGAACGCTTTCAACGAAATAGAATACGGCGATGCACATGGCGACAGGCAATTGTCAGATATGGGTCGCGCTATTCTTGACAGCTGGTTACACAACGGTTTCTCGGCAAAAGGATTCTTCCACGACTTTGTTAATTACAGCAAGACCCCTGTTCAGATGGACGATTTGCACTCGATACGCCAGCAAAGCGAAGCCGTTTATGCCATTCTTCATTATCTGAACTATGAGCGCAAACGTGTAGGTACGGACAAAAACAAGCGTCAGCAGCTCAAAGAGTGGGAGAATAAAGTACACAAACTGCTTGACAATCTTGTAAGCTTACAAAAGGAAGACGGCCATTTTGCACGTAAATTCCGCGATGACGGGTCGGACGTTGACAACTCAGGAGGAAGCACTCCATCTGTAACTTCTACGCTGGTTATGGGCTGGAAATACTTCGGTGACAGGCGTTATCTGCAGGCTGCCAGGCGTACAATGAACTACGTTGAGAAGAATATTGTATCGAAGAGCGATTATTTCTCGTCTACACTTGACGCAAATTGCGAAGACAAGGAGGCTGCCATTGCATCGGTTACCGCTGCTTATTATCCGGCCATGGTTACTAAAAGGGCAGGAACGTCAGCAATATATCGACCTGTGTAAGCGCGCTGCCTACTTTGCAATGACCTGGTATTACACGTGGGATGTGCCCTTTGCCGAGGGGCAGATGCTTGGCGACGTTAACTTCCATAGCCGTGGTTGGGGCAACGTATCGGTTGAAAACAACCATATTGACGTTTTTCGTTTTTGAGCTTCCGCATATTATACGATGGCTCTCGACGGCAACAGGCGAAAAACGTTTCGGCCAGATGTATAACGTAATCACCTCATCTCTTACCCAGCTTATGCCTACCAACGAAAAATCATTTCGACATTGCCAAAGCCCGGTTTCTATCCCGAGGTGGTACAGCATACAACGTGGGACTACGGCCGTAACGGCAAAGGGCTTCTACAATAACTTGTTTGCTCCGGGATGGACGGTAGCGTCGTTGTGGGAGATGTGTTCGCCGGAGCGCACGGTAAACTTCCTGACAAAGTAGAAGCGATACAGTAGTTTGATATAAAGTTTGTTTTCACTAATACAACAAAAGGGCTTAAATCATTAAAATGATTTAAGCCCTTTGTTCTGTTTCAATCTTATTATATCCATTGCCAATTACACAATATTCTCATTCTTCATGAGCTTTGCAAGCATATCTGTTTATAAAAGAACCATTAGTCATATTAAAATATCTTCAACTTATGCAGCACATATATAATAAGTCCCCAGAATACAATCCAGTCCGTAACTAACTTAATTCGCGTCATCATACTAGGGGAATCGAAACAGAATATCAATGAAAGGACCATGAAAAATGCAAGAAACATTGATACGATTATTGATAATATACTTCTCATTGTTTTCTATTTAACCATGCTATCGCTAAAAATTTATTTTTCCCTTATTTATTACTTAACTTACCAATTGTTAAAAATATTATTTCTCCTTAATTATTATTTGCTTATTTAATTATTGAAAATACAGTATATCTTATCTATAATTTAATTATACCTAAACCCTAATATCAGAATATCCCAACACATAAAATTAATCATAATAAAAATAAAAATCAAATATCGTGAAAGTCCATATTCATAAGACTTTCACGATATATTTACTCTTACTCCTGTACCCAGACTCGGGCTCGAACCGAGATGGATTACTCCACTGGTGTTTGAGACCAGCGCGTCTACCTATTCCGCCATCTGGGCATTTAAATGCTAATGTGGTTGCAAATGTACAACGAAATTCTGAAATAACAAAGAATAGAAGGAGAAAAGTAAATAGTATAGGTATTTTGATAATACTTTTAAAGTATAAACATTATGTTTATTTTTACTTTATATATAATTGTTTTTTCCTTATATATAATAAGGTATAGTTAGTTTCTTTTTATTACAATAGCCCTCTTTACCTACTCATGTTTATCAGCAAGTAATTAGATATATCAGATTTTATTATTATTATTGAGTATTTTTATTGCATGTTACGAGTGAGATTATCCAGTGCCTTTTTATTTATTATTTTATTTAATTATTAAAATTGAAAAATAAAGAAAAAGAATAAAGGGAGTTGAAAAGTTGATAACTTATAATACTATTATTTTGTTATTTCCTTATCCACTTCTTTTACTGTGTTTTCACATTATCATTTAATGTTTTTCTGTTTTGTTTTTCAGTAAATTAAAAGGGTTATCAACATTTTTTATTTAGTGGTTGATAAACTATGTGTTGATAATATTTTCTGGTAATAAATGTTGATAACTATAATTTAAAAGAATTCACAAATATGTTGATATCCACATTACTTGCTTGTTTATAGTACAGGTGTGGATAAAGCAAAAGATATGAGTTTGTTATAAACGGGTTATTAACATGGTTATGAACAAAAGTTATCCACAATTGTTAAGTATGGATTCTACTTTGCTAAATACCATATCAGGGCTATACGATTAAGACAGATATAATCGTTACGAAAACAAGGTTTTATTACCGAAAAATGGAGCATGGACGACAAATATAGATTCTATTTGTACGGCGTTTTCCATTCGTTGATTCCATCCCATGAATCCGGCAAAAGGATGTGTTGCGCCCCAAATACTTACAACAGGTGTAGCTACTAATGATGCAAGATGCATATTAGCACTATCCATTGATACCTATGAGATTGAGGTTAGCTATAAGTATTAGCTCTTGGTGAAAACCCCTTTAAGGAGTCCTGCTACATTTGTACAATGACTGTATTTCTCTACAATATTATCCAACAGGGCTTTTTCTTTCTGTCCTCCTCCAAAAAGAAAAATACGGCATGAAGGATACTTTTTATAATTTTTCTCTATTACTTTTTCCATTAAAGGCAGTGGGTAGGTTTTGCCTTCATGTGCAGCAAAAGGTGCAATTCAATCCATTGCTGGAATTTCTTTTATCACCTATGATTGAGGGTAATGAGCGTAAAATGGATTTTTGGTTGTGGAAAAAGTGTTGAAAACTCAATATTTAACGGATAACCTAATTCCTCAAACACTTTTGAATAATTCTCAAAAAGCACTTGGAATTGGTTTTAATACTTTGTTATTGAGTCTTGTCAATGCCTTACGTTCTTTTCGATGTTTTGTCGATATGTGCAACTTTATAATTATCGAAATTGAACCGCATGCGCAAATAGCTTGATCTTAAAACATTGTGAGATCGGCTATGTGCGGTGAATTTTTGCTGTTAACCTTCTGTAAAGTGTATTTAATCCCTTATTCCGTGATATTCCACGATAATATCAGCTCCCATAAAAACTTACATTGGGAGCTAAATTTTTCAAAAAGGTCGGGCAAAAGGCTTTTGAAAGCATGGTTATCCTTAATTCAGGATATTGCTTTGCAAGAGCATATACTACTGGAACTGTCATAGCAACGTCGCCCATTGCCGAGAAACGTATGACGAGTATATGCTCTGTCTTCATTTAAAAACAATAATTAAGGTGTTACTGATTAAGGCTTATTCGTTCTTGTTTTTGTAAAGAACAGGGTTTGTACTGGGGTCATTGTACATCTTCATTTGTCGATAAACCTTCATGTATTTACGACCATCCTGAATATCTTCCAACAGTTGGTCAATGGCAGTAGATAAGTCAGTTTGCTGTTCAAGAAGAACATTTAGTTTAGATTTGCAGCGTGAAATATGTTCTTCTGAAGCATCTTTTCTTTCTACTTGCTCGCGCATGTGATATATTTTTGAGCGCAAGAATAGATAAACGGTCAACTGCCCATGCCGGACTTTTCTGTGTTGAGGCGTGCATCAGGCTGTGGATTGACATCCGAATAAATCTGTCGAAAGTATGAATCAATCTGCTCAACAAGGTCAGTTCTGTCCTGATTACTTCTGTCAATACGACGTTTTAATGCCAAAGCCTCTAAAGGATCTATGTGCGGATCGCGTATAATATCTTCGAGATGCCATTGTACAGTCATCAATCCAGCACTTTAAACTAGAGTCTGTTTTCTATTGATCCTTCATAAGGATTGATTGATAGGGTGTATCAATGTTATCTTTTAAGATGATAATCTTCAACGGCTTTATTGAAGATTTCGTTACATTGCTGAGTAAAAGTCATATCTGTCAGATTGATTTAGATTTCGCAAAAGTTAACAACTTATTTTCAACCATGCAACAACTTTATGACAAAAAGGAATAAACATTTTATGCACAAACATGTGGTATTTATGCAAAAAGTAAAGGCTATTTTTATCTTTTATTTGTTTAATTGCCAAAAAGTTAGTTACTTTGCAACCGATTTTTGGGAAAAATACATTTTATAACATTTAATAATATTACAATTATGTCAGAAATTGAATCTAAAGTTAAGGCTATTATCGTTGATAAACTGGGTGTAGATGAAGCAGAGGTAAAGCCAGAAGCAAGTTTCACAAACGACCTTGGTGCAGACTCACTTGACACCGTAGAGCTGATTGATGGAATTTGAGAGGGAGTTTGGTATCTCTATTCCTGATGACAAGGCTGAGACTATTCAGACTGTACGGGACGCTATCAACTATATTCAGGAAAACGCTAAATAATAAGTTGAGCGAAAGGCCTTTAGCGTTTAATGTCGATAGTGTCATTAAAACGCTAATTTTTCTAAAACTACAATATTACATGGAATTAAATAGAGTTGTTGTAACAGGAATAGGTGCTGTTACACCCCTAGACAGCAACACTGCAGAAGAAACCTGGAAGAGCCTGTTGGAGGGTAGGCAGGTGCAGCTCCTTTTACACATTTTGACGCAGCCAATTTTAAGACGCAGTTTGGTTGTGAGGTAAAGAACTTGATGTTGACAAATACATCAATCGTAAAGATGCCCGCAAGATGGATCGTTGTACACAATTGGCACTTATCAGCGCCATACAAGGTGTAAACGACTCAGGTCTGGACTTGGAAAGCGAAGACAAAAACCGTATAGGAGTTGTATACGGTATAGGTATTGACGGCATTAAAACATTTCAGGATGAAGTAATGTATTATGGACAGCATGCAGAAGAAGGTCCTAAATTCAATCCTTATTTCATCCCGAAGATGATATCCGACATTGCAGCCGGACAAATTAGTATGCTTTATGGTTTCCACGGTCCAAACTATGTTACAACAAGTGCTTGTGCCTCTTCAACCCATGCCCTGGCTGATGCTTTTAATTTGCTGCGTATGGGAAAGGCCGATGTAATTGTAGCGGGAGGTGCCGAAGCTGCTATTTTGTGAGTGTGGCGTAGGCGGATTCAATGCCATGCATGCTCTTTCTACACGCAATGATGACCCTCAACATGCAAGTCGCCCGTTCAGTGCAAGTCGTGATGGCTTCGTAATGGGTGAAGGTTCCGGATGTCTTGTTCTTGAAACATTGGAGCATGCCCTAAAGCGTGGTGCTAAAATTTATGCTGAAATGGTAGGCGAAGGCATGAGTGCTGATGCGTATCATATTACCGCTTCTCATCCTGAGGGCCTGGGTGCAAAAAGCTGTTATGAAATCAGCTCTTGAAGATGCAGGCTTGAAAACTTCTGATATTGATTACATTAATGTTCATGGAACATCTACTCATGTAGGCGATATTTCGGAAGCTAAGGCTATAAAGGACCTTTTTGGTGAGGACGCTTACAAGCTGAATATCAGCTCAACAAAAAGTATGACAGGCCATCTCCTTGGTGCAGCAGGTGCTGTTGAGGCTATGGTTTGTGTATTAAGCGTAAAGAACGACGTTGTACTCCTACTATTAATCATAGGAGGAAGGCGATAACGATCCTGAACTCGACTACAACATGAACTTCACTTTAACCACGCTCAGAAGCGTGAGGGTGCGAGCAGCTTTTGTCGAGACACCTTTGGTTTTTAGGTGGCCACAACGCATGTGTAGTATTCAAAAATATGCTGAATAATCATTTTATGTTAATCAACACAATTGACCGTATAAAGCTCCCTTTCCGCAAGGAGAAGGAGCTTTATTCTTCTTCTACTAAATTATAGGCTTGTACCCTCATAACATCAGTTTTTATAAGATGGCATGATGCACAAGAGTGTGATGCACCGAAACAAGAAAGGCAAAGCCTGTTAATAACGAACGTCTCAGATTTTTAGGCGATGCAATCCTCGACGCTGCGGTGGGAGATGTGTATATCGTCATTTTCCCCGGCAAGCGTGAAGGCTTTTTAACCAATACCCGATCGAAGCTGGTGCAGCGCGAAACGCTCAATAAGCTGGCCAATGAACTGGGTATCAACAAGCTTATTTTTGTCGAGCGGCCATTCTCTTTCTCATAACAGCTACATGGGAGGAAATGCCTTTGAGGCTCTGGTTGGTGCACTTTATCTCGATCGTGGCTACGATGCCTGCATGGTTTTTCTGAAGGAACGCATCCTCAAACAAATGATAAAAGCATTGATAAGGTTGCTTATAGGAGGTTAATTTTAAGAGCAAGCTTATTGAGATGGAGCCAGAAAAAAACAGAATAAAACTCAGCTTTGAGCTTGTCGAAGAAAAGTAAGGATAAGGACAGCAGTCCGGTTTTTCGTATCTGGTTATGCTCGAAGGCGTTAAGGGATGCTGTGGTAACGGCTTTTCCAAAAAGAGAGTCAGCAGAATGCTTCTCAGGAAACGCTCAACAGGTTAAGAAAGGAACCTCAGTTTATCGACCAGGTATTTGCTGCAAAGGCCGAGCGTACAAAGATGGAAGAAGAGCCTCACTGAGCCTATTCCCGATACCAATCCGTCACAGGTTTTCATGGTAACTTCAAAATCACGATAACAACCATGACGACAAGCATGAAACAACTTTCGGGAGTCAGTTTTTCACAGAGAATGAAAGTGCAGCCGGTGAAAATAATGAAGAATCGGCCTCGAAAAACGAAGATACCCGTTCTAAGTCTGACGAATTCGACCTTAGCGACATCAGTTCGAGGGTGAAGGATAAGGAAGAAATTATTGCTGCTGCCGAACAAGCCGCTTTTTAATGACGGGCAGTAGATAAAAACCACAGCTCCGCAACTACGGTATCATAGTTTGTTTATTGAAGCAGCTTTTTATTGAATTATTGTTCAGCAACATACCGGGTTACGGTTTTCAGGTTTACCTTTACTCAAAATAATTCCACCTCGTTATGCGAATAGTTCTGTTTTGTGAAAATCAATATGCTATTGATATTTTTAAACCCCTATCCAGATCGAAGCCGACCGCGAAGGCAACAATGAAGTGTTGTGGTATGTACACGAAAAGAAAATACCCTGCTTCCCTCATAAAAATAAGGTTCGCTCAACAACGAGTATACAGGAAACCTTTAACTTCATGCCTGAGGCTGTTTTGTGCCTGGAAACATTGTTCCTTATTACCTTTCGGGCGTAAAAATACAGATATTCCATGGTTATGCAGCGCGAGACCACTGGATTATACGGCGTTACTTCGATTACTTATTTTACACAGGGCCCTTACTTCACCAATCATTTCAGGAAACTGGCACAAAAATACGGCGATTTCAGTATTGGAGACCGGATGGCCACGGCAGGACTGGATTTTTCACCATCGTCACGATTTCGACTAGCGAGCGAAATCAGCTTCTTAAAGCAGTATAATGCCAGCCAGATAGTGCTTTATGCACCTACATTTTCACCCTAAACTTACGTCGCTTCCCGTCATCAGGGAAAATTTAATCAGGCTTTGTCAGCAAAGATATTCTGCTGTTGATGAAGTTCCATCCCCTTACGCGTCAGGAATGGGTAAAACGAATACAAGGCGCTGGCGGCACAATATAATAATATGGTATACGTCGACGATTACAGTATCATGAAGTATATGCTGATGGCCGACGTGATGATAAGCGATACTTCTTCAACCATCTACGAGTTTCTGTTGCTCGATAAGCCTGTGGTTACGCTCAATGCCATATCGAAAGACGTTTATTGGAAGAATATCAATAACCCTGATGAGCTGTGCAGTGCGATTGATGAGGTTCAGGAAAACCAGAAGTATATCGATTTGCGCAAGTGGGTAATAGCCAATTACGACCCTTATACCGACGGACAGGTAGCCCGGCGCATGCTTGAGGGTGCACGCGATTATATACGTCGTGAGGATTGTTTCCCGCCCGGCGAAAACTAAATTTATGGCGCCGTTATACCAGCATTAAGACGTTCGGATTTGTAAGGAAACAGTAATAACGGGCCTTGTATAGCTGGGCTTTGGCCTGTTGATATATGCCCCCTGCCGTTGTTTCCCCGAAAGTTTAAAAACTTAGATAATTGAACATCAAAACCTGTTTGGCCATGCAAGAAAATAATGAAATGTTGAATTTTACGGTGGGACCCGTCATGTCCGACGATGCCGTCAGGGCAGTAGGAGCTGAGCAAGTACCTTACTTTCGTACGCCTGAGTTTTCGCAAATTGTATTTGAAAACGAAGCTCTTGTGAAGAAATTCGCCCTTGCCGACGATGCAGCGAGGGTTATTTTTCCTTACAGGTTCAGGTACGGCGGCGATGGAAGCCGTCATCATGAACTGTTTTACCCCTGACGATAAACTGCTTATTGTGAACGGAGGCTTCGGACGGCGTTTCGTCGACCTTTGCAGGCTTCACCAGATACCCTTTACCGAGCTTGTCCCCGAGTTTGGATACGACATCAATGCCGCTATGCTCTCACCCTACGAACAGCAGGGTTACACGGGTTTTCTGGTTAATGTAAACGAAACGTCAACCGGTGTTCACTACGATATTAACCTTATCAGCAACTTCTGCAAGCGCAACGGTCTTTTCCTTGTGGTCGATGCCATCAGCTCTTTCCTGGCCGATCCCTTTAACATGAAAGCCCTCGGGCCGACGTTATGATAACGGGCTCGCAGAAAGCACTGGCCTGTCCGCCCGGAATATCAATTATTACGCTTTCGCCACGTGGTGTAGACCGCGTCAGCAGCCATCGCGCAGGCTGTATGTATTTCGACCTGAAAGATGCACTGAAAAACGCTGAACGCGGACAAACACCGTTTACACCTGCCGTAGGAATAATACGGCAGATTAACCGACGGCTGCATGAAATTGACGAGGGCCGGCGGTGTTGAATCGGAAATTAAGCGTATAAAGGCGCTTGCTGACGACTTTCGATGCCGTATAAAAGCGTTGCCGTTCAGCTTTGTTTCGCATGCACCGGGCAATGCCGTAACGCCGCTTCATCCGCAGCGCGTGTCGGCATACGATATATTTACCACGCTTAAGGACGAGTATAATATATGGATTTGTCCGAACGGTGGGGCTATGCGCGACCGCGTTTTTCGCGTAGGCCATATTGGTGCACTTACTGTTGACCACAATACACAGCTTATAAACGCCATGAACGATATGCTCGAACGCGGGCTTTTATAATGCACGGCCATGAAGAAAGTAATTACTTACGGCACCTTCGACCTCATTCACAAAGGCCATATACGCTTGCTGCAACGGGCAAAGGCGTTGGGAAATTATCTTGTCGTGGGCGTTACCGCCGACAATTTCGACCGAGCACGCGGAAAGATAAACGTACAGCAGTCGCTCATTGAGCGCATAGAAGGCGTAAGGCAGACAGGTATTGCCGACGAAATTATTGTTGAAGAATACGAAGGACAGAAAATAGACGATATAAAACGGCTCAATATTGATATTTTTACCGTTGGCTCCCGACTGGAAAGGCCATTTCGATTATCTCAGCGAATATTGCAGGGGTTGTTTACTCGACCGCACGCAGGGCGTGTCAAGTTCTGAAATAAGGGCAGGCGAGATGCAACGTACGGCTGGGGCTGATAGGCGAATCAACCATATTGAACAAAATTGTAAGAGGCCCGGTATGTAAACGGACTAACCGTAAGCGGCATTTTTCTCGCGTAGCGGTTTCAGGCTCGACGACCCCTGTTGCAACGTTCCTTCCTACGATAATATTTCGTCGTTGCTCGATAATTGCAATGCTGTTTATGTTATTTCAAGTCCTGTTCACCATTACGATGATATTAAAACAAGCTCTGGAGCGTGGCTGCAACGTGCTGTGCGAATCGCCTGTAACCATTAACCCTGAGCAGTATACCGAGCTTCTTGCCCTGGCACAGAAACAGGGATGCCTGCTTGCCGATGCCCTTAAAACGGCCTATTCAATGGCCTATTATCGACTTGTGCTGCTGGCCAAGACGGGTATTATAGGCAAAATTGTAGTCGGTTGATGCCACATGTACCAGCCTTTCCAACGTGCAGGAAGCGTGGAACAGTATTTGTGCATGGGGCCCCACGGCAATGCTTCCCATCTTTCAGCTGCTTGGAACAAGCGGTTACCGGCACCACATTGTAACGCTGCTCGACAGCCATAAAAGCCATTTCGATGCCTTTACACGCATATCGTTTGTATATCCCCACGCCGTGGCATCGTTGAAAGTAGGGCAGGGAGTGAAGTCGGAAGGCGAACTGATTATCTCCGGAACAAACGGTTATATCTATGTTCCTGCCCCATGGTGGAAGACCGATTACTTTGAAATTCGTTACGAAAATCCTGCCGACAACAAGCGTTATTTTCTATCAGCTCGACGGCGAAGGCATACGATACGAACTGGTTTCTTTTGTTGAGGCCATACAAACACAACGCCCGTACAGCTATATTGATACATCGGTTTCGAAAGCTATTGTCGATACCATTGCCGATTTTTACGCTCAGCACAATCTTACCCTTATATAATAAGGTATACCCCGTTGTTTGAGGGCACATATACCTGCCCGCTCCCTAACCATTGTTTTAATATAATGTTAATCATATTCTGCCCGAAAGGCCGAAGGGTATTGCCGTACAGCAACACCCTTTCTTTTTATTTGTTCATCGTTCGGCGGTCGTCACACACGTTGTTTGGCGACCGTCACACACGTTGTTCGACGGCCGTCAGCAGGGCGTACGGCGGCCGCCGAACAATCACCTTTACACAATAAAGGGTCATTCATAGTGCCGTCAATGATGATACAATACGCCGTAAACCCTGAAACTATTCAAAGTCAATAGCTCTGCACAGGTAGTTCGGTACGTTGCTGACACATCATCAACCATGAAACAATTTACGGTCAATAACGATGCTGCCTCTTGTTATGTTTATTCTATATCGCTATAAGCTCTTTGCAAAATATACGTCTGAAATTCCCTTACAACATATTCTTTTTATATTCTTTTTACTTTTTGCAAATTTTAATCCTTTAATTTTTAATCTTTTAATTTTTCTCCCTATCTTTGCAGCCGTGGAGAATATTGTATTCATACATCAAGGTATTAGTAGCAAGTGCAGAGGTTCTTATTTCTTAGCAACTTTTAAGGCATTATATTTGGTGAGTTTCAAATATTTTTGCACTCACACACACACACACACACACACCTATTATATACATAGGGTGCTAAATACATCAATAAATTTTCTTTTTGTTTACGCGCACTCAATTTGTGTCGTATCATCAATAAACAAAGGAGCTTACATAAGTTCCCTTTGTACGCTTTTTATACCCTTTTTAATAAACAATTAAGGGTATACTTAAGAAATAGGCTTCAACAGTTGTTTTTATTAATATATAAATTCTCTTTTTAACGATAATCATTTTATTTAATAACTAATATATATTGAAAGTGGCGGATCAGAAGTTTGTGTATCAACCTCAAGGATAGAAGTTATACACCTTTTTATAGAATGTCATCTTTGTAGCTACTCTGGAGACCATAGCCATGCAAGTGCAGATTTGATGGAATTAGGTGGAGACCATGAATCAGCAGGTGCTGGTTTTTCCTGAAATAGAGAGGAAATCATAGTGGTGCTGGTTTTGGATTTGATGGAATGGAGGTGCCCATGGTAGCGCAGGTGCAGGATTTGATGAAGGTAGTGCAGGACATGCAGGTGCAGGTTTTGGTGGGAAGTTTTGATTAAATTTAAATCACTTTAGTATTGTATATTAAACAAATCAATAAAGTTTAAAATCATTTATTAATTATTACAAGCATAAAATTATGAAAAATTAGATTAACAGTCTTCTCTGTTACTGCATTGCTGTTCTTTTCAGCATGCTCAAGCGAGGATATAATCGACGGAAAAGGCAACGGAAGTAATTCCGACGAAAAAAAAACAACTACGTTCGCATCTGTAGGCAATGGGACGTACTTCTATGACAAATCATCAGTTTCCATGCAGGTGGAGACTTCTTGTGGGAAAATGATGATCAGATTTTTGTTAATATTGGTGGAAATTATTCACAGAGTACAGCAAGTAATTTAAGTTCTTCAAAAACTCGTGCAACATTTGAAGTCCCTGGAGCTTTAACAGCTTCAAGTTATCCAGTTACTTATACTGGAAAGGACGCAACTGCTGGTGATCGTGTAAAGATAGCAAACGAACAAATACAAAGTGCTCCTGGAAATACCCAACATTTTGGAGTTTCTGGTGATTGTGGTGTAGCAACTGCCACAAAAGCAGCTGATAGCACTTATACTTTACATTGCAACATAAAAAGCAGTTTATCTTTGCTTTATGCCAAGTATGACAAGCTGGATTATATTATGATTTACGTTTGGACAGAATTAAAGTTACTTCTGATAATAATATTGCTGGAACTTATTCTTTTTCTGCGGCAGGACTTAGTTCAAATGCTGTGAGTGATGGTTCAAATAGTATTACATTACGAACTGCGGGAAGTACTCATCTCCAGCTTGGTTTCCCAATGACAAATACAATACCTGATGTAAGTAAAGCTGCCTATATGGTTATAGCTCCAGGACAACATACTCTAAAAATAGAATATGTGGTAAAAGATCAGGCTTCTGGTGTGGGTGGACTACAACAAAAACTGCAACAGCAAATTTTTATAGCAAATAAAGTTTATGATTTTACAGCAGATGTATCACCAAAAGTCTTTAGAGACTATGGCGAGATTGGGTATTTTATGTGGGGTGCAAGAGATGATTTCTTTGCAGGAAGACCAAGGACTGCTTTCGTAAATGGTTCTCCTGTTGTTTTTCCTGAAACGACATCACCTAGTTTTTGCAAACATGTCAGTACAATATCCACAAGCATCTCCTGCTTCTGCTTATGGAGTTAATCCGATAAATGTAAATGAAGCACTGTGGATTATGAAAAATGGGGATATCCATTGGGATGAAGATATTTACTGGATTGCAGACAAGCATCTGTGGAAGAATGGAACATGGATAAAGAAGCGTGACAATATAGCAAAATTATTCAAAAGATGAATTTGAGGAAATGATTATACAGAAATACTGAAAACGCATCTAGGAATGGAAGCAGTACACCTGGTCGTCCAGCTTCTAATATTGATAATTATTTCTTCCTTCCTGCGTTTGGTGAAATTGTATCAGAGAGTAGTTCTTTAGTATCACGAGGTGATGTACTTTATCTAGGATGTAAGACATTGTGTCCAACTGATAATACTAAATATTATTACTTTGGTATTTCAAAACATGGCACAGTTCTTAGTTACTTCTGGAGAAATATGCGTGCTTATCCTCCTTACTTCTTTGAATAATTAGTAAATATAACTTTAATAACTTTAGTCCCTATATTTCTGAATTAGAAATATGGGACTTTTTCTGTTTAAATTATATTTTTATAGTAATGAAGATATTTATATTATAATGATAATTAACCAATATATGATTGATAAATTCATTTTTGATATAATGTTAATAAATTATCTTTTATAGCTGTTTAATCTACTTTTTATTACCTTTACATGCGAAACCGAAAAACCTTAACAACTATTATTATCATGTTATTAAAAACTTTTCTGTGCATCGGCATTTTTGCTTGTTGCTGTATCGGCATCAGCACAAAAATGAGAAAGGCGTTACAAGAGTATGTGAATCCGTTTATTGGTACTGGCTCTGTTGATCAGAATAGCCAAGCGAAATACTTTCCCTGGAGCGGTGTGTGCCATTGGCATGGTACAACTTAGTCCTGATGTCAAGAGTAAGCCCACAGGACATGAGCCATCAGGATACGACTATGGTTGTAATAGAATTTGTGGCTTTGAGTCATACTCACCTTAGTGGAACGGGCTGTGTGAACTTACTTGACGTGCTGGTGATGCCTTCGAGCCGTAGTTTAGACGAGCTGAGTAAGACAGACGACTTTAGTTCTACTTTTTCGCACGCAAACGAAAAAGCCAGTGTTGGTTATTACGCGGTGAGAAGCTTGATGAGAGACGGTATCAATGCTGAGACGAGCGGCTACACTGCGTACGGGCATGCACCGTTACACGTATGCTGTAGGGCAAGCCAACAATTTGGTGTTTGATATGGCCCATTCAGGGCATTGGACACGAAACATATCGGACGCACAGTTGCGCCTTGTCGACCCTTATACAATAACAGGTTATCGCATAATTGATGGGTGGCAACGCTTGCGTAAAAGTTTATTTTTATACTACATTCAACCGTCCGTAAAGGAAACAATCTTCAAAGCTTATAACCATATTTACCATAACGGCGACTGTGCCAATGGTAAAGATGTAAAAGTGTTCATAGTTTTTGAACCTTCATCAGAGCCTTTAATCGTTAAGGTTGCGCTGTCACCAGTGAATGCTGACAATGCGCGAATGAACCTGCGTGAGAACGATACATGGAACTTTGATGCGGTAAGGCAGAAGGCTGTTGATGCGTGGGAAAAGGAATTAAGCAATATCCGTATTGAAGGAACAGACGATCAGAAGGCTATTTTTCTACACAGGGCTTTACCATGCGTATATTCAACCCAATACTATTTCGGATATTAATGGCGAATTTATGTTTGCAAATTACACAACGGGAAGAACAGAATATGGAGAAGCTCATTACAGTACGTTCTCGCTTTGGGACACATTCCGGGCCTGCCATCCGATGTACACGCTGCTGAAACAAGAGCGTGTGGCCGACTTTGTTAAAAGTATGCTGCGGCAATATGACTCGTACGGCTATCTTCCTATCTGGCAACTCTGGGGTACAGATAACTATTGTATGATAGGTAATCATGCTATACCTGTTTTGGTTGATGCTGTTTTGAAGAAGATTCCGGGTATTGATGCTGAACGCGTTTACGAAGCGGTAAAGGGTACGTCTATGCGTGAACATGAAAATTCGCCGTGGAAAATATGGGATAAATACGGTTATTATCCAGAAGATTTACAAACCCAGTCGGTTTCTATTACGTTGGAAGCATCGTTTAACGATGCTTGTGTAACTCGACTTGCAAAGTATTTAGAGCAAGACGGCCGACTATGAACTACTTTGCTCATCGCTCACGCTAACTATCGTAATTTATTTGATGAAAATACAGGGTTCTTTCGTGGAAAATGGAGCAATGGCAAATGGATCGAACCGTTTAATCCGCTGCAATACGGTTCCAATGGAGGTAATCCGTTCACTGAAGGCAACGCATGGCAGTATCGATGGTATGTGCCACAGGACGTTCCTGACTTAATAAACTTGATTGGTGGTAACAAGAAGTTTGTAGCCGAATTAGATAAATTCTTCACCCTGTCAACCGATCAGGCAGATACGAAGGATCATAATGCCAGTGGTTTTATAGGACAATATGCGCACGGTAATGAGGCCCAGCCATCATTGTGTATACCTATAATTACGCGGGGAGCAGAGCGCAGGCGCAATATTATGCCAATAAGGTGATGACAGAACAATATAAAAATCGAATTGATGGATACTCAGGGAATGAAGATTGCGGACAAATGTCGAGCTGGTATATCCTCTCGGCAATGGGCTTTTATCCTGTTGATCCAGCTTCGGGTGTTTTATCAGTTTGGCTCTCCTCAATTACAAAAAGCAGATATTACGCTGCCTAACGAAACATTTCGTTATTACCACAAATCGTAAAGGTAAGGACGACTGTTATATAAAATCGATAAAAACTAAACGGTAAGCGTTATAATAAGAATTTTATTCTTCATGAAGATATTATGAAAGGCGGTACACTTGAATTTGAAATGGTAAAATAATCGAGTCTTATTACATCGTTGTGTGTGGTGTCTGACATCAGAATGATGAAATAAAAACAACAAAGCCCTGGAATCATATTCCAGGGCTTTGTTCTCTTATCGAAAAAGTATTTACAGTTATTTATTAACCTTTTTCTTCAAATTCTGCACCGGTGCAAACTTAACAACCTTCTTTGCAGCGATGGTAATTTTTAGCGCCGGTGAAGGATTAACACCCTGGCGAGCAGGACGCTCTTTAACAGCGATCTAGTCCAAGAAGTTGTACTTTATCTCCAGCAACAACAGCTTCCTTAATAGCTTCGACAACGGCATCAAGAGCTTTCTTTGCGTCTACTGCAGTAACATCTGCTTTCTCTGCGATTTTCTTTACTAATTCTGTCTTGTTCATGTTTTTATCTTTAAAAAGTGAATAAATTAATCAGGTACAAACACTATTATGCGACAAATATATATGATTAGTTTCATAATTCAAACAGATGTTTTTATACAATGAAAAAGAGGGTAAAAACAGCTGTTTTATAGCTCGTTAATAGAGTTTTTTCGTACTTTTGCACCACTTCGAGATATACAGTTAGAATAAATAATAAAATGCTTAGGATACCCAATATCACAAAGAATCTTTTTAATCATTAACGTTCTGGTATTTATTGCTATGTTAGTGTTGCGCCAAATGGGAGTTGCTAACCTCAATGATATATTTAGTTTACACTTTTCATGGCAGCCGATTTCCATATTTATCAACTCTTTACTTACATGTTCATGCACGCAGGATGGGAGCATATCATTCTGAATATGTTTATGCTGTGGATGTTTGGCGCTGTAATGGAGCGAGGTATGGGGTGCAGATTCGTTTTTATTACATTTTCTGTGGCGTTGGTGCAGGTATCATGCAGAAATGGCCCAGTTTTTATGTGTGGCATGGGTTTTCCATGCAACAATCTCTCAATTTCACAGAGGCAATTGAGGTAATGCAGCATTTTTCCGTACAGTTAAATGGTTTGACAACCGTTGGTGCATCAGGAGCAATTTATGCTCTTTTGCTCGCCTTTGGTATGACATTTCCCAACGAGCGCATGTTTATTATTCCTATTCCCATTCCTATAAAGGCAAAGTGGATGGTGTTGGGTTCTATTTTGTTTGAGCTATTCCTTACGCTGTCAGCTCCCGGTGATCAGGTGGCACACCTGGCACACTTGGGCGGTGTAGTCTTTGGGTTCTTCCTTATACGATATTGGCAACAGCACCCGGGAGCATATTTTTTAGAATGGACGACGGTGTAAATTTGTTTAAAAATATGCGAAACAAATGGGAAGAACATCGTAACAGGTCCGACCAATCGTCGAGCTATGATCATAGTAGGGATTATTTCAAATCGGGAATGAACCATGACGAGAATAATTCTACGCCACATAATCATACGGTATCCCAAAATGAAATAGATAGAATACTTGACAAAAATTCGTAAAAAGCGGATATGATAGTTTGAGGTAAGGACGAAAAACAAACACTTTTTGATCAAAGTAGAAAATAGCATATCCTGATATGATGGGGCAGTTGAAAAGTTTAGTTTTACAAATGGCGGGCGGTGCAAATATCGCCTCTATTATTGTAATAGCTTCTCATTGGATACTCTGGTTTCATAAACCCTGTAAGCTTTCCACGGCTCATAATATTGGTTTACTATTCCCATTATTTCTTCTTATCAACCTTACTTTTTCTTATTTTGTGGCTTATTATCAAGCCAAAGTACAGCATTATACCATTGTTGAGCTTTTGTTGTTTGCTATGGACCGGTACGAACCTATTGCCCTATTAATATTCCTTCCAGCCCTCCTAAAGATGCCATTAAAGTGTTATCGTATAATGTGTGGCTGTTTGCGGGGTGGGAAGATCATGGCAGGCCTAACCCAATATTGAACTATATATAAAAAGCAGAATGCCGATATGTCTGTCTTCAGGAAACCGCTCCCTATGAGATTTCACAAGATAGACTCGGCGCTTAATCCTGTCTACCCTTATCATGATATTGTAAGCCATAACGGAAACTATATGTCTATTTATAGCAAGTATCCTGTCCTCTCGCGCGAACGTATTGATATTAAGTCGAAAGGTAATCTTTGTACAGCTTTCAAAATAAATGTAAGGGGAAAGGATATTATTGTTATTAACAATCATCTTGAAACTACCGATCTTAGCGTAGAGGATAGAACCGGTTTAAAATGATGGTGGAAGGCGATATGAAGGTAGGCTATGCAGAAAGAACTGTCAATGATGCTTGTTCGTAAGCCGGCGAGCAAACGTGTAAGCGCGCTCCACAGGCTGATGCTGTTGCACGCTATATTTCATATCATCGTGGACAGCCCTGTCATTGTGTGGGAGATTTTTAATGATAATCCGCTTTCGTATGTGCGTCGGACTATTGCAGACGGGCTCACCGACTGCTATATTTCAACAACAAACGGGCCGGGAATAAGTTACCACAGGGCAGGATTTTTACGTTCGTATTGACAATATGATGTGTACTCATAATCTTATACCATACAGTTGTAAGGTAGATAATAGTATTAAAACGTCTGACCATTATCCTATTTCCCTGCTATTTCAAATTGCGTGATAAACGTTAAAATAAACCATTAATATCTTTTTGTAAAATATAGTATCTTTGCACACTCAGAGTTGCTTATTGTCTATAAAGGAATTTGACAGAAAACAACAAAATAACTCAACAAAATGCAAAACAAAGGAATCGTAATCACAACGGCTGTCTTGCTGACGCTTGTGTGCCTTTTCTGTTGTCGTTCCCTGTTGCCACAAATATTATGACAGCAAAGCGAGCAGAACTGAAGGACCCGGATGCCCAACAGGATTATAAAGATTCTGTTAAGTATCTGGGAATTTACAGTTATCGAAATGTCTTGAAACTCAGATTGGTCTTGGTTTGGACCTTCAAAGGCGGTATGAACGTTATCTTGGAGATATCGAGTTCCTGACGTTGTAGAGAATCTTGCCAATCACAAGACTGGCCCCTTTTACGAAATCGATGAATGAAGCGCGCAAAAGAGCAGATGACTTCACAGGACGATTTCGTAACGCTGTTGTATTAATGCTTATCACAAAAACGCTCCCGGGCATAAGCTTGCAGAGGTGTTTGCTACACAAGAACTCAGGGAAAGGTGTCACCTACAAGTGCAGCGATAAGGAAGTTGAAAAGGTTATTCGTGAAGAAGTCGTCGGCAATTGATAACTCTTTCAACGTAGTCCGCACTCGTATCTGACCAGTTTGGTGTTGTTCAGCCAAACATCCAGAAGATACAAGGCTCTGAGGGACGTATCATGGTTTGAGATGCCAGGTATTAAGGAACCCGAGCGTATGCGTAGCTGTTACAGGGTAGTGCAAACCTCGAATTCTGGAACACATACAACGCTCAGGAGGTTATACCTTATCTTCAACAGTTAGATCGAGCGTTTAGCTAATGGCGAACAAGACACCACTTCTGCTGCAAAGGCAAAAGATGCAAAGGCCGAAAGCTAAGTCGACAGTGAAAGAAGCACAACCACGTTTCAAGATAAAAAGATACTGAAAATAAGGATGTAACCACAACGCCTGACGCACAATTGGAACAGGCTAAGAAGCTTCATCCGTTACTTGCCATGTTGCAACCAACAGGACAAGGCCTTAGCGTGTGCGGTTATGCCAGTGTTCGTGATACTGCAGCCATCAATAAAATTATTCATAGTCAGCTTGCAAAGCAGAATTAGTTTCCTTCTGATATGAAGTTGCTTTGGAGTGCTAAACCCGCTGACAATATTCAGGCAAAAGAATATCTTTGAGCTTCATGCTTTAAAGGTTACAACACCTAACGGGCGTGCTCCGCTGAAGGAAATGTTATAACTACTGCAAAGGACGAGTTTAATAACCTTACCGGTCAGCCCGAAGTTAGCATGACGATGAACTCTGAAGGTGCCCGTCGTTGGGCCGAGATTAACTAAGGCTAATGTTGGAAAGGCTATTGCACTGTGCTCGATGGCGTTGTATACTCGCACCACGCGTAAATGGTGAGATTAGCGGTGGCCAGTCAGCTATCTCGGGTAACTTCACTATTGAAGATACAAAAGACCTGGCCAATACGCTGAAATCGGGCCGTATGCCTGCTCCTGCTCACATTGTTCAGGAAGAAGTTGTAGGGTCCTACACTTGGTGCGCAATCAATAGAGCAAGGCGTTGTTTCTTTTGCCATTGCCTTTGTATTGCTTATTATTTTTCATGCTCGTTATGTATAACATCATCCCTGGCGCTATTGCCATTGGTGCTGTTGCTTAACGTTTTCTTCACACTGGGTATTCTTACATCCTTCCAGGCCGCTCTTACCATGAGTGGTATTGCTGGTATGGTACTCTCACTGGGTACGGGTGTCGATGCCAACGTACTTATTTACGAGCGTATTAAGGAAGAGCTTCGTGCAGGAAAAGGCATGAAAGCAAGCTATTGATGCTGGTTTCAGCAATGCTTTCTCTGCTATTATCGACTCGAACCTTACCTCGCTATCACAGGTATCATCCTTTATATCTTTGGTACAGGTCCTATTCAGGGCTTCGCTACAACGTGGATTATCGGTATTTGCTGTAACGTCTTCACAGCTGTATATGTTACACGTGTTGTTTACGAATACAAGTTGAAGAAGGGAAAATGAAGCTCAACCTTAAGTTCTGGACAGGCTTCTCTGAGAATCTTATGCAGGGAAAGAACTACAAGTTTATGAGTATGTACAAGAAGAGCTTTACCGTATAGGGGTCTGGCCGTTGTTGTATGTATTGCAAGTTTTGCAGTTCGTGGTCTGAGTCAGAGTATTGATTTCACGGGTGGTCGTAACTTTGTGGTTACGCTTGCACATCCCTACTGAGGTTGAGCAGGTGCGCAAAGTGCTCGATAATGCCTTTGTAAACACAGTAGGTCCTGATGCTGGTAAGATGGCTACAACGTCAGTTATTGCCATTGGTACCGACGGAAAGACAATTCGTATTTCAACAAACTATAATATCGATTCGAATGATCCAGCTGAGGACGATCATGCAGAAAACCCAGCTTTACAACAAGCTTCATACTGCCGGATTGGTCACACAGAGCAGCATGGCTGCCTTTAAGAATCCGGATGTACGTCAGGGAGGTAGTATTATCAGCAGTTCTAAGGTTGGACCTTCTGTTGCAAAGGATATTACAACAGGTGCTATTAAGAGCGTTGCTCTGGCCTTAGTGTTCATCTTCCTTTACATATTCCTGCGTTTCCGCAACTTAGGGTTTCTCGTAGGTGCTACGATAGGTTTGCTGCTCGACACCACAATTGTTATTGGTGCTTTCTCGCTTTGCTACGGCTGGATAGGCTTCTCGCTCGAGGTTGACCAAACATTCATAGGAGCTATATTGACTGTTATTGGTTATGATATTAACGACTCGGTGGTTGTGTTCGACCGTATTCGTGAGAATTTACGTAAGCGTAAGGGCCTGCTTAGCAAGACAGACGAGCAGAAACTCTTCAACGATTCGATCAATGAAACCCTTTCACGTACCATCAATACATCGCTGTCAACACTCATCGTGCTGCTTGCCATCTTCATTCTTGGCGGTGACAGCATCCGGAGCTTTACGTTTGCAATGATTATTGGTGTTGTTATTGGTACGCTTTTCGTCTATATTTATTGCTTCTCCTGTTGCTTATCTGGTGATGGGTAAGAACATCCGTAACCGCAGTGTAGAGGCTGAAACAGACGTCGCAAAGGCGTAATGGTAGCTAACTAAAGCAAAAAGCTCTCTGTTTTTCTGAACAGAGAAGCATGCTAAAGCAATAAAAAGAAACCACTTGGGGAATTGTTTCCCGGGTGGCTTCTTTCTTTTATTCAGTTGTTTAACGTAAGTGCTGTTTCTGCTTTCTGGTATATTTCGTTCTGTCATCAACCTGATGAAAGGTATTAAAGGATAAGTGTCATTTTCTGGTTTTGCTATTTATTTTTCGCAGCCATTCTATTATATAATAAGGTGTATGTCTTTGTTTTTTGCGTCCTTTTCCTTTCAGTTCTTCGTTCTTCTTTTGCCTTTTAGTCTCTCTTATTCCTTTATTTCTCAATAATCAGGCAGTGTAATTACCTTCAGATATTTTTCATATAATAACCCCCAGTCGGCTTTTAAGCTGACCAGGGGTTATTAAAATATGGTGTTGTCTAACTTATATTAAGTTATGCAGCGCCTGTAAATATGCCATTTTTGTTATTGAACAGCTGTTCTGCTATTACGGTAATCTGCATGGCAGGTTTAGAGAATCGCAGATAAATACTGTCGGTAATACTCTATCAGTGTTTTGCACCACCGCCAAAAGCATATCCTACCGACAGGCCCACGGTATTGTAGATACGCTTGCCTAAGTGTGCATTGAGTGTGAAGCGGAGGTGTCGTCCCAGTTCAATACCTGCACGAGGCATTACGCCTATGCCTGTGGTGCCGTCAGTACGGTCATTGTCGTAGCTGCCGACAATGATGTTGTACATGTTCAATCCAAGCCCCATGCCCACGAATGGAGATACTTTTTTTGCCCAGGTTGAAATTGTAGTCACAAACCGGCATCAGCGTGAATGTACGACAACTAAGGGTCTCCTCCCTGATACTTGCTGAGGGCAGTGCCCATATAAAGCTGCACACCCACGTCAACGGGAGCATGTCGAAGATTGTGACGCGCCTCAATACCGAAGGCCGGTCCTACTTTATGCGACCCCACATTACCAGCCATACCGTATGTACAGCCGATGAAAGGCTCAAACTCGAACGACTTTACCGGCCGTTCATACTTGCTTTCTGCATTCACCGTTACGGCAGCAAGCATCAATAATGCTGAAAGGAAAATGCTTTTTGGTTTTCATTGTACGTGTTTAGTATAATTGTGTTTTGTAGTTATTGCAAATTTAGTAAATCTATCCGACCGGGTTGTTATCCTTTCTGGTTTTTAACTTATATACACGTTTTTATCTCCGTGTCTGCCGGGTTATATCCTGATATTGCTTTTGTTACCTGCTTATGCTGTTTGTGTTACAATGTTTTGAATATCACATTACCTTGTTTTGCTTATCGTCCGACGGCCGTCAACAGCATTGCTGACGGCCGTCGAACTAAAAAGTGTATGACGTTCGCCGTACACGTTGCTGACGGCCGTCAAACAATAACCTTTGGGCTGTAATGATAACGCGAATATAAAAATCACAGCACCTTAACGTCGTTGAGATCCTGGTGATTACATGGTGTACTCTGACTGGGAATCGAACCCAGATCAAAGGTTTAGGAAACCTACGTTCTATCCATTGAACTATCAGAGCCCGTTTTAAGCCCTTACACGCAGCACAAGTAACATGTGTACATGTGTGTTCGAGCCGATAGCAAAGATAGGAAAAAAGAAAAATTAAAGAATTAAAAGATTAAAAATTAAGACTCTGCGTCTCTATATTCTTTGAAACAGCGTTTTAATTTATCAATATTACTTTTTCTGAAGCCTGTTCTTTTCTTTCAATCTTTTTAGTTTGTAATGCTCTATTCTCAAGCCTTTATCTTCAATCTTTTTGCCTTAATGCTCTATTCTTAGCCTTTATCTTTAATTTTTTACTTGCTTAATGCTCTATTCTTAAGCCTTTATCTTTAATTTTTAATCTTTTAATTTTTACTTTTCCCTGTATTTCTCGCTCTGCTCCTTGATTAACCGCTCATCATCGAAGTAGTTGATGCGCATTGCGTTACGCACTTCGTCCATAGTTTGCGCTGCTGCCTCACGTGCAGCATCGGAGCCACGGCGCAGAATAGTTTGAAAATTTCAGAATATCCTGCTCGTATTCGTGGCGGCGGGCACGGATGGGATCGAGCATACGGTTGATGACTTTCATCAGCATTTTCTTGCATTCATGTCACCAATGCCGCCGTGCGTGTAGGCATCTTTAAGCTCATCAAGCGTTTTGAACTCGGGCCAGAAGTCTGCAAAGTCCTGGTTGGTGGCGAAAGCGTCGGGTATGTAAACACAGCGTTGCCCTCAACGTGGCCCGGGTCGAAACGTTCAGGTGCGCAGGATCGGTATACATGCCCCTAACCTTCTGCTCAACAGCCTTGGCATCGTCAGAGAGATAGATGCAGTTGCCAAGGCTTTTCGACATTTTCTCCTTGCCGTCGGTACCCGGAAGGCGACGCTGTGCGGCGTTCTCGGGCAACATGAGCGACAGTTCAACGAGCACTAGGGAGCGTATGTTTGGTTGAAGCGGCTGACGAGTTCGCGCGTCAGTTCAATCATAGGTGCCTGGTCTTCACCTGCCCGGAACCGTTGTCGCTTTGAAAGCAGCGATGTCGGCTGCCTGCGAAACAGGGTAGCAAAAAAGCCGGAGGGATAGAGTTGTTTTCGAAACCACGCATCTTTACTTCGGTCTTCACCGTGGGGTTGCGTTGTACGCGGCTCACACTGACGATGTTCATCAGGTGGGTTGTAAGCTCGCTCAGCTCGGGAATACAGCTTTGTATGTAGAGCGTACACTTGTCGAGGTTAAGCCCTGCCGAAAGATAGTCGAGGGCAACCTCCACTATATTCTGCCTTATTTTTCAGGATTGTCGGCGTTATCCGTCCGTGCCTGCACGTCAGCTATAAATACAAACATGCGCTCATAGTCGCCTTCGTTCTGAAGTTGCACGCGGCGGCTGCAGACTTCCCACATAGTGTCCCAGGTGGAGTTTGCCGGTGGGACGGTCGCCTGTCAATATAATTTTTCCCATAATATCATGTTTCTGTTTAGTGAGTGCAAAGGTAACATTTTTAATTTACAATGTATATACATTTCGACGGCGTGTTAAACGGTAGTGGTGTCTCGCCCATTTCCGACAAGCCTAAAAGAGGCATTTCTCCATCTTTTTAAACATGCTTGTCCCTACCCGTATGGTTCGTTTTTATTGTACCTTTGGCAGATAAACAGCTATGGTTTTGGCTCTGACGTAGTTGAAACTAAGGTACATGAATCCGCTCAAAAAGGACGCGTTTTTGCCCCATGAATGGCAGCGAAGTATTTATCGCCTTTAACGTCGTGGGCAATACCGCATAGTTCCATGCAATGGTCGTCGGTAGTTTGAAGGGTTTCAAAAGCGCGCTGGCGTTGCTGCTGTGTGATAGGCATACTTTCTTTGTCGAGCGTGGCACACCCTGCGGCCGTATTAAATCAGGTTCTGATATATCTCCTCCCAGCAAACGGGGTGGCCGTTGCGCAACGACTGCTCAATGCGGTTCATCATACTATCCAAAGGCACGTTCATAAAACTGTCGTGAAGTTGGTTATCGGGTGTTTCGAGAACAAATTTCTGATTGAAAGGGTGGTGGCTAAAGCTGGTAAGAGCCTCGTATTCGCCCGGTAAACAGACGCTATGAGCAAATTCAAAGGGGTGTATATTCGGTACCGAGCATGAACAATGTGCGTGGCAGGTATCCTATATCGTGGTCTAAAAATGTCGGCCATGTGGGTATCGAGTATGGCCAGCGACGTCGAAGCGCGGGCTATTTGCATAGCTTTCCGGGCGAGAACACGGTAGTTAACGCCGTCAAAATTGTGGTAAGCGTCGTAGGGTTCAAGGCCATATTGTTCGAGCAAACCAAGCGTCATCGACGGTATTCCGTGCATACTGATGGTATGTTTACCTTGCGAAAGGTAACAGAAACAGCCTGTTCGGCAAGCCACATGCGTGCAATGTAGTCGGGTGACAGGTTAATCGAGATCGCCCCTGCATGAGGGTGTTCCGGTTTCGATAGTGGCCAGCATGGCATAGACCCAACATAGTTCACTTTGGCCCTGATCTTTGACAGGGGTGGTTTTTAACATCACTTCGGTAGAAAAAGGAGGGATCAGCCTTATAGGGATGTCGCCGTAGAAGCGCTCTATCGGTTTTTATCGGTATGCCATAAGTAGTGGAAGCACAGCAACAGCCACAAGAAAGTATAAGAGTTTCTTCATCGTTGAGTTATCGTATACTGGCAAAGTTACGGGAAAATAGTTTTGATACGAACCTCTTTACAGGGCTTTTTTATATAGATTGATGACGTACAGACTTTGTAAATACTTCATAATGAACGAGGCGTATACGGGTAATGCGCCAAAAATATAGTACCTTTGCACCCATGAATGAGAAATTAGGAGACTTCGAAATCATGGCTCCCGTAGGGAGTCGTGAATCATTAGCTGCTGCCATTCAGGCGGGCGCTAATTCAATTTACTTCGGTATTGGCCAGCTGAACATGCGTTCTCATAGCGCCAATCACTTTGATATCAACGATCTTCACGAAATAGCCGAAACGTGCAAAGCGCATGGCATTAAAACATATCTGACGGTAAATACCATTATTTACGACGAAGACATGGAGGCGATGCGCCAGATTATTGACGCGGCAAAGGTGGCAGACATATCGGCTGTAATAGCTTCTGATGTGGCGGTTCTGGTGTATTGCAGGCAGGTTGGTGTTGAGGTTCACTTGTCAACACAGCTGAATATTACCAATGTTGAGTCGTTAAAGTTTTATGCTCAGTTTGCCGACGTAACCGTTTTAGCACGTGAGCTGAACATGACACAGGTGAAACATATTTACGACGAAATCACAAATCAGAATATTTGTGGGCCTATGGGCAAGCCTGTTCGTATTGAAATGTTCTGCCATGGTGCTCTATGTATGGCTGTTTCAGGCAAGTGTTATATGAGCCTTCATGCGGCAAACCGGTCGGCTAACCGCGGACAGTGCGTGCAAATATGTCGCCGGAGCTATACGGCTACGGACAATGAGACGGGCAATCAGCTCGAAATAGATAATAAATACTTAATGAGTCCGAAAGACTTAAAGACGGTACGCTTCATCGATAAGATGATAGATGCGGGTGTTAGAGTGTTTAAAATTGAAGGTCGTGCACGCGGACCAGAGTATGTTTACACCGTGGTATCGTGCTATCGTGAGGCTATTCAGGCTGTGCTTGAAGGCACATTTACCGAAGAAAAGAAAGATAAGTGGGACGAACGCCTGGCTACTGTCTTCAACCGTGGCTTCTGGGACGGTTACTATCAGGGCCAAACCATGGGCGAATGGAATAAGAATTACGGTTCGTTAGCAACAGAAAAAGAAAGTTCTTGTGGGCAAAGTCACGAAGTATTTCTCAAAGATAGGGGTGGCCGAAATATCTGTTGAGGCTGCACCTTTTCAAGAAAGGTGACAAGCTGTTGATTACGGGAACGACGACCGGTGCCATGTATTTGGACGCAAAAGAAATACGTTATGACCTGGAGCCTGTTGAAGAAGCCGCTCAGGGTTGGCGCGTCTCTATTCCTGTTCCAGATAAGGTTCGTCCTAACGATAAGTTTTTTAAGCTCGTTAAAAGTGAAGCATAGATGAACTGAAAAATGGTTTTGGCTGGTACAAGGCAAAATATAGAACGAGACAGGAAATGTTTTTGCGTGCGCTCCCTGTTGAAAGGGACGTATGGAAAAAGAAGAAACGATAAAGTAAAATAAAAATATTAAATAGCCATGACAGATATAGATGAAACAAAAAAACTTGTCGATTGATGAGGCTCAGCAAGAAGTAATTGCTGAGTTTTCCGACATGACGATTGGATGGACCGTTACCAACTGCTCATCGATCTGGGCAACGAGGTTGGGCGATTTGGACGAAAAATATAAGACAGAACAGAATATTATTGACGGCTGTCAGAGCAGAGTGTGGCTTCAATGCGATTATACGGACGGTAAATTGGTGTTTACTGCCGACAGCGATGCGCTGATTGTGAAAGGCATTATCGCGCTTTTTGATTCGGGTAATCAGCAATCATACGCCACAGGAAATTCTTGATTCAGAGTTTTATTTCATTGATAAGATAGGACTTCGTGAGCATCTTTCGCCCACGCGTTCAAACGGATTGCTGGCTATGGTAAAAGCAAATCAAAGCCTATGCACTGGCTTATAGCGTGAAAAAATAGCCCCCGGCATGCGCGAAATTACGAACCATAGAGATGAAGCGGCTTTCGTTAACCGAGTTTAAAGAGGCCGAAAAACTTCCGCTTATAGTGGTGTTAGACGATGTAAGATCGCTGTATAACGTGAGGCAGTGTGTTCCGTTGTGGCGATGCTTTTCGTATCGAAGCCGTATACCTTTGTGGCATAACGGCATGTCCGCCCAATGCCGAGATTCACAAAACAGCCCTTGGAGGCGAAGATTCGGTGGCGTGGCGATACTTCGAAAAAACCGAAGACGCCGTACGACAACTTCAAAATGACGGCTATTTTGTGTACAGTATTGAACAGGTTGAGGGTGCAACGAAACTTCAAACTTAAACGAAAGCATAAATCTTTCATCGAACAATAACAGGCAAAACGATGGTTTGACAACAGAGCAATCGCGTGAAAGCATCTCACCTACAACTTATGGGCATCCCCACTACGCTGTTATCCTCGGCAATGAAGTAAAGGGAGTAAAAGCAAACAGTGGTGGATATGAGCGACGGTTGCCTCGAAATTCCGCAGTTCGGCACCAAGCATAGTCTGAACGTTTCAACCACAGCGGGCATCGTTATGTGGGAATTCTGCAAGGTTCTTGCACTGAAATAAGCTGCGACAACAGCATACAAACGGCCCTTTTTCGTTGTGAAGAGGGGCCGTTTGTGATATATTTTTAATCTCTGCCATCATTTTTTTCTGCCTCGAAAATGTTTTTATCCATATACATTTATTATATTTGTAGCTGACTAACAGCCTGTTGCTGCATTACAAACGTAGCGTAAAGGCATGACTGTTTGGCCTGAAATGATGTGATAACCCTAATTGACAAAAAGCTTATGAAAAACGGGAAAAATCAGGAAAACCAATCGCTGTTGTTGCGTTGTTTTTAAGTGCATTTTTGTGCTGTCGCTGACAGAATCGTGCAGCAATTCAGACGACGACAAAGCTACAAAAAGAGGTTGTTGTGGCTAAGGCAACGATTAACGGGCAGGCTTATTCGAGCGTATATCATGTGCCCTGTCAACACTGATTACTATGACGATATGCTCAATATGTTTGTCAAACCCAAGCTTATTGCGGTGTTTTTCCAATTATCTCCCACGAACAAGCAAGGCAAAGGCTATGACGTTGTATTCCATTTGTTGCCCGATGCCAACTATAAAATAGGAGCGACAAAGAAGTATCATGTTAGCTTTTGTAATGCCGTGAGAAACCCAAACGCTTAACAAACAGGTTGCGGAAGCGGGCAAAACGGCACCCCAAAGGCGAAGCTATGACCTCGTTCCTTTTGCAGCATGGTGTGAGAGACGGTGTAGCAATGGTGCGCGAACATGGCAGCAAGGATGCGTTTCAATCGCTGGAAGGCGATATAGAACTTACACGGGCGGTGAGCAGCGGCAACGTATGTGTGGGCAGTTTCAGGTTGAAAAACCGTGAGGGTACCGGCATAACTCCTTACAATATGAATTGTAACTTCAAGATTAACTTCTTGCAACAATAAGCCAAAAACGCTTACAAAACGCAGCAGCAATGCTTGTAAACTGCGCCGATAACGCTTAACGAACATCGTTGCACCACCTATCTGCTCAAATAAAACATCACAAAACAAAAGCCCGCAAGCATGTAAACATACTGCTTGCGGGCTTTTATCGTTGTCCCAGGCGGACTCGAACCACCACTGACAGAACCAAAAACTAGTGAGTGCTACCATTACACCATAGGACAAACTTTTATTTTGCTGTGCAAAGGTAAGTCTTTTTTAAACGTCAGCCAAATTTTTACAAATGTTTCTGTAATATTTGCGTGGTTATAGCAGCCGTAGTGTTATATTACATTTACTTTGGCGAATAAACGGCACGTATTGTAATGCTGGCCTTCTTCTCTTTATCGCTTGTATTAAAGGTCCCGCCCCAACTATAATCTTCGCTACTGTCCAGACCGACGATTTGAAATACGCCCATTGTTGACGACTGCAGGCTGCCAACGCTGGCATTACAGCCTTCTGCGATTGTTTCGGCACGTTTATAAGCATCTATGCTGGCCTCGTTAAGCAGTTGCATTTTCAGGTTGTCGAGTTTGGTATAATAGTATAAAGGATCAGTTGCTGCTGAAGTTTTACATCGCGACCGTACAGTGCCGATATTTTCTGGTAAGCACGTTCAACGATTGGCAAATTGCGCGAAGTAACGGTAATTTGTTGCGAAAACCAGGTAACCATCGTTTTAAGTCGATGTATCGCTCGGCCTGTGAATCGTATACACTTTTGGTTTGTGCCTCTACACTTACACTGTTGCTTGATATGGCCGAATCAGGGAATATTGCTTCCGCTTAGTATTGTCTTACCAGCCTGTTTGAGCGGTTAAACTCGGCGTAGGCATCGTTTTTTCGAATCGGCTTTGCCCGAAACGGTGATGTTCCACACAATTAAATCGCTCGTGATTTTGCTTTTTCGGCCATTCCCGTTACCTTAATTTTGTTTTTCTCCCTGGCGGAAGTTTCGCAGGCCGTGTCCCTATCTGCCAGCAACCCGCTACTGCTGCAATGCTCACGATGATAACAAGTGCAGCTCTTACTAATTCTTTCTGATCGATTTTTTCATTATTTACCAAATGCTTGTCGTTCTAACTGAGAGTACGCGTGAAATCTCAAAGTAAATATCGGGCTCTTCCCAGTATTCGCTTTTCTCGTTGAGGTGAATAATGTCGCATGGCACCTTGTTTTTGCCAGTGTAAACGAGCGACTGCCCCTTTATTTTTCCATATATCGAGGGTAATAATTAATGTAAGCTGTATTCATCGCCTACGCTGGTAACGTAGAAGGTTCTTCAGCCGTTCCACGCCCTGTTGAGGCTATTGTATTGTACAAACGCATGGCTACGAGCATACAATGTCGTGCTTGCGCCTTTAGTTCTGTTGAGTCGGCAGTATTTGTTTTTGCCATACCGAACAACACAGTGGCCTTACACATTAACGCTTCAAGGTTTAAAGGGTTTTAGCCAGCACTTTATTGGCCATTGCAAGTGTGCCAGAAGCCCCCGCGCGTAGCGAGTCGTTCATGTGCATTACGTCAAGTGCTTCGCCCCCTCGGCTGATGTATGTCTGTCCGTAAAGGCGAGCACGCGCTGGCTCATGGTCAGCGTGGTGTCGAGTTCGGGCCGTGTGAGGCGTGCCACAAGCGCCTTTATGCTGTCGGGATGTGCCTTGGCTACCTTTTCAATCTGACCCCAGTTTACGGGTGTAAGCTTGCGTTCGTCCTGCGCTTGTGTAATGACTGGGGAGCAGGGCAAAGAGGAAAATTAGCAGTTTTTCTGAACATGATTTGACTGTTTGATGGTTTACGGTGATAAAGATAAAGTATATTTTTCAATATACACGGCACAATGGCCATATTTTTTGATGTATCATTTATATTATATTGTAGTAATGGTATCGTTGTTACAGGCTTACGCTCGATTGTTCGACGGCCGTCAGCAGCGTGGTACGACGGCCGCCATACACGTTGTTCGGCGATCGTCGTACGCACTGCTGGCGTCCGTCGAACAATGACCCGACAGCCTTCCTAAGCTGGGTGTATGAGAGATAAAGGGCTATACCTTACAACATAATTTGTTGAGGTATAGCCCCTTTAATGTATGGCCTTTCGGCACGGTTGGTATAGTTTTTTTATATCGGTGTAATTACTTCACGGTAATGAGGAAGTAGTTTTTCTTGCCCTTCTGCATCAGCAGATATTTACCGTCGATAAGGTCGTCGGCCGTTATAACACGGTCAAAAGCCGTCAGTTTTTCCCTTTGTTCATACTTATGCCACCGCCTTTTAACCAGCTTGCGCATTTCGCCTTTTGACGGGAAAAATGTTCCAGCCCTCCTGACAGAACAGGTCGATGGCTGTGCCGCCGAGTAGAGATTTGTCGAGCGTGAAGTGGGGTACATCGCAAATACATCGTTCAATGTAGCTTCGTCAAGCTGTGCCAATTGGTCTTTTCGTGGCTTTGCCAAACAGTATGTTGCTGGCTGCAATAGCTATGTCGAGGTCGGCCTTTGAGTGAACCATGGTGGTAACCTCTTCGGCCAGACGACGCTGCAATATGCGCCTTCCCGGGTCTTGTTTATGCTCAGCAGCAAGTGCTTCTACGGTGTTTCGGTCGAGGTCTGTAAAATATTTTGATATACTTTTCAGCGTCATCATCTGAAACGTTTAGCCAGAACTGGTAGAAGGCATACGGTGTTGTGCGGTTGCGATCGAGCCATATATTGCCGCTTTCAGTTTTGCCAAACTTCTTACCATCAGCCTTAGTGATGAGCGGACAAGTGAGGCAATAGGCCTCGGCATCATTGCCAAGTGTGCGACGTATAAGCTCGGTACCTGTGGTCATATTGCCCCACTGGTCGTTTGCCGCCCAGCTGAAGGCGTACGCCATAATGCTGATATTGGTACAGAAAATCGTAACCCTGAGCAGCTGATAGGTAAATTCGGTAAATGAAAGACCGTCACGAGCCTCGCCGTTGAGGCGTTTCTGCACACTGTCCTTGGCCATCATGTAGTTGACAGTAATGTGTTTTCCTACCTCGCGTGCGAAGTCGAGGAAGGTAAAATCTTTCATCCAGTCGTAATTATTAACCAGTTCAGCCTTTGTTTGGTTCGGTGCTGTCGAAGTCGAGAAACTTTGAAACCTGCTTCTTAATAGCCTCCTGATTGTGGTAAAGTGTTTCGGTGTCGAGCAGGTTTTCGTTCCTGACTCTTGCCCGAAGGGTCGCCAATCATGCCCGTGGCTCCGCCGATAAGCAGGAAGGGTTTGTGTGCCGCACTGCTGCAGATGACGCAACATCATAATGCCGCAAAAGGTGGCCGATGTGGAGCGAATCGGCTGTAGGGTCGGTGCCGAGATAGGCCGATGTAAGGTTCTTTTGCAAAGTATTCTTCAGTACCCGGCATCATCTGGGCAAGCATGCCACGCCATTTTTAGTTCTTCAACAAAGTTTTTCATATTTGGGTGAATATTTTTAAATAATCGTGTAATTTCTGTGTAATGTATGATTGTAGGCAGCGATGCTGCGCCGAAATGAAATCATTATTGTATCGCCTTAGTTCAAATGCCGGCCCGCCATTTGGGAAAATGGAAGTGACGTGGAACGGGGTCTACTCCGCTCCCTCCCCAGGGGTTACAACGCAAAATGCGCCATGCGGCGAGCAGAAAACCTTTTATTGGTCCATGAATAATGACGGCTTGCCGGGCATATTCGGAGCAGGTGGGGATAAAACGGCACGATGAAGGGGTGAAAGGACTGATGGCTTTCTGATAAAAAAACAATTGGAAGTATCAGAAACCAGGCCGCTGCACGACGGATAACGGAGAAGTAATGCCGGTGGTTTTTCATTGACTTTGGCTTGCGTCTGTCTTTTCCTTAATGCGCATCATCAGGTTTACAACGCGTTCTTCAATAAGTGACGAGGGGTAAAGTTTGTCGTCAAGCCATATAAAAGCCATGATAACGGGCTGGCCTTCAAGTATTGATTTATGCCGGCGATAAGCCCTCACGAACCTGACGTTTAACCCTGTTGCGCTTTACAGCACGCTTAAAATATCGTTTCGGCACGCTGACAAGCATTTGTGCCGTTGGCGTTAACTGGTTGTCTCCGGCGAATGATGGAGGAGGCATGTAAACCACCCTGAGTGGGAAAGCCGACATAGAACGGCTTTGTCCACCGCCGAAAAGCCTTTTCAATAAGTTTGCGACTGTGCAGGCGTTCGGCTTTTACAAAGGTGTGATTACCATTGTTCATATCAACTTATGCTTTTCGATTTCTTCAGAAATCAGAAAGCGCCGCAACCATAGAAGGGTATTCTTTTGTGCCGGCCATGAAGTCGAGGCGCAGTCCCTGCTTCCTCAACAGCCTTAGCAGTAGCAGGTCCAAAGCAGGCAATTTTTTATGTCACCTTGCTTAAATTCAGGAAAAGCTTTGTTGAGATACTGTACACCTGTGGGGGTGTGAAAAGATAAGCATATCGTAGTCGAAATGCTTAATTTCGTCTTCGGTAAACTCGTTATCCAATCGTACGATACATCACACACTCCGGTATGATGAAGCTGTTTTGCATCGAGTTTATCTTTTATCTCATCAGTGTGTACGCTGCTTTGGGGAATGAGTATTTCTCGCTTTTTATGCTTGAGCATGACGGGAATAAGGTCGTCAATGCGTCCTGTGTTACCGAAAAATACCTTGCGTTTGCGGTATTGTACGTATTTCTGGATGTATAATGAAATGGTTTCGGTAACGCAAAAATATTTCATATCCTCGGGAATGGTGAGGCGAAGTTCCTTGGCTAATTTAAAAAAGTAATCAATAGCATGACGTGATGTAAAAACAATAGCCGTGTGCGACAGAATACTTACTTTTTGCTGGCGGAACTCTTTTGCACTTAATGCTTCAACTTTAAAGAAAAGGACGAAAAACAAATTGTACTCCAAATTCTTTTTCAATATCAAAGTAAGGTGATTTCTCGTTGGCAGGTTTTGGTGTGAAATCACTAGTTTTTCTTTATCATGCCTTGTCCTAAAAATTTGTTTTAAATACGTATCCATCGTAACCATAGCTCCCCATAATACGCCAAGGGAGCATTAATTCCAGTGCGCAAAAGTACAAAAACTCTGCAGAAACAGGCCGTTATGCTTGAAAAAGATGAGATAAGCCTTATAAAATGACAATAATTTGATAATTATAATAACGGATAAAGCGTATATAACGGCATGCTGAATGGATAAGCCAAAGTATGACAGGAGCATGACATCAGGGAATAAAAGTATTCCCTCGGCTGAAGAAAGGAACAGCAAAGCTTTCACCCATTGTTCATTTTTTTTCTTATCAAAGAACACCCAGTTTACCATTGCGTAAAAGCAAATGCTTCAGCAACAAAGTAGGCTGCAATACTAATTGTGAATATGGATAGCGTTTGGTAGTGGGCAAACGAAAATGCTTCGCCGTTGGCTGCACGTGAGTAATAAAAGAAAATAACTGCTGAAAGCAAGCAGGTTTGTAATATCAGGAAAAACTGAAAACGAAGTTCTTCGCCCGTTTCGGTGATAGAAGTTGTGCCTTCTCGTTGTGAAAAGAAAAAGTTTTTAAGCTGCCGTTGTAGAAAGTTTCCCGACTGGGCAATGGCCACTGCCGCAATAATGAAGCATACTAACAGTATGGAAGTAATGAGGTTATCGCCAGCAATAGAATAGGGTACTGGGTCGCCGGCTACGCCATGACGATATGCTGTTTGCTCGGGACGGTAGGTAGAGTCGGGCTGTACCATCGAGGGGCTGTAATACATAGCCTTGCGAAGCGAGAACATTCCGATGCCGTCGGCCCGTGTTGTAGGCGTTCGCATTGGGTTCCTGACGCCGATTCCAGTCAATCTTTTGAATGGATAGTTGGCCCTGATAGCCGAGTCTTGCTGCCAGGGCGTGGCGGTATCGGGAAGCCCTGTCAATAATTTCGGCAGGCGATTGACTACCTTTTTATGAACGGTGACAGCACGTTGTGCTGTCGCCGCCACAGTAGAGTTTACGGAATCGTGTTGCTCTGTCATTCTGTTATGAAGGTTCAGAGACCGAAAGCCTTTGCGTATACGCTCAACCTGATCAAGCTTTTTCCCAGGTAAACAGCTCCACTTTAACAGTCTTTGTTTCATGATAAAGGCTCGTGAAACTTTTTCTCAACCACCTCGTTTTTGCGCCCCATGTGCCCGTAAGAAGCCGTTTCAAGATACATAGGCTGCCTTAATTTGAGCGACTTTTTCTATTTGATTGGGACGGAGATCAAAACAATTGTGTGATGATCTTTGCGATTTTCGCTGTCGGCCATTTTGACATGGCTCCGGCCGTAAGTATTCACATAAACGCTTACAGGTTCGGCCACACCTATGGCGTACGCCAGCTGAACGAGCATCTCGTCAGCCACCCTGCCGCTACCATATTCTTGGCACGTAACGCGCTGCGTACGCAGCCGAGCGATCAACCTTTGATGGATCCCTTGCCCGAAAAGGCGCCACCGCCATGCGCTCCTTTCCCACCGTAGGTGTCAACTATAAGTTTTTCGTCCCGTAAGACCGGTGTCACCGTGAGGTCCTCCAATCACAAACTTACCGGTTGGATTGACATAATACTTAATATCGTTGCCGAAAAGGGCCAGCACTTTTTCGCCTGACTGCGCCTTTACACGGGGAATAAGGATGTTAAGTACATCGTCATGGATACGGTCTAACATTGCTTTGTCGGCCTTGTCACGCGCTTCCTGCGAATCGTTTTTCAGGCTTAATAAAGTCGTCGTGTTGTGTAGAGACAACTATTGTATCTATGCGTTCGGGAATTCCTGCATCGCTATACTGTACCGTTACCTGGCTTTTTGCATCGGGACGCAGATAAGTCATTAGTCGTCCTTCTTTGCGAATGTCGGTAAGAGTGCGCATGATAAGATGGGCTAAATCGAGCGAAACGGGCATGAAATTCTCTGTTTCATTGCAGGCATAACCAAACATCATGCCCTGGTCGCCAGCGCCCTGATTGGCCTCTTCAGCCCTGCTTACGCCGCGGTTTATGTCATCACTCTGTTCGTGTATAGCAGTAAGTATGCCACAACTGTCCCCATCAAACTGATATTCGGCCTTGTATAGCCGATGTTATTGATAGTTTTGCGGGCGATTGTCTGCAAATCGACATACTGTGATGAACGCACTTCGCCCATGATAACAACCTGCCCTGTGGTAACAAAGCCTCAATGGCGCAGTGTGCCTTGCTGTCATACGCAAGAAACTGGTCGAGAAGAGCATCTGAAATTTGGTCAGCGACCTTGTCAGGATGACCTTCTGATACTGATTCTGAAGAAAATAGGTAACTCATTTTTCCAATAATTTCTAAGTGGAAAAACGCCAAATAACCGTAAAATCTGAGGGTGATTTCGCAGTTTTAGCATTTTTTTAGTGTGGTTGCAAGCAGCCAAATTCTTCCACAATGATATACATGTTTTAATCTTCGGTGTCAAAGGTAATATGTTTTTGTGATCAGCAAGAAAGGCTCTTGTTTTTTTGATGTTGTTAAACCGTGCATAACATTTATAAACAACCGTATATTTTGTTTATGGAATAGTAAAAACCCTGTCCATTTTTCTATTGAAAGAAATGGACAGGGATTTTTGATTTTGCGGTCTTTCAAACTTTATTTCATATTGCCATTCTGACCTTAACGAGCTGTTTCTTGTTCGATTATCTTTTTACTATTTAGTTTTTTTATCTTCGTTTGGCATCATAACAACGCTAACTTTATTGGCACCAGACAGGAACTCTTTGACGAAATTGCTGATGGTTTGCGGCGTCTGCGACTCAATAATATGCCTGTACATCGTATGGTTATCTTCGTTCATCGTGTAGTTCCGCCACACAATGTTTCTCCAATAATCGTTGCTCTTGATGGCGTTTTCATATTGTTTGAGCATGTATTTCTGCACTTTTTGCCAGCATGTCAGCGTCGCAGGTGCGTGCCAGATTCTGCATTTCCTCGTTCATAATACGTATAACCGTATCTTCTTCTCGGGCTTCATAGGGGCATGCTGCTTCAATTTCCGGCAAAATGATAACCGTCATCGGCAATGCTCATATCGCCCTGCAGCACCGCACGAATAGGCTGCACTGGCCTCCTCTAATCTTTTTAAGATAGACCATTTTTAGAATCTGACCTGCAATATTCGCCTGAATCGACTTCTCAAGCGTATACGGAGTTTTTCTGGTTTAGCCAAACCATCTGTATATCTGCCTTTTGGCGTTTCCATCTTTCTGCTGAAAGAAATATCAACGTTTTTCGGTGGTAAGACGCGATACGCGCAGGCTTTTTCGGATTGTTTCCCTTAGATGGAAGTGCACCCCAGATACTGACAAATCAGCGGCCGGATGGTCGAATCGTTATAGTTTCCACAAAGCTCAAACGTCCATCCGTTGGCGTTTTCGGTACGCTCGCGCGCCATATTGAGGATGCGATCGTAGTTTACATTCTTAATGTCGGCCTGCAAAAGTGGCTGTCGCCGCCAGTTATTACCGTACAAAGCATGAGTTAAACTGTCGCCGAATGCTATTTCAGGATTCTCCGACCGGTTCTCTTTAAAGCCACCCCATATTGCTGCATCAGGTTGTTGAAGGCGTCGGCATCCTTGCGTATTGATGTGAAATAGAGATAGGTAAGCTGAAGCATTGTTTCTACATCGGTGGGGGTAGAGCTGGCGTTTAGCTGCATGGTGCGCTCGTCCATCTTCAAGTGTGCATTGGCACTTTACGGCAAGGGCCTTACCCAGTTCCACCGACGAGAAGTCGCCCAGACCGCTATTGTCAATCACACCGTCGAAAAACCTGAATGTTTGCGAAAGTCAGCCTTCCATAATTACTGCTTCCAGAGCCTCCCTTGCCGGTTAGCGTAACCTGGTCTTTCTTGTATTCAGTTTTCTTCAAAGCACGGTAACACCGTTCGACAATTTCATAATGTTATAGTCAAACAGCTACTATGCGTCTCCTTCTTAATTCTTCCCTGCTTTTGGGAAGTTTCTTAATAAGCGGCTCGTTTTTTGACGTTATCAGCGTATGCTGACACCTTTGTCGCAAGCGCCCTTCGTTTACCGCCTGCAGCAGCTGTGCTTCGGTAGGATATACGTTTCCTTCCTTTTCGTTGTTGAAATTCATTATGACAAGGTTCGAGTCGCTTTTGGTAGAAGCTCGGGCAACACCTCATTGATGGCCCTCAAGAGGTATGTAAGGCACAAGCTGTTTCATGAGCGGATAGGTAAATTCAATGCTGGGCATGGCATTATTGTGCAGGAAATTGTCGATGGCCAGGCTTACAAACGAGGCATTTGTCTGTTTATCGCGGTTTCGAATAATTCTTTTTCAAGTTCGCTCAACACATTGCTCTGTAAAACGCTCATATTCGGTAGCGGTAAAAACCATATTCGGCTGCCCTGTCTTGCCACAACGATGGCAGCTTTCAGTGCTCGGCCGTCTTGTCAACGTCTTTTGGCACTACATTAAGCGAAAAAAAGCGTCCTTTGTTTTTCGACAATAAGTACCCATCGTCCCTCGGCATGTGCCATTACAAACGGGCAGTCGGCTTTGCTGTGCGACCTCGGTAAAGCGCATTGAGCATGCTTACAGCGGCCTCTTTCGCATAGTGTTTTCGATGAAATAGGACAGCTGTTGCTTCAAACTGTCGGGATAAACATCATGTTTTTATCATCATGGTTACATAAGAGTTTTGGTACTCTTTTATCCTTATCAATGATAACGATAGGTCTGTCGTTGTCGGGCACTTTTTCAACTACAACTGGGGGCTTCGTTAGCTGGATTAGGGTATCTTTCCGAAGAGCTGCTTAATTTGTGCTTCAATTTTGTCAACGTCAACATCGCCTACAACAATGATGCCTTGATGGTCAGGGTGATACCATTTGCGGTAATAGTCGACAAGTTCCTTACGTTTGAAGTTGTCGACAATTGACATCAGCCCGATCGGAAACCTTTGTCCGTACTTCGAACCCGGGTATAATTTCTCCAGGTTACGCTCGAGCATACGGCTCGATGCCGACGTGCGCAGGCGCCATTCTTCATGTATCACGCCGCGCTCCTTTTTCTATTTCGCTCTGCTCCAACGAAAGCCCCGTCGACCAATCGCGCAGGATAAGCAGGCAGCTGTCAATGGTACCGGTATTTGTTGTGGGCACATTGTCAATATTATATACTGTTTCATCGGTTGATGTATAAGCGTTAAGGTCGCCACCGAATTCAATACCGTGTGCTCGACACCATTCTATAAGGTCGTTGCCTTTGAAGTGGTCAGACCCGTTAAAGGCCATATGCTCGCGAAATGAGCCAGTCCGCGCTGGTCGTCGTTTTTCCTCAATCGACCCCACTTTCTGTGCAATGTAAAAGTTGGCGCGATGTTCGCGGGCCAGTTGTTATACCTTATATAATAGGTTAATCCGTTCGAAAGTCTACCCACTCTGAAGGCCGTATCGGCCGGAATTATCTGGGCAGGCATCTGTGCCGACGCCGTGAGAGCCACAGCAAACAGCAGCAGAGAGAAAATAAAATGCTTGAATTTCATATTTGATTTATTTGTTATTGATGTGTAAAAACAATGTATTTTATCGCTTATAAAGAGGCCCTCAGGCAGCCATTCAGGTATTGTTTCCCTCCTTCTTCATCATATTGCGCGGATGATGAAGCAATATTTCCTGACGCAGTGTTTTCGTCGTCGAGGTGCTGTATATCTCAGTTGTGCCAATGCTGGCATGGCCAAGCAGCTCCTGTATCACGCGCAGGTCGGCACCTCCACGCAGCAAAGCCGTGGCAAAACTGTGACGAAGGGTATGCGGCGATATGGTTTTCCTGATGCCTGCAGCCTCACCAAGCCGTTTTACCATGATAAGAATCATGACCCTCGTAGTAGGATGGCCCTCGAGCGATTCAGAAATACATAGTCTCTTCGCTGGGCCTAATGTCCATAGTCGTTTCGCGGTCGTCGAACCACAAATTTCAGCTCATGAATGGCACGCTCTGAGATGGGAACAAGTCGCTCTTTTGTTGCCTTTGCCGAGCACACGAATAAAGCGTTGTTCGAGAAAAAGTCCAGAAAGTTTGAGGTTTGTAAGCTCCGAGACGCGCAAACCACACGAAAAAAACATCTCAATAATAGCGCGGTTGCGGTGCCCTTCTTTCGTAGAGAGGTCAACGGCAGCCTCTAAACGGTCTACCCTTCGGTGCTCAAAAACTCGGGAAGATGCTTGGGAAGGTGCGGCGATACGAGCAATTCGGTAGGGTCTACCTCAATATAACCCGTCTCAAAACCAGATACCGATAAAACGAACGTACGCCGCTAAGTATGCGCGCCTGCGACTTTAGCACCGTACCATGCTCGTGTAATGAGGCCGCAAAAATGGTCTCAAATTCTCGAGTTTTTACGCTAAGCGGGTCGGTGCCTGCGCTCTGCAGGTGGCACAGAAGATAGTTTAAATCGTGCCGGTATGGCTCGAGCGTGTTGTCAGAGTAGCTGCGTTCCAAACGCAGATAGCGGACGTAACGCCTGACGATGTCGTCAATATCGGTCGATTTATATCGTTTTGCATATAGCTCTTTTTACGTATCTTTGCAACAATGCGTATATGGTGCATGCAGCTTTACGTGCCGCTCATGCTAAGGCTGCAACCCCTATCGGGGCTGTTGAAAAATCAGCGGTTTCTGGCCTCGCCTGCCAGCACGATGATACGATACTGATACAAAGTTAACTCGAAAAACTTAGAAACTGCAAAATATAAAATGAAGAAGATTTTAATTGTCAACGGCCGAACCTCAACTTGTTGGTGTGCGCGAACCTGCCATTTACGGGCACAATTCGTTTGAAAGTTATCTTCCACAACTTCGTGCCGATTTTCCCGATGTGAAGTTGACTATTATCAAAGCAACGCAGAGGCGAACTGATTAATAAGATACAGGAAGCCGGTTTTGCCTGCGACGGTATTGTTTTCAATGCAGGAGCCTACACGCATACATCGATAGCATTGCTCGATTGCATCCGTTCAATTGCCTGTCCGGTGGTTGAAGTGCACATCACAAACGTGCACAAGCGCGAGGAATTTCGCCATAAGTCGATGATTTCTGGCGGGTTGTCTGGGTGTAATTTGCGGCTTGGACTGAACAGCTACAAGCTGGCCGTAGACGCCATACTGGCACATATTTCCGAAAGTGGCACAGAAACCACAGAGCATACCGACGGCTGGCAACGATGACTGATACAGAGGCTTTACACCAATACATCGAACAGCACAGCACTTCAGAGGGCGATTACCTGTACAAACTGTGGCGGGCAGAGAACGTTCACACCATACACGGCCACATGTCGAGCGGTCGATGTTGAAGGACGTGTGTTGAAAATGCTGGTACAAATGATACGCCCCCGTCGTATTCTTGAGATAGGGAACGTTTTGCGGTTACAGTGCACATATGTAGCCGAAGGCTGGACGAAAATGGTGAAAACCGGCTTTTCTGAAAACCCTTTCGGGGCATGGGCAGATGCTTCGGCCTGTCTGACCGACAGCACCATGCAACCCATGGTATACACTTTCGATATTAACGATGAGCTTGAAGACTTTACGCGCTCGTGGATGAAGGCTCGCCCGTGGCCCGTTACATACGTTTTATCATTGGTGATGCCAAGGTTGAAGCCCCAGGCTGGGCCTGACCTTTGACATGGCTTTCCTCGACGGGAACAAACGCGACTATATTGCCGACTACGAAATGACGCTCAGCCTGCTCAAAACCACGGCGGGTATATTCTGGCTGACAATACGCTTTGGGACGGTCATGTGGTTGACAGAGATTACGATAACGATGCGCAGACCGTTGGAATACGGCAGTTTAACGATTATGTTGCGCGCGACGAACGTGTAGAACAGGTTATTTCTGCCCTGCGTGACGGCCTTACCCTGATACGCAAAAAGTAGTTGTGTCGGTGGGTTTATTCCGTTTTTGTTTTATTCCTCTTCGTTACAAGTGTGTCTCTGTGTTGCCTTGTAACGTTTCGTTCATTATTACACACAGTCCCCTTCTTTCGTGTAAACATTCTTCCTTTACGCAATGAAGGTCATTATGTGGCGGTCGTCAACCACGCGTTTGACGGTCGTTACACGCCCATATGTCTGATGGCCGTCAGCAGCGTTGCTGACGGCCGTCGAACATGAACTAGTCCTATTTTTGATGAAGAAAAAGGCTTTTATAACAGCCTTTGCTCAGATAGCGGACAGGATACCATACAGAAAGCCATCCGGCAAACGATGACGGTAATAAAAATAATCAGCACATCGAGATAATGAACGCTTACGGGATAGCGTTAACAATGTAACTGCCGTCGGCATCGCCCATCCTTACAAAGCCAAACCGCTGCCGCAACAGGCACAGCAAAAGCCCCAGACCTATGCCCAGCAAGGCGCCGAAAAACGCTGATCATACGCCCTTCGAAACAGGAAGATTCGCGTTATCTGGCGATCGGTTGCACCCAAATTGCGAAGCGTTATTACATCGTCGCGCTTATCAATAATAAGCATCGACAGCGAGCCTAGTAATATTAAAGCGAGCCACAGTCAGGATAAACGTGAGGAAAGATATAGGCCATAAGCTTCTCAATCTGCATAATTTTTGAATGTGTCGGCCTGTTGTTCATATCGGTCCTTTACGACAAAACGCTGCCTGCAATTTGCTGTATCTGGCGTTTGGCGCATTGAAATCGGCATCGGGTTTCAGGCGTAATTCGAGAGCAGAAAGGCGTCCTTGCTGGCCGAACAGCCTGCGCGCAAAGCCAATACTCGTCAAAATATAGTTCTTATCATACTTACCCTGGTTGACGGCAAAGACCACACCGGAGGAGATTAACGAGTCGACGACGAACCCGTCCTGCGGATTACCCATGTCGAGCTGCCCCTCACGGCGCGGCGCATATATCCTTAAAATATCCCCTGCCAGTTGGCTCCTGTGCCGAGCGTTTGGGCAAGACATATAGCGGTGTGCCGTAATCGAGGTTGGCGTATGTAACTGAAAACCGGCCGTCGCCATAGAGAATTTCGGTAATATGCGTCAGATTGGCGAAACTATCGTCAACACCTTTTCACGGTAACCATGGCTCAGCTTTGCCTCTGATAAACAGCCAGTGCCGTGTCCTGAAGACTCTCAGTTGCAACGTCAACCTGAGGCAAATGGCGAATCTTTGTAAGCACAGGGTCGTCGAAGCGGCGGTTTTTCCCATAACGGGCATGACCTTAAGCTGCGGGTCAAAGTTGGTAAACAGGTTGGCAACAAGATCTTGAAAGCCGTTGAATACCGACATAACAACAACCAACGCCATCGTAGCCACTGCCACTCCCACAACTGAAATAAACGAAATAACGTTGATAACGTGGGTCTTTTTCTTTGAAAAGAGATAGACGTCGTGCGACAAAGAGGAAGATTCACAATTTTATTTCTTCAGAAGTTCGTCAATATGGTCGATATAATCGAGGCTGTCGTCAATGAAGAAACGCAGTTCAGGGATGATGCGCAGCTGAGTTACGTACACGCTGTCCCAGCTCAAAGCGTATGCTTTTTCGTTACGCGTAATGTTGTTTTAGTATTTCTTCAGCTGCTTTCTCGACGGGAAAAATGCTGGAGATAAGCAGTACATATACTAAGGTCGGGGCTGATGCGGACGCGGGTAACACTAACCAGAACGCCGTGCATCTGGCGGGTTTGAAGCTGAAAAATTTCAGCCAGTTCTTTCTGGAGTAAGCGTGATATTCGGTTTTGTCTGGTCTCTTGCATATTGGTATTTGTGTTTAAATTGATAATAAAAATGAGGGATAGGCGGTAATAGTGGCTTAGCCTAACTCAACATGTTCAGCTTCAATGTTTTCGTGAAGAAATATGGAAGCACTGGCCTTAAACTTGTCAGGGCTTTCAGATGTAAGGTAACGGGCTGTTCCTCTACGGGTTAATCGCTGTTCCATATCGGGATGCCGGCGTAGATAATCCTGCAGGCTCGATGCTACATATTCGCCTGTGGTATCAAGGCGTACGCCGGGCCTGGTATGCTTTAAAATCTTTGGCATGAGCAAAGGGAAAAGTGAGTACAGCCGAGGGATAATGGTATCAGTATCGGGGTCTTTCAGCATAAGCTGGTCGATACGCTTCTTGACAAAGTAGTCGGCACCGGGCGAATCGGCTTCGTTATATTCAACTAAGGGCACCCAAAACGGACGAGGCTTGTCCTCGTTACTGACGCCGGGAGCCATAGCTTTGCTATCTCAGAAAGCATAGCTGTGACTTTTTTACTGTGCCTTCGGTAGCGAGCAAACCTACATGGCCGTTGCGCGTGCGGTTTCCGATAATTTCGGCAGTAGGCCGGATAACGCAAGCACACGGCGTGACGAATCCCCAGTTCGAGGTCGTTTTTGCTGTATGCTTCCGCAAGGCCTGGCCGAAGCAGTGTTACACCCCTAGGATAACCAGCTGGCAAGCCCATATCAAACAATTTCTTTACGGCCTGGCGCGTAACTCGTAAACTACCTCGTAAGAGCGCGGGCCATAAGGCGCACGAGCGTTGTCGCCAAGGTAAAGATAATCATACTGTGGCATCAGTTGGCGGATGCCATGCAGGATAGTAAGTCCCGCCGTATCCGCTGTCAAACACACCTATCGGATCCTTGTTTTACGGCTTTTAATGCGTCAGCTGAAAGCCCCGTTATAGGGCAGTCGAGCGTTCGGATATTCTGAAATAGTGAAAAATTCTGATTCATAAAAACACTTTCCTTACCGGGGCTTGTGATAAAGCAGAAAGAGATAAAAAGCAAACGGTTGCCCGGTAAAAGCAAAAGGGTTGACGGGCTTATTTTTACAGCCTCAACAATCGTGAGCTGTAACGTCAACACCTGATAAAGTATTGATAAATGGTACAGCGTGATTATCTGTGTTGAGAACAAATGCCAGACCCAAAAGCCTGTCCCTACGCGCTGAATAACAGCGTCAAGAGCGCTGGTTTACTGGCTAGGGAAAAGCGTTTGCTTCAGCATCTTTAAGCAGTTGCTGTGCTTTTGTTTGAAAGCAATATTCTTATCCATGAGATCCTGAAGCTCGGCTTGTCGTTTCTGCAGAATGGTGGGGGGCAAAGTCGTGTTGGCCTGGCAAGGAACTGTTCATATTTCTGGTTAAACTCGTTCCTCTACGCGCTTCATTTCGAGGTCGTATTTTTGTTTTTAAATCATCGATATTTGCGTTGAGCCGCCATATAATCGGGCATAAGTTTTCAGCACTGATGAATAGCTGAGGTAGCCAAAACGTAGTGATGAGGGGTATCGGCGGCTTTAGCTTCGGTCTTTGCATCGTTGTCGCCGGTGTTTCAGCATATTCTGATGCTGTGGCTACATCCTGAGCCGAGGCCATGATAGTTGTTATGCTGAAAGAGTGACAGGAGTATGAGATGTTTCTATAGCGCTTTGCCTTTTTGGAAGTTCGTTGTGGAATAATAATATAAAGGTGAGAGGCCACCATAGGGAGACCTCACCCACGCCTCCGTTAAACGCAGAGGAGCATTGCGTAATTACTCATTTTTGCAATTTCTGCCTGAACTTTTGCTGTAACGTCATCAACGTTGGCACCAGTATAAATAGCTACAACGTCTTCGAAAATATAAGTGTAACCACCAGTCTTGCCAACATTGTTAATAGCGTTGCGTACCTTTGTTACAACGGGTTGCATCTTGTCTTGCTGCATCTTTTGGAGAGCCTGCTGATTGTCCTGGTACGTTTGCTGCATCTTTTGATACATGTTTTTGTAACTCCTGCTCTTTCTGTTGTTGAGTGGTTGCATTCATTGTGCTCTTGGCTTTCTCGTAGGCTTCCTGCTGGCGTGTGAACTCAGTTTGCATGCTTTTTCAGGTCATTCTCGTAAGTTTTTGATTGTGCTTCGAGCTCGCTCATTGATTTTAGTAATCTCAGGAAGTGCCTGCATGATGGTTTGAGTGTTTACTTTTTCCAAATTTCTGTGCGAAGCCCGACAGAGGAGCCATCAGCATCAACATGAATAAAAAGCTTTTTCATTTGTCTTTCTATTTTTGTTTTGATTATTAATAATCTGTGTAATGTGGGTGTTGAGGATATATGCCTGTCAGTCCCATAATACAGCAAGTAATGTTGTTGAAAGTGGTTTACAGGCGTTATCATCTTTATTTGTTATAACCTAATTTTTCCAAAACCTCGTTTGAAATATCAATCTTTGGCGAGCCGAAGATAATAGCCGATGTCGCTTGAACGGTCTAATACTAAACTGTAACCGCTGCAGTTCTGAAATCTCTTTCACAACGTTGTAAACTTCTTCCTGAATGGGTGACATCAGACTTTCGCGCTTTTTAAACAGCCTCCTTCTGGTCCGAAGTAGTTTTCTTTAAGTCAGGCCTGCTTTTCTTCTGCATGATCTGCTCCTGTTTGGTTTTCTTCTGTTCTTGTGAAAGGAAAACAACCTCGTTCTGTAGTTTCTTATACATGGTTGAGGCCTCAGTGTTAAGAGCTTCAACCCTCAGCCTGCCACTTCTTACTTACCTGATTTGGCTGCTCGTTGGCGCGTTCGTATGCAGGAATATTTTTGAGAACATATTCCATATCAACCAAAGCAAACTTCTGTGCTAGCAAAAGTCGGTAACATTGCAGTAGGACAAGAACAAAAGAGCCTTAATGTATCGTATGTTCTTCATTAAATTTACATTTTCCATATGTATACCCTTTCTTTTAACGGTTTACTGTTATGTCTCAAGACTATATTGAGATTAAAAAGTTTCAAAAACATGTACTTTTTCTTATTTCAGAATGTCGCAGTTTGTTTTATACTTTCAATACCTTTAAAGCCTTATGTCATGAACCTTAAATTCTTTACTTTTAATATCGTAATTATTTAAAAATTCGTCTTTACTTTTTATTATTTTACTTCTTTACCTTTCTTAGAATTCCTGTCCTAAGATAAAGTGGAACTGGCTTCCACCCTTACGACCATTAACGTTATCACGGTCAGTGCCGTATCCCCAGTCAATACCCATCAGACCAACCATAGGTAAAAGATGCGGACACTCGATGCCGGCGCTGCGCTTCATGTTAAAAGGGGTTGAAGCTCTTTTACGTCACTCCATGCGTTACCTCCTTCGAGAAAGCCGAGGCCATAAATCGTAGTGTTGCCCAGCATAAAACGGATAACGCAATTCGAGTGTGAAGCGATCGTAGGCATATCCATTATAAGCCAGCGAACCATTCTCATATCCACGCAGGCCGACTGTTTCCTCAGCGTATCCGGAAGAGTAGCCACTCATTCCGTCACCACCTACATAATAGGTTTCAAACGGGCTCTTCTTATACTTATTATAGCTGCCTAAAAGACCAAATTCAGCACGTGTCATCAGGACGAAACACTTCTGAGCACTGTTAAGAGCTGTAAAAGTGCGGGCCTTAAACTTCCATTTATTATACTCGATCCATCTGAATTTTTCCCTGCTGTTCTCTCACAGTTAGCGAATAAGGATTATTTGCCAGATTCTTGTAATCTTTATGATCCCATGCCGACCATGGTGGCGTCAGTGTAACACTGGCTGTAAATTCAGAGCCACTGCGCGGGAAGAGCTGGTTATCCGTTGAAGAACGGTTCAAAGATATACTGAGATTCAGGTTATTTGCATTACCGTTTGACATCAAGCAGTACGACCAGTTCTTCAGCATCATAGCGTGTATAGGCCAGCTCAAGAGACAAAGTGAAGTAGTCATCAGGCCATCTCAGACGCCTTTCCCCATCCTAATGTAGCACCAAGAAGCTTTTACATATTTGTCTGGATCATAGTAATTCTCATAGTTGTTATAATTATATCGATAGCTGTTATAACCGTAAAGATATTGGTTATAGTAGTTATTCATAGCAGCAGAATTGTGGTAATTGCTGTTGATGTCGGTTTGTTTGCTGTAAAATACGCCAAACGAGAATTGTATGGGACGCTTGCCGCCAAACCAGTTGGTGAATAATTTGCGTTGTAACTCTGGTAATAGGTACCATTTGTCTGTACGCCAATTGACAGCTTTTCACCGTCACCGATAGGCATTATACCTCTATGTTCCTTAGTTTTACGGAACAAATTGGCCATAGAGAAGTTGTTAAGCGTTAAGCCTACGCGTCCTATGATACCGGTCTGACCCCATCCAAGCGAGAACTCTATCTGGTCGTTCGACTTCTGTTCAAGCTTCCAGTTGATGTTTACAGTTCCTGTTTCATAGTCGGGTTTTACGTCAGGGTTTAATCTTTTCCGGGTCCAAGTAACCCATGATAGCTTTCTCGATACGAGCGCATGAGCGCATCCTTCGAGAATAAGTCGCCAGGCTTGGTACGAAGCTCACGTCGAACCACATTCTCATAAAGACGAGTGTTACCATAAATGCGCACATGGCTCAAGTGAGCCTGAGGTCCTTCAAGGACACGCATTTCGAGATCGATAGAGTCGCCCGTCACATTCTGTTCTATTGGCTCAATATTAGAGAAGACGTAACCGTGGTTATAGTATAGATTCCCCACCGCATCGTCATCTTCTTTCAAACGTTTATTCAGAAGTTTTTGGTTATAAACGTCGTTTCGCTACCAAGAACAGCCTGGAGATAATCGGAACTGTATACAGTATTGCCCACCCGTGGATATTTCTAATATAATATTTCTGTCCTCATCAACCTTGATACGGATGCTTACATGCCTGGGGTCGACGTTCCAAACACTATCACTAATGATGGCTGCGTCACGACAACCCAGCTCATAGTACTTTTTCGAGAAGCTTCTCCTTATCTGTTTTCCAGCGCTCTGGGCGTGTATGCCTTTAAGAACGAAGAGGCTTACCAGCCTCATGTGTTTTGGGCAAAAGCACCTTTTCTAAAAGAGTCACCTTAATTTTAGTAGCCTTCAGTTACGATCTTTCCAATGATAATATCACGCACCTTCATCTTCTCTTTTTATCAATATCAATGTCAAGAATGACCTGATTCTTCTGGCTTACGTCCTCACGCTGTCTTATTTCTATGTCTGCATTCTTAAAGCCTTTGTCGTCAAAAATATTTCTTTGCAAGAATTTTTGCCCAGTCTATCATGTTAGGCGTAATCTGTCCGCCTTTAAGAATACCAAGCTTTTTGCTCATATCGTCGCGCTCGCTCTTCTTCAAACCAATATAGTTAATCTGCGAAACGCGTGGGCGTGGCTTACGAAGCAATATGCAGATATATTTATTTCCAACAATAGAATCGGCAGAAATCTGGACATCCGAGACCAGACCGTGATTCCAATAACGCTTTTACAGCCTCGGTAATTTTCGTTACCTGGAACGGTTATGTGCTGCCCAACGGTAAGACCAGAAATACCAGTAAGCATATAATCTTTCGCATGCCGTTCATTCCTGAAACATTAAATCCGCCGATTACTAAAATCGCGTGGAGATCCTGCGTATAGTACTGTCAGGATGGATAATTTTATCCTGTGCTTCGACGACCAATACAGCATGAAAATGCTATAATAGCGCTCATTAATTTTCGTTTGTTATAATGCATCCTTATACTCTGTTGGACATTGAACAGGAAGAAATAACCAAATTGTTCGCTATAACTGTTACAATCTTTTGTCCTCTGTCTTATGGTTTTATAAATTATTTCTTTTGTATACCTGATTGCTGACATCTTTTTGAACTGCTTTCTTCAATCTGCTTTTCGGTTTTTCCGAATCGACGTTGACGCTTTTGGTAACTCACAATAGCTTTGTGTAAGTCATTTTCTTTAAAATCGGGCCAGAAAGTATCGCAGAAATAAAAGCTCTGAATATGCAATTTTGCCATAACAGATAATTACTAATACGCAATTCACCTCCTGTTCTGATAAGCAAATCGGGATCGGGCATAAAGCTCGTTTGAAGATGCTGCGCAACTAATTCTTCTGTAATATTTTCGGGCTTAAGCAGAATTTTTGTTCCATTTTCTTTTAGATTTTGCTGATTTTCAGCAATGATATTTCTAAAAGCCTGTGTAATTTCCCATCGTGCGCTATAACTTAAAGCTACTACCATCGTCATGGCTGTATTGTTTTTGTATGCATTCTGTTTCACACAGTTTCTTTTGCACTACTTCGGCAAACGCTTTCTGTCCTAATAACTCGAAAAGCGCACATTATTCTTCTGGAAACTCATCTTCAAGGTTTGCCAAAACAAGGCCCATGAGGCCTGTACTGCTTACAGGACGGTCCCAATTCTCAGTAGAGAACGTATAAAGCGTAAGATATTTTACCCTAATCGCGTACACTCTGAAGTGATTCGTCTTACTGTATCGACACCCGCCTGATGACCATAGCTGCGTTCTTGCCCCGCTCTGTGGCCCAACGTCCATTGCCATCCATGATAATGGCAATATGTTGCGGTATTTTCGTCATATCGAGTTCTGACATATTTTTTTATCTTTTTGTTCTGACGAATCAGTTCTGATGTAATTGGTATTATATTTTTCTTACTCTCTATTACATGTCTTACATTTTGCCATAAAACTGTAAGTGAGTGTTAATTGCAGTGCCGAATAGCAATCAGTGTTGTGAACAGTCCGCTGCTCTTAATCAGGTAAGGATCCCTGACTCCATCAAGCTCGTCACTTTGAGTAAAGTGCATGGCCCATTCCAATCCGATGTTCCTCTATCACTGAATTTTATATTTTGCACCGATACCAATGGGAACATTTAATGTAAAAGTTTACCTCCGTATCAACATACATTGTTCCTATTCCACCAAATACAAACGGTGTAAGCCTTTTCGCTCCTCTGTAATCTCGTCCTGTACCATAGGGCCAGAAGTTATATTCGTAGCCTAAGCATACATCGTATATTGCATTGTTAAATTCGTACAGGCTTGTTGCATAAGCAGGATAGTATGTTCTTAATCCTTTCGACGAACCTTTCATCTTTCCATAGCTAACGTTCATTCTTAATGCCATGTATGGATTCATCACATAGCGGCCTAAAAACAGTTAGCATAGGTTGAAGGTTATGGGTTAAAATTGTTATTGAAGTCGCCCAGATAGCCAGTAAGTCCACCACCTGCTCCTATCTCCATGCGATACTCAGGATCGTCCTGTGCCTGAATATTTATTGTAGCACATAAGCTGATTAGCATGATGACAAGAATGCTTCTCATCTTGTTTATTCGGTAAATACCTTCTTACTTGTTTCCCATCCAAGGCGTGCGCGTCTTGCTGTGTATACCTTGTCACTCCCTGTTTGTGTGACAAAAATAACATTACTGTCATTGCATCCCATAGCAACCGTAGCACTCTCCGTTGAACCCTTCAGGAAGTGGATAATCCTTATTGATAGTCCATGTAAGGCCGTTATCCGGGCTGTAATAGAATTTTGTCAACTGATCACCTATGGCAAAAAGTCCGCCATCATACGAAATAACCTGTAAATGATGAAGTAATGGGAGCGTTAATCTGTTGCTGCCATCTTCTGTATAGAATGACCGCTGTCCCTTAATGTTGTTATTATTTTCTTCGTCTTTGCTCCAGATTACGGTTTTATTGTTTTTATTGCCGATAAGAATCATGTTGTATACGAGGCTGTTGGCATTAGTTGGCAAGCAAACAAAGTTAATATCGGTATCAGGCAACTTTGATACGTCGTCGTCTAAACTGTCTTTTGTCCACGTTATACCATGGTCTTTCGAAATAGATATGCCATTATTTGTAAGCGCATAAATACTTTTTGGCGAAGCTCTATTAAACGGTTCAAACTTGCTGAGCTTTGCTACATTATTCCAGTTCTCCCCATCGGTAGAACTTATTATATTACCATTTTGCAGCGTATACATTACACCGTTCTGGGTAATTAAGTTGGCTAAAAGCTACCGTGTTAAGTGGAATATTAAAGGTTAATATTTGCCATTGCGAACCATTATACTTATATCCTACTGTCGAACCAACATTCCCGGCAAACAGGTACATTGTTCCGTTATTATTAATAAACTTGCTTTGTGATGCTAATTCAAGGTCATATATGCAGAAGTTGCCCCCCATTTAAATTCATCTCCGCTCTCCTGATGAATATTCACTTTTACTGTATATTCACGATAAAAGCCGACGCTTTCATGTTATATACACGCAGTTTAACGGGACGTTTAAAATTAATGGAATCGTTGGCTTTATAATATACAACACTGTCTCCTTCCACTCACATCCTTCAACATAAATACTATCGTACCACTGTTTTTGCTTGTAATTGTTGCAAGTATATGTGCGGCATCAGCACCGTAAGGCAGTGAATCGGTATTGTAAATTAAGTGATTAATCTGGTCGATATTAGGATACGAATCGGCTTTTCATACGTCGACTTAATACTGCTATCCATAATCCGTCTTTTTGTTTTGACGTGTCGGGTAATATTTAATGTACCCAGTGAGAATGCCGTAATGGCTGTATCATCGTAGTATATTGTGTTATCTTCAGAAGTTCCCAAACATGATGTCATTGCCATCATGGAAAGGAATATGATGAAAAGTGACTGACAGTTTCTTAGTCATATATACATGCATATATATTAAAAAGTTACTTGCAAATTTACTTAGAATAATTTAAACGATAGCTGTTTTCATGCATTATTATAATATTTATTGATAACATCCAAACTTTTTAAGTTTGTTTAGGGTTATAAATTACGTAATGATGTAGTGTTTAAAGCGAAAAAGGCAATACGATCACTCGCACTGCCTTCTTGTAAGAATAATGTTAATAGATGCCGATGCAAATCTAAGCAAAAACTTGGGTCGGTTAAATCAACCCACACAAAACATCATTTCTGATTCAAAATCTAATAACATAATCCTAATCTTTACCTTAAAAATCTATCAAACTATTAACCTAATGAAATCTATGTGTCATCTTCTCTCGAAGACGTTGCAAAGTTATACATTACTTTTATAAGTTCCAAATAGATTAACATGTTTTATAGATATAATGTTGTTTAATCCATAGAAAGAAGCGGCCTGCTCACGAGAGTGTGTGGGCAGGCCGCCTTATCTATGATATTCTGTTATATCTAAATTAGAGTTGTAGGGCCAGCTGCAACGAGAGCCTTGCCTGCTTCGTTGTTTTTCGTGCTTCTTAAAGTTCTTAATGAAGCGTGCAGCGAGGTCCTTAACTTTTCTCATCCCACTGTGCAGCATTGGCGTAAGTGTCGCGAGGATCAAGAATATCGGTTGCAACACCTTCGAGTTTTGTAGGAACAGTGAAGTTGAAATAGGAATCTTCTTTGTTGGAGCTGAATCGATAGAGTGGTTCAGGATAGCATCGATAATACCACGAGTGTCGCGGATGAGAGATACGTTTTTCCTGTTCCGTTCCAACCTGTATTTACGAGGCATGCCCTTTAGCACCGCTCTGCTTCATCTTCTTAACAAGCTCCTCTGCATGACTTGGTAGGATGCAGCTCTAGAACTGTACCACGAAGCAAGCTGAGAATGTAGTAGTAGGCTCTGTGATACCACGCTCTGTACCTGCCAGCTTAGCGGTGAAGCCTGAGAGGAAGTAATACTTGGTCTGCTCTGGGTCAAGGATAGATACTGGAGGCAGTACACCGAATGCATCAGCACTCAGGAAGATTACTTGCTTTGCAGCAGGACCCTGTGATTCTGGACGCTGGATGTTCTTACATATGATAGATAGGATAAGAAACACGAGGTGTCTCTCGGTTGCGCTCTTGTCAGCGAAATCAATCTTACCATTCTTGTCAACTGTTACGTTTTCGAGCAGTGCGTCACGTGTAATAGCGCCATAGATGTCAGGTTCGACTCTTTATCGAGGTTGATAACCTTGGCATAGCAGCAGCCACCTTCGTAGTTAAAGATACCCTTGTCATCCCATCCATGTTCGTCGTCGCCGATGAGCTTGCGCTTAGGATCAGCAGAAAGTAGTCTTACCTGTACCTGACAGACCGAAGAAGATTGCGGTATTCTCACCATTCATGTCTGTATTTGCAGAGCAGTGCATAGATGCCATACCCTTCAAAGGCAGGAAATAGTTCATCATTGAGAACATACCTTTCTTCATTTCACCACCATACCATGTGTTGATGATTACCTGCTCCTTTGATGTTACATTGAACATTACACAGGTTTCTGAATGCAAACCTAATTCCTTCCAGTTCTCAACCTTAGCCTTTGATGCGTTATAAACGATGAAATCAGGCTCCTGATCGAAGTCAGCTTCGTTCTTAGGACGGATGAACATGTTTGTAACAAAGTGAGCCTGCCATGCTACTTCTACGATGAAACGAATCTTCATGCGGGTATCTTTGTGTGTACCACAGAAGCCGTCTACAACGAAAAGACGCTTGTTAGAAAGCTCTTTCTTTGCAATCTCCTTTACTGCATCCCATGCCTCTTTTGTTGCACTTTGGTGGTTGTCATTGTGATATTCTTCAGAATCCCACCATACTGTATTGTGTGAGTTTTTCATCATCAACAATGAACTTATCCTCAGGTGAACGACCTGTATACAACACCAGTCTTTACGTTGATTGCGCCAAGTTCGGTCTCCTGACCTACCTCAAAGCCTTCAAGGCCTTCCTTGGTTTCCTCATTGAATCAATACTTCATACGTAGGATTGTAAAGTACTTCTTTTGTACCTGTAATGCCGTACTTTCAAGTACGCTCTTATCAAACTTTGCCATTTCGTTAAATGTATTTGAGTTGAAAAATCGTTTTCTTACCATGTCCCTTTTAAGGACGGGATCAAAGTTAATATAATTATCAGCTTTGAACAAGAAATAGAGGCGAAAAAGTATCAAAGTATTCACCCGCAAGGTTAAAAGATACTAAAAACCAACAGGGTGTGTTTATTTGCAAATCAGACTTGCAAAAACTCGATTTTCTTAATTTTGCCGATTTAAGCGGGCGGTTCTCCGTCTGTACACCTGAAACACCTGAAAATAAACATGGAAATCATTACTCTCGGAGCAAGACTCCATTATTAACCAGTATCTGCAGCGAAATCCGCGACAAGGACACGATCAAAAACCGCCTGCTTTTTCGCAACAATGTGATGCGCATCGGTGAGTTTGAGGCTTTTGAAACATCAAAAACACTGAATTATGAGCCTAAAACTGTGTTACACCATTGGGCACTACAAGGGTGAACGTTCCTGCAAGCAAGATAGTTCTTGCTACCATTTTCCGTGCAGGGCTTCCTTTCCACAACGGCTTCCCCAATATTTTGACCATGCAGGCGCAATGCCTTTGTCAGCGCATATCGTGAATATAGGGATGCTGCCCACCACGAAGTAGCATACATGTAGAATATCTTTATCACGCCCGACATCAACGGTAAAACGCTAATCATAGCCGATCCCATGCTTGCAACGGGCGGCTCTGGAGTTAGGCTGCAAGGCTATTCTTACAAAGGGTACGCCACGCCATGTGCATGTGGCCTGCTTAGTGAGCAGCACCCGAAAGGCAGTTTTGCTCACGTAAGAAGACGTTCCCCGATAGTAATACCACCATCTGGTGCGCGGCAATTGATGAGAAACTGAACGAGCACCAGTATATTGTACCGGGTTTTGGCGACGCCGGCGACCTGTGCTATGGCGAGAAAATATAAATAAAAGGGTATAAACCATAACACCAGACTCAGATAAAATCAACGGAATTTGCCGTACAGACAGTTTGAGCGGGAAAAAGTCTACAACTTTCTTCCTGCTCTTTTTATTACAGATATGCCGTCTCGTATCATGAATACGGTGCTGCAATCGTATTTCTTTACCGGCTTCAAGTTTTTTGTGTATCCCATAAGGCCATGAACGGGACGGAAGCTGACGCGGCATTGTTGTGGTTTTCCGGTATGATATGGATAACCGGGTTATATTCTGATGGCGGGCAAGGCCTTGAGAAGGAGACCTTCTGTTGTTGTGTCGGGTGGTTCATGTCGTTATGTTCCTATTAAATGGGCATATTGATTCAGACCTTTACACTTGAGCGTTCTGTTGTGTTTGTTTTCTGATGGTATGGCGGCCGTCAGCAACGCGTACGACGGCCGTCATACATATTGTGCGACGACCGTCAACAGCGCTGCTGACGGTCGCCAGACATCCACAAACAAACTGTAAAGCAATCATTAAAACAAAAGAATGTCGTGACAATTTTGTCGTTGTTTACTTACTTTTAAACAGAATGAGCCTATTTCAGGCCGCAATAGCGCAAGCAGTTCCTCGCCCCATCGGGGTTGCAGGCCTGTTTTCGATGTTCTCCGGCAAAAAGCTGTCTGATGGTCTCTAAATCCTTGGGACTGTTCATGTCAGGGCTTCCTGTTACTTTGCTCATTTGCTCAAAGAAGATGTAAAGAAGCAGGCGGGGGCGGGGATTTACAGGATTTGTGCTGACGGCCGACTTAAAATTGTCAATGGCGTCCATATAATATATTTCCCCTTTTTCAGCAGGATTCTGTGACAATGAGTGCTGTCATAATAGAACCCTTTTAATGTTAATACTTCCGACTTGTCGGCGCCAGGGTTCGCCAGCAATGCTTCAATGCAGCTGTCAGCAGCCTGAAGAAACGCATACGAATGGCTGTCATTGGGAAACTTTACGGCGTATTGGAGAGCCTCCAATGCCTGATAATAGGCTGGAAGCCATGCGTCAGGGACGTTGCGATGCGCGTGCTTCAGCTCGTCTATATCCTTAACTACCGATGCCGCGTCATCAGAATTGATGTTGGCGCAAAGTGGTTCCCAGCTGCACATCAAACTGTTTTTGGTTCTGTGCACTACATTTGTTGCACATACAAAGGCAACAATTAAAACGAGATTGAGCAAATAAAGTTCTCATACTTTTTAAAGTTTTAAAAATGAAACAACAGTGATTTGCTGCAAAAGTAAGAAAGCCTTCAGTTGCCTCCAAAAACATGGGATATACGATAAAAGATGGGACTGATTACTGTGCCGTTGCTGAAATGCTATTTTCAGGACGAACGTGTAGATAAAATTGGCGGATAACAGCATACAGCCGCCTGTGGTGGTTTCGGCCAGATAATAGTATGGTTGTGGTGGTTGCCATAAGAAGAAAAATGAATCAGAGCCAGATCGGTCTGCCATATAATGGCATGGTAATGACAATTGCCATGTTTTCAAAACAGCATGGCAGAACTTTGCAGATTGGAAAATTTCTGTTTTATTTGTTTCCTAACCTCATAAAAGCCCGTAGTTCAGGAACAAAAGTACGGGAAACGGGAATGCTGTTCTCTACAGTTTGAAAGGTGAAGCTGATAACCGTTTGAATTGCCCTTGGCAGAGAAAATGTTGTTTATGTTGACAAGAAACGAGCGGTGGCATTGGAAAATGTTGTCGTATGGCAGTTCGGTTTTTAAGGCTGCCAGCGTAGATCTAAGCTCGGTTTTTGTTACCTTGCCGTCTTTTATGTAGCAAACACAAACGTTATTCTTCTGCGATTCAATATAGCAGGTCGTTGATGGGCAGCGTATGGTCGGCCCTCTGAGGTTCTGGTTGTGCAGGGTAATACAAATTCCTTCCCTGCTCTGCGGTAGTTTTCCTGAGCATTTCCTCCAGTCTGTTACTCAGCATCTGGTTATAATTAATCAATGTACAGACGCCCGGTAATGAGAATCCATATCAGAAAAGTCCAATAAAAGAATATGTAAAACAGATGCCATGAAAGGTATCTGATAAGCAGCATAAACAGTCATTGAAGCGGCCATCATAAGCTCAATTGCTACCGAATAAAGAAGCACATAGCCGTTGGTAATGGTTATCCTTTTTGCACATAGCGGTTGAAAAACACAGGCTGCACATATTCTCTGTACGCTTACGGCCAATATACAAAAGCCAGTACACATTAAGAAAGTATTGCCCCGATACTGGCTGATTCCGAAGGTTGAAGGAGAAACAGGGCAAAAATACCGCTTCCCCAACGCTAAACTGATGCGCCAGGAAGCAGTATTCGATTGTAAATTGCACTTGCTTCCGGAGAAAGAGATAGTTTACTCAACATAGTTTCGACAATTAATTCCCGGAAGAATTATTCTTACTCTCTTCCTTTATGATAAGTACGGTCTTATTCCGTTGTGATTACTCTCTTATTCCATAATTATTATGGTCTTGTTCTGTTGTTATTACAGGTTTGTACCATGATTATTACGGTCCTGTTCTCCGGTTATTTCAGCCTTATTCCGTGACCTCCCATATATCGTTTGTTTCCAGCATCTCAGCAAAGGTGTGGTACGGTTTCATTGCCTTTACCTCTTCAATCTGCCGGCTTACCGCCTCATCGTAGGTAGGAGCCTGTACATCTCGAATAACGCCAAGGGCCATAGGGAATCCGTTTTCATTGCTCATCATTGCGAGTTTCAGCTGTAAAGTATTGTCAGGATTGTGGCTATCGTGAATTAAAACATCTTCTAACGTGTAACCATCCTTACCTATTTCAACAACCTTAAGCCCGAAACCCTCCTGTACTAAGCCGTATTGGTTATTCTCTCCAAATACAAGAGGTTTACCGTCTTCAACGTAAATGGTATTCTTTTTGCGTCCTTCACGAGTATAAACAGGGTCGTATGCACCATTGTTAAAGATGACACAGTTCTGCAAAATTTCGCAAACGGCGGCCCCCTTGTGGTGATAGGCAGCTTTCATAATATCAACAATGCGCTGTGAATCAGTCGCAACCGCGCGAGGCAAAAAGTTTCCTCGTGCACCAAAAACAAAAGCTCAGCAGGGCGGAATGGGTCCTCAACGGTTCCATAAGGACTCGATTTGATGCAGAGCCTCTGGGCGAAGTGGGCGAGTATTGCCCTTTTGTCAAACCATAAATACGATTATTGAGCAGAATCATATTGATGTCAATGTTGCGGCGCATGGCGTGAATAAAGTGGTTTCCACCAATGGCAAGGCCGTCTCCATCGCCTGAAACCTGCCAGATTGTGAGCTTAGGGTTCACAACTTTCAGCCCTGTCGCGATGGCTACCGCACGTCCATGAATGGTCTGCATGGCGTAAGTGTTGACATAATAGGGCGAGTCGGCTCGAACAACCAATGCCTGATATAACTGCCGCTTTCGTAGGGAGGTACTCCCAATTCAGCCATTGCCTTCTGTAAACTTGCAAGAAAAGAGTGGTCTCCACAACCAGGACACCAGCGTGGTTGTCCTTTTTATAATCGTTTGCAGTATATTCCATTGAAGTTATTATTAAAGTATCGGTTAAAGAACTCTGCTTTTCAAAGGTTTCGCCTTTGCTGTCATCGTGATTTAAAATAAGCTTTTCAAAAATTCTTAATCAGCTCATCTACAACAAAGGGCTGGCCTTTTAACCTGATTATATTGATATGGAATAAAGTTATTAATTCTTGCGAAGCAGAGCGGCAAGCTGGCCAAGGTTCTGCTCTGCCACTAACCTTTTTATATTTACGCAGCACATGCGCGGTATTCTTGAGCAGCGGATTGATGTATTTCAGCTGGGCCATCGCCACTTTATAGCCTTTTCGCCGAAGCCCTCTCATGGCAGCGCGCAGATGTCCGTCACGTAGAGCCAAAGCCAACAATGAGCAATTCGGCGTCGTCCTTGTCGCCTTCAACCTCCAAAATCAGGCACATCGATGTGTGCAACCTTTTCATATCGCAGATGGTCCATGCGGTCGTGGTTCTCAGGTTCTGTCGAAATCGCACCTGTCTGACCGTCTTTTTCCAATCCTCCAAGGATGTGGGCATATCCCTCTTGTCCTGGAATAGCCCAGTAACGCACACGTGCTCGCGTCGCGTTGGTAGAGGAGTGATTTATATTTCATCTCCTTCGGAGCATAATGGGGATATATTTCGGGTAGCTTTTCAATGTCAGGCAACAGCCATGCGCTGATGAGCCATTGGCGATGAAAGCGTCGGTAAGGAGCACTCACTGGCGTAAGATGTTCTGAGAGCAATCTTGGCCGCCATAAAAGCGGCATCAAAACAATCGGTAGGACTTGTGGCCGCAATGACGGGCATTGACTCTCTCCATTGCGTCCGTAAAGCACCTGAAGGAGGTCAGTGGTTTGCTCGCTTTTCGTAGGCATTCCTGTTGACGGACCGCCGCGCTGTACGTCAATAACAACCAGTGGTAATTCATCTATCACGGCCAAATTTAAGGCTTCACTCTTCAGACAAATACCGGGACCTGAGGGTAGATGTGCATGCCAAAGCACCGGCAAAAAGCCCGCCCCAATAGCACTGGCACAGGCTGCAATCTCATCCTCTGCCCTGCACAGTGATGACGCCAAGACTCTTATGTTTTGACAACTCGTGCAAAATATCGGTGGCCGGTGTAATAGGATATGAACCAAGATATAGTTTTAACCCTGCCCGCTCGGCAGGCTGCAATACGATTCATATGCCGTAGCCTTGTTGCCGGTAATATCCATATATCGGCCAGGCTGTTTGTGCTTTGTCTCTATACGATAGGTCGCAGGAACCGAAGCATGCGTATTGGCACCGTAATCAAAGCCGGCGTTAACCACACGGATATTCCATTTTGCAATGTCAGGTTTCTTGGCAAATTTATCGTTCAAAAACTGCTCAAACCAATCCTAAATCCCGGTTAAAGAGCCAGCAAACCAAACCTAAGGCAAACATGTTGCGGCTTTTCAGCACAGTTTTCATGGGCAATGGCTCTTCGTCTTTCTCCTGTGCCATCTGTATGGCTGCGTCCTCAACCATTTTGGTTATCGGACAAGCCACGACACAATCAGGGTCAATTCCCATTTCTTCAGATAGTCATCGCTGGTAAATTTGGCTTTCTCAAGGTCTCTTGGGCCAAATGAATCGGTATCAATAATGACAGTAGCCTGTGGCTGCATATTTAAACTGTGTCTTTAAAGCCGCTGCATTCATTGCAACAAGCACGTCACACTTGTCACCTGGTGTATATACTTTGCCTTCGCCCTATGTGCACCTGGAATCCCTGAAACTCCTGTTAACGAGCCTTTGCGGAGCACTGTATATCAGCCGGATAATCAGGGAAAGTAGAGATACCGTTGCCCACTGTTGCAGAAACCGTAGAGAATATATTGCCGACAAGTTGCATGCCATCGCCGGAGTCGCCCGAAAAACGGACCACTACATCTTCTAATTCTTTTGACTTCAATTTCCTCAGACATATCGTTCTATTAGATTTTAATATATTGATTGTTTTCGACAGGCAAAGATAATGTTACTTTTCTGACTAAGCAAAGCTTTTTTCCACCTTTTTATATTATAATTTAAGGGAACAGTTCCGAATACTGTTCCCTTCTGTTTTTCTTTTTACAATGTTATTTTTATATACGTTCCTGTTCCTTTACATTAATATATAACGGTAAACGTTTCCTCAATAGCGAAAAGAGCTTCCTCCTAAAAACTCCCGAAGCAGACTCGTTGGAGGAATATCCTTATTAGGTATAGGTTTTATGTATTTCAAAAACTTTCTTAACCGATAAGCTTCTGAATACTCTTCGCAGTTCTCCGGCACTTGTTCGAGCAATGGTTCTGCCTGTTGTTTTAATCACCGCAAGTTCAAAAAGCATGGCACTATTAAACACAGCATCGGCATTTTTCCTGAAAGGGAAATATCCACTTGTTTTCGCTTAGAGCGCACCGAAGGCCATCGGTGAATACTCGCGTGCATCGACACCGCGATACTTATAGTCGCGAATAATACGACGTAGCAACCGGTTGTCGGTTGTAGGTATATAATTATGGTCGTCTAATAATATGTGGTGAGTGCCGAAACATATACGCGATACTTCTGCCTGTCTGGAATATGGGCTGTAAGTTCAGGGTTCAGAGCATGTATGCCTTCAACAACAAGCACATTGTTTTCCTGCATTTTCAGTTTCTTACCACTGGGCTTGCTAACTCCTATTTGAAAAATCATATTTAGGCAATTCAACCTCTTCGCCACGGAATAGAGCACGAAACTGCTCGTTGATAAGCTTCAGATTGAGAGCATAAATACTCTCATAGTCGTATTCTCCATTTTCATCTCGTGGTGTCTGATCGCGATTAATAAAATAATCGTCGAGCGAAAATTTGTAGCGGTTTTAAGCCATTTCGCCACAAGCTGTATGGAAAGACGCTTGCACGTCGTTGTTTTTCCCGATGACGAAGGACCCGCTAAAAGCACTAACTTAATGCCCTCACTGACTGGCAATTTCGTCAGCAATTCGTGATATTTTTTTCTCTTGCAGTGCTTCTGAAACATTGATAAGGTCAGTTCCTCCGCCTGCTTCCACAATTTCATTAAAGTCACCAACCGTTCTCACACCTACTATATTTTGCCACTGATGTTGCTCTTTGAAGATACTGAACATCTTATCTTGTCGTGTCATTTCGGGTAGAATGTCTGGGGTTTTTAAGGTCAGGGATACGTAAAAGTAGTCCATCATAGTATTTTTCAAGCCCGAAAAGGTATATTTGTGATGTATTGGTAAGTAACGAGCCATAGTAGTAATCCACGTAGTCATCAATCTGATAGTAGGTGGTATATAGCGAGCCTGCACTCTTCAAAAGCTTGGCTTTTGCCTCGTCGCCTTTCTGTGAGAACATTTGAATAGCCTCTTCCGTAGGTACCTCGTGGCGCTTAATGGGCATGGCTGCATCAATAATCTCCTGCATCCGTTGACGAATTTGGGTTACGTCGTCAATCGTTACTTCACGCTCTATGTTAATATCGACATAGTAACCATTGCTTACAGGAATATCAATAACAACATACGAACGTGGGAAGAGGTCATGAACCGCCTTACAAAGAATAAAGAAAAGCGTACGCGTATAGTTGCGAGCCCGACCCTGATGTCATATCCAGAAATTCAATATCCTTATTATGATAGAGTCTGAAGTTCATTCCTTCTACCTTATTGTTCACTTTTTGCGCATACAGGACCATATGCCATCTTTATGTTTAACTGCTTAAAAACGTCAGAAAGTGTGCTTCCGATAGCAACATATATACTTTTTATTATTTTTGCAGCGAATTTGTATTTTCTTGTTTCATGCTAATGACATGTTGTTTTAAGTTTTTCAGGGATTTTCAACAACCCAATACCAAAGATAGACAAACTTTTCTATCCTTCCAAGATTATGATATTACAAATATATTAATTTATGTCGATTTGGGTAATTTTTAAACTTGTAGGCGCCCTTGCTCTGCTGATGTTTGGTATGAAATCAATGAGCGACAGCTTGCAAAAGCTGGCCGGACCTCAGCTCCGTCACGTGTTGAGGCGCCATGACCACAAAACCGTTTCACCGGGGTTTTTAACGGGTATGTTTGTAACCTCTGCGGTACAAAGTTCTACTGCAACAACCGTCATGACGGTATCGTTTGTCAATGCAGGCCTGCTGACGCTGGCACAAGCTATCTCGGTTATCATGGGGAGCCAATATCGGAACAACGCTTACAGCCTGGATTATGTCGGCTGGATTCTCGTTTGATATTGGCGATTTTTGCCCTGGACAATGTTCTTTATAGGTATCATCCTTGTTTATTCAAAAGAAACGGCGTCTCATCGGTGATTTCCTCTTTTGGTGTGGCTTTTTCTGCTACTCGCGCTGGCTACCTTGCGCCAGACGGGTGTTGATATGGATTTGGCAAAAACCAGAGTGTCATCAACTTTTTTGAAAGTTTTTCTACCGACAGTTTCCTAACTACCCTTACTTTCTTGTTTCTTGGCAGTGTTATGACAATGTGCGTGCAAAGTTCTGCCGCCATTATGGCCATTACAATGGTACTTTTGTTCGAGTGGTGTACTGCCCATTTATCACGGTATTGCGCTTGTAATGGGTGAGAATATAGATACAACCGTTACCTCCAATATCGTAGCCATGACAGCCAATACACAGGCCCGTCGTGCTGCCCTTGCACACATGTTGTTCAATATTTTTCGGCGTTATCTGGATATTGTGCATATTCCATCCTTTTGTCAATATGATTTGCGGCTGGGTGGGATACGATGTCACCATGAGCAAAGCCAATCCGCATTTCCTTGCCAATGCTGCCAAACTGAGCTTTTGTGCTTGCCGCCTTCCATACAACATTTAATGTGGCCAATACCTTAATTCTGGTTTGGTTCATCAAGTATTTCGAGCGTGTTGTAAGTCTTATTATTAAGCCAAAGCCCAACAAAGACGAAGATGACTTCCGCCTTCGCTTCATACAGGCCGGCATTATGAAGACTCCTGAGCTTTCGTTATTGGAAGCACAGAAGGAGATTCAAAGCTTTGCCGAGCGCATACAACGTATGTTTGGTATGGTAAGAGAGCTGTTGGAAGAGCATGATAAGGACAAATTCAATAAAATTTATGCCCGTATACAGAAGTACGAAGAAATATCCGACAACATGGAAATTGAAATAGCGCGCTATCTTGATCAGGTCAGCGACTCACACCTTAGCGATGAATCGAAGGGCAAGATACGCGCTATGCTGCGTGAAATATCCGAAATTGAAAGTATTGGTGACGCATGCAACAATATGGGACGCACCATTAACCGTAAGTTTAACAGCAAGGAAGATTTCACCAATATGCAATACGACCGTATTCATCAAATGTTTAACCTTACCAATGGAGCACTTACACAGATGAACCAATTGATGCAAGGGCATAAGGAAACCTTTGATGCTACACAGTCGTTTAATATAGAAAACGAAATCAATAACTTCCGTAACCAGTTGCGGGCACAGAATCTTAACGACATCAATAACCATGAATACGATTATGCCAGCGGCACAATGTATATGGATATTATACAGGAATGCGAAAAAGCTTGGCGACTATGTGATAAACGTTGTTGAGGCCAGGATGGGTCTTAAAGTGTCATAACGTGATGGCCTCGAGACAGCCAACGATTAACTAAAGTGCTGTTTCGCCAAGCCTGCGCCATAAGTCAAGGAAGGTAGTATGGTCTACCTTCCTTTTTATATTTTTACCACAATCCCTGCGTCGTTCAGGGTATGATAGGCCTGTTCTGAGAGCATGTCGGCCCATACTTCGGCCACACCTCCGTCTGCCATCATGCGTGCAGCCGTCTGCCCTGCGGCCTGTACGGCTATCTTTGAGCCGTATAACAACTCGGGTTCGTTATTGAGAATATTGCTACAAACGGCGCACACCGTGACCTTCGAACGTTCGTATCCGGCCGTCGTGCAGAATGACGAGCGGGCACTGCCGGGTATGAAGTGTGTCTATCAGTTGTTGCATCATAAGCCGATGGTGTTTAGGTTACAGTGGCAAATATAAAGAATAATTTTGGAATTTGCATTTACCGTACGTTTAAAAATTATTTTTGGTCATGCCTTTATGTTGTTTTGTAGTTGCTTTACTGCCATTTGATGTGTGTATTGCGATGTCCTGTTCATTATACGGCGGCCGTCAGCAGCGTTGCTGGCGGCCGTCAAACTGCATCATACGACGGCCGCCAGCAACGCTGCTGACAGCCACCGTACAACGACATGAAAGGCGTAAAAGTGTCGTCAGGAAGACTGTAATCGGTTACACGTTACGTTGTAATGGCTGGTTAAAACCAGCGATAAATGCCCATGTGTATGTTTTGTACAACTCACGAAGCCTGGAAAAACGGCTTCCGATTTGTACATTCATATGGTTTGACAAGCAGGTATAAAAAAGGCCGCGCCTCCTCACACGAGGAAGCACGGCGCGTTCAGGTTATTTATAAGATAAGGTTTAATTTCTTAATAACCGGGATTACTTACGGCCAAAATCGGCTGGAATTTCACCCCATTTGGCAGTTTCCCATTTAATGATGGGCGTACGGACGTTGTGTGTACGAAGCCATTGTTCGGCACGAGCGATGATTTGGTACAGCGGTTCCGTTTTTCGTTACGCTCAAGTTTGGTTTTACACTTACGGTTTCTTACCCACAGAATGGCATTGTACGAATCAGAGTAGATGGTTTTATCGTTTATTCCCTGTTTCTCCATAAGGGCAAGAGCGTGCACAATGGCCAGAAACTCGCCTATATTATTGGTTCCATGCAACGGCCCGAAATGAAAAACCTGTGCCCCTGTCGCCAAATCGATAGCCTGATACTCCATAGGACCTGGGTTCCCGCTGCAAGCAGCGTCAACAGCCCACGCGCTTGCCCTTACCTCTTCGGGAAGTGGAAGCACGGTGTCATGGCGATAATCGGGCGGATTTACAGGCGTGTTCTTCATCAGTTATAAGCCGATTACATGCGCTCGGGCACCTCAATACCCAACAGTTCCATACCATTTTAATGGTTTTGGCAACGTTGGCAGCAATCACCAGGCGCGTAAGTTTCTCGGCTTCAGTGCTGGCACTCAGTATGCTATAATCGTGATAGAACTGGTTAAAGTCTTTTTGTCAGCTCGTAACAATAGTTGGCAATGCCGGCCGGATTGTAGTTTTCTCCGGCATCGCGCACCGCAATCTTAAAGTCATCCATCTTTTGAATGAGCTTAATTTCCTTGTCGTTAAGTGGTGCATCAGCTGGCAGAGCAGTTGGAATTTGTATATTTTGTGCAGCAGCATTGCGCATAATAGAGCGTATTCGTGCGTAAGTATACTGTGTAAAAGGTCCGGTATTACCGTTAAAATCAATACTCTCGGCAGGGTTAAACAGCATGTTCTTGCGGGCATCAACCTTTAGAATAAAGTATTTCAGGGCACCCAGACCGACGATACGGGCAATATCCTGCTTCTCTTCATCGCTCATATCCCTTGAACTTTCCAAGCTCGTCGGAGGTACGTCTGGCATCACTTATCATCTGTTCTACAAGGTCATCGGCATCAACTACGGTGCCTTCGCGCGACTTCATCTTGCCATTGGGCAGCTCAACCATACCGTATGAGAAGTGGACAAGGTCCTTTCCCCACTTAAACCCTAACCTGTCGAGGAGTAGAGAAAGCACCTGAAAGTGGTAGTTTTTGTTCGTTGCCTACCACTATATCATCTTATCGATGGGGAAATCATTGAATCGCATTTCAGCGGTTCCGATGTCCTGTGTCATATATACTGACGTACCGTCGGCACGAAGCAACAGCTTCTGGTCGAGCCCGTCTTGCGTAAGGTCGGCCCAAACACTGCCATCTTCTTTCCTGAAAAAGAGGTTTTTGTCCAGTCCTTCTTCAACTTTCTTCTTGCCTGCAAGGTAGGTATCGATTCGTAATAGATTTTTATCGAAACTTACGCCCAGCGCCTTATAGGTATCATCAAAGCCTGCATATACCCAGTTATTCATCTTTTGCCAGAGGCTTCGTATCTGAGGGTCGCCTTGTTCCCACTTAACAAGCATGTGGTGAGCCTCCTTAATAAGGGGCGATTCTTCCTTAGCCAGGGTCTCAGCCTTGTCTTCATCCATACCACCGGCTGTATTGTGCCTTGAGTTGTGCACATTCGTCCTTGTAATGCTTATCAAAAAGCACGTAGAAATCGCCAATGAGGTGGTCGCCTTTCTTTCCAGTCGACTCGGGCGTACAACCGTTACCCCCCTTTATCCACGCCAGCATCGACTTCATAATATGGATACCACGGTCGTTGACAATGTTGGTTTTGATAACCCCTGTTGCCGTTGGCCTCCATGATTTTAGCCAGCGACCAGCCAAGCAGGTTGTTGCGAACGTGTCCTAAGTGCAGCGGTTTATTGGTGTTAGGAGATGAGTATTCAATCATTACCAGCGGACTTTTGCCGGTAGCTTTCAGTTCGCCATAATGCGCGTCTACATTTATATCGTTGAGCAAAGCCACCCATGCCTCAGGAGCAATAACAAGATTAAGAAATCCCTTTACAACATTAAATGATGCCACAGCCTTGCATTTGCCAATGATGTGCGGCCTATCTCTTCAGCTGTTTCTTCAGGACGCTAGTCGAAATTTTCAGGAACGGGAATACCACTAATGTTAAATTGCCTTCAAATGTGGGCTTGGTTTTCTGAAGTTGTACCATATTCTCAGGTACGTTCTGTCCGTAAAGTTCGCCAACGGCGCTGATAACTCGCAGCGCAAATTTTCCTTTTCGATATTCATTTATGCTGGTAACAATAATATAATTAATATTGAAAGCGTGACGCAAAGCTTACAGAAAATATATATATAAAGCCTCAACGGCATCATAATTTTTGGAATATACGGTATACTTTCGGTTTTATTTCATACTTTTTGCAACAATCATGGCAACTCGGTTAAAAAGAAATAATGCGAAGTCGGTTTACCGAACAATAACCGACTATGGAATTATCACCATAGGTATGTTATTGGGAGCGGTAGGTATGACGTTTTTTTCCTGCTTCCCAATCAAATTACAACGGGCGGCCTTATGGGTATTGCTTCCATTATCTATTGGGGACAAATATACCTGTTCAAAATACTCTATTTCGTACTTAATGCACTGTTACAGCCGTGGCTCTCAAGGTTCTGGGGTGGCGATTCTGTGCAAAAACCATTTATGCCGTAACGGTATTTACGGTGAGTTTAACCGTTTTGCAACATATAGTTGACCCTAGTTGCACCTTTTAGCTGACCAGAAGTTCATGGCCTGCATCGTAGGAGGTGTGTTTTTAGGTACAAGTGTGGGAGCTGGGACTGTCGGCAGGGAGGAAGCACTCGGCAGTTCAGACGTTGTGGGCTTCCCATGGTTAAAAAGTATCGCGATGTGTCGTTGGGGCATGGCATTCTTTTCTGTGACCTGGCCATAATAACTTCCAGTTATGTGGTGTTAAAAGACTGGGAGAAGCAGTGCTCTACGGTTATGTGCTGTTGTTTATCGTGTCGTTTTTGTGTCGACTATGGTTAATTCGTTGCACCGCAGCGTGACAGTTCTTCATCATATCATCGACCGTTACGAGGCTATCGGACAAGCGATAAACCAGATAGCTGAAAAGGGATGCTCAACGCTTTATGGAAGTGGTTTCTACTCGAAGAAAAGATATAAAAGTGATCTATTGCATCGCTAAAAGAGCGAATCGAGCCTTATTTTTGACATCATTGACGAGATTGACCCTGAAGCTTTCGTTGCACAAAGTTCCGGTAATAGGTATATGGACACGGCTGACCATGTAGTGGGACGAAAGAAAATAGGGCTCGACAAGCTGAAAGAGAAGATAAAAGAATAATATCATGCTGAATGATATTCATACTATTGTATGTTTGTTTTTCAATTCTAACCTGTACGAAATAAAATTGTTGCTTTAAGATAAACCGAAACATATGATGAAGCATAAGTTTTTGGCCGTAACGTTACTCGTTGTAGGCTTTATTATGGTGGTCGTTCTGGGAAGTAGCGTATACATGATAAGCTATTCGCTTTGTACCTTCACACAATCAGGGGCGCGACTATACAAAGGCATATACGGCTTTTTACCCGTTTTCCTGACATAAAACCATGGGTTGATTCGCTGCAATCGGCGGGAGCTATACGCGATACGTTTATCATGGGGCGGGATGGAGACCGTCATCATGCGCTGATGATTGCGGCACCGCATCGCTCTAACCGCACTAGCCGTGGTGGTTCATGGCTATACCGGTGTGCCGTTGACTTTCTTAACATTGCACAAATATATAACCACGACATGGGCTTTAATGTTCTTTTGCCCGACCTTCACGCTTGTGGCAAAAAGTGATGGTAAGGCCCAGCAGATGGGATAGCTCGACAGATCGGACGTGCTTCAGTGGATAAACATTGCCGATTCGCTATGGCGACTCTGCCAGACAGTCAGAAATTGTGGTGCATGGTGTATCAATGGGGGCGGCTGCTACGATGTGTGTGGCAGGCGATACAACCATACCGGCCGTCAAATGCTTTGTGGAAGATTGCGGCTATACATCAGTTTGGGACGAGTTTGCCGCTCAAATGAAAGAACAATTCGGCTTGCCCGAATTTCCAGTAATGTATGTAACATCGGCCCTTTGCAAAAATAAAATTTGGATGGAGCTTTGGCGAAGCATCGCCACTTGAGCAGGTAAGGAAGTGTCGTAGCCTATGCTTTTTCATTCATGGAGGCAAGGACAGCTATGTGCCTACACGCATGGTATATCCGCTTTATGATGCCAAGCCTGCGCAAAAGAACTGATTGTATTTCGCAATACGAAACATGCACGAAGCTATTCTGATTATCCGCTTGAATATAAACGTATGGTAAAGCGTTTCGTTAATCGCTATATCAAATAGACCTCCCGATGAGTAATGAATAAGAAATAGCCGTACACCTTATATAATATGGGTGTACGGCTATTTCTAATGACAGCTACGTTATCTCTTTGGCGTTTTATAGTTAAATTTCTGCTCTTGTTTTTATGAGCTTTATCACGTTTTATCTTTTATAAAAGGTAGAAATAGGCTGGTATTAAGAACAAATCAGCTGCCATCCATGCCGTAGGATCGGCAAAGCATACACCTGTAAAGGCCAGCTCCGGCACAAGCCATATACTTACACCACAACGTGCTATCATCTCCATGACACCCGAAAGCATGGACAACATACTGTATCCTAGCCCTTGAATACTGTATCTGAATATCATAAGCAGCCCCAAAGCTGGATAAAAAATAGTTGGAAATACGCATGTAATAAGCGGCATTTTTGATTACGTCCTGCTCGCCCGAATTAACAAAGAGCCATCATCTGGTCGGCAAAAGGATAAATAACAATAACGGTAAGTACAAAAATAAACTGCTGTAACTTAAGGCCGAACGAATACCAAGTTGTATTCTGTTCCGTCTTTTCTGCACCAATATTCTTACGCAGTACAGCATAGATACTCCAATATTATCAAACACGCAAACTAAAAAGGTATTTGACACGCATGGCAGCCGTAAACGATGCTACATAAAGGGTTCCAAAGTGCGTTATTGGCGCTTTGGAGCATAATAATTCCAATGCCTGTTATCGAGAATTGCAAGCCCATTGGAACACCATTATTGAGCAAAAATAGCTATCCTTTTATTGTTAAAGTGGCGTTCTTCACCCCTGTGGAATAAGAATGGTAAGATGCTTACGGATATACCATAAGCACATCATCGACGAGAAAGCCTGAGATAAAAGCGTAGCTATTCCGGCTCCTTCTACGCCCATTCCCATTATCAGGATGAAAACAATATCGAGCAGAATATTGATAATTGCTGAAAAAATAAGGAAATAGAACGGTTGCCTGGAGTTACCTCAAAAGCACGTATGAACCCCGCAAGAAGGTTGTAAGCCATAGTAAACGGTATGGCAGCGAACTGCAGAAAAAGGAATATCCACGCATCTTGAAAGATGTCATCAGGGTATGACAAGGTATAAGATGCGTGTACACATGCGCAACTCATCAATCAGTTATCACCACGGCAAATCTATTCCCAACCTGATGGCGTTGCCTACATAGCAGCGCATCTTTGCAAAATCTTTGGCACCGAAAGCCTGTGCAATCGGTATGGAAACCTGACACGACCCATTACAGAACCCCATGATTAAAAACATCACGCTCGACGATGCTCCAACAGCAGCTGAAAGCACTACACCAATCCATCGTCCTACGATAACTGCATCAATTATCTGGTACATCTGTTGCAGAATATACCCTAATATAAGTGGTATTGCAAAACGAAGTATGTCTCTCGTGGGCGATCCCACAGTCATATCATTGGTATTTGCCATTTTCCTTATTCTATAAATATTGTGCCCTAAGTTCTTGAATATAGGTGTACAGTTGTCTGTAAAAAGGGTGTTTTGTAAGTGTTGGTACATCGCCAGGATAATAAGCTTCATCCTTGCACGCGTAATGGCAACATTCATACGTCGTAAATCACGGAGAAATCCAATCTGTCCCTGATCGTTATCACGCACTAACGAAATGAGAATAATGTCGCGTTCCTGTCCCTGAAAGCCGTCAACGGTGTTTACACTAATCAGTTTTCGGAAGGGCTTAAAGAAGTCGCGCTTGCGAATCAGTTGCCTAAGTATTGTACCTGAGCGCGATAAGGCGATATTACACCAACGTCAATGTGTTCGTCTAAAATGCGTTGCTTTGCCTATTTTATTGAAGTATTGCTGAAGTTTATCGAGCGTAACAGTGCTTCTCCCTTGATAATTCGCCCATAAGTATCGCCTATAAAGGTTTCGCCAGTGTGCTCGAGACGCTCCCGTTAAGCCTGTATCTTGTGGCGAATCCCATTCTATGGGAATGTCGTAATCTAAAATTCCGCGATGCTTAATTTGCGGTGCAGTTGTTACTTACCCTCATAGAAGTAGCTGGAACTGAAGCGCATAATCTGTTCATTCATCCTATATTGCGTCTGTAACAGCGTTACACACGAAGGTTTTTATTTCTACAAGGCGCTCCATTAATGTTTTTTCCGAGTCCGCCTTTTAAAGGCTCCATGCTTTTCACCGTAGGGGAAGCTGGCGAGTGATCGCCCGCAAGGATAACACGTGAGCCCGTCTTATGGGTATCCAGCAAGCGGCTTCGAGAGCTTGTGCCGCTTCATCAATGAATACAGTATCATATCGTTGTCCTTCCAAAAGACGACTATCTGCCCCCACTAATGTTGATGCGATGACACGTGCTTCGCTGAAAAGCTCGGAGTTGATACGAATTTCAATCTCGGCTGCCCTCGATTTTAGCCGTTCCATCTTTTGATGAAAGCGTTCGTCCCGTCCCTTTTTCTGTTGCCTGAGTTCCCTGAATGGCCTTTCGAATAGCCCATAATTGAGGGTAGTCGGCATGAGCTTCGAAACGACGTTCATAGGTAAACCCCAGCATTTTATCGTTTACCCGGGTAGGGGTTGCCAATGCGTAAGACGCTTCTCCACGGTCTGTAAGCTTCTCGCTTATCCAGTCAACGGCCATGTTACTTTGCGCACACACCAGCAGCCCTGACTCTCACGCATCAGCGTCTCATTGATGGCTTCAACAAGCGTTGTTGTCTTTCCTGTTCCAGGTGGACCGTGTACAATGGCTGCGTCTTTGGCGCGAAGAATCTCGTTTACAGCTTTTTCCTGTGAAGCGTTAAGCCATGAAAACGAATCGAATCGAAACTAAAATATTCCCCGGGGCCTGTTGAGAAAAATAAGTCGCGCAAGTATGCTATTCTGTTATTTTTGGCATTAATCACTCTTGCCAGCGCATCGAACATATCTTGATATGATGTTTCGTCAAACGATAGCTAGAATACCGATAGGCTTTTCCTGGCTTTGTATGTCGGGAAAGTGTCCTTCCGGCACTATGATAACCATACGATCGCCGTCAACGCACGATACAGTACCCGTGAATTTCAGGTATCTTACCTCAATTTTTCCGGCATCAACATCTGGGTTTTACCGTTAACTTGCTATCAGCTTTATTCTGATTTAAATGTGCACCAACAGCCTTATCTCCGCCGTTTTGTGTAAGCGTAAAAACATAACAGGCTTTCCAAACTCAAAGTTATGTTCGATGTCCTGGTTGGTTGTGCGAAAAACTTCAATAGCAAATTGGTTTAATGAATTGTAGAAACTTTTGCCTACGCGTAACGGATACCACACATCGCCGCGCTTTATCTTACGGCCAATACCCATGGCTTCGGTTTGTTGAGCGAAACAATTCCTTCTCGGCCAGATACTCTATATTTAGTAACTGACGTTGTTTCTGTAAGGCTTTTATAGACGAAACTTCACTCATTCTTGTGTACAAAGGTAGATAAAAACAAACGTATACGTCAGTGGTTCAGCTAAAAAACACTATCTTTGCATAGTGAACCATATAGAAATCAAGCATTTAACAATAGGATACCGCCACCATAAGTAGCCAAAGACCTGTCAGCTCGTCTCGAAAGAGGATACCTTACGTGCCTGATAGGTTGCAACGGTTTAGGAAAGAGTACTCTGTTACGAACAATAGCCGGGTTCCAGCCAGCGTTGGAGGGAGAAGTTAATATCGGTGTAGATGATCGTTCGTATTGTGTAGATAACCTTTCGAGGGCACATTTGTCACACCTTGTAAGTGTAGTTCTTACCGAAAAAATGGATGTAAGCCATGTCACCGCTGCCGAAATGGTAGGCATGGGACGTATGCCTTACACTGGCTTTTGGGGACGATTGTCTCATGCTGACCGCTTTATGGTTTCAGAAGCTTTTGCGTATAACGGGCATCAGCAGCCTTGCAGATCGTGATATTTCTACGCTAAGTGACGGAGAACGACAAAAGGTTATGATTGCCAAAGCACAGGCACAGCAAACCCCCATCGTGCTTTTTGGACGAACCCACAGCCTTTCTCGATTATCCAAGTAAGGTATACATGATGAAACTTTTGGCCAAAATGGCCCATGAAGAAGGTAAAATTATACTGCTCTCTACACACGACCTCGACATTGTATTGCGCCATGCCGACCATATTTTAACCTTGGATAACGGGTTAAAAACAATTTCAAAAAGAAGAACTTTCCGCTGAACTTGGAAACCTTAAATAATATTGTCCACAGGTAATTACTTGTTGGAAGCAATTACTTTCTCAATATCTTCTATACTTCTATCAAAAGGACCACTGTGTTCTAACTTCAGTGTGCACATGGCTGCAGCAAATTTTCCCGACTCTTCATAGCCCATACCCTAGTGGCGACAGTAAAGATACCCCGTTGAAAAAGTATCTCCACATCCCGTGGCATCAACAATTTCGTGTGGTTTATAGGCTGGTATTTCATAGAACTTACGGTCTGCAAAGATAATGGCACCGTAGCTTCCCTAAGGTTATTATCACCTCTCTTACACCCATTGTATTTAATTTTTTTCGGCTACCGATACGAGGATTATCCGAATCGGTTATCACCTTCATTTCATACTCGTTCAGTTTTTAACATGTCGGTGTGCCTTAAGATTTTCTCCTTGTCTTTCCACGAAATAGCGTGCACTTCTTCGCCGCGAACCTCACGAAGATAGCCTTGTACATCAATGGAAACAAGACCTTTCCCGGGAAAGAAACTCCACTACTCGGGCGAAAAATCATCATTCAGCAAGCTCCCTAAGTGAAAAATGCGAGCCTCTAAAGGTTTCATTTCCTCAATTGTAAAGCGTCAGCTTTGGCTAAAACCCGTTAGTGTGCGATTATCACTGTGGCTCCACACTTGTTCTCAAAGTATACAGTGTACTTGCTTGGATAGCAAATTGTGTCAATTCCACGCTGGCTTATTTTTCTCTAGGCTTCGGGCCTTCGCCAGACCTTGTTACCAGCTGGTATTTACACGTTCAGGCAACTGACTGATGCCGTATGACATGTAGAAAGACGTGCCACCAGCTATGTAAACTGTGCGTTGTGGCGTAATATTTTTATCACGGGTGATGTGACCTATGCTGCAAATATCGTACATTTTTTCAGGGTTATTGGTGATGGACGCGCTCTGTGAAAAAGAAATATTCCTACATCTTTACTATCGTACTTTTGCAGGTAGTGAGTATAGTATGGAGCAACAAATATTATATCATGCTTTTGTATGCTTATTCTTTTAAGGTATCCAGCTTTTCGTTGATGATAGATTATTGCGCTTGTGGGTTGTGAACAAAGGTTTGTTAATAGAAAACAAAGGCAGGGAAAACATTGATGATTGTTTCTCCGATCCATTTCGTTATCTGTAATACATCTAGTTGTCCCCAAGGACATCCTCTTCTTACAGGAGAAGGGTATGTGTAAGCGTTTTGTTACAGCGGCTTGTATTCAACAAAAGCCTCCTACTTTCATGCTGAAGCCAGCCCGAGATCGTCACTACAGTTTTGCTGTGCCGCGATTACGGTCTTCAGCACTGCCAGAACAGATTCATGGTTGCCAGGAATGGCGCGCTCTCATTTGGCTTGCATGTTTCGGCATGGAATTACGCTTGCACGCAGCTCCCAGGGTCATTGGCACGCACATCATGTTTTTCTATATTTCTCTCACGCACCGCGTACATCCATGCACGGCGTCTTCTTTTACACTCGGCACCTGCCTCTCCAGGTCGATAGCAGCCAGAACAGCGTTTGCACCTACGGTGAGCCTTGAGGCCGGCTAAATCGCCTGGCACATAAATCTGATGAGGCTATTTCCTGAATGGTGGCAATCACACTTTCTCGGTCATTGGGAGGCTGCGATCTTACACGTCCTCGTAGAGAAGGTGAAAGTGTTACGGTCGAAGGCAGCTGGTAAAGTACAGCTGTGCGCTTCGCCGACGATGAATAAGGCGCACAGTGGAGTACATCGCGTATATCCAGAAGTCGCTGACTTTTATTCTAAAGGTATCTTTTTTTGTACATGTCAACGATAACCGTGCTTTCAGTGTTGAAAATCTGGTTGAAACCGTTGATGAAATGCATCGCCGTGCATTATTTACTCGTCGTCACTCGCATATGTTATCACTTGATTTCAGTTACGCGAGACATCGTGCTGGTTTACAAAGGCGCTGTGTTTCCGCCCATCGAGATACATCATCGTCAGGATGGGGTGAGAAAACAAACGCACACGTTTGAGAATGGTTTTGCGCGCTCGGACGATATGTGTCATCAGCGTCAGGGTTTACCGCCAGGCCAGCCTGTAATAGTGCAGGTCGTTGAAAATCTGATATTTCGTTGCGGGCTGAGATGTAAAAAGGCCCGTAGAGTTCGCTCATCGTTGTTGATAATCCCTCATGCTTCACAGTTTCAGGATAGGCTTGTGGGTAACGCCGCAGAGCCATACAAGGGCCGAACTGCGTTTATCCAGCCATTTACGGCTGGTAACCAGCCATGGATGCTTGATGCGCGTAAGCTCTGAAGCTGCTCCAAGGTCTATAACCATATCGGCATTTTCGGTGTGTTTGTATAAACGAAGCTGGATAGTATCTGATGTATTGCTTTCAACAGCTGCCTTTACGATCCGGCTTTCTCCTCACCCCAGCTGTACCTACAGTTTTACGCCTTCAAAATGGTGTTAATGCCCATGGTACGCTGCATGGAGGAACCTGTCGCCATCGCCAGCGGCTCACGTCTACGTGACAGCAGCGGATCAATCAAAATGATACGTGTTGGTGAGGCTAAACTTGAGCCGGGTTCGTTGACTGCGATGCGCCGTTGCGGCTAATGCCGAAGGCAGCATCAAACCGCCGAAGGTCTGAATGCGCTGTTCGGCAAACGGCGGCTCCTGCACAGCATCCTGCGATATTGTGCCGCTCGGGCGTGAAGATATTCTGCTGCTCAATGTCAACCTTGTCAGGAAACGCTCCTTTAGTTGTTTCCAGACAGCTGTTTGAATTTTTAGCCGTTAACGGGAATATTCATGTCAGCTGCTACAACTACGTTTTTAAAACTTAAGCCCTCTTCTTTATGACGGCGTACAAGCTCGTTGAAACAGGAGTTAACGATATGTACTGTTCCGAGGCAGTACATAGAATTTGCCCTTCTGTGCTGCGGGCTTTGATGTCTTTTCAATATCGTTGGCAATGTGGCGGGCACCTCTTCTATTGTGGAAAGATACTTGTAGGTATTTTTCCATACAGAGTAAGCTCGGTACGGTCTACCGCTGTTTTTGGCTGGTAGAACTCGCGGGAACTTATTCAGTGTCAATTTGGGAGGTTAAATTTAGATTTACCATAATTAATTTATTGTGTTTTAATGTGTTATCTAAGGGTTTATGACTTTCACAAAGAGCCATATTTTGCTTTTTCAGGTGCAAAGAAACATATTATTTTGCATTTCCTACATGTTTGTTTTGCTATAAAACATATACAAATATATAGTTTACTTATTTTATCATCTTTTCACTGATAGAGGCTTTGTTCTTTACGGGCAAAATGATGATAGATATACGGTGTTATTAAAGTATGGAAAGGGCGTATGGTATTTGGCAATACGGGCTGTTGATCATTGTTCGGCAGACCGTCAGCAGCGCGTGCGGCGGCCGCCGAACAATGCGGCGACGACGGTCGTCGCGCGCTGCTGACGGTCGCCGTACGATGAGAAGAAGGAAATAAACATGCGGGTGTTGCTGCAACCTAGTTGCAACAACGATGTATTAACTTTGCCATTAGAAAACAAAACATCAATTAAAAATATGGATAAGAAACCACTATTCAGATTATTCTTGCAGCATTAACGCTTGCCCTGGCCTGGTTTGTTAGTGAACAGTCAATATGCCGTTGTGGGCACGGCACTGCCGTTTATCTGGTACCTATATTATTATCAGCTACGATGTTACGGGCGAAGCCCTGAAGAGAGGTATCAAAGAGCGTAATCCATTTAACGAAGACTTCGTGGATTGCATTGCTACACTGGGTGCTTTGGATCGGATTTCTGCCAGGGAGCCGAGCCTCAGTTCGTATGAGGCGGTGTTTGTTATGCTGTTTTTCAGGTGGGTGAGCTGTTTGAAGACTATGCTGAGGACAATAGCAGACGTTCAATGGCGGCTATGATGGATATTCGTCCTGACACAGCCTGTAGAACGCGACGGTAAGGTGACCATTGTAGCGCCTGATGATGTTGGCAGTGATTGGGGAAACAGTTGTGGTTAAGGCTGGCGAAAAGATACCGCTTGACGGTACTGTTCTTGACGGCCGTCTCGAGTCTGAACACTGTGGCTTTGACCGGAGAGAGCATGCCGCGTGAGGTAAAACCGGCGACTATGTTATCAGTGGCTGCGTAAATATTGATGGGTGCTGAGAATAAAAAGCAGATAAAAGCTTTGGCGAATCAACGTGCTCAAAATTCTTAAGCTTGTAGAAGATCTGGAGAACACAAGTCGAAGAGCGAAAACGTTTAGTACGACGCTTTTGCCCGCATCTATACGCCGTGTGGTAGTTCTGCTGCACTTTTGCGTTTGTTCCGCCATTATTCAGCGAGAACTATGCGAAGTGCACTCGCTGTGCGGGCACTGGTTTTCATTAGTCGTGAGTTGTCCCGCGCTTGTTTCTATTCCATTGCTCTTTGGGGGTATTGAGGTGCTTCCGAAAGGGAATACTTATAAGGAGAAGTATGGATACTCTGTCACACCTGTCGACCGTAGTTTTTGATAAAACAGGTACGCTTACCGAAGGTATATTTGCAGTAGAAGCTGTTCATCCTGAGTGATATTGACGAACAAGAACTGCTGCATCTGGCTGCCTGTCGTTGAACGTTTCAGCACGCATCCCATAGCCATGGCCTGCGTGCAGCCTATCCTCCGACACGACAGCTGCAAGATAGAAGACGTTGAGGAAACAGCCGGCGAAGGAATATCGGCTTTTTGGTAAAAGCGGACGGAGGGTGTATGTAGGTAATGAAAAATGATGGAGCGTGCGGGTCACATTTACATGCGTGTACGACAAATGCGTAGGACATGCAGGGTACTGTTATCCATATTGCCATTGAAGAGTTTATGCAGGCCATGTGGTTGTGCCGACAAAGGTATAAAGGGCGCTGACAGCCGTGAGGCGATAGCTGCATTGAAGAACGAAGGAATAAGGAAAAACGGTAGCTCACGGGCGACCACGAAGACGTTGCCCGACAAGTGGCTGCCGAAGTAGGTGTTGACGAGTATCGTTCCGGCCTTTGCCAGCCGGCAGGTAGCTTATGTTGAGCGTTTGCTGCAGAATATGTCGGCTAGGACCGTCTTGCTTTTTGTGAGCGATGGAATTAACGACGCTCCTGTGCTGGCTCGTGCCGATATGAGGCATAGCCATGGGGGCGTTAGGAAGCGACGCTGCCATTGAAGCAGCCGATGTAGTATTGATGGATGATAAGCCATAAAAATAGCAATGGCTGTGGATATTGCCCCGCCGAACCATAGCCTAGCCCACCAGAATAGCATGGTTTTGCCATTATAACAAAGATACTTATCCTTGTACTTGTTGGGCTCGGACTGCTGGGAAGTTTTGGCTATGCCGGTTGCCGTTTTTGGCGATGTGGGCGTGATGGTGCTGTGTGTGTCAATGCGAACACGCGCGTTAAAATAAGTTTTTAGCGCACTTTCTCAATGCGAACTGTCTTGCGACCGCTGTAACAGTATATGTTGTAGCGGCCGTTTGTGTAGAGCATCCTCATCACCAGCCATGTCGAGTTTGAGCCAGCCAGTCTTCACTTGTTCAGTAAGGTTCTGGTAAGTAGCCGCGTTGAATACACCGATAATGATGCTTTCGGTACCGTCGGGCATCATAGCCACATAGCTTGATGTGCCTTTTCGACGAGGTTTGGGCGTATCGTCATAAAGGTTTTTGCCCACACTTTGGCAGGAGCGAGTTTTTATAGAGCATCCCGGCGTAGGTTTCAACACGGTAAACGCCGTATCGGTTAATAACAGTATAACCATTTGCGCGAGCAATAGAGTCGGCTTTCGGGATTGTTCGGCAGGCGGCATCTTTAATGCTTAAAACGCTGGTATTGGCAGCTACGGCCGTGTTGATTTCTCGGCACAGTTGTTGTTGTGCCTGCTGTTGCGTTGCTGTTGTTTGTTTGGATGTACCACATCCTGTAATTGAAATGGAGAGAGAAGCGGCTGCTATGAACATGAAAGCAGCAGCAAGGCGTGATGTTTTCTTCATTTTTTTATGTTATCCTGTTAATAATAGAAAATGCTGTGCTTTTGAAGATGCTGAGACTAAGCTCCCGTTCGGCCCAGTCGCCACGGTCGAGCTGTCGGTATGCTATGGCTTCGGCTATGTGTTCCTGTGATAGATGTAGCGCTCCTGCGAGGTCGGCTATGGTTCGTGCCACCTTTAATATACGTGAATAAGCACGCGCGAGGGCTGAGACGCTCCGCAGCTATGCGCAATGGTTCGAAAGACCTGGTCGGATGGCATAAAGGTGAATCATTTTTCAGTCATCTGGGCATTGCAGTGAATTGGCTTGCTGTCTTTCGAAAGCGTTCGGTTTGGCATGGCACGGGCAGCAGCGACGCGTTCGCGTATCGCTGACGAAGGCTCTCCGGCTGTGCCTGTGACGGTCTTTCGAAAGGAATGGCCAGTGTTTCGCACTGAATGTCAATGCGGTCCATCAATGGTCCTGATGTTTTATTGAGGTAATGCTGTATCTGTCCCGGCGTGCAGACGCAATGATGCGTGGGGTCTCATAGTCATCCGCAAGAGCAGGGTTCATGGATGCCTGAGCAAACTGAACGAACAGGATGGGTTACAGTATACTTGGCACGATGCTTAGATGATCTGTCTTCTAATGGTTGTGTCGGAGAACTTCTAATGTATGTTTGCTGAATTCGAGGCAATTCGTCACGAATAACACGCCATTATGTGCCTGAGAAATCTCCGGGCATGTTTAGTACCGCCACCTACAAGCGCTGCTTCTGAAATGGTAGGATGGGGAGAGCGGAAGGGCGCGTGCGATATGAGGGAAGGGCGCGGCTCGGGAGGCCCGCCACCGAATGAATCTGTGTAGTTTCAGGGCTCTCGGCGGTGAAGGTGGCCAGTAGATGGTAAGCGCGCCAGTCATGCTTTTCCTGAGCCGGGAGGACCCTGTCATGAGTGAGGTTATGGCTCCTGCGGCTGCCACTTCCAGCGTTTGACGCTTCTCCTGCCCGCGAACGTCAGAAAAATCAGGTCAAAGTTATGCTGTGCTCAAAAATTTCCTTTGAGTATCAACAATATACACGGGGCTGGCATTGTGTTTTTCCATCGAGGAAAGATATAAGACACAGCGTATTATCCATGCCGTAAACGTTGAGCTGATTCACATTGCCGCCCGCGCATTGGCTATGGGCACGATGATGCGCTTCGTAATGTTCGGCTCTTGCTTTGATAGCTACGGCAGAATACTTTCTTTTTACGGGCTGAAGTTTTCCATCGAGTCTAATTCGCCTACCATCATAAGCGGGCGGTGATCGAGAGCTAATCTGGCCGTCGGCAGCGAGAATGGCGATAGCAACGGCAAATCGAAGCTACGCCCTCCTTGTAGGGTCGGCGGGTGCTATGTTAGCGGTGATTCGGCTTTAGGAAACTTCGGTCCATTGGCGACAAAGCGGCAATACGGTCGCGCCTTCGCGCACTGCCCGTCACCGAGTCCGATGGTAACGCATACGTCGGCTTCACTTCAATGGTAACTGGCGCAACATCGAGTCCACCGTTAACGGCACTATAAGTCTTTTAAAAGCATATAGAGCAGTAGGTTTTAAGGTGTCAGATGAGGCTCTGTTTTGTCGCGCAAACCATTTGTGTCTAAACTCAGGCAACAATACGGCCATCTACCACAATATTGATCCAGCACATTCTGCAAACCCTAATGTTTCAGGGGAACAGTATTGAACATCTCGCCTGTAAATACGTTGGCCATGATACCCGATTCACGCTGGGTATCGTGCAATGCTGCTGGCATCGACACAAATGGAAAGAACGAGTGTTTTTGTTTTTCGAGTTGTATCTGAAATAACTGTCGTAGCATGATCGAGTGCTGGGGAAACTCCACGATGCCCATGTGCAGATAACAACAAAGCCCGCGATCGTAAATTAGAGCAAGTGGTTTGCGCTGCATGTCTTTAACCCCAAAATGCGGGAAGACGTGAACCCACCGTAGTCGGGCTTAATACCTTTACGTTTTGTAAACAAATTGCTGATTATAAAATTATCAGGTTGCTGGGTCTTTAAAGTTTGAGAAGACGGGTTTGCTTCTTTATAATCGGGACGTGGTGAAGCCACTAGTATTTCTTTACTAAATAAATGCTGACTGGCGACTGTGGATTGGCTTTTCACAAACTGTGCGGCAGCGTGTTTCTCTGTGGTGGTGTGGTGAGAAATCTGTTCGCGAAAGGCTGACATGAGTTCGTTATCATCGGTACCTTTATCTTCAACATCTTAAGTGTGAGCATCTCCTCAATGTCTCTAGTTTTTCCTGGCTGCCAAAGATAGGTTGCTCGGAGAGAGTAGGGGAATACAAGCAAGCGACTGTGGGTGAGTCGCATTCTGTTCATGGCTGAATCGTCCGCCTTGTACCTTTATCAGTATCGAAAGCTGTTGATGGTACCCATCAGAGCTGTAAAGGTAAAAACTCACCTTGATTAATCTATACGATCGGCCTTCAATTTTGAAAGTATTTTACTTCGCCACAAGCGAAGAGTAATAGGCTGAAGGAAGGCAGTAGTGCGCCAGACATAGTAAACAGTAAGTATGATGTCAGGTAGAATCAAAGCTAAAAAGTTAAGACTTGCCCTTTGCTTCTTCTGATCATAATATGATGTGTCAATAATAACTTTTATTTCAAATTAGCCAGTTCTAAGTCCTTTTTGGCGTATTCTGCTAATGATGAATCGCTGCATGATAGCTTTGTTAAGAGCTGTTTTGCTGCCGATGTGTTGCTGACGGTTTTAATACGAAGTGCTTTCAAATAATATGTCAGTGTCATCTATACTTTATGTTATTCAGTGTGGGCAACGGCAGCAGCCAGTCCTTATTCAACAGTTGGGCGAGGAGCACTATTTGGAATATGATCGCCAAAGTCATAACAGCAGCAGACGGTTTGCTGCAATATTCAAATTGCCGAGAGCCTGACCAAGATCGTTGGCATCATGTGAGCCTTTGATGTGAATATTCAGCATCTTTCAGCTGTCCGTTCTTCAGTGCTACGAGGCCAAGGTTGGCATTTGCTTCTGGAGCGCTACCGCATTCTGAGCTTCAGCATATACGTTTGGCTAGAAACTGCGTCACCTTTACAGGCGAGGTGCCTAAATTGATTGAGATGCACGATAGTCGGCGGGGTAGAGTTCTGAGTTTTCGTGACTCAGCGTATTGTGCATTTGTTTGAGTGGCACAATAAAGCAGTTCGTGTCACGCTTAGTTTTGAAGGGTCAGAAGCATATTGTGCTTTGATTTGATCATCAGACGACTATTGTTTCTGCGGTAATGATTAAACGGCTACGACGTAATTCGGGAAGAATGCCAGTTGCAAGTTCACGGAATCCTTCAGCTCATATTACGGTTTGACGCTCGCGTTCTTCAGGATCTTTGTACATTTCGAGCTACACGTAAAATCACGTTCTTATCCTGAATATTGCTTGCTGCAACAAGCTGCTGCAGAAACCATCCCAGTCTTGTGCCGTGTAATGTGCATCAACATTAGCATTGGCAAGTTTTGTTACCTTGAGCTGTTGGTTTTACGTATTTTTCGGTAGAATTCTGACGTTTGTTGGCTAATTTTATTATTGATGTAGCCACCTTCCGGCGATGCTATGCACAGCAATCTCAACATTTTCGTAAATTAAGGTCTTCGCGTGAAGCGTTAATCTTCTTCGACATTTGCATGAAGTCTTTGACAGAATTACTTTTTAGTTCGCTCTTTCTTAGTTAGCCTGATTTACTAAGAACTTAATGTTGGCTTCTTGACGTTGCGCTTTAACACGTTGGAAAGAGTCGAGGCAGAGCATCCGCCTGCATTGTCCATCGCTTGCTAGTATAATTCGGCTGTCGCAATAACACCGTTTGCAACCTTTACTGCAGAAATTGTTACCTTTTACTACGCATACGAGCATCAAACGTGAGGTACATGTCGCTCTGTTGCATCGCTGTCGTATAGTCAAAAAGCCGTTTTCATTGTGATGCTTTTCCACCCGCTTTGTACGATACGGTCTGGTTATTTCCACGCACCTTTGTCACTTGGAAAGTAGTGCTTTGTATTTTTGGCCATTCGCATTTGCGAAGCTCTGGTGCAGTTACAACAGCTTTCTTCTTCATGTATTTCTAGGGGAAAGTACCATTAATTGTTGCTGGAACTTTTCCGCCAGGGTCTCTAACGGGTTCGGATCGACAGTGAAATTATCGGCCGAAAGCGGTCCCATTTTTGAACATGAGGACAGTGCTAATACAGAAAAACGGACAAAGAAAAGAATCAATTGGTTACGCATAATTAATAAGGAAAATAAAAATTAGGTGTGCCGCAGGCAGGACTCGAACCCGCACAGCCATTACTGGCCAAGGGATTTTAAGTCCCTCGTGCTACGCAATTCCACCATTGCGGCAATAATCTCATCGAAAATATGAGCGCAGAGCAGGGTTTCGAACCCATGACCTCGACCTGGCAAGGTCGCGCTCTACCAACTGAGCTATTGCCGCGATAATATGTCGCAAAAGGTAGTATGTAAATATTTGAAAGGGCGAAAATTTTACACACTTTAATAATAATCTCATTTAATTGATGAAGAGTACTCCCAAAGGTCCCCCAGTCGTAGCTCTGTATGTGGTCATTTGTCCTGCATTATTGATGCAATTTCCTCCGGTATTCAGGTTAAACTGACGTCGGCAATTAGTGCATGTGGCAATAGCGTTACTGTTGAGAATTAGTGGAAAGCTTCGCATGGGTATGGCATTGTAATCAAAAACATATCGGACATTGGACGTCAAAAAGCATAGAAATGGTAGCCGCTGCCATCGTCAGAAAAGATTGGGCATAGCCGACAATCAGTCCGTTGTTCATACCTATTCGTGTGACCATTCTTCCGCTCTGTATCTTTTGCATCGAAATTGCTTATGCTATTTTGTCCCTGATTTGATGTAAACGAGTAGGCGTTTCGGTTAGGTAAATACCTGATAATACAGAAAACACCCGGACTCATTGGGTTCATTACCGAGGCAAGAGTAGGGTCCTGATGAGTTCTGTTGTCGATGTAAAGGTTACAATGGAAACTGCTGTATGTATAATGATCGCTTGTGCACGATGCCAGTAATACACAAGCAGCAGCAATGAAAGCAGATGTTATTTTAAATAAAATACGGATAGCATGTATCATAAATGAAGGTGTCCACCCAATATTGTTTTATGATATGAGGCGAATTTTTATTATTCGTACTGAATAAGCTGAAGTGCATCTGCAATTTTCTCAATACCTTCTTGTAAAGGCTTTTTACCATACCTGCAATAAAAGGGTTAGATCAGCTTTTATAGTGAGTTTCATTTTTGATGACGTCTCACTGGCTGGAAGAATCTGTATCCAAAAAGTTGAAAGGAATAGGACTTTCTTGTGTCTCAAATTTAATTTCTTTCGGTTCTTCACGATTTACAATCATCATCTTAGCAGCACCCATAGGAGTAGAAACGGAAATACTGTCGAAGTAAAAGTTAAGTCTTTAACCTGATCCTGGGAATCTTGTCTTGAACTTTTTGTATATTGCTCAGGTCACTAAGCATATTATATACAACCTGTTGAGGATAGGCTATCTCACGTATTGTGCTTTCTATCTTTGTCATACGGCTTATTTGTTTTGTTTCCAGTTTGCAGGGTCTTTACGCCACTCACGCAGAACCTCAATATCATTCTTTGAGATATATCCGGTTTGTGCTGCGATTTCTACGGTATGCTCATAGTCTCCGATGGTAATAAGCTTTTAAACCAGCTTCTTTAAATGCTTCTTCAGCAACAGTAAAACCGTATGTATAGCTGGCCACCATGCCAATAACATCAAACCCTGCTGAGCGTAAGGCTTCAACTGCTTTTAGCGAACTGCTTCCTGTTGAGATTAGATCTTCAACCACCACCACTTTAGATCCTTCAGGCAAACGTCCTTCTATCTGACTTTTTGTGCCATGATCTTTCGGCTTGGGTCTCACATAAGCATAAAGGTAACTGTAATAAATCGGCCACAGCCATACCCATAGCAATGGCACCTGTGGCCACACCAGCCACAGCCGTAGCCTCTGGAAAGTATTCCAGTACAGCGTGTGTGAGTTCGGTTTTTCACAAAGCCTTACTTCGGATAGCTTAAAACCAGTCGGTTGTCAGTATAAATTGGCGAGTTCAGCCCGATGCCCATTGAAAAGGCTCGTTGGGTTGAAGTTTGCTAGCTTTTATTTTTGAAGTTTTTCTGCAAAGGCGATGTTTCAGTGTATCCATATATTACGTGATATTTTATTTGTTCACAAAGTTGAGTGTAAATTGATGATAATACAAAAATGCTGTGCATATCTTTTCTTTTCAATGGTTATCTCATCGCTGTTCATTGGCAAAGCCTATGAAACCAGGCTAAGTTTTTACACCGTCAACCTTTCTAAGTTCTTTCCCTAACGAACAAACGGTAGCTCCTGTTGTCACAGCGTCGTCTACAATTAATAGATGCGCACCTCTTATTTTTTCAAAATCTGCCAGCTCAAACGCCTGTTCAACATTTATTGCCCGTTCTAATCTCCCTTTGTTTGTTTGGCTCGAATTGAAACTTTTGCGTCTTATCACATGCTCCCAAACTGGTAATTTGCATTCTTCGGCAATGCCTTCGGCTATCATCTGGCTTTGATTATATCCGCGTTTACGCTGATGTCCCTCCGTCAGTGGAACAGGAACTAAGGCATCTATACCTGTAAAGAAGTTGGCTTTATATAATTGTCTGCCCACGTATCGTCCTAATTCTACTCCTGTTTCCGGTGCATTCATGTATTTTAATTTATATAGAGGATACGATGATGTGGCGTGAGCTGTGTAATACATCAGCGCATAGGCTCTTTCTATGGGCAGGCGTCCCCAGAACATTTGCGTCATAGGGTTGTCATCGGGCTGTGTAAGGAAGTGGGTTAAAGGCAAGTGCAGGAGACAAACTGTACAAAAAAGGGTTTCTTCTACCGCCAGTCTTTGTCCGCAAACGGCACATGCACGTGGATTTGTCAGATCTAATAAACGTTGTAAAAAGCCAACTCTCATCTGTTCCGGCTATCGTATTCTGGTCTATACAGCGTCGTATCAGTTCTGTTTCAAAACCGCGACCCATGGCAAACTGAATCAGTTTCATACTGCGTTCATAATCGTTTTTTGCATGTATTGTCGGCCATTTGGCTTTTAAAAGGGGCTTTAAAATATCCATGTAAATGCTGCTGTCAATATGGTCTAACACGGTTTTTGCGATGTCTTCTGATATATGCTTTGCCCATAAGGCCTGCTCAATTTTCCTCCGTCCCCACTTGTTGTATTTTATCTTATCGTTTACAAAGGCCTGGCAATATCTCATATTGTCAACATATTGATGGTTTACTAAATAATCAATATTGCATACAGGCTTCTTCATCAAGTCCCCATCGGCGCATTTTCTCGTCTAAATCGTCTGTGCAATATTCAGTCCTGGCGCATAGAGCCGCCAGTTTTTCAGAACCTCTTCTTCGGTAACAGGTGAACTTTTTCCTAACATCTTTCTGCTATAATATAATAAAGGTGTACCATTACTTATCTATGCGTTCCTAACAGCTTTTGCAAAATCGCTCACATTTAAACTGATCTGCAAATATTTCCACGTTGCTGAATCCTTCTTGCTGCAACATCTTTTGCAGTTCGTCGGCATATAATGGGTTAATCTCAAACAAAGTTCTCCTTTATGTTTCAGCGTCAGCGTGCATAACGGGCTATGGAACGATAGAAAAGCAGTGGGTTATCATCGGGTACAAACAGGGCCATCTTGGGTTCATATTGAAGTACGTTCACGTGCATGTCAGCCTTTTCTCGCTCTGTAATGTATGGTGGGTTCGATACAATTATGTCAAAAACCATCCCCCTCGCCGTTGGTATGGAGACTTTCAGTTGACGACAGAATATCTTGTAATTGTAAATTTACCCTTGCTCCCCAAATTGATGGGCATTCTTGCGTGCTATAAGCAAAGCATCAGCAGATACATCCCACGCAGTAACATCGCTGTTGTCGATGCCCAAAGCCAGATGTAACAGCTATACATCCGCTGCCTGTTCTATATCCAGAATCGCTAAAGGTTCAGGGTGGTTGCAGGGCGCAATGGACTGATTATATTCATTTTTATATAATTGCACAGCATTTCGGTTTCGGGACGGGGTATAAGAACACCTGGTGCAACGTAGAAATGATGTCCACAAAAATTCAGTCGTCCCAGAACATATTGTACGGGTTCTCCAGCCTCTATACGGTTTACTGCTTGTCTTTAACCATGCTTTTTCTTCGGCATTCAGATGTTCAACAGCATTCGAGACAATGTCAGTTGAGTGTCATATTGAATCTTGTTGCGAGCAATAAACGTACACAGCCTTAGCCTCACCGCCATCATAGCGTGTGCATAGCTGCTTCCATAGTGTTGTATAACTGTCTGGTGTATTCATATTATGACAAAGATACTTGTTTTTCGGTTTGCAGGTTTTTCTTGTTTAAAAATTCATCATGACGTCTTGTTGTTTCTATCTGCCTTATATTATAAAAGGTGTACGGGTATATTTCTTGTATCGGCATGGTATTGTTATGTCAAAATTCAGGCACGAAGTTGTTGACTTGCCAAATAGTGAAATTTGCGCATATAACCCACAGCATGACAGGCCAGATGAATGAAAATAAACAAATTATCAATACACAATCACAACAAGCCCTTGACGAGCATTTTATGCGACGTTGTCTGCAGCTTGCCCGTAACGGTAGGCTTACAGCGCGTCCCAATCCTTCAGTAGGTGCCGTTATTGTGTCGGCTGAAGGTCGTATCCTTGGCGAGGGATACACCTCTGCTTATTAGTGGACCATGCCGAAGTAAATGCTTTGCCTCGGTCTCGGCAGCTGATGAGCACTTACTTTCTGCTGCAACTCTTTATGTTTCATTAGAGCCTTGCTCTCACTGGGGCCGCACACCGCCTTGCTGACCTCCTGTATCCGGCGCTTATACGTCGTTGTGTATGCGGTTGTATTGACCCGTTCGCACAGGTTCAGGGGCGTGGCGTACAGCGAATGCGCGAGGCTGGCATTGACGTTACGGTGGGAGTGCTTGAAAAAGATTGCATGGAGAGTAATCGTTTTTGTACTTCTAACCGCTTTTCACGCCCGGTTATCCTGCTTAGAGTGGGCGCAGACGGCTCAATGGACGTAGTTACGTGCAGTGGTAGCGGACAAACGAGCTCCTCTTCGTATCTCTACGCCTTCTACATTTATGCTGGTTCATCAGCTCCCGTGCCGAAATACGATGCGATATTAATGAGGCCGAAACACGCTGAAAATTGACCATCCTCGCCTGGATGTACGGCTGTGGGGTGGTACTAATCCCGAGCGTTTGGTGCTTACGCACCATCCTGAAGAAGTTCCCGACGGCTTTTGCCGTTCAGCCATATTGATGATGTGTTGGATTATTTGTATAACAAAGGAACCCAGAGTCTTATTGTAGAAGGTGGAGCTGCCACGCTTAGCAGCTTTATTCAGCGTGGGCTTTGGGATGAAATAAGGGTAGAAACAGCTCCTCTCACTGTTGACGATGGAGTAGAAGCTCCCTTTTTACCTGCCGATGCAGTGCTCAAACGCCAGCAGTTTATTGACAGAAATATTATATCGTGGTATCGAAAATGTTAAAGGCTGCCATCAGCGAGGCAGCCTTTTAACTGCACATAAAACTAAATAAGGTTGTTTGCTTTTATTTTCTCATGTTTTCTTCTATTTAAACTTCATGAAATAGTACTCATGCCTAGCGTAGTTTGCGGCATTGTTCATACCTTTTTGTAATTTTCCAGCCCTTTATCTAAGAAATTCAAATAGTCTTTTACATTTTCATCGTACGAGGTAGGCACCGTTAAGTCGGACTACCCTGGCTGTCAACGGCTACATAAAAAGGCTGTGTAGTGGCACCAAATTTATAGCTTTGCAGATAGCTCCAGCGGTCACCCACAGTACGTAAAGTGCGTATTTCTCCGTTCTCATCCTTTACTTCTACGAGGTTTCGTGGCAGTTTTGTCTTGTCGTCTACATACAATGAAATCAGTACGTAATCGTTCTCAAGTTTTTGTGCTACCGACGGGTCGGTCCATACAGCAGCCTCCATTTTACGGCAGTTTACATGGCCAAAGCCGGTAAAATCAATCAGAACAGGTTTGCTCTCAGCCTTTGCTGCTGCCATACCTGCTTCGTAATCGGTAAACCGTGCTTCTACAACTTTTGTATTTAAGTTAAACGATTGTGTGTTCATTGGTGGCGCAAAGGCCGACACTGCCGTGCAGGGAGCACCCCATAAACCAGGTATCATGTAAATAACAAAGGCGAAGAGCATAGCCCTAACATAATAGAGGGAACCGACATAGGCTTATGTGTGTCGCCATCGATGGCGTCGTGCGGAAACTTTAACCATCCTACGAGGTAGGCTCCCCAAGGCTGCAAATATCACAATCCATATTGAAGAAATACCTCGCGCCCCATAATGTACCAGCCATAAGCCATATCGAGCACACTGAAAAATTTCATAGCGAATGCCAGTTCCAAAAAGCCAAGCCCCACCTTTATGCGGTTCATCAGGCCCGCTCTTTGGTGTTCGCTTCATTAATGAGAACATGTGCAAAAAGCGAGAAAGGAACGGAGCCAGCGCCAACGCAAAACCGAGCATCCCAATAGCGGGTGCAAGTCGTTGCCCCAGAGGTTACTGTTTGTACCAATAACGGGCCAACTAATAGGTGCTGTACACGAGAAACTTACCAGAACGAGGTGAAAGCGCATGAGGAAAATTGACAGTAACCCGTGGTATTGCTGGCTTTGGTATCAACCTCGTTGGCCCAGCTGTCGAGGCAATTTTATGTTCGAACCAGCCAAAAAGCTAAGTGCAAAACACTACCAGCAGTGCAAAAAGAAATATGTTGAACACTGCATTTGTTGATAGTGCATTGAGCGTACTTGGTCCGAAACGTGCCGTAACCTCATTCCTAAATGTAAGGAAGATGAGCGACAATAGAGGCTCCATAAATTGCAGCATCGCGCACACCGCGTCGCTTATTGTCTTTTGAGCGCTTCAGAAAAAGCTTACTGTCATCGGAATAATGGGCCAGATGCACGGCATTACCAGCGCAAAGCAATCCGCCTCGCAACCCCCATCAGGAAGATGTAAAGCAAAGATTGATCGGCTGTATTGCCCGTACCGCTCAAAAGGTTTTCCAGCTCTTTGATAACAGGCTTCCAAAGGTTTTCCTTGTCGGTTTGCGACAGTGAGGCTGCCGGTAAAGTGGCCAGAACCGTAGTGTCGACTTTTAAAAAGTGGTTGCCCGGCTGATGTTGCGAGTAGCCGTGTCGTTGCCTGATGGGGGCTGTCGATACCGCGCTTTCTTTTGAAGATTTTTCTTGACTCTCTTCAGCTGTCTTGCCATCCACGGCCGGACTTTTACCGCTCTGTTTCAGGTTTACGTCCCATAGGGCGCATGCAGGTTTGGTCACTACATGCCCGTAATTGAGGTAAAGCGTCAATACTGTATGCAGGCTTGGTAAACTTTTTATTTTTTGTACAAACCTTACGTTGCTTTCGAAAAGCTGCAGGTTCATCTCAAAGTTTTTATCGTAAGCAGCTGTTCATGGCTACTGCTTTCATCTTGCGACAAGCTTTACACCTTCTAAACGGTTTACGTTAAAAGGTGGCTTCAGTGGGTCCTTCTTGTCCTAAGTTGGTAGAATAAACGTGCCATCCCTTATCAATTTGCCGGTAAAGATAATTTCTGCATCAGCGGTTCCGTTGGTTTTCAGCTCAGACGTAAACTTTACAGGGTTGTAAAGTTGCGCATTTCACCACAATACCGACAAGTAGCAATAAAGGCCAGCGTGAGATATTTTCTCATGTTGTCGCCTTTCAAATTAGTTGTTTGGTGTGGTTGTTGTGGGGCTACTGCACCTTGGGGGCGCAGAGTTTATCCAACCTGGCTGCCGAACTCACCTCGCCAAGCGTGGTGGTTACACTTAAACTGCCATCATGGTTAACGGCACTTAAAATCATGCCCTGGCTTTCCAGTGCCCATCATCTTGCGAGGGCAAAGTTTGCCATGAAAAGTCGTCCTTCGATAGCTGCTCAGGCTCATGGTATTTGGCAATACCCGATAAAATAGTACGGTCGGTGCCGGTGCCATCGTCAATGGTAAACTGTAACAGCTTGTTCGACTTCTTAACTTTCTGGCAGTCTTTGATGCTGACCTACTCGTATATCAAGCTTTTTCAAAAGGTGTCAAAAGCCACTTCTTCCTTAACGGGTTCGGGCTTATACCCCTGAGCTCTTCGGCAGCCTCGTTGGCTTTCCTGGTAGCAGCCAGCTTGTCGAGCTGCTTTTGTATTTCCTCGTCTTCAATTTTGCCGAACAAAAAGATGGGGAGAAGTCAGCTTCTGGCCAGGCTTAAGCAGGTTGGTTCGGCCCAGTTCGGCCCAGTCGAAACGCTCCATTCCTATCATCTCGCGCAGGTCTTTGCTGCTGAATGGCAGGAAAGGCTCGAAGGCAATAACCAGATTTGCTACTAACTGTAAAGAGATATGAGGATGGTTTCCACGCGTTGGGATCGGTTTTTCCATACTTTCCACGGCTCACACTCGGTGATATACTTATTGCCGATGCGTGCCAGGTTCATAGCCTCCTTTTGTGCTTCGCGGAACTTAAAAGGCATCGAGATACTGCTCAACTTTTGTCTTTACGTCCTCAAATTCAGCTATGGTCTGGCGGTCAATATCAGTAAGCTCCCCATTCAGGCACTAACGCCATCCCAATATTTCTGCGTAAGCTGCAGGGCACAGTTTACGAAGTTACCGTAAATGGCCACAAGCTCCGAGTTGTTACGCTCCTGGAAGTCTTTCCATGTGAAGTTATTATCTTTTGTTTCAGGTGCATTGGCGGTAGAACATATCGCAGAACATCCTGCTTGCCGAAATCGCGCAGGTATTCGTCAAGCCAGACGGCCCAATTACGACTGGTTGATATTTTTGTCGTTCTCTAAATTGAGGAACTCGTTAGCCGGTACATTGTCAGGCAAAAACTGTAGCCACCGTGAGCCTTTAGCATCGTGGGGAATATCAAACAGTGGAACACAATGTTGTCCTTACCGATGAAAATGTACAAGGCGTGTATCTTCATCCTTCCACCATTTTTCCCAGCTTCCCCAGCGTTCAGGCTCGGCATCGCACAGCTCTTTGGTATTTGAGATGTAACCAATAGGCGCATCAAACCATACGTAAAGCACCTTTCCTTCGGCTCCTTTAACCGGAACGAGGAATACCCCAATCCAGATCACGCGTCGTGGCGCGGGGCTGAAGGTCCATCCAGCCAGCTTTTGCACTGGCCATATACGTTAGGACGCCACTCCTTATGGTCGTCGAGAATCCACTGTTTCAGCCACTCCTGATAGTTGTTAAGCGGCAAATACCAGTTCTTTGTGCTCTTGACAATGGGCTGTGCGCCCGATATGGTGCTGTGAGGATTGATAAGTTCCATCGGACTTAGGTCGGAACCGCACTTCTCGCACCTGGTCACCGTAGGCATTTCGTTGCCAGCAATGCGGACACGTTCCCATGAAATATAGCGGTCGGCCAGGAACTGTTTGGCTTCGGGATCGTAGTATTGTTCGCTCTCCTTTTCGATGAGTTTGCCGTCGTTATACAACTTCAGGAAGAGTCGGAGGCCAGCTTACTATGTACCTTTGAGGTGGTACGGCTGTAAATATCGAACGAAATGCCGAACTCTTTAAACGAATCTTTGATAATTTTTATGATAGCGGTCACACACATCCTGCGGTGTTATACACTTCTTTTTTGGCACGTATGGTAATGGGCACTCCGTGCTCGTCGCTGCCACCTATGAAGATAACGTCTTTCTTTTTCAGACGAAGATAACGGACGTAGATGTCGGCAGGAACATATACGCCTGCCAGATGGCTATATGAACACCTCCGTTTGCGTAGGGCAGGGGCGGCGGTGACGGTTGTGCGTTTAAACTTTTTCTCTTCCATATTCTCGTTTTATCTAAAGTTGCTTCTTTGTTTTGCAAAATTACAAATTTTTCAGTCAGAATATGAGGTTATGCCTTTTTATTTTCCTCGCTTATAGCCGGTAACGTGTGCAGGGTATGTTGTAACGAATAGATGAAAAGAATGTAAAACTTATCGTTCGACGGCCGTCAGCAGCGCGTACGGCGGCCGTCACACCATTGTTCGGCGAACGTCGTACGCGCTGCTGACGGCCGTCGAACGATGACCTTTGCACATAAACGGGTAACGTTTATGTGGTAACAGGTTGTAAAAATAAAGGTAAATGCTTAAAATTACGATGTTATAATATTATAGCAACGCTTTTTCTCCATACTTTCAAACAGTAGCTCAACCAGCCGGGGCACGGCATAGCAGTTTATATCTTCCTGTTTACCCAGATATAATCGGGTGGAAGCTCGGGGCGGACGTCGGTTTGCAGCAGATAAAAAGTCGGCCATGATAATGCGATGGGTCAATACATGCTTTACATGGCTGTTTAAAAAGTGTCAGCGTGCCTTGCCAGTCGGGCAGGGGGTTCGTTCTCAAAAAGGCACGGCTCCCCAAAGGCCCTGCCATATATCTTTCAGGGCCACGGCGGTGCAGTGCACAATAGCCCTGGCAGCTGATAAAAACGTATGAAAGATGCCGTTCCTTTATCTTTGTAGTGCGATTTTTACAGGTAGCTCGGCCACGTGGTTGGTATGTAAAGCCTCACAGGTCGCCATGAACGGACATTCAGGGACATTTAGGGGCCTTCGGCGTGCAGCAAGTAGCTCGAAATCCATCATAGCCTGGTTGAAATTACCCGCTTCTTCGGCAGCGGGAAGGTCGGCAATAAGCGTGTCAGCCAGCTGTTGGAAAAGGTGTTTACCCTCGGTAGAATTGATGGGTGTGTCTATTCCGAACACACGTGACAACACACGGTAGGCGTTTCCATCAACTGCAGCTGCCCTGATACCGAAGGCAAACGAGGCAATAGCCGCCGCCGTGTAGGTGCCACGCCCTTTAAACGGGTAATATCGGCGAGGTTATCGGGAAAAACGGCCAAGGCTAACTATCTGGCGTGCTGCCTTATGAAGGTTGCGTGCACGGCTGTAATAGCCCAGTCCCTGCCACATGCGAAGCACGTCATCTTCGCTGGCTGAGGCAAGGCTGTCAACGTTGGGGGAAACGGCTCATAAACCTTTCCCAATAGGGCCTGGCCCTGTGCAATGCGCGTTTGTTGCATGATAACCTCGCTAAAGCCATATGGCATAGGGATCGTGAGTATGACGCCAGGGCAGGTTGCGACCGTGCTGGTGGTACCAGCTTATAAGTGTGGTGGTAAAATGGTTATGGGGCATGCTATATCATTTGCTTGCGTGCACACGAGGGCAAAATGCCTTTAACCATGTAGTTTATCGAGTTCATGACAAAACCATGGGGCAGCTGTACATGAGGAATAGCGGTGTCGTAGAGACAGAAAGTCTGGTGACAGTGCTCGCAATAAAAGTGTACGTGCATGTCGTCATCGTCGTCATCGCTATGGCTGTGGCTCATGCAGAGTTCGTATTTTACATTGCCATCGCCGTCTTCAATGGCGTGAACGAGATGGCATTTGCGGAAAAGAGCCAGACTTCTGGATATGCCACTCTTATCGATAGTGACGATGGCCTCTTCCAATTCAGTCATCGACGACGGATGTTTTTCGGCAGCAAATTGCCTTCACAACAACAATACGGTTGCTCGTTGGCTTAATGCCGTGCTGTTCAAGTAGCTTTTATACAGGTTGTTTTGTCCATACAAAAGGCAAAAATACAAAAGAATATTGATAACGACTTATATATATTAAAGAAGATTGATTACATTTGCACTTAATTTGTATTTACGACAAATCATAAGTTCAAAAGGCATGAAAGTAATCTCTCCAACATTTGAAATATGGCCCCAGAAGCCTGGAATGGAAGGCATATACCAACAAGTTGAACGCGCCGGAAGGGTATGCTATAAAAGTGAAGACCACCGTACCGACTCGTCGGCACGCCCTTTTGTGGAGCGGATGATTAAGAGCCAGCATACCGCTATGCTCGAACACGGAACGGTTTACCTGCTTTTATCGCGATGCCGAAACAACGTGCTCTGCTTGTGAAAACAATGTAGAGGTAAAGCCCTGGCAGCGATATGAGCGCAACAAATTTTCGAAAGTGACAACGGTTGACGGCTGCCATTACATAACAACCAACCTGCGTGTGCTGGCCGAAAACCAGTGGATGGACGACCTCGACCATCTTACCGAACCGCTTGCACACCATGAACGCCGTGTAACCGTGCACTTTACAACACAGGTTGCCATCACGCGCGAGTTTAACCGGCATCGTGCAAACTCGATGGCTGAGCAGTCGACGCGATACTGTAATTACTCAAAGGATAAGTTTGGTAAGGAGATAACGGTAAACCTTCCGGAGTGGGTGCGAGAGCTTTCTGTCACGGAGCCGTCGAAATCAACTTTATGGAGCTGGCGAAAAAGGTGGAAGAGGGTAGTGCTGACGATTATGAGAACTGGCTTTTTGGCAATATTGCTGCCGAGCGTGCGTACATGAACCTCATAGCTGCTGGCCGTAAGCCTCAGGAAGCACGCGTAATTCTGCCCCTCGATACGAACACTGAGCTGGTGCATACCGCTTTTGTGAGCGACTGGAAACATTTTTGACCTGCGTGCTCTGGGCACAACGGGTGCCCCTCACCCTGATGCAAAGGTGCTTGCACGTCCGCTTTTACGACGAGTTTTGCCGCTTAGGGCTGATAGAAGCATAAGGCAATTTGTTGTTTAAACGTTGTTAATGCGTGGTTGTTTATCTGAACTTGTAAATAAAAAATAGTTTTATCAGGTTGAATTCACATCTTTTTCATCCGCTACAAAAGGACTTAGAGCGTCCACAGCGCATGAATAATCCGTTTTATTATGAACCTCATCCATTGGCCCTTCAGGCGGTGGATGAGGTTATTGCTTTTCTGAAAGGTGACACGGCACAGCGTTTTTCAGCCTGCGAAAGTGGACGAAAGTTTTTGTGCGCGACATCAGTAAGGGCAAGATGTTTGGCGTATTGGTGGTTGAGCGTAAAGCAGAAAGCGGGGAAGATCAACGAAAATCGGTTATCTGGCAGGGATATAGCGGACAGATAGCCGGAAGGGCAGATTGGGAGGGCTTTGTGCCCGCCGTTTTCGATTATCTGCAGCCTGATGGCTACTTCAAACGGCAAGAGGCAGAGATTGTTAGTGTTAGCGAGGAGATACATTCATTGGAAAATTCTTCTGAATATATCCTGGCTACAAGGCGTTTTCAGACGATGTGAGGAAGCTGGCCGAACGTGAGATAGCCGATTATAAAATGGTGATGCAACGTTCAAAAACGAGCGTAACCAGCGGCGAGAAGCCTTGCATGATTCGGAAAATCGGGCAGGGAGAGGAAGAAAAATAATTCGTGAAAGCCAGTTTCAAAAGGCTGAACTCAGACGGATAAAGAAGCGATGGACTGGTGAAATAGCTCTTGCCGAAGATAGCTTGCGGGAGATTGATGAGCGGTTAAAATTGCTTAGACAGAAGCGTCACGCCATGAGCGATTCGTTGCAACGGTGGCTTTTTGCACAGTTTATGATGTTAAATGCACGTGGCGAGAGCCGTTCGTTGCTTGAAATATGGAAGAATGAGCTGCCTCCTGCAGGGGCAGGAGAATGTTGTGAGCCCCGTTTGTTGCAATATTGCTTTCGTAAAGGCTGGCACCCGCTGTGCATGGCGATGTTCTGGTGGGGTGAAAGTCCGAAGGAAGAAGTGCGCCATCATCTTCACTTTTTACCCGGCATGCAACAGCAAGTGTAAGCCTGTCATGGGATGGATGCTTCGTGGACTGGATGTGGAATCGAATCAATTAGAGGATGAAAAGCATCAAAAGCTGACAATAATATATGAGGACGACAGCATCTGCGTGGTGAATAAGCCGGCTGGTATGCTTGCCGTTCGGGAAAAAAAGCAATCGCGAGGTGTACAGAGCATGATGCAGGAGCGTTATCCTGATGCCGAAAATCCGCTTATTGTGCATCGTTTGAGACATGGCAACAAGCGGCCTGATGGTGATTACAAAAGCATGGAGGCATATCGATGCTTGCAGCAACAGTTTGCCAGACGCGAGGTAAGGAAGCGTTATGTGGCTGTGCTTTCGCACGAAGAAAATCGTAAAAAGGGAAATTACGTTGCCGTTACGGCCCGATTTAAACGACAGGCCACGGCAAAATCGTTGATTTTGTGCACGGCAAAAAGGCCGAAACCACTTACGAAATCATCGGTAACAGCTGTGAAGCAGCTGGACAAACTTCACAGAATGACGCTGAAACTGCTTGCGAAACCATCAGTAAGTGCTGCATAAACTTATATCCTCATACAGGCCGTACGCACCAGTTGCGCGTGCATTGCGCCCATGCCGACGGGTTAAACAATCCTATTAAAGGCGACGAACTGTATGGAAAACGGGCCGACGAGGCTTTTATCTTCATGCTGAAGAACTCTCTTTCTGCATCCCGTGACGCATGAAAGGGTAACCTTTCACGCTCCTTGCCCGTTCTGACTATTCAGGCAAAGGACATAATCAACACCTGTGCGATAACTATTCTAATGAATACTCCCAACGGATATGTGGTGGCATAGCTGATGCTTGCCGTATCATCTTTTAAGGTATCACTGGCATAATCGAGTGCCATTGAGTTGGCCATGCTTCCGCACATAATGCCACAGATGGTGCCAAAAATCGTATTTATTGGTCTTCGAGGCGATGATTCCGACGATGATTACAGGCACAACGGTGATGAAAACCTATACCAACCCACTCAATTCCTTCGGGACGTATAATCGTTGACAGAAAATTCTTGCCAGCTCCCAAGCCCTAAACAGCCGAGATAAAGGGAAAAGACCTAACTTACGTAACATCAGATTTACTGAACGTGTAGTATAGCTGATGAAGTGCATTCTGGAACCAAGTGCGCCAACGATAATACCCATGATGATAGGTCCGCCTGCTATTCCGAGACGGATAGGAGAGTCCATTCCGGGCAATGAAATAGGAATGGTTCCTATTGCAAGACCTAAAAACCAGGCCCAGAAAGATGCTGCCGATGTTGGGTTCTTCAAAGTGTTTTAACCGAATTGCCAAGAAAATGTTCAGCGTTATTGAGGTCGTTGTGCTTGCCAACAATTGTAAGCCGGTCGCCATATTGAAGCCGAAGGTCATCGCTGGCGAGCAATTTTACGTCGCCTCGCAGCACACGGCTCACATTAATACCGTATGCAACACGGAGATGCAGGTTGCCAAAGCTTCTTTCCGTTAAGCTCTTTTCGTGTGATAATACATGTGCGACTCTCGACATTAGAATCGATATGGTTCCAGTCTACGTCTTGTTTGTTCCAGTCCTTCTCTATTTTTGTCCGAAAAAGAAGCTCCAAAGCCTCTTCATCTTCTTTTCGTTGTTACAACCAGAAGTGAATCATTTTGCTCAATGACGGTGCTTGCAAGTGGTACGATTACTTGCGTTCCCCGCCATATTCTGGATATGATAAACTTCAGGTGTGTCATGTTAGCTACTTGCTCTATCTTCTTACCGGCAATGGCTGGATTGACTACTTTAAGCTGAACAATGTAGGTATGGTCCGACTCATTCAGCGTTGACGTTTCAAGATGATGGGGTTTTACAAACAGCTTTCTTATGAAAAACCATGGCAAGAATAACGCCAATCACACCCAGAGGATAGGTTACAGCCGTAGCCAGAGCGACGCTACCGCTTGGCAATCCCATATGATTGAGGGCCTGTGTAGCGGCTCCAAGTGCAGAGCGTATTGGTGGTAACACCGCATAATATGCCCACCATGTCGGGCAAACTGATGCCCTGTAAGTGGTATAAGAATAAGGGAAAAGACGGTGCCGAACGCAATAATGGCAAAACTCAAAGGTTAAAAGCCATTCCTTCATGGCGCAGAGAACCAAAGAAGTTCGGCCCTACGTGAAGCCCCAGACAGTATACAAACAGAGCCAAACCGAAGTTCTCCATGTAGTCGAGCGTCACAGGGGTCGATACTAAAACCGAAGTTTCCGGCCATAATACCGGCAAAAATACGAATGCTACGCCCAATGAGATTCCCATTACACGTATTTTTCCCAGTGCCAGACCGAGGTGCAATGATGGAAGAAACCACCACCACAGCCTGCACTGATGAGTGTATGGTAAATAAATGATCAAGCCAGTTCATGTCACTCTGCTCTATGAAGAATTTTAAATAAGGTTGAGATAGTTCTCAATAGGTATGCCACGGTTCTTGTCGATATTGTCTTTATTCAGGTCGATGAAATTGTAAACCACGTCCATGGCTTTTCTTGTTGCCTCGCTTAAAGGCTTTTTCATCGAGCAGATGACCGATGAGGACGGCCGAGAAAATATCCCCCGTGCCGGGAAAATGAACAGGTATTTCGATATAGGGAAGCTCGAAATACTGGTTTGTTTTATGGTTAAAGCCTGCCACACAATGCTGTCCGTCAACACAAACAGAGGTGATAAGAACCGACTTAGTTCCTATATTCCTTAACTTGTCAAGCAGTTCACGTACCTCGTTAAGGCTTATGCCATCTGCCTTATACGCCGTATGGGTTAGAAAACAAGCCTCAGTATAGTTGGGGAATGTAAGGTCAGCCACGCTTTACCATCTCCCGCATACTGTTTATCGTTGCGGGCGTAACGCCGTTGTATAATTTCCTTCGTCGCCCATAATTGGGTCTACATAGATGGTCGTTCCGTTCTTTTTCCTGCTCCCGGCAGTATGCCGAAAACGATGGCTGCCTGATGTTCTGACACGATAAAACCGGTAGAAATGGCATCAAATTTAAAGCCAAGTTCTTTCCATACAGGAAATACACCTTTAATATAATCGGTAGTATCGAGAATGTTGAATTTCCCATAGTCGAGCGTATTCGACACCAATGCCGTAGGAAGATTGTAGGTAGGATGCCCCATGTACGACAGAATGGGCAGCATGGCAGCCGTGGCAACCTTGCCGTAGCCGGCCATATCGTTGATGAGCAGAATTTGTCTTGTCTTCATGAATTTACGTAAATTGTTACAAAGGTAGCAAAAAGAAGTAAGCGCAACAGCGAAATGTTCAAAAAAACGTTTTTGAAATTAAAAATGAACAAATAAGGTACTAAAACCATTGGCGTGCCGTTTAATCTTCGTATCTTGGCTACACAGAACCCAAGCTAATATGAATCTTATGACTAATCACAACTATTGCCTTATTCTTGCTGGCGGAAAGGGCCGCCGTCTGTGGCCTTGCAGCAGGGAAAATATGCCCAAACAATTTGTCGATTTCTTTGGTACGGGACGTTCATAATTGCAGCAAACTTATCATCGTATGGCAGCAATTATGCCCAGAGAGCATATATTTATCAACACAAATGTAAATTATATTGACATTATTAAGGAACAATTACCGATGTTCCCTGACGATCATATCATGGCCGAACCCGTATGTCGCGGAACCGCACCGGGCATAGCATGGGGAGCCCATCGCATTTCGATGTTCGATTCGCAGGCTGCTCTCATTGCCGTTCCTACGGATCAGATGATTATCAACGACGATGCCTTCCGTAAAAATGTGCTCGATGGTATGGCTTTCGTGCAGCAAAACAATTACTTTCTCACCATGGGGATAGTGCCTACTCGTGCTGAACCTGGATATGGTTACATCCAAATCAGCAGCCATGTTTGCGGTAATATTTACAAGGTAAAGACGTTTTTACCGAAAAGCCCGACCGCGAATTTGCGCGTATGTTTGTGGATAGTGGCGAATTTGTTTGGAATACAGGCCTGTTCCTTAGCAATGTATCCTATCTTCGTGAGTGCTTTTTCTGAATTTCTGCCCGACGTGTTAAGTAGCCTGGATACTGAAGCCGAAACACTGTCTCCAAGTCAGGGAAGAGTATTTTTATTCGTAAGCATTTCCCCGTTTATCCCAACCTTTCCGTCGAATCAGGAGTGCTGGAAAAGACGGGTATTACGTGTGTCATGAAGTGCGATTTCGGTTGGGCCGACCTGGGAACATGGCATGGAATATATGAGGCACTGCCTAAAAATATGGATGATAACGTCGTAATCGATTCAGACGTCATGATGGAAGAGAGTCATAATAATGTGATAAAAGTTCCACGCGGACGGCTTGCTGTCATCAACGGACTGGAAGGATACATCGTGGCCGAAGAAGGAAACGTGCTGCTGATTTGCAAGAAAGAAGATTCGTCGGCGCTGATTCGGAAATATGTTAACGAAGTGCAGCTTAAGAAAGGCGAAGCTTATAGCTGATATATTGTGCAAGGCCCCTGCTCGCATCATGGAGCAGAGGCCTTGCATTTTTGTTTATTTAAAAAGCGTTTTTATGCCGTGTATAAAACGCAATCAGGTTTTTCTCAGAATAATTCTGCGGGCTGCCTGTTACAGGTTTCTTATCTTCTTAAACTCACTGTAAATCTTTTTCTGCCGTAGCTTTCATCTCTTCTTCCGGGAGCTTGATGTGCTTATGGAAGTCGACATCAGCCTCAGTGTTGATGGGTAAGAGGTGTATGTGTGCGTGGTTTACCTCCAAACCCAGAACCACCTGCGCCACTTTTTTACAGGGAAAAGCCGCACGAATGGCCATGGCTACCTTTTTGGCGAACAGCTCAAACTGTGCCAGGTCGTCATCGTTCATGTCAAATATGTAGTCAATTTCCTTGCGGGGTATAACCAGTGTGTGCCCTTTGGCAACCGGATTGATGTCTAAAAACGCATAGAACTTGTCGTCTTCTGCACATATAGCTCGGAATCTCACCGGCTGCAATCTTGCTGAACAGTGTCATAAGCTAAGTTTCCTTTCGTCTTAAAGGTTTACTGAATGCTGATTTTATCAATTTTCAACTTGATTGTACCGCGTGGAATCTGAATCTCTACGGTGTCGCCCACCTTCTTGTTCAGCAGTCCTTGTGCAATAGGAGTCTTAATTGATATTTTGCCTTGTTTCAAATTGGCTTCACTTTCGCTAACGATCGTGTAGACCATCTTTTGTTTGTGCTGAGATTTGTCAGCTCAACGGTCGACATGATTTGAACTTCTTCGGTCGATAAACGGCTTGTATCAACAATCTTTGCCTGTGCTATGGTTCGTTTCAGCTCAACAATCTTTGCTTCTAAATGGGCCTGAGCTTCTTTCGCTGCGTCGTATTCTGAGTTCTCACTCAAATCTCCTTTGTCGGCCGCTTCGGCGATAGCTGCCGATGCTTTAGGGCGTTCAATGGCCTCAAGCCTGTGAATTTCAGCTACGAGCTTGTCGTAACCTTCTTGTGACATGTATGCCATAATGCTATTATTTAATAGTGTTATCGTAGTTTTTACAGACAAATGAAAAAGAATTCCGAAATCCACATTGATGAATATCGAATTCTGAATCCTTAATATTGTCCTCTTTCGTTGCAAAAGGTAGGAATTATAATTTGATAAAGCAAATGTTTTAGCGTTTATTTTTCATATGCAGGTTGATTTATGTCAATAAACAGCGGGTGCATAAAAAATTATGTAATAAAAATAATTGTCAGCGTATATATATGCTTTTAATTTTGCATTGTGTTTTTCATAGTATTAGATTTAAGGTTAACAAAGGTTGGGACTCGGCGGAGCCCCTCTTTTTGTGTCTTGTCGTAAAAACAGGCTTCTGGCAAAACTATTCTGATGTTTTAGCCATGCTATTTCGTTAGCCTTCCACTTTAAAAACAATGTAAAGGTCATTGTCCGGCGGTCGCCATACATCTTGTTCGGCGGTCGTCAGCGTTGCTGACGGCCGTGGTACACGCGTACGGCGGCCGTCGAACAACGAACAAAAGCCTGTATAAAACAAAGCAACCATTCCTAATTGCATGAACAATAGGGAATGGTTGTCCTGTAAAAAGCCCCTTTTCGGCCCGGGTGGGCTGTGTAGAGGTATGGTGCTCGTCCTTAAAGGGCGAACTTATAGCCCTAATGTAAGCTGGAAAACGCTGTTGTTATGTTTTTGAATTTTTCCATAGCACGAGTTAAGCCCCAGTTGTAGCGGGCATCCAGTACGACGTTGTTATATTCGTATGATAAGCCTACGGGAGAGCGAAGTCGAAGGTATTTGCCTTGATGTTTACAGCCTGTGAGCCGCTTCCTGCCGTGCCTCTGGTAGATGCTTCTACTGCACTGTGTATATTAAATCCGGGCTGAACACCAAACTTTACAGCAAGTCCCTTTACTACATATACGTTGGCCATGATGGGGATATTGATGTAATCCAGCTTGTATGTAATCTTGCCGCCCTGGTTAAAACCAAGGAATGATACCTGACCTTCGTACTTAGCACCCTGCATTGAGTAAAGAACGCCGGCACTAACACTTGCTATATCCGCAGCCTGATACTCTACTTCGGCACCAGCTGCAAGGCCAACGCGGGGGTCAGAACCCTTCATATCCGTAAGGCCTGCGACGTTCATGCCCAGCTTAGGCTGAATAGTTACGGTACCAACTGCATGTTGTGCATAAGTGGCTACTGAAGCCAGCATGACCGTTAAGGTCAATAAAATCTTTTTCATTGTGCGTTTTGTTTTTGATTAATATAATGTGTTCTTTTTGTAATTTGGTTTAAAAACGTGGCAAAGATAAGCCTCTTCTTCGAATCCAGAAAGGAAAAATCCCTATATTGTGTGGGGTAATTCCCTAATTTGGATGTCGAGGAAGAGGCTCTTCTCTATTCTCGTGCGAGAATAACTTCGTTTAGAAGTTGTAATACAAACCAAGTTGGATATTGTTGCCGTTCAAACCAAGACCAAATGCGTGTACATTGTTGTTGTTCCTTCGGGGTTAAGTGCTTCATAACCAAGGAAACCTACTTTGCTTACAACGCTGAAGTGCTTGCTGATATTCAATGAAAGGCCTGGCTGAAGACCAACATAGAAAGAGGTAAAGTCTTGATTGCCCTGGCTGCCAGCTGCGAAACCAACACTACCATCAAGAAAAAGGTTAATCGCTTTTGAACGAATGAAGGTGTAACGAGCATAAGGAGCAATCTCAAATGCTTTGGCATCATTAAAGTTTGCAAGGTCCTTTCCAAGCATTGAAAAAGCTTCCTTTCTCGTAGCCAACAACGGTACCTACTGCCCAGTTGCGGTTAATGTTATAACCAATTTCAGGTAAAATCTTAAAGGTTGTTTCTGTCACTGAGATGCTCACCGCCTGTACTTGCGATGCCTGCAGTTCCACCTATAAATACCTGTGCGTTGGCGCATACAGCTACTAACAGCGTAGCCAGTGTCATTAATGTCTTTTTCATTTCAATCTTTCAATTAGTTAATACTACTCTTTGTAATTGCGTCGGCAAAATTATACAAAAGAACAGGAAGGAAATTCTGTTTTAAATCGTGATTTTTACGATTATGGCATAAATTCTTGATTCAAACAGCTTTTTATCGCCGTTTTACAAATTTTTTTAAGTGGGTATTGTGTAACAAAAGCATCTTTTAATCGTGCAAAACTTAAAAGATTACTGAAAGTAGGGTCAGCAGATAATGTTTTGGCGTTGCCCGTTAGCAACAGTTGACGGCGCGCCCTTGTGAGGGCAACGTTGAGCTTCCGGTCAATAATGTGGCCGTCTTCCTGAAAGCTGTTCGATGTCAGAAAGTCGAGCTGGTAACGTCTTTGAATCGTAAAACTGATATGATAACGTCGCGTTGCGACCCCTTGATAGCGCTCAACGGTATCAATGCTCACGCTGTTGAGCGCGGGAATATGCAGTGCTTCAATCTCCTTTCTTATCATCGCTATTTGGTTTCGGTACGAACGATAACACCAACTGTACGGTCTGTAGCTGAACGTTTCGCCGTAAAAACGGTGTATCCGGCGCAGCAAGTCGGCTACGATACGTGCTTCTGAGGCGTTCACCTTATCCGAAAACTTCAGGCTGTAAGCAGGGGTTCTGAAGCGAAAAACAACAGCCGGTGGCTCTTCAGAAGGTCGTCAACATGGTCTTCTGACGTTGCCGTGTATCCCAGCTTCTGCTCTTTTGGTGCTTCAAAGGCACAGGTTCTATTTGTTCTGCAAAGTAAAAAGGCACCGCCTGAAAGGCTGCAATGTCGGGGTGCATGCGGCCTTGTTTTCGTAAAGTGCCTGTGAAGGCTGTGCAGCCGGCCTGTTTTTCCTGACGGATAAGGCGCTCAAACAGGCTTCCTTTGCACGTAGTCAAACCCTATTTCGTGCAGCAGGGGTTGGTTACAGCACTGTCGTTATCGTTTTTGTTGTACCACAGCAGGCAGCTGTTTGTAATCTCCAATCAGTATAAATTTGTCGATGTTGCATACAGGTTCTCCTTCTGTCGGCTGATTTCCACGATGCGAAGCCAGCAACCCCATGATGCCAGGTTCGAGAATTTGCGATGCTTCGTCAACAATGGCAAGTGGGAAATAGCATAGATTGAAGATGTAATCGTGCGACTGTATTGTTGATGTGGTGCCTACAATAACGCAGGTTTCACTTAACTTTTGTCTGATATGGTCGAGTGTTGGCCGGCTTCCTACCACGCTCGACAGCAAATAAGGTTCATAGGCGGTGGCACAACTTAGCTTGTTTCCTATCCTGATAAAGTTTATTCCAGCCTCTGCAAGCATGCCGCATATTTCGTCAACGGCACGGTTTGTATACGCCATGAGCAGTATTTTACCGTTGGGACATGTGTTTCAATTGCTCCTCAACGAGGTATCTCAGCGCCATCGACGTCTTGCCTGTACCCGGTGGACCAACAAGCAAAAATAGTCAAGGGCTTGCTTTGCTTTTGTTAAAACGGGGTCTAAAGCTTCGTTATAGCTTCGTGATAACGTAATATTTGTATCGGCTTCAGGCTCACGTTGGCTTAGAAGAAGGGCCTTTCGGCGGGCCGTTGACGTCACAAATGTGTATAAAGCACGTATGCCTGCGCTTCCCCACGTCGCTGCCTGCGTGCTCAATGCACCATACTCGCTTGCCTCCGCGGCGTGCCATCGACACGTTGTCGCCGTCCGTCACGTTGTATGGCAGCTTTTTCGAAGATGTCTGCATTCTGTTGTCCATCGGTCAGTTTTTACGGTAATGCTTCTGGTGTTCAATGCAGCTATACCACCTTTAAATAGTAAAGCTTTTTTCTTATATCGGGCTCTTCGTTCTCGGGATACGAGTAAAGGTACACCATATCACCCCGTCGAAAGTTTGGTAAAAAGTCGGAATCCTGTTCAGGAATGCCCAGCGTAATCATATCGTAACCGCCTGTTTCTCCCCGTCGGCATCCTTCTCCTTATTAATAATGGTAAGCCGGGTATATATTACCTGTTTCACGCTTCTCTACGAGGGGCATATTCCATAGGTTTGCCATGCTGTTGCCCATGCTTTCATTTACGCCAACCTTCGACATAATGTTCTCGCGGACTACAAATTGTATCATACGGCAGAAGTAAGCCTGTTCTAAAGCTGTCATATTCTGGAGCGGAAGAAGCGTCTTTTGCAGCGGTGGCAGGAGGTATTGCTCATAGAAAAAGTTGCTCATGCCGGCGGTATTCAGTGTATCGGCCGTCAGCATGGGCAGCAGATGCTGCGGTCCACGCTCGGCAATATCGAAATCGAGTGCTATCGCTTCATTGCGGAAGCGCAGGGCTTCGAATACCAATGACATGAGATTGGTAACGTTAAGCAGACCATTAGGCAGCGCATAGCGCGAGTAAAGCAAACGTATATCGGTATCGGAAAGATTAAAATTGTAAAAACAAGATAGCGTAATAGAGCAGTACTTGTACATAGTGTTTTTTTCAACCACCTGGGCGCCATGGCTGTTCTTTATTGAGCGTTCGAGGAATATGTTACGTCCCGATTTCTGTTCAACCAGCAGGCGAAGGTCGGTCGTCATGAGGTCAACACGCCCCTGTATACCTAATTTTTCGCATACAAATGTTGGCTCGGTACGGCCTTTGACAGGTCATAATGGTGCCGAAGCTCGTCTATAATATGCTGAAGATGGTCAATTTGTGCCGAGGCCTCCAGCTTAAACTTTGCAGCATTAAAGTCGGTACATGTAGCATATTCGAGGGCTTTTTCTCTGAAATTGCGCATCAGCGTGCGGCCTGCATGAAAGGATGGCTGGTTGATAATATCGTCGAGGGCACTTCCTGCAAAGTTACCGAGCAGTATAGCCTGACTGTTTGCCCGCTCGTTCATGCGGCTGACGAGGTAGGATAGCGGGTGATGGCCGTAGTCGTTAAAGCATGATGCAATGGTGCTAATGTCGAGAAGACAGTCAGGTTCAACAATAATCAGGCGCGGAGTAATGATATTTCCTTCAACCTGGCAGCCCAGAAGGTTCAGGTGCATGCCCGTACGAAGAATATCTTTCAGATACTCCATACGTGCAAACTGGCTGTCTTCGTTATACCTTACGGTCATCATATTCTGCTCACGCTCCTCATCAACAACAACTGTTATGGTGTTGTCGTCCCACTGTTGTACAATGCAGCGCTTGTCGGCAGCGTTTACATACAAAACCCTTTATGTTTTTCTGTGGTCCGTGTGGCAGTAGTTTCGTCAGGCCTTCAGGCAGGCTGACATGATAAATTCGGCTTATCAGTGTTGACAATGCCTTAGCATCATATCGCAAATCGTCGGCTGAAAGCGCACCGGTATGGTTAGAATGCCGGCGCATACGCTGTATGGCGTTTGCTTCGTTAGCAGGAATTTTCAGCATGCGCACAATACTGTCAACTTGCGAATTAAGGTCGCCGAAGCCGTAATTTGTGCCTTTTAAAGCCCTCGGCACAAACAATGACAAGCGTTTCGTGCAGGGTTTTTTGTTGATTACGGCAGGGGAAACTTCTTGGGTCGTAAGCACAAAATGTATGCGCGAAAACAGTTCGGAAGCATCATCACTGTGGTTGCGCAGTGAGGCGTTGACATGAATATTGATGTCGGTTTCAGATGTTGTACGAGGCATATACAAATGTAATTATCGGGGTATTATTATAATAAGGTATCAGCTCTGTGGCTATCAGAACCGTATGCTATGTTGTGTTCCCATTGTATGAGATGCCTTTTCAGTTCTTCTCCCCAGTGATATTGTCCCACGCTGCCATCACTGTGTATCACGCGGTGGCACGGAACGAGTATGGCAACAGGGTTATGAGCTATGGCACTGGCTACGGCACGTACGGCCGTGAGCTTTCCTATGGCGATGGCTATCTGGCGGTAACTGGCTGTATGGCCGAACGGAATCAGCTGCAATGCTGCCCAAACCTTCATCTGAAAAAGGTGTACCATGGAGATCGAGGGCGATGTCGTGACGCTGATCTTCTATTATCATGTGTACCACGTTACGCGCCATTTCGTTGTCGGGAGTGGCATACACGCTTCCATTCCACGATTTGCAAAGCTCGTCAACAGCCTCACGATGGGTGGTTGTTACAAAATGTACATGGCATATTCCTGCCATTGTGCGGGCAACAATAAGCTCTCCGAAAGCGCTGTTGGCGAAGCCATATTCAATGGTTTCCATCATGCTGTGCCTATTATTATTCAGAGGTTATGTTCATACATCGGAGCCGTTGGCATACCATACTCAGCTTAGGCAAAGATAATTATTTTTGTAGCGAAACCCTGTTGACGACATGTAAAAACTCATTACATGTGCTTGTAATTTAATCAGAAAACTGTAAATTTGCCTTTCACGTTTTGAAATAAAAATAAAAAAACTGTATATGACTCGAGAGGATTTAATGCGCCGCGCCATTGCTTTGAGTGAGGAAAGTGTGAAGAATGGGGAGGACCGTTCGGTGCTGTCATCGCACACAACGGTATAATATTGGCTGAAGCCTCGAACAGTGTGACCATTGATACCGACCCTACGGCCCATGCCGAGGTGAATGCCATACGTAAAGCCTGCTTCCGACTGAAAGGAATTGATCTCTCCGGTTGTGAAATTTATTGCAGTTGCGAGCCTTGTCCCATGTGCTTTGGCGCCATTTACTGGGCACGTATCGACCGTATTTATTATTCGAACAACCGTAAGGATGCTGCCCGTATAGGATTTAGCGATAACTTTATTTATGAAGAGATTGCCGTTGATGCCGGTAATCGTGTGAAGCCTATGGCAGAACTGTTGCCCGAAGAGGGCAAACGTGCTTTTAAAATGTGGGCTGAGAAAGCCGACAAAACCCAATATTAATTGATTCTTTTTGTTATTTGGAGAATACCGTTTCAGCTTATTTGCGCAGTAACTATGCCGTCATGTTTTGCACATGATTGCGAAAACACTATTTCCCTGTGAGTCTGTTGAAGAAGGTTATTACCTCTTCCCAGGTCTTAAACTCGTCACTTCCTAACTGTATAGCGGTGCCAAGGAGGTTTTCGCCGGGCATGGTGTCAATGAAATAATCGCCATAAAGCAGGGCTTTCTGGTTGGTATATATCACGCGGTTATGTGCAGGAGTTGAGAGATATTGCTCACACCATGCAGCTGTTTTATCGAAACTGGCATGGTTATTTGTTGGAGCAGATGCTACAATATACACTTGATAGGTCTCAATAAGCATGTTAAATGCCTTTGCTAAGCTTGCACGGGCTTGCCGTATGCGTCGGAAAGACAGCTGGCGTCGATGTAGACAATCTGTCGTTCACGGCTTTCCCTGCCTGTCGTCTATCCATCGAATAACAGGAACAACACCCGAAAGGAACGACCTGTCGTCCATACGGTGTTCGCCATGAAAGTGTGCAGCCTGTGTAATGGTCGCAAAACAAGCCGAAAAGTGTGTACAACAGGGTCGGCATCACCGAACAATCCCCAAACACGGTGGTCTTCTAAGTTACGCTCTTCGGGTGTCATTGTATCGAGAGCCGTGAAGCATTGTTCGGTAATTTCGCGGTATTCCTTTTCGAGAGCCTTTGTAACCAGGAACTCTTTTTCACCGTCTTGTCGCGGACTTTGCCACATTTGCTTTCCCGTCATGGCGTGTTCTTTTCATGGTTTTACCCATTTCAAAGGCTGGATTTACACAAATACGATCGTATCCGTACAGCATTTCGGTGTACATTCCGCCCATGGAAGTGCCGATAATAAGGTCAGGATTTTTCTTCTTTTACCTTTTGTTTCAGAAAGTCGACAGCCTCGGCAGGATGAAGTGGAAGGTCGTGAGCAACAACTGTTGCTGATGGAAAAGTTTGTGCTATTAGCCTTACAGTACCCGATGATGCTGACGATCCGAAGCCATGATTATACATGATTTTCTTTCCCTTCGCGAGGGTCGGAAACTGTTTAATATACTGATTCTCCATATCTCGATATGCTTTTACGGTTACAAAGTTACAAAAATATTGGGGTATAAAAGCGAAAACTTACTTGTAAAACCTGATGGAGACGTTACGTATACCTAATAAGCAAAACGGCGAAAAACAGTTGTAACAACTGTTTTTCGCCGTTTTTACGAATGTATTTTTTCTATGAAAGCTAACTAACTTTATAAGAAACAGCTCTCTTATCTGACAGGGACTTATCATAAATTTAAACGTCATGTCCTCATATCGTAACTGGTAAGGCTTCAGCGGCAGGGCACCCAGCTGTCGGTTCCTCCTATGCCATAGTGGGCATTGTCGAGGTAAAAGCCAGGTTATATGGTCTTTTAAGTTGTGTTGAGTGGCGCTGGTGCTTTTCGTTACCTTCATCAAGGTTTTCCAAACTGCTAATGAAGTGCGCTTGCATTAAACCATGTGCCAATGGCGTCAACACGTAATCCAAAGCCTTGCGCATCGGTTTGATTCCACCATCGCATATCTGTCTTCGTACCTGTTTCCTGTGGACGCATGTAAGGATAGAACTGTTGGTCGGCCGTTAATGTGTAAAGGCCCGTGAGCTGACTTTGCTTTCGGTCGGCATAATTCTCAACAGGACCACGACCGTAGAATGTACTGTGGTCCATGTTATCGGGCAATTGAAGTGTCACACCGAAGGCGAAGCATGGGCTCTACCGATGCACCAGGCGTGGTTTTCAGCGATTCTTCCACACCTATTTCGCCAGTTTCGTATACTAAATACTTTCATAACGAGCTGGCTTTTTCACCGCAGGCATATCGTAAACAGCCTCTACAACAACCGCCGACTTGCCTTCAGAACGAGTAGTTATGGATGTTAATGTCATTTCCGGATTGCGCCATGCCTGGAACTTATTTTTGCAAATTGGCCCCCATATCATTATCAGTTACGGCACGCCAGAAACATGGACGCATTGTGCCGTCGTTGGCAATAAGGAACGTCCTGCCGCAGTGTATGACGAAATAAAGCCAGTTTTCTTGTCAAAACTTATGGTAGCATAAGGTGACGACACCGTAATTGCCCGTCGTTTTTGCGGTTTTGCAGCTTTATCCTGCCTTTTGGTGCAACTGCCATGAACGACGACATGGGCTTGATTTCGTGTAAAACAATTTGTTTATAGGCAATACACTGGCCTGCCTTCATGAGAGGTTCGGCTTTTTCAAACGAAAATAGATATTAAGCATATCGTTGCTCAGCACCATATCTTTCAGCGGAAGTGTAAAATGCGCTCTTGCTGTGGTGCTATATCGAGGTCGTTGATGTCGCCTTGCTGTACGGTCTCGCCCTCTTGTTGTACTTCCCAGTGCATGGTAACGTTGGAAAGGTCGCGGAAGAAGAACTCATTCTTCACCCTAATACGATTTTTTGCCATATCAACAGCGTCGGCCCAGATGTTCTGATACGTATAAGCCACCTCGTAAGCGATTTGTGACGGTCGGGGCCGATAATGCCGTTACAATTAAAGTTATTGTCCGACGCATCTTTGCTGTTATAATCGCCTCCGTAAGTATATTCTGGAGGAATATTGCCTGTACAAAGGCTCGTATTTAGCTGCTATTGCATCATGGTCGGCAACAGTTCTCGATGCATCAAAATGAGGTGAACGGTGCAAGGCCTGGTCAACAAAGTCCCAGATATAGCCTCCCTGGAACTTAGGATACTTGCGCACGAGATTCCAGTAATCGGTGATTACGCCATTCGAGATGCCCATGGTATGGTTATATTCACACTGAATAAGGGGGCGCTTTGCGGTGGTATCGCGGGCGTATGCCTCGCAATCGGGTACACGATAATACATAGGACAGAATATCTCGGTGTTGGCACCGTCGCGAAATGCGCGCTCAAGCCTGTACCGGACGGCTGTTGTCCTGTTGCTTGATCAATTGAAAGCAGCCGTAAAATTAGGTCCGTCAACCGTTTCGTTGCAGACTCCATACAATAATTGCCGGGTGATTATAAAGCATTTCAACGTTATGCTGGTTACGTTGCAATATTTGTCTGGCAAAAATTTCTTTCTTAGGTTCGGCTGTTTCTCCGTATCCGTAGGCGTGTCCTTCCTGATTAGCCTCTGCCGTTACGTATAAACCGTATTGGTCGCACAGGTCATACCAGCGCGGATCGTCGGGATAATGGCATGTTCTGACAGCATTGATATTCTAGGCGTTTCATGATTTCTATATCCTGAATCATGCGTTCGGTAGTCGGTACATAACCGCCATCAGGGTCCATTTCATGCCTGTTGGCACCTTTAATCAATACGGCTTTGCCGTTAACAAGGAGCTGGGCATCCTTAATTTCAACCTTACGGAAGCCTACTTTCTGTGGTATCACCTCGACGATATTTCCCTGACGGTCTTTGACAATGGCCTGAAGCGTGTAGAGATATGGTGTTTCGGCCGTCCATGTTTTTGACGTTACGCAGGGTAAAATGGGCTACACCGTGGTTTTAGGTTTACGAAAAATCTCCTACCGACTTAACGACGATATTGCCATTGGCATTCAGCAATTGAAACTCGATGATAGGGTCGCCCTTTACATTGACGCCTATCGAAAGCGTTCCGTCCTGATAGTTATTTTGAAGGTCGGGTGTGATGCGAATGTTGCTTACTTGCACCTTGGGGTTGCGCGTATACAGGTAGCATTGGCGCGCTACACCGCTGAGACGCCAGAGGGTCCTGGTCTTCAGAGAGCGAGCCGTCACACCATCGGAAAGTTTGAAAAAGCGATGAGATTGCTGCCCTTGTGCAGGTAAGGGGTGAGGTCAAACTCGGCTGCAACCTTCGAATCTTCGGTGTAACCTACATATCGTCCGTTTACAAAGAGGTACATATTTGACGTTACAGAGCCGAAGTGAGCAATGATTTGCCGTCCGTCCCACGATGCCGGAATATCAATGATACGGCGGTACGACCCTACGTGATTGTCTTTAACGGAATGCTGGTCAGCCCTGCATTCTGTGGAGCATATTCTGTTTTCCATCCCTTATAAACCTCACCGTTGAACATGTAGCGCCATGCCAGCCCTATATTTACATATTCAGGGTCGCCATATCCGTTTAGTTCCCAGTTACCTGGCACGCTGATTGTTTTCCAATGGCTGTCATCAAGGTCGGTCTTATAAAAGTCAACGGGGCGCTCGTTGGCGTTGGCCACCCAGCGAAACTTCCATATTCCTTCGAGCGAAGGTAATTAGCCGACCGGGTGATGTCAGCTTTCTCTGCTTCTTGCAGGTTTTGATAGGAAAAATGGGTGTGCAGTGGAAAGCGATTCACCTCGTTTACCGCTAAGTCGTGCCACTCTGTAAATGTGGGCATAGCCTCCCTGGCTATGGTTTTGTGTGGTTTTGCCGCAAAACCGTTCAGCCCTGTTGTAAGCAAGACTGCAAAAGAAGAGATTTTCTCATGATTGGGTTTTTGGTGTTTATTTTTGTACAAAAGTTAGCTATATTCTGATGGCATAGAGTATCCTTAATGTTAAAAATTTATTTATATACCTGTTGTCAAATGAAGTTTATAGCCGAAAGCTAGCGAAGCAGCTGTAATGCTCTGCCCTTTTGGCTGTTATGGTTTTGTAATTTTTGAGGTATGGTTTGTTGTACGGCGGCCGTCAACAGCGCGTTTGACGGTCGTCGTGACGTATGGTTTAACGATCGCCGTACGCGTTGCTGACGGCCGTCGAACCATGATAGTTATACGCATAACGACAGTGGGGATAAGCAGGAAAAGGGGGCTGTGGGTGATGTAATGTCATGACCTTATCGCCATAATGGCTGTGCGGCAGCAATAATAAGGACAGGAATGAACGGCAGAATATACGAATAAAAACAAAAAAGTCGGGAGTTCTTCACAGGACCCCCGACTGGTTAACTATATGAAAAAAGGTTCTGATGAGCCTTATACGTTTAAAACTCAATGATTATTTGCTCCGCGTATACTTGTTGATGGAATATCAACAACGTTGAGTTTTGTTCTTTGTCGTAGCCTGTACGAACCTTACGTCCGTTTACTTTCACGGCATCGATATGGCCAAAGGCAGCCAGCTCTACGCGATATGCCCTGTGACACCTGTCCTGTAGGGTACCTTGTGCCGGAAAAACCACTACCGAATGGCGACTGCCCTTTTCGGTATATTGCAGACGGGTTGTGGCCGAAGCGCCTTTTTCGTAGTCGAGCGTGATACCATCGTCCTCGTATAGCGTGTATGTGTTGTCGGCATTACGTCCTGCGGGGTAAACGCGCATGACGAGCGTGTCGAGTGGTGATGTTGCAGGTCTTGGCGTATAAGGCTGCATAGGCAACACCCATCCGCCCTTGACATACATAGGGAACTCCATAATCGACTTGGCAATATTACGTGTTTGTCCGCCTTCGTAGCGCGCTGATGGGTGAAGAAATCGAACCAAAGGTCACCACGTGGAAACCATACTTTTTGCGCAGCTATGAGGGCTGTCGCCCTTACCTGGCGATGTAACGGGGGCTGCCATTATGATGTCGCCGAAGGTAAATTCTTGTTCGTTTTCATAGCTTTCTGGCTGATTTCCATAGTCAATATACATGGCACGGTTGAGCGGAACCATCGTTTTGTGGGTTTGCCATACGCTGCTACACGTAGGGGCATGAGCTTAGAGCGGAGCCGATACAGCTGCGGTTTGCACGAGTAGAGTTCTCCTCCGTCCACGGGCGGCGATCGAGCTGGCATCTTTCGTACTGTGTACGCGAAGAGCGGCTGAAAGTGCCGAGGTGGGTCCAACGGGTAGTTAATTCCGGATTATTTTTCCCCGAAAACCTCCTGTATCATGAATCCAATAATAGCAACCGGCATTGCCGCTTTTGTGCAGAGAGCTTCACTTCAAAGGCTAACATGGGCCAGTTGGCTTGTGCATCGCCCGAGAACCACAGCGGATGACGATGGTCTCCCCATCCTCCCCATCGTGAGTAATTGCAGCCACGGGTGTTGTTTTTAGCCGATTCGCGGTAATAAAGCTCATTAATCCACGAGAGGGTTGTTGTGTTCGTACCCGGGAACGTAGGGGTAAAGGTAGTTCTGTTGCCAGTCTAACCACCAGAAGTCGACACCCATTTTTCAGACGGGCGGTGTGCAAACTTAAAGAAGTTCTGCATGTAATTGCTGTCAGAAAGGTTGAACAAGCTCTTCTCTCCAGGTCGTAATCCGGTTGCCTTTGCATAATCAGGATAGATGCTTTCATGTGGCCGGATGCCATCATGAGGGTGATCATTGAGGCTTACGGTAACGCCAAGACGATGAATTGGGTCGATTAATGCTGCGGGATCAGGTATGGGTTTACGGTTCCATGTAAAGCCGGTCCAGTTAAGATGGCCGTTATGTCCCGTTCCCTCTGTGGCGTCGTTGGTGTGCCATCCCATATCAAAGACGAGGTTGTCAAGGGGGAACTGGTGTTTGTCGTAATCGTGGACGATGGCTAAAAACTCGTCAGCCGTATAATCCCAATAGCGGCATACCATACGCCGTGCATGTATTTACGTGTCATTGGCACTGTCCGCTGACAGCTCCAAGTGACGAAAGTGCTGCACGATAATCGTTACCGTAGATAAAGCAGTATTGATCCTGGAGATGATGCCGCGTATCACGGGGCTGCAGCCAGCCGTTAACGAGTAGGTCTCCGCGGTTATCGTCAATCTATACCATCCTGAACGTGTAAGCAATCCGTCGTTCGCGGGGATAGCTTCATGTAACACGGTCGAGGGTTTCAACTGGGTCCTCCCAGGTTTTTCCAAGCACAAAGCGGTTGGTAAAGGTTTTTCCTTACCGTCAGAGCTTATAGTAAACCTTCAGGTTTGAGGTGGAAAAAGGGTATCCGTCCTGATGAAACCATATACGAAGAGCCGGTGTTTCGTATTTCAAAACAGTTGTTGCCGAGTTCCCTCATTGATAGTTCAGATATGGGGACACAGGCCGAACGGTTGTCTGCAAACATCGTAGGGGGCATCAACAAACTTGCCATCTGTGGCATATTCAAGGCGAAGCAAAGGTAGGCGTAATAACCGTCAGGCGGTTGTTGCCAAAGACCATTGGATTGGTCTTTGGCAGCTGCGCAAACGTAAAACTGTCTGAATGATCGCCGGACATGCAAGTAATGTACGTCTCATCTGTCACTATGGGTTGAGGCAGTATAGATGCGTCCCCAAGGGGTCGGTAGCCTTTACATTAATGGTTTGCCAGTTGGATGATGTGGGATTATAGAAGAACATGTGGTCGTTATCGGTCTTCAGGATCGGCAGACGGTCGCTTTTCCCATCCGTTACGATACTGTAAAAAGCGTACACGGCAAGGGGTCGCGAGCCACCGATGAGTTTGTAAGGAGTTGCCATTGGCCGTTGTCTTCCTGAACCTAGTACAGTCCAGTCGGTGTGCCAGTTGAACACATTGATGAGCACACTGCTGTTGTCGAAAGTGGGTTGGTATGGCCAGATAGGGAGTTTGTAAAATGCCTTCAACACGGCCATAACGCATGGAAGCCTCCTTCGGAGCATAAGCTTTTACCTGATAATCGCGTGGTGTTTCTTCACCCTCTGTAATACGAATCGGACAGTTCATTGCCGTCAAAGGAGAACACTCCGTAGCCACGAGGAGAACCATCGTTACATATTCCCAGGCCACCATAAGCAGTTCCAGTAGGCACCCATTACCGCACCGAGGGGTGTATTCGCGCATGTTTGGAGCGATGTCGGTGGTGAAGTTGTTATGGTGTGGCCGCTTAGAATGATAACACGGTGGTGAGTCTTTTTATAAGATTGTAAAGGTCCTGACGGTTCGTAATGTGGTTATTGGGGTTGTTACGGCGTGATGTAGGAATGTGCAAGCCAATAATAATCGACTTGTCTTTACTTACATATTCCAGGTCCTTTTTGAGCCACGCGAGCTGTGCCCGTGTAATTTCTCCCTCGTAATCGTTACGTCCTCTAACTCCGCTATAAAGCACATCGTCGATTGCTATAATGTGCCACTGCCCGATATTATATGAGTAATAGGTTGGACCAAGGGCGTCGCGATATTCCTTATCCGAGTTAATGTCGTCATGAGTTTTTCTCATTATGGTCGTGGTTTCCTATAATATTCAGGGTAGGAAAGCTCAGTCGTGAAACCTGTGCCTTATACTGTCCGTAGATGCCTGTGTTGTTCCAGGAAATGTCTCCCATGCTCATTCCGATGACGGTACCTTATGTAGAATCGGTCTGTGCCTTTATTTTGGGCATGATTGTGTCTAACATTGAAAGGTCAACATTGTCACCAACCTGTACATCGGCAAGTGCAACGATTGTGAATTTCGAATCAACCGGCTTACTTTTCAGCTCAAAATTACGCTGCAGGACGTGAGAATTTGTGAAATTGAGCTTTTTAAAGAATTTGGGTAATCCCTGTTCTGTGGGCAGTTCAGCAATCAGCAGGGACGCTGATAAACACGTAATCACGATTCTTTGAACGCATTTGATATTCGCCCTTTTTCGTCGGTAGTGATGACATTTACGCCATCGCTACTACGACTCCCTGGCGTGGAACTACCGTCAACGGTAACACGACCTACGACGTTCATGCCTGTATTGTGTTGAATGGTAAGCTCGTCATTGTCGGTACTTAAAGGCTCGGCAAACTTGGCATCATTGCATGAAGTCATGCAGATGGTGACGAGAAGGAGCGACACATATTTAATGATCTTTTTCATAATATATTTGTCTTGAAGAAATTAATAACCAGGATTCTGTTGTAACAAGGGGTTAGCCTGAATATCTGCAGAGGAGGGAACAGCTTTTTGTTGTTGTCGCTGGTAGCATTGTGCGCCCACCAGTCTTCAGTAGTCCACAATCCCAAACGGATGAGGTCGGTACGACGACGGCCTTCGCCAAGAATTCTATCATCCATTCGTCAGCAAGGCGATAAATATCAAACGTTGCGGGAACGGGATTAGGATCTCATTCCGTTAGTGAAATTGCGCTTGCGTACCTGGTTTTATCAGCTGTGCGGCACCGGCTTTATCGCCTGCACGCCATTTTGCATTCGGCGAGCATGTAATAGATTTCCGTCAGACGGATAACAGGAAAATCGGGATCCCAGAGGCGGGAAATGTCGGTATTATTCGGGATTGGCATTTTTAACAAGGCGTATTCCAGACTCTTCTGACCCGTTAAGCATGAAGAACCTCTGCCGTCTGCATTAATATAGTCGACGGCATTCAGCACTTGTCCAGCCTTGTCGTTGATACCGCCACTTCTCCCGTAATAGGATTCTTTTTGAATACCTACGCAGAACATTCCCGTATAGAGTACTGTTGCCACGGTAAACATACGGTTGTTTGCGCAAATCGCTGCTTTCAAACTTCTCGTATGGCTGCCAAGCTTTCCATTGTGTGTATATGCCCGATGTGGCATTCTCGCGTGAAGGTGCAAGACAAAAGCCGTTATAGCAAGACGCCGGGAACGAAGTATTGAAGTATTTAGGCGAGTTTGAGTGATAGAAATAACGGTAATACCACTTTAAACTCAAGCTTTTGCATTGGCTGAAGGAACGTTCAAATAGCCTCGGACTTTTGTCATTGTCGAAGTTGTGTGGGCCATTCCCATGTTGGATCAAGAGCATAGCGACCATAGACACCGTTGATAATATCCTGGCATATTTGTGCACATTCTGCAAAATGGTCCTCTCCGATATAGCTGATGGCATTGAATTTCAATTCGGCTAGCATTGCAGCAGCAGCAGCTTGCTTAATGTAACCGTCTTCACTTTCACCGATGGTGTTCTTCTTTTTCAGTTTTGGAATAGCATCGGTAAGCAAAGAATCGATGTGATTATAAGTTTCCTTTGCCGTAGCTCGTCCCTTTACCGGGTCGTTATTTGAATGGTAAATAGGCATTCCGCCGAAATAATCGAGGCCCTTCATGTAAAAGTATGCGATGATTGCATTGAGCTGATTAAGCTGGTTCGCTTTGTCAGCATTAGTCATTCCCAATGTGTTGTAATCAACTTTAGACGTCAAGCATCAGGTTTCAGAGCGCGAGCAATACCTCCTGTTGTACCTTCGAGGTATTGACAATGAAGCGATCGGTAGGGGTCCAGTGTGTTCGTGCAGACGAATATATTCACCGTTGTTATAGAAATCGCTGCCACGAGTAGGGCATACCATCTCATCGGTGGTTAGTTCCTGCAAATACCAGCGGTCGTTTCCAAGGTACCATTTCCAGTGAGTAAATGAGTCTGCTCATGATGGCATAGGTGTTTTCAGGAGTAGTTATAAACGTTTCGGGTGTGACACTTGAATAGAATTTCTCATTCAGGTCACAAGATTCTAATCTCTAACAGGGATGCGCCAATGAGCGCAAAAGCCGTATATTTTAGTTTCATGATTTTGTTTTCCTTAATGGTTAAAAACTGATAATTGTACGCCCAGTGTCCAATGAATGGTTTGAGGATACATCGAAGATGTGCTGCGAATATATTCAAATCCGGGTTCCAAACCGTTGATATTTACCTCCAGGATTGTAGCCGGGATATTTCTGTAAAGCGTGCCAAGTCGCGGACAGTTACAGTACACGTGCCGTCGAAAGGTACTTTTTGCCATTTTAGATGTGTCCAGTGTGTATCCCAGGTAAGGGCATCTATCTTCAAGAATGTTGCGTTATTGAGGAAATAGATCAGTAAGAATACGTGTGTCGTTTATATTCTTATTGTCAGTGAAAGCAATCTTCAGCAGGTTGTCTTGTGACGAGCTCTTTAAACCATGATATAGTTGAGCTGGCTGAATACATCATATCCAATCCACTGAACGTAATGACAAGCCAAGGTCGAAGTTGCGGTAGCTCAGGCTGTGATCCATAGAAAGGATAAGCTTGGGTATCGCATTTCTACGTAATGCTTGTTGGCATCAGTAAGGTTGCTTGTTGTTCCGCTTTGATACTGGTACAACATTGTTGTCCTTATCATATATAAGCCACTTGCCGTTTGAGTCTAAAACCAGCATATTTAAAGAGCCAGAACTGTCCTACTTTTGACCCGTTAACCAGTTTCGTAGCATATCCCATCGACTGTGGAAAAAGCACCTCCATATAGGGTACATGAATTGGTATCACCGAGGTTGTCTATCTTCGATGGTATTGTGAGAAAGACGCAGTGTAGAGCTGTAATTTAAGTTTCTGCTCTTAATGATTTGTCCTGTTATCTCAAATTCCCAGCCACGGTTTGTCAGTGTTCCTGCGTTCTTTCATGATCGTGCTGAACACCATTGGGGGTTGAGGAGCAGGAACTTCAAACAGCATGTCATCGACCTTACGCACATAGTAGTCAAACTTACCGAGATACGATTATGTAATATGAGAAGTCGATACCAACGTCAAACTCTTTCTTTTCTTCCCATTTCAGGTCAGGGTTTATATTGCGAGTGCTTCCATATCCTGCTGCCAGATGCCGTAAGTGGCCACATATCGTTCGGACTTATACGTCCTCTACCGTATAGCCACTACCGAAGTCGTTGTTACCTGTTACACCGTAACCAGCATCGTAATTTCAGGTCGTTTATCCAGGTAATATCCTTCATAAACTTCTCTTTACTGATGCGCCAGCCTCCCGAAATATAGCCCCAGAAGTTACCCCCATCTGTGGTTTGCACCGAATCGCGAACTGCCCTCACGACGGAAGCTTAACGTTGCCAGTACTTGTCGTCGTATGAATAGTTACCGCGAGCAAAGAACGACATCAGTCGTTCACGTGGCTTTTTATATGAGTTCATGCTGGCCAAACCGTCCGATAAGTCTGTGCCGGCACTCATATCCCAGCCGCCTATTCCGTCAACGGTAAAGTTGCCATTGGTCATATCAAACGATTCACCGCCTGTTTGATAAAAGCTCCAACCCATAACGGCATCAACGCGATGCAGGTTATTAAAGTCGTGCATGTAAGGAGGCATGCTCTACATTGCGGTTCTCGGTTTTTGAAAAAGCAGTGATAAGCACGTCCGCGTTTGTTAGCAGTTATCATGCTAAGATGGTTCTGATGGTAGTAAGAGTATTCCCTGCCACTGACGGTTATCTACACCGAATGTGCTCTGAACCGACAATCCTTCCATCAGATTTATCTTCAGTAGCATCTGCTTGTAAACCACTTGTCGATACCTTTATAATCTTTTAGTTTAATATCGCGCAACGGGTTCCATGTTGTTCCACCTACACTCTATGGTGTTAACGTTGTATTGTCTTGGGTCGTTGGGGTTCATAACAGGTATGGTTGGGTTCAGTGTTATAGCCTGTTGAGCCGACGACGACCCATACGTGTGTCACGGTTAGCCTCACGGTATTGTGCGTTTACAGTAAGTTCTACCTTACCGTCAAACATTTTGTATTTGGCGTTCATACGTCCTGAATAGTCCTTTCGGCCGTCACCAATGACAATTCCTTTCAAATCCTGATATACTAAAGAGGTATAAACCTGCAGAGCCTTGCTGCCACCCGATACCGATAACACGTGCTCTCTGCGACAGTTGATTCTCATTTATAAGCTGCTTATACCAGTCGGTGTCGTATCCATAGTCTTGTCCGAGTCCGTATTCCAGATAGTCTCTTGAAGAAAGAATGTCGAGACTCTTTCGTATTGTTTCCGTTGACAGCTCAGTTGTATAGGTTGCTTTCACCTTTCCTTCCTGCGCATGCTTTGTGGTTACAAGGATAACACCTCCTGCTGCACGTGTACCATAGATAGCACCGGCAGAAGCATCTTTCAGCACATCAATCGAAGCAACGTCCTCTGATTTATCATTCTAAGGTCTCCACCAGGCACACCGTCTATCACTACCAGCGGACCGCGTCCTGCATTTACCGATGCAACACCACGCAATTGGTAGCCATTCGACGAGTTTGGACTTGAACTGCCCGATATGGTAAGGCCTGTAACCTTACCCCTGAAGGGCAGTAGCTATGGTAGATCCGCCCAAACCTGTAACCAGATTGTCGCCTTTAATAGAGGTAATAGAAGAGGTAACGCGCTTCTTTTCCATCGTACCGTATCCCACTACTACTACGTCTTCAGCTGTCTCGCATGTCGTCTTTCATGACAATATTAAACTCACGATTCTTTCCGATTTTGAGCTTAAACGTCTGAAATCCCACCGATGTACCTGTATAGTCTGGTCATCTTCAACCTTCAGTGAACTTTCCGTCAATGTCTGCCGTTGTACCCGTTGTTGTTCCAGGCACTGCAATGGTGGCTCTACAAGAGGTTCGCCGCTTGAATCGGTAATAACACCTTTTACGGTAACGGGGTTTCCTGCGTAGGTTGCTGCGAAATTGCAGTCATAATAAGGGCTGTGGCTGCCTTTACCATACGGTTACCCTTAGTAATATGTTTCATTTTCATTTCTTTTTAGTTATTGGTTGTGGTTCGGGTTACCCTTGATATTGTCGAGGAACCAGCGGTAATAGCCACCGATACCCTTCTGTGATGAGCGGATGGTAATTTTTTGTATTGGCCGTAGCTCCTTCTATTTTTACCTGATGGTTACGTGTCCATTGCCAGGGCTTAGAGGAGTCAGTATTCTTAATAGGCGCGAATATCTTGCTCAATGTTGCACTTTGTCCGTCAACGATAGTGCCATCACCACTGATTTCTAAATACAATAGTCGTTTCTGTCATCCCAATTGTCGGCAATATCGAAACTACGATAACGTTTGCTTTCTTGCCATCTTCAATATCGAGACCATTCTTGATGGTAACACCTCCCCTGATTGTTTTGCGTCCCTAATTTCAGGTATCCGTCGGCTACATATATACAGTGTCCGTCTGTATGCATAAAGTCGATAAGTTTCTGCGAGAAATTTGTCATGCAATCGGTATTGCCATATATACCTGTTGCTTTTATTATTTTGACCACCAACGCTTGCAACCTGATCCGGCATACAGTAGGATTGGCAAGTGCAAAGGTATGCGCCCAGTCGAACGGCTCACTGAAGTAAACGTAGCCTACCGGCTTATTGTCAGGATGAGCTTCAGCTTGTTTTTCCGTTTCAGTTTCAGTACTTTCTCTACACCGTGAGCCGAAATAAGAATGATGTCGCCCTCGCGTGCTGCTCCTGTGCTGTTCGCAGTTGCGGTTACCGTCATGCGTGTATCGCCGGCGTTTCCGCTCATGGGTGAACATGTTGCCCATGCAGGCTTGCTGCTGACAGTCCAGCTTTCTACGGCATTAATGTCAAAGATGTTCTCTTCGCCCGTCAGCGGTGTTGACACCATCCTTGCTTAATGTAATCATGGTAGCAGGTGTAGTAAACACCTTTGCATCCTGTGTAACGGTGAGGTTATAGCTTAGCTTGCCTGTTGTAAAGGTTACATGTGCTTTACGTGTAGCCTTCGTTCCGTTGGCATCAATATTTAATGTAATATCATAATCACCGGGTTCGCCCTCAGTTTTCGACGGATGGAGCCATGTACATGTGTCAGGAACGGTAATTTTCCAACCGTAATTGCTCGAAATGTGTACCACGGAGCCTTTGCTTTCTTCATCCAGTCCCAGAATGTTCACATTGGGCCTCAATCCTGTTGCCGTTACTTTTTCTGTCAGGCGATGCTGAAAAACAGATACCTGTTCGGGCTTTCCGTTAGCCAGTACAAACTCGAGGTATCCTTCTCTGTCCTCTCCTGTTGTATTCTTTTCAGCAGTAACGTATATCGTCTGGCGTCCACGGTTGCCGCTCTCATGGTTTAGTTTTACCCTAGTCGGGCTTGCTAACCAGTTTCCAATCCTGGTTAGCGCCCATTTTAAACTGTCCTGGTTGTTTCTTCTCAGTAAGGCCATCGTATTGTAATTAACATCTCGCCTCCGAAGCTACAAAGTATGGATCGACTGAAGCTTCGTCTCTACACGAAGTAAAAGTTGACGTAGTAGCGGCCAAAAGCAAAGAACAACAGGCCGTACATTATTTTATTTAGTTTTTCATATTCTCTATTTTACTGGTTCTCTTTTATAAGAATGTTGTCGATATACCAACGGCAATATTTCGAGTGCCTGGCGCTTCAGTATGAATTGCAATGCGTGTCGGCTGTAATACCAAATAATTCAAAGCTCATATTGTTCCATGCTACCGAACTTCCTATAATTTTCGAGCTGTTTTTAGCCTGCTGTGCATCGGCTTTTACCGAGCTCAGCCTGCTACTATTTCAACAACCAAAGGTACATCATCGGGGCTACCACCGTCAGGACTTGCATAAAGCTCAGTGTTGCGTTCACGGCCTCGCTGCTGTTACGTACCTGTAATTGCAGGAAGGATGATACCCGTATTGAAATAGCTGTTCGAGTTGAAGTTTAAATAGCCTCTTTGAATGTTAATTTTGCAAGCACCTGTTGGGTTTATCTACCGTCTGATACCAGTCTGTTAAGCCTGTTGTCTGCCATTTGCCAACCGCATTGGGGTCTAATACGCTCATACGGGTATAGCCTTCTGCACCATTTTCTACGGGGTCTTTCAGATCGTTAGCTGCAGCAATAGGCAAATGTCCAGCTGAAGTCTTCGGTATAGAACGTACGTAAATGTGCAATTACCGAGGGGTCAAACAAGGTCTGAATTACAGTAATGGTTTCTTCAATGCCGTTGGTTGATACCGTTAATATTCCCTCTCTCTGTACTCCTGTTTTGTTACTGTCGCAAACAATGGTAACATCAGTAAGGCCAATTCCTTCGGGTTTGTCAACGCTTAGCCATGGCTGGTTGCTGGTAACGTGATACCCTTTGTTAGCCGTGATACGCACAACAGCATTTGTTCCGTCGTTCAAACTGCCGGGCAGTGCCAGCTCATAGCGTGCCTGGCTGATGCCAAGACGGGGTGTAGCTTCGTCGGCTTTATCGTCCATTCCACAAGAGACAAGGCTCAGCGAAAGGGCAAAAGTCCCCAAAGACTCATCAGTAAATAGTGATTTTTCATAAATTTATTTGTTATTGTGTTATGATCTGGTTACTCTCTCGGGCAGATTGTATGTTTTTTGTATTTTTGGGTTTTTGTTTAAACTTATTTGCAAAAATAACAGTTATCCTATTATATAAAAGTGATGGTATGGTTATGGTAGGTTGTTAGTAAGGTAAGTTTTACCTAAAAACCTGAAAAACAGATGTTTATATTTTTATATAAAAATGATATGGTAGAATTATGATTTTCTTTGTTTTTTACTAACTTTGCAGGGTACAGCTAAAATCTTTTATGAAAAAGAACGTTCTTGTTTTTGGTCCTCACCATTTGTACGGTACTTAATATTAATAGTGTCCCGCTGAAGGAATTACAGCATCTTGACAGTATGCTGGTTCGTAAACCAGGGTTAATTCGGCAGAAGGAAAACTGCTATCAGCAGACTTCGCTATCGCTTTTTCAGTAGCCGAAATAACCATTACCGTCTTGCTGTTTTGCCGCAAGCTGGTAAACCAGTATATTTATTTTTCAGTATGATTCGGCCAAAGCCTATGCCGGGCGTGGCCTGTTGATTGCGCAGCAGATGAACAGAGCCGAAGACATAAATTTTTTTAAAATATACAAGGCAAGGATATTATCTACGGGAGGTATTTACGATGCAGCCTTTAAGATTGATGAACGAAGTAAAAGGGAAAATACGCTTACCTTTACCAACCAAAAAGAGTATTGTATCACCATGACCGACTTATATCGCCGGTGGGCTTTTTTACTGTAGGGACGATGAATACACGCCTAAAGTATTTCAGTGAATCGCGCCGATGGCTTACAAAACTGATGTCGTATATCAGTAAAAGACGATTCTGCCTACAATTTTTATCAGGCTAAATATTTGATGGAAGTGGAGGGAAATGTAGAGCTTGCCAATGAACATTTTCTGAAAACCATACGCCGTATGCCTGCGTCAGAGCGCTATTATGCCCGTGCCTGTTTTCATACGCCCGTAATTTATGGGATGCAGGCAACAGCAATGCGGCCATTAGGGTATATGGCTATGTCGGCAAGTGGAGATATTGCAGCCTGTACACTCGATAACTCGGCATCAAAAGCACTGGCCGATTTCCTGATTACCGATGACCCTGAAAACAGTATTCTGGCCGAGAAATATATTAATGTTGCTCTCAACGATGCCAAAAAGTTATAACAACCGGTTGCGTTTTGGTTGAAATTTCACAATCGCTTATCCCTATTCTTACGGCTTATAAGGCGCAGCTTTCTATAAAGAACATATCCGCTTTTATGTGTGATAGGAAGCATGTGTTTTATCATTACTTTGTTATTGGCAGGCTGGCTTATTCTGCGTCAGTATAAAACACTGAAAAAAAACAAGGCAGCTATGGACCGGTATAACCATCAGCTTGCAGGTTAAACAGCAAATTGGCTAATTTGAACGAGCGTTTGCTCAGCACAAACAGGTATAGGGAGAATTTGGCTGCCATTTATATTCATCTCTGTTCGAAGTATATCGAAAAACTCAAAGCGCAACGAACACTGGTGTTGCGTAAGTTAAAAGACCCGGCAATTTGATGATTTGTTGCAGCGATTGCAGTCGGACCGCATATCCAATGAAGAAACAAGCCACTTTCTTAACAATTTTGACCATGCTTTTCTTGAACTGTATCCTACGTTCCGCGAGGAGTTTTCGGAGTTGCTTTTTGCCTGAATATCGCACGAAAAACCGTGATGTAGCCTCGCTTACAACAACAGAACGTATTGCCGCTCTCGCCGTTTAGGTGTTAATGACACCTCTGAAACGGCTAACTTGCTGTTTGCATCTACACAAAGTATATACAACAGGAAGTCGGAATTACGTAACAAGGCTTTGAATAAAGAAACGCTATGGGACGATATTAAAGGGCTGTGCCATGTTATGGAAGGGTAAATTAACGATGGGCTTATATGATATTGCAAAGGACTTTATAATGCTGAAATAATTTTACAAAGATGTCTCTGAGAATCGATTATTTCCAACAAGGTTGGTGATAGTTCTGAAATAACGCAAAATGAGCCGTTTTTATAATGTGCTGTTAGTTAGTTTATTACACAGTTTTTGCGCATTTTTACTCCTGTTTTCCCTTTAAAAAAACTTGTCTTTACGGTATAAAAGTCTTGTTTTTGCAGGTCAGCCGTATCGTTTTTTTATTATTCTGTGTAAACGATGCCAGTGTAAGACAGTCCCCTTTACGGCACTTTTGTGTTGTCTTTACATCGTAATTGTCACACCTTTACGATGTAATCGTCTTGCTGGAAAAAGCCACACTAATTTGACCCACCCTGGCAAGTATTTTAGACCCAGTAAGGTTAAAATAATGAGACCCACCTCACCAAAATAAGAATGACCCTTTGAAACGCTAGTTTTTTTAGGGTCATTTTGTAGTTTTGTGTTACTGCCCTGGCCGGCATTAAAAACATAAAACTATTATTTATATGACAAAATTAAAGAATTTATTGCGCTGTTACGCATCTGGTATGGGAATAAGAAGTATTTCTAGTACTTTCCATATATCTCGTAACACCCTCCGCAAGTATGTCCGTAAATTCCAAGAAAGTGGCTTGTCCATGGAGCAAATTCTGTCGCTTTCAGATGATAAGCTAGCGGACTTGTTTTCAGATGGGCATTCTCGTAACCGTCCGCCTTCTGCTCGTAAGTTGGAGTTAGAGGCACTTGTTCCTGATTATGTGAAACGGCTTAGCAAGAAGGGTGTTTCTATCTTATCTCTTCACACGGAGTATCTCAAAACTCATCCTAATGGTTACCAGTATTCTACTTTCAAACACGCAATCCATGCCTACAGATGTCAAACACGAGCCGTAGGACATGTAGAGCACCTTGCTGGCGATCAGATGTATATTGATTATGCGGGTGATAAAGCTAGAGATAGTCGAAGAACAGACGGGTGAGGTGCGGAAGGTAGAGGTTTTTTTGTGGCTACCCTTCCATGCAGTCATTACACCTATTGCGAGGCAGTGTGGTCGCAGAAAGAAGGAAGACCTTATCGTTGCTTGCGAGAATGCTCTTCATTTCTTTGGTGGTGTACCCAAGGCTGTTGTGCCTGACAACTTAAAAATCAGCCGTTATCCGCAGTGATCGTAATGAGCCTGTTATCAATGACGACTTCGCTGCTATGGCTGAATTTTTATGACATGGCTGTTTATCCAGCTAGGGTGCGCCGTCCCAAGGACAAGGCACTGGTTGAGAATGCTGTAAAGCTAATGTATCGGTCGGTATATGTAGATATTGAAGGGCAAATTTTTCCATAATCTAGAATCACTTAATGTTGCTATACGCACATCTTTAGAAGCATTTAACAGCCGTAGATTGAGTGGGCGTAAGGAATCCCGTCAAGAACTATTTGAGGAAATGGAAAAAGATTTTCTTCGTCCTCTTCCTACCGCTCGCTATCAGATGAAGTCTAGAAAGTCTGCTACTGTCATGGCTAATAGCTTCGTTATGCTAAGAAAGCATAGTTATAGTGTTCCAACAGAGTATATCGGCAAACGTATGGAGCTTATTTACGATAATGACAATGTTCAAATCTACTATGGGTTAAAGTTAGTTACCATCCATCAGCGAGATGATACTCCCTATACCTACTCACAGAAAGATGCACATAATCTTCCTGGTCATCATGGTAGCTTTGAAAAGGATTTGGAGGAAATATATCAACGGGCAGGGCAAATAGACAACATCCTTCTGCTTTTATCTCAAGGAAGTCGCTACGCAGATGAAATATCCACCAAAAGCCTTCCGCTCTTGCCGTGGTATCATGTCGCTGGAGAAGAAGTATGGCATGGCTCGTCTAGTAGCAGCTTGTAACTGTGCCTCGGAAGGACGACGCTATGGCTATAATGAGATAAAGGATATACTACAGAAGGGAGTGATGATGCTCCTATATATCTATGGATGAAGATAATATGGAGCTATCTCCTGAATATAAACCAAAAAAACTCATAAGAACATACGAGGCAAGGATTATTTCTCAAAGCAATTATCCAATAATAGCAAAACAATTAAAGTAAACAACTATGGAACTAAATAATAATAAGACAGCACCTATTGTGCAAGAAATGGATAAGAATCAGTTATCTCTTGATTTAATGCATAGAATGAGGCTTACGGGTATGGCAACTGCCTTTGAAGAAAGTCTAACAACTACAATTGCAGATACGATGACACCAGATGCCTTTTTTATCTTGGCTCTTATCTCGAGAATGGGACTATCGTCTCTGCAGCAGCCATTGAAAGACTCATAAAAATCAGCAGGGTTTAGATATAAAACCTATCCTGAGCAAATAGATTATAATATCAATCGCAACCTTAGCCAAAACAAAATGGAGAGAATACTCTCACTTGATTTTATCAAGCAAGGACGCAATATATTTATTACTGGTTCATCAGGAACTGGTAAAAGTTTTATCGCTACAGCTATAGGCTATCATGCTTGTAAAAATGGTATTAGAACGATGTATGCTAACATGTCAAAGCTGCTGGGGACACTTAAGGTTGCCAAGAACAAAGGAACGTTAGAAACAGAGCTAAAGAAGATAGAGCGATGTCGCTTGTTAATCCTCGATGATGCCTTCCTTGTACCTGTAGATGCAAAAGAGCGTCCTATATTACTTGATATTATAGAAGATAGGCATGAAAGGAAGTCGATTATCATATCTTCTCAACTTCCTGTAGACAACTGGTATGATGCAATAGGCGACCCTACCGTGGCAGATGCTGTACTAGATAGAATTGTGCATACCTCATATCAAATAGAACTAACTGGAGAGAGTCTTAGAAAGATAAAAAGCAAAAGAATATTACCAAAGTAATAGCGAAATAAAATGACCCACCCGACCAGGGCATTTAGTGGGTCAATAATAAATCGTTTTACTGGGTCTAAAAATACTTTGACAGGGTGGGTCAAATTAGTGTGGCTTTTTCCAGCAGCTGAACTGCGCAATGGAACGACCGATAGTAATGCGCCCCATAATCGGAGCTCACCCGACTTGTCCAGACCGCTCTTTTTTGAGGTAGAGCAACACCTTCATCTTTTCTGTTTTTCATACGCTTTTAATTCTTTTTATGGGCAAAGACAGTGCAAACGAGTTCCATAAGAGCTTGCTCTTAAATGGACGAGTGCAGCTTGTCTTATGCAAAGTTACCTGAATTAAAGCGTTCTCACTTATGCAGAAAACTGCCGACCAAAGCAACAAACACACGAGAGAAACAATTTCAGTTACCTACATCTGCATTTCGTTACTCTACTTCAAATCTTGGTAATGATTTAGTAACTGAACTCTGCTTAAATCCGCACTTTCCTGCCTTTTACAAATAGAGTAGTTTTATGCAAATCATTTCATATCCTGTTCATTATCAGTCAGTTTGCACAAACTTCGATTTTTCTTTATTTTCAAGGATTAGTTGCACGGTAATGCCTGATATGTTGTAGAATGAACAGATTTTAAGTGCAAAAATTCAGAATTTTATTTACATATAATAGAGTGCCTGTACCCATGTAAACTATCACAACTAAAGGTATAGATATAAAAACAGGTCATCGCACCATAAGTACAATGACCTGTTTGTCTGACTCGTATTATATATAAGGTGTAACTTAGTGCATAATACCCAGTAACCTTAGAATGTCGTTGAGGTTGGCAACCACCATAAGAAGAATTAAAAATACCAAAGCCAACATACTGGCACGTATCATAAAGGTTTCTGATGGTTTACGGCGAGCAATGATTTCGTACAACAAGAACAGTACGTGACCACCGTCGAGAGCAGGAATGGGCAATATATTCATGAATGCCAATATGATGCTGAAGAAGGCCGTCATCTTCCAGAAGAGGAACCAATCCCATTGTGCAGGGAACAGACTGCCAATGGTAACAAAACCACCTAAGCTCTTTTGCGCCATTGGCTGAAAATATGTATCGCATGTCGCTTACATAGCCCGAGAGCACATCCCAGCCGTATCTGGCACCGGCAGGAAAGCTTGAGGAAGCTGTAACGGTCGTGCGTAATCTTCGGTTTATACAACAGGTTGATGTCTGCCACATTGAATCCTAATTTCAAATCGGGCGTAAGCATTGCCGTCAGCGTATCATTCCTGCCACCCGCAGCGCGCTGAACAACGAGGTTCACGTTCAGAAGTTTCAAACTGTCCTTATGACTTTTTACGGCAGTAAGCTGGTCAGCAACGCGTCCTATTTCTTCAGTAAACTCATTATACGAGTCGATGTTCTCGCCATTTACGGCCAGAATACGGTCGCCTTTCTTTAAAACCCATCTTCCATGCTGGTGTTTCGATGGTTGTTTTGCTGTTTTGTTTCAAAGGCATATGCTCGAGAACGCTGTCAACAACAGCCGGAATGAACGGACGTGTAAACGGTGGCGTAACCTTTACCATATCTAAAAGGTTCAGATCGCCCGGCATGGTGATACGCACTTTCTTGCCGTTACGAAGTACCTCGGCATAATCAGCATCGGCCAAATCGCGGTAAACGTCAACATTAAAGTCCTCAAACTCGCGAATGTTAGTACCCGTAATGATGTCATGATCCTTAAAGCCAAGCTTTTTGGCTTCGGTGTTAAACTTCATACCCTAATGACATATCGGCCATGCGAACATAGCTTTCGCCCCAGTGGAACATAATCATACTGTAAATGAACAACGCCAGAACGAAGTTTACAAACACGCCACCAATCATGATGATTAGGCGCTGCCATGCAGGCTTTGTGCGAAATTCCCAGGGCTGAGGCTCACGTTTCATCTGCTCGGTATCCATGCTTTCGTCAATCATTCCCGATATTTTGCAGTAGCCTCCAAGGGTAACCATCCCACCCCATACTCGGTATCGCTGGCCTTTTGGCTTAAAAGCTGAACAGTTTTTCCACCCATTTACCGATTCCCAAATCGAAGAAAAATGAAGAACTTTTTCAACTTTACGCCGAAAAGACGTGCGGCCAGAAAGTGACCGCCTTCGTGCAAAAAGAACGAGTAATGATATTGACAGAATAAACTGTAACAGCTTGATAAGGAATATTTCCATTGAATTTTTAGTCTTGTTTTTAATGAATTATGATAACAGTGATTGTGCTATACGTCGTGCCCTCGGTATCGGTTTGGAGATATGTATCGAGGGTAATGTTGTTGTCGAACGAAGCTTGTTGCATCGTCTTTTCGATAACGTCGGCCATGCCTGTAAACGTGCATCTGCCTTCGCGAAAGGCCAAATTTACAACTTCGTTGGCAGCGTTCAGAATACATGGCATATTTCCGCCCTGGCGGATAGCTTCACAAGCCAGCCCCAGACAGCGGAATTTGTTGACGGCAGGCTCAATAAAGTCGAGGTGTTGCGTCTTGAAAAAGGTCGAGCCTGTCGCCATCGAGATTCAGACGCTGCGGATAGAGAAGGCGTATTGTATGGGTAGTCGCATGTCGGGCACGCCGAGTTGTGCCTTTACTGCGCCGTCAATGAATTGCACTCCGCTGTGTACAACCGATTGCGGATGGATGAGAACCTCGATGCGTTCGGCCCGGGATGCCGAAGAGCCAGCGGGCTTCCATCACCTCGAATCCTTTGTTCATGAGCGACGCTGAGTCAATAGTTATTTTTGGCTCCCATACGCCATGTAGGATGCTTCAGGGCATCTTCGGCTGTAACTTGTTGCAGTTGTTCGTACGTATACTGACGGAATGGGCCGCCCGAACAGGTGAGCAGGAGCTTGTCTCACCCTGTTTATGTCTTCACCAACAAGGCATTGAAAGATGGCACTATGCTCGGAATCGACGGGCAATAAGTCGACATGGTATTGCTCAACTAACTTTAAAATAAGTTCTCCTGCAACGACAAGCGTTTCCTTATTGGCCAGACAAATTTTTTACGAGCCTTGATAGCCCTGATGGTTGGCACCAAACCCGAGAAGCCTACCACTGAAGCCAGTACGGCATCTATGGGCTGAGCCCTCAACAATTTCGTTCAAAGCTTCAGTTCCTGCATACACTTTGATGTCGGGACGGTCGGCGAGAAGTGAAACCAATTTGTCGTAATGGGCCGTATTGGCAATGACAACCGTTGCAGGATTAAACTCACGAGCTTGCTCGGCAAGCTTGTCAACGCTGTTGTTTGCCGTAAGACAGTATACCTCGTAAAGGTCGGGATGCTGACGGATAACGTCGAGTGCCTGTACACCTATCGAGCCTGTACTGCCGAGAATACATATTTGTTGTTTCTTCATAATTGTTGTGTTTAAAGGCCGGGCAAGCCTTCGGGGATGTGCATGGTGATGGTTTGGCTGTTGGTATCAATAGCTTTTACCAGGTCGCCGGTGGCTGGAAGAAGTATCTCCTGGCCGTCAGGAGTTTCAATTTCAAACAAGATGTTGATGGTAGAATTGTCTATTGCCTCTAACTTTCCCAAGACCTTTCCGTTGTCAGCATCAATAATGTTAAAGCCAATAAGCTGTGCTGTCGATGGAGTGCCGTCGGTATTGTCGGCCAGTGCACGCGGAAAGTATACATCGTGTCCTGTTAATTCGCGTGCCTGTTCCTCAGTATTGATGCCGGTAAACTTCATCAAGGCCGTTTCGTCAGAACGGAAACGGTATTCGTCCATAAAGAAAGGGACGAGAATATCTTCCATATCGAGTATAAGATAATCGGCATCAACGCGGTCGAATACATCGTCATCGAAATGGAACGACAACTCCCCTTTACGCCATGAGGCTTGCCCTATACGGCCTATTTTTTGTAAACTTCTTTTCTTAATCATCAGTAAGGTGAATCATTTTGCACGTTAATCGTCGGTTCGCGTGATGTGTGCTCCCAATTGATTAAGCCTTAATTCTATGTCTTGATAGCCGCGGTCAATCTGCTCGATATTGTCAATGCGGCTTGTTCCCGTTGCGCTGAGGGCAGCAATAAGCAAGGCTATACCCGCGCGAATATCAGGACTTGTCATACGTCCTGCCCGTAAAGTGATGCGATGGTCCTGTCCTACAACAACCGCACGGTGAGGATCGCAGAGAATGATTTTGTGCACCCATGTCAATTAACTTATCAACAAAGAAGAGCCTGCTTTCAAACATCTTCTGATGAATAAGCACACTTCCTCGTGCCTGTGTGGCGACAACGAGAAGCACTGACAACAAATCGGGTGTCAGTCCGGGCCATGGAGCATCGGCCAATGTCATGATAGTTCCGTCTAAGAACGAGGGAATCTCGTAATGGGCATGATGTGGAATAATCATATCATCGCCATCAATACCTATTTTTACACCTAATCTTCTGAAAGCGTCAGGAATTAATCCCAGGTTCTTAATGGAAGCATTTTTAATTCTACGCCGTTACCCATCATGGCTGCCATGCCTATAAACGAGCCTATTTCAATCATATCGGGCAGAATTTTTGTGGCTTGCTGCATGAAGTTTATTCACGCCAATGATGGTAATAAGGTTGCTGGCTATACCGCTTATGTTCGCACCCATGTGGTTAAGCAGGTGGCACAGCTGCTGGATATAAGGCTCACAGGCAGCATTATAAATAGTGGTAACCCCTTTGCGCTACTGCCGCCATGATGATATTGGCAGTTCCTGTTACCGATGCTTCGTCAAGAAGCAGTAAGTGCCGTGTAATTGTTGGGCCTTTATTTGGTAAACGTTACGTGTTTCGTCTTTTTCGAAATGTGCACCTAACTTTTTAAATCCGAGAAAATGGGTGTCGAGGCGACGGCGTCCAATCTTATCCCCACCAGGTTTACTTATTGTAGCTTTGCCAAAAACGACCGAGAAGCGGACCGATCATCAACACCGACCCGCGCAGAGAAGCGCATTTTTTTAACAAAGTCGACGCTGTTCAGATAATCTAAATTTAGCTCATCAGCCTGAAAAATATAGTCGTTACGGCTGGTGCGTTTCACCTTAACGCCTATCTCCTGAAGTAAATGAATAAGATTGTTTACATCGAGAATGTCGGGAATATTGGTAATCGTGACAGGCTCATGAGTAAGTAATGATGCACAAATTACCTGCAGAGCCTCATTTTTTGCGCCCTGCGGAGTAATGGTTCCTGTAACGGATGTCCGCCTTCAATGCTGAACGACGACATGGATTATCTTTTTCGTTTGCGTTCTACGGGTCGTGCTTCAACCTTTTTCAAACTTAATACGTTTGGGATCAAGCTGAATGACGCCGTTGGTATAGTATGCAAGGTCATCGGCTACCTTCTCACCGTCACTGAATCCATGGCTCCACCGTATCAGGTCGCGGTTCATTTGATTGGCAGTAAGGGCGGCAAGTGCATCACGATCAGGGCTGGGCTTCATTGTTTTTTTAACTGTTCAAAAAGTTCGAAAACAATTTTTCCATAATGCCTTACCGGAATATTTGACATGGGATAAGGCATGGGTTGTGGCTTCTGATGGATGGTATGAGCTTGCGAAATGTCCACGGGCCAGTCAATATCAAGCTTAAAATTACTTATCAAAGCGAGCTGATCCCATAGCTTTTTGCTTATAGTTTTTCACCTTCGCGCACTTGTGGAAGCATACGTTCCATGGTCAAAAATGATAGTCTCTGCACATCGTTGCCGGTCGGCCTTATTATCAAGCGAAATAGCGTAATCAACCATATTTTTGTACTTCTCTACCATATTCAGGGAGAACGAGTTTTTCGCGCCGGGTGTTATAATCTAATCCATCGATGTTCATAAATAATCAAAAATCAACAGGTTTTCTGAAAAAGAGAGTGGGGTGGTGAAAATAAGAGAGAGTATTATAAAAGTTTTTCTCGGCTGTTTAGCGACAAAATCTTTCAGATAGAAAGGTACAAAATAAGCTACATCTTCAAATTTTTCCTCAGCGATTCTTTTTCTCTGCCAAAGGGAAAATATTCTTAGCCAGGGGCTGAATACCCTCAATAAAATGGGCGTTGGCATGGTTAATAACGTCCTTGCATTTCATAGCGCCATCACCAAAAAAAGTATACAGGACGCTCGTCAAGATAAGTTTTGTAAGTGTCTGCCTCAACAATGTCGGCATGGATAGGACGAATTTCCTCAAGGCTACGGTCGAAAACCTGAGCGTATACTTCCATGCGGCGTGCGTCAAGCATGAGGGCAAAAGCAGTGCGTCTTCTTCATTAATCTTCTCTTGTAACAGCACCGGCACACAGAGAATCTCCAATGTAGGCACACCGATTAGCTTTATATTGCGTCCATAACAGATGCCTTTTGCCATGCTTATACCTATGCGAAGGCCCGTGTATGAGCCGGGACCGCAACTAACTGCCACCGCATCGAGAGGTATTGCATGGTTATCTATGAACGAAATTGCCTGGTCAACAAAGGAACCAAGCTGCTCAGCGTGGTTGGGTCCGCTATGGTCTTCTTTCTCAAAAATGCAACCACCATCCTGGCTTACTGCCACTGAGCACACGTTTGTACTCGTATCAATATTTAAAATACAAGACATAGTTCTGTGATAAAAACTTAATAATAGGTGCAAATTTACTCTTTTTTCCCTCATTATTCGTACTTTTTGCACTAAAAATTAACTTGGATATTATGATACAATCAATGACAGGTTACGGTAAATCGGTCGTAGCCTATAAGGGTAAGAAAATTAATGTGAAATTAAATCTTTAAATAGTAAAGCCCTTGATCTTTTCAACACGCATAGCTCCACTTTTATCGTGAAAAGGAAATGGAGATACGCCAGATGATAGCACGGTTATTGATTAGAGGAAAGGTCGATTTCGCTATTTGGGTAGAAAAAGAAGCCGCTGTTGATGCAGCCCCTATTAATGCGTCGCTTGTTGAAAACTACTATCACCAATTGAAATCTATATCTGAAAGCACGGGAATTCCTGAACCATCCGACTGGTTTTCAACGCTTCTTCGTCTGCCTGATGTAGCTACAAAGACCGAAGTTGAAGAACTTTCAGACGAAGAATGGGCTGCGGCTTGTGAGGCTATACATCAGGCAATCGGTGCCTTTACAAAACCTTCCGTCGTCAGGAAGGTGCCGCGTTGGAGAAAAATTCCATGAAAAATAGATAATATAACAGCTCTCTTAGCTTCTATTGAGCCTTATGAGAAAAGCCGTGTGCCGAAGATACGCGAGAGTATTGTAAAAGGCTTGCAGCAGATTCCCGAAGCCGACTATGATAAAAATCGTCTGGAACAGGAACTCATTTACTACATTGAGAAGCTTGATATTAGCGAAGAAAAGCAGCGTTTGTCCAACCATTTGAAGTATTTCAGAGAGACAATGGACGAAGAACAGCCCGTAGGGAAGAAGCTTGGCTTTTATTGCACAGGAGATGGGAAGGAAATAAATACCACCGGTTCAAAAAAAGTAACCAGGCCGAAATGCAGAATATTGTCGTCAAAATGAAAGATGAATTAGAACAGATTAAGGAGCAGGTGTTAAACGCTCTATAATGCGTTGTATGCCCCTGATGTATTTCGGAGCTGTTGCACAAAAGGCTTTTTAAAATGACAAAATGGTTATACGGCAATAGGGTTAAAGGTATAAATAAAAGTGTTTAATATTGAAAAAGATGGAAATAACGCCCAAAGGTAAACTAATTATTTTCTCTGCACCGTCGGGAAGTGGTAAGAGTACTATCGTGAATTACCTGATGAAGGAATATCCTGAGCTTGATTTGGCTTTTTCAATAAGTTGTACGAGCCGGGCTCCAAGAGGCACAGAGCGTAATGGTATCGAATATTTCTTTCTTTCTCCTAATGAATTTCGGCAGAAAAATTTCACAAGGAGTTTCTCGAATACGAAGAAGTTTATCAGGATAAATTCTATGGAACACTGAAGTCACAGGGTAGAAAGCCAGGTTGAGCAGGGCCAGAATGTTGTGTTTGATGTGGATGTTAAGGGTGGGTGTACTATTAAAAAGTATTATGGCGACCGTGCATTAAGCATCTTTATTCAGCCTCCTTCGGTCGAAGAACTGCGCTGCAGGTTGGAAGGTCGCGCCACCGATGCTCCTGAAGTAATAGAGCAACGTTTGAAAAAGGCAGAATATGAGCTTACCTTTGCCAACAAGTTTGATAAGATTATAGTCAATGACAATCTTGACATGGCAAAGGCAGAGGCATATCAAATTGTAAGCAACTTTCTGAAAGAATAATTATTTCAGACCTCCTATCTTCTTGTTTTTATATGGCAGAACAGGCTTCTCGAAAGCGCATAGGCATCTTTGGCGGGAGTTTTTAACCCTCATTCACATGGGGCATATCTGTTTGGCAAGGCAAATTCTTATACAAGCATCGTTAGACGAAAATATGGTTTGTGGTGTCGCCTTTAAATCCTTTTTAAACAGAATGTTACAAACTTACTGCCCTGATGATACAAGGCTTGAACTATACGTGAAGCCTTAAAAAGGTGAACACAAATTGGTAGTGTCTGATTACGAATTTGGCCTTCCCCGTCCGTCTTATATGTGGAATACGCTTGCCCATTTAAGCAGCGATTATCCGCAATATAGTTTTTTATCTTATTATCGGTGCCGACAATTGGCTTGCCTTTTGACCGTTGGGCGCGGCATGAATTTATTCAACAACATTATCATATTCTGGTGTATCCTCGTAGGGTTATAGTGTTGACGCTGCAACATTACCACCTCATGTCCGGCTTGTTCCAAACCCAACTTTATCCCTTTAGCAGTACAGATATTCGTGCAATGGTCAGGCAAGGTAAAAAGTATAAAAGGCCTAGTTCTCAATTCTATCCTTGATAAAAACAGCTTATTTGTACCGATAATTAAAAGCTTTGTTCCCCTTTGTTATCCGAGGGAATTATGTTAAATTTGCATCATAACACAGAAAAGAAAAGATGGGTATTATTAAAAGGATAGTACACAGTTTGCTAAAACCGATAGCTCTCAATGCTGTTTTTCTTCGTTACAATGTATGCTTTTGGGCGTCCTTTGTGCTGTTCTTACCTTGCCTGAACAACGTGGTTCGCATCTCTATGACAATCTTTTCTTAGAGCTTTTCTTTGATGATTATCTGGCCTGTGTGCTGCTTACATTCGTCCCTTGTTGTGTAAGGAGGTGGGTTCGCGGCTTTCTTTACGTTGTGTTTTATACAGTAGCACTGACAGATGTGTTTTGTTTCTGGAAATTTTCATCTACATTAACACCAACCATGCTGCTGTTGGTGGGTGAAACCAACAGCCGTGAAGCCGGTGATTTCTTTCATACTTATCTCTCAACCGATATATTATTCTCGCCTGTTGGTATACTTTTTGTTGTTTATTCTGTTGCATATTCTTTTTGTATGCAGGCGATGGTTATATAGGCTTATTCCTGAAAAGTATCTGTTATTTCTTTACAAAACGAAAGTCTGCATGATGCTTTTCATTCGTCAATTCCATCTAACTTTAATAAGCGGTATAGCCGTTTGTGGGTTGCTTATTGCAGGAATTATTACGAGTTTCCATAATAAAGTGCAGATGACGCGCCTCATGACGGCCGATACCATAGGCACTATTGAACATATCCTTACGGAGCCAGACCACGCCGAATTCTATTTACCCGTCTACCGTTTAGCTTTTTAGTGTGTATAGCAATCACCTTGCTTCGCAGCAGGTTGAAAAGATGTATTACGGCTGCAAAAAAAGGTGAAAGTTGATTCTTGTTCTTACCGTTCTCCCAATATCATATTGATAATTGGTGAGAGCTATGGGAAAGTTCATTCGCAGCTTTATGGTTATAAAATATCCTATAACTCCCCGTCAGCTAAAGCTCGAAAGGAGCGGATTGCTGACTAAGTTCAGTGATGTGGTGTCGTGTTGGAACCTCGACAAGCTTTGTCTTTAAGAACGTTTTTGTCCATGCACGTTGTTGGTGAGAAAGGCGAATGAGTGCGATTATCCTCTGTTCCCAGAATTGTTTAAGAAGGCTGGCTATAATGTAACCTTCCTTACCAATCAGTTTCTTCCCCAGGCCAAAGAGGCTGTATACGATTTCTCGGTGGCTTTTTCCTGAATAATCCGGAGCTTAGCAAGCTTCTCTTTACAACGCGAAACAAAAGTCTTCATCGTTATGATGACGGACTTCTGTCTGACTATGACGAACTCCGTCAATCGGGAAGAATTACCATTAACAGCGGTCGTAGTCGCAAAATCGTTGCCTGACGGGCATAATCTTATTATTTTTCATCTTATCGGACAGCATGTAAACTACCATACCCGCGTGCCTGATGACCGTCGTGTTTTTCAGCATCCAATTATGTTGACAGCCGTCCCGACCTCAATGAACGTCGTCGTCGTATACTCGCCGACTATGATAATGCCTGCCTTTACAACGATTCTATTGTGACAACTATTGTAAAACGCTTTGAGAATACAAACTCAATTATCATTTATATGCCCGATCACGGTGAGGAATGCTATGAGCCGGGACGCGACTTTATTTGCCGAAACCATAGTGCTGACGTTGATTGGCCGCTGGCTCACTACGAGTTTGAAATTCCATTCTGGATTTATTGTACGCACCGTTATGCTGTAACCCATCCTGAAATATTCAAGACTATTAAGGACGCTAAGGATAAAAGATTCATGACCGATGCCCTTCCGCACATGCTTGTATGGCTTGCAGGAATTTCAACAAAAGACTATCGTCCCGAATATAACCTCCTTTCGCCTCTGTATGATGAGCGTCGACCGCGAATACTTAAGCATTCAGCCGACTATGATAAGCTGCGCGATGCCGAGCGTGCACATGATACAGGAAAAGAAAAACAAAGTAATACCGACAACATTATTTTCATGGAATATCCCCATAACAACCTTTTGACAAAGACTGAATGTACGGTCTTACGAGGGTTAGCCATCATGGGCATTATGCTTCATAATTATTGTCATTGGCTTAATCCGGTGGTAAAGGAGAACGAATACCAGTTTCTTAAGCATAATGTAAGCTGGCTTTCACAGGTAACAACGGGTATGAACAGTCTTTATCCCTGCCCATTTGCTTTCGTTTTTGGTCATTATGGGGTTGCCATATTTTTGTTCTTAAGTGCTTACGGGCTCGAGATGAAGTATGGACAGGCCCTGACATACTCGGGTTCTGCAATACCAAAGACCAGATTTTATCGTTTTTACACGTTATCATTTTCTGAAGCTTTTTCAAAATGATGATTGCAGGTTTTGTAGCCTTTTACCATCGTCGACGCCATCACTGCCGCCCCGTGGCATTACACGTTTATGCAAGTTGTCGGGCAGCTTGGCATGTTTAACAACCTCTTTTTTAACCCTGATCGTAATATCTGGCCAGGCCCATTCTGGTTCTTTTGGCCTTATGTTTCAGCTCTACATGGTGTACTGGTTGTTGATATATCGCCGCCATTGGGCATGGACAACAGGCTTAATGGTTTTGTGCACGGCAGCACAATGGCTGATGAATCCTGAAGGTGAGGTGCTCAATTACTATCGTTATAACTTCATGGGAAGCATGCTACCCTTTGGCCTCGGCATCCTTTTTCGCCCGCTATGGTGAGCGTGTTATTCTTGTCCCTAAGGGTGGAATGGTTAATTTGATATGTTTTTGTAGTAACGTTAATTCTGATAGTTTCGGCCAACGATCATTTTGTTACGTGGACCGTCATACCCGCTTTGGTATGTGCCGATGCTATTTATTTTTATCCGCTCTGTCGAAGCCATCCCCTCGCAAAACTTGTCTTCACTTATCATCAGTACGCTCGAATGGTTAGGCAGTATTTCAGCAGCGTTGTTTGTTGTACATCCTATTTTGCGTAAGATATTTATTCCAATCTCCCGCCGTGGCGACATCTATACAGGTCTTTTACCGTATGTTATCGGCGAGTCTGGCGGTAGCATGGCTCTTCCGCGAAATCATGAAAAAGATACCTTCACCCCAAAATGAACGCGCAGTAATGAAAATACCCGACATCGAATTGGCCAATATCAGCCGTTATCGTGGAGAGTTAATGGGAGCCGCCATGCTCTTTATCATCCTCTTTCATGTGGAGCTTTCGCGCTGGAATCCGTTTTTCGGTCTTCGCCGTATGGGTAATATAGGCGTCGATATTTTTTTGTTTCTTAGCGGGATTGGACTGTGGTTTTCATGGATGAAGCATTCCGACTGGCGACGGTTCTTTCATCGCCACTATCTCCGTATTTACCCAACATGGCTTATTATTGCCTGTTTATATTATATTCCTCGCTTTCATGGTGGCAGTTTCATGTCATGGATAGATCTCATTGGCGACATAACCATCAACTGGGACTTTTGGTTTCACGATGAGCTTACGTTCTGGTATATCCCCGCTACCATGATGCTTTACCTCTTTGCACCGCCTTATATGGAGCTAATCAGGCGACATCCTGTTTATCGTTGGCTCCCTGTTGTCATGATTATGTGGTGTATTCTGGTACAGTGGGTTACGCCCATGCACAATGCCGTGGGCCATTTGGAGATATTCTGGAGTCGTGCTCCTATCTTCTTTATAGGCATTAATATGGGCGAAATGGTCCGACAGCGCCAAACCATAGACGGTACTGGTATCTGGATGATATTTATTATGTTCGTCATGGCCCTCGCATCGAGTATCTTTCTGGAGCAGTTTTCGACACGGACAGTTTCCGTTATTTATTGAGCGAATGCTCTATATTCCCTTTACAATAACCAGTATTCTTATTCTGAACCGCGTGTTCAGGCGTACGCCCCGCTGGTTTAACAAGTGCTTCCGGTGGGTTGGAGCACTTAGTTTAGAGTGTTATTTAATACACATTCATTTTGTTCTCAATTATATTCCACGTTCCACGGGCTATTGGGCTACCTTCTTGTTGTGCTTGGCCATTACGCTTCCACTGGCATGGTTGCTGAGTAAAACCGCTGGTTTTGTTTCGTCGCGTATTGACAAAAATGTTTGCCAGAGCATCCCGATAATGTTATAATGACAATCTATGAAAGCAACCAATACACCTTCTTTACACGAAAATCGGCTCCATGCTATGATGCGATTGCTGCGTCCTCAGCAATGGATTAAGAACTTCTTTGTGTTTGGCCCTGTCATATTTGGCGGTGCCCTGTTTAACAGTGAAGCCCTTTTAGCCGGTATCGCTGCGTTCTTTTCGTTCAGCTTTGCTGCCTCAAGTATTTACTGTTTTAACGATATTCACGACCTTGCCGACGATGTACGGCATCCTGAAAAATGCCACCGCCCTATTGCGTCGGGCGTGGTAACGGTACGTCAGGCTTACGGATTGATGGTGCTTATGTTTGTGCTTTCCATGCTTGTTAGCCTGCTGACGGTGCAACTTCGTGCAGCCGAAGTTTCTTCGTCAGGCTATTGAGCACTTGCAGTGTGGCAGGAGTTATTTTTGTTTTTACTGGTTGCTCAATCTGGCCTATTGCGCGCGTCTCAAGCAGTTTGCTATTATAGACGTGTGCATTGTGGCCTTTGGCTTCGTGCTTCGCTTGTTTGCAGGCGGAGCGGCTACGGGCATCGTGCTGAGTAAATGGATTGTACTGATGACGTTTCTCATTACGCTTTTCATGAGCTTTGCGAAGCGGCGCGACGACGTTTTGCGCATGGAGCAGACGGGTTTACCCCCTCGGAAGAACACCATACGATATAATTCTACGTTCATTAATCAGGCACTCACCATCACTGCCAGCGTTACTCTGGTGTGCTATATTATGTACACCGTCAGTCCCGAGGTCATAGCCCAGTTCCATAACGACAGCCTTTACCTCACGAGTATTTTTGTTTTGGTGGGTCTGCTGCGCTATATTCAGGTGACGGTAGTCGACAAACGTAGCGGCAACCCTACGAAAGTTATCCTCAAAAGACCATTTTTATCCAGCTCGTCGTACTGGCGTGGCTCGTTGCCTTTATCCTGATTATCTATGCGTTGTAGGGTTTACACATTCGACTTTGACGGCACGCTCACCACACGCGATACGCTGCTTCTCTTCATCCGTTTTGTGTTCGGGTGGTGGGGTTTAGTCGGCGTCCTCATGCGCTATGCCCCTCTGCTGGTGTTGATGAAACTTAAATTATACCCCTAACTGGCGCGTCAAGCAAAAGGTTTTCAGCAGATGTTTCGGCGGCATGACGGTGAAAGGTTCAGTGAATATTGCCATAGCTTTGCTATTAAATATAGCGCAACGGTGCTTCGTCCTGCTGGTATGGAAGCCGTCCGGCGGGCTTTGGCCGACGGTGCTGTGGTAATGATTGTCAGCGCCAGCGTCGACAACTGGGTGCGTCCGTTCTTTAATGATGTTCTTCCTGCGTCGTCCGTACAGCAAAAATTTGCTTGTTCTGGGCACGCAGGTTGAGGTTGCAGACGGCCGTCTTACGGGCCGTTTCATGGGGCATAACTGTTATGGGGCCGAAAAAGTGCGCCGTATCAGTGTTATGCTACCAGCACCGCGTGAGGATTGTTATATCGTAGCCTTCGGCGACAGTCGAGGGCGACAGGGAAATGTTACAGTATGCAGATGAAGCACATTACAGGCCGTTCAGGAGCTGACTGCCGCCGCAAGCTGGGCGAAGTGCTGCGTTTCGGCATCGTGGGCGTGCTGGCCACGCTCATACAGTATGCCGTTTATCGCGGCCTTATTTTTATTCCTGCCGACGCTACGCCGTCGCGGGCACGGCTTTTGTCAAGTTTGTGTATGACCGCAGGCTGTGGCGTGAGCTTCGTCTTTAACTTTTTGCCAGTACGCGCTTCATATTCAGGGTCGAAGCCAATGCCCATCGCGGTGCGGGCTTTGCCTTCAGCCATGCCGTAAACTATCTGTTGCAGATGGCTAGCACTCAATTTCTTCCTCTGGATAGGGCTGTCAAAGGCCCTGGCTCCCGTCCCCATGTTCTGTATCTGCGTGCCTGTAAACTTTGTCCTTGTTCGCTTTTTTTCCTGAAGCGATAGGCTGAAAACGAATAGAAAACAGGAGAAACGGTTAGTAATAAGCTAAGGCTTGTTTTTAAATAATTCTGCTTGCTGTTCAAATTCATTGGCAAACATTGTGAAGATTATGGCGTTTAGTCGGTCAATCGACAACTGCCGCATGGATTCTTTTCCTTTCTTTCTCGGTATCCTGCATTAGCTTTTGGTATTCGTCAATGGCCTTTTTCTGCCATTCTTCCTTACGCTGCCTTTACTTCACGAAGATGTGCAAGCAGCTCTTCTTTTGAATTGAAGTTAAAATGTTTGCCCATAATCTTGTTCTCTTATTGTTCTTTGCAAATATAGTAAATATTTTTAAAATAGTGAGTTGTTGGGCAATAAATCATGTGAGTTGGTTGAATTGAAAATTACGGGGGCCGTTCTTCGGTAGTCTTTTGTATATTCATGTGGGGTGCTTTAGGGCGTAGGTCTTTTGCCAAACTAACGTTATGTATTGTTCCTTGGGTAGTATCTTTCCTCCCGTTGCGGGCTTTTGTTGACGTTACGGCGGTCGTCGCACGCGCGTACCACGGCTGCCACACAACCCGTACCACAGCCGCCGCACGCGCGTGCGACGGCCGACGTAACGTCAGTTTCGTATCGTGGCGGCATGGACTTTATGGTGTACACGGGAGTGCGCTATGTCGTAAAGGAAGCAATGATGCGGCGTGAGATGCAGAAGGGTGTTGCTAAATAATTTCTTCATTCTTTCTGATGTTAAAAACGTTAATTATTTTCAATATGAAAGAAAATATACTAATTTTTGTAACAAAGAAGTCTATTTTTAATCCTAAAGGCTGATGAACAGAATTTCGCTTTTATGCAACGGGTGGTTACACAACAGGGTGTACACCGTGATATTTATGTCCGTTTTAGGACGTTGAAACCTTTAATTGTAAATTAAAACTAACGTATATGTTGATAAGATTATTAGATGTATTGGGTCAGCTTTTTGTGCTTGCTTTCATCATTTGGATGCTTACAGGATTCCCCAAGCGCGTAAAGATAGTGGTTAATTGCATCAAGGAACATAACGTGAGACACTATAGGTAATTCCCTTTTCCTGCTGGTTATACTTGCTCTATGGGCATATATATCATGGGCTTTGTTTGATTTTCAACGATTTTGGGGAATTTTGGTACAATAATAATTTTGTCTGTTGCTTTTAATCATTTCATACTATGATTACGATCTTTAATATAATAGTAAGCATTATAGGCGCACTGGCATTAGGTTTTGTGCTTAGTACCCTCACGACTCCTGACATGAAGAGCATGAGGCGCATCCTACGGGTTTGCTCGATAAGAAAGCGTATCTTCGTGGCTTTGGCGATATTTGCCTTGGTTGTGCTCTATCAGTGGCTGCGTGTATGATGGCATGGTACGTGTAGTCTGCCGCTGTGGTTATACAAACATGGTGGCACCATAATACTTATGCCCGTTTTTGGGCTGTTGAAACCTGAATTATAAAACTAAAATAAATACTTATGTTGTTAAGATTATTAGATGTATTGGGAGAGCTTTTTGTGCTCGCTTTTTCTCCTTTGGGGGCTTGTAGGAGCACCCTTTCGTGTAAAAATAGCGTATCATTGTATTAAGGAACATAACGTGAGAGACGCCGTAGGTAATTCCCTTTTCCTGCTGGTTCTGCTCGCTTTATGGGTATATGTTGCATGGAGTTGGGTTGATTTGCCACGCTTTTGGGAAGTTTTTGGTACAATAAACTTTTGGCAGAGTATTTAAAATTATTCCGAATTATGATTACAATTATTAATCTGGCAGTCAGCCTTCTGGGAGTGTTTTTCTCTTACTTATATATTTGTGGCATTTACACATACAGAAGAAATAAATCCGAAAGTCGTTTTGCAAAACCGTGCAGTAAGGAAGCGTGTTGTCACGGCTTTGACGATATTTGCCTTGGTTGTGCTCTATCAGTGGCTGCGTGTGTGACGCATGCTGCATGCTGTCAGCCGCACAAGGTACGGCTTTAAGATGCCCAAAGCACGGGCCTGCGGTAAGGATAATGGACGGTTTGCTTGCATATTTCAGAAAAATTGCGAATATTGCAAGGTTAAAAGTTATGAAATCTGTATTCCGTTTGTTCCGTATCAGGCGCGAAGAACGGTGGCCTGCCCTTGCCGTGCTGGTGTATGTGGGGCTGCTGAACGCCTTGGTGGTCGGCCATTATGCCGACCGTTTCTTTGAGTTGTCGCGCAATTATCACCGTCTTTTTTGTACGTTATTTCCATATTTCAGGCTTCGATCCGCTGAGCTATGCGGTGCTGTCGCAGTGGGATACCGAGTATAACATCTTCCGTCACCCGCTGTTAGCTTTCTTCATGTACCTGCCCAACCAGCTCAACCAGGGGCTGATGATGCTTACCGGACGTAATTTTGCGCCGGTGGTAATGGCGTTGTTGCTTGTTTTTTGTGCATTTTACAGCTTCGTCTTTCTGTGCAGAATATTCCGTGAAATAATAGGTTTGCCGCGCACGGATGCGCGTTTGCTCGGTATGCTGACGTTCAGTTTTGCCTACGTTATGGTAGGCGTGAGCGTGCCCGACCATTTTAGTTTGTCGATGTTTGCGCTTATCCTGACGCTCTATATCGCCGGTTTGAAGATGACGTCAGGCCGCCGGTTTACCATTGGGCAAACGGTTTTGCTGTTCGTTATGACGGCGGGCATATCGCTGAACAACGGTGTAAAGGTGTTTCTGGCGGCGTTATTTGCGAACAGCAGGCGTTTCTGGCGTCCGGCTTTCCTGTTGCTGGCCGTTGTCGTGCCGTCGTGCCTGATATGGCTTGGCGCGCGGGCGGAGTGGAATTACTTTGAGAAACCCGACTTCGTGGCGCGGCAGCTGAAGCGCGACAGCATAGCCAATATACGGCATGAAAGGCTGGCGCAGGCGTTCAAAGACACGACAACGCTGCGCGATACCGTTGCCGTCAACGTGGCTATACAAGCTAAAATAAAGGCCGATGATTCGATACGTGAGGCCCGTCGCAGCATGGCGTCGGGGCAGGTACAGGCGGCACGCCATATTGCGCAAGGCGGATTTATGCAATGGACTGACATATCGACGCCGCGATGGCCCTCAATGGTTGAAAAACTTTTTTTGGCGAACCGCTGCAGCTTCATCAGGATTATCTGTTGGGCGACGTGCGTAACCGCCGGCCCGAAATTGTGCATTACCGCTATGTTTTTCAACTATGTGGCCGAGGGCTTTGCTGGTGGGGCTGTTCGTTGCCGGCGTGTGGTTCGGACGCCGTAACCGACTGTTGTGGTTGGCCTTGTTGTTTATGGGCTTCGACCTGCTGATACACGAAGGGCTTGGTTTCGGCATCGAAGAGGTGTATATCATGTCGCCTCACTGGCTGTTTGTGCTACCGTTGCCGTGGCTTTTTGTGTTTAAGGCTGCCCGAAACAGCCGGTGGCTGCGCCCGTTGCGCCTGCTCACGCTGGGGCTTGCCCTGTGGATGCTTGTGTGGAACGGGCGGCTTTTACATGCAGTATCTGGCGGGATAGCGTCATGGGACTGTTCTGCCGTATGCTCTTTCAAATTGGAAAGAACTGCGGTAACAGCATTACGGCCTTTTGGTTTGCTGATAATTCATGGCCCGCAAGCCTTGTCAGTCGAAGCAGGACTGCCCTGTCATGATGCGGAAACGGTTGGCAACGGCCGAGGCGATGCGGCTGAAGTTGCCGTGAACAAGGTTAAGCCACAGCTCTTCCAGCGAGCGGCCGACCTTGATTAACGGGTGTCCCCAGGCCATTGTCTTGAACATACGGTTCTTGTATTCCACGTCCTCAATTACGTATCGCGGGTGTTTCAGGGGAAGTTCAGTTCGTATCGTCCCATGGTGAAGATGCGGCGGTAGCCCTTTGGCAGGTCGCGGTTGCTTCCCGACAGATGCACTCCTCGCCCGAAGCACCGGCGTTGTTGATCATATTCACGCGGGGAACGATGCTTAAAACCCGAGTTTAGGAAGATGGCGGCATGGAGAATGGTTTCGTAATAGGCCTTCCCCAGCGACCCTGTGATATTGGCAGAAGCGGAGGAAGTTATGCTGATAGCGGCGTTCTTTAATAAGATTGCCGAGGAGACGGGTGGCATATTCGTCGTCGAGGAAGCCGTAGTGCTCGTCCCACTGGTCAACAACGCGCCGCCATGTAGCCCATCCGTTGATGCTGAAGGCTGTGGTAAAAAGGTAGTCGCAGGGCATGCCGGGCGTTGTTTCGTCGTAGTTGGTTCCCGAAATCATGCTGATGCGGGCGTCGTTTTCGTAGCGGTCGAGCATTTCCTACAGAAGGGAAAGAACGATTGCGAGGGCGTGTCGTCGTCTTCGAGCACAATGCACTTGTCGACAATAGAAAAGGCCCACTTCTGCGACATGTAATTGGAGGGTCGCATCCGTAGTTTTTTTGTCTGGTACATACGGTGTACGTCACACTCCCAGTCGATGTTTTCGTCGGCCACAATTTGCCGGCTGGCTTCCATGCCTGCGCGGTCGCGTTCGTCCCGTGCGCCGTCCCTGATAAAGAAAAAGGTGCGAAGGGCGCGCCTTTTTACCTCTTCAAACATCAGTTTCAGGGTTTCGGGGCGGTTGAAAAAGTATCAGAACCGCGATGTCGGTCTTGTAAGGTTGTTTCATGCCGTTGAGTTTTTCTGTTTGTGCAAAGTTAGCATATTTCCTGTATACGGCGGAATCCCGGTTGCCTTTTTTTCCTGTATTGCCGGCTTTTTGTCTGGTTGATTTTTGCAGATTCGGCCCCGTTCTAAGGCTGGGCTGACGATATAATTAAGGTGTGGCCTTTTTGCAGATTCCTTTCGGCGCAAACGTTATACCCGGTTGTTTTGATTTGATCCCTTTCGCATCTCCTTTTCCTTTGAGAGAATTTCTGCGCAATACTGTTCCCCGTTCCTTCGGAATACTGTTCACGTTTCTGCGAAATACAGTTCTCCATTCTTCAGAATACGGTTCCCGTTTCTGTGCAATACGGTTCTCCGTTCTGTGCAATACGGTTCTCCGTTCTGTGGAATACTGTTCTCGTTCCTGCGCAATACGTTTCCCTTTTCTTCAGAATACTGTTCCCGTTTCTGTGGAATACTGTTCCCTGTTTCTTCTAAATATACATTTAAAAACATCGGAATATACACCTAACGATTTCGGAATGTACATCTAACAATTTCCGGAATGTACATTTAGAAACATCGGAATGTACATCTGGCAAAATCGGGATGCGGAAATAAAAGAAAGCCGTAGCGGTGCAAAGTTTTCTGCTATCGGGCGCGGTGGCTGCTTATGCGGGCCGAAAGCCAGTCTGAAACGGCAGCGCGAAGCCACTCAACGCCGATGCCGGCGACGAAGACGGCGATGCTCGACGCGATGCAATAGGGAATAAGAAAAGGCTGCTGAATATAGGTTCGCGGGTGCACAAGGCCGTTCCAGAGCAGCGGCCGGATGAGCGGATTGTCGTGTATGAGATACACTGCCAGAACGTAAGGACTTATACGTACGGCCCATTGCCCCATGCGGGTTTCCTTTTGGGGAGCGTAACAACACGGGCAAAAACCAGCACCGACATAAGCAACGTAATGCTGTTATTGGCCATTCCCTTAATGTGCGGGAAGGTTCCCGCCGGCGCAAAAGCAGAGCTGGGCGACGGTTCCCGCTGCTGCCAGCGCGAGGTAGCCGAGCAGATAAACGTAAATTCCGTACCGGGCATACCGGGCAGGGGCAGCCGTAGAGCTGGAAATATCCGCCAACAAGAAACACGAAAATATAAAACGGGAGGGGGACAGGGCCTAAGAAAAACCGGTCCGTAGCCAACGCCGCCCAGGGCAAAGTTAAGTATCAGCAATACGAGCAGCAGCCGCCGGTAATCGCGCTTTGTGAGCGCAGAGGCTCCTTTTGCCAGAAAGGGGAAAGCACCAAAAGCGGCAGATACATGGTCATAAACCAGTATTGCCGTGACCAGACGGGGAGAAAGCAGGCAAGCAGTTCCTGCGGCGAGAACGCTTTTCCGTTTGTAAGAAGGAAGCTGCCCCAAGCGAGGCGAGACTGTAAAATACGATGATGAGCCATAAATGCAGTGCTTTTCGCAGGGCATGGCTGAAGTTGCGCGGTTTGATAAGGAAGTAGCCGGTAATCAGTATAAACAGATTGGGCCCTATGTTTGTGAGATACCCCAGCAGCTGGCAGAAGAAAAAGTTTACCTCTCCTGTCAGCGAGGCCGTGAAGCCAAGGTCGGGAAAGGTGTCGTCCCTGCGTTACGTGCCTGATGCCATGGTATATGAAATGGCAGGCCACAATCGCGAGCATGGACACTGCGCGCAGAATATCAATTCGGCTGTTTCGGTTGCTGTGGGCCGCGTTGCTCATTGTTCGTATCGTGTTTGTTGGTTTTCGTTATTGCCCATCTGCTTTGCCGGGTGCCTGCATGGGGCTTGTGCGGCGTACGCACCGCGGGCTGTGTGCAGGCTGTATGAACGGGCGGCCGACCCTGACGGGCAAATCATTTTTGTTGGTGCAAAGTTAGTATATTTCCTTTATACGGCAGAACGGTATTGCTTTTTTCCTGTTTAGCCCCTGCCCTGTTCTCTTAAATTTCAGTAATTTTGCCACGTTAAAAAGGCAGGATGAGCAATCTGTTCAATATATTCAGGCTGAGGAAAGATGAGCGATGGCTGGCCGCCGCCGCCCTGATGGTGTTTGTTGCATTCAACGCGCTGCTTGCGGCCGGCCACTGGGAAGCATGGACAAGGGGAGCTTCGGGAGGCTTCTACTCGTTGTTTACGCGCGGGTTTACCATGTCGGGATATGATTGTTGGTCGTGGATTACGGTGTCGGGGAAGCAGATTTATTTCGTTACCGGCCGGCATCCGCTCTATCTAACCTTTCTTTATCCCATGTATTTGCTCAACCGCTGGCTCATGGACGCGACGGGCGTAAACTGTGCCGTGTTCATGGTGTCGGCGGTAATTGTGTTTTCAGCTCTCTATACCGTTGTCTTTATGTATCGAACGCTGCGCGAGGTTCTGACGATGCCGAAAAAGGGAGTCGCTGCTGTTGGTGGCGTTGCTGTTCTCGTTTGCTCATGTGCTGCTGCCGGCAATGGTGCCCGACCATTTCATTATCTCAATGATGTTGCTTGCCATGACGCTGTATATCGTGGGCAGGGAGGATGATGGCGGGCCGGCCCGTGACGGCGTGTCAGTGGGCTTTTTCTGCTGTTCTTTACTTCCGGCATAGCTCTGTCCAACGGCGTCAAGACGATACTTTCGGGCTGGTTTGCCAACGGCCGGCGCGTGTTCAGACTTAAGTTTGTGATAGCAGGCATTCTTTTACCGCTGGCTGCCCTCTTTGTCATTCAGCGTGTGCAATATGAAGTTTTTTTGAGGTGCCGCAGCAGCAGGAAATCAATCACATGTTAGCCGAAAAAGGCAAAAAGTTTCCTGACCAGGTAAAAAGGAGGATGCAGAACGGAGGAAACACAAGGTGTGGATAGAGGAAAACGGAATGAAACACGCCGGCGATACGGGTCTTTTAAACTTAATTGACCTGAAGACGCCGCGCATACCAGCGATTGTTGAGAACCTTTTTGGCGAATCCTTTCAGCTGCATGAGGCTCACCTTTTGGAAGATGTACATGAGAGCCGTCCCGAAATCGTAGCTAGTAGTTATCGGTACCATTATATCATAGAAGCCGTTATCGTTCTGCTTTTCCTTGCCGGTATCGTGTGCGGCATACGCTACAGGTTCTTCCTGATGCTGCTTTCGTGGATGGGTTTCGACGTATTCCTTAATATTATATTGGGCTTCGGCATTAACGAAGTGTACATAATGACGTCGGGATGGGCTTTTATCGTTCCGGTTTCCTTTGCTTATTTGCTGAAGCGGTGCCGGGGAAAGGCCCGCGCTGTCATGACAGGCGTTCTGCTGTTGCTTACCTGTTATCTCTGGATTTATAACGGAACGCTTATCGTTAAGTACCTTACAACAATGGCGTAAGGCTGTCTTCTCAATCCTTTTTTACAATTGTCGAATCGGGATTTGGAATAAGTTCGGGCATGATAAAGACCGAATGAATCTTGCGTTTCTCCACAGGCGGTATCTCCATATAGTTGCGGTAGAGATCGGTTAGGTAAGCGTCAGGATTGTTCGGACCGAGAAATGAAACGCCTTCAAACTCTGTTTCTCTAACGGGAAGATGCTGTCGCGACGGTGTTGTGTGCCATATCCGTTATTAACAGGGATATTTGAGAAATATATACCCGTTGACTTTTACCTTACACAACAGTTTCCAGATACCCTGATATAGGGCATATTTCGTCCCGAACCAGAAGAATTCGGCTGCAGCCCTGAGCGAGTAGGCATGCTTGTGATGGAGTATTGAATAGCTCTTTGAGATGCCTTTGGTTATCCTTTTTGTCAGCGGGCGTGAGGCGTAGGATAGGGAACCATCGGAAAAAGGTCGATATAAAGTCCCTTTTGGTACGTGGCAGAGAAGTCGTCGCCGCCTTCTACATAAAAACGAATTTAAGTCTCTTACCTTGTTTATCGGCTCTTTGTTGTCGTCTGTTTCGGGAGTTTGAAGAAAAAGATAAGGCGGAAGCTCGCCCGGTGCCACGGCCTTGAACTGCTCCAAACCAGCTGCGGTCATGGCAATATCAATATCATCGTCCCATGGAATAAAGCCCTTGTGGCGCACGGCCCCCAGTAATGTTCCACCATCTAACCAATAATCAATGCCATGCTTGCGGCAAATTCTGTCCACTTCACGCAGAATGTCCAATTGCTTAAGCTGGCATTTACGCAGCTGTTGTTGCTTGTATTCGTCGAGATACTTGTTCTCCATGACTGAAAGTTTGGTTGCAGCAAATTTTACTAAAAACCAATAAGAATAAACGTTTATTTGCTTTAAATTCTCCTTTAATGTGCATGAAGCTATATATATTTATGCTTATCTTTGCGCTATGAACATTGCAATTATACTGTCTGGCGGCGTAGGCAGCCGCTTAAATAAGAACAGGCCCAAACAATATATTAAGGTGGGGGCAAGCCTGTCATTGGCTATTGCGTGGAAACGTTCTGCAATGACCCGCGCATTGATGAAGTTGTTATATGTCTTGCCGATGAATGGCGTGACTTTGTAAAAGGAGGCTTTGAAAGATGTTCTTGCGTCAAAGCCTGTGCTTTACAGCGCGCCGGGCCGAACGCGTCAGTTTACCATTTACAATGCTTTGGAGAAATTGAAGGCCGCCGGTGCTGCCGACGATGACCGGGTTATTATTCATGACGCAGCCCGTCCCTTGTAACGCAGGAGCTTATCGACGCTTGCTTGGACGAAAAACCGCCATTGTGACGGGGTGTTGCCGGTTATTCCTGTAAAGGATACCATTTATATGAGCCACGACGGCAGCCATATTGATGCCCTTCTTGAGCGTAACAAGCTCTTCGCAGGCCAGGCACCCGAGAGCTTTGTCTTTGGCAAATACCTGCAGGCACACCGTAACATGTCTGACGCGAAGTTGGAAAAGATAAACGGTAGCACCGAAATTGCCCAAATGGCTGGCTTAAATGTCCGTCTCATTAAGGGCGATAGCATGAACTTTAAAATCACTACTCCCGACGACTTGTCGACGTTCGAGACCATCGTTCGGGACAGAAATATGAAGGAAAACCGATGAAAGCATACGTTCTGCACGCTGTGGGCGACTTGCGTTATGAGGATATTCCCATGCCCGAATGCCCGGCTTCCGACTGGGTTATCGTCAAAGTTATGGCAGCAGGAATATGCAGTTCTGATGTCCCGCGCGTGTTAACCAAAGGCACTTACCATTTTCCCACCATCCCCGGACATGAGTTTTCGGGCGTCGTATGCCGTGTAGGCGGCGACGTTGGTGCCAGCTGGATGGGTCGAAAAGCAGGTATCTTCCCTTTGATTCCTTGCCGGCAGTGTGCGCAATGCCGTGAGAAGCATACGAAATGTGCGAGCACTACGATTATGTGGGCTCGCGGAGGGATGGCGGATGGGCCGAATACGTGGCTGTTCCGGCATGGAATCTCGTACCCTTGCCCGATGATTTTTCTTTCCGCGCCGCCGCCATGCTCGAACCTCTGTCTGTGGCTTTGCATGCCGCGAAACGCATACAAATGCCCCTTTAACGCCGATGTCGCTATCATAGGAACGGGTATGATAGGCATAAGTGCAGCACAATGGGCCAAACTTATGGGCGCGAATAGTGTAACTGTTATTGGTCGACACGAGGGACAAACGTGCGTTAGTTGAAGGTTGTGGCATCAATTATGCTACAACAATTAACCGCACATATCCCTTCGTTCTGGAAGCTGTGGGTAGCGAGACGGCGATAAACGAAGCTATTAAAGCCACCTCTCCTGCAGGAAGTTTGGTGTTGATGGGCAACCCTGCTGGCAATATTCAGTTGCAACAAGATGTATATTGGCGCATTTTACGTAAACAACTTTCTATAAACGGCACTTGGAATTCGTCGTACGATGGCCCAAATGCTTCCGACTGGACAGAAGCAGTTGAGGCTATTGCCAAAGGAAAAAGTATCGGTAGAAGGTCTTATATCGCATGTGTTTTCACAGGAAGAGCTTCCCGCGGCCTTGAATTGATGGTCGAACACCGCCAGCCTTATTGTAAGATAATGACGATTTGGAACGATTAATTTTATGAAGATGAAACACAAAAGTGAAATATCGGCTTCAATGATGTGCAGTAACCTTGTTAACCTTAAGGAAACATTACAGATATTTAAGGGAAGAAGGCATTGAGCGTTTACATATTGATGTAATGGACGGAGAGTTTGTTCCTAACTTTGGTTTTGGGCGTCGATTACATACGTGGTTTGCGCGAACTCACCGATATTCCGCTTGATTTGCATTTAATGGTCAAAGATCCTGAATACAAATTGCAGTGGATAGGCATTCAGTCTACTGATATTGTGAGCATTCATTACGAAAGCACCTATCAGGTACAACGTGCGCTCGACTGGCTCGGACCGTTTGGATGCAAGCGCTTTTTGGCCATAAGCCCGGCTACTCCTGTCAATGTATTGGAGAAGTTCTTGACTATATTGACGGTATTAATTTGCTAATGGTGAACCCAGGCTTTGCTGGCCTAGATGGTACTGAGCACCTTGCGCAAAGCTGCCAAAGTGAAAAGCCTGTTAGAACGTGAGCATCATGAGGATATATTGATGGAAGTTGACGGTAATATCACCCCTGAGCACGGCAAAACCTTACGCAGTCTTGGTGCGAGTTTGTTTGTAGGTGGAACCTCTTCTATCTTTTAAAGGCGACCTTGATCAGTATCGGGAGAATATCAAAGTGTTTTAGAGAAAGTATCGTTTAAAAAGCGGTAGATTAGCCCCGATACGTAAATTTTCTCGTTTTTATTCAGTTAATCATATTCGACAATCCTTTAAAACGATAAAGGAGAGGGTTGTCAGTGTGATCGAATCTTCTTTATAATAAACTGTTCACACTCCGAAAGTATCTGTACTCGTGCCATACGCATGATAGCATAATAGTATGGCAGCTATGACTATTCTGCAAATCAATAGCAACCACGGTGTAAAAATGTATACAGTAGCAAGATAGGCTGCTGTCATAACGGCAAAAAGCAGCCACGGCAAAGGGCGCGGTATCTTTGATAAAAAAACCACAGACGGTAGCCCGTAAGCAGGTAAACAAAGAACAACCATACAAAATCCACAGTATATTCAGGAGTGTATAGGCATAACCATGGTCATAATGCCGTATGGCCACAGAACAAAGCATACTGACAATCTGTGCAAAACCAAGCCCGAAAGTGCAGTAAAGATAAATATTCGACTTGCCTTTGCTGATAACCATATTCGATAAAAGCGTAAACAAAGGCATGGTAGCTCCGGCAAGGCACAGTATCTGGACGTAGCCTGCACTGACTAACCATTTTTTCTCCGATGGTGATAACTATGAACTCTTTAGCCACTAAGCCCAAAGCCCAGCAGCAGCAGGGAACGACAGAAAGGCGGTGAAACGCATCAGCTTCCGGAAGGCATTCAGCTGCCGGTTACTGTCGCTTTGCAAGTCGACAAGCACGGGTTGGGCCACCTGATTCACCATACTTTGTACAAGACCAAAGCATTTCGAATCCCACTGATAAGCCTGATTGAAGTTACCTGTGGCGTGTGCCGTGTAATAATGCCCCAGTAAAAGTTGAGAATATTGTTGTTGATGATGGTAGCTATATTCGACAACAGAATTTTAAATGAAAATCGAAGCATACGCCTTACAGGCTCAAAGGTGATGCCGTGCAGGCTCGGGCGCCATGGAGAATAGTGCCAGGCCAGGAGCGTATTGATGGAAACATATACCAATCCCTGCGTGGCCAGCGACCAGTAAGCCAGTCCGGAAAAAGCGCATGCGGCACCGGTGACGCTCGCTATAATAACAGCCGTCATTGAAGCCTTGGCTGTTGCCTGGCCTTCAGGTTCTTGAAAAGATAAGCATTCTGTGCCGTTCCGAACGAAGCTATTAAGATACTGAGAAAGGCATAACGGCAAAGAGGACAAGTCGCGGTTCATTGTAATAGGAAGCAATAAACGGAGCACAGAAGAAAAGCACGGTATAGGCTGAGAAGCCTACAATAATATTGAACCAAAATACCGAGGTTGTAGTCTTCGTCACGCGGCTCTTTCATATTGGCCAGTGCCGTGGGGAAGCCGCTGTTCTGGAGTGTTGTGGCGATAAGTGAGAAAACACCTATCATCGCCATCATGCCAAAGTCGGCGTTATCAAGCTGTCGACCGAGAGATGATGGCGAAGATAATGCCCTATTACCTGTTGCGTCAAACTGTTCAGTCCACCCCAGAAAAGTCCCCTGGCCGTTTTCTCTTTCAGCGTATCATTTGCCATAATTGCAAAAATTATACTTTCCCCATTAGAAATCCAAATAAAAAGATTACATTTGCATGAAAAATAGCAACGATGAGAATTTATTTCTATCATACCCAGGACATACAAATGCAACTGGCCCGATATGCCAGAGGAGAGTTTCCGGGACACTTGCTGTATGGTGCCACCCATCTTGGAGAATATGAAAATAGATGTTGTATGGCACGGGTTCATGACAGGAGCATCAAGGCTGCGCAATATGCTTGTAACGGCATGGCGTGTGTTGCGGTTGGGTAACAAGATTGATGCAGTATATGCTACCCATTATAGAGGCATCGAAATACTTGTCTTTATGCGGGCGTTAGGTCTTTTCGGCAAGCCCATTGTTATTTGGCATCACCAACCTGTTGTGAAATCAACAAGCTGGTGGCGTGAAAAGCTGGAAAGACATTTTATCGGGAATAGATGAGATGTTCTTTTTCGCAAAAGCTAATTGATGATTCAGTAAAAAGTGGGGAAAGTCAATCCTAGAAAAAGTTCCATTTAGGCCATTGGAGGCTGACCTCGACTTCTACGACCGTCTACTTGCGCATCGTGTAGAACGAACCGGCTTTGTGTCATCGGGGAAAGAAATGCGTGATATGCCTACACTTGTTGGTGCTTTTAACGAGACAGGGTGCGCCGCTTGATGTTTACCTGAACCATGTGAACGGTGATATTAATTATCGGGATATGTTTTCGCAGCTGCATAGTCAGGCCCAATATCAACGTTTGTTTTACCAATGATATGGGTATGGGAGTGCCAGAGATTGCTGCTGAAGTGGATGAACATCGGTGTGTGGTTGATTTGCTGTCAGGAAACTAAATATACCGTCGGACTGACGACTTTGGTAGAGGCTCTTGCGCTTGGAATGCCAATTTTATGCAGTCGTAACCCGCAATTTCCTGTTGATGTTGACCGTGAAGGTTGCGGCATCTCTATACCTGTATTATAATAAGGAGGGTTGGATAGAGGCTATAACTTATGCTCAAAACCACCCTGATGAGCTGGCCGAAATGGGTAAACAGGGGCAGGAAGCTGGCCGAAAGGTTATATAACGACCGTCATTGTGCTGAAGAAGTAGCCCAGGTTTTTACATTGTGTTATGCAGAGAGAAAGTAGTCGTTGAACTATATTCCCCAAACCGTTTCAATGCTGCTGTTTTATCATTAAAAGGTATTGAAATCATCTCTGAATTTTTGTAGTTTTGTCTTTACGGCACTTTTGGTTTGTCTTTACGCCGTAATCGTGTTCCCTTTACGATGTAAACGCGTTGCCTTTACATCGTAATCTACTCACTTACGATGTAATCGGGTTGTAATTACATCGTAATCGTTTTAGGGATTATATAGCTAAAGGCCAAACTTTATAGTGTTCTGTAATATATTTGTAATTAACAGCTTACAAAAAGCTATTTTTGTCTTTACGGCACAATTGGCCTGTCGTTACGCCGTAATTATTTTTTCTTTACGCCGTAATGACGAAGCATTTAGCCCGTAATCAAGTTTTGCACCTTTAAAGAACTTGTTTTTCAGGTTCAGGATTAACAAAAAGAGTCTGAAGCCATGGGGTATGCGTTATTCCGACATGTAAGCACGATTATTCTGACACCTCATTTGTTTTCGTGTGGCAAAATAACAGGTCTGTTTGATCGATGATTTCGTACGGGGATAACGTTAAATAAATATAAACAATGTCATCGCGAAGCTTAATAGCCTCTCGGCCTGAATAAAAATATGTAACTTTGCATATCGAATTGTGAAGATAACACTTAGAATCTTCACAGCTTCTTCGTGTTAATAGTGATATTCATGGCCGAATATTATGGTTGAGTGAATCGTAGAAGCGCCGGGGATAATGCTGTGGATGGTCTCTTTTTAGACTGGAGGCGCCGCAGGTCCCTGCCCATTCAAACCAAAAATAAAAAAACGTTTTTTTAGTAGTAAAAATTTAAGTTTAAAATGGACACTTTTAAGTTACAAGACTATTTCCGCAAAATAAGGAAACAGTGCAGAAAGAGTGGGTGGTAGTTGATGCTACCGACCAGGTTGTTGGTCGTTTCTGCTCAAAGGTTGCCAAAATGCTTCGCGGAAAGTACAAGCCAAACTTCACACCGAATGTAGATTGCGGCGATAATGTAATCATTATCAATGCAGAAAAAGGTTCGCTTTACAGGCAAAAAGGAAACCGATAAAATCTATACTCGTTATACTGGTTACCCAGGAGGACAGCGCTTTTAACACGCCTGCCGATCTGCGTACACGTAAGAACGGTATCGACAAGATGTTGCGCCATGCAATAAAGGCATGCTGCCCAAAGGTATCTTAGGTCGTTCTTTGATGGACAATCTGTTTATCTTCGAAGGCCCTGAGCATAACAAGGCTGCACAAAAAGCCGAAGAACATCGATATTAACCAGTATAAATAATAAGGAGAAAAGATGGAAGTTATAAACGCTATTGGTCGCCGTAAGGCGCTGTTGCTCGTGTTTACCTTTCTGAAGGTACCGGTAAGATCACAATAAACAAGAAAGATATCAAAGACTTCTTCCCATCAGCTATCCTGCAGTACGTGGTTAAGCAGCCACTTGAGCTTCTGGAAGTTGCTGAGAAATATGATATAAAGGCAAACCTTGACGGTGGTGGTTATACGGGTCAAAGTCAGGCTCTCCGTCTGGCTATTGCACGCGCATTGGTTAAGGTAAATGCTGAAGATAAGAAAAACCTGAAGGATCACGGATTCCTTACCGCGACAGCCGTGCTGTTGAGCGTAAGAAACCAGGACGTCAAAGGCTCGTCGTCGCTTCCAGTTCAGCAAGCGTTAATGTGTTTGTTTTTCTTCTTGTCGGTGGTGTACTGAATATATGTGCAGGGTTTGCATCATGATTTGTGCATGACGAAAGAAGAAAACTACACAAGCTGACTGTTTAGTATCTAAACCGGCAAGACCCGTAAACTGGTTACTTGCCGGCTGGTTCTCGAGCAAATTTAGAATTAAAAAGAAAGTAAACAAATTAAAAAGTAAAGATAATGTCAAGAACAACATTTGACCAATTGCTTGAGGCTGGATGCCATTTTCGGCCATTTAAAGCGTAAGTGGAACCCGGCAATGGCTCCTTATATCTTCATGGAGCGTAATGGTATTCACATTATCGACCTCAACAAAACCGTTGTAATGATCGACGATGCTGCTGAGGCTATGAAGGCTATCGCCAAGAGCGGTAGAAAGATTCTGTTCGTCGCTACTAAAAAAACAGGCCAAAGAGATTGTAGCTGAAAAAGGCTGCATCAGTAAACATGCCTTATGTAATTGAACGTTGGCCGGGCGGTATGCTTACCAACTTCCCTACAATTCGTAAGGCCGTAAAGAAAATGACGAACATCGATAAGATGATGAACGACGGTACTTTCTCAAATCTTTCTAAGCGTGAGATTCTGCAGATTAACCGTCAGCGCGCCAAATTAGAGAAGAACTTAGGCTCAATTGCCGACCTGACTCGCCTGCCGGCAGCTCTCTTCGTTGTTGATGTGATGAAGGAACACATTGCTGTAAAGGAAGCCAATCGCCTTGGAATTCCAGTATTTGGTATCGTTGATACAAACTCTGATCCTAAGAATATCGACTACGTTATCCCTGCAAACGATGATGCAAAGGATTCTGTTGAAGTAATCCTGGATGCTGTTTGTGGTGCTGTTGCTGAAGGAATGAATGAGGCATAAGGCTGAAAAGGCTGACGAAAAAGCATCAGCAGAGCAGGCTGGAAGAGGCTGCAGAGGGCAAGCGTCATGCGTCGTGCTCGCAAGGGAAGAGCCGGTAGCTGCTGAAGAAGCAAAGGCTGAGGCTCCTGCTGCTGAGGGTAAAGAAGCTGAGGAAGCAAAGGCAGAATAAATACATTTTTGATGTAGGGGTCTTATTAGATTGGTAGGATCGGACAAGACCCTGCATCAATCTGATAAAGACCTTATTGTTTTTAATTCGACTAAATTACAAATCTAACATTAAAAGAAAATTATATTATGGCTGTTACAATTGAAGACATCAAGAAGCTCCGCACGATGACAGGTGCTGGCATGAAGGACTGTAAGAAGGCTCTTGCAGAAGCTGATGGTGATATCAATAAGGCAGTAGAGCTCGTTCGTGAGCGCGGTTTGGCTATTGCTGCAAAGCGTTCTGACCGTACAACATCAAACGGATGTGTACTCGTTAAGAACGTAAACGGCTTTGCTGCAATGCTCGCTCTTAAGTGCGAAACGGACTTTGTTGCCAACGGTGCTGACTATGTTCAGCTTACACAAGATATTCTTGATGCGGCAATTTGCTGCGAGCGCAAACGCTTGATGAGGTTAACGCCCTGAAATTAGCTGACGGAACTACTGTTGCTGAAGCAGTAACACGTCGCTCTGGCGTTGTAGGCGAGAAGATGGAACTGGATGGTTACAATGTCTTAGAAGGCGAAAATATCTACACTTACGACCATATGGGGCCGCCATACCTTAGGTACAATGGTTCAGCTTAGCGGTGCAAACGAAGACGCTGGCCACAAAATTGCCATGCAGGTAGCCGCTATGAAGCCCGTTGCATTAGATGAAACAAGCGTTCCTCAGGAGGTAAAGGATGAGGAATTACGTGTTGCTATCCAGAAGACAAAGGAGGAACAGATCGAGCGTCAGGTAAATGTTGCCCTGAAAAAAGCAGGTATTAACGCAAACCTTGTTGACTCAGAGGATCACATTGCTTCCAATGTTACCAAGGGTTGGTTGTCACAAGAGGATGCTGATAAGGCCGTAGAGATTAAAGAAAACTGTTGGCGAGCAGGCAGCTGCAAATCTGAATGAGAACATGATTCAGAACATTGCCAAGGGTCGTATGGCTAAATTCTTTAAGGAAAACTGTCTTGTTGACCAGGAGTTCCAGTTTGGAGACGGCGATAAAGAGAGCGTTGCACAGTGGCTTACCAAGCAGGGTGGTTTGAAGATTTGCGCATACAAGCGTTTCAGTCTTTCTGCCGACTAATCCGGATAATGTTGTCAACGCTGCATTTTGCCGATGCAAACGTGTGGTGATTTGGCAATAAACACATATAAGTCAGGGTCATGGATTCTCATCCATGGCCCTTTTTATCACTGAGTGAAGGAAGTAATATGCCAAAACTTATCAAAACAAATACGGCCCCATACTGCCGTCCGCGACTCACAAATTGAGCTGTTACGCATCATCGCCATGGTGATGATGCTGATACTCCATGCTAATTTCCTGGGTATCAGGGTACCTGAATACGTCGACTTTTTACAAGATTCGGTTAATGCCTGGAGCCGTATGGGTATCGAAGCGTTTTGTATTGTTGCCGTCGATGTATTTGTTTTGATTTCGGGTTGGTATGGTATTCAGTTTAAAAACGCCGACTTGCAGGTTTCCTTTTCCAGGTATGGTTCTTCACTTTCGTGCTTTACTTTGCGTCATTATTCTTTGATTCGAGGCTTCCTCCAACGCCACAATATGTAGCTCACCTCATTATCATGGACCCATACTGGTTTGCACGGTCTTACCTGCTGCTCTATTTGCTGTCGCCCGTGCTCAATAAGATGACAGACTACCTCCATCATCGTCATGCCAAATGGCCAGCAGGCACACCCCTTCTCATCGTTATCGTGTTGTATGCACTTGTGCACAGTATCTTCGGATGGTATGGTAACTGCAGGCTTTGGGGCAACGAAGGCGATTCGGCTTTTACCTTTATCTTCCTGTATTTCGTTGGCCGTTGGCTCAGCTATATGGGCATCGTATCACCCATCTGCCACGGTGGTTTTACCTTTTCACTTATTTTGTATTGTGTATAGCCGTTGCTTTTATGGGCGGTAGGGCTATTTTGCACAACAATGCCGATGGCTGTTTCTTCTGGTATAAGAATACTTCGCTGCCCTGTTATTGTAGCAGCTATTTCGCTTTTTCCTCTTTTTCCAGCGTCTGTCGTTCCATAATTTACGGGTCAATATGCTGGCAGCGTCGTGCTTTGCCGTTTATCTTTTCAATTGTTCTCCCTCACTTTTTCGAATTATATAGGGCCTTTCAGCCTACTTTCTCACCATGTCATCCGGAGCGCGGGTGTTGTTTTGTGCTGTCGTATTGATTTCAACCTATTTTTAGTGGCTGTATTGTTAGACCAGTTACGAAAATTTCTGTGGAATATAATAGAAGAAAACCTATGCGTAAAGCTATAAAATATCTTATTATTTGCCTTGCATTATTGCAGTTTACAGATGCTGATGCCCAGCGTCCGGCCTTGCAGAAGCTGTCGCCGTTGGTGCGCGAAGCCTGTCTTAGCATCGGGCAGTTGCCACGTTTTAATCGTGTAAGGGCAGCCAGTTCGTCAAACAGAGTGGTAACCGCCTTTGTTAAGGGAACGGATGATTGCCTGGAAGTGTTGCGCTTGCACGGCGCAAAGGTGCTCTATTACAACGGCAGCTTAGCTATTGCAAGCATTCGCTTTGAACCAGTTATCGGCACTATCGCTGTCTCCTTCCATCCTTCGCATAGAAGCTGGACGACGTAGTCGAGGCACTGATGGATACAACAAACACATCGTTTCGGCCGATAAGGTGCACGCCGGACTTGCCCTCCCCCATGGCTATACAGGCAAAGGCGTGGTTGTTGGCGTGTAGGACGTGGCTTTGACCTTACTCATCCCAACTTCTTTTTCGGCCCGATATGTCACGCTATCGCATTGGCGCCATGTGGGATCAGCTGGCTACCGATGCCATAACAGCACGTTACCCGTGGGTCGCGATTATGTGGATCGTGATACATTATTGGCTTTAGGCCATCCCCGCGACGGCTTTATGCACAAACCCGCTGGCACCCATACGGCGGGCATTGCAGCAGGTAGCGGAGCCGAAGGCGGGGGCGTAATGTCGCCCTATCGCGGTGTGGCCTATGACAGTGAACTGTGTTTTGTGGCCAACGCTACAACCGAAGATGCCAGCCTTATCGCCCCTGCCGACTACTATAAATACGCTTATGCCCTGGATGCGCTGGGCTTTAAGTATATATTTGATTACGCAAAAAGCACGGCAAAAAGCCCTGTAATCAACTTCAGTGAAGGCGCAAAGGGAAGACTTCCACGGCGACGACCAACTTTATTATGAAATGCTTGATTCGCTCTCTGGCCCGGGACGTATCATTGTTTCTTCTGCAGGAAACGAGGGCCAGAAGCTTAATTATGCCCGAAAACCCGTCGGTATGGCTTCGGCAGGACTGTTTATAGCGGCCCTCGTACAACGATGAGCATGACCACGCGCCTCTGGCGACTTTACTTTCCTACTTACTTTCTACCCCTCGGGCCAGGCACCCGTCACCCGTAGCTACACGCTTTCGGCTCTTTATCATCTGCCGACTCAACCGCAAAGGACAGTTTGCTCATCGATACCGTTAGTTTTTCACATCACAGCAGCCGCCTATGCCGACAGCTATGGCACGGGACTGACGGCTGCCGACTGGAGTTATTACATCATCCTCCGTCTTTCTCTTCTCCCCATTTCGGTTGAATTAAAGGCTCTTCCGCCGATGTTGAACTTTATCGTGTATCGGGAGGTTCGTCCATAACGCCATTGACTCCTCACTTTCTGCGGGCGATACACACGGTAGTAACTCGCCGTCGAGTGCTCCCAGCGTTATTTGTGTGGGTGCAACGGGGTATCGCACGTGGTTTGTGAACTATCTGGGCGAAACCAAGGTTTATAACAACGGCACAGGAGGTGTACGAACACCTTTCTCGGGGTAGGACCTACATGGGACGGACGCATAAAGCCTGATGTAATGGCCCCGGACAGAATATCATTTCATCGTACAGCACCTTCTTTATCAGCAATCCTGCCAATGTCGGATTCCCATTGTCGAGCGACATTCGCCACTTTACGTACAACGGTCGCACCTATGCCTGGATGAGCAATGGGGGCACATCAATGGCCTCGCCTGTTGTGGCGGGCGTTGTGCCTTGTGGCTTCAGGCGTGCCCTACGCTTACGGCGCACGACTGTATTGATATTTTCAGCACCACATGCCATCGTTACGACCCCACCTTACATACCCCAACAACCTCTATGGCTATGGTGAAATTGATGCGTATGCAGGCTTACAGGAGGTGCTTCGGCGTGTTGCAGCAGGCGTTGAAAATATAAATGCTGATGGCATGACGAAGCTGCCGGGGTATCACGACATGCGTATCTACACCATTGACGGACGGTTTGTGGGAACCGATATGTCGAAACTCCCACGGGAATATACGTGCAGGGTGGAAGAAAAATGGGTGAAATAACATCTGTCACAACAGCCTTGCCAAATATAACATGCTGTGTTACAATATGCTTTGCGATGTAACATTTCGTCCTTTACGTCGTTATAGGTATAGTATTAGCCGCTATTCCAGCTGCCTTTACGATGGCTTTGTCATTGTTCGGCGGCCGTCAGTAGCACTGTTGACGACCGTCATACGTATGGTTCGACGGCCGCCGTACGCGTTGCTGACGGCCGTCGAACGACGACAATAACAAAGTAAACACATTGCCATGATGGTTTATGGTTTAATACAAAACGATATAATTTAAGAAACATTCAGTTGTATGAAGATTATTTGCGCAGGCATGAACTATGCACAGCACAATAAAGAACTGTGTAATACGTTATTAAATACAAACGGGCCGGTTATCTTTATGAAACCCGATTCGAGCTTGTTGAAAGGGCATAAGCCGTTTTTTATTCCCGACCATCTGGGGCGTATCGAGTATGAAACTGAGCTTGTAGTTCGTATTTGTAAGCTTGAAAGACGGTGCCAGTACGCTTTGCCCATCGCTATTACGATGCCTTTACGGTAGGAATCGACTTTACGGCGCGCGAGCTTCAGCAGCATTGTCGCAGAACGGCCAGCCGTGGGACATGGCAAAAGGCTTTGACGGTGCGGCCTACATAGGTGAATGGGTGGCGAAAGACAAGTTTATTGATGCACAACGCATACGCTTCAGGCTCGACGTTAACGGTGTAGAGACTCAGCATGGATATAGCGGAGACATGCTGCATACGGTTGACGAGCTGATTTCGTACATCAGCAATTATTATACATTAAAAACGGGTGACCTGCTTTTTACGGGCACGCCGGCAGGTGCCGGGCCTGTAAACATTGACGATCACCTGGAGGGATATATTGAGAACAGGAAAGTTCTCGACTTCATTGCAGGTAATACATATCTGCCCACAAACAGAATTGTAAGATGAAGAGATACAGATTAACAGTTGTTTTTAGCTTTTTCTTTTGCTTGTGTCTGACGGTTTCGGCTCAGCGCTTTTTAATCTGACGTACGACGAAACAAGCATCGATTCCATACTTCCTCGTTTTGCTTATAGCATTCCGCTTGCCGAAAACTTTCGCGACAGCGTTTATTCGTCTTCTATTCTGTATCCTGAATTTGTTGATATGACGGCACTCGACGTACAGCATTACCGTGAGCTTTCGTCTGATTCGCTTTCGGCTTTGCCTCCCGTCACACAGCAAATTGTGATGGATCGCGGCCGTGGCATGCTGAATATACACTTTTGTCCGTTGGTTTTACAGAGACGGAAAAGTATCAGTTTCTGGTTAGTTTCATGCTGCGGGTAGATGCTAAGGAGGCTAACCGTACGGCGCGCAGGGCTGCCCGTCGCGCTTCTGGTGTCGGTGGTTCGCGCTATGCTGCCCACTCGGTGCTGGCGTCGGGTCGCTGGGTTAAGATAAAGTACCGTCGTCAGGTGTATATGAAGTGTCGGAGACTCTGGTACAAAAGGCAGAGCTTTACCGACCTGAGCAAGGTGAAAGTATACGGTTATGGCGGTAATTTGCAGAACGAGAGACTGGACGGTAACGAAGCTTCGCGCTCTTGATGACTTAAAGGAGTAGCCACGTGCACGGTGAACGGGCGCCGCCTTTTTATGCTAACGGCCCCGTTACATGGAGCACAAATACAGCTACAAGGCGTACACGCAATCCCTATTCCGACTATGGTTACTACTTCCCTTACGTCGAACGATGCTGCACACTTTCGACTGTTGATTCAACAGCTTTCCTAGTTCTTTTTATCCCTCGACGAACGATTATCACAGTTTGTACGAGGTCGACGGCTTCAGTTGAGTATAACAGGCCGCAACCTTTTCGACACAGAGGCTATTGCAAACGGACAGACTAAACGCGTGGTTCTGACAAATTCGTCACACTCTTCCTCTGGTAAGCTGTCGGTAAACCTTACCGCAGGCAACCGCACTGAAGCGCAAGTGATGGTGAACGACAGCGTTTTGGGCATGCTTTCCATATATCTTGGCGAGTACGATAAAAGGCAACGAGCGGTCGGCTACCTGTGCTTTAAACAACCTCCATACAACGGATACGGTGAAGATAAAGGTCGTATCGGGTGGTCCGGCACGTCTCGATTACGTGCAGATGGCATGGCAACATCCGCAGCCTGCGCCCAATTTGAAGGGTACTTTCCCTACGCCCGGTATGTATGCCATCACAAACCAGGACCATCATGCCGACCCTGAGGCCGACATGGTGATGATAATTCCCACTTCGCAGAAGCTAATGGCACAGGCCCGGCGGTTGGCAGCCTTCCACGAAAAGCGCGATTCGATGCGTGTTAATATCGTTCCGGCCGATGGGTTATACAACGAATTTTCGAGCGGTACGCCCGATGCCAATGCCTATCGCCGTTATTTGAAGATGCTTTACGACCGTGCAGGCGGTGGCGGCAGGGCGCCGCGATACCTGCTTCTCTTTGGCGACTGCGTGTGGGATAATCGTCTTCGCACGGGCGATTGCAGCTCGTTGAACGCCGATGACTTGCTGCTTTGCTATGAAAGTGAAAAATTCTTTTCAACACCGTTGAGTGCTATGTTGACGACGGTTTCTACGGTTTTGCTCGACGACGGAGAGGGTGCTAATCCGCAAGTGCGGACATGTTGAGACTTGGCTGTCGGCCCGTTTCCCCGTACGAACAGAGGATGAAGCCCGCATATTGGTTGATAAAACCATCAGTTATGCCGAAAACAAAAAAACGCCCGGAGCATGGCAGGGAATGTGCTGATGTTCATGGGCGATGATGGCAATAACAACATGCACATGAAGGATGTTGATGAGGGCTGCTGAGCGACATCGCTGCACTGTATCCGGCCTATCAAATCAAAAAGGTGATGTGGGATGCGTATGCGCAAGAAGCCTCGTCAACAGGCCGTACCTATCCTGACGTAAGCCGGATTGATTAAGCAGCAACAGCGCAATGGTGCACTGATTATGGACTATGCCGGGCACGGCCGCCCCGATCAAATATCGCATGAAAGCGTATTACGCCTTGCCGATTTTTAAAGAATTTACGAATAAAAATCTCCCGCTCTGGATTACAGCATCGTGCGATATTATGCCCTTTGACGGCGTAGAAGAAAATATTGGCGAGGCTGCCATGCTGAATAAAGCGGGTGGAGCTGTGGCCTTTTTTGGTACAACACGAACCGTATGGGCCAATTACAATGAGGTAATTAACCGTGCTTTCCTGCGCCTTGTGCTGGGAAAGGACGGGGAAAAATCCATGACGATGGGTGAAGCACAGCGCCGGGCCAGAACCTGATGATAAGCGACAGGACGGGATTTGACCACAAACAAGCTGCAATACTCGCTTCTCGGCGATCCCGCCATAGCGTTGAACCAGCCACAAATGAAGATTGTTGTCGACTCAATCAATGGTCAGGCTGTTGGTTCTACACCCATTATGCTGAAGGCTGCCAGCGTAGCGAGGGTATCAGGACATATAGAAAATGCAGCCCGTTTCGACGGAACGGCAACGGCGATAGTGTTTGGATTCGAGAAGGAGCTTGTGACATGTAAGGAGAACCCCAGTGCTGGAAGCCGATGACCCGTTTAAATTCTATACTCGTTCGAAAGTAATTTACAGTGGAAGCGACAGTGTTGTAGCTGGAAGGTTTAACCTGCGTTTTGCTGTGCCCGTTGACTTGAATTACTCGTCTGAAACGTGCGAAATGAACTTCTATGCTGTCAATAATGACCATACACTTACCGCACACGGTTATACCGATCGTTTTGTATTGGGTGGCAGTACAGCGCTTACTGACACGGTGGGGCCGAAGATATTCTGTTACCTTAACAGCCCCGACTTTGTGGTGGTGACCGTGTAAATACCACCCCTTACTTTATAGCGCAGATAGCTGACAACGATGGAATCAACGCAACAGGTAACGGAGTAGGGCACGATATGCAGTTAATTGTTGACGGTAAGGCTTCGCTGACCTACACGTTAAACGATAATTTCACGTACGATTTTGGCTCATATACCAGTGGTAGTGTTGGTTTTTATGTTGCCAATGCTGGGCCGAGGCCCTCACAAACTGATGTTCCGGGCGTGGGACACCATGAATAATCCTTCGACCGTACAGCTCGATTTCAATGTGGTAAAAGGCTTGAAGCCTACGATTTACAATGTCAGTGCCACACGAAATCCTGCTTCAGCGTCAACTACCTTTATTATAAACCACAGCTTTGAGTGGCAGTAACGTTGATATAATACTCGATGTTTACGACCTGAATGGACGCTTGTTGTGGACCCATTCTGAAAAACACCCCTACCATTTCAGGCTCATGTTCGGTTGAATGGAACCTTGTACAGAACAACGGTTTCACTGTGTGCCGACGGGTGTTTACCTGTATAGAGCACGTGTGTCGTGCGACGGAAGTAACATGGCTTCAAAGCAAGGAAACTGGTTGTAGTACGCGCAATAATTAGGCGATAACGGCCGTTTAACATCAATAAAACATAATTTTGGCAGATGAAATATTTTCATAAAAATATTACTGACAGGCTTGTTTGTTGGCAGCGTGCTTACGGCATCGGCCGAAGATAAGCGCGATATGTTCAACCCTACACGATATTCAGTAACCTCCCAGATGATTGCACCTGACGCCCGTGCCGCCGGAATGGGTGACGTTGGAGCGACTACTGACCCTGACGTTAATTCGCAATACTGGAACCCTGCCAAGTATCCGTTCGCTATAAGCCGGGCCGGAGTGGCGTTGAATTATACGCCGTGGCTGCGCCAATTGGTCAACGACATGGGGCTTGCATATCTGTCGAGCTACTACCGTATTGGCGAATATAGTGCAGTTTCCGGTTCTATTCGCTATTTTTCATTGGGTGAAGTGCAGGGCAGTACATCGGTAAGTGGCGACGCTATAACCATTAATCCCTATGAAATGTCGGCTGATGTGGCCTACTCGCTGATGTTAAGTGAGAAGTTTTTCCATCGCTGCCGCCGTGCGTTGGATATATTCTGACCTTACCTATGACCCGCAGTGCCGACATCTCTCCCAGCTCAGCCTTTTGCGGCAGACTTGGGTATTTATTACCAAATTACATTAATATTGGCGACCGTGAAAGCCAGTTGGGATTGGGATTAAATGTATCTAACATCGGAGTAAAGATTACAATTGGCGGAACTGACAACAGCGAGTTCATCCCAACTAACCTGCGTTTGGGCGCGTCGCTGATGGTACCTATCGACGATTACAACCGTTTTACCATTGCTGCCGACGCTAATAAGTTGCTGATTCCTACGTATCCGCAACAGAAAGACGGTGAGTCGACAGAGGATTATCAAAAAGCGAGGTGCAGAAGGATTACTATGATTTATCATCGATTGGCGGCATTTTTCAAGAGCTTTGGAGACGCTCCTGGTGGCTTCAAGAGGAGTTACAGGAGGTAAACTGGAGCGTTGGCGCAGAATATACCTATCATGATCAGTTCTCAATCAGGGCAGGATACCATAATGAAAGTGCCAATAAGGGTAATAGAAAATACTTCACGGTGGGAGCAGGTTTAAAGATGAATGTCTTCTCTTTAGACGCTGGTTATGTGATTACTACGGCGAAAAAGCAATCCGCTCGACGAAACGCTTCGTATATCTTTAAGCTTTGATATGGACGGCATAAAGGACTTGTTCCACCGTAAATAAAGGCTTCTTGTTGTATGTATAAAAGGGCAGGCGTGGTAGTTTTCGTATATTTTCACAAACCTGTTACGCTTGCCTTTTACTTCTTTAATCCTTTAATATCTTGCTTATTACATCCTTCTTTTACTTCTTTACTTTTTACTTTTTAATTTTAACACCCTTCTTTTAATTCTTTAATTTCTTAATTCTTTAATTCTTATGAAAGTTCGCGTGAGTTTTGGTTACGATGTTCATCAGCTTATGGGGTCGTGACCTGATGTTGGGAGGCATAAAAGATAGAGCATGACAAGGGTTTGCTCGGACATAGTGATGCTGATGTGCTTCTCCATGCGGTGTGCGACGCACTGCTTGGTGCTGCCAGCATGCGCGATATAGGCTATCATTTTCCCGACACCAGCGCGGATACGCGGGGCATTGATTCCAAAATTATTCTGCGAAAAAAACCATCGATTTGCTTGCCTACAAAGGCTACAGGTAGGGGAATATCGACGCTACGATTTGTGCCGAACGGCCAAAAGCTGAACCCATATGTACCGGCAATGAAGGCCTGTATGGCACAAATTATAGGCTGTGATGAGGACGATATTAGCATAAAAGCTACGACAACCGAAAAGCTTGGCTTCACTGGCCGTGAAGAAGGCATGGCTGCTTATGCCGTCTGTTTGATAGAAAAGTAAGCCGTATATTTCCTTTTTTTCGGCAACAATATGATTTGAAAGGACTTACCTGATAACAGAAAGGTAAGTTCTTTTTTGATTTTTCTATCTTTTTATATAAGCATTTCCATCCCGATTTTACGTGCAAAAAAATACGCTAATACTCTCAACGAGCACTAGCGTAAAGCCTATGTTTAACTAAAAATCCTTTTCAAATCGAATGTCAACCTCACGGTCTTCATTGTCATCCGTTAAACAATCTATCAAATCTACCTTAAACCTAATAACTAAAAACCTAAATCTATTATACTAACCCTAAACAATCTATTAACCTTTTGACGATGCAAAGTTAGGACGAATATTTTGTTTGCGCAAGCATATAACCATAGTTTTATTAGTATATGGTAGTTGTTTTTGATGTATATCAACTGCTGTGGGCGTACACAATTATCTTTTTGTCACATTTCCTTTATTTTTGCTACCTTTTTGTTATATGGTGATGATACGATGTATATATTTTTCTTATGGTGACAGGGCTTTTTATTAAATAAAATTGCGTAAGTTTGCCAATGAATAATACGATACATCGATGCGAGTTCTTATTGTCAACACAAGCAGGAAATGACAGGTGGGGCTGCTGTGGCTGCCAGTCGCCTGATGGATGCCCTGAACAACAGTGGTGTAAAAGCAAAAATGCTGGTAAAAAGACAAAAACGTCAGATAGCAGTACGGTTGTTGGTTTAGGCGGTCGCTTTTAAACAACGGCTGCGTTTTTCTGTGGGAGAGATGGTGCATTTTCTGTCATCTTCGTTTTAACCGTGCTCATCTTTTTGATATTGATATTGCCAACGTTGGCAACGATATTACAGTCTTCCAGAATTTAAAGAGGCCGACGTTATCCACCTTTCATGGATCAATCAGGGTATGCTTTCGCTTGCTTCGATACGCAAAATCATCAAGAGCGGGAAAGCAATTGTGTGGACTTTGCACGATACGTGGCCTGTTACAGGCATTTGTCATTACACGCGCAGCTGCCAGGCGTTCAAGCGTCGTTGCCATAACTGTCCGCTATTACCCGGCGGAGGTGGCGAGAACGACTTGTCGTCGCAAGTGTTTGCCCGCAAAAAGAAGCTGTATCAAAATAGTGCAATCCATTTTGTTGCATGCAGCAAGTGGCTCGCCGGGCAGGCAAAACAGAGTGCATTACTAACAGGATTGAGCGTTAACAGCATACCGAACCCGATAGATACCCATGTGTTCTGTCCGCAGGATAAGCGTCAGGCCCGGCAGCATATGATGTTACCCCAGGACAAGCGCGTCATTCTTTTTGTTTCGCAACGTGTAACTACAGGGAGCGCAAAGGCATGAAATATTTTATCGAAGCCATTGATAAAATGGTTACCCTGCATCCTGAAATGAAGGACAATACGGTTATTGCCATTCTTGGCAGCAAAGCCGACGAGGTAGTTTCACAGCTTCCTCTGCCCTGCTATCCACTGGGATATATCGGCGAAGAGCGCCGTATCGTGTCGGTATATAATTCTGCCGACCTCTACGTTCTGCCGTCGTTGGAAGACAATTTGCCCAATACCATTATGGAAGCCATGGCCTGCGGCGTGCCCTGTGTAGGCTTTAAGGTAGGAGGTATTCCTGAAATGATTGACCATCAGCGCAACGGCTATGTGGCATCACTGGCCAATTCGGCCGACCTGGCCACGGGCATTCACTGGGCTTTATGCGAGGGCCGACTATACCTCGTTAAGCCAACGGGCCGTCGATAAAGGTTCATTCGGCTTACTCACAGCGCACGGTTGCCATGAATTATATTGAGGTTTATAATCAGGCTCTTGCCTTTAAACATTATCATCTTTAACCTGTTGCCATGATAAAAATAACGATAGTTACCTGCACTTTCAATGCAGAACATGAACTTCAGCGTACACTCGACGGCGTGTTCAAACAGTCGTATGCCGATATTGAGCATCTTATTATCGACGGTTTGTCAACCGATCGCAGCATCGAAATAGCGCAAAGCCTATAAAGCAGCATTCTGATGAGGCTGAGACAGGACATGAAATTCTTGTATGCTCTGAGCGCGACAAGGGGCTTTACGATGCCATGAACAAAGGCATATTAAAGGCTACGGGCGATTATATTGTTTTTCTGAATGCAGGCGATACTTTCCCTTTGGAAACTACGTTAGAACATATTGCACACAGCATTGGCGACGGAGAGGCGCTTCCTGGCGTTATTTACGGTGATACAAATGTGGTGAATGATGACGGCCATTTGCTGCACAGGCGTCGTCTTCAGCCTCCTGAGAAACTGACATGGCGCTCGTTCAGGCATGGCATGCTGGTGTGTCATCAGGCTTTTTATGCACTTGTTTCGCTGGCAAAAGACAATCCTTATAACCTCAAATACCGCTTTTTCGGCCGATGTCGACTGGTGTATCCGCGTAATGAAAGATGCTGAACGGCATCATTTAAAGTTGAAAAACGTAAACGAGGTTGTAGTCAACTATCTTGATGGAGGTATGACAGAGAAAAACCACAGGGCATCTCTTCGCGAACGTTTCAACGTTATGTGTCGCCATTATGGCCTGTTTGTAACGTTGATGATGCACTTTTTGGTTTGTTGTCAGGCAGCTGAAAAAGCAGGTCTGAGGGCGTACTGGGTATAGGTCTGCATTCTTTTGTTTATCCCTTTACATCTTATTGTTTTACGTATTGGCGCGCTGATGTTTGTATGTTTGTGTGCTTTTGTTCGTTGTTCGACGGTCGTCAGCAACACGTACGGCGGCCGTCGAACAATGTGTGTGACAACCGTCAACAGCGCTGCTGGCGGCACGTCGAACAATGAACTTTACATAAAAAGTATTTGATTTTTATAATATGAGGGAATACGCATTACGGTGTAACAGGCACAGGGTTATTATTGAAAGCTGTTGCACTTATCATGATGTGCTCCATTTCGTATGGTATTGCATGGTTTCCGGTATCGTTGAAAGCTGTTTCACTTATCATGATGTGAGCAGTAATTATTTCCTCCAGGTATGTCCAAAAACAAAATAAGGTTACTACCCGATGGCAGTAACCTTATTATATTTCTAGCTGTGTGTTTCTTAAATTCTTATGTGCCCGGTGTGTGCCGGCCTCATGATGAGCCCTGTTATAAGAGCTGTATGGCATACCGTTGCAGGCCTATACGTAGCGTATAATCATGCCTGCCCGTACACGCTGGTCCTTTCTAAAGCCGTTCAAACGGCAGATAGCTTCAACCGAAACGCCTACTTTCTTTGCAATAGAAGCCAGTGTTTCGCCATTCTGTACCTTGTAATATACGCGTTCGGCTGCATTTGCAGCGCTCTTGATAGCAGCATCTTCGCCCTTCTCCTTATAGTGGCCTACCTCGCCATATACCTGATCGCGCGTGTAGCTTCCGCCGTCAACCTTGCCGCGTTCAATTGTTGCGAGCTGCGAATCGTTCTCGTAACGGTCTTTCAGAAAACGTATGAATCGCCGGTTACATCCTGATTCCCTAAAATCAAAAATAGTGCAGGATTCAGGGCTGCACCACAAAGGCGATGTTTCAAGTGTAGATGCGAACCCGTACTACGTCCTGTATTTCCTCCCAAACCGATGGGTTCGCCTGCTCATACCACCTGATTTTCGGTAACCAGTTGCTTTGAAAGGTGACCGTAAATGGTTTCCAGCCCGTTGGGATGCCTGATAACGATATAGTTTCCATAGCCTCCAGCTTCGTAGCGTACAATGCGGACCTTGCCCGAAAAGGCCGAACGGATGGTGTCTCAATGTATACTTTAATGTCCAGTCCTTTGTGCTGTCGTCCCCATCTGCTTCCAAAGTTGCTTGTTATTACGCGACTTGGCGTAGGCATACTGAAAATGACGGAGGTTTATTACAAAGCTGTCGGGAAGTTCGGTAGCGCGGTGAGCATAGCAGTTATTCCAGTCGTCGCCGTATATTTGCGCTGCCGGTGTGTGTATTCTCACGTTCGGTAAATGTTCTTACTTCTACTGAGTCGAGACGTTTTGGCGCGTCTGTCAACGGGAGCCTGTCGTGCAAGAAGGTCCTGTGCAAAAACAGGTTCTGCCGATAAGGCAATTAACAGCGTGGCTGCAAGTGTTTTTAAAGTCTTAGTTTACGGTCATGAACAGTTACGTTTTTGTTTCATATCGACTGTGGGCATAAGCAGTAGTCCAAAAATAAAATAGACGAATAATACAACAATTCGTTAAATATCAGTCGACCGCCCAAAGGTAAGAAAAATATACTATATAGGTTTTTGTGTTAACAGTTTTATGGCCTGTTAACAAAAACGTTGTTGATAATGAACTAATTAACGTTTTTGGAACGACCCTTTATACCGTTTTTACACTTGATTTAGCTCAATAAAATATTTACATTCGCAGTTTTCAGGCAGTCTGAGAGGTTATACAGATATTGATTTATACCTGTATAAAAGCGGTCTGAAAATGATATTTCAGAATAAAAATAAGGTTGAGGAAATAAAATTCAGTATTGTTTCAGCTTATTGCAGCCCAGTTTATATTTGTGTTACAAAGCTCGCGCAGGCGCTTCCACAACGTAGCGTACTCGGCTTTTGCACAGTCTGGGTCGTCGTCTCATGATTTTTGTGCTTCTTCGCGCGCCATTTGTACGAGTTGTCCATCACGTGCAATATTGGCAATTTTAAGGTCGAAGGCGATGCCGCTTTGCTGTGTTCCCTCCAAATCACCGGGTCCACGCAGTTTCAAATCGGCCTCAGCGATGCGGAATCCGTCGTTAGTGTCGCACATAATATCAATGCGTTTGCGTGTCTCTTTGGCGAGAGCGTGCGGGGTTGCCAGCAGGCGGTAGCTTTGTTTGGCACCTCTTCCACACGCCCGCGGAGCTGATGGAGCTGCGATAAGCCAAAGCGTTGTGCGTCAGAGTATGACCATTACCGATGCGTTAGGCACGTTAACTCCAACCTCTATCACCGTTGTGACGAGAATCTGTGTTTCTCCGCGTGCAAACATTTGCATTTCGGCCTCCTTTTCCTTCGGTTTCATACGGCCATGCACTCTGCCTATTTTCATGTCAGGGGAATATCTGGCATAGCTTTCATACCCCTTTTCGAGATTTTTAAGGTCGTTTTTCATTCTCTTCGATGAGAGGGAAAAACAATATACACTTGTCTTCCTTCTCTTACCTGTTGACGTATGCCTTCGTACAGGCTCGTCGTGTTATCGTCATACTTATGTAAAAGTCATGACGGGTTTTGCGGCTCAGGAGAAGCTCATCAATAATACTTACGTCAGAGATCGCCGTATAATGTCATGGCCAATGTGCGCGGAATGGGTGTGGCTGTCATCACAAGCACGTGGGGTGGCTGTTGGTTTTTGCCCACAATTTGGCCCTTTTGCGCAACACCAAAACGGTGTTGTTCGTCAACGACAGCGAGGCCGAGATTGTTGAATTGCACGGTATCCTCAATGACAGCATGGGTGCCAACCAAAATGTTTTATGCTGCCGTTGGTCAGACCTTCCAGCACGCTTTGGCGGCGTTTCCCCTCTACAATGCCCGTGAGGAAGCTCGATACGGAGGTTCATTCCGTTAAAAATCGCAGATAGTAGCCAGGTGTTGTTCGGCCAGAATTTCGGTAGGTGCCATGATGCAGGCCTGAAGGCCGTTGTCAACAGCTATGAGCATGGCCATCAAAGCGACGAGCGTCTTGCCCGATCCCACGTCGCCCTGTAACAAACGATTCATTTGACGTCCCGACTTCATGTCGTTACGTATTTCGTGTACCACCCGCTTTCTGCGCGCCGGTAAGCTCAAACTAGCCGATTATTATGGTAGAAATGGTTGAAGACATCGCCCACTCGTGAAAACATAGCCTTTGTATTTCCGTCGGTTTTCGGTGGCATAGCGCAGAATATTAGCTGGACGAAGAACAGTTCCTCAAACTTTAACCGGACTTGTGCACGCTGTACATCATCGAGTGATTTCGGATAGTGGATACGGCGTAAAGGCATCTTCGCGTGAGATAAGATGCAGACAGGGCCATCTGCGACAGTAGTAATGTTTCGGGAATAGAGCCTTGTGGAATTTTTCGATACCAGTGTTTTTTGTAAGCTTTTTCCATGGCACGCGAGGTGATGCCACGGTTTTTCATTTGTTCGGTAGTGATGTAATAAGGCTGCATACCCATCTCGGAGAGCTGTACGTCAGCGGCTTTTTCAATATCAGGGATGGGCTATTTGATAGCGGTCTTTAAAAAAGCGATGGCTTACCAAATACAATATATTCTTCGCCGGTCTTATATTCGTGATAGATATATTTTTTGAGCCATTGAACCACACTAAATCGGCTACACCAAAGCCATCGCTGAAATGCGCAACGATACGTTTTTGCGCGGAGACATGACAAACTCTTCAAAAACTAAGGATTTTTCCTTTGATTTGAACGTAGGGGAATGTCGCCGGACAGTTCGTTGATACGATATATTTTGCTGCGGTCGACATACTTGTAGGGATAATATTCAAGCAGGTCGCCCCAGGTTTTTATATTGAGTTGCTGGTTCAGTACGTCCTTTCGTCGGGGACCCTACCCCCGAAAGATACATGATGTCCTGAGATAGAATGTCCATGTTATCAGTCTTCAGACAGTACTTCGGCTATCTTTAAGTCGAAAGGAGTAGTTAATTTGATGTTCTCACGATTGCCTTCTACCATAGAAATTTTAACGCCAGGTTCTCTATCACCGATGCATCATCGGTAAAATTATCCCGATAAGACTGGCTGAATGCCCCTGCAAGCAGAGGCAATATCAAACACCTGGGGCGTTTGTACAGCACGAAATAGCGAACGGTCTACGGTGACGGTATCGCCGTTTTTGATATTAACTGCCGGAGCGTATCAATGACAGGTATTGTAGGAATGGCTGCACCACTGTTGCGTGCCTTATCAAAAACACCGCCCGATAACGTCGGCAGATACGAACGGTCGCACGCCATCGTGAATGGCAACCCAGCCCTTTGTATCGGCAGGAATGGCAGAAAGTCCGTTCTTTGACGATGCAAAGCGAGTGTCACCACCATTTACAATAGTATGGTGAATGCTGAAATGATATTGCCGGCAAAGGTTACTCCAGAAAGATTGCTGGCTTTTGAGGTAGACGACAATGATTTTTAAATCATGGCTATACTGATAAAACCGCTCTATGGTACGCATGAGAACAGGCTTCCCTGCGACGGGAATAAACTGCTTGGGCAGCTCGCTGCCCATACGCATACCCTTACCACCTGCCACAATGATAACGTAATCCATGATATGTTACAATTTGGAATAATGATATTCGTAAGGTTGTAGAACAGCCAATTAGCGTTCCATGAGATGAGAATATCGCATTCCCTTTTCTATTTCGCGTGTTTTTTCTTCGCCAATGAAGCAGCTGAGAATATGGTATGCATATGGAAAGGTGGCGGCAGGGCCCTCACCTGTGATTACGTTGCCATCGTGTTCAACGAGCCGTGCTGTATAAGTAGCATCAGTAAGATATTGTTGAAAGCCCGGATAACGGGTGGCTTTTCTTGCCTTCACAATTCCCTAACGAGCCAAGAACCATAGGTGCAGCACAAATGGCACTGACGAGTTTCCCGCTGTTAAATTGTTGCAACATGGCTCTCTTACCCCTTGATGCTCTTTTTAAGATTGGCAGCCCCCGGCATACCTCCCGGCAGCATCAGAAGATCGGCATCGCCAAAAACTGCCTGCCTCTTCGAAGGTAAGGTCGGCCTTTATCGTAATACCGTGTGATGATTCAGCATATTGGGAACCGGTAATGCTAACGGTTTTTATATCAATTCCTCCTCTGCGGAGGATGTCAACAGGAGCCAGAGCTTCAATCTCTTCGAAGCCGTTGGCGAGAAATTCATACACTTTTACCATAAAATAATGAGTAATTTAATTAATTATCGTATTTTTTGTAATCACTATTTCATTGCAAATATACGAAGAAGTTGTCCATTAATGGCTATTTTTGTTAGGGATAAAGATGGATAAGGAAACAAATATGTTACAGAAGCGTTTACGATTTGCACTCTTTTGGCAATGAGTTTCATTCAGATAAAAGTTTTTGCCGTGCAGCGGGTACTTAATTTTTCTGAAAACTCATGATGCAGAGGTTTATATTGACCGGCCTTATTATGATTTTTTCTGTCAAAGGTGTTACAGCTTGATACCTGGTGCAGTGGCGTTTTTGATAACGATTATTTCGATGCCGACTTTGTTATATCGCTGGGTGGTGACGGCACGATGCTGAGAGCTGCCAACAGAGTGGGGGCAAAGGAGATACCGGTTTTGGGTATTAATATGGGACGTCTGGGCTTCCTGGCTGACGTTTTTGCCCGATGAGATAGACACTGCATTGCAGGAAATTTATACGGGACAATATAAAATAGAGGAGCATTCGGTCATTATGATAGAAACTGATGGTGAGTTTTAGAGGGAAGTCCGTATGCATTGAATGATATTGCATTGCTGAAACGCGACAATGCTTCGATGATAACCATCCGGTGTTGTGTTGATGGTGATTACCTTGTAACCTATCAGGCCGACGGGCTTATTGTGTCGACGGCAACGGGCAGCACTGCATACAGCTTGTCAAATGGAGGTCCCTATCATAGTGCCTTCGGCCAATCAACCTGTGTATTACGCCCGTGGCGCCCCATAGTTTAAATATGCGTCCGGTTGTCGTTACTGACAATGTAGTGATAGAACTCGAGGTAGAGAGTCGTAATCATAACTATTCTCGTTGCCGTTGACGGGCGCTCGGAGCGCATGCAAGAGGGAACAAAGATAGTTGTTCATAAGGCTCCTCACAAAGTGAAAATTGTAAAAACAGCGTGCCACTCGTTATTTTTCTACACTGCGAGATAAGCTGATGTGGGGTGCCGATCAACGGTAATGGACAATTCGGCAAAGCATGAATAATAATGACTGTCAAAAAGTGAGTGATAGCGGATGAAGCTTAGAAATCTATTGAATGTTCCCCAATCGAAATATGATACCAAAACTATTTTAAAATGGTTATGGCAAGCCTGGAAGGGCAATCAGCTTCAGGCTGTACTTAATGCCAGTATAGGTTTTTGGCTCGTGTAGGCGTTTCTCTGGCACAGGTTTGGGCTGTTCAGCGCGCTATTGATGTAGCGTCGGGAGTGGTAAAGGGTTCTATTTATTGGGCCGTAGCCTTAATGGGCCTGTTTATTATTTGCGATTACGCACTGAATATTGCAAGTGTCTGGTTAAGGAATATTTTTAGAATCAGGGCACAAAAACCATGCAGCAGTATATGCTTGACCGTATTTTGCGTTCGGAATGGCAGGGAAAGGAGATGCGTCATTCTGGCGACGTTCTTAATCGGTTGGAGTTTGATGTAAATAACGTGGTCAGTTTCCTCACCGAAACAATCCCTAATACATTGTCGGTATTGGCTATGTTCATCGGTGCCTTTTGCTATTTGTTTTCAATGGACAGGGTATTGGCTTTGATAACTGTGGCTATTATTCCTGTTTTTGTTGCAGTAAGTAAAAATTTATGTCAGCCAAATGCGACGGCTACACGTGAGGTTCGTTCGCAGGATTCGGAGGTGCAAAGTGTGCTTCAGGAAACTATCCAGAACCGTATGCTTATAAAAACCATGGAGGGTGAGGGGCCAATGGTTGACCGTTTGGAGCATACGCAAAAGCCAGTTACGCCATAAAGGTAAAGACGTACGATTTTTCCGGTATTCAGCAATTTAATACTGAATCTTGGTTTTGCCTTGGGTTATCTCGTCGCTTTTCTATGGGCAGCAGTACGAATGGCTTCACACACGCTGACTTTTGGCGGTATGACGGCGTTTCTTCAGCTGGTAGCCCGTATACAAGGCCCAGCAAGGAACCTTACAAAAATTGGTTCCTGCCTTTGTCTCTGTGTTTACAGCGGCCGAGCGTTTAATGGAATTGAAGAGAATCCGTTGGAAGAAAGTGGGAGCACCAGTGTATGTTTCGTTACCCTGTGGCGTGCGTTTTGAGCATTTTAAGCTATGCTTATGATGCTGCCGACGGGTATGTAATCAAAAGATCTTACTTTCGATTTTAAGCCAGGTTCATGTACGGCAGTACTTGGAGAAACGGGAGCAGGCAAGACAACTCTCGATGCGTTTAATGCTGGCTCTTTTTGCGTCCGACACAGGGACATGTGTTTATTTATAACGATAAAGACAGTAAAATGCTGACCCCCCGATTACGTTGTAATTTTTGTTTATGTGCCGCAGGGTAATACCCTTATGAGTGGAACAATACGTGACAATTTGCGCTTAGGGAGCTCGATGCTACCGATGAGGAGATGGAAGAAGCCTTGAAACAAAGTTGTGCAGAGTTCGTATTACAACTGCCTGACGGCCTTGACACGTATTGTTCTGAAACAGGAGGCGGGCTGTCTGAAGGGCAGGCACAACGCACTGCCATTGCACGGGCATTGCTTCGTAATCGTGGAATTATGCTTTTTTGACGAGGCAACATCGGCCCTTGACCCCTGATACCGAGCAGCAGCTATTGAAGAATATCCCTTGCTTTCGCATACACGAACAGTGATATTTATCACTCATCGCAGGGCAGTTGTTGACTATTGTGACCAGACGTTATTGGTAGAAAAAATATAATCTCAGATATTTAATGTTTTAAAAATTATTACAGAAAAATAGAAAAAGATACTTTTGTTTTTACTTGCAGTTTTTGTGGCAGCACCGAGTCTGATGGCCGAGGATGCTGATAGTTTATATGCTCGTGATCTTTTAAAGAAAAGGCACAGAGGCTCCGATTTTGTTATTAATCAGGATGATAATGGACAAAACGTTTCGTTGAAAAAGCCTGCGCGGACAGTATGTTGTGCTCGATTTCTGGGCATCATGGTGTCCTGATTGTCGAAAGGATATTCCAAAGATGAAGGCTCTCTATGATACGTTTGGCCCACAAGGCGTACAGTTTGTAGGCGTTTCTTTTTGACACAAGCAGGGAAGTTTGGGAAAAGATGTATCAGGCAAAACAGTATGGATTGGCTGCAATATAGCGAGCTGAAGAAGTGGAAGAAGGAAACGAAGATAGACAGAGACTATCATATCAATTGGATACCAACGATGTATCTTATCGACCCTGATGGCGATGTTGTGCTTGGAACTGTGGAGATTGAAAAGCTTAAAACCACGTTAGAAGGTTTTACGTGAGCCTTTAAAAACAGTTGATAATGAAGAAGAATTGTCTCACGGAATAGGTAGAAGAGATTTGATAAAAGTTCGTTATCATTTATCCTTTTACTCCTGTTTGAAGTAAGATTGCATCGTAATCGCTGCAACTTTCCGGCCTGTCTTCAACGTCTATTTACCAAATAAAGACCTGTAATAAGATGATGATTCATTTACAAGACATCAATAAAACTTACTTTTGGAGCACAGCCTTTTGCACGTGTTGAAAGGCATTAACCTCGACATTGCCGAAGGCGAGTTTGTATCAATCATGGGTGCTTCGGGTTCGGGTAAGTCTACATTGTTGAATATTTTAGGCATTCTCGATAACTATGATAGCGGCGAATATACACTCGGGGGACGTTAATTAAGAACCTTAGCGAAACCAGGGCTGCCGAATATCGTAATCACATGATCGGTTTTATTTTTTTCAAAGTTTTAATCTTATTGGTTTTAAAACAGCCGTTGAAAACGTAGAATTGCCCCTCTTTTACCAGGGGTTGGCCGTAAAAGCGCCATCAGATGGCACTCGACTATTTAGAACGGCTCGACCTTTGCCGTGGGCAGAGCATTATCCCAACGAAATGTCGGGTGGACAGAAGCAACGTGTGGCTGTGCAAGGGGCGTTAATTACCAACCCCAGAATCATATTAGCCGACGAACCTACGGGTGTCTTGATTCGAAAAACGAGCGTAGAGGTGATGGAATTGCTTAAAAGCTTAATGAAGAAGAACATAAAACCATTGTTGTCGTGACGCATGAGAGCGGTGTTGCCAACGAAACCAACAAGATTATCCATATTAAAGACGGTGTCATTGGCAAGATTGAAGAGAACCTTGACCACACAGCCCGTCCGTTTGGCATCAATGGAGTAATGAAATAACTGATGTAAGCGGAGATGCGTGATTTGTTTTTTTAGAATTGTAGGCAACGTCAAAACGAAATAAGCTTCGTACCGCCCTCACCGGCTTTGCAGTGGCATGGGGAATCTTCATGCTTATCTTTCTCCTGGGTGCAGGAAATGGATTGATTAATGCACAAACACATAACATGCATGGCTTTTTGAGCAACTCAATGATGGTTGGAGGCGGGACAACATCAAAAGCATACAACGGATTAAAGGAGGGACGGTCCGTTACACTTAACGATAGGGATATGGCAACATCGAAACATCGTTTCCGTGAAAACGTTGATACGGTTGGGGCTGAATTGTTTCAAAATGGTGTAAATATTACCAACGGATCCAACTATATCAGTGTTACGTTGAATGGCGTATATCCTTGTGACGCCGCCATTAATAAGGTAGAGGTAATCGATGGCCGTTTTATCAACGATATTGATAATGCTCAACGCCGAAGGGTTATTGTGTTAACACAGAGCCAGGCCAGAGAATTGTATCCGCGAGACTATCGTACACTTATAGGTATGAATGTGAAAGTAGGTAACTTTTTCTTTCCGTGTTGTCGGTATCAGCAAGGATGATGAAAGCTCCATGTCAGAACCAGCGTATGCCCCTTTTAATACACTTCGTACAATGTATGGACGCGGTGATAAGGCCGATCAGATTGTGTTTACTTTTAAAGGTCTGAAAACAGAGGAGGAGAATGAGGCTTTTGAAAAGCAGTATAAGGCCAGTATTAACCGTAACCATGATGCGGCTCCTGATGATGAAGATGCTATTTTGGATATGGAACAGGTTTACATCGAATATGCAAATGACCCAGGGGGTCGCCATGATACGTACTTCTTTATGGATCGTAGGCATTTTTACCCCTGCTGAGTGGTGTTGTAGGAGTGAGCAATATCATGTTGATTTCAGTCCGCGAACGTACGCGAGAGTTTGGTGTTCGCAAGGCTATCGGAGCTAAGCCGTGGAGTATTCTGAAGCTTGTCATTGTTGAAAGCATTATCATTACCACTTTTTTCGGATATATTGGCATGCTGTTAGGCATTGCCGCTAACCAGTATATGGATATGACCATTGGCCAAAAGTCAATGGATATAGGCGTTCAAAAGATTACCACTTTCCTTAATCCTACTGTTGGTATCGACACATGTGTTGAGGCTACATTGCTGATGATTGTTGCCGGTACGATGGCAGGGCTTATCCCTGCGCGCCGTGCAGCCCATACTCGACCCATAGAAGCTCTGAGATCAGAATGAGAATTGATATTGATACTTATCGTGAAATATTTGATACGATTACACGCAACAAAGGCCGTAGTTTCCTGACGGGCTTTGGTGTGTTTTGGGGAATCTTCATGTTAGTGACGCTAATTGGCGGCGGGCAGGGGCTGAAGGAGATGCTTTCCAGTAATTTTCAAGGCTTTGCTACGAACAGTGGTATCGTCTTTCCACAAGCAACAACCAAGCCTTATCATGGTTTCCGTAAAGGCCGTATGTGGTGTATGAGCTATCGTGACGTCGACAGACTCAAGGCCCAAGTTCCTCAACTCGATTTTTGTTTGCCCAGCGTTAATGCGCAATACTGGCAATATTATTTTTTAATGACAAGAAAAATGGCCGCCTCCTTCAAGGGGCAGGTCCCCGACTATGCCCGCATTGAGCCACCCCGTTTATATTATGGAAGGTATATCAATGAGATGGATATTGTACAGGATCGTAAGGTTTGTGTAATTGGAAAAAGTGTATAAGACACTGTTTCCCAGTGGCGGCAATCCATGTGGCAAGCGTGTAGAGATCGACAAACACTTCTATCAGGTCATTGGTGTCGATTATTCGGATGGTTCAATCAGTGCAGGGGACGATCGGAAGAGTCGGTAATTGTTCCCATTACTGTTATGCAGAACAATTATAACATGGGTGACAGTATCTCCTATATTTGTATGACGGTACGTGACGGCTCCCGTATTTCTTCTGTTATCAAGCGTGTACGTGAGGTAATAGGGCAGGCACACAATATCGACCCTACCGATGAGAAGGCCATTACGCTGGTAAATACTGAGGTCATGTTTTTCCATGCTCGACAGTCTTTTCAGTGGTGTTAATTTCTTGATATGGCTTGTAGGTATCGGAACATTGCTGGCAGGGGCTATTGGTGTTTCAAATATTATGATGATTACCGTACGTGAACGCACTACGGAGATAGGCATACGCCGGGCCATTGGTGCCACACCGCGCGTCATTCTATCACAGATTCTGTCCGAGAGTGTGGTGTTAACAACGGTAGCTGGCATGAGTGGCATCCTTGTCAGCGTGCTTATTTTTGCAGATGATAGAGCTTGAAACACTACCGATGGCATTGTGTCGTCTACTTCGCGTTCGTTTCGTCAGGGCCGTTGGCTCACTTTTGTTATTGAGTTTGCTTACATACTGGCAGGTCTAGCACCTGCAGCGCGCAATGAGCCGTAAGCCCGTTGGATGCGTGCGCGACGAGTAATACGTTGCAGCGAGCAGGCTGTAAATCAGTTATTCAGTCAAAGACATATTAAGCAATGGCCTACAGATAAGCTAGAAAGCGTCATTACAATTTTTCGTGCGTTCGCCTCATAGGCTTTACTTTGCTCTTCATTGGTACATTTGTGTGTTTCTGCGATTAAAGTCAAAGGCAGCCTGTCGGGTCTGAAGAGTCTCCATGCTCACGGTGAAAGGAGCGGCATGTCGTGCAAGCCACGGTTGTAACTACGGGCATAAATTGGCCTGAGGCGAAAGCAGTGTGTAGGCCACAGAATATCAGCTGTATCATCGCGGGATTTACAAAACAGGCTGGTACAGATGGTAGACGTGCAGGCTATGAGTGTGCTGAAGCCCCGTCTTCACAGGTCAGTAAACCTGACGTAGGCCAGCGCGTAGTGCAGGCGGCCCGTGTACCGCCTGGCTAATATCAATCTGCGTCGGCACGCAGTGAGTACGCGTTTAAAGACGCCTGTCGACACAGTGATTGGTCGCTGGTAACGAGTGCGATCAGAAACGCCAAGCCTATCAACAGGCGCAGGAAGAGTGTAGCGATCGCACATTTAGTAAACTGGCCGGTGCGCACTGGTTGTAGGCTATGCAGTCCTGCAGTTCAAGTTCAACGACGATTACGTTCGACCAATCATGCGTTCTTATTTTAGCGTGCCTGTAAAGGTGGGTAACCGGTAATGCTGGTCCAAATCCTATCAACGACTTGGCCAGATTTTACCGTAGCGCTGCACTGCTGGGCAGCATGAACGACCTCTATCTTCGTGGCCGTGTGGCGAGCGAGTGCGTCAACTGGGTACCACTGGCACTGCCCAGGAGATTACGTGGTGCCACCACAGAGACTGATAGCTCGGGAGGCTTCGATTGGCGTCTCTCACTGAGAGGCGGTTTGAAAACAATGGCGCTACTACCAGTTTGGAAATCAAAGGCAGCAGGCTATCGTTGGCGGCACTCACAGAGATGCGAGTCAGGTTTACAGGTGCCAACGTGCGAAAATTGTGCCGGTGCAGGCTAGCAGGTGAGTGAGCTCGTACGAAAGCACCTCATCTTTGAGGGTAACAGCACCTTTGTATATGTTGTAAAGACATCGGGCGACACGAAAAACGTATGAGAAGCGCAAGGTAGTCACAGGTCTTAGTGATGGTATTGATATTCAGATTAAGAGCGGATTAAAGAAAGACGAGCGCGTGCGTGGGCCACAAATAATAGCTGATAGTTCTGCTTCCGGCGGACAATGATAAGAGTAGAGGCCCGTATTCACTATTCGGACACGGGCCGGCTGGCTGCCACAAACTGCACAGAGTGTACAACGTTTCTCCGTTTTTACGTCGCTTGTATACTTGTTGCAGTTTGTGTTTTTTTCATACTTATCCCGTTTGTTCGCTCATTTTCTTTATCAGTTGTCTTCACAATTCTATCAAATTTTTCCTGAATTCAGGGGTTAGGAAATCGTATGGTTTGCTGTATTACAGGAAAACAGTATGCAAAAATTGACTAACATCGAGCGTCTTTTCCGTGCACACTATTCGTCCATGTATCGTGTGGCCATTGCCTTGCTGCGCAATGCTGACGAGACGCAGGACGTGGTGAGTGATGTGTTTGCCGATTTGCTTGACGGTCGTCTGGTATTACGCCCTTCCGTGCATGATGCCAATGCTGACAGCACATCCCGCTTTCTCCTGCTCTGTGTGCGCAACCGCTGTCTCAATATGCTCAATCATCGTTCGGTAAAGGAGCGTGCAGCCCGACTGTTATTGCTGGAAGCACAACCCTCTGTCGTTCCCGTCGATGTTGAAATAGCCCATATTGATGAGGTGTTTAGCTTTATGGAGAGCCAGCTTACACCACAGACATTGCAGGTGATGAGGCTGCGTTTTGTCCGGCAAATGAAGTATAGGGAGATTGCTGCTGCGCTGAATATCAGCGAGGTGGCGGTTTACAAGCACTTGTCGCAAGGCATACAGAAACTGAAACAACATTTTAACCCCTGAACAAGATGGATAATTTCAACCTGCTTTTAGACTTTATCGACCATCCCGAAAGCTTTTCAGAGGCCGACGTTGAGGTGCTTCTCCGCGACCCTGAAACGCGTAAACTCTATGACACTATGGTGGAAGCTGGCACTGCTTTCGCCCATCACGACGCCCGTCCAGATGTAAACGATGCCTGGGAACGCTTCAGCAAGGCCCATGCCGATGCCCGTTTGTCGGGCCGTTGGCGTAAGGCCGTGGCGGCCGTTGCTGCGCTGTTGATTATATCGGGCATCGCGCTGGCTGCTATTTTCTGGCCTTCAAGGCCTGTTTCCCCACTTGCTCCGCGTAATACTTATCACACGGAAAGGCAGCCAATCGGCAAAGTTGTCCGTCGCGATACGGCAACAGCACCTGTGCCAAAGCCTGCAGGGGTTCGAACGTTTGAGAATATTCAGCTCGAACAGATGTTGGCAGAGATGGCTGTTTCCTATGGTGTGCAGGTAAAGTTTCAGAATAATGCTGCTCGCTCACTGCGCATTTACTATACATGGAGCAACACCATGCCGTTGCAAACAGTGCTGGAATGAACTAAATCACTTTTAAGCAATTTAGGATAACACTGGATGGGGAAACCCTTATTGTAGAATAGTAAGGGAGATGCAGATATGAAACGATACCTTTTCCTTTCCTTCCTGTTGATGTTGCCGTTCTGCAGTAGTGCCCAACAAATTACGCGCAATTATGATCACCGTTCTATGTCCGACGTGCTGGTTGACCTTGACAAAGTCTCTTCCTATCAGCGCATAAGCTTTATCTACAACGAGCTTGAAGACTTCACTGTTACGTGCTATGTCAGTGCCCGGACGGTGCCGGAGGCCATACGCCAGGCCATAGGCTTCTATCCTATAGGCATGACTGTCACCGACAGTCTGATTACAGTAGAGTGCGTGCAGAAAGAAACGCAGAAACTAATTGCTCGCATGGTTGACCACCGCGGGCGCCCGATGGCGTTCGTTAACGTTGCACTGCTCAACCCTTCCGACTCATCTTTCATCACCGGTGGGGTGAGTAACGAGGCCGGAGACGTAGTGATTCCATGTCGTGTACCGCGTGTTCTGCTGCGTGCTACGTATGTGGGCTTCAAGCCGCTTGTTGTAATGATCAATGCCCGACGTGTGGGCGACCTACACATGACGCCCGATAGCTATACGCTGAAAGGCGTAACTGTTGCGGGAAACCGCAAGACCGACTATGTCGATCACTCGGTTTATACGTTCAATGCCGAGCAAATTCGCCATGCCCGACAGTCGCACGACCTGCTGGCTACACTGCCCGGTATTCTCGTCGATCCCGTAACGCACCAGATTTCTAACCTCATGGGCAAGCGCATGAAGGTGTTGTTAAATGGTGCCGAGACAACAGACAACGACCTTAAACTTATACCTGTCGACAAGATTAAGAATGTATTGTATTACACTGAACCTCCATCGCGCTATGCCGGAGCCGATATTGTGCTCAACGTTATTACGCGTCCGCTCGATCGTGGCTATGCCGTGGGCGTGGATGTATGGAACGCAGTCAACACCGTTATGGGCGACAACCGTGCCTATGCGCGCTATAACTGGGGCATCATCAGCTTTCTTTCGACTACGCTAACAACATAAGAAACTATCGCAGCCGCTATTACGAGCAGCATTACCGCTTTACACACCCTGACGGTACGCTGGCCGATTATCGCTATCAGGGCAGGGACCACTTCGGATATACCAACAATAACTTCCGTCTTAAATATGCATTCTCACGCCCTGACGATATTACCTTTTCAGGCTGTGTTTGCACCTTCCTGGGCCTATATTTTCTCACGAGGCGCGCAAACTATTGCAGCTACGGGTAATTCCGCATGGCATGACGGGCACGGAACGCAGAACGAATGGACCAAAACTTTCGGGCCCTCTCTCAACCTCTATCTGGAAAAGCAGTTCGCTCATAGGCAGACGCTCACCGCCGACGTCGTGGGCACCTGGTATAACAACCGTCAGCGCAATGCCACTGTACAGAAAACGGCTTTTAATGACAGTGTTTTGGTTGACGACGATATGACTTCTCGAAATCGCAAATATTCGGTTATCGGAGAGGTCGATTATCAGAAAGCGTGGCCAAAAAGCATGCTGAACATAGGTTATACGGGCCGATGGTCGCAATCAGACTATACGATTAGCAACGTCCTGTCGGGCTATCAGCCTTACGATTACGCCTCGTCGTATCAGCTCCACAACGTATATGGCGACTACGCGTGGGCCATCAGGCCGCTGGTCGTGGAAGGTAGGGGCGACGGCAAACTGTGGAAACCTCGAACAGTGACACGCGCTTCCATAAGTTTTATGTCACGCCGAAGCTACTTGCAGCCCGTAATTTCAAGCACAGTCAGCTTAAATTCCATTTCGGTTTCGGCCTTAATGCTACCGCCTGTAGCCCGCTTGAGCAACAGTTCGTCGGTCATTATTCCCGGACTTATTCGTCAGGAAATCCATGGCTTAAGACGGGAGGAGAGTATAACGCTATAGTAACGTTCAGCCACGAAGCCCTCATGGGTGAGTTTCCGTGTGCAGGCAAGTGCCGTTTATACTGACAAGCCTCAGAATGCTTACTATCAGTGGAAGACGGTGAATGGGCAGCGAACGATAGTATCGTCATACGAAAACGCAGTCTGTCAGTGGGAGGGAGGCGTTACCGGACTGTTGCAACTGAAGCCCTTCAAGAGCGATTTGCTCACCGCTGACCTGTGGACATGTGCCTATTTTTACCCACATTCGCAGTCATCTTATCGGCAACCGCACGTTCTGGTATACGCCTCTTCGTTATAACATCAACTTCAGAAAGGGTTGCTGGGGTGCCGGTTTTCAGGGCGTCATACCCTCAAAAACGTCTCACGGGCATGGTTCTGACGAGCGACGAAAACAAGCAGCACCTCTCGGTGTTCTGGCAGAAAGGGCCGTGGCATGCAGGCGTAACGTGCCTGTGGCTGTTCACAAAGGCGTGCTATTCCAACAAGACGGTTGACAACCCCTGTGATGAACAAAACAAGTAATACTTGGATAAACGACAACCGTTCAACGGTTGCTCTCAATCTCAGCTGGAACTTTTTTCTCAGGTAAGAAAAAGGTTATCAGTCGCAGTATCCATAATCAGGACGGCGATTCTGGGGGCACTTTTGAACCTCCTCCAACCCCTCCGAGGGAGGTAGTTACGGCAGTTTCCTGGAGTAAAGGCGGAATTATTCAGGAGTTGAGGAGTTAAAAGGAGTTAGGGAGTTAAGGCATTACTAAGGAGACGGGAGTTAAGGAGTTAGGAGGAGTTAAGACAAATGCCTGTTAGATGGTTATACCAATATAGGATAAGGACAAAGTGTTGTCTTAACTCCTAACTCCTTTTAACTCCCTTAACTCCTGCAAAACTCTTGGCAGGCTTTTTGTTATACCATAGAATGATGGAAATAAAAAGAACAGAAAACGGTATCGAAGGTCTCTTCGAGGCCTTTGACGGACAGGAACGTATGGGCTATATGTCGTATACGTGGGATAATGACGAACAGATGGCTATTGAACACACGGTGGTTGACCCTGCTTTCGGCGGTCGTGGCGTAGCCTCGGAACTGCTCAATTATGCAGCCGATTATGCCCGGGAAAATCATAGAAAAATTCGGGCAGTGTGCTCGTTTGTCGTGGCTAAATTTGCCAAATCGTCAGCTTATGACGATGTAAAAGGCAAACGGATAATTGCGTTAAGGCATTTGTTTTTCAGCGTTATAGTCCGTTGTTCGACGGCCGTCAGCAGCGCGTACGGCGACCGTCGAACGATGGGTGTGACGACCGTCAGCAGCGTGGCTGACGGCCGCCGAACAATGAACCTTATAATGAAAAACAAGGTGTCGTTGTCGTAAAAACGGTTGTAACGATACACAAAAACGGTGGATTCCTTATTGCAGGAAGCCACCGCTTTTTTAGCGTAAAGCCGCGGGATTAACGCACAACAACTTTGCGTCCCTTATAGATATAGATACCTTTTTGCACGGGCTTGCTGACGCGTGTGCCGTCGAGAGTGTAGTAGTAGGCACCGGCATCACGGGCCGACGGCACGGTAACGTGGCCGATACCTAACGCAGGGTTGGCTGCGGTGGTTGTCATGTCATACCATCCGCCGTTGGTAAAGGTCATATCTTGTGTCTGGTTTGTACCAATTCCGCTTTGCCCGTTGTTGAAGATAATGAACTTTGGGGCTGCCGTTTTTGTGCCATAATAGCACCACTGCCAGATGTACTGGCCCCCCTTTGCCCGTCCTATGCAATAAACATGCTTGTTATCGCCTGGCCACGTGGCATTGTCGTCGGGTGAGTAATTTGATGTTGTGGGTGTCCATACCCACGCATATACGCTGGTATCTGCGTCCCAGGAAGCAGGTGCTATAAAGTAGGCGTTCCATGTATAGCCTGCAGGAGAGTCTGAAACTTACCTGTTCCGGGGCAGGAAAGGAATATGTTCGGGTTGCAATATTTGATACATGGCCTCCGATAAGCAGGCCTGCTTTCAGCGTTACCGTGCTGCCTTCAACGCGGTTGATGGCTATGCGCGTACCGCTTGCTGCCTGTTGGCTCAATGCTGTGGGTGCAGAGCCGTCGAGTGTATACACCAGACGTGCGCCCGCTGTGGCGGTTACGGCTGTTAACGTGGTGCTGAAACTCTGTGTATAGCTGCCTGAAGGCTTGTCGATGAAAGCCGTTTCGGCCGAAGGCGACAGGTAATAGGCATAGTGATGACCACTTAATACCTTGATAAAACGGTTGCTGGCAGGTTCGCCGTAGCCGCTTCCTACAAGTCACAAGCAGGTTTGCTTTTCGTTCCGTTGACAATGCAGCCATAGTAGGATGTAGCACTGCGATAAGGAGTATAGTTACTGATATTATTGACACCTGCGGCCTTGCGGACATCAATCATAGCCTTAATTTGATCAGGATATGCCTTATAATGCTTGTAGAAAACACAGGGAGTACCTGGCATTGCCAGCATATAAGCATTGGCTGCAAGAGTGTCACGCGTGAGCGAACCGTTGCTCGAACCGTCAGGTCTCAGCTCTGTGTCGTGGTTTTTCAAGAAGGTAACGGCATAGCGACGGTAAGTATTGTTATTGATTAGTGGCATATCACCGAAAGGATTAGCCTGTCAAGCTTTGACCAGTTGCCACTGTTTGCCGCGTTATTTACCACATATTTGAACTGAAAATCGAAGGCAGCACTGCGCTTGCCGGTAGTATTGATCCAGTTGATGATAGTATTGAGTTGTCCCAACATTCACCTACCGAGAAGTTTATGCCGGCAGCGTCGTTGTAATCGCCTACATGCGAGCCGTTAAAACCCCTTGACCATATCGTAACGAAAGCCGATATAACCGAGGTCGTTCACCAGAAAGTGCTCGTAAGCCTTAACTATTCGTTGTACGTTGGCACTTTTTATGGTCGAGGTCGCGCATGCCCGGAGAAGTCATCTCCCTCATCATTGTTGCGGCTCAGGGTTACACCGTCGCGTGCAGCCTGTGCTGCCGTGGTGTAGCTCTGCATTTTTGGGCATCATCGTTGGCAACAATGTCGTTGGTTTGCAATTGGTATGTTTTCAGAGCCGTAGGTTTCGCGTGGAAAAGTCCACCATCCGTTGGTTTGGTGATGGTTTATCACCACGTCGGCAATGGCTCCTATGTTGTTTGTGCGGAAGGTTTTGATGAGCGAACGCAGCTCTTCAGCCGTACCGAAGCTCGAATTCTGGTTAAAAAGTAGTAGGGATCGTAGCCCATTGAGAGGCTGCTGTTCGTTTTTCCCACTCTGTGGCAGCCATACAAGCGAGAAGTAACCGTTAAAATCGGCTGCCTGTTTTTTGCAGTTTTTGTCCAGCGGGTATCCTTAAAACTGTCCCAGTAAAAGGCCTGGAGCATAACCCCGTCATAGCTTGAGGGCCATCCTTGTGCCTGTGCAGCAAGAGGCATAGTGAGGGCAAGAAGAAGAGTTTTTGACAATTTTTCATATCATGAAAGGTTTTAAATGATGGTTTTGGGTAAATTTTTCGAGTGGTGAGACAAAAGAGGCGACCCTCTGACGAGGGCCGCCTCTTTGTTTATCGAGAAAAATATTTAATGTTTACTGATAGCTGCCCGTACCGTTGGTGAAGTTAATATGCACCTTCTGGCAGTTAGAACGTTAACGCGTGATTGATCGCCACCCTTTCCGCGATAGCTTAATCTGCCGCCTGTGGTTACCATGAACTCAGTTTTCCACCAATCGTATCCGCTTAAATTGACGCACATTCGAAGCTCTCCGCCGGCAGCGATGGCCGGTGACACAAATTCGCCGTTATCAGTAGCGGGTACAGTGAAGGCGTTATGGCTGTCAATAGTCCAGTTATTCACCGGTGCCGTTGACCCCATCAGATACACTTCAGGCCGGGAGAAAGCTTACCTTGCGTGCCGAACCGTTCACAACTACGAGTAGATACCAGCCAGCATTTGTAACCTTAATATTGCCACCGTTGTCGGTTATACCTGCACCGGCCTGGTCGTTAATGGTTGCCTGCGAACCGAAATCGTTGCTCCAGCCTGCCTGTGGTGCAAATTTTATCTCTTCGTTAGCATGGAGATAAATAATCTTCCAGAAAAGTATCGGTGGTGCTGTGTACAGGAACCAGAGGAACCCATGTGCCTCCCCAGCCGTAGTTACTGCCGGTAAGGAAAAAGCTCCGGGTCGTTCATTGCAGTGATATTATAGGGTTTTTCGAGCAGGTTAAGCTCAATTTTTATAATACTTCCCTCGGGTGAGCCGTCTGGTTAATTTTGAAGCGCATTTGCGACCTCATCGTTCTTTCCAACCACGAAAGAACCGCTCATGCCCTCAGCTCCGTTTGCAGCAACACCAATGATATTGCCATCGAAGAAAGTGGCTGTGCCTCTGTCGTAAGCTGATTGTGGTATGATTTTGAAAGTGTTTTCTGCCGCAATCGTATTGTCTGCATTTCTTGCTGCAGGAAGAATAATGCTGATAACGGGATCGTCATACAGGTCACCGCCACCGTTTTGAAGTTCTAAAGACTTATCGGTTTTTGACCATGCGTTATTCGTTCCCATATAATAATAGTGGTCCTCAAGGATAGGAGAGTCAGGGGTTATCTTGGCTGTTGTGTTGCCTTCGTTCCCTGATGCTCATGCCATTTACTGTGGTAAAGGCTTCAACATGCAATGCTACATCGCGTTGTTGTGGACGGCGTCTCCATAAATCGATGAAGGCTTCCTCGAGTTCAGACGCTTTAACCTTACCATCGGCGTAGGCTTTAATTTGCTTGCTTTTTGCTCTTGTCGGCATTGAAAAGTGTAACGGTGTAGACGTTTGTAGCAGGGTCTTCAACCTTCATTGTAGGAGCAAAGAGCTGCAGCAGAGTCGGTAGAGGTGTGGCAAAATTGATGGCAGGGGCCTCGGCAGGGTCATATTGACGGTCTTTGCTGCCTCTTGTTCGTTGCCTTGAGGTGCTGCCCACTCTTCGTAGGTGTTGCCACAGCTGGCAAAGGCCAGCGCAAGGGCGATGAATAATATGCTTTTTCATTGCTTTTTGTTTTTAGGAGGAGACACGAAACAGGATAATCGTGTCTCCGTAGTTTGCTTAATGATTAATTATCAGCTGCAATAAAAGTAGAACTGACCGGTAATATCGTTGAAGAAAAACAGTATATGTTCCTGCACTATACTTGTTTTTCCCGCCGATAGTGCTGGTTGTTCCTGTCCATGGGAAGTCAGAGCCTCCCAATAAACTGTACCGTCAGGAGAATTTAAACTCGCCGTCAGCATTGAAAGTAACTGTTGTCGTCCAGTTGTGGTTTTTCAGCACCTGTAAAGGTTGAAACAGGGCTCCTACCAGCCGACGTTACGTTCCACGAATTGTAGTCGCCAGCCAGGAAAACAGCTGCGTGCTGCGTGGGAGTTCCGGTGTATGGGCTCTATGGAAGCGGTTTCAGTCTTTGTGTCAACAGTGACGGTATAATAACCGGCGGTCTTGATAATAAGGTTACCGTCGCTGCTCTTGTCATATCTGCTGTTTCCGCTTACATTGGTAAACTTGTCGTAATCAATTTGTTTATCCCATGAACCAGGGTTCTTAACCAGCTTGAACTGCCGTTTGCAGGAAGTAATCAGTATAGGAAATCTTTCCAGTACCCTGTTTTACGATCGTATTCCTGCCCGTCAATCATATACAATGGCATCATAGAACTGCCCACATTTGCGGCTCCGTTATTGTTCCAGGTACCGTTACCGATGCAGCTTCCTATCAGATACCACTCGGCAGGAGCCGCATCTTTTAAGCTCAACATAGTAAGGAGCAACATTGACGGTGATAGTATTTGAGAAGATAGTATCGCCCTGCAAAAAGCTGCTCGTACGCGCACATACAGCTTTTAGCGTTGCAGGAACGGTGTTTGGAGCATAGTGGGTAATCTGTTCGAGTGCGGTGGCAATGTCGGCTGATCACAGCTCGGCCTTGGTTGTTGTATACTCCTGACTGAAGGTTTTATAATCGCCAACTGATTTTGTGTGTGCATCAACCTCGCCGTCTTGAATGTCTTTTGTCCATGTGTTGTTAGCAGAAATCTGCACCTGATAGGTTGCAACGGCCGGAAACCGTAGGCTGGTTGCGACCAGGTGAAAAGCATACTGGCTGACGTTGCAAGGTCAACCAGCGCGACGTTACATAGGCAGGAGCTATTCAGTACAAAGGTGTCAGGATGCTGAATAGTGGGGTTATGTTCCATGTCATCACTGCAAGCTGTAAAAACAACTGCACCGCAAGCTAGCAGCAATGCTGATTTTATGAAATTCTTCATATTGTTTCTTTATTGATTGTAGTTTGAAAGAACGGGTGGTTAAACCCGTTCTTTCGGGTAGCTAACATGTAAGATTTTTAGTATCCAGGGTTCTGAACGAGTTCGCCTTTCACCCTGATCGGCTGGTATTGCAAATACATTTTTCGTTGCCGGGAAATTACGACCATTCTTGGCTCCGCCTTTATAGCTCCAGTTATAATTGTTGTTTCCCCAAAGTATCCGAAGCGAATGAGGGTAGGTCTGCGCAATCCTTCGAAGTAAAAACTCGCGACCCACTTTCATCGCATATATCCTTAAGGGTATACCCTACCTTTGTTATAGCATGGGCACGAGAACGCAGTGCGTTGATAGCTGCCGTGCCGTCGGCAGTTGTTGTTCCACCATTTAGTCGTGCCGTAGCCTCTGCATAGATAAGGTTGGCTTCGGCAACGCGGAACAAGAAGAAGTCGGTGTCAGGATAGGTATCGTTGTGCCCTTCGCTTCCATCGGTCTTAAAGTTGTTCCATTTTGCAACAGCAAAGCCATCAGTAAAATGTCCCATTGAACCCTCACCATTGTCGATGGTACGCCCTATGCCATCAAAAATAGCGCGATTCACTCGTGGCAGCCGCTGGCATTTGGGTACACGAAACGTTAGTGCGTCGTCATTTGGGAAGAATTTCTCGACTAATTCCTTGCGTGCACGGTTGCCACCCCAGGTTTGTCCTGTGCCATTTGTTGCGTGAGGACGTGCTCCTGATACATCGGCGTGCATGTTACCATCAAAGGTTGAAGCCATCAAGAAGCAGGTTCCTGCCCATGATGTGGTTTTAACACCATCCCGCTGCGATGCGGAAAACACCTTCAGTAAGCCAGCACTTGTTTCACCATTATCACCCATGAATAGCTTTCTGGTAAGCACTCCAGTGGACCCGTAGCAGTGGTGTTAAGACGATAGTCGGATGTCATTACTGAGCATACTCAGCAGCTTTGGCCCACTGGGCTGTACCAGTATAAACTTCAAGCATTCAGGATAAAGGCGTGCGAAGCATCCATACGGCAGCCTTGTCGGCACGATAATATCCGGGATCTGTTGATTTCTTGGCTTTGGCCTGAGAAAGTTGCGGCTCAACTGCAAGAAGTTCACTTTCAATCCATGAATACATTTCGGCACGAGTCTTCAAAGCACTGGTTTGGTAAGTGATTCACAAATGGTACATTTCCGAAAGCATCCATAAGAAAATAGTATTCTAATGCACGCAGGAAGCGTACTTCTGCGGTCTTAGTAGCATCTACATCTCCACATACATTGATATATTGGTTACAATATGAAATGCCAGTGGTAAGGCGTGCAAAGAATCCGTTTAACATAGGATGGCTGGCATCGTATGTGTTATAACAGAACTGCCTGATGCCATTATCGCCCCAGTGGCATATCGCTTCGTCGGTGGTTAGCTCATTGGAATTCCAAAGCTGACGGATAAAACCGGAGGTACCTCCGTCCAGACCGTCAACGTCACACTCGCCATCACCAGTACTGTTTCCTGCCATGGCTAAGTTGGCGTAGCACTTATTGAACAGGCCAACAGGGTCGACCTGTGTGTTCATATTGGGGTTGATGGGTGTGACATTAAGGTCGCCCGTGCATGATGTCAGCCCTAAAGAGAGGACAATGACAGTAGCAGAAAACAGACTTTTTAATATTTTTGTTCATGATTTAATGTACTCTTAAAGTTAGAAGTTCAGGTTTAGACCTACGATAACAGAGAATGGACGCGGATAGATATTGTTGTCGTATCCGTTGAAGATTTCAGGATCGAGCCTTTATATTTGGATATTGTGAGCACGTTAGAAGCGGTGGCGTAAAGACGTCCGCCAATACCATTCCAGGTTGCATTCTTAAGACAGCTTGTCGAAACTGTAACCTACGGTGATGTTATCAAGTTTGAGGAAAGAGGCATACGTACCCATTTGTCGGATAATTGAGCTGAAAGGTCATCGGTTTGCCATCCTTCGGCAAACCGCTTTTTGCCGTTTTGTTTGTGAGGGCATTGGTTGAAGAGAACAGCGCATTGGGGCTGACGTTACGGAAACCTAAGCCTACACCATCAAACACATAGTTGCTCAAGTTGGCACGTAATGCAAATCCGAAATCCCAGTTATTATGCTCGAGGCGTGACGCGAGGCCCATGGTAACGGGAGGTGCTGGCGATTTATAGAAGTAACGGTCGGCATTTGTTATCTGTCCGTCGCCGTTACGGTCAACAACAGCATTCTCAATGGCACGGCCATTACGATCGTATGCCTGCGTGGAAAACCCAGAAAGAGTTCATAGGATGGCCTACCTGGTTGTATTCAAGATACTTGTCTAAGCCAAGAGATACGATGGTATTTGCAACGGGATAGCCGTTATTGCTTGCACCATTAAGGTCAGTAATTTCGTTGTGGTTGAAAGTAAAGTTATAATCGAGAGTCCAATACCATCCACGACTCTGTATTACTTTCCAGCTGACAGCAGCCTCTAAACCGGTGTTTTTCATTGAACCGATGTTCTGCCAGGCCTGATTTCGGAATGCCGAAAGAGCCTCTGTTGGTGCATAATTAAGCAAATCGGAAGTCTTACGATAGTACCAGTCGAGGGTTCCACTGAGGCGCTGGTTGTTTATTCCCCAGTCTAATCCTATATTATAAGTGGTGGTAGTTTCCACTTTAATTTTGGAGTGTAGTTGTCAGGACGATATAATATACCGTCGCCGTCGGCAGGATAGAAAGCTCCTGTGCCTGTGTTGCGGGTGTAAGTAGGAATCCAGGCATAGTCGTTATTGACATCCTGCTGACCGGTCTACCCTCATCCGAGGCGTAATTTGAGGTCAGAAAGCCACTTTCATATTTTTGAAAGCATCTCATCTTTCACTCTCCAGGCGAAGGCTAAAGATGGAAAGATAGCCCAGTGATCTTTGAAACAGGACGAACCATCGTCGCGAACGGTTGCTGTAAGATAGTAGCGTTCCATGATGTTCCAGTTGGCACGGCCGAAGAAAGATACAAAGGAAGTTCTCAGACTTTTGTAGCATAAATAGGGAGAATAATACTGTCCTGACAGGTTTCCCTGATGCACCCTGTCGGATTTCCAAGGTTGTCAACATAAGCTCCTGTTTTGGTATTATTGGCACCATAGAAGCCCCAGTAGTTATTATTCTTGCTGTTCCAGAAAGTGCTGATACTCATAACCCACATGATGTCAAAGTGATTTTTGGCAGCATCATTGAAATCATGGTAATACTGTGCATAAGTACTCAACGATAAGTTGCGCTTCAGAATTGATTCGTAACCGTGTTTCCCATAGTAGGAGTCGACGTTACTTTGATAAGCTGGCGTTAGATCGGTAGTTTGTTTACCTTTGGCAATATCGGCACCAAAGGGTGGCATGCAAACGTAAATCTTCAAAACCGTGCACTTTATAATCAAAGTCGGCACTTCCAATAAACTCACGACTGTTGGCAATATCTTTCTTTTTCGTTCAGAAGAGCCAATGGGTTTGCCGTTGCCAGTTCGTTATAAGTGTATGGCCAGTTTGTATCACTGTAATTACCAGCCTTGGGCCATGTGAAGTAGCCATTGAAGTTTTTGAGAGTCTGATCTGCGTAATAGCCGAACGATTTGTTGCCTTGTGCATCGATAGTCTTTACAGTATGAAAACGTGATGTATAGGCGTAGGGGCTCTGGGTTGGGTCCATATTGACAGCTGCTCCCACTGCACCACCTTCGGCAAAACGGCTGTGAGCGTACATACCTTTTGCATTGAGGTTAATGTTTAAGTGGTTATTGAGGAGTCGAAGGACTCAGATTAAGCGATGCCGTAACACGCTTAAAGTCGGATGTTTTCAAAATACCTTGCTGGTCAGTATACCCTACTGATACACGATAAGGCAGCGTATTGCCAACAGCTCCTGATACAGTTACGCCGTGGTCCTGACTGAGAGCTGTACGGTAAATCAGGTCTTGCCAGTTTGTGTTGGCTGTACCCAGCGCACTGTATGCGGTTGAATTTTCTCCCCATTTATCTTTAACGAGGGCACGGAAGCCATCTCCATCAAGTACGTCGACGGTATTTTTCTTCATACTTACCGTCATGCTACCGTTATAAGAAACCTTTACTCCACCTTTGTGTCCTTTCTTAGTGGTGATAATAATAACACCATTCGAACCGCGACTACCGTAGATGGCCGTTGCCGATGCGTCCTTTAATACATTGAAACTTTCAATGTCTTGTGGGTTAATTGTGGAGAGAATGTTAGCCACTCCTTTCACGCCCGTGTTGTCAATAGGCACGTTATCGATGACGATTAAAGGGTCGTTGCTGGCATTCAGCGACGAGCCTCCACGTATTCTAATGTTAGATTTGCCACCGGGCGTACCGCCTTCACTGGTAATATTAACGCCAGCTACCTTGCCTGCAAAGCATGTCTTGTGGATTCACCACAACACCTTTGTTCTTGGAATCGGGCTTAGAGCTGCCACAGAACCTGTTAAGTCTGACTTCTTGGCAACACCGTAACCGATAACTACCACTTCGTTGAGTGACTTTTCATTACCTTCTTTTAGTATTACACTCATGTTGGGCGTAACCGTTCCTTTATAACTAGCATAGCCAATGTAGTCAATTGTTACCGTTGCACCACTGTTTGCGTTCAGGGTAAAGTTCCCATCGACGTCGGTTACTGCGCCTCCGTGTTGTCCCTGTACGCGTACAGTTGCTCCCGTTATGGGTTCACCAGTAGCATCTGCTACATGTCCTTTCACAACTATTTGCTGTGCAAGAACCGTAGCCGACAACGCCATTCCACACAAAAGTGTGAAAAGGCTCTGCGAGGCATTGTAATGATTACCTGCTTCATTTTTCTTGATTTTTTTAAGTTTTACTTGTTTATAATTATTTGTTTCACTTATATTCGTGCAAAAACGATTAATAAATCGTCTTCTTATCATTATATCTCAAAGAGTTGTATTGCTTGAAAAATATAGTCTTAGGTATGATGTTCGTTGCAAATTTATGTGTAATTTAGATACGTCAAACTTTTTAAACATAAATCGTTTATTCTGTAACGCAAACGTTTGCATTGACTTAAGTCAAGATATTTTTCGTTGATATGAATGTTATAAAAGTCTTTTTCCTATTTTTGTGTTATGAAAAGTAATTGGCTTAAGCTTAAGAAGAAATAAATGGAAAGGAATATTCCTATAACGATGAAAGATATAGCCCGGGAGCTTGGAGTCTCGGTGGCTACGGTATCGCGTGCATTACGTGACAGCCCACGCATTAGTGAGGAGCAGCGTAAGAATTAACCGCTACGCGCGTGAACATAATTATATTCCTAATGTGTTGGCTGAAAGTTTGCGCAACAGCAGAAAGAAACCGCTAAAAATCATAGGAGTGATTGTCCCACAGTTTGCACACTTCTACTTTTTCTTCTGTATTAGTGGGATAGAACAAGAGGCAACATCGAGAGGATATACGATAATTGTGGGGCAGAGCAATGAACAGTATGACCGTGAAGTATTGCTTTGTCAGCGCTTTTATGAACATAAGGTTTGTGGAATCATCGTTTCTCAAGCCAAAGGATACACAATACGACCACTTTAAGAAGTTGATTGATCACGGTGTTCCTTTGATTTTTTATGATCGTATATGTACAGGGATTGATACAAAACCGCGTAGTGGTTGACGATTACCAGGGTGCTTTCAATGCAGTATCACATTTAATCCATACCGGATGCCGCCATATTGCCTATTATGGTTCACCTATGACTCTTGAAATATCCAAGAACCGGTATAACGGTTATCGCGATGCGTTGTTAAAAGAATGGGCTAAAGCCAGAAGAACGATTTTTTAGAATATGTGACAATAGAGCTGATGCAGAAGCCATTACACCCTGAAATTTTTGTCGCAAGAAGCTATTCCGACGCGTTCTTTGCGGTGAATGATGATACAGCAATAGGCATTCTTTATGCAGCAAAGCGTATGGGTTACCAAGTTCCACAGGATATTTCTATTTGTGGTTTTACCAATGGGCAACGGGCGGTAGCCTGCGACCCGATGCTTACGACTGTGGAACAACGCGGTGTTATGGTTGGTGAAGAGGCTGCAAATATACTGATTTCAAAAGTTGAGGATATTACCGATGGACCATACTGAGAAAAGAGTAGTGAGAACACGCCTTGTTATGAGAGGAACTACACGATAAAAACATTAAAAAATCATAATTATATGAAAAACAGAACTAAAACAAAAACCGGACATGACTTTTTTGGGGATTGTGGGATTTGAGCTTCGGTTTTTGGAGTTCAAATTGCTTATGCCCTTCAAAGTGCTAACGTTTTCACGAATATTCGCTACGCTTGGTGCTGATCCTCATCATTTGAATTATTTCTGGATATGGCCACCCTATGATGGGTATTCTTGTGCAACCCATTATTGGTTCATGTTCTGATAAAACATGGACAAGGTTTGGAAGACGCATACCTTATTTATTTATAGGTGCAGCATTAGCCGTGCTTGTTATGTGCCTTTTGCCTAATGCTGGGAGCTTTGGTATGAGTATTTCAACGGCAATGATATTTGGTTTGATCGCCCTTATGTTTTTAGACACCTCTATTAATATGGCTATGCAGCTCGTTTTAAAAATGCTTGTGGGCGACATGGTTAACGAAAAACAAAAAGGCCAAAGCTTATTCTATCCAGAGCTTTTTATGTAATGCAGGTTCGCTCGTAGGGTTTGTCTTTCCTTTTGTGTTTTTACATTCATAGGTATTGCTAATACAGCACCGAAGGGGTTGTCCCCGATTCTGTTATTTATAGTTTCTACGAAGGAGCAGTTATCATTTTGTTGTGTGTCATATACACTGTTATCAAAAGTGAAGGAGTGGTCACCACGTGAATATGAGCAATATAATGGCCGAAGCGAAGATGTTGAAACAAAGGAAAAAGGTAGCAGCAACTGGATAGTACTGCTCAAAATGCGCCATCGGCTTTCTGGCGTGTTGGTTTGGTGCAGTTTTTCTGTTGGTTTGCGATGGTGTATATGTGGCATGCACAACCGGAACTGTATCTGTAAACTGCTGGGGTACAACAGATACAGCCAGCAGGGGTTATCAGGGAGGCAGGTAATTGGGTAGGGTATTCTGTTTTGCTATTCAGGCTTTGGGCTCAGTACTTTTGGGCCCCTATTCTGCCTAAATTCTCAAATCGGAAAACAGCCTATGCGGTTAGTCTGCTACTGGGTGCTGTTGGCTTTATAGTATCTGCATATATCCATAATCAGTACTTGCTGTTTATACCTTTCTTGCTTATTGGTGCTGCATGGGCAGCTATGTTGGCTATGCCTTTTACGTTTGTAACGAATGCACTGCAAGGTTACGGACATATGGGAGCTTATCTCGGATTGTTTAATGGAACTATTTGCGTGCCTCAGATTGTGTCTGCTGCTGTGGGGATTATTCTTTCATGTGTAGTAGTGCAAGCCCACATGATGGTAGTGGCGGGCGTCTGTTTCATATTGGGAGCCTTATCAGTAGCTTGGGTGAAGGACGAATAGGAGACAATAACTTATTTTGTAAATACGGTGTAAAACTGATGCAATTACGATGTAAAGGAGTTTAAACGCATGATAAGTTATATACTAACGATAGTTTATAAGTGCAGTAAAAAGTGTTGTGTTTATAATGTAAAAGAAATACAATTACATGTTAAAGGCAACAGGATTATATCATAAAAGGCAATACGATTGCATCGTAAAGGGAAGGCAAAGGTGCCGTAAAGGCAAAAGTACGTAATTTTAATTCCTGAAATAATATTATTTTTAATTAGATAATTCAGTTTTGCTTCACTTATCAATTTATGATAAACGGGTTAACTTTTGTATGATAGAAAATTATCTGCCGAACTGTTTTTCAAACTGTAATTTTCAAAATATTGCATGTGTATGCAACCGTTTGCATTCCTACTCTGTCAAATAGTTGATAATACAGATGAGGCAAAGTATTTAAATTTTTAATTTTGGAAAAGAATAAAATACCTGAGGACTATGAACTTAAAATTCAATATTAATTATCGGACACGTTTTGGAGAGGAACCTCGTTTTGAATATTATTAATGGAGATACTGAAGCGAGGTACCGTATCGATGACGGCTGATGGAGAACGCTGGACTTTCAAATTGAACTTGCCGGCACAAAAGCATCAGTCAACGCTTGTTTACTATTATGAAGTTGAACGTGGCGGACAGAAGATTCGTTGTGAATGGACAACCATTCGTCACATGTTGGAACTTACAGCAGTACATGGTGCCAGTTATACAGTTTTTGACCGCTGGAGCGACATCCCCTGAAGACTCATATCTGTATAGTTCGGCTTTTACTAACTGTGTTCGGGGACGTGAACCACAGCCGATACAACAGTCTTCGTTTGGGGCTACGGTACGTTTGCTGGTACGTGCACCACAGCTTCGCAGCGACGATAGGCTAGCAGTTATCGGAGAGGGTGATGCTTTGGGTAACTGGGATGCGACTAAAGCTATTCCCATGACGGAACATCAGTTTAATGAATGGGTTGTAGATATTGATACCTCAAAGTTTACAGATCGTAAATTAGAATTTAAATTCATAGCTGTTAATACAAAGAATCAATCGGCTTCACTTTGGGAAACGGGTTATAACCGCACCATAGAATTACCCCTTATAGAGCAGAAGGAGGTAATAGTATACAATCTTGATCAGGCTTTTTTCCCGCTTTATAATGTTCGTCTGGCAGGAACGCTCGTCCCTGTGTTCTCTCTTCGTTCGGAGGGTAGCTTTGGTGTGGGCGACTTCGGCGACCTTAAGTCTATGATAAACTTGGTTTATGCTACTGGTCAGAGAGTGTTACAGATACTGCCCGTTAACGATACAACCACTACACACAGCTGGCAAGACTCTTACCCTTATAGCTGTATCAGTATCTTTGCCATTCATCCGCAGTATGTCGATTTACGTCAACTACCAGCCTTAACCAATGCTAAACAGCGTAACGACTTTGAAGCTCTTCGTGAACAACTGAATGCACTGCCACAAATAGACTATGAACAGGTAAACACTGCCAAAATAAAATATCTGCGATTGCTCTTTGCTCAGGAGGGAAGTAAGGTGTTAAGCAGTAAGGGGTTTCAAACAATTTATGTTACAAGCCGGCTCCTGGCTTGTGCCTTATGCACAATATTGTATGCTTCGTGACAAGTATGGGACAGCTTGTTTCTCACAGTGGCCCGATCATAATACGTGGAATGAAGCCGATCGTGATGAGCTTCTACGCATCCACTCACAAGAATATCATGAAGCTTCTTTTTGGTATTATGTCCAGTATATTCTCCATAACCAGTTATTAGAGGCCCATCAGTATGCACGCAAAAAGCATGTAATATGAAAAGGTGACATTCCCTATCGGCGTTAGTCGATATGGTTGCGATGTGTGGACGGAACCACGCTACTTTAATCTTAATGGTCAGGCAGGGGCGCCTCCAGACGATTTTTCAGTCAACGGACAGAACTGGGGCTTTCCAACTTACAATTGGGATGCGATGCTAAAAAGACGGTTGTCAGTGGTGGATTAGGCGCTTTCAGAATATGGCTCAGTATTTTGATGCCTACCGAATTGACCATGTTTTAGGCTTTTTCCGTATTTGGGAAATCCCTGTTAATGCTGTACACGGTTTGTTAGGACAATTCCAACCTTCCCTCGGTATGACGCGTGAAGAGATTGAAAGCTATGGTCTGTCCTTCCTGGAACATCAGTTCTGTGATCCGTTTATTGCCAACTGGGTTCTCGATCGTATATTCCACGAACGTGCCGATGAGGTAAAAACAAAGTATCTTGACTACGATCATGATGATATATGGAAATTGAAACCAGCCTACGATACGCAGCGTAAGATAGAGAAAGCTTTCGATGGCGTGACAGATGAACATGAGCTTCATTTGCGTGATGGCCTGTATTCGTTAGTGTCTGATGTGCTTTTTCGTTCGCGATCATAAGGATAACAGCAAGTTTCATCCACGTATTTCTGCTCAGTTCAATTTTACTTACGAAGCCTTGTACGACAATGACAAAGCTGCCTTTAACCGCTTATATAACGATTATTTTTACCGCCGCAACAACCAGTTCTGGTATGATGAGGCCATGAAAAAGCTGCCGGTCCTGGTACAAGCAACAAGAATGTTGGTATGTGCAGAGGATTTAGGTATGGTGCCCGATTGTGTATCATGGGTGATGAATGAGCTTAGGGTGCTATCATTAGAAATACAATCTATGCCGAAAGACCCTCATGTTCGCTTCAGTCATTTAAATAGAAATCCTTACCGGTCGGTGTGTACGTTCTCAACTCACGACATGCCTACATTGCGTCAGTGGTGGGATGAAGATATTAGTCGTACACAGGACTATTTTAATACCATGCTTTATCATGAAGGACCGGCTCCACATCCGCTCCCCGGGATGGCTGGCACGCGATATTGTTTCGCGTCAGCTGGCATCACCATCTATGCTTTGTGTGCTAAGCATTCAAGACTGGCTGGCAATGGATGAGCGCCTCCGGTTGAAGGATGCTGACGCTGAACGTATTAACATTCCTGCCAATCCTCATTACTATTGGCGCTATCGCATGCACGTAAGTATAGAGAAGCTTATGAACGATGCGAGCTTTACAGAGAATGTTCGTGATTTAGTAAAAGCAGAGTGGACGCTGATTTCTGATTCGGCTTTGCTGCCAGGCAGAAGACGGAATTTACCTGAACCAATAATTACCTGATATGAAAGTACGATTATTATTGCCCATAGTCTTACTGCTTTTTGAGCAGTATGGCTATGGCGCAGAAATGTTTTTAATGAAATGTCTTACACGCCTTCGGCAACAACTTTCAGGCTTTTTGCTCCGGGTAATAGCAAGCCAGTGGTCCGCCTGTACGCTACGGGGAGGTCCACGGAGAAAGACCCTAAAGACAATCCGTATGAAAGCCGTTGCCACAGATACGTGGGAGGCTCGTGTTAAAGGCAATCTCAAAGGGTATTTCTATACATTTTCCATCAATTCTGCCATGGATGAAACTCCAGGTGTTTTTGCGAAAAGCTGTGGGGATAAATGGTGATCGTGGAGCTATTATAGATATGGAACAGACTAATCCTGACGGCTGGACACGTGATAAAGTTGCTGGAGGATTAAAGAGTGCGGCCGACTGGGTGATCTATGAAATGCACGTTCGCGATTATACACATGCAGCTCCAGGCATCGAACACCCTGATAAGTTTCCTCGGTATTGTCGAACCTGCAACGCTTCAACATTTAAAAGATCTTGGTGTTAATGCAGTTCATTTGCTGCCTTCTTTCGATTTTGCTTCGGTTCAGGAGCAGTATCCCAATGTGCCGCAATACAATTGGGGCTATGATCCCAAGAATTATAATGTGCCCGAAGGCTCTTATTCTACCAACCCATGGAAGCCAGAGGTGCGTATTCGTGAATTTAAGACCATGGTTAAGCGGCTTCATGAGGCAGGTATAAGGGTTATTCTTGACGTGGTTTACAACCATACGTTCGATATTAAAAACAGTAATTTCCAGCTCACTTACCCCGATTATTTTCTATCGTAAGAACGCCGACGGCACTTATTCTGACGGTTCAGGCTGTGGCAATGAAACAGCATCTGAGCGTCCCTATGATGCGTAAGTATATGCTTGAAAGCGTTAAATACTGGGCTACTGAATACCATATTGACGGCTTCCGTTTCGATTTGATGGGCATTCATGATATAGAAACGATGAATGATATTCGTACCGAGCTGAATAAAATTAATCCTGATATACTTGTTTATGGCGAAGGATGGAGTGCAGGAACTTGTGCTTATCCCGAAACAAAGCGAGCTGTAAAGGCTCACATATCGCAAATGCCAGGCATAGCTGCTTTCAGCGACGAGATGCGTGATGCGCTGCGAGGCCCGTTCTCTGACGATAAAAAGGGAGCCTTTCTTGCTGGTATTGCGGGCTCGGAAGAGAGTTTGAAAGTTCGGCATTGCAGGTGCTGTTGCTCACCCGGACATTGATATGTCGCGTGTTAATTATAGTAAGGTACCCTGGGCTACCGAACCCTACACAAATGATAAGTTATGTAAGCTGTCATGATGATATGTGTTTGGTTGACCGTTTGCGCGCATCAATTCCTCATATTGATACCGATGAGCTAATACGTCTTGACAAACTTGCACAGACGGCGGTGTTTACATCGCAGGGCATTCCTTTCATGTTATCAGGGGAAGAGATGTTGCGTGATAAGAAAGGTGTACACAATAGCTATAACTCGCCCGATTCTATCAATGAGATAAACTGGAGAAATCTCGAGCTGTATCCGCAATTATACCTTTATTATAAAGGACTTATTCAGTTGCGTCACCATCATCCTGCATTCCGTCTGGGCTCAGCAGAGCTGGTACGAAAGCATTTAGAGTTTCTGCCCGTACAAAATTGTTTGGTAGGCTTTGTGCTCAAAAAAATCATGCTGGTGGCGACAGTTGGAAAAACATTTATGTGTTTTTAAACGGTAATCGTGAGGCAAGAGAGGTGACGCTTCCCGAAGCAAACTATGTGGTTATAGCCTGTGACGGCACTATCAATGAGCAGGGATTGGGTGAACAACATGGTGGAACAATGATGATTGATGGTCAGTCAGCACTTATTCTTAGGGAAAAAGATTGAACAAAAGAAATCGACGATGATGAAACTTAAGATAATTATTATTACCTTATTATTAGGTATGGTTATGACAGACAAAGCCATTACTCCGGCATCTAAAGTAATCATTTCACGGATAGAACCCACCAACTGGTATGTGGGAATGAAAGATACGTCTTTGCAACTCATGGTTTACGGTCCGGGAATAGGAAAAGCAGATGTGTCAACAGCATACGAAGGTGTACGTATTGATTCTGTTGTGCGTCTCGATTCGCCTCATTATCTTCTCGTTTATCTGAACTTAAGGGGTGCAAAGCCTGGCACGATGATGCTGAATTTCACGAATAAAGGTCATACTAAAAGTATACCTTATGAATTGAAAAAGCGTGCAATGAAAGGCGAAGACCGTATAGGATTCAACAACAGTGACGTGCTATATATGCTTATGCCTGACCGTTTTGCCAATGGCAATCCGTCGAATGATGTTATCGTTGGCATGCGTGACGAGCTTTGCAACAGACAGGAACCGAGTCTCCGTCATGGTGGCGATTTGGAGGAATACGCCAGCATCTTGATTATTTTTACACAGTTGGGAGTTACCGCACTCTGGCTAACACCCGTACTTGAAAAATGATCTTCCTGCCGACAAAGGAAAGTTTAGCTGTTATCATGGCTATGCTACCACCGATTATTATCGCGTTGATCCACGCCTCGGTACTCTCGAAGAGTATCAGAAATTAATAGCCGACGCTCATAAAAGAGGGTTGAAAGTGGTAATGGATATGATTTTTAATCATTGTGGTTACAACCATCCCTGGATACATAATATTCCAAATCACGACTGGTTTAACTCGGCTTCGTGGCTCAACAACAGGCAGAAGTCAGGTAAGGATGAAAGCTGAGGTAACCGATTTAAATACAGCAACCCGCTCATCTTACCTGCAAACCAGCTATAAGCTTACACCAGTTCTCGACCCTTATGCGTCAGAAATTGATTATCATGAAACCGTAGACGGTTGGTTTGTACCCTCTATGCCCGATCTCAATCAGCGCAATCCGCATGTCATGAAGTACCTCATTCAGAACTCAGAATGGTGGATAGAGACAGTAGGAATAGATGGAATACGTATGGATACTTATCCTTATGCCGACCGCGATGCGATGGCAAGATGGATGAAAATCATCAATACCGAATATCCCAAACTTTAATACAGTAGGTGAATCATGGGTTACAGAGCCGGCCTATACTGCCGCATTGCAAAAGGATTCCAAACTGACAACGAAGAACTCAAACCTGAAAAACAGTGATGGATTTTTGCTTTCTTTGATCGGTTAAACCTGGCTAAAACATGAAGAAACAGACGAGTGGTGGAAGGGGCTTAACCGCATTTACAATGTGCTTTGTTACGATTATCTTTATGCCGATCCGTCACATGTCATGGCCTTTGTCGACAATCACGATACCGATCGCTTTTTGGGAAACGGCAAAGGATTCTACGGCATTAAAGCAGGCTTTTGGCTCTTTTGCTTACGATAAATCGTATTCCTCAGCTTTATTATGGCACAGAAGTGTTGATGAATGGTACCAAAGAGGTTACAGATGGTAATGTGCGTCGCGATTTTCCTGAGGCTGGAGCGGCGATAAACATAATTGTTTTACACCGCAAGGACGAACAAAAGCTGAGAATTCAATGTTTGACTGGTTGAGTCGTTTACTCCATTGGCGTCAGGGAAATAAGGTAATCAGCATGGGAAGACAAACCCAGTTTATCCCTTATAAAGGGGTATTTATGTTGTGGCTCGCCAACATGAAGGTCGCACGGTACTTACCGTTCTTAACGGCCTGCGTTCAGCTACGGTTATGCTGGTAGAGCGTTATGCCGAGGTTATTGGTGCAGCTAACCAGGCTACTGACATACTAACAGGGCATAAAATAGACCTTTCACGCAACATTACATTGTCGCCACGCGAAGCACTTATTCTTGAATTTTTAATAGAGTTTTTTCACTTTTCTGTTTGTGAAAAGCGAAAAAAATCAGTTCCTTTTAATACAACAACAGAAGTCCGGCAAAGGCTGCATAGCAAATCATGCGGATGGGATTAATTTTTCAACCACATTGTAGCATAAAAGGTAGAAGCAAATAGGGCCAGGCTGATACAGAAGTACCAGGGATTAACAGCTGGCGAAGAAAAAGTTCTCTGTATTACACAAAAGCAATGTGGCACCGCCCAAAGCCCCTGCCACTGCCGGGTGAAGGCCCTGCAAAAACATGTTGTACGGTTGGCGTCTTTACATATTTTCATGAACATCTTGCTGATCAGAATCATCAGGATAAATGAGGGTAAAATGAGTGCCAGTGTGCTTGTAGCCGATGCCAAAATCGACATCATATTGCCGTATCCGGCATTGTGTGCAGCCGTATAACCACAGTAGGTTGCCGTGTTTATGCCAATAGGGCCGGGTGTCATCTGGCTGATTGCTACAATGTTTGTGAACTCAGCCGAGGTCATCCACGTATGTTTAAGCACGGTTTCCATCTGTATAAGCGACAGCATGCCATAGCCTCCGCCAAAGCCGAAAAGCCCAATCTTGAAGAAGGTATAGAAAAGTGAGAGATAAATCATTTGTCTGATACGTTCTGTTTTTTGATGTTGCCTGTTGGTGAATTACTTTCGGGCTTCAGTTAATTTGCCAAAAAAATCAGTCCGCCAGTACCAGCTGCAATGATAATCCAGATGGGGTTTACGTGCAGTGCCCATATCAGCAAGGCGCATACAACAGGTATCCATGCGTTGCTCCATGTGATGTGAGCGTCGCGTGCCAGGTTAAAAGTGGGCACGGCAATCAGTGCTACAACAGCGGGCCTTATACCGCGAAACATAGCCGCTATCCATGGAATATCCATGAAATGCCTGAATACCATGGCGATAAGCAGGATGATAACAAACGATGGCAACGTGCTGCCCAATGTAGCATAAAAAGCTCCTTTCTGTCCGCTTTATTTTGTAGCCGGTCGAGGTTGCCAGATTAATGGCAAAGGCTCCGGGACAACTTTTGTGCGATGGCTATGATGTCGATAAAACTCTCTTTCGTAAGCCATGCGTGCTTTTTAACCACTTCTTCCTCTATAATAGGTATCATGGCGTATCCACCTCCAAGGGTGAATACGCCAATTTTTAAAAGAATACTTTAAATAAAGTAATAAGTGTATTTGTTTCTTTGTCATCAGAAAACCGTTTGTTTTACTTTTTCCAGAGCGTCCGCTTCGGTTGGATTTCTGCGTTTATTTTTTTCTCAATCCATTTCCGTGCGTTCACAAAGGCCTCCATCCATGGCGTTATTTCATCATGCTTGCGGTCGGCAGGGTACCAGGCATTTTGCCAAGAGAAGACCGATCTCCGGGTGAGGCATCATCGCTAAGTGGCGACCGTCGGATGAACATATCGCAGCCGCATTGTAATCGCTGCCATTCGGGTTGCCGGGATATTCAGCATAGCTGTATTTTGCAACAATATTGTATCGGTCTTCACTCTCTGGTAGTGAGAAACGGCCTTCGCCGTGTGCTACCCATATACCTAATTTGCTACCGGCCAGACTGCCTAACATAATGCTCTTGTTGGCAGGAATGGTAAGCCCTAAGAACTGACTCTCAAACTTTTTGCTGGCGTTATGCAACAGGTGTGCACGATGTTCATGTTCCGGATTAATCAGGTTAAGTTCAACCATCAGCTGGCATCCGTTGCAAATACCGAGGCTTAGAGTGTCCTTGCGCGCATAGAAATTGTCGAGAGCCTTCTTTGGCCTTTGCATTGTAAAGGAAAGCACCAGCCCATCCTTTGGCCGAACCGAGCACGTCAGAATTGGAGAAACCACCACAGAATACAATCATATTCACTTCCTCCAGCGTCTCACGTCCACTGATTAAATCGGTCATTGTTACGTCCTTTACGTTGAAACCGGCCAGCCACAGCGTGTAAGCCATCTCACGATCGCCGTTGGTTCCTTTTTTCGCGTATGATGGCAGCACACGGGCGTTTTGCACTCACAACGTCCTCTTTCTTCCATCGGTCGGCATCAATACCGTAGCTTTCGAGCGTTCCTTTGAACGTGGAGTTGAAGTGTACGTCCAAAGGTTGTTTCTTATAATTGTCGTAACGCTTCTGCGCCATGCCGTTCATGCTCTGGCGACGGTCGAGTAAATATGAGGTCTTATACCAGGTGTCGCGCAGCGTGTCAATGTCAAAGTCGTGTTTAAAGTTGTCTTTAACCACAGTAATGGTACGTGTGTCAGGGGTAGGATATGCTATTTTGGCGTAGGCTATACCATTTTTCTTCGAGGTATTTCTTTTGACGTCTTTCTTTAGCGTATCCGACACCTGAATAACTACTCCGGGGTTTTCTGCGAACAGCATTTTTCACAACATCGTCGTTCTCCTGCATCAAATCGTGCAGGTTTACGTGCATGCCTCCCGTGGTGTTGGCAAAAAGTCATCTCAAGCAATGTTGTGATAAGGCCACCGGCAGATATATCATGTCCGGCCATAATCCAGTCTTTTTGTATAAGCTCTTGTATCGCATTGAAGCAATCGGCAAAGTATTCAGGGCTCTTCACCGTAGGCACATCGCTGCCAATTTTACCCAGCGTCTGTGCAAATGCTGAGCCACCAAGGCGTTGCTTGTCAAAAGCTGAAAGTCGATATAATAGAGGCTCGAGTTCTTGTCGTTTACCATTACTGGGCTTACCACCTTTTTAATATCGCTTACCTCTGCGCCTGAAGTAACAATTACTGTACCCGGTGCAATAACTTTTTACCATCAGGATATTGCTGACTTAGCGACAATGAGTCTTTGCCCGTAGGCACATTAAGGTGCAAACTGCAGCAGAAATCGCTTAACGCTTGCACAGCCGTGTAGAGGCGTGCATCCTCACCTTTCTGACTTCTGCAAGGCCACATCCAGTTCGCGCTGAGGTTAATGTTCTCTATTGCATTGGGATGAGCCTGATCGGTTGCAACAGGAGCCCATACAATATTGGTCAGACTCTCGGCCACAGAAAGCACACTTCCTGCTAGCTGCATCGGCCATACCGGCCTGGGGTGCATGCCCAAGGGCTGTGGCAATACCTTTTTCCCCACGATAGTCTAAAGGCTACAACACCACAGTCGGACAACGGTAACTGTATCTGTCCCTGTGTTTGTTGGCGTGCCACCTTACCGGTAACCGAACGGTCTACCTTGTTTGTCAACCAGTCTTTTGCAGGCTACTGCTTCAAGCTGCAACACCTCATGAATATAGCTGTCCAGCTTATCGGGCGTATAAGTAGCGTCTTCATAGTAATGCTTTACGGTAACATCGTTCATCACCGTCTTTGGCGAGTGTCCGAACATCTGTGCTACATCCAGGTCAAAAGGTTTTATACCGTCTTCCTGAACAAAGCTAAAGTGAGCATCTCCTGTGGTTTGTCCTACAACGTACATGGGTGCACGTTCGCGCTCTGCAATCCTTTTTACGTGGTCAAGATGCTGTTCATCAATAAGAAGACCCATGCGCTCCTGGCTCTCGTTCGCAATAATTTCCTTGGCACTTAAGGTTTTATCGCCTATGGGAAGCCTTGTCATGTCAATCTTTCCTCCGCATTCCTCAACCAGTTCCGACAGGCAATTGAGGTGTCCTGCCGAACCATGGTCGTGGATTGATACAACAGGATTGGTATCTTCCTCAACCAAAGCCCTTACAAGATTGTAGGCACGTTTCTGCATTTCCGGGTTAGCGCGCTGCACAGCATTGAGTTCTATGCCGTTGCTGTAACGGCCAGTGTCGACCGATGACACGCTTCCGCCTCCCAGACCAATACGATAATTATCTCCGCCAACAACAACAACCTCGTTGCCTGGTTGCGGTTCCTTTTTTCAAACAATCTCGTTTTTGCCGTAACCTACGCCGCCGGCCAGCATAATTACCTTGTCATAGCCGTATACTTCGCCTGCTGCTTCATCGTCGGCTGTGGTGCCGTCAGGCAGTGTTGCCGTATCGCTGGCAGTAGTTTTATACTCAAATGTAAGCAGCGAACCAGTGATAAGGGGCTGCCCGAACTTGTTACCGAAGTCGGAAGCACCGTTTGAAGCTTTGATTAATATTTCCTCAGGGCTTTGATATAACCATTTACGGGCCGCTATATTCTGTTCCCATGGCCGGCCTTTGCCTTCGGTTTGTCCTTCTGTTTCAGGCGTAATGGTCTCTGATATATTGAGGCGAGGTAGCTCGTCATGTACACAGCCGTACCGGCAATGGGCCTGAACCTGTTCCTCCGCCCATACGGTCGCGTATTTCTCCGCCTGTACCCGTTGCGGCTCCGTTAAAGGGTTCAACGGTAGTAGGGAAGTTATGTGTTTCGGCTTTCAGCGAAATAACGCTTTCAACAGGCTTTACACGGAACCAGTCGCTGGTGCTCTGGTCGCCGGGTGCAAACTGTTCTACCGTCGGACCCTGTGCAAAAAGCAACGTTGTCCTTGTAGGCAGATAGTATCTTTTCCCAGGTTTTTCCTTTGTTGTTTTTCTTTATGAGAGCAAAGAGGCTTGAGTCGCGTTCCTTGCCGTCTATAATAAAGAGCCGCCGAAAATCTTATGCCGACAGTGCTCCGAATTGATTTGAGCGAATCCGAAAAATCTCTGAATCGGTGAGCGGACGACCATTTTCTTTCTCTATCTTATGAAGGTATTCTATTTCCTCGGGGCTTAGGGCCAGTCCTTCTTCCTCGTTGTATTTCTCAATGCTTTTCAACGTGTTTGATGGGCTCGGGCTCGTGATTGATACTGAAAATATGCTGATCAAGCCCGTTGTACATGCGCTGGAGCATGCGGTCGTGTTCAGCATTCTCGTTCGTTACAGGGAAGTATTCTTCTATACGCAAAATGCCATTGAGACTCATGTTTTGAGTAATCTCAACGGCATTTGTGCTCCATGGGAGTTATCATTTCACGGCGCGGGCCTATAAAAAGCCTTCGAGCTTGTCCTTTTTCAGGAGGGTAGCGTTGCCGAAAAGCCAGCAAAGTTCCTGAATTTCATGTTCACTGGGCTGATGATTAACTTCGGCAGCAATGATGTTCTCTCGGAGGTTTGAAAGAAAAGAATCATAAATGGTTTTTATTTAATGGTGTATACGTTATATAAACGATATTGCAAAAGGTAGTACAAAAACGATGGAAAGCAGAAGCTATATACCAACTTTTTCGTTCTTGTAAAAACTACTTTACATCGCATTTACACCGTAACTGTATTGCACGGATATGATATACATTGACGGGTATGGCAATTTTTAATAGTCTTAAATTCAGGCATTTGTAGTTAAAATTAGCTAAACCCTGCCAACTTTTAAGGTCCTTTGTCGTCATAATACTAAATTTGCAGCCAAAGGTCATGGTATAATAGCCGTGCAAACGTGTATTAACTAAAACGACATATAATATGAAAAAGACTGTTTTAACACTAACCTTTGGCAGCAGCTATGCTCATGGTATCGAGTTGTGCCAGCAAGAAAGACTTGCAGAATTGCCAGAATGAGAATCGTGAACTTACCACAAATTATCAGACAACAAAGGAGCAACTTGCAGCCTCACAGGCTAAAGTATCGGCTCTTGAAGACCAGCTGGCACAGCAAAAAAACGCGATTATGCATCGCTGCAAAAGCAGCCTGGACAAGAGTCTTACCAACGCCAAACTCGAATAATATTAATATATCAAAGCTGGTTGATCAAATCAACGAGTCGAACCGATATATCCGTCATTTGGTTGAGGGTAAAGAGCAAGAGCGACTCGCTGAACATGGTATTGACAAATAATCTTACCCGCAGTTTGAGCAAGGATGAGATGAAAGAGGTTGACGTGCAGGTGCTTAAGGGCGTTGTTTACATATCTCTGGCCGACAACATGCTGTACAAAAGCGGAAGCTATGAAATAAACGACCGCGCAGAAGAAACCTTAAAGTAAGATAGCGAAAATTATTACCGACTATAAGGATTACGACGTGCTTGTAGAAGGAAATACCGATAACGTACCTGTAAATGCAGCAGCAGCATCGATGAAAAACATTCGTAACAACTGGGATTTGTCGTGTTTGCGTGCATCTTCTGTGGTACAGTATCTCATCAGTCGTTTCGGTGTAGCTCCTAAAAGGCTTACTGCAGGCGGACGCGGCGAGTTTAATCCGCTGGTAAATAACGATACCGAACTGGGTAAGCAGCGTAACCGTCGTACACAGATTATTATTACGCCGAAGCTCGATCAGTTTATGGATCTTATCGACAAGGCGCCTGAAGAAAAAGTAGGATATAGCAGGCAAGTGCAACCATATAACGGGGCTCCGTAAGCAGTATTGAGGCTTTCGGAGCCCTTTTTGCTGTATTGTATGGCGGGTTGCGGGCTAAAGTTGCCGGCCTTTCGACCTGTTGTTGAACAGATACAGGCGTAATACTCAGTGTTCGACGGCCGTCAGCAGCGCGTACGGCGGCCGTCGAGCTACGATGTGAGCGGCCGTCAACAGCACGTATGGCGGCCGCCGAACAATGGATAAAAAAAGCATAACGAACGGTACGTTTCGTGAAATTGCCTAACTTTGCAGGCACAACGACAGGCAAAAACAGGCATGAAGAAGATAGTTCTATTGGCGCTCTGCTCTCTCTTTACATGCTGTGGCCGTGCGCAGATGCACGCATACAGTACGAATTTTCACGTTTTTCAGAAGCTGATTTTGCGGATACCATTCACATAGAAGTGGTTGACGGGCAGATTATGATACCTGCTGTCGCGGGTGGCATAACACGCCATTTTTGTTTCGATACAGGTTCGGGCCAGGGGTACGGTATATGCTCAGGATGGTGCCATACCGTATAAAGAGGTGGGCAATGTGGTAAGTCGTGACGCCGCCGGACATCAGGATACCACAAAGGTAGCGGTGCTGCCTGATTTTCGTTTAGGGGCATCTGAGGTGAAAGGCTATGTGGCATCGGTATTCAAACAGCAGGTAAGCCGGAAGTATGATGCCATCATAGGCTTTGATTTTTATCAATAAAGGGTTGTGCTGCAAAATTGATTTGCGCCGTAAAATCATGATGCTTACCGACCGTCGAAACCTGTTTGACGGTGAAACAGGATACACTGTCGGCTATAAATTGCATTGGTGGGTGCCCTATATACTGGTTAGTCCGTTCAAGCGCCATTGGGATGAGGTGTTGTTTGATACGGGTTCACGCCAGCTCTTTACGATGAACAAGCAGAGCTTTGACAAAGCATGCCTATAAAAGCAAACAGGTAAATGCGCAGGTTGAACAGCGTGTGAGAGGGCACGTCTCAATAGGAAATATGGGTACTGAACAGGACGATGAGGTGGCGTTCCTGAAATTAGAACAGCTGCGCTGGGACAATTTTTTTCGTTTACAAATGTGCGTGCTATTACCACGCAGGGGCGAGCAGGGTAGGAACAGACATGCTGAAATACGGCACCATTACGATTGACGGGTTCCGCCGTAAAAATCATATTTGCGCCGTATGACGGGCGTGATAGTGTAGAAGTTAACAACAAAAGCTACACCATAGCCTATGTGCCGTGGCAGGGAAAAAGCGGCTGTTGGGCTTGTTGTTCCGGGCTGCAACGAGTATAAAGCCGGGCTGAGGCAGGGCGATATACTGTTGGAGGTAGACGGTGAGCCGTTGAAAAGTTTCATCGATTTTCAGCGTTTCCCCTTTGTAATAGGCCATTCTTACGAACTGTTGGTACGCACAAAGGAGGGAAAAAAACAAAAAGGTAACGATAACAAGATAGTGTGGTTTTCAGTAAAATATAAAACAAAACATTCAATATATGACAAAAATAAAGGCATTGTTTTTCGATATTGACGGTACGTTGGTATCGTTTAAAACACACCGTATTCCGCAATCGACCGTCGATGCCATTGAGCGAGCAAAGGCAGCAGGAATGAAAAATATTTATCTCTACGGGACGCCCCGTGCCGTTTATTATCAATCTGGGTCAGATAAGCCACCTGTATTGACGGATATATTACGACGAACGGTGCACTGTGTATTGTAGGAAGCGAGAAGTTTGGATGTCATAATTTGCTGAAGGAAGATGCCGAAAAGGTGATCGAGGGTTGCCGCAGGTTCGGGCGTGCATGTGTAGTTGTGGGTACCGATCATATTGCAGTGTTCCAGCGTACCAGAGAGTTGACGAGCAGTTTGGGGCTAATCTGGGGTTGAAAAACTTCCCGTTTGTCAGCATGGATGATGTATGGAAGGAGCGTCTGTTGCAGGTAAGCCCGTTCTTTACGCCCGAAGAGGAAGCCGAAATTGTTCCCCATCTTAAGGAAAGCATCAGTGCACGGTGGTCGAATTTCTTTACAGACATAACTCATTCTGGCGCCGACAAGGGCAAAGGCTTGCTGACACTGTGCGCCCATGAGGGCATAAACGTAGCCGAAACCATTGCTTTTGGTGACGGAGGTAACGATATTTCCATCCTGCATCAGGCAGGAACAGGAGTAGCTATGGGCAATGCAAAGGACAGTGTAAAAGCTGAGGGCCGACTACGTGACGACGAGCGTTGACGACGACGGTATAAGCAGGGGCACTGGCCCATTTATGTAACCTATAATAAAGGTATAAAATAAAAAGACAGGTTTGCAGGACGGTTTTCGTGAATAATCATTATCTTTGTGGCAATTTACGTGGAAAAGGTGAGTTTAATATACTAAAAAACATGAGCCAGGAAAAAAGTAAATTAGTAGCCGAAATAAGGGATTATGTCATGATTGGCATCGCCATGATAAGCTATGGCATAGGCTGGAACATCTTCTTGCTGCCGAATAATATTACAACTGGCGGCGTACCGGGTATAGCTTCGGTTATATTTTGGGGAACGAATATCCCGGCACAGGTGTCTTATTTCGTCATAAATGCGATACTTTTTACTGATTGCCTTAAAAATTCTGGGGTTTAAATTCTGTATAAAAAACCATCTATGCCGTATTGCTTTTTAACGCTGATAACCGCAGCCTTTCAGAAGTTTGGTGGGGCACGCCCCTGCTACACGATCAGCCTTTTTATGGCTTCTATCATCGGCGCTATATTTACAGGGTCGGGCATTGGCCTCGGTTTTTCGTTCCATGGCTCAACAGGAGGAACCGACATTATTGCAGCTATCGTGAACAAATACCGCGATATTTCGTTGGGAAGAGTAGTGATGCTGTGCGATATTGTGATTATCAGCTCTTCCTATCTTGTTTTTCACGATTGGGGAAAAAGTGCTTTTACGGCTATGTGGTGCTGTGGGTATCGAGTTTTTGTATCGACCAGGTTACACAGTCGATGCGGCGCAGTGTGCAGTTCTTTATTATATCCGACAAGTATCAGAAATAGCAAGCAGAATAGCAGTATTCCCTCATCGCGGTGCAACGGTGATAGAGGCGCACGGCTTCTACACCGGTCACGACGTTAAAATGCTGTTTATCATGGCTAAGCGAAGGGAAAGCAGCGTGATATTTTCCATCATCAACGAAATCGATCCCAAGGCTTTTGTTACCCAAACCAACGTGATAGGCGTGTACGGTCAGGGTTTTGACAAGTTCAAAGTGCGTGGTACAAGGCAGAAGGTTCAGACGCTGACGCCTGAACAACACGCTATTTTTAAATGAGTAAAAGCGTAGATTAATTGATGCCATAAAAGTTGATTGCACGAAAGTTGGCCATATTATTTAAAGGACAATTTATTTACATATATTCTAAATAAAGACCAACAATGTAATTAAATTTCGTTTGATATGGGTTGGTAAAACGAGGAAAATACAATTAAATATACCTCAAAAAGAGTGCCGACGATATAGTTAAGTAAGAGGAATAATAATACACAGGCTTTTAATATATACAAATAAGGGTATCGTAAAAAGCGATACCCTTATTTGTGTTGAGTAGATTATATAGAGGTATAATAGGCGAGATGGTTATCTCAATACCTTACAGGCATTTTACTCATCGGCAGTTATACAGAGCTGTAATAAGTAGGATGGTTACACCTGTATTCTCTTAAATCTCTATGATTTTAATTATTATTCTCCCACAAACTGGCGTAGGTGCCTGCCGTTTCTTCCTCTTCAATAGCGTCGTTGAAGAAGTTTTTGCTTGGCATCGCCACCACCAGGCGCTGACGTTGTTCCGCGTGGCAGGGAGATAATATCGAGTAAACCTTCCATTTCCATAGTGGATACGTAGGTGAAGGGGTGCTGTATAATGTTTCTTGTTATTCATAAGTTTCATCTCCATAATTTAGAATTTGTAGAACTTTTGTCCTTTTTACAATATATATGTCACCGCTTTTTAGGGTGTCGTAATTGTTAGCCAACACGCTTACCATCAATCGTATAGAACGTTAGTTTACCACTGCGTAGCTCATTCTCGGTAAGCTCTTTAGGGAGTATTAATGCCCGTAGCGTCGCCATCTTCAAGCACAATAGCAAAGCTTTTTGCTGCGGCAGGCACTCGTACCTGTGGTAGGCATGATGAAACAACGGAAGGCTGCAACATGTCCGTTAGCATCGCCATCGTTGATGGGTAACCATGTATTGTTGTTCAGGTTATAGGCTCCAAGTGCGGTTGCACGGTCGTGCTTAATGCGGTCGGTCGTGCCAACGAACTTCAATTACCATCATTTGTTGCATTTATAGCTGTGGTATTAATATCAGGGACTCACTGGAACTGTGATGTTTTGAAGCTCAGGAAAAAGTATGTGTACCACCATCAGTTACTCGCACTAAGTACGGATGGTTTGCCTGTAATAGTCCTGAAGTAACTTGGACAGAACGGAAAGTTCCTCTAGGATATGTTGTATTTTGTGTATTTTTGTAACAGTTTTGAGTAAAAATTACAGCCACATGGTATTCATAGAATGTATTGAGTGCAACTGATTTTTAAATCATCGTGTAATGTGAGCTCCTTTTATTGAGAGTTACAGAGAGGCAGTTTGCCAAAGTACTAAACACTTGCAGGGATGTCTAAGTGTTCAAATTTTAATTAATGAAAGTTCTTAAAAAGCACAACTACCAATAGTAATTATCGAAGGAGAAAAAGGAATGGAGCAGTGATACTATCACAGCCTTCAAAAAGCCATAATCCCTATAAGTGAGGACGGTAAGATAACTGAAGAAATTTTTATTGTAACATTGAAGGCGTTATCATCCATAGCTGTAACAGAATATGAATAGTAATCTTCAGTAGTAATAACCTCAGGATTTTAAGTCCTCTCGTTATATTCGTGTTTTTAGAATTCTCTCCTACAATGGTTACTTTATTCCCTTGAATTAGTATACAGCCATTCTATGTCGTTTCCTGTGTATATGTTGGGAATAATCTGTGCATTAACTAAATACGTATAAACAAAAATAGTGAAAAAGAAGTAATTGTTCTTTTTCATACGCTAAAAATAAATCAGGTTAAAAGATTATCATATGAGTGTTTTTTTATTTAAATAAGATACTATTTATCTTATATTGTACCATCTGAAAGCAATAAGTGTTTTGTGATATGATAAAGAATGAAAGCAAAAATAAAATACTCTCAAAATCAGTAAAGCAAACAGTATTGACAGTTTTGTTTCATCTAAAAGACTATAAAGTTTTTATAATCTCTTCGTTCTCTTTCTATATATATTTATTAAGGTGTAACAACATCTTTTGCTTCGTAATTTGGAAGAGTAATAGAAAAAAATAGCATTTCTTTTAAATTTTTCTCATAAAAAGCTTGCATGAATCTAAAATTCTATATACCTTTGCATCCGCAATTCAGAAACGAATCACTTACATGATTGACGAAATGATTGCCGGGGCAGCTCGGAAAAAGCATTACGGCCCTGAAATGAAAAGAGTTCTTTGAGAGATTTACATAAACAGAGAAGTAGTACAAGAAGCGGTCTTCGTGCATGTTTCAATCGCTAAGGATTGAAAAGCAGTTGTATGAAGACCGGGTAAAAGAAACGAACCGTCCGAAGCTTTCGCCTGCCCTTTGCGGGGAAGATGAAAGCCGGAACAATTTCATACCAGAAAACTTGATTATCGGATAAGCGTACTGAGACAGACATTACAAAATGAAGGTCATAAAGTTCAGGGTATAATTATTATTTTTAATTTTTACTCTTTTACTTTTTACCTTTAAAACACTATTTTACAATGGAGAGTTTGATCCTGGCTCAGGATGAACGCTAGCTACAGGCCTAACACATGCAAGTCGAGGGGAAACGGGAAAGCAGCTTGCTGCTTTTCTGTCGTCGACCGGCGCACGGGTGAGTAACGCGTATCCAACCTTCCCATAACAAAGGGATACCCCGTAGAAATGCGGCCTAATACCTTATGTACTCCCCATGACGGCATCAGAATGGGAGCAAAGAATTTCGGTTATGGATGGGGATGCGTCTGATTAGCTTGCTGGCGGGGTAACGGCCCACCAGGGCATCGATCAGTAGGGGTTCTGAGAGGAAGGTCCCCCACATTGGAACTGAGACACGGTCCAAACTCCTACGGGAGGCAGCAGTGAGGAATATTGGTCAATGGGCGGAAGCCTGAACCAGCCAAGTAGCGTGCAGGATGACGGCCCTATGGGTTGTAAACTGCTTTTTACAGGGGAATAAAAGTGATTCACGTGTGTTTCATTGCATGTACCCTGCGAATAAGGACCGGCTAATTCCGTGCCAGCAGCCGCGGTAATACGGAAGGTCCTGGTGTTATCCGGATTTATTGGGTTTAAAGGGAGCGTAGGCCGCAGATTAAGTGTGTTGTGAAATTCAGGCGCCCAACGTCTGGCTTGCAGCGCAAACTGGTCTGCTTGAGTTCGCGCAACGCAGGCGGAATTCGTCGTGTAGCGGTGAAATGCTTAGATATGACGAAGAACTCCGATTGCGAAGGCAGCTTGCGGGAGCGTTACTGACGCTGAAGCTCGAAAGTGCGGGTATCGAACAGGATTAGATACCCTGGTAGTCCGCACGGTAAACGATGGATGCCCGTTTTTGGCTTTATAAAGTCAGAGACCAAGCGAAAGCATTAAGCATCCCACCTGGGGAGTACGCCGGCAACGGTGAAACTCAAAGGAATTGACGGGGCCCGCACAAGCGGAGGAACATGTGGTTTAATTCTGATGATACGCGAGGAACCTTACCCGGGCTTGAATTGCCAGTGAACGAGATAGAGATATCGAGGCCCTTCGGGGCGCTGGTGAAGGTGCTGCATGGTTGTCGTCAGCTCGTGCCGTGAGGTGTCGGCTTAGTGCCATAACGAGCGCAACCCCTGTCTTCAGTTGCCATCAGGTAATGCTGGGCACTCTGCAGATACTGCCACCGTAAGGTGTGAGGAAGGTGGGGATGACGTCAAATCAGCACGGCCCTTACGTCCGGGGCTACACACGTGTTACAATGGGGGGTACAGCGAGCAGGATGCCCGCAAGGTCATTCAAATCATGAAAGCCTCCCTCAGTTCGGACTGGGGTCTGCAACCCGACCCCACGAAGCTGGATTCGCTAGTAATCGCGCATCAGCCATGGCGCGGTGAATACGTTCCCGGGCCTTGTACACACCGCCCGTCAAGCCATGAAAGCCGGGGGTGCCTGAAGTCCGTGACCGTAAGGATCGGCCTAGGGCAAAACTGGTAATTGGGGCTAAGTCGTAACAAGGTAGCCGTACCGGAAGGTGCGGCTGGAACACCTCCTTTCTGGAGCGTGCGCTTATAGATGAGTACAGAAGGTAATGGTCCGTCTTCATGAACCATGGAGATGGAACAGGGGATTGAAGGATTCGTTGAATGGAGTCCCTCAAAGGCTTCCCGTACTACGGATACTGTTTATATTAATAAGAGATAGAGGTGTTTTTATTTGGAATATACTAATGATATTCGGATAAAAGATACTTCGGGAGATTTCGGCTTCGGACCGCTCAAGATTCGTGATCTTGTTTCTCCACTCAGAAAGCAATGGAGCCAAGAGTTTTCAGGTTAGTACTTTTAATTCTTCTGCTCTGTTATCTTTTCACCGTTCTTTGACATATTGACACAAGCAAAAACTGTAAAGTAACAAAGTTCAAAAACAGAAAGACTTTCGTGAATAGAATTTTTATTCACAAGACAATACAGCTGAAAGTATGAGCGTCCGTATTTGTTCTTTTTAGGGCATTCCCTTGTAGAAGCCGTTTTAAAGACAGATGCGGGTTATCAGAGAAAGTAAGAAAGGGCGAATGGTGGATGCCCTAGGCTCATTCAGGCGATGAAGGACGTGATAAGCTGCGATAAGCGACGGGTAGGTGCAACAACCCTTGATCCGTTGATTTCGAATGGGACAAACCCAGACATGTGAAGCATGTCTACTCTGCCTTTTCAGATAGAGCCAACCGGGGAACTGAAACATCTTAGTACCCCGAGGAAGAGAAAATAAAATAATGATTCCCCTAGTAGTGGCGAGCGAACGGGAAGAAGCTCCAAAACCGTCATGGTAGCAATGCCACTGTCGGGGTTGTAGACCGCGCCATCGTACACGAATCGTGAGGAGAAAGGAACTGGAAAGTTCCGCCATAGCGGGTGAAAGCCCCTTATCCGAAGCGTGCCGTGGCGTAGCGGTATCCCTGAGTAACGCGGGACACGAGTAATCTTGCGCGAATCCGCCGGGCCCATCCGGTAAGGCTAAATACTCGAATGAGACCGATAGTGAACGAGTACCGTGAGGGAAAGGTGAAAAAGCACTTCGACAAGAAGAGTGAAAATAGTTCCTGAAACCCATTCGCCTACAAGCGGTCGGAGCTCTGTTATAGAGTGACGGCGTGCCTTTTGCATAATGAACCTACGAGTTACCGTCACCGGCGAGGTTAAGTGACATGAGTCACGTTATCCGTAGTGAAAGCGAGCCTGAATAGGGCGTTATAGTCGGTGGGGGTAGACGCGAAACCAAGTGATCTACACATGGCCAGGATGAAGTCCGGCAACACCGGATGGAGGTCCGCACCAATAAGCGTTGAAAAGCTTCTGGATGAGCTGTGTGTAGGAGTGAAAGGCCAATCAAACTTGGAGATAGCTCGTACTCCCCGAAAGGCATTTAGGTGCCGCGTATGACAAGACCAGAGAGGTAGAGCGACCGATAGGACGCGAGGGCTTCACCGCCTATCAAGTCCTGACGAACTCGAATGCTCTATGTTCGGCTGTCATGCAGTAAAGGGGCGGGTGCTAAGGGTCCGTCCCCGAGAGGAGAAGAATCCAGACCGTCGTCTAAGGTCCCGGAATTCTGCCTGAGTTAGTCTAACGAAGTCTGGTCCCCGTGACAGCTAGGATGTTGGCTTGGAAGCAGCCATTCATTCAAAGAGTGCGTAACAGCTCACTAGTCGAGGGTCCGGGCATGGATAATAATCGGGTATAAGGCAGATACCGAAGGCGCGGGATAGTAATAATAAAAGTATCGGTAGGGGAGCATTCCATGTGCGTTGAATGATTTGAGGTAACTCGAGTCTGGAGCGCATGGAAAAGCAAATGTAGGTATAAGTAACGATAAGAGGGGTAAGATTCCCCTCCGCCGTAAGTCTAAGGTTTCCCGGGCAATGCCAGTCATCCCGGGGTTAGTCGGGTCCTAAGTCTCAGCCGAAAGGTGAGGGCGATGGTAGAAACGGTTAATATTCCGTTACTGCCCCTTTGGGCGATGTGGAGACGGAGCAGTGACACAGCCGCGGGGCGACGGAAGTCCCCGTTGAAGGGTGTACGTGTAGATGGGTCCAGGCAAATCCGGACCCAGAGCGGAACCTGACAGTATGCTTCTGTCTTTCGGACAGCGGCAATAGCGCTGGTAATCATACTCCCGAGAAAATCCGCTAAGCATAACTCACGGGGCACCCGTACCGCAAACCGACACAGGTAGACGGGTAGAAACATACTAAGGCGTTGAGAGATTCATGGTTAAGGAACTAGGCAAATTGACCCTGTAACTTCGGGATAAAGGGTCCCTCATGTTTAATGAGGCGCAGAGAATAGGTCCAGGCAACTGTTTAACAAAAACACAGGGCTGTGCAAACTCGAAAGATGACGTATACAGCCTGACACCTGCCCGGTGCCGGAAGGTTAAGAGGAGAGCTCATCCTATATTATAGGTGAAGGTTTGAATTGAAGCCCCGGTAAACGGCGGCCGTAACTATAACGGTCCTAAGGTAGCGAAATTCCTTGTCGGGTAAGTTCCGACCTGCACGAATGGTGTAATGATCCGGACACTGTCTCAACCATGATCTCAGTGAAATTGTAGTATCGGTGAAGATGCCGATTACCCGCGATGGGACGAAAAGACCCCGTGAACCTTTACTACAGCTTAGCATTGACCTTGGTCATCCGATGTGTAGGATAGGCCGGAGGCATCGAATCATGTACGCCAGTATGTGTGGAGCCATCCTTGAAATACGGCCCTTTGGCTGTCTGAGGTCTAACGCGATATATCGCGGACACTGTTTGGCGGGTAGTTTGACTGGGGTGGTCGCCTCCAAAAGCGTAACGGAGGCTCCCCAAGGTGCCCTCAGGCCGATTGGTAACCGGCCTTTAAGAGTGTAATGGCATAAGGGCGCTTGACTGGGAGGCAGACATGCCGAGCAGGCAGGAAACTGGGGCATAGTGATCCGGCGGATGTGTATGGAAACTCCGTCGCTCAAAGGATAAAAGGTACTCCGGGGATAACAGGCTGATCCCCCCCAAGAGCTCATATCGACGGGGTGGTTTGGCACCTCGATGTCGGCTCGTCACATCCTGGGGCTGGAGAAGGTCCCAAGGGTTGGGCTGTTCGCCCATTAAAGTGGCACGCGAGCTGGGTTCAGAACGTCGTGAGACAGTTCGGTCTCTATCTATCGTGGGCGCAGGAGTTTTGCGTGGAGCCGTCACTAGTACGAGAGGACCGTGATGGACAGACCTCCGGTTTACCAGTTGTGCCGCCAGGTGCACCGCTGGGTATCTGAGTCTGGACGGGATAAGCGCTGAAAGCATCTAAGCGCGAAGCCCACCGCAAGATTAGAACTCCTTTTCGAGGGTCGTCGCAGACGACGACGTTGATAGGGCGCAGGTGTAAAGACGGTGACGTCAAAGCCGAGCGCTACTAATTGCCCGAGACTTTCTCGTGTATGGCTCATGTTTTTCAGTTGTATGGTGTGCATGTCTTATTCTGGATTGGATATGGATGGTTATGTAATACGGTCTTTGCTTGTGGCGATAGGTCACCCTATACCTTCGCACCGTATTGGTATTGTCTGTTCAGGCATTTTTCTATGGTGCGCAGCGAAAGATACATCAGGTGGTTATTGCGGTGGTGTTCCACCTCTTCCCATTCCGAACAGAGAAGTTAAGCTCCACTTGCGCCGATGGTACTGCAAATGCAATGCGGGAGAGTAGGTAGCCGCCTTCTTTTAGAGACGACAGCCCTGAAGACAGAAATGTCTTCAGGGCTTTTTTCATGTTTGTAGGGAGTTCGTTTCGATGTTTATGGAGAATTCTTGTGTGTTTGTGGGTGGTTTCTTCCATGTTAGTAAAAGCCTGTTTTGAATTTATAAGAGTTACTTTTTCGTATTTATTTAGGGTTCCTTTCGTGTTCAGAAAGTGTCTGTTTTTGTATTTAGAAGTAGTACTTTTTGTATTTATGCGAATTTCCTTTCTCGTTTATAAGGAGTTTTTGTGTCCAGAAAAAGTATATTTTGGTTTATAAGTGATTTCTTTTGTGTTCAGAAAATGTCCATTTTTGTATTTAGGAGGAATCTGTCTTGTTTTTTTATGCCCTATTCACTCTGTTTTAATTTCTCATAGAATCTTGAAAAAGATATTGTCTTTGTACAATATAGGGTCTAATAATGATAGGTAATAGATTCTTACTTTTTCTATAATCAATTTATAGATACTTCCAAAAAGACCTATGATTGCTTGTTGAAATTTTCTAATATTTACGGCTAATCATTTTTGCTATTTGACTCTATTTCTATAATTACCATCAACAAATATACAAGGTTACATAGAAAGAATATAGTCTTCCCGTCGAGATTGTTTTTCTGAGTTATAATTGATGCTTAAGAACTTATTTTTCTAATCATTCTATGTATTCAAGGATATTTGCTTCTGATACTATTGAAAACAGTTTCTTCCCTCCATTATCTTCAGGATAATTTTTCTATGTATTGTTTAGCAATATAGCAGCTTCTTTCTGCAAAGTGTTTCTGTGATTCGCCTGTTTCTAAGTTGCAATACCAGTTGTCATAACTATTCGTTATGATTCCTTTATTTAAAGCAATACACATCTCCTCCCAGAATTGGCACATTGTTTTTCAAAAATTTTAGAAATGATGTTAAGTGCCTGTTTCCTGGGAAATGCGTAAGCATTTATTCCCCAAAATGCCTCAAAGAATAATAATTCTCCATGTTGGTTTTACATTTAATAATATATGAATAAATTACCATTATACTGCTTGATATTGTTGCAGTTTATTATAAGAGTATAGGAGTTCTACCTTACTATTGTCTGCTGTACATGCTCTTGTTTTGTTTGTTATATGATACAGTGGCTTATATACATAGTTGTGACTCCCATTTGTTAAGCTCCTCTTTCACTATATTGGTGAGTAGTTTCGTTCTGTATTTTTAGGCATATCACCTTTTTAAATTGTACTTGTTGGAATTGACCATAATAGTAGAAGTTTTGATTTTTAATCACAATATTTTGTAAATGTCTGCGTGCCGATCGCATCTACTAAGTCTAAGTTGAATATCATAAAAACATAATATTACTCACTATGCATCAAATTTAATACGCAACCATTATTCTTATTCATGGTCATAAATACAACGCCTCCTTTCGATGTATGCAATGTACCTTCTATCGTCCAATATTTATTATTGACAAGTGTTATTTGCAGAGGCAACTCCGATTTTAACTGTTGTTCTCCATACACTGCTTTAATAATAGGAATTGCTACTTTGCATGCAGTTTCGGCATCAGGTATGATACCTTTATCAAATATGCTTTCAATATTTTCCTGATTTTTGCCGAATCAGAATAATTTAAAACCCTGAAACGAATCTGTGTTTTCTCTTTCCGTAGCTGTGCCTTTTATAAACAAAACAGAGTTTGTTCCTTCTGATTATAGGTGCTATAATAATTTCCTCCGAGGAAACATAGTATTGCTAATATCAAAGCAAAAACATATTCTTTCTTCATGATTTGACAATTATATTTATGCTTTTCCTTAACCTTTTATGATGTCCCTTTCACGATAAATAAGTGACATATTTTTCTATATAACTTGATGCAGGTCCCATCTTGTTAGAACCTCTATGTTTATTTGGCATATTATTATAGTCGTGTCTTTTTAACAACCGACTTGTCATTCGCGTTATATTATGTACCAGATAGTCGTTTGTTGTCACATAAAAATCGCATTATTCATGATAGTCAAAAGTTGCAATCTTTGCCGGATTAAAGTCAGAGAAGTCTTCAACGAAATTAGAGTAATACAATAGGGTCAGAATGTTATTTTTCAATTTCAGTTCTACTGAATACATCATAGGAATATCAAATATAAAAATAGCCTTTTTTTCTTTTGTGGAAAAATTGTATGTAAACAATGTATCTGCGCTGATGTACAAACAAAATAATCCATTATTGCTAAAACAAACGGCCTCCGAATTTATAAGATTCTTCTCTATACAATCTGATACCAACTCGTCAGTATCAAAGCATAGAATTTCTCCTGTCGTAGAAAAATCACCTGCATTCTGATCTTTGGTGATTGGAATAATAATTCTTGTAGTCTTCGAATTGTACTGAATTTTTCCAATAGATATGATGCTGTCTATTACGCATACTGTATGTTTATCTTTGTTTATTTTTTAGTCGAAAGTAATTGTTTTCTTCCTTATTTGATGTTGCGACAGGCTGTAATATACAACTTATATTGAGATGGATAGTTCTCTCTCATTTAAATCAGAATACAGTATACCAAAAAGATTTCAGCAGCGTATCCTTTGTCACCGACTGCCGAATTTTTGACGGTAGGATCTTGATGGAATGAGTTACAACATAGGCAACATACCATTGTCATAATAAACAACAAGTGTTTCATCATAGATAAAATAAGAACTTTTGTTTTTATCCTCCTTTGAATTATATGATTATATAGAGCTATTTGGCGTAAAGAGCAAAGGTGTTAGCCTAAGCCCATTAGTTCAGGCTCCATAGATATGAATATAGGCAACAATCTTACGGCATATTGTTCTCTCGCGTGTCATATTACGGACTTGTGCAGCCTTTAGCGCACCGCTATTATAGCTGAGGTTATAACCATTTACGTAGTTACTATTGGCCTAACTATCTGGTCTGATGTCAAAAAGTACGATAATTTTCTTTAATGACTTGCAACAGATTACCATATTTTTCTTTGTTGTATATCACTGAAGAAACGTTTTTTACACCAAGAAAATAAACAGCAACCTCAAAAATCTGATAAGAATGCTTTTTTTATGAGTTTACAATGGTACTATGAACGATTACAACAGGGGCATGCAAAACAAATCGTGTGAACTGCTGGATATTAGTTTCCTCAGCTATGGGTCATTCAGCCTGTGGCATGAGGAAAACAGTAGGTAAGAGTATATAAAAAACGTTGCTGAAATATATTTACAAAACACTCTTCGTGGTTGCGATCTTCTGAACTCCATCGGGGTTTGCTGGTGTATGTCGCAAAAATGAACAAAGTTATAACTGATTGATTTATAGCAATCTACACAGGAATACCACATTTCTTTTTGGCCTTTTTATATGCTTTTTTTGCGTGCTATTTCTCCCAAATAATGGTGTTGTTTTAGTAAAATTACTTCAAAATTTTTGATGCAATACAACACCTCGCTACTGTCTGGGCATACCATTTTCGGCACAATTGTGTTGTCTTTACATCGTAATTGTGAGACGATTACGTCGTAAAGGCGTGACGATTACATCGTAAAGGGGAGACGATTACATCGTAAAGGCAACACAATTGTGCCGAAAAAGGCAAAATATTCCTTGTTTTCAAGTGGAGTTTGTAGATAGATTCATTATTACCCTATTCAATATTGCAGAGCAGATTATTTTGTTTTGCTGTTCTCTTATAAAAAGGGCGTAATTGGCAAAATTTCGTTTCTAAAACACCCTGTTTATAAGTGTTAAATTTTGACCAAATAAATTTACAAAAAAATATTTGTGATGTGCTTTTGTCGACATACTTTTTAACCAGATATTGGTGATACGGTTTTATTTTAGCTTCCTCCGAAATAAAATAGTATAGTCTTTATAGAATATTCTCAATGTTTGCTCTCTTAGAGCCAATTCGCATAACGTGGTTTATGACCTCTTCTAATAAGGCTATCAGTACTGCTTCATTAGGAAGAATTGCTCTATTAGCCTGAAAAAAACCGAACTATTAGCCAGCATAAACTTAAGAATTAGAGTAAAAAAACATGCTAATGTTTTTCGCCAAACTAAATATAATATTTATATTTGCAAAGCAATGATTATTAACCGAAAAGTAGAAAGGGGAGAAGAGAAGGTAAGAGAAAAAAATGGACATGATGCCCCTCGGTTTTATCATTCATACCACAAGCCTGTATGGTACATAGGTATAGATACGTTCATGTCTCCTTCGCAATATAGCATGTAATTCTTCTGATTAACAAACGAAAAGTGATTCTTATGACTCTCAAATGAAAATAAAGACAGCCCTGCAATTATTCGTGTTATGCCTTGTGATTACTACGTTTTTCTCAATGCACACGAGTAGATATGGAGGATAGTGGAATACAGAAAACAGCCATTTTTAAGCACAATTATATTGCCATTGCAACTAAAGATAATTTCCCGGGCAGGGTAGAAGTGCAGTATAGCGTGGTGGGGAGCGATGGTAAAAACGAAGTAAAGACACAGATACTTTCTACCCCCTGCCTGATAGGAGGCGAAGGAGTTGTAGTGGTTTACGATAGCATTGTAGGTAAACAGTCGGGTAAAACGTCTTTCAGCCAGCTTGTTTTTAAAGCGGAATTACGGAGAGCAGGGGCTGATTTCCTTTCAATAACGAACCTGTCTTCATCGGTTATAGAATATGCAGTAATAGGTAACCAGCCTTTTACATTCTACCCCATAGCAGAATTAACGCGCTTTCATCATTTTACCAATATTGAAGAGATAGATAAGGGCAGGGTTGTTAAGGAGTGTCCTACGCCCGTTTCTCGAAATGGTGTGCCTGTTCTGTATTTGTTAAGACCAGATCTTTCTTCTTTTAGTTATTTCTATGCCATGCTAAGCGTTGGGAAATGCGAGGATAATCGGCTGACATCAGTTTCGGAAACGTATGCGAAAAAAATAGAATTGAACCAGCCGACACTTTCTATTCGTGAGATAATTGATCTGTATAAGACCGAATATGACCATGGAAATACGCTTTTTATAGACTATGAAGACTATGATTCGAAATGCAAAAATAGCAGAGGTTTATCTCATTTGAGCATGAAACACTATGGTGAAATTAAACCCTCTCAGGTCTTAAGAAACTCCGGACAGATATGGTTTATTAATACAACATTGGGCATAAGAGGGCTTGATACTTATATGATATATCAGTAAACAGTTCCTGCTGCTTATCCTTTTCTTTTATATCTTTGCAGATAAATGAAGGTTTACACATTATTTTTAGAGGCGGGGCAACAGGTGTTGAGTGTCGTTGGCGTACCATTCTGCAGTTAGGCGACAGCTGGAACAGCATGGGCTGCGTGTATATGAAGAACCCGGGTTCATCGATTTATCAGGAAATTGGCGATGATGGCAGCCCTGTTGCCATTACCCATGCCAGTACACTTTTCGCATTTAAGGGCGTTTACGCACGAAACGGATAACGATGTGTGGTATGAATTTCGGGCCGATTCTACGATGTATGCCATAGAAGCCTTATTTAAGGGTATGCAGCTTATCATCGTCAACCCGCTGAAGGCATTATACAGGTGTTTAATTTGTTTAATGTCAGGGATGCAGACCTTAGGAAAGCTCAGGGTAAACTAATCGATTCGTTGCACGAAAAAGACTTTCACTATTGACGAAGACGTGCAGTGTTTAAAAGGGCCGGTATATATCGGCTGGGGTAATTTGTGGAAAGATAAGCTCCATAAGCCGAATGCTGTAAAGGTGTTGGAAGCATGTGAAATGTTGTGCAATTATATTGATACAAGCAATATAGAAAAGAATATCTACTATCATCCACAATATTTAATGCTTTACGGCAAGAACAAAGAGGAAGTGATTAGGCATAAACAATATTTTTTTGAAAACCGTATTCTGGTAGAGAAATAGAAGTTGCCAGTTGCATATTCTGAACAAGCATGTTGTCATACCATCGCCATAATGGTGTAATTTATTCGGAAAAATTTGAAGAAATGAAGAATTTTTGCTGCAATCGATTTTGAGACTGCCAACTTTGAACGCACAAGCGTATGCAGCGTAGGCGTGGTTATTTATCGTGATGGCAGGAAAACAGATGAGTTTTATTCGCTTGTCAAGCTCAGAACCCGAATATTACAATTACAAGTGTTCACAGGTTCATGGGCTGTGTATGGAAGATACCGTGATGGCGCCGGTGTTTCCCGATGTTTGGCGAAAAATAGAACCTTTGATAGCCGGTTTGCCATTGGTTGCACATAACAAAGCCTTTGACGAAAGCTGTTTGAAGGCCGTTTTTCGCTGTTACCAAATGGATTATCCTGACTATGAGTTTCATTGTACACTCATACAGTCGCGCCGCGTATGGCCTGAAGGCCGGCATAATCTGGATATTATTGCTGCACGTTGTGGTTATAACCTTACGGCTCACCACCATGCTCTGGCCGATGCAGAGGCCTGCGGGGCGATAGCTTTACAAATATTGTAGTTACAGTTTGTATGTAAGTAGAGGAGGATAAAATAGCGGAATGAATATAATAAGGTGGTTACAATCTGGTTTTGTCAGGCTTCGCCGTATGCCTCGAACGCGTGGTTTCGGTGTACAATCGCCGTCGGCGTATCGATTTCTGCGTGATGTAGTTTCATCAAAAGGCCGATATGCTGTTATTAATATGCCACTCGAAACAAGGGATGCAAGCGAAAGGAGCCGGCTCATACTGTTTCAATTCTATGCCCGTTTGGCCCGTTTTTACACAGGCTAAGCGCTGGTTCGTCAGCAAACGGCTGGTATCTGACGCATTAAAGGCGTATGTTTGTGCTGGACACCAGGCAGCGGTGGTGTCGCCGGTATTGGATGACAGTGGAGTTTATGTAGTGGATATAACCGAAGAATACGTTGTAGAAGCAGTTCTGAATCAGGCTTCAGCGTCAGACTTGTTGATTGTAGAGGTATACATCGTTCTGCTACCGCTCGCAAAAATGGCAGCAGATTATGGCCGACAGGCGCACAGGCGTATGTTTTGACCTGTACAAAGCTGGCGTTGTATGCTTCGATTTGAAGAAGTTTAAGACGAGCTATCGGGTTAATTTGTAGCTGCGAATACTGAGCGTGTAATATAATTGCAGATAAACGGGCCGGTTTTCTGTTGTTGTTGACAATTTTATGCAAAAAAAGTTTATAAAATATTTGTGAATACCGATAAATTGTTTATTTTTGCGCCACACAATAAAAAGTAAACGTAAAAATTATGTATTGGACACTTGATTTAGCCTCAAAGCTCGAAGATGCACCCTGGCCGGCAACAAAGGAAGAGCTGATTGATTATGCGGTTCGTTCCGGTGCCCCGCATGAAGTATTGGAGAATCTGCAGGAAATAGAAGACGAAGGTGATGTATATGAGCGCATAGAAGACCTTTTGGCCAGACTATCCTACAAAGGAAGATTTCCTGTGGAATGAAGATGAATATTAAAATAAGGTAATTCATATAGAGCCGTTCTTTGTTATAAGAACGGCTTTTTTGTTTGCCGACAAAATAAACGATACGTAAATATCGTTATTCGGTTGTGTATATACGCAGATTAATTATAGTGGGGTTATTGTTGAATTTTTGCTGGAGAAATCAAGGCCCAGTACGATCCGTCGTTCAGTCATTATTTTTGACATGGAAACGTCGTTCAACCCCGCATCAGCAGGTAAGCAGCCTAAAATTAATGTTACGGCAGCCTACGCTATGGACATGACCGGGTTCGAACACAACCCGCAGACGGCTTATGCAGCCGCTGACATGCCTTTTTATGCACTGCGAAGCTATCATGGTGCCGGCGTGCTGTTTATGAATGACAGGTTGGGTTTGTTTACCCACATGAGGCTGACGGCACAATATGCTTACAAATTCAAGCTTCTTGGAGGGCAGCTGAGTGTTGGTCTTCAGGCTGGCTTAATCAGCGAAAAGCTCGATGGAAGTAAGGCTGATCTGGCCGATTCTGGCGACCCGGCGTTTAACTCGGCGCAGCTTTCGGGCAATGCCGTTGACCTTGGTGCAGGTATTTATTATACCTTTAAAAAGATTTTTATGCAGGTATTTCCGTCCAGCATATCACATCCCCATTGGTTAAATTAGGCGATAATAATGAGTTACCGATTGACAAAACGTATTATTTGTCAGGAGGATACAATATAAAAGCTGCACAATCCGTTTCTTACAATAAAACCGTCGGTGCTCGTAAAGACTGATATGGTAGCTTGGCGTGCCGACGTGACGGGGCGCTTAGTGTATTCGCATGACAACAAATTGTTGTATGGCGGACTAAGTTACAGCCCTACAAATTCGGTAACCATGCTCGTTGGTGGCAGCTTTCACGGTATTGTACTGGGGTATAGTTACGAGTTCTATACGTCGGGCTTGAATCCGGGTAACGGTAGTCATGAGTTGTTTATGAGGCTATCAACAAGATATTAATCTGGTAAAAAAAGGAAAGAATAAACATAAAAGCGTAAGAATTCTTTAGATGAATAAGTATTTGATTACGGGCTTATGCCTGCTTGGTTTGACAACCCTGATGTCAGGGATGTTTCAGTGCAAAGAGTGCTTCTGCATCGGGACGTGGCGGAGAGGTTGTCGGCGTGGGTGGTAAAGATTCTCCGAACCTGCACCTTATGGCATGGTAAGGGTGAATCGTGGTTACCTGCGCATGGGACTTGAAGGTCAGGACAGCCTCTGGGGAAAGAAAACACCGGTTAAGGATATTTCAGTAGATGGTTTCTGGATGGACGAGACTGAAATCACAAATTCGCAATATAAGCAGTTTGTTAATTGGGTGCGCGATTCTATTTTTACGTACTCGTCTGGCCGACCCTTCGTATGGAGGTGACGAAACCTACATGATAACTGAGGATAAACAGGGCAATCCTGTAACACCCCATATCAATTGGGACAAGCGCCTTCCGCGCAAGCCCTAACGAAGACGAACAGCGCGCCATCGAGAGTCTTTATGTTACCAATCCCTGTTACAGGAGAGAAGTTGCTCGATTACAAACAGATGAATTACAAGTATGAGGGTTTTACGATTATGTTACGGCGGCTTTGCGTCGTAACCGTCTGAATCCGTCAGAACGTAACCTGAATACTGATGAAACGGTCGACCCTAATGAGGTGGTGATGATCAGCAAGGATACGGCATATATCGACGATAACGGTAAAATTGTGCGTCAAACCATCAATCGTCAGCTTACAGGACCATGGGATTTTCCTGAATACCTACATCGTAAACATCTACCCTGATACTACTTGTTGGGTAAACGATTTCCGCAATTCGGACAACGAAACTTACCTCCGCAACTACTTTTCAAACCCAGCTTACAACGATTATCCGGTTGTAGGTGTTACCTGGGAGCAGGCCAACGCCTTCTGTGCGTGGCGTACCGACTATTTGTTGAAAGGCCTGGGTGGTGAAGCGCGCTACATACAGCGCTATCGTTTGCCCACAGAAGCCGAGTGGGAATATGCGGCACGTGGAAAGAACCAGAACGAATTTCCCTGGGAAAACAAGGATGTGGCCAACGGCAATGGCTGCTATTATGCCAACTTTAAGCCCGACCGCGGTAACTATACCAAGGATGGAAACCTGATAACGAGCCGCGTAAGCAGCTATTCTCCCAACTCTAACGGCTTGTTTGATATGGCAGGAAACGTGGCCGAATGGACGAGTACGGTGTACACTGAGGCTGGCGTTGATGCCATGAACGACCTGAATCCGCAGCTCGAATACAAGGCAGCAGCCGAAGATCCCTATAAACTGAAGAAGAAAAGTGTTCGTGGAGGTTCATGGAAAGATCCTGAAAGCTATATCCGTTCCGCCTGGCGAACCTGGGAATATCAAAACCAGCCCCGTTCTTATATTGGCTTTCGTTGTGTTCGTTCGCTTGCAACAAGTACAACAGCAAAGCAAAAACGCAAATAAACATTTAAAGAAACCAAGCTATGTCTGAATATAGTAAGTATAATATTGTGTACCGCTTGCAAAAGTGGATAGATACAGTAGCCGGACAAACATTCCTGAATTATGCGTACAGCTGGGGCGCAGCAATTGTAATTTTAGGGTGCGTTGTTTAAACTTACCCATCTTCCCTGGGCTAATATTGCATTGTTTTTGGGTATGGGTACCGAGGTTCTTGTGTTCTTTATATCGGCTTTTGACCGTCCTTTTGACAAGACAGCTGATGGCCGCGAAATCCCAACGCACCTTACTGAAGAGTATCTTGCCGATGGTAAGGTAACCTATTCGAACGAAAGGGCTGCCGGTAATGTAGTGCCATCTTCGGCTGCTGCCGCTTCGGTTGTTGCATCAGCAAAAACCACCACAGGGTGCAACGGCAGCATCTGATCATCAGGACGCTACTGTAAAATTGGCAGAACAGCCCCAGGCTGCTTACGTTCCGCAGATGTCGGCAGAGGAAGCAGAGAAGCTGAATGAGGCGCAGGGTAATTATGTTACCGAGCTTCAGGAACTGGTAGAAACCTTAAAGCGCGTGAACGAACAGAGCTTGCGCCTGACCCGCGACAGCGAGAAATGGAGAATTTGAACCGCACATTGACCGGTATTAGCAAAGTTTACGAAATACAGCTCAAAGGAGCCAGCCAGCAAGTTGGTACTATTGATCAGATCAATGAGCAAACACGTAAGATGGCTCAGCAAATAGACCAGCTCAATAAAATATATGCTCGTATGATTGAAGCGATGACAGTGAACATGCATGTCGCTGCACCTGGTGCTGCTCCATTAAAAAGAAGAATAATCAATGGCAATTAAGAAACGACCTGTTTCTCCCCGTCAGAAGATGATAAACTTAATGTATATCGTCCTTTTGGCGATGTTGGCCCTGAACGTGTCAACCGAGGTGCTTCATGGTTTCTCCATAGTAGAGGAGGGCTTAAACCGCACGACGGCCAACTCTTCAGCCGAAAACGAAGCACTTTATGGCAACTTCAGAGATCAGATGGTATCGAATCCAGAGAAGGTTAAGGCCTGGTTCGCGAAAGCTACTGAAGTAAAAAACATGAGCGATTCGCTCTATAACTTCGCCCAATCCTTAAAAATTGCCATTGTGAAAGAGGCCGATGGTAAAGACGGTGATATAAGCAATCTGAAAAATGCAGATAATCTTGATGCCGCAGGTACAATTATGCTGGCACCGGTTTATGGAAAAAGGCGACCAGCTTTTTTCAGGGCTGTTAACTCGTTCCGTGAACGCGTATTGACTTACGTTACCGACCCGCGACAGCGCCGAATCATAGCCAGTAACCTCTCAACAACGGTGCCACGTCGCGAGGGTACGCTCGGTAAGAACTGGCAGGAATATATGTTTGAGAACATGCCTCGTGGCAGCAGCCGTAACACTTCTTTCCAAATTGCAGAACGATGTACGCTATGCCGAGGGCGAAGTTCTGCATACATTGGTATCGAATATCGATATGAAGGATATTCCGGGTCAATAAGCTTCAGGCCTTTGTTGTTCCTGAAAAACAACCCTTTACCCCGGCGAGCGCTTTACAGCCAATATAGTAATGGCTGCCGTCGACACCACACAGCAACCGCAAATATATGTAAATGGTTCGCGCGTAAACACGTCGAACGGTACGTATAGCTTCACGGCAGGAGGCGTTGGTGAACATCAGTTCGGCGGATATATCCTTATGCGCAATGCCAATGGCGATGTGCTTCGCCGCAATTTCTTGCAAAAATATAATGTCATTCCGGTACCGGGCAACGCTACTGTGGCCGCCGACCTCATGAATGTACTCTATGCAGGCTTTGCCAATCCGGTTAGTGTCAGTGTTCCCGGCGTCCCACAGAATGGTGTTAGTGTAAGTATTTCAGGCGGCCATCTTACGTCGAAAGGGCCCGGTCGCTACGTAGCCGTACCATCAGCAGTAGGTCATGACGTCACATTCCGCATTACGGCGCGCGACAATGGCAAAGGTACGCACGTTCCTCCTTTACATTTAAGGTGCGCAAACTGCCCGATCCTACGGCATATATTGCTTTAGGCTCCGACCGTTACAAAGGCGGTAATCTTTCCAAGGCAGGCTTAATGGGTGCCAGTAGGCTCAGTGCAGCCATTGATGATGGCATATTAGACATACAGTTCAGGGTGACATCGTTCTCGGCCGTCTTCTATGACAACATGGGAAATGCCGTGCAAATGGCATCGGCGGGCGACAATTTTACCGACCGTATGCGTGAGCAGTTCCGCCATTTGTCACGTGGCCGCCGGTTCTATATTACCGAAATCAAGGCCGTTGGCCCTGACGGCATTTCACGCTCGCTGCCCGGAGCCATGGAGGTAAAGGTGAAATAAAGCAGGCAAAATTCTATAATCAGGAAAAGAAACTTTTATGAAGCGAATACTCTTTATATTATTTATAGGTGGCCTTACCCTTACGGCCACGGCACAACCCAGGGCAAGACGCCAGGAACAGGAGGCTGCTGCCCAGCAGAGTAACAAGAATAACATGACTCTTCGTTCCCAGTTGTCGTTTCCTACTGAAACTAAAATGAACGAAGATGTGGTGTAGCGGCGCGATGTTTATCGCGAACTCAAATCTCAACGATAATGCCAATGCCGCGCTCTATTACCCCGTAGAGCCTTTGGGTTCGCAAATGAGCCTGTTTACCTATTTGTTTAAACTGGTGATGTTAGGGGCCGAAACATGGCGGCGTGGCTGCTTACAGCTACGACGTAAATACGGGTAACGAACGTTTTTGTTGACGCGTTACGCATTAACCCTCTCAAGTTTCTCGACGACTATCACATATTTTATGAGCGAACCGACAGAGGGCATACATATCGACGACAGCGATATTCCGTCGGCCGAAGTAAAAGGTTATTTTGTCAAGGAGAGCACGTATTACGACCAGAATACAGCTACGTTCCACACGCAGGTACAGGCTCTTTGCCCGGTAATGTACCGTGAAGACGACTTTGGTGACGGCGTAACCAAATATCCTTTGTTTTGGGTAAAATATGCCGATCTGGCCCCTTTCCTCGCCAAGCAAAACCATTATGACGAGCAATCTTAACAATGCTGCCACAATGAGCATTGACGATTATTTCACAATGAACGCTTATAAGGGTAAGATTTACAAGACTACAAACATGCTCGGTAAAAACGCTGGCGCAGGGCCGTTGGCAACGATAGCGTAAAACTTTCGCGTGAGCAACAGCGCATTGAAAGCGAAATACAGCAGTTTGAAAAGCATGTGGGGCGATGCTGCACGCAAGGATTCACTGGACAGTATTGCCAAACTCGACCCCAAAGCGCTCAAGGCCGACCGGAGAGTGCGTCGTAATCGCCGTTCGGGCGAAGCTTCAACTACCGTTCGTAACCGCCGTGCCCGCACGTCTTCCTCGCCTTCTTCGCCGGGAACAGCACGTGTAACGGTACGTCGCCAGCGCCATTAATGGTTGTAAATTCATGGTATAAACCATTTTGTTTATATTGCAGACAGGTGTTCAAAAACCAGACTTTTGTTTTAGCTTAAAAAGGGATGAGTATGAAAAAATTTTTGTCAACGGCCTTTGTTGCCGTCATGCTGATGCTTGCTTCACAGGCACAGGCTCAGATAAAATTCGGTGTAAAGGGTGGTCTTAACGTTACAACCATGAAGTTTAACCGCCATGTTCTCGACAAGTCAAACAGCGAAGGCTTCTACTTTGGCCCTACAATGAAGTTCACTTTACCTGTTGTTGGCCTGGACGTTGACGCGTCAGCGCTTTTCAGTCAGCGCTCAAGCAAGTTTGTTGCTGAGCAGGGAAACGAACAGATTATTACAGATTGTGCAACTACGCTCACGCAACAGGCCATATCAATACCTGTCAATTTGCGCTACGATGTTAGCCTGGGCGACGACGCCAGCATTTATTTCTTTGCAGGTCCGCAGGCTTCTTTCAGTATAGGCAACAAGAACAGGGACATCAATTGGAAGTGGAATGATGCCGATTTCTCGGTAAATGTGGGCTTCGGTGTAATGCTGTTAAGCCATCTTCAGGTCAATACCAACTATAATATAGGTATTGGAAAGACCGGAGAACTGAAGTCAAAATCGATCTTTACCACGCTCGACAAAAGGCTTCCATGGCCGTGCAAGTACGTGGCAGCTGGGCCTGGCTTATTATTTTTTTAAGACATATTTTTCAAACGGGGCTTACCTGAACGTAAGCCCCTGTTTTTGTTTTTTCCCCTCCGAAAGCGGCAAGTTAGGCTCGCCTTTACGCCGTAATCACCGATTATTTTCTTTATCTTTTGCAGGCAATGAAGTATGTAGATGTCATTCTTCCCGTGCCTCTTGAGGGGACTTTTACCTATACCGTTTCCGACGAAATGGCCGCGGCGTGTGCCACGGGCGTGCGCGTTCTGGTGCCTTTTGGCAACTCGAAGACGTATGCCGGCGTTGTTGTGCGCGTGCATGATAACGGTGCACCTGTTGCCGAAAGCAAGCTGAAAGAGGTGCTGAGCGTGCTCGATGCGTCGCCCGTACTGCTACCTCATCAGTTGCGGCTGTGGCAATGGATAGCCTCTTACTACATGTCGCCCATCGGTGAAGTGCTCAATGCCGCATTGCCAGCAGGCTTAAAGGCCGATACGGCTTACCGCATAAAGACTGAAACCTATCTGAAACTTGCACCCTCTTACCGCTCCGAGCAGGCTCTTCACGTAGCGTTGAATATGCTTTCGCGTTCGCCTAAGCAGCACGAAACATTTATGTGCTATCTGCATTTGGCAGGTTTTGATGAGGCTTCCCCTTCTGACGATGTCTCCTGGCAGCCCAAAGAGGTTACCCGTGAGGAGCTGATGAACGATGCACGATGCACTTCTGCCATCATAAAACGCCTTACAGAACAGGGCTTCCTCGAAGTTTACGAAAAAGAAGTAGGGCGGTTGAACCACGCAGGGCAGCCGCATCCTGAAAACATCCACCCGCTTAGCCGTCCGCAGCAACAGGCTTACGACACCATTTTAAAGCAGTGGCAAACCCGTCCCGTGGTGCTTTTGCACGGTGTAACATCGAGCGGAAAGACCGAAATTTACATACATCTTATACAGAAGGCCATCGATGAGGGCAGACAAGTACTTTATCTTCTGCCCGAAATTGCGCTTACCGTGCAGATGACGCAGCGGCTGCGCCGTGTGTTTGGCGACCGTCTGGGCATATACCATTCAAAGTACAGCGATGCCGAGCGCGTAGAAATATGGCGACGTCAGCTCTCTGCCCGTCCCTACGATGTGGTGCTGGGGGCGCGCAGTGCCGTCTTTCTGCCGTTTCAAAAGCTGGGTCTTGTCATTGTCGATGAGGAACACGAGTCGAGCTTTAAGCAGCAAGACCCCGCGCCCCGCTACCATGCACGCAGCGTGGCTATTGTGCTGGCGCGCATGTTTAACGCCCAAACCGTGTTGGGAACAGCTACGCCGTCAATGGAAAGTTACTACAATGCGCAGACCGGAAAATACGGTCTTGTGTCGCTCTCCACACGGTTTAGTGGGGTAGAATTGCCCGAAATAGAGGTGGTTGACATCAAGGATTTGCGACACCGCAAGCTGATGAACGGTCCCTTTTCGCCCCAGTTGCTGAGGTCTATGCGCGAGGCTTTCGTCGCCGGTAAGCAGGTAATACTGTTCCAAAAACCGCCGCGGCTTCGCACCAATGGTTGAGTGTCGCGTGTGCGGATGGGTGCCGAAGTGCAAAAACTGCGATGTGTCGCTCACCTATCATAAACGTCTGAATGTGCTCACATGCCACTATTGCGGCTACACCATGCCCGTGCCCCATGTGTGTCCCAACTGTGAAAACCCCAACCTTTCGGGCCGCGGATACGGCACTGAGAAGGTAGAAGACCTTATTGCAGAGCTTTTTCCCGAAGCCCGCGTGGCGCGAATGGACCTCGATACCACGCGCACGCGCAATGCCTATGAGCGTTTGATAGGCGAGTTTGGCGCGGACGCACCAACGTGCTCATCGGCACACAGATGGTTACCAAGGGCTTAGACTTCGACAAGGTGGCGGTAGTGGGCATTCTCGATGCCGATTCGATGCTGAATTATCCCGACTTTCGTGCCTACGAACAGGCGTTTATGATGATGAGTCAGGTAAGCGGCAGGGCAGGACGACGCGGCAGGCGCGGGCGGGTTATCCTGCAGACACGAAGCCCCGGGCCGCCTGTTATACAACAGGTAGTGCATAACGATTACGTCTCCTTTTACAAAGACCTGCTTGCCGAGCGCGAAATGTTCCGCTATCCGCCGTTTTATCATCTGGTGTATATTTACCTGAAGCACAAGCAGGACGGCCTTGTTGAGATGGCTGCACAGGAGATGGGGGCGCAGCTCAGGGCATGTTTTGCCGACCGTGTGCTCGGTCCCGATAAGCCTTCAGTGGCTCGTGTAAAGGCGATGAGCATACGAAAGATTGTCATCAAGCTCGAAAACGGCATCGACCAGCACCGTGTGCGCGAACAGCTTATGCACATTCGCCGGCAGCTTCTCGACCAAAAAGCCTATCGCGCACTGCATATTTATTTTTGACGTTGACCCCGTATAGGTTCAGCCATTACAGCCTTTTTATCTTAAATTATTGGGTTGTCCTCCCATCTTTATTTCAGTTTCACCATTGTTCGACGGCCGTCAACAGCGCGTTCGGCGGCCGTCACACCCATCGTTCGGCGTTTGTCGTACGCGCTGTTGACGGCCGCCGAACAATCACCCTTACACAATAAAGGGCCATTCATTGCGCCGTCAATGATGGTGCAATACGCCGTTAACATTGATGCTATGCACCGTTAACCATAAAACAATTTACGGCCAATAACGATGCAGCCCCTTGTTATGTTTATTCTATATCGCTATATACTCTTTGCAAAATATGCGTCTGGCAATTCCCCTTACAACATATTCTTTTTTTATAATCTTTTTACTTTTTGCAAAATTTTAATCCTTTAATTTTTTAATCTTTTAATTTTTCTCCCTACCTTTGCGCCCGTGGAGAGTTTAGCAGTTACATATCAAGGCTTTTAGCGCAATGCAAGAAAATACAATTTTTTTCTTGCTATTTTTAACGCATTATATTTGGCTGTTCCAGATATTTTTGCTAACACACACACACACACACACACACACAGGCGCACCGTCGCTAACATCTCTTTATTTTCTTTTCGCGTACGCGCGCGAAGCGCATCGCAACTTAATAAACAAAGGGCTTTTTCGTAGTTCCCTTTGTTCGCTTTTTTTATGCCCTTTTGTGAGGAAATATAATAAGGATATAAACCTAATTTATTATAAATTTTTCAATAGATTAATTCATAGATAACAATGAAAAACATTTTTTTACTCTTTTTTTATGGCCTTTGCATGCTTGGTCGCGTCGTATGGCCAAGTAATGTATGCCCCCTATCGTTATACTGATGCTAACGGAACAACTTGGGGTTTTAATCTACTTCCGGAAGGAGCAGACATTCTTGATTGTCGTCAGGGAAATAATTACTTTTAGTGGTGTATTGAATATTCCCATGACGGTAGAAAAAGATGGCCAAAGCTATCCCGTAGTAGGTGTTGGGCTAAAAGATTCTTTTTATGAATTTACTTTTTTATAATAATAATAATATTACGGGAGTGAATCTTCCATCGACACTTCAGTTTATTGGTGTTCGATTTTTGAGCTATTGTAATCAAATTACTTCAGTAACTATTCCGCCATCTGTTAAAACAATTAGTAGCTATGCTTTTTGCTGTATGTAGAAGTTTGTCTTCACTAAATATTGAAAACGGTATTGAAAACTTTTGGGAGGGAGCTTTTTTGGGTTGTTCTTCTTTACATGGAGACTTAACGATTTTCCCTTCAGTAAAAGTCGTTTTGGTATCCGTGCCTTTCAGGATTGTCCTTTAGATGGTACGTTAACTGTCTTGGCACAAAGTACTATTGATAAGCCAAGTATTTTTGAAAACAAGGTATGTAAATGATCTTTATGATTTGCCATGGGGTTTTGGTTCTTTTAAACACATTGTATTTGGCGGACCTGCGCTGACTCCTCTTTATGCTTATAATGACAAACCTCGTCATTCGGTTCTAAATTCAACGCCTACAATAGTCTCTATTACTTTTTTACCAGAAGTAAAGAAAATAGCCCCCTATACTTTTCATAACAGACAACATGTTTCCCTCCCCAGATTATCTAAGGTACAATCCTTGATAATCCCTGAGGGGGTTGAAGAGATTGGGAAAAGCATTTGCCTTTTTCTGATTTGGCGATTCCTGTATCTATTCCTACGAGTGTAAAAAGGTGGGAAAAAGTATATTTGAGCATACAAATATTTCTAAGCTAACAATTCCACAAGGACATTTAACAGAGGTTCCAGCTTCGATAGCTAAGGATTGTCCCAATCTTACCCAGGTTAGCATACCTTCTAATATTACATCATTGGGCGGTAGTTGTTTCAGCGGATGTACTACACTGTCTAATGTTCAGTTGCCTGCTGGTTTGAAAGTAATTGGCGACTCTGCATTCTTAAGTTGTAGAACATTAACCTCTGAACCTATTCCTAATACTGTTACTAAAAATAGGTGACAGAGCCTTTTATGAATGTGAAAAACCTTACTGACGTGTTGCCTTTCTCTACTAATATTAAATGTATTGGTGATGAAGCTTTTAGGGGATGTTTAAAACTAACAGCAGATGCTGCAACCTTGTTCCCTTCTTCCCTTGACACGTTAGGTTCTGCTGTGTTTATTGATTGTCGTGGAATTACGGGTGAAGCCGTGTTGCCATCACCATATCATGATGTATATCATAAATTAATGCAAGGTGACCATCGATTTGTAACCAATCCTGTTGTAGGTACAGGATGCTATGGTATTAAGATGGGACCATTTGCTAACTTTTTCCAACCAACAAAAACATTTAATCAACTTGGAGACTGGAAGGGCTATGATTATCAAACACTGCTCTATATTGACGCCCGCGAATGTACAGTGGCATTAACTAATGGTAAGAACTTACCAAACACTTGTTATAAGTTCTCGCGAACGCCTGATTTGGCAGAAGAGGATTTTATATACTGTAACTTTAGCAACTTAGCTATGAATGCTTTAGTTTACTTACCATCAGAGAGTGCTTTTCAGGATGCAAGCTTGCCACAAAAAGAGTTTTTGCAGAACGTTTCGAATTTGATCATGAATATCCTGCTGATGTATATGAATCTAATGGTGAGAACTTCATTATGGGTGATAAGTGCCAGCGCTTTTTATGTACAGGACGGTCTTGATTATCGTGTACCAATTGCTTTTTACAGCAATTGAAGCAAGGTATAGCCGTGTTTTCAGCAATACAGCAGGATTAGCAGTAAGCACTCTATATTTGCCTTTATCCTACGGATCTTCCTGATGGTATGAAAGCTTATTCGTTAAGCTTTATGGGTCTTGACATAAATGGTGATAAGGCTTTTCCATTTTGCTCCTGTACCAGCAGGAACACGTCTTGAGGCCAATCATCCTTATTTAATACAGATAACAGATGGACAGAGTCACAGGTTGCCAACGATGCACAATGTAGAAGTTCCTGTTTCACCTAATATGGAAGCGTCTGCCGTTATGGCAACTTCCGATGCTGACTGGAAGTTCTACGGAACCACAGAACGTCTTGATAATGCAAAGGCCTACGATAAAAAAAGCTTATTATTTAAGTGGAAATAAATGGTGGGCAATAGAAAACGGTGTAGAAAATAATTTTATAGCTTCTTTCCGTTGTTTCATAACCAGCCCTACTGGAGCAGTTCCTGCCAAGAGCTTCATTATGGTTTTTGGAAGATAATACGGCGACAAGTGTAAACAAGTTAGAGAAAGATACAGAAAGTGATATACAGAGTGGTCGCTATGAATTTTATTCTGTTGACGGTTTACGTATGGGTAAGGACTATGACAAACTGCAATCAGGACAGATTTATATTGTAAACGGTAAGAAGTTCTATAAACTTTAAATAACAAAGAAAAATAACGATGAAAAAGAATATATATAGCCATCCTGTAACTCGTGTTGTTATATTAAAGTCGGAGAACTTTATTTGTCTTTCAGTTCCTATTGGTACTGGTGCCGGCCCTGGCGGTGGAGGTGATGCCAAACGAGGCTTTTTGAAGAGGAAGACAATGATGAGGATGTTTCAACACATAAGTTTTTCCTTATGGGAATACTAAAAAAATAAGTTGATTATTTGATGAGATATTTAACAATAAAAAGGACCGTAAAGCGGTCCTTTTATTGTTAAATATGAAAAACAGCGTTATCTGTCAAGTTGTCCAATGACCAATAATTCAGTATAGAGATACTGAATGATATAATAAAAGCCGCGTGCCTTTGTTTGTCAAACATCTGGCACACGGCTTTATTGTATTTATGTATAGCACGCTTATGTGCGCTTTAAGCTAATATTTACAGGTCAATATCGAGGCTTGCTCCAAACACATTGTTGTTACGTGTAAAGTTGGCCGTGTAGGCAAGACCGGTGTTAGGAGCGGTAACTGACGTCTTCTTTGTTCCGTAGAATGTGTGAAATAGGCTAGTTAAGTTTCATTTTCTCACTTAATTTAACTTGTACACCACCACCAATTGAGTTGGAATTAACCACAAACGACTTGTCGTCCATGTACGATGTGGTAAGTCCGTAGTTGGTTCTTCTGCAGCCTGCACTAACGGTTACGGCTTTTTGTAGCTTCATATTCGGCACCGAAGCTGTATTCGAAAAGAGCCGCGTGTCAGCTTCTTTTTCCTTGTGGTTGTAGGCTGTTGCCTGCTTATCAAAGTAATAATGGAAACCTGCTGTAAGCTGTAATTGGTCGGTAGGCTTGTATCCCTGCACCTAATGAAAGAATGCTGGGGAGGTCGGCAGGCACGCTTTTGCCATCAGCAAACTCGCCCGTTGCTTCCTGAAGACCTTCGTCAAATTTCTGCTTCAGCATAGCCATTGTTCCTTGTACGCGGGCGTTACCCATCACGTTGTCGGCTTTTTGTTGCTGCTGCAGCCTGTGCTGCTGTTTCGGACATGCCGTGCTGTACCATCTGTTGTTGGAAGATAGTTTGCATGCGTCCCTTAAGATTATTGACGAGGTTACCGCTTAATTGTCCGTTTTGTTCAATTACACCAATACTTGGAAAACTGTTTACGGCAGAGTTTTTCATACGCAAACGCGTTTTTAAACTCATACTTTGCAGCAAAGTTCCATCGGTCCTTTTGTAGTCGATGCCGATGATTGGTGTAAAAGCCGATGCCATTCTGGTCGCAGTTAAGTTCGATGTCGGCGAAGTAGTCTTTGACGGATCAAGAACCGTATACAGAGCAGTGTTACCCACCTGTATATTGCGTACATAGCCATAGTAGTTGGCTAGTGCATAAACGCCACGTACGCCGGCAAATACACTTAGCTCGGGTTTGATTTTATAGGCTGCACCTAACGACAGGCCATAGTAATACTGACGTCCGCGCATATAACTTGTTGCACGGTATTTGCCATCAGTACCGAAGCCTGCCGGACTCGAAAACATTTGTACATTATTGCCGATAGCTGCATCGACGGTACGTGCCAGGCCCGAAGCGGCAAGTGCTGTTTCGGATACAATACGTTCAAAACTGCCGAGACCATCATCGAAAGTGCACTTTCCGCCACCACCTCCAATGCCAAATCCTGCCTGGAAAGAGAGCTTATCCCAGTTGTATGCAAACTGGAACGTAGGGAAAACCGGTGCTAAAGCCTTTCCCATGAACTTGCGCTGTGCAGACGAATTGTCGAGATTGTTCTTAAAAAGAGGATATTCATTGTTGATAGTTCTGCTCTGCCAGATAAACTGCCAGTTCAGAGAAAGGTGAGCGCCATTGGATAAAAAGGCTACTCCGGCGGGGTTAAAGTAAACACCGTCAATGCCAATTGCCCCATCTCGAGAGGGGTTTCTGATGAAGGCTGCGCTCATGTTTGAATTGGTGTTAATGCCACCGGCAAATGCTGTTGATGCTGTTGCCAAAGTGAATGCGGCAAAAGCTACTCTTAATTTAATCATATTAAATAGTTCTAAAAAGATTGGTTGCAAAGGTAGGTAAATTGTTCGAAATCTCTTTGTGTCGAAATGCTTTTAGAAAACGTTAACAGTACTAAGATTTTGCCGTTGGATACTGTATGCGAGTATGGTATATGGCTTTCAGGCGTTCGATAAGAACCCTGTTTGGCTACTGCAATATCGTAGAAAGTAATACGGCATTCAGTAAAAGAAACCGTTGGCTACTTGCTGGTCAATCAGCGTATTAACAAGATTGCTGATGCTCTTCCGTATAGTCGGATAGCGAATGGGAAGCAGCTTCGCACGTATCAGCCATCATTAAAATAGCCTGTTCACGAGTTGAGGGATTGGGGCCAGGATAGGTGAAGGGTTCTTTATCGATAATTTCATCAGGATGTTCATTCTTATATTTTATGTAGAAATATTTAACCAGTCCCCGCCCGTGGTGGGTGAGAATAAAAGTCGCGAATAACAACAGGAAGAGCGTTTTTCCTCGGCCAGTTTCACCCCGTTTGTAACATGTGAAATAATAATTTGTGCACTCTCTTTGTAAGTAAGGCTGTCATGAGGGTTAATACCGCCCTCGCTGATTTTCGGTAAAAAGGCCGGTGCTAAAAATCTTACCGATGTCATGATACAGCGCACCTGTACGTACAAGTGTGCTTTTTGCTCCTATCTTGTTGGCTATTTCAGAGGCCAGATTTCCCACGGTAATTGAGTGTTGGAATGTTCCGGGTGCCTCCTCGCTGAGCTTACGTAGTATACCTTTGTTTGTATCAGAGAGTTCTATAAGGGTTATAACCGAAATGAAAGAAAAACGTTTTTCTCCACGATAAACATCAGCGGGTAAGCCAATAATAATAATACGCCGTTAATGAGGAAATGGTAGTACATGCTGCTTTCAAATTCAAAGTCTTCTGTACTTCCATTAATTTAAGTGTAAGATAGGTGATACAGGTGGTGATGAATACCAGTAAGGCTGTGCGAAACACCTGTGCACGCGACGACATTCGCGTAGCGAGTATATGGCAACAAGGCCGGCTACGGTTTGAATAATGATAAAATCGAACTGGTATCTAAGCGCGCAGGCACAGATAAGCACCAGTGATAACAAGGGCTATAAAGGCTGTACGCGAATCCATAAAAAACACGTATGAAAATGGGAACAAGAGCAAAAAGGCAGTATGTATACGCTGAAATTGAAGTATGTATGCTCCATCATCAGCGATACCAATATGGGGAATATGGTTATCAACACGTAAAAGCATGGATATGTTTCGCAGCTTTTCGAGATAGTCGCGACGGAACAATCCCAAATACATGGTAAAGAGAAGCACCAAGATAAACACGTAGGCTGTATTACCGATAAGATTATATGTAAGCTGAGTTTTGGAGGCACTGCGACGCTGCATCTCCTTTTCCATGGAGTTTAATACGCGGGAACTGTATTCGGTAACAAGTTCTCCCTGACCGATAATGCGTTGTCCGGCCATTACAATACCGCTTGCAGGCGATATGCCGCTGAGCAAATCGTTTCGTGCGCTTTCTGTACGCGCTTTGTCATAAATAAGGTTAGGGACTATGTAATTGTTGAGATTCAGACGCTGTAACAGGTTACGTTCCTGAGCTAAATGTTCATTACTGAGCAGTTGCTCATAGGCCGACATGGTAGAATAAATAAAATTAATGTGTACACTTTCTGCATCTTTTCCAAAAATAATGCGCACTTGTCGTGTAGTATCAGCGTGAATTTTGTTATAAGCAGGCGTTTCCATGATTCCCGATTGATAGAAACGATGCAGCCGGTCAATAATAATTTCCTTATATCCTGCTGGTATTTTTAAATTGCTGTTGGATAAATCGTGTCGGAGTCTGGCAATTTGTTCAGGCTCAACGTTGCTGTTGTAGTCATAATAAGGCTGAAATTGCTTGAGTAACGAGTCACGTTCTTTTCGCAATTGCTTTCTTCTGTTTTATATACAGGAAATCATATTTTTGCTATGATTGTACCATAATGCCAGGGCTCGCCTATCTCATAATCAAACTTTCTATCCTCATTACGTGGCAGAAACCAAACGATAAGGAGAGTAGTAAGTAGAACAAAAAGCTATTCGGATAGAAAGATTACGCCAGAAAAATCGTCCTTATTATTAAAAAAATGTTCGTAATGCTCATGAAGATTTATCTTTGCTATTTACAGTGCGAAAATACTAAAAATATAGCTAAAGTCGAAATAAATATATTAAATTTGCAAAAAAATAAAAATCAGGTATGCCCGAAAGAAAAGTAAGGGTACGCTTTTGCACCCAGTCCAACAGGACCTTTACACATAGGTGGTGTGCGCACCGCTCTCTATAATTATTTGTTTGCACGTCAGCACAATGGCGAATTAGTCTTCCGCATTGAAGATACCGATTCGAATCGTTTTTGTTCCAGGAGCCGAAGATTATATCCTTGATTCGTTCCGCTGGTTAGGAATAAAGTTTGACGAAGGCGTAAGTTTTGGTGGCAATCACGGGCCGTACAGGCAGAGCGAGCGTCGCGAAATTTATAAAAATATGTACGTCAGCTTTTAGACGAAGGCAAGGCATATTATGCCTTTGATACGCCGGAAGAATTGGAAAAAGCGCGTAACGAGATAGCTAATTTTTCAGTATGATGCCCACTCGCTTGCAAATGCGCAACTCGCTTACGTTATCTGGAGAAGAAGTTAAAAGGCTTATTGACGAAGGAGAACAGTATACTGTACGTTTCAAAAATTGAGCTGGGGCAAGATGTTCATGTCGTTGACATGATTCGTGGAGACGTATGTATAAAGAGTGATATTCTGGATGATAAGGTTCTTTACAAAAGTGCAGACGAACTTCCTACCTATCATTTGGCCAATATTGTTGACGATCATCTGATGGAAATAACCCATGTGATTCGTGGAGAAGAGTGGCTTCAAGTGCCCCGTTGCATGTTTTGCTTTTACAAAGCTTTCGGTTGGGAAGACACAATGCCTCGTTTTGCCCATCTTCCGCTTTTATTAAAGCCTGAAGGTAAGGGCAAATTGTCAAAAACGAGATGGCGACCGTTTAGGGTTTCCCTGTGTTCCCATTGGAGTGGCATGATCCTAAAACTGGCGAGGTGTCGAGTGGCTATCGTGAGTGGTTATTTCCTGAAGCAGTAGTAAACTTCCTTGCTTTGTTGGGCTGGAATCCGGGAACAGAACAGGAAATTTTCAGTTTGGACGAACTTGTAAAGGCTTTTCGATATTACCAAATGCTCGAAGAGTGGGGCAAAATTTGATTATCAGAAAGGTATTTGGTTCAATCATGAGTATATCTTACGCAAGAGCGATGAAGAAATTGCTCTCCTTTTTGCTCCAATTGTAGCAAATAATGGTGTGGAAGAAAGCTTTGAACGTGTTTACGAAGTTGTCAGAATGATGAAGGATCGTGTAAACTTTGTCAAGGAACTCTGGCCGTTATGTTCGTTCTTTTTCATTGCGCCTACCGAGTATGATGCGAAGACTGTGAAGAAGCGTTGGAAAGAATATTCTACACAGCAAATGACAGAGCTTTTGTGAAGTATTGCAGAATATTGATGATTTTTCGATAGAAGGGCAGGAGCCTGTTGTTGAAAAATGGATTCTGGACAAGGGTTACAAGATGGGCGATGTGATGAATGCGTTTCGTCTTGCCCTCGTTGGAATTGGTAAAGGACCGGGTATGTTCGATATTTCTGCATTCTTAGGTAAGGATGAAACCATCCGTCGTCTGAAGAAAAGCCATACAGGTATTAGGACAGTAAAAATTGTAATTATCTCTGAATTTCGCGAAGACGATAAGTTCATGTACAATATTTCAATATGCCTTTATTCTTTTGGTGTATGGGTTGCATCCCATTTTAGCGAAAAGGTTAATAAAATGTGGAAGGGTGAACACGACGCCTTCCATGTTCTTCGTGAGAAAGTTGAGCCTGGAACAAAATATATTTGGTTTCATGCTGCTTCTTTAGGAGAGTTTGAACAAGGCCGTCCTTTGATGGAGCGTATTCGTGAAAGTCATCCCGAATACAAGATATTGCTGACTTTTTCTCTCCTTCCGGCTATGAAGTACGAAAGAATTATCCTGGTGCTGACATCTGTTGTTATCTTCCTCTCGACACAAAAGTGCAATGCACAACGTTTTTCTGGATATTATTCATCCGTCGATGGTGTTCTTTATTAAGTATGAATTCTGGTACAATTACCTGCATATTTTAAAGAGCCGTAACGTGTCCGTGTATAGTGTTTCAAGCATCTTCCGCCCCGATCAGGTATTTTTTAAATGGTATGGTAAACAATATGGGCGCGTCCTTCATTGCATAAGCCGTTTCTTTGTTCAAAACGAAGAGAGCCGTAATCTTTTGGGCAGATTAGAACTTAACAATGTCAGCGTGGTAGGGAGATACCCGCTTTGACCGTGTTTTAGAGATTAAAAAGAATCAAAGAAGCTTCCTTTAATCGAAGCCTTTATAGAAGGGAATAGCGTTTCTGCTGACAGTGAGGTATTAAGAGAACAACCTGAGGTTTTCGTGGCAGGCTCGTCATGGGCACCCGATGAAGATATATTTATCGACTATTTTAATCGTCATCCTCAGTGGAAACTGATTATAGCGCCACATGTTATCAGCAAAGACCATTTAGAACAAATCATGCAGAAGCTCAACCGTAAGGTTGTGTACTGCTCACAGGCAAACGAGAATGATGCCCGTAATGCAGAGTGCATGATAATTGATTGTTTTGGTTTGCTGTCAAGTATATACCATTATGCCGATGTCGCCTATGTGGGAGGAGGATTTGGTGCAGGCATTCACAACGTACTCGAAGCCGCAGTATGGAGTATCCCTGTTATCTTTGGTCCCAACAATAAACATTTTAGAGAGGCACAAGGCTTGCTGAAAGCAGCCGGAGGATTTGAAATAACCGACAGCGAAAAGTTTTGAAAAAAGTGATGTCACGTTTCCAGCAAGACAATCATTTACTGGCTGAGTCAGGCCGGAAGGCAGGTCGGTTTTGTTGACAGTTTATCAGGTGCAACGGATAAAATTTTGAAAGAAATAGGTTTATAATATACCGAAAAAAGTCCCCTGAAAGCATGATGTTTTCAGGGGATTATTGTTTCTTATTTCTTCAAAACGCCAGTTATGCGTTGTATACCTTCTTTTAAGGTAGCCCTGGAACAGGCCAGATTAATACGTAAAAAGCCTTCTCCTGCCTCCTTTCCGTATAGCGTTCCACTACTAACAAAAAAACCTTTCCTTTGTGTAAAAAGCTTTGTTGTTGCCTGGTCACTTGTAAGTCCTGTATTTCTGATGTCGACCCAGGCCAGATAGGTTGCTTCCAATTTTATTACATCAACTTGCGGTAATTCTTTTGCAAAGGTTTCCTTTAGCAGGTTATAATTTTCCTGTATGTAACCTCTTAACTCGTCTAACCAGTCTTCACTATCGTTATAGGCAGCTTTCAATCCTTCTACACCGAATGGATTTACATCACATACTTCGTATATATTTATCACGCGATTAATTCTGTGTCGCATCACATTGTCACAGCAAATCAAATAAGCATTCTGCAGTCCTGCTGTATTGAAAGCCTTTGATGGTGCATTAAGGGTAACCGAGTTTCTCAGGTTTTTCTTCGTTAACGGCAGCAAAAAGGAATAAACGAATAGCCAGGCATTGTCAGCTCACAATGTATTTCATCAGATATAACCCTGACATTATGACGCCGGCATATTTCTCCCATCCGTTCCAGTTCGTCACGTGTCCACACACGCCCTACGGGATTATGAGGGTTACAAAGCAAAAATACGGTCGTACGCTCATCACGGCATTGACGTTCAAAATCGTCCCAGTCGATGATGTAAGAATCGCCTTTTCTAATCAGCTTGCTTTCGGCAATTTCGCATCCCTGGTTACGTATTGACGAGAAAAAAACAGTTATAAACTGGTGTCATTACAACCACCTTGTCGCCAGGTAACGTCAGGGCTTTTATACAACAACTAACCGCAGGAACGACACCACTGGTGTATAAAATCCAGTTACGTTCAATTTCCCACTGGTGACGGCGTCGTTGCCATGATATAATGGCATCATAATATTCTTCGTCAACCTCTGTATAGCCAAACACACCGTGTTCTACCCGCCGTGTAAGAGCCTTTTTGATGGCGGGCGATGCTTCAAAGTCCATGTCGGCAACCCACAATGGAATAACACCGTCTTCTCTTATCTCATCCCACTTATACGACCCCGATCCGCGGCGGTTTACCTGTTTGTCGAATATGCTCATGTCCTCTTACTCGCGTTTCATAATTTTTACAATCGTGCCCCTTTGCATACTCATTATAGGTAACAGAACCTATTTCGTCAGCAACAATCTGTCCTGAGATGGGGTTTTTAATATTGGTAATAGCCCCCTTTATGCTTGCATTGATGTTTGTGCAGTCTTCAAAGGCTCGGTCGCAAGCCTTGTCAAAGGTACAATCTTCGAGTATAATGTTGTCAGCGTAGCAAATAGGCTGCTCGCCTGCAATATGGCAACGTACAAGTTTTATGTCCTTAGAGTGCCAGGCCAGAAACTCTCCGTCGAGCTCTGAATCATATATTGTAACATTCTCACACTCCCAGAAGGCATCCTTAGTAACAATTTTTGCATGATGAATCTCTACATTCTTACAATACTGAAAAACATATTTGGCATCAGATACCAGTTTGTCAACGTAAATATTGTTAGAGAACATAAAAAGGATATGTACCCTCATGTAGTTCAACGTTCTTCAGTTTCAGCCCGTCAACGCGCCAGAAAGTTTCGTCGGCATCGTTTATTTTCACGTTTTCGAGTTCCAGATTCTTCATCTCTCTAAAGAATTTAGGACCGTCAATAATACAGTCTTTCATCACCATATCGTTGCTGTACCATATGGCCGAACGGCTGCTTCGGCGAAATAACAGCTTGTAATTATACTGTGGTCAACATGCCACCATGGATACTTTCCATAGAATTTACTGTCGTGACACTCTATATTGTGGCAACATTTTTATACCCGACTCACCGTCGGTAATGGTTATATTCTCAAGTCTTACGTCGTGTGCGCCAAAGAGAGGACGTTCTCCACCAAACGTCAAATCGTGTATTGTATCCATAAAAACAATTTATGATGAAAACTAATAATATTGTACAAACTACAAACTCTATGCCAAATTGCTTCTCCTTTCAGCCTCAGTGATGTTACCCTATAATAGAGGTATGTTGAAATAAAAATAAGTCCGGGGCCTGTACAGGCTCCGGACTGTATTTTATAGTTTGTAGGCGTTAACCTTTTTAGAGGTTGGCGTTGTCTTCTTTCCACTTATCAACTGGAGGTACAATGCCTAAGTTGATAACTTCCTGACGCATATCGCAGAGGTGCTTGTACGACTTCTGAAGGTCTTCCATCTCTTCCTTTGTACCAGTAGGCTCTGTATAGTGAACACCAGTAGCGTCAATGGTTGTAGGAAGTGCCATCATCACGTCCTTAATACCCAGTCCGGGCAGGTTAGCATAGCAACCAGCGGGCAACGTAAACTTCTCACCGCCCATAGCTGCCTCAATCATTTTCACTGCGTTATAGGCGGGACTCTGGAACGAACTGCGGCCGCGGAGCTTGATAATACGTGAGCCACCCTGTGTGGTTATCTGCTTAATCTCAGCCCAGCGTTCTGGCGACAGACCCATTTCTGAGAGGGGTTTACCGTCAATTTTTACCTGAGAAGCAAATACAGCCATCTGTTCGCCGTGACCACCAAAGGTATGAGCACCAGTAACCTTATCCTGCTGTACACCAAATTCGTGTGCAAGAGCCTGCTGTAAACGGGTCGAATCCAATGCAGCAAGAGAAGTAAGCTGGTTGGGTTTCAGGCCTGAGTGGATAAGAGCAGTAAGTGCTGTAACGTCAGCAGGGTTGAAAATAACAACAACATGCTTTACATCGGGGCAGTATTTCTTGATGTTTTCACCAAAGTCGGCAGCAATCTTGCAGTTACCTTTCAGCAGATCCTCACGGGTCATACCGTCTTTACGTGGTGCTCCACCTGAAGAAATAATATACTTTGCGCCAGTGAAGGCTTTCTTCGCAGCCTCAGCAACTTTCTCAGGATTGTTCATATCCTCAACAGCTGGTGCGTAATAAGAAAGGTTTGCACCGGGAAAGCACACTGCTCCATTTCGTCGAATACGCCGTGTACACCTGGTTCGAAGATGTCATACAGGCAGATGTTAGGGGTAAGACCGAGCGAAAGGGCAGTCTGTACCATGTTAGATCCAATCATACCGCCAGCACCGACGATAAGCAGTTTTTCGTTTGTTAAATACTTCATAGCTACGTAATATGTTTAAGAAATGTATGAATTTCGTTTAAAATATACTGTCGGTATAGCGTAATAGCGCTTTGTAACCTTCAGCATTAGCAAAGTTAACAAAAAGAATATATAGGTTTATTTACGCTCAATTTAATTTGTTGTATATTCTTAAAACATGTATCTTTGCTAAGTCGGTTTAGCAATTTAAATTTCTATATGAAAGTAAATATGATTGATATGAAAGAAGACACAGCACAACGATTAAGTAATTTGCGCGATATTATGAGGCGCGAGCATCTTGATGCTTTCGTTTTTCCGAGCACTGATCCGCATAATAGCGAGTATGTTCCCGACCATTGGAAAGGGCGTGAATGGCTTACAGGCTTCACGGGTTCGGCAGGGAACGGCCGTTGTTACCATGCACGAGGCTGCTCTATGGACCGATAGCCGCTACTTCCTTGCGGCCGCACAGCAGCTCGACGGTACCGAATTTAAGCTGATGCGTGAGCGTGTTGAGGTACGCCTACGATAGCTGAATGGTTGGGTTACGTGCTTGGCAATATAGAAGGAGCACAGGTTGGCATCGACGGCATGGTGAATTGTGAAGCTGATGTTGAGGCACTCATAGATGCTTTACGCCGTCAGGGTGGCATCACGTGCGCACCAATTTCGACCCTCTGGCCATTATCTGGAAAGGAAGGCCCTCTGTTCCTGAAACAAAAATAGAAATACAGCCTCTCGAATATGCCGGCGAAACAACCGTTTCAAAGCTGTTACGTATCAGGAAATCGCTGCGTTTGCAACATGCCGACGGCATGCTGGTGTCGGCTCTCGACGATATTGCCTGGACGTTGAACCTGCGGGGCAGCGACGTTCATTGCAATCCGGTATTTGTTTCCTACCTGTTAATTAGTCAGAATACTACGACTTTTGTTCATCGATGACAACAAACTTACGCCTGATGTGCGCTCATATTTGTCGGCCGAAGGCGTACAAACGGCACCTTACAATAGCATAAAAGAGGCACTTCGACGCTATGACGAGTATAACATTCTGCTTGATCCGTACGAAACTTCCTACACGCTTTACCATCAGGTACATGTGCAAGAGGTAATCCGTACATCGTCGCCGGTTCCGGCTATGAAGGCTGTTAAGAATGAAATTGAGGTTGAAGGCTTCCGCCGTGCGATGATACGCGACGGCGTTGCCATGGTAAAGTTTCTGCGATGGCTGCCTGAAGCTGTTCGGACGGGCCGCGAAACGGAGATGAGCATAACCGAAAAACTGACGTCTTTACGCGCCGAACAGCCGTTGTTCCGCGATATTAGTTTTGATACAATAGCGGGTTATGAGGCCCATGGTGCTATTGTTCACTATGAGGCTACGCCTGAAACCGATGTGCCTTTACAGCCTCACGGCTTTCTGTTGCTCGACAGTGGGGCACAGTATCAGGACGGAACCACCGACATTACACGCACTATTGCGCTCGGACCGCTGACACAGGAACAGCGCGAAATTTACACATTGGTACTGAAAGGACATATACAATTGGAACTGGCTAAAGTTTCCATCGAGGTGCCAGTGGCACGCAAATTGATGCGCTTGCACGTGAGGCTATGTGGCGAAAAGGGCTTAATTATATGCACGGTACCGGCCATGGGGTTGGCTCTTTCCTTAATGTTCACGAAGGGCCTCACCAAATAAGAATGGAGTATAAGCCTGCTCCGCTATTGCCTTTTATGACTGTTACCGACGAGCCGGGACTGTATTTGGAAGGTAAATTCGGCGTGCGTATAGAGAATACATTGCTTATAAAACCTTACCTTGCAACGGCGTTTGGCAGCTTTCTGCAAATGGAGCCGTTGACGTTATGCCCCATTGACACGGTCCCCATAGTGGCGACATGCTGCTTCCCGAAGAAATTATCTGGCTTAACGGCTATCATGAGTATGTCTTCGAAAAGCTGTCGCCCCATCTCGTTGGTGCCGACCTCGAATGGCTGCGTGCTGCAACGCGTGCCTTTTAAGTTTTTCAGAGTTTTTTGAGAAAATAATTATTCACGTGCCTTTTTCCTGCTAAACCGTGCAGGGAAAGGCATTTTTACAGGTGGTTCAGAATGTAGTCGACAACCGCCGGCATCAGCTCTGCGCGGAGAACGCGGTGCTCCTCCCAGTCCGTTTTTCCATCAGCAGGCCGAACGTTAACGCCTTGCTGTCCAGCTCTTTTCAAAAGCGAAAAGCGCACGTAACGGTTCTGTTCGCGATGGACTACCCATTGGTCGTAAGCCTGTTGTGAGATAAAAATAGGCACTGTCGTCGGCCGATTCGAGCCACGACAGGCCCGTAGCCGTTACCTCCATCATAAAGGTAAGTCTGCTTTCAGGGGCGGTAGCGTACAGAAAAACAATGTCGTCCACCTCAAAATGGTTAGTGCATTCCCCAGTCAATAAAAGCCGTGGTCGCGAATAAAATCAGCCACACGGTATTGCTGGTGATTGTATGCTCTTATCCAGTATGTCATATTACAGCGTGTAAAGTTAAGCATTATGGCCCGATAAAGAGGTTGTTTTTCTTATTTCTGCATAAGTGTATGTTGTGCCAAACCGTTGGCTTGTCGGTCTTATTTAGACGTACCGGTCAGCCGATTATGTTTTTTATGTAAGGCAGAATAGGGGCTGACCGACTTGCTTTTTATTGCCTTTTTTCTCATTGTTTGACGGCCGCCAGCAGCGCGTACGGCGGTCGTCAAACATCGTTTGTATGGCGGCCGTCGTACGCGCTGCTGACGGCAAATCAAACAATGAAGATAACATCATAAACCGACGAGCAGAATATCGTAAACTATTTCCAATATTTTGTAAATCTCTACTAGTATTATATGCTTAATTTTGTACCCGTCAATAAAAGACGCAGTTCTTTTTCTGTAATATTCAGTTTTTCAAATTTATAAATACAGCCTATGCTTAAAAAGCTTATTGCTTATTTTTGTATAACCGTGTAGTTACAACCGTGCTGTTGCTGGTTATACTTCTCCGGCGGACTGGTAACCATTCCCTTTAACTGGACGGGCGACATGCTGCCGCGAAATCCGGTGGCCGTTGATGCAATTCCTGATATAGGAGATAATCAACAAATTGTTGCTACAGGTGGATGGGACGTTCTCCCCAAGGATATTCAGGAACAAATTACCTATCCGCTTACCACGGCTCTGCTGGGATTGCCGGGCGTAAAGACCGTACGCTCGTCGTCAATGTTCGGTATGTCGTTCATCTATATTATATTTAATGATGATGTTGACTTTTATTGGAGCCGTAGTCGCATATTGGAAAAGCTCAACTCGCTGCCGTCAGGGCTGCTGCCTGAGGGCGTAAGGCCGTCGTTAGGACCTGATGCAACTGCCCTCGGACAGATATACTGGTATACCCTTGAGGGCGTAATCCCCAGACAGGCAAGCCTGCTGGCGGATGGAATCCGGAGGAATTGCGCACACTTCAGGATTACTACGTGCGCTATCAGCTTAGTTCGGCTGAAGGCGTAAGCGAAGTATCGTCGGTGGGCGGCTACGTAAAGGAGTATCAGGTTGACCTGAATCCTGAGGCCATGCGCAGCTATGGGGTTAACCTTATACAGGTAATGAAAGCCGTTAAGAACTCAAATATTGATGTGGGTGCAGGCACTATGGAGCTGAATAAGGTTGAATATCTGATTCGTGGACTGGGCTATGTGAAGCGCCTTTCCGACCTTGAGAATGCGGCAATAACCTCAAATCGTGGCGTTCCTGTGCGGGTAAAGGATGTGGCTACCGTTCATTTTGGCCCGGGCGACCGTCGCGGAGGTCTTGACAAAAGAAGGCCAGGAGGCCGTAGGTGGCGTTGTTGTGGCACGGTATGGCAGCAATCCTATGGACGTCATCAGCAACGTAAAGGAAAAGATAAAGGATGTGAGAAAAGCCTTCCTGAGAAGAAACTGAAGGACGGCACGGTGTCGAAGGTAACCATTGTGCCTTTTTACGACCGCACACAGTTGATAAAAGAAACCATTGGAACGCTGGAAAGCTCGCTCTCACACGAAATACTGATTACCATTATAGTGGTATTGATATTGGTGTTAAACCTGCGCTCGTCGGTCGTTATTGCCGTTATGCTGCCCCTGCAGTGTTATCGACCTTTATCATTATAGAAGTTAACGGGTGTAGAAGCCAACGTGGTAGCCTTATCGGGTATAGCTATTGCCATTGGCGTTATGGTTGACGTGGGTGTGGTTTTTATGGAGAATGTAGCGAAAGAATGGAGCAGGGGAGTGGAATGACGATGCAAAGCTTCCTGCCGAAGCATCGTAGCGGCATTGCCTTACAGGCCTCTCCGGCTCCCCGTGGCAAAGCACTCGAAACACTTATATTGAGTGCAGTAGATGAAACCTCGTCGGCCATTGTTACGGCCATGAGCACAACAATAGTTAGTTTCTTGCCTGTTTTTGCCATGCAGGCACAAGAAGGCAAGATGTTTCATCCGCTGGCCTTCACCAAAACATTTGCTTTAATATCTGCCTTGTTGTTGGGGTTGGTTATACTTCCTACGCTTCGCCTATTGGATATTCTCGCTGCGTCTGCCCCGCTGCATAGCGATGAGGCTGATGAAAAACGGGCGTCCGCGCACATTTAAATTATATAAATGGCGAATAAAAGGGAATCATCTTCTCATCGGTATCGTTGTGTTGACGGCGAGTATACCTGCTTGCCGGAGCATGGTTGCCGCTGGGACCTGAAAACGGAATGGTGCTCAATACGCTGTTTGTAGCGGCTTCAGTAGGAGTGATACTGGCCTTGCTTTGGGGGCTTGTCATCTATTACGAGCGTATTCTGCGCTGGTGTCTGGCCAACAGATGGAAATTTATGCTGATACCTTTGCTAACACTTGTAGCAGGGTGGATGGATATGTTATCACACGGGTTCGGGTTTATGCGCGTCACTCGACGAGGGAACGTTTATGCTGATGCCCCTCAAGTATGCCTCAATCGGGAGTGGAATCGAATATCGATAACTGCAAACTTATTGATACTCGGTTGAAGTTAATCCCCGAGATAAGGATGGCAGTTGGGAAGTGGGGCCGCACAGAGAGTGCCTTAGATCCCGCTCCAATACAGATGTATGAGGTTACAATTGATTACTATCCTGAGTATATGCTTGGTGAAGATGGACAGCGAGAGCGGTTCAAAACCGACTTAAGGGGACGCTTTGTACTCAAAAACGGCAGTACTTATGACCCGTCGCGCGAGTTCCGTATTATACCACGTGACAGCCTTGATTGCTGATAGTCGCGGTGAATATTACCGTCTCTGGCGAAAGAATATCCGTTCAGAGGACGATATTTGGAACGAAATTGTGAAGGCTTCAGACGTACCGGGCCTCACGGGTAGCCCTAAACTATAGCCCATTGCCACCAGGCAGGTAATGCTTTCAACGGGTATGAAGTCGTCGATGGGGCTGAAAGTTTTCGGTCCTGACCTCGAATCCATCGAGAAAGCAGGCTTGCAAATGGAGGCCGCATTGAAACAAATACCCGACATTGACGCTAAATCGGTTTACTATGATCGTAGTACAGGTGCGCCCTATATTGAAATAAGCCTCGACCGTGAAAAGCTTTCGCGATATGGAATACAGGTAGGAGACATGCAGAGTGTGATTGAAACAGCCGTAGGTGGCATGGCCGAGGGTACCACAGTAGAGGGTAGAGAACGTTTCCCTATTCGCGTAAGGTATCAGCGTGAGCTGCGTGACGACCCTGAAACATTGGGTAACATTCTTATCTCTGCATCAGACGGAACGCAGATTCCTCTCAAGGAGCTTGCCACAATTAACTTTGAAAAGGGCGCAACGATGATACAAAGTGAGAACACTTTCCTTGTAGGTTATATTACATTTGACAGGCAGGGTAATGAGGCTGAGGTTGAAGTGGTAAACAAAGCCAAGGCACACATTGACCATTTACTCAAACATCATGAGATAAAATTGCCAAAAGGAGTAAGCTATGAGTTCGCAGGCAGCTATAAACAACAGGAGCATGCCGCCAAAAGACTGGCGATTGTCATCCCGGCTGCCTTGCTGTTGATATTGCTTATACTTTATTTTCAATTCAAGAGTGTGACGGCATCGCTCATTCATTTCTCCGGTGTTTTCGTGGCTTTTGCAGGTGGCTTTATCCTCATTTGGCTGTACGGACAGCCCCTGGTTCATGAATTTTTGATGTGGCAGGAGTGAATATTCGTTCGCTCTTTGGCATGGGATCAGATTAACCTTAGTGTTGCCGTCTGCAGGATTCATTGCTCTTTTTCGGTGTCTCTACTGACGATGGTGTGCTCATGGGCACGTATATTCATCAGGTTTTTCAACGTAAGAATCCGTCAACGCCAGAAGAAATTCGCGAGGCTGTTGTCGAAGCGGGCATGAAACGCGTACGTCCAGCTGCCATGACTACGGCTACAACCATCATCGCTTTGCTGCCCGTTTTGTCGTCAACAGGTAAGGGAGCCGACATTATGGTGCCGATGAGTATTCTACTTTCGGCGGTATGCTGATACAAATCATGACTATGTTTGTGGTCCCGGTGCTGCAATGCTGGTGGCGTGAGAGTGCATTACGAAGAGAAAACAAACATCAGGTAATGGTAAAATCAGAATAATAATATGAGAAAAAAAATATTAACGGCATTGCTTTTCATGCTAACGAGCCTTACTGCAGCCGCAAACGATACCGACAGTTTGCAAGTATACATGCTTGCTGCCATCCAGTCGAACCCTGCAGTGAAGTGCAAGTTACAACAGCTATAAGGCACAGATGGAAGCCAGTACGGGCGCAGGACAGCTGCCTGATCCCGAGTTTGGCATGAGTATTTACCCGCAGGCTATGCACCATTCAAACAGCAAGCAGATACTTACATTGTCTGTTATGCAGATGTTTCCATGGTTTGGAACATTAAAATCGGTCCGTATGGCACAGCAATGGCAGGCTGAGGCAATGTACCAGAGGTTTAGAGAGGAAGGTCTTTCCCTTGTGTTTGATGTACAAAAACAATGGTACGATATTCTTTTGACGCGACAACAGCTGAAGAGCGTGCGCGAAAATCTCAAGACATTGAAGGATATTGAGCAGGTAGCACTGGCACAATACCGCACCGCACTGGGTATGAAGAACAGTAGAATGAGTGACCAGCTTCGTCTTCAGGCAGAAGAATTGCGTCTTCAGGAGCAGATAGAGAGCTTGCGTGATAAGGGAAAAATTGCAGTGCCGGCAGCTTAATTTGCTCATGCACCGCGATGCCGACAGCAAACTTGTGTTGCCTGACACCATGAGCATACGCCCGTTCCCTGTTGTCGACTGGGGAAAGCTTGAAAGTGCTTCTCCGCGATTACAGCAGCTGAGTGCACAGGAAAAGATGTATCGTTCACAAGCCGATGCAGTACGTGGACAGGGTTTCCCACGCATTGGTATTGGCCTGGAATATATGGTTAACGGCAAAAATAAACATGCCTGTAATGCCTGATATGAACGGGAAAAACATGGTAATGCCCATGCTAAAGGTAACATTGCCCATATATCGCAGCAAGACTCGTGCCGGCATAAAAATCGGCACAGCTGATGCAGCAAAGTGCCAACGACGCTTATTTGCGCCAGCAAGATGAGCTTCATGCACAGTATCTGTCTGTTGAACAGCGTGCCGAAGATGCAAAACGACAGGCTCTCTCTATGATAATGAATTGAAATTGCTGAACCAGACCTTTGCATTTGATGGTTGCAGAATATGCCAACGGTACAACGTCTCTGACCGATATTTTTGCAGACTTCGCGTGAAAATATTGATTATTCATTGAAGAAATTTGAGGCCCTTGCACGCTATAATACCATTGTTGCCGAGTATGAGAAACTGGCTTCATTGCACGATTATGCTGCAAAAATAGATTTCTTCCATTGAAAATATGTCATACGGAAAAATTCGTTTTTAGCTTATGAAAGAAAAATAAAATCAGGAGTTTTTATCAGTTCTTACCCGCTTTTAATAGTCGTCATTGTGCTTTTTGCTGGGGTTCTGTGCCGGCGCTTTTGTGTTTGGACATCATCATGAACACGATGCCCAGACGAGTGAAAGTGGTAAGGAAATATACACATGCAGCATGCACCCGCAGATAAAACAGGATCATCCTGGCAAGTGTCCTATCTGCGGTATGGACCTTATTCCTGCTGCAAAACAGGGATCACAGGCATCAATGACGATGGATAGCGACCCTCGCAGGTGCAGATGTCGGACGAAGCGGTGGCTTTAGCCAATATCCAGACAGAGGGTAATCGGTAGCGGTGCAGCCCGTCACGAGGTTCGGTTATTAGGTAAAATACAGCCCGATGCGCGTACCGAACAGGTACAAAGCGCTTATGTTGCCGGGCGAATTGAACGTTTACTTGTAAACGCTGTGGGCGACAGGGTGAGCAAAGGGCAGACATTGGCTATTATTTACCTCGCCTCGAACTGTATGCCACTCAGCAGGAACTGGTAGCGGCTTTAAGCTATCCCGCATCGCCACAACGCAAGACTCTTGCAGAGGTTGCTGTGGAAAAAGCTGCGCCTTCTCAACGTAACGTCGGCACAAATAAGCCAGATTCTGAAAACCCGTAAAATCAGTCCCTTCTTCCCTTTAAAGGCTAATACCAGCGGAACGATAGTTGAAAGATTGGTTGAACAGGGCGATTACGTACAACAGGGAGCACCTGTATTGAAGGTGGCTAACCTCAATACGGTGTGGGCTGTATTTCAGGCCTACGAGTCGGATCTGCCCTTTTTGCACAAGGGAGACGAGGTTAACTTTTACTACTGAAGCACTGCCAGGGCGCACGTTTAAGGGGCGCATCAGTTTTATTGACCCTGTTATCGATGTTGCTACATCGGACGGCAGGTGTGCGCGTGGTGATGTCAAATCCCGGCGGTTTGTTCAAACCCGAGATGCTTTTAACGGGTAATGCCTCAGCCAGTATGAAAGGATATAAAGGCGCTATTGTTGTACCAAAAGAGTGCTGTTTTGTGGACAGGCCGGCGCAGTGTGGTGTGGGTGAAAGAGGATGACACTGATGTACCCACTTTCGATTTGCGTGAAGTAACACTCGGACCATCGTTAGGCGACAGCTATATCATTACGGACGGACTGGCCGAAGGTGAGAAGTTGTTACGAACGGCGCGTTTGCCGTTGATGCCAGTGCCCAGCTGGCTGGCAAAAATAACATGATGAATCATTAAAATAAAGTTGTTTATCAATTATTTTTATCACTTAATATGAAAGTAAAATGAGTTATTATTATCGCTGGCTATGATAGCCATGGTTATGGGCTTACAGGCCAAAAACTGTCAAAACAAGTTTTAAGGTAAACGGGGCATGCGACGAGATGTGTAAACCACGCATAACGAAGGCTGCCAGAGGTGTGAAGGGTGTTTAGCGGCTTCGTGGAACTCGAAGACGAAAAGTTGTAAGGTTGTTTACGACAGCGACAAAACCAGCGTTGCCCAGATTGAGAAGGCCGTTGCAGCTGCGGGACATGATGCTGGTGATGTAAAAGCCTCTAGCCGACTGCACAACAAGTTGCCATCATGCTGTAAATACCGCAGCGGTAAAAAGCACCTGCGACAATATGCATGGTGCTTCATCGTGCAAGATGTAGGCGGCAGACGATAAATTTTTCGATATAAATTAACAGTAAAGCCTGTTGACGACAGAATCGTCAACAGGCTTTTTAAGTTCCGTTTATGCCGTACAGCTGTTAGCTTACTGATGTAACGTATATGCCCTTTCGCCCATGCCATTGGTAATTTGGCTTTTAATGCCATTGTTCGACGGCCATCAGCAGCGCGTACGACGGTCGTCATACATATTGTTCGGCGGTCGCCGTACGCGCTGCTGACGGCCATCGAACAATCATCTGTACAGCGTAAAGTGAACGTTCTTTACACGAAATGTCTTTGCAATAGTGGCGTTAACCATTGACCTTTACCATGCGATAGCCCATGCGTTTAAGCTGCATGGCAGCTCCCATGCGGTAACAGACGTGCAGCCCGGCAACAAAAGCGTAGAAAGCATCGGTCGAAGAAGGTTCAGGATGCAGATGGCAATACAGGTTATAACAGCGTGAACCACATTCGCCTACGATGTTTTGCAGTTGGTTCGACGCTTCTGAGGGTAGCAAAAGAACCTTTTCACGAATATAGTCGTCCATGTTATCGAAGCCTCTTTTTGTCGCGCAGGTAAACATAAAAGGTTCTCAACTTTGCTGTACAATGTCCAGTCTTCGTCCCAGTATTTTCGGCTATGGCCATACCCATATACATACACCATCCGAAGGGAACAGTGGGGTAATTTTGAAACTCGCGCATGCCATCAGCAAGGAACAACCGGCCTGCTTTCGCCCACTGTTCGTCAATATCGGGCGTCTCGGGCAGGCGTTTGTCTATTTCGTTCAAACTTAATAAATATCCTTTCACATCGTCGTGAAAGAGCTTTTTCAAATTGTTCGGTCGACAAAAATATAAAGTATATTAGTTAATGAAACAATGTCGTATGTGTTGCAGTCGTGCCTTATCGGCTTACGGCGTATAGCTTGCAGCGTTTATACTTGTACCCGCAAAGAGGGTATAAACAGCCGTATGACGCCGAAAGATGACAAAAAGCAAGCCTGCGTAAAGCTATACATATAGCCATGTGTATTTGCAGTTGTCCTTGTTTAAACAGGTCTGCTTTTTCTGCCACAAAGGTACGCCGAATATGTTGAAAAAGGGCGACAGGGCAATGGCAAAATATAAGGGCTTACAATAAAAAACAGTAATAGGAAGGAAAAACAGGCGCATTTTTTTCATACCTTTGCTACTCAATGCTCATGCTATTCGATAGTTCAGCATGGGGTTGGCGTATAAAAAACAAAAATAGAAATCATGCTCAGAACAGTAAGAATAGCCTTTTGCTTCGGTATTCTTTACAGGAATAACATTGCTTTTTCTCGATTTTAGCGGCTTGCTTCATGCGTGGCTGGGATGGATGGCGAGGATGCAATTTTTACCTGCTCTGCTCGCAACAAACGTGGCTGTTTTGTTATTTCTGGTGATGCTAACGCTTGTCTTTGGTCGCGTTTATTGCTCGGTTATCTGCCCAATGGGGGTTAGTGCAAGACATCATTGCGTGGTTGGGAAAACGTAAAAAGCACCGTCGCTATGGCTTTTTCAAAGGAAAAACGCGTGCTAAGATGGATGTTTTTAATAGTAGCTATCGTAGCATGGGTGGTAGGCGTAGCCTCATTTGTGGCCCTGTTGGCACCGTATAGCAGCTACGGTCGCATGGTGCAGAACCCTGTTTCAACCCTTATATTTGGGTATCAATAACATGTTGGCACTGGGTGCTGAGCATGTAAACAGCTATGCTTTTGCAGCAAGGATGTGTGGATAAGGTCGTTGCCTACATTTATAATTGCCGTTGTTACCTTTATTACAGTGGCTTTTCTGGCGTGGCGTAACGGGCGAACCTACTGCAATACCGTTTGTCCCGTAGGTACGATATTATCAGTTTTTGGCACGCTTCAGCTGGTTAAAAATAAGGTTCGATGGTGAAAAAGTGCCGCAGTTGCTCACTGTGTACACGAGGATGTAAAGCGGCATGTATCGACTTTAAACGCCATTATGTTGACTATTCACGTTGTGTAGTATGTGGCGATTGCCTGACAGCGTGCAAATTCGACGCCCTTCATTATACGCATAAAGCCGGTAACGCCTCATCGGTAAAAAGCCGAAAAGCAGCAAGCCGGCGTTGTAAAAAGCTACTACTGATGAGCAAAAACCACCAGCAACGTAACGCGCAGGTCGTTCCTTGTGGGTGCCGCCATAGCTTTACAGCTGCTGCAAAGGCTAAGGTTAAAAAGGAAACGTATGGCGGTATGGCCGTTGTTGCTGACAAAGAAGCTCCCAACAGGGCTACGCCTATAACGCCACCAGGGTCGTTAAGTGCCCAAAACATGGCACGCCACTGTACCGGATGTCAGCTTTTGTGTGGCTGAATGTCCGAACGATGTGCTTCGTCCTTCGGCTGATTTATTGCATTTAATGCAGCCCGTGATGAGCTTTTGAACGCGCGCTATTGTAGGCCCGAGTGTAACCATTGCTCACAGGTTTGTCCGACGGGTGCGATTAAACCTGTCAGCCGTGCCGAAAAACGGCGGTTCATGTAGGCCATGCTGTATGGGTGAAAAAGAACTGTTTGCCCGTAACCGACGGCGTGGAGTGTGGCAATTGTGCGCGCCATTGCCCTGTGAATGCCATTGAAATGGTGCCCCTCGATGAGGCTGACATGTCGTCTCCCTTTGTGCCGGCGGTGAACGAAGAGCACTGTATTGGTTGTGGTGCATGTGAGAATTTATGCCCCTCAAGACCATTTTCGGCCATCTATGTTGAGGGTCACGAGATACAACGACGCGATAAAGACAGCCAAAAAAGGCGATGTTGAGTAACGAGTAGTAGCCCTCCTTTTAATGACGTAATTTTCATGAAGAAGATAGAACAGACGTGCTTTTTGAAGCACTTGGGAATAGGAACGGCAGCCGTTGCCAGTGCAACAGCTCTGACCAACTGTAAGAATGGTGGAGGAAACCGCATGCAGGACGAACCCGCTACGGGCAAAATGACTTATCGTGAAAACCCTGAAACACACAGCCGTGTGGCCCTTTTGGGTTATGGTATGAGGTATTTGCCTACTGTTGGACAAAGTGGAGCCGATGACGAAAAGCAACAAAGCGACGATGAAACCATCGATCAGGATAGGGTAAACCGATTGGTTGACTATGCCTTAAGCCACGGAGTGAACTACTTTGACACCGCACCCGTATACAGTAATGGCAGTCGGAATGTGCCACGGGCATGGCATTGCAGCGGCATAAGCGCAGCAGCTATCTGCTTGCAAGCAAGATGAGCAACATGCGCACGTTTACAAAGGAGGCTTCAACAGCCATGTTCAACAACTCGTTAAAGGTGCTTCAAACCCGTTATATTGACTATTATACGTTAGATGCCGATAGGAATTGACGATGATGAACGCGATGCAATGGAGCTTTTTTTCAGGCGCGGTTTATCGACAATGGCGTTCTCGACTTTCTGCTTCAAAAAGCGTAAAGAGGGCACAATTCGCAACTTAGGCTTCTCGTTTCAGGGCGATCAGGAGGTGTTTGACCATGCTTTAGGTATGCACGATACGGGCCGGGTGCACTGGGATTTTGCTCAAACAGAAATGAATTACCTAAGTTGGAATCATGCCGCATGAGCTTAAATCCGATAAGGTTAACGCCAGCTATTTATATGCAGAATTGCAGAAACGCGGCATCCCCGTGATTATCATGACCCCTGCTTGGTGGGAAGTTGGCCGATTTGCCTAACCCTGTAATGGCCAAACTGAAACAACGTGCACCCGAACACAGTGCAGCGTCGTGGACTTTACGCTATTGTGGCAGCTTTAAAGGGGTGTTAACGGTGGTGAGCAACATGACATCTCATGGAGCATCTAAAGGATAATCTGCGGTCGTTCTGCCCTCTGGAGCCTCTCTCTGACAAAGACAAAGGCATGGCTGGAGGAGGCTGTTTCCAAAGAAATGATGACGTACAGAACCATCCCTTGCACCGATTGTAAACACTGTATGCCTTGTCCTTACGGGCTTAATATTCCGGGAATATTTGTTCATTACAACCATGTTGTATTGGAAGGACATTTGACAGACAACCTGAAAAACCCGCAATATAGAAGTATCGCAGGGAATATCTTGTCAGTTATGACCGTGCTGTGCCCAGGGTCAGGCAAGCTCGACCACTGCATTGGCTGTGGCCATTGCCTGCCTTTATGTCCGCAGGAAATTATGATTCCTGACGAAATGTTCCGTATTAGCAAGTTTGTTGATAAGCTAAAAGCTAATTCTTAACGGCCTGTGATGACGGAGAGAAAAGGACAACAAAAGCGTTCCAGATCGGCCTTAATCTGTAAAAACTGAGGCGATCGCATAAATCCCGTGCTCTTTTTCAGCAATGAAACAATGTCGCCAATGCTGTTGGTATAGCACGATAATTCGTTACGGCGTTGTGTGATAATGCAGGGCTTTTCGGCGTTGATTTCGTTCTGACGCTCGCTGATTAATTTCGAGCACACAGACGAAAGCATGGGTAAAAACCACACGGTCGAAGAGGTGATGCCCTGAATATACATGTAAGTGTTTTTGGGGAGTAACGCCTAAATCGGCTAAAAATTATTTTTTTAAATTTTCATAGCTTTCAATTGCCTCGGGATACTGTTTGTAGCAGGGAACGGCATTTTGTTTTTCGACCTTCCGGCATACATGATAAATCATGTCGGCCGGACGACGCAGGAGAAAGCACCCGTCTCGATAATTTTAAGGAAGTCGGTTATCGTAAATTTTTCCATAGTCGGGCGTGCGGTAAAACCACACGTTCCAGACAAAAAGCGGATAAATGGCTTCTGAAAAACTCGCACATATAACGCTCAATATCGAAAATGATATGGTCGTTAAGCGTTACGGCTACGCACACATCGTGCAGGGTTTCAGCAAAGCATTGCATGTTCCTCAATGGCGTAAGCGTAGGTGTGAAACACGTAAGGGCTCGACAGAATAGCCTGTGAAGTGCAGGCGTGATGCCTTGTAAAAGATAGTCGTAATCGGCATCAATACACGCTATCATATTGCCGCCAACCTTGTCAGACAGCATACTCATCATAGCCGCTTTCTTGCCTCGCTGCAGTTTGTTATCGCGCGAAGGGAGCATCACTTCAAAGTAAATGCGGCTGGTTTCAAACTGGTTGAGAACGGTTCTCCAGAAGAAAACATCGTCGTAACTTTCCACATAGGCCACTATACGGCGGCGTGCCTGTTTCGAGTTCAGCCTGTTGGCTGCTTCGAAATAGCCTGATGTAAGATTGTCATTTAGGCGTTTACCCATTTTGTTTTCTGTTTTCTGTCGGCATGATGAAAGAAAAAGGCTGTTTTTACAGTGCCAGAATCACCCTGTTACATCGTTTAAAACCGTAATATCGCTTACTTCTGTCACCTTGTCTGCCCAGCCGTTCATAATCATTGCCGGGCTGTGGGTAGTGAGAATAATCTGTACATTGGGGTTAAGACGGAGGATAAGATCAATTAATTGTTTCTGCCATTCGATGTGTAAACTTACTTCTGGCTCGTCCATAAAAAGCACAAAGGGCAGGCAATCTTCCACAAGCACGGTGAGAAGAATGGCTAAAAATTTGCTTCTCGCCGCTTGAAAAGCTGATACGGAACAAGCGTTTCGCCAATCTGAGAAAAGCGTATTTCGTTCTCGCTTCTGACGATTTTTCTTCCCGTATCGGCAAAAGGCTGTCGATAATATCCTGAAAAGTAGTCTTGGGACGGGCCAAATCCTGTGCCTTTTGCGCCGCATCGGGTGCACCGCTTTGCAGTTCTGCAATCATCCTGTTGCCGATATTTACCTGATAATCGAGGTATTTCCGCTGCAGTTTATACAGTTGCCAGTCGAGCTCTGTGGCCAGACTGATGTCGATTTTCGACACCAGGTCGGCATTTAACAGCGGTCGATCGAAGCTCCTGATGATGTCAGAGCGTATCCATTGCGCGTCTTCGGGATACACTTTAAGGTGTACACCTTTTAAAAGATGAGAGGGAAACTCGCCCCCTGCCGTCAGTCCTTTGACCACCTTATTTAATATTGTGGACTTCCCCACGCCGTTAACGCCACTAAGTATGTTTACTTTCCGGTCGAGATTCCATACGATATGCTTCGTCCCACTCCAGAGAGACTCTATCTCTATTTGTGTAATGTACTCGGCAAACTTTCTGCATACTTTAGGTTTTTATGTAAGGCAAATATAGTAAAATAAATGGCAGGGTGGTTCCTTCATCCCTGTTTTTTAGCATCTTTACGCTGTTTTTATTTAAAAAATAAAGCATGACGGGCATGCCCTTAACCCGTAAAAAGGGAGGTTTTAGCCAATATACCATAATTATGGTATGTCAAATGCCTTTAGTATGCTATTGTGAAGGCCCCTATTTTGCCCTACCTTTGCAACCGTAAACAGAAGTATTGCAAACAGCTTGATGTCATATAAGGCTCACATGGTGAGAATAAAGCCGACAGAAAGCACGAAACAGAAAGGGCAAACAGAATATGAGTAACAAGACTAAACTTCATTTTGAAAACGCTGCAGTTGCACGTTGGACAGGGAACAGGCAGATCCCGCTACCGACTCACGCTGCATGTGCCTGTTACCACAACTTCTATGTTTTTCACAGTGCACAGCATGCTTCATGACCGTTTCTTTCTGAAAGATGCCGGGCAATATTTACGGTCGTCTGACCAACACAACACAGGGTGTTTTCGAAGCCCGTGTGGCTGCTCTCGAAGGAGGTATGGCGGATTGGCTGTTGCTTCAGGGGTGCAGCTGCCGTAACCTATGCCATTACGAACCTGGCAAATGCCGGCGATCGCGTGGTGGCTACCAATACAATTTACGGTGGTACTTACAACCTGTTGAAGCATACACTCAGTAAGTTTGGTATCGCAAACCACATTTGCTGATCCTGACGATTACGATGCCATGGCAGCAGCCGTGCGTCCCAAATACAAAAGCTGATATTCATTGAAACGCTGGCCAATCCCAACTCAAACATATCGGATATAGAACGTTCTGCGGCTATCGCTCACGCGAATGGTATTCCACTTATCATCGATAACACTTTTGGAACACCCTATCTTATCCGTCCCATTGAGCACGGAGCCGACATTGTTGTGCATTCAGCGACCAAGTTTATAGGCGGTCATGGCACATCGTTAGGGGGCGTAATTGTTGACGGTGGCACCTTTGACTACTTCCAGAACAATAAGTTTCCCGGCTTCACACAGCCAGATGATTCATACCATGGTCTGGTTTTCGGCAAGCTTTCTGCGCCGTTTGTTACCCGCGTAAGGGCGTTGTTGCTGCGCGATGAGGGGCGCCTGTATATCGCCGTTCAACGCAGTGGGTGCTGTTGTAAGGCCTTTGAAACGCTGAGCCTGCGCGTTGAACGGCATATGTTTAATACACAAAAAATAATAGCATATTTGCAGAAACAACCACAAGTTAAGAAAATAAACCATCCTTCGCTGCCCTCACATCCCAATCACGATCTGTATGAACGTTATTTCCCTAACGGCGCAGGCTCGATATTTACATTTGAGATTGATGGGTCGCAACAGAAGGCATTCGACTTCATTGACCATTTGCAGATATTCTCATTGCTGGCTAATGTGGCAGATGTAAAGTCGCTGGTTATCCATCCCAAGCAGTACCCACTCAGAATTAGTGAGGAAGAGGCCAACGAACAGGGCATTTATGATGGCACTATACGCCTGAGCATTGGTACAGAACATTATGAAGACCTTATCGCTGACCTTGATCAGGCCTTCGAAGCTGTAAAAAACGCGAAGTGATAGCCTTATACTTTAAGGCTGCTGAAGCCATATAGTGTCAGGTGGTAGTTAAGGAGTTATAGGTAGTGACGGAGTTCAGACATTACCCCAAGCGCACCAACTATCGAAAAGGATGGACAGGCATTTGCCTTTAACTCCTTAACTCCTCCTAACTCCCTGCCTACTGATCAAGCGTAGCTTTCAAAATAAAAAGAATTTTTTAAACAAAAACAATACAATCTATGTCAAAAATAGCAAAAACAAATTACCAGAATTAATCGGTCACGCACCCCTTGTAGAACTTGAAAATATTTTCGGCTCTCGCGGCCTCGAAAACACCAGTAATCGCTAAGGTTGAGTTCTTTAACCCCGGTGGAAGCGTAAGGATCGTATTGCAAAGGCAATGGTAGAGGACGCTGAAAACGTGGTGTTCTGAAAGCCCGGAGCTACTATTATTGAACCCACAAGTGGCAATACAGGTGTAGGTTTGGCTCTTGTAGCAGCCGTAAAAGGTTATAAACTTATCTCGACCATGCCCGAAACCATGAGTGTTGAACGTCGCAACTTAGTTAAAGCCTATGGTGCAGAGGTAAAGCTTACGCCCTGGAAAAGACGGCATGAAGGGTGCTATTGCTGAGGCTGAACGCTTACGTGACTCTATCGACGGGGCTGTTATTCTCGAACAGTTCGAAAATAAGGCTAAACCTCGTGTAGCATTATGAAACAACAGGTCAGGAATTTTGGGACGATACTGACGGCAAAGTCGACATTTTTGTAGCCGGTGTAGGTACTGGTGGTACGGTGAGTGGTGTGGGCAAGCGCTAAAGGAGCTGAATCGAACATGCAAGATTGTGGCCGTAGAACCAACAGCTTCGGCTCCGTTCTTGAGGCGGAGCGCCCGGACCTCATAAGATACAAGGTATCGGTGCAGGCTTTATTCCCTACTACCCTATGACGCTGCATGTGAGTAGACGAGTGTATAGCTGTTGAGAATGACGATGCTATACGTTCGAGCCGTCAGATTGCAGCTAAGGATGGTGTTCTGGTAGGTATTTCATCGGGTGCTGCAGCCCTGTTTGATGCTACCGAAATAGCGCCGTCGTCCTGAAAATGAAGGCAAGAAAATTGTTGCCTTGTTGCCAGATACCGGTGAGCGTTACCTCTCAACTGTGCTCTAGTGCCTTTGAGGATTATCCACTCTAAACCATACACTTTCTAAATATAATATAACAGAAGCGGCCGTCCTGCCTGATATTTCAGGTGGGGCGGCCTGATGTTTGTACCTCTTGCCAGGTATTTTCTGATTGATGTTTTCGTACTCCTTAATCAGGGTATCACATGCTCGTCCGTAGTCTCCTATGGAGTAGTATTGTATCGGAGAATATGTTTGAATATGTTACATGGTGAGATAGCAGGTTAGAAGAATTGTGTATACGAAGGCTTCATATTGTTATTCATGTGCCGTTTGATGAATATATTTTCAGAGTTTTATAACCTGTTTTTGTAAAAATAAATTGAATCTAAATTTAATATTCATTAACTCGATATTCTACGAAGATAAGGTGGTTTTGAGGCATGATGTTTTTACGTGATAACCATATAGCCAGTGCCTGTATATATATGAGAGGATACGTTTTCGGCACTATTGAGTTGTAATTACGACGTAAAGGCAACGACCTTTACGTCGTAAAAGATCACGAGTACGATGTAAACGTCGCGCCTTTACGATGTAAAAGACAAGTGGAAAGTGGGCTTATTACCCTATCGTCATATAAAAAATAGAACTTGAAAGTATTAGAAATACGTATTCTTTTTTCCGTTACAATGCTGTCTTTACGGCGTAATGCAGGCAAAAAAAACCTTTTTTCTCTGCAAAACAAGCGTGTTTTTAATAACTTACTGATTATTAATGTGTTACAAAATACTCATTTTTGTGCTAGTTACGAGCAGGGTTATACTTGTTTTGCTATGGCGCAGCCATGAGATAGTGTTTGTAAAATAAATTCGTAATTAAGAATATCCTCTGCCATCATGTATGCCGGAAACGAAACTAAAGCCGCATACTTGTGTATTTCAGTCTTTTTCTTATTTTTGCTTGCACCGAACAATTCTTTAAAGCAACAATACAAAATGAAGTCATATCTTTTTACAAACCGTCATCGTAAGCTTGTTATTACTCAGCCTCTTGCAACATGGACATCTGTGTTGATGGTATCGTTCTGGACGCCCGTACGGGCAAAACCAATTGCTGATGCCGAAATAACGTTGGGGCAAAAAGGCAATGTTTATTATTCAGACAGCGCGGGGAGTATTTGTATGCCACATTGCATCGGGTGGACCTGCCGAGGCTAAACTCACGGTGAAAAAGCAGGGTTATATTGTAGACAGCCGCAAAAATAAACCTGGAGATGACTCTCCAGTTGTTGTAAAAACTAAAACAATAAAGGGTAACCATTGATGGCTACCCTTTATTGTTATATTCTGAAAGACGGTGTCTGGCATTTATTGTTTACAGGAAATACTTTGTCAGACACGTCAGTTACCATTATAACGGTGTGGTAAAAATAAAGTTACGCATTACCCAATAGCTTAAAATTCCTCGCAAAATAGCCTGCCGCAGCAATCCAGGTTACGTGTTTCGTACCAGCCAAAGGTAATTTTTCGCGAGTCCCATAACTACTACACCTGCAGCCGAACCAATAGATAAGCATGGAACCTCCACGCCGGCACAATAGGCTAACAGCTGCCAGAAGATACCGTCAACAGCCATGTCGCCTGAAGCTCCCACCGGATACATTCCCATACTGCCTGCTACAAGGGTACGTTGTCGACAATGCTCGACAGCACGCCAATAATACCTGTTACAGCATAATGGTTATTATCGAATACCGTATTGAGGCCCTTGCCGAGCGCTAGTGAGCACACCAATCTGTTCGAGACATGCCACAGCCATAAGAATACCAAGGGAAAAAGAGAATGGTTGACATATCAATGTTGCGAAAGCAAATTAGTTACTCGCTTGCCCGTTCCTTTCTGCATCGTTTTTCATGTGGCGGGTTATAGTAGAATACTTCTGTAACAGTCCATAAGATGCTTAGTACGAGAAGAATGCCCACAAACGGAGGAAGGTGTGTGATGGCCTTGAATACAGGTACCATCATTAAACCGCCAACACCAATAAAGAATACCGATTTGCGCTGACTTTCAGAGAGGTGCTCTACCGTAACAGTGCTGTCTTCATTGTGGCTTCTTCTTTGATCTGCAGTTCTGCCTTTAGCATATATTGCATGATAAAGGCAGGAACAACCATAGAAATGATAGAAGGCACAATAATTTCAGAGATAACACCCGCAGCGGTGATAACGCCCTTGTTCCAAAGCATAATAGTGGTAACGTCACCAATAGGTGAGAATGCACCTCCCGAATTGGCTGCAATGATAACAAGTGACGCATAAACAAGGCGGTCTTTATGGTCTTGAATAAGCTTGCGTAGGATCATAACCATGACAATACTCGTCGTAAGGTTGTCAAGAATAGCCGAAGAACGAACGTCATAAAAGGCGATACGCCACAACAATGCGCGCTTACTGCGTGTCTGTAAAGCAGAGCGAACCCAATTGAAACCACCATTTTGGTCGACAATTTCCACAATGGTCATGGCGCCCATCAAGAAGAAGAGCGTGGTGGAAGTGCTGCCAAGGTGATGCTCAATAGCCGAACTTACCGTGTTGATAAGGTCTCTGCCCTGTAAGGTTGGGGAAATAACTCTCAGGGCTGAACATAAGAAAGAGTCCAGCAAACTGCAAACATGAGTAATGCGATAGCAGCCTTGTTTACTTTCGTTATACTCTCAAGAGCAATGAAAAAGATAGCCCACACAAAAACGCAACGATAATGCAAATAGTTAATGTTGACATAGAAATGATTGAATTAGTATTTTTTCATGGGTTACAAAGTTAAGAAAAATATCATAACCGCAAGGTAAAAACCGAATAATTGTTATATCTTTGCAATATGGTAGCCCAAGAGAAAAGTAACCTAAAATTAAGCGAAAATATTATTATAGCAGATGCTGACTACATTGACTATGTAGCCTTTCAGCTCACTGTTCAGTTCGAACGTATGCTGGGACGACGTATTCCTAAAGCCGACTTTAGCAGGTGGGCGATGAATGTTGCCCTCGACGGAGGATTGCGTGCTAACGGTAAGCCACATGAAACACAGATTGTTCTGGTGCATGATAAAAGCAGCAGGAAGTTGGAAAACTTCTGTCCGTCTGATTTTGAAAGCGAGTTGAACGCACAGGCTTTCAATGATGAGGGATTGGGAGAGTTCCTTTATTAATTCGTATACTGTGGGTGATGTGGTAGGCAGGGACGACTATATTACAGACCTTATCCATACAATATGTGAACACGAAGAAGTAAAGAAGGCTGATGATAATACCCAATGGAGAGGAAGGCGATATTTATGACAAGGGTGCGCCATGCCTTGCGTAATGTTGACGAAGAAAAGCATATTACCGTATTCGCCATGCAACCCATGCAGGGGTAACTTCAGGCAGGAGATACTGGGATATAGTATGATAAGTGCATTAGGGATAAAAGGGGAAGAGATTGCCTCCCCAAATCCCTCTGAAGGAGGGAATTTATGATTCTTGCCACAGATGAAAAAATAGAACAAAAATATTTAAGAAATAAAAACGATAATGGACAACTTACAGAATCAAAACAATAGCTGTGCTGCTGAATGTGACAATTGTCAATGTAAGAAAGGTAAAGGACGGGTTCTGATGATAGGCGCAGGCGGTGTGGCTACCGTATGTGCTTTTAAGATTGCACAGAACGCAGATGTGTTCGGTGACTTCATGATTGCCAGCCGTCATAGGGAGAAATGTGACAAACTTGTGGCTAATATTCATGCCAAAGGCTATGATATGAATATTAAAACAGCCGAAGTTGATGCAGATGATGTTGAACAGTTGAAAGAACTTTTCAACAGTTTTAAGCCCGAATTAGTTATTAACCTGGCGCTCCTTACCAGGACTTGACTCATCATGGATGCTTGTTTGGCTTGTGGATGTAACTATCTGGACACGGCCAATTACGAGCCCAAGCGACGAGGCTCACTTTGAATACAGCTGGCAATGGGCCTATAAAGACCGTTTTGAGAAAGCAGGATTAACGGCTATTCTTGGTTGCGGTTTTTGACCCTGGAGTATCGCAAGTATTCACTGCTTATGCAGCAAAGCACTACTTTGACGAAATACAATATCTGGATATAGTGGATTGTAATGCTGGTAATCACCACAAAGCTTTTGCCACTAACTTCAATCCTGAAATCAATATACGTGAGATTACTCAGAAGGGACTGTTCTACGAGTCAGGTCAATGGGTTGAAACGGCTCCGCTTGCAGTACATAGAGACGTGAACTATCCGAATATAAGGGCACGCGACTCTTATCTGATGCACCATGAAGAATTGGAAAGTTTGGTAAAGAATTATCCTACAATAAAAACGAGCTCGTTTTTGGATGACCTTCGGACAAGAGTATCTTACTCACCTCCGTGTGATAGAAAACTTAGGATGGGCCGCATTGACCCTATTGAATATGAAGCTCCGTTAGCTGGGAATGAGTCGGAAACGGTGAAGGTTAAAATCGTACCTCTAGCAGTTTTTGAAGGCTGTTTTGCCAAATCCGCAAGACTTAGGAGAGAACTATGAGGGCGAAACGTCTATTGGTTGTCTGTATACGAGGGTTAAAGGATGGAAAAGAACATACCTATTATATTTATAATAACTGTCGACATCAGGATGCTTATGACGAAACAGGTATGCAAGGCGTTATCTACACTACCGGCGTACCGGCAATGGCGGAGCCTTAATGTTCTTCAAAGGTATATGGCGAAAGCCGGGGGTTTATAACGTAGAGGAATTTGATCCAGACCCATTCTTGAAGGTGATAGGGGAACAAGGACTACCCTTGGCACGAAGAATTCGACAAGGACATAGAGTTTAACGACTGAATTATTTAATACTTATCAATCGCAATTTATTATCATGGCAAAGACAGAAGAAGAGCTGGCTGCAGGAAAAATTGAGCAGGAAAAAGCTGTTAAAGCAAGCAAAAATGAAGGCTCTGCAGGCAGCAATGTCGAAGATAGAAAAGGATTTTGGAAAAGGCTCTATCATGCGAATGGGAGACGAAAAAATCGAAAACGTGGAGGTTATACCTACGGGCTCGTTAGGTCTTGACGTCGCATTGGGTGTAGGAGGTTATCCTAAAGGCCGAATCATTGAGATTTATGGACCTGAGTCGTCTGGTAAAAACAACACTGGCTATTCACGCTATTGCCGAGGCAGCAGAAGCAAGGAGGTATAGCAGCTTTCATCGATGCAGAGCACGCTTTTGACCGTTTCTATGCTGAGAAATTGGGCGTAGATGTAGATAATCTTTGGATTTCACAGCCCGATAATGGTGAGCAGGCCCTGCAGATTGCAGACCAATTGATAAGCAGTTCAGCTGTCGACATTCTGGTAATAGACTCAGTAGCTGCCCTAACGCCGAAGAAAAGAGATTGAAGGTGACATGGGAGAGTCGGCTGTTGGGCTTATGAGGCACGTCCTGATGAGTCAGGCATTACGTCAAGCTCACTGCCACTATATCGAAGACCAATACATGTTGTATTTTTATCAACCAATTGCGTGAGAAAGATTGGTATAATGTTTGGTAATCCTGAGACAACAACAGGTGGAAATGCACTGAAATTCTATGCCAGTGTTCGACTTGATATTCGTAAAGCAACAAGTTTAAAGGACGGAGACAATATTATCGGCAACCATGTCCGTGTGAAAGTAGTAAAGAATAAGGTTGCTCTCTCCATTCAGGAAGTCGGAATTTGACATCATGTTCGGTATCGGAAATCTATAAGATTGGCGAGATCGTTGACCTTGGTGTAGATTACGACATTATTCAAAAGAGTGGTAGCTGGTATAGTTATAACGGTTCGAAATTAGGGGCAAGGCCGTGACGCTACCATGACTTTGCTGCGCGATAATCCCGAGCTTTGCGATGAGTTGGAAGGCTTAATAAAAGAGGCTATTAAGGCACATGCCGAGTAAAATAAGCGTAAGAATGTAGAGGTAGTGGCATTTAGCCTGTACCTGTAAAGAATAAAAAGATAAGGCTTACACCGTATTCATGTTGTCTACGGGCTATTATGCCCCTGGTATACAGTGGATATGATGTAGTTCTGCATACTTTTAGTACGAGTGTTATTGCTGATTTTATGTCTGCTTTTAGATGTAGTAACCAGAAATTCCAAATTACCTTGAACTTTTATATGGCTTGTCGTAGCAGGGGAATAAGAGTGTATTTCCTGCCCGAACGTGTTCAACTGTCCCTCATCATTGGTAAAAACACCACGACCAGAGGTTATAATTGTAATAACAAAACTATCTAATGATGACAGGTCAATGGTTAAAGGGCTGTCAACCTGGTAAAGAACTGTTTTGAAATAAGGGCAGCGAACCAGTGAGACTCCCTGATTTTTGGTGGGTACATATGTCACAGAATAGTTGTTCTCAACGGTATAATCAATACTCTCTGCTGCCTCAGAAGTATGTATTGTCGGTAGTTTCCATTTTTATCACGGCGTTTTAAAATCGTAAATTCGATAGGTAACATCGCTTGTTTGTTGAATTTCGGCTGAGAAACAACCCTGCCTATACTATGGATTCTACCTGCAGGCAGGAAAAAACAGTCTCCTTCTTTTACGTTATAATGGTCAATTACATCAACGATAGTATCGTTCTCAACCATCGTTTTGTATTGTTCCGGTGTAATTTTCTGTTTTAGTCCAACAAGTAAACTGGCGTCAGGGTCTGACTTCATCATATACCACATTTCTGTCTTTTCCGCGCTTTTCTCCGAGTTTATGTGCTACTTCGTCGTTGGGGATGAACCTGTATGGACAGGGGCTGTGCAGCATCAATAAACTTGATAAGTAGAGGAAACTCATTTCCAAAACGCTTATAGTTGTCCTTACCAACAAGCCTTTCCTTTAATTCCTCCATCAGTTCGTTGAGCTTCTTACCCTGATAAGGACCACCATCTCAACTGTTTCATGATTTGTAACCCCTGATATTTCCCAGCTTTCGCCAACATTCTCGAGATTACAGTCCATGTAATGCTGCAATACGCTGTCCTCCCCATAGCGTTTGCTTAAGCAGAGATAAATCTAAATGGGCCCATAGATAAATTAGTTCGTAATTAAAATGTAATAACGTAATTTTTGTCCAGAAAGCCGGCGTAAGAATAACAAGAACAGAAAATAGTTCGAGACGTCCTACGAGCATCATGAATGAACACATCCATTTAGCGAAGACAGGAAGACTGGACCATGACATTGTCGGTCCCTATTTCAATACCGAGCGTTGGCACATTTCCCATTGAACTTAAGCATATTGTAATTGCATTTGTATTATCAATGCCGGCGAAATCATAACAAAAAGCAATCAGAAAGAAAAGCAAAAAGGTAAACCGTAAAGGAAGGCAAGAGCAGCGATACACGTTGCGAATCGGGAATATTCACACCGTTGATCTTTCAGAGGGCACTACTGCATTAGGATGCAGACGTTGTGTAAGTTCATTTTGATAATCTTAAATAACATAACACCCTTACACACTTTAAACCTCCACTTGTGCTGCCAGAACATGCACCAATAAACATGCAAAAGTGCAAGCACTACCCAGGTAACATGAGGCCATAACGCAGCATTATCGTTGAAAAAGACCCGTTGTTGTGATGAAACTTACAACCTGAAACAGCGCCGATCTGAATGCATGTTCAACCTGATAATGGTTACACGTATAATGAGTTCAATGGTAATAAAGAGTGTAAAAATGCTGACAATGCCGAGATAAAACTAAATTCGTTATCTTTCCAGAGATTGATAAGCCGGCCTTTTGATAACCGAAGCGTATAGAAGGTAAAGTTTACTCCAGATATAAAACAAAAAGAAAATGGTGGTATATTCCAGTGCAGGGGAGTGGAAAAACTCGGTACTTGTATTGTTCACTGAGAAGCCACCTGTTGCTCGCGCTCGACATAGCGTAGTTGAGTGCCTCAAAGTAATTCATACCGAATATTTTTGTAGCAGAACATCACATGCCACAGTAATGGTAAGATAAACACCCCATATCCATCGTGCACTTGTTGACAAACGAGGGTGTAATTTTTGTTTTGATAGGTCCTGTTGCTTCGGCAGAAAACACCTTCGTACTCCCTGTTACAACTCGAAGGAAGCAAGGCTACGTGGTGAAACACAATTCCCTAAACCTCCTACCCATTGTGTCAGAGAACGCCAAAAAGAGAATGCCATGTGGTAGCGACTCTACATCATCAATGATGGTGGCTCCTGTTGTGGTAAAGCCCGACATAGCTTCAAAATAAGCATCGGTAAAAGTGTTAAGGTAACCTCCAAAGAGGAAAGGCAGGGTGGCAAATAGCGAGAACACTACCCATACAAGCGTAACAAGCAGGAACAGATCGCGCCTTGAAAGCTTGTTTTTCAGAGTTACGTCCGAGGTGCTTAAAGATGAAACCAATGAAGGTAGTCACTAATATAGATGCAATAAAAGCAGGTATATCATCTTCTTCATAAAATGGTAGCCATCACTAAGCATGCTCCCATGAGCACGGCTTCGAGGAATAGAAGCGAGCCCATTATTTTTATATATGATCTTTAAAATTAATCACAAATGTATGTACACAATAAATTAATTAAAGAACTTTTTCTACCTTTTTCAGGTTTATATTATGACAGAATACCACAACCGAATCGCCTGCCTGTATCTGCGTGTCTGAAACCAGCAGGCCTTCACCATTTCTAACCAGTCCGCCAATAGTTTGTACCTTTTCGGCAATCCTATATCTTTTCAGGAACCTTTGTGACCTTAGACTCTTCCTTTGGTATCAAATTCGGCGATGTCTGCATTGGCCGACATCAGGAAGGTAACGTTCATCACATCTACATCTAACATCATCTGGTAGATCCTGCTTGCCGCTATGGCCTTCTTGTTAATGATGGTACCTATATCGAGTCCTTGCGCCATGTTGGCATAATCCATATTTTCAACATCAGCAACAGTTTTGCGGATACCAAGTTTTTGGCTGCCAGACAAGCCAGAATATTGGCTTTCAGAATTCCCGGTAAGTGCAACAAAGGCTTGTGTATTGCCTATACCTTCATCTTCTAAAAGAGCTATGTCACGAGCGTCACCGTTGATAACAAGGCAGTTGTCTAACTGTTGGTTCAGTTCCTGACAACGTTCCGGATCAACTTCAAAAACCTTAACGTCCATATATTCAGGCATACTTTGTATGGCCCGGACGGCTGTTGTGCCGCCGCCCATTACCATAACGTTCTTCACGTCTGCGTAATACTCCTTGCCTGTTATCTTACGAACGTAAGGGATATACTAGCTTAGTAGTCATAAAATATGCAAGGTCGAGACTCTTTAATTCGTCATTTCCTCCTGGAATAATGGTTTTCCCGGTTTCGCTTAATGGCCACAACGTGATAGGGATCATCAGGTCCACACAGTTCGCGTAGCGACTTATCGAGTATCTCACAGTCGCTACGAAGCTTTATTCCAAGCATAACAAGTGCACCGCCATGGACGTCCCAGCGCTGTCTTACCCACGACATCTTTAAACCGTTATTAATATCTCGTGCTGCCAGAAGCTCGGGAAAAATGAGCTCATCAACTCCTAAGTTCTTGTAAATAGCGCGTACATCCTCTGCTACGTAAACTCGGCATCGTCTACTTTTTGCAACCGTTTTTGCGTGTAGTGCATGTGCAAGAATACAGCTGTTGATGTTTTCATTTTCGTTTTTCGTCACGGCAATGAACAGGTCAGCATCCTGGGTATTGGCCTCCTGAAGCGTACGCACACTCGATGGTGACCGCAGAGCGTCAGTAAATCATAATCTCCCCAATTTTTCGAGGCGATCGGGATCGGGATCTATCACCGTTATCTCTTCCTGGTTTCGCGAAAGGAGCTGCGCAAGGTAAGTACCTACGGCATGTGCTCCCTACAATGATAATTTTCATGCGTCGTTTGTTATCTGGTATATAAACTTTTTAATGGCATCTTTACTGATGCCACAAGCCTCAAATAGTTCGTCAACAGTTCCGTGTTCTACGAATTTGTCAGATAGTCCTAAGCGTATTATATGTGGTGAATACCGTGGTCGTTCATCCATTCTGATACAGCCGACCCCATCCCGCCGTCTTTCAGCTCCATCTCTCTATGGTAATAATAGTTTTGAATTGTTCTGCTACTCTTGCAGAAGTTTGCCATCAAGTGGTTTTCACGAAGCGCATATCATAATGGGCTATGCTCTTATTCAGCTCTTCAATAGCCTTCTCAACAATATTCCCGATAGGGCCAATACTGAGAATTGCCACGTCTTTTCCGTCTCTTATCCGACGTCCTGTTCCCACCTTTATTTCTTCGAGCGGACATTTCCAGTCTGTCAGACATCCTCGTCCACGAGGATACCGAATGACGAAAGTTCCTTTGTCCGGCAGCTGTGCCGTGACATTAGCCTGCGAAGCTCGTGTTCATCCATTGGCGAAGCAATGGTAAGGTTCGGTATTGGTCGCAGTGCGCAGCCATGTCAAAAGCCCCATGATGCGTTGCTCCGTCGAGGGAGCCAACCAGCCCCGCTCTGTCTAAACAAAGCACCACGGGCAGATTTTAAAAATAGCCAGATCGTGAATGATATTGTCGTATGCGCGCTGTGCAAGAGGCACTAGTAGATATTACAGAAAGGCAGCAGTCCGTCTTTGGCCATAGCCGCCTGAAAAGGTCTCAGCGTGCCCTCTGCAATGCCTACATCAAACACCCGATCGGGCATTTCCTTCATCATAATATTCATGGAGCATCCCTGTTGGCATGGCCGGAGTAACCCGACTATGCGCTTATTGGCTGAGCCAGCTCTAAAAAGGGTGTAGCCAAATACGTCTTGAAATCTGGGAGGTTCGTTGGAAGTGTCGGCAATAATACGCTCTCCGTTGCTGCATTAAACTTACCAGGAGCATGCCATATTGTGGCAGCGTCTTCCGCTGAGCTTGTATCCTTCCCTTTGATAGTGTGTAAATGCAGCAACTTCGGACCTTTCTATATTCTTTAATTGTGACAGAATGCGCACTACTTCCTTGACATCATGCCCGTCAAAAAGGTCCGAAATAGCGAATATTCATGCCTTCAAAAATATTCTGCTGGTGACTTATGGCGCACTTTTGGATGGCGTTGTTAAGGCGAATAGATTCCTTTACGTCGATCGTCGTTCAAATAGCCCTTTGAGTGCAGCCATTGTGATGCCTTAAAGCGTAGTTTGTTGTATGTTGCATTTGTATCGAGGTTTTAAAAGGTACCTCTCCCATGCCTCCTACGGCTCTGTCAATTGACATGTCGTTATCGTTCAATATAATCAGCAGGTCATTCGGTGTACTGCTTACATTGTTCAGACCTTCGTAGGCAAGTCCGCCACTCATTGCCCCATCGCCAATTACTGCAACCACATGACGCTCTTCATGTCCGGTCTTACGTGCAGCAACGGCCATGCCAAGGGCAGCCGAAATACTGTTTGAAGCATGTCCGCAGGTAAAGGTATCGTATTCGCTTTCTTCTGGTGAGGGAAAGGGACGTATGCCTCCAAACTTGCGGTTGGTGTAGAAACGGTTTCGCCGTCCTGTCAGAATTTTATGTCCATAGGCCTGATGTCCTACGTCCCACACGATGCGATCGTCGGGTGTATTAAACACATAATGCAGGGCAACTGTCAGCTCTACAACCCCTAAGCTCGATGCAAAGTGACCAGGATTTACAGATACTTCTTCTATGATATTTTCGCGTAGCTCTTTGCAAACTTCTGGAAGCTGATCAACACTGAGCTTTCGAAGGTCAGAGGGATATGCGATATGGTTAAGCAATTCAAACTTCTTTTCGTCCATTTTTCTATCTTTTGGGAGACTCTTTGCAAAGGTAATAATTTTATCTCATTGCAACGTTTTTTTATATAGTTTTTGTTACTTTGTAGCGTAAACATAACCTGATTACTCACAGATTATTAAGGAAATAAGTATGAAAAACCCCATCGTTACCCTTGCCCTGCTTTGGGCTTTTACAAGCATGAATGCACAAAAGATAAATCCTGCAGGCGCTCTGACGCCCTCTATGTTACGGCAAATAGAGACAAAGAGTCAGCCCTCGTCATCGGCCGAAAAAGGCTCTGGCGCAATGCCGCTGCATCCGATAATATCGATGACCTGGCGAAAAAATTCTTCTCATCAGGGTGCCGTAGATGCTTACTTTAGCATTGAGACACCCCGGCAGAATATACAAGATCAGCGTAGCTCCGGCCGTTGCTGGATGTTTTCAGGACTTAATGTTCTGCGTGCCAATTTTGCCAAAGCTCACAACGATTCCATGCGTGTCGAGTTCTCGCAAGCCTATCTTTTTCTTCTACGATCAGATGGAAAAAGGCAAACTTTATGCTTCAGAACGTGATTGACAATGCGGGAAAACCCATTGACGATCCGCGCGTACAATATTTCTTTAAAAAGCCCCATCAATGATGGAGGAACCTTTTGAGGAGTAGCCGATCTGGCTGATAAGTATGGCCTTGTGCCCGCGAGCGTGATGCCCTGAAACATACAGTTCGGACAATACGAAGGTTATATCGCGTCTATCTCTTCCAAGTTGCGCGAGTTTGGACTGGAGCTTCGCCGTATGGTTACGGCACGAAAGAAAGCCGATGCCATTATAAAAGCGCAAGACAGAAATGCTTGGAACCATCTATAATATGCTGGTAATGACAATGGGTGAGCCTGTAAAACATTTACTTATGCTTTTTGTGACAAGAACGGTAAGCCCACAGGTCCTTCCTCCGTACCTATACGCCCGACAGTTTTATGAGGCTACTGTGGGATGCTCCGCTTAACGGATCGTTTGTCGCGATCGCGAACGACCCGCGACGTCCCTATCATAAAAACCTATGAAGTAGAGTATGACCGGCATCGCCCGACGATGGTCATAACTGGAAGTATCTTAACCTGCCTATGGACGAAATAGCACCGATAGCCATTGCTTCTTTGCGCGACGGGCATAAGATGTATTCGAGTTATGACGTGGGAAAACAGCTTGACCGTAAGCGTGGTTATCTCGATATTGACAATTATGATTATGGCACTCTCTTCAATACGACGTTTGGAATGAATAAAGCCGACCGCATTTCGACGTTTGACAGTGGCTCTACCCATGCCATCGACACTGACGGCTGTTGACCTCGATACCGATGGCAAGCCTCTGAAATGGGAGGTTGAAAACAGCTGGGGTGCTGAATATGGGCATAAGGGTTACCTTATTACGACGAACCGCTGGTTTAACGAATATATGTTCCGACTGGTGGTAAAACAGAAATATGTTCCTGAAAAACATACTGAAAGAATTTGATCAAAAGCCTGTTATGGTGGTGCCCGAAGATCCTCTTTTGCCGATGACAAATGATTGGTTTGTTGCTTATCGCTCTTTACCTTTGTAGAGCTTAATTGCGAAAACCTGTTTGATACCCGTCATGACAGCTTAAAGGCATGACGAAAGTACCTTCCTGCATCGGCTTTACGATGGACGCCACAGCGCTATTGGCGAAAAGTGAACCATATTGGCAAGGCAATCCTCTCTTGTGGTGAGCTTGATTCGGGAATGATGGTGCCCGATATGGTGGTACTTACCGAGGTTGAGAACGACAGTGTTATGTGCGATCTCACCCGCCGGTCGCTGTTGCGCGGGGCGGGTTACAGCTATGTAATGACATCAGGACCCGATATTCGCGCATTGATGTGGCGCTGATGTTTTCGCCTTACGCTTTTCAGGTTAATCAATAGCCGTACTATCCGTGTCGTGCCACCAGCGGGATTCAGTCCACGCGTGACATATTGTATACCTCGGAGAGCTGATTGAGCGACACTGCATGTTTTCGCCCTCCATGCGCCCAGCAGACGTGGCGGTGAAGCGGCTACACGCATTTACCGTATGCAGGTAGCGCAGCGCGTGGCCGAAGCAGTCGACTCGGTAAGGCATTGTAATCGACATCCTTTAATATTGATAGCTGGCGACTTTAACGATTATACGGGCGATGCCTCATTGCAATTTTTAGAAACGCATGGTGTAAGCGAGTATCGGCTCACACGGGACGTCATGGAGCAGCGGCACATACCGTTATCATGGCGTTTGGGCGAGCCTCGATCACGTACTGTGTAATGCGTACCCTGACGGCACATCTGCACAGCTGTTATGTCAACGACATGCCGTTTTTACTTGTTGATGACGCAATTTGGCGGCAAAAAGCCCAGGCGCACTACCTGCCCTAAATGAGTTAAATGGTTATAGCGACCATTTGCCTCTGGTAACCATTTTTTCTTTCTAAACAATCTCCGGCTGATGATAAAATATTGTGTCGCCTTTGCTGTTGTTAGGTCTACTGGTGTTCGTTGTAATAATTGAGACCGCTCTGTATATTGTTAATCAGAGCCTTGCTTGCGAAAAGGTTGCTCCCCGAAACAGCATCAACCTTCACGTTTGTGGCTTTCGTTACGCGTTTTCCCTCTATGTTTTCAACAGTTTTTCACTTTGTTGAAATACTGCGGTGTTTCACTTGGTTAGGAAGCTTGAGCTCTATTTTTACAATTTTTATTTTTGCTGATCGTAAAATTTTGCAGGCGTGGGACCTTTGAAACCCACTTGTGTGTGTGTTGCCAGTATGTTGTTGTGTTTGCAACGTATAATCGGCTTCTTTCGTAGTACTTCATCGCCTGGCATGGCACTGAGTAAAAACGGCAAGTGCTGTAGCCGCCATCGAAGAGCAAAAGCATTTTCTTCTGTTTCATATTCTCTTTCTGTTTTATTCAGCAATTCTTAAACCAGAATATGACGCCACACAAAAGGCACGGTATTCGTTTGACAGGACAAAGGCTAATGAGAAAAGTTTAGCGGCCTGTTTGGTACCATTCTTTATTTACAACATTCGCCACCGTTCAGGTAACAATAGTTCCGGTATAATTTTAAATGAGGGCGTGCTCTGATTCTCTCATTTCAGTTACATAGGTAAGAATAATAATTGTAAAATAATTCTGAATTATTTTGTGTTTGAAAAATCGTCAAAATAGAGAAAAATAGCCCTTAGAATCGTCATATTTCTCTGTTTTGGACAGCGTGAAACAATAGCCTCAGGAAAATAATGAATTTGTAATTACGGCACTATTGAGTTGTCTTTACACATCGTAAAGAGGCGGCGACGTTACATCGTAATGGTCGAACGATTACGTCGTAAGGTGTGACGTACATCGTGAGACAACTCAGCTGGTGCCGTGAAGGCGAACCTACCACAAAGATGAGAAGTGTGCATAAAAAGGGTAGTGCTACGTAAATTACTGATTATTGGCGGGATATGAGAAGTTGCTCATATTTCGCGTATTTACGGTAAAGGCTCTGTCTTTGCGAAATATCGCAGCGCGACAGAGCCTTTGTTATACAGTAAAATTCAGCGAGAATTTTTGTTTCCCCTCAGTTATACCAATGTAGCAACAATCTCTCGCGTGTGCCGGGCAGAAGGTCGATAACCGGTATCTCAGGCATTGTATAGCAACCTGGTTGCAGACAGGGTTGTGGCACGTGCAACGTCAACAAGCACCTGTGCTGTAAGGGCAGGATTGTTGATGCTCATGTCGAAAGATATGCGCTGATTCTGTCGTTTTCCGCTCACACCTTACGTGTCATGTACGCCGTGCCCCCATATCCTTTACCTCGTCAACGCTATTTACGGCAAAAACGTGCGCAGTTCATCGTGTGCAAAAATAGTCGTCGGCCTTAATCTCTTTCGTCACCTCGTCGAGCGAAGCACCCTCTTCGAGCTCAACATAAACCATACGGCGGTGTATGCCTTCGCCCAGAGGGATAGTCATTGAAAGCGCATTTTTAACACCCTTTTTGCTACGGGCAACCACCGAATGGCCCAGTGACATGCGGGACCAAAGTTGATATAGCTGCAGACCCTTTGGGCGCAAGGGCCTGCATAAAGCACGCCCGTACAACCGGGGTCGGATCCGGGTCCCAGCCGGCAGCAATAACGCTGACGGTGATGGTTTTCTTGTTATTTTGCATCTGGCGCGTGCGGTAATCGAGAATAGACGTGTGAATATCAAAACTGTCAACAGTATTGATTCCCATAGCCGTTATGGCCTCGGCATATTCAGGACATTTGCGGGTTGGGGTAGCAAGAATAGCTACGTCAACGTCCTTCAACTAATATCATCAACTACTGTGTATGGGGTAAGTGCAAGGGGCTTGTCTTTCTATCGCCCTGACGGCGTACAATGACCTGCAATTTCAAAGTCGGGAGCGGCCTCCAAAGCCTCTAAAGTAAAATGGCCAATGTTGCCATAGCCAACAATTGCTGCTCTAATTTTTTCATATTACAACGTTTTATTTGTTTATGAACATTTATAATGCCTATATACTGTTGCAAAAGTACCTCATTACGCTGAAAAGGCGCATTATTATATCTTTCTTTAACAAAAACTGCATAGCGCATAATGTATAGCCGGCACAAGATCATAACTATACACCGGCAGTATTGATACAATAATATAACGAAAGCATCGTTATTTTACCGTATATATACAGAACAAAGCTTTATGATTGAATATATTAAAGGCGAGCTGACGGAGCTGACGCCCTGCGCAGGCTGTGGTTGAAACAGGCGGTATAGGCTATGCGCTAAACATATCGTTGAACAGCTATACCGCCATACAGGGAAAGAAAGAAGTTAAGCTTTACGTACACGAATCGCTGCAAACGGGCGGTCGTGACGATAATTATACCTTTTATGGCTTTGCTACACGTCGTGAACGTGAACTGTACAGGCTGCTTATTACCGTATCAGGCGTGGGAGCCAATACGGCGCGAACCATGCTGTCGTCCATCACGCCTGCCGAGCTTTGCAACGCTATTGCCAATGGCGATGAGAAGCTGATTAAGAGTGTAAAGGGCATAGGACTGAAAAACTGCACAGCGTATTATTGTTGATTTAAAAGACAAAATTATGTCGTCGGGCATTGCCGAAGAGTTGCATGTATCCGCTTCGCATCAACAGGGGACAACGGTAAATACGGGCATCCGCGACGAAGCTGTATCGGCATTGACTATGTTGGGCTTTGCTCCCTGCATCGTCGGCAAAGGTGGTTACGGCTATTCTTACCGAGCAGCCGGAGCTGGCAGTAGAGCTGGTTGTGAAAGAGAGCGTTGAAGAGAATCAAGTAAAAGTAAAAGAGTAAAAAGGTAAAAAGTAAAAAGGCTTGCTTAAGATTAAAGAATTAAAAAGATTAAATCTTAAGAATTAAAGAATTAAAAATTAAAGGATTAAAGGGGTAAGGTGCAGATTAACAGATTAAAAATTAAAGTTCTTGGGTGGAAAGTTCTCTGTGTTATAGGGAAAAAGTGTCCTATATTATATAAGGTAGAGGACGGATGTACTTTTGTGATTCTGCTGAAACGACGATAGCGTTCTGTGCACTTTGAAAGATGAAGATAAGGAAAAACCATATATTGCTGATACTGATGCTTGCCATGGCTATGGTGAGCTATGCAGTTGCAGCACCTTATCTCAATGCAAATCAAACTCCCAGAAACCCTCAAGCTCCGCAGAAAAATAAAGCAAAAACAACAGCTGGTAAGAATAATCGGGCACCCTTGGCAGATGATATTGTGATACTCGACAATGGTGACGATTCTATTCCCTGACTCTCTTTTGCATCCCAGATGGAAAATACAGCGCACGACTCCTGTAACATACGACGACCTTAAACAAAGTGCAGTTGACCTGAAAAGGCCTGACGGTATTAGTATGAGGTAACATACAACGATACCATAAACCGTTATATTGTTGGCACAAAACTGGGATCGACATGGCTTGCCGCACCCATTATGATGACTCCTGAGGAGTATATGAAGTGGGAGCGAGAAGCACGGACGCGATGTTTACTTCCGTCAGAAGAACTCGGAAATATACGAACGCAAGGGCAAAGAGAAGTTCGACTTCAGCGATATGCACTTTGATCTGGGACCTGCAGAGAAGATTTTTGGCCCGGTGGCGTGAGAATACGAACACAAAGGTACCCGCAGAGCTGAAGTTTGGAGGCACTTATAAGAATATCGATAACCCGTCGTTTCCCATACGTAACCGCAAAAACATCGATTGACTTTGATGAAAAAGATAAACCTTACGTGAACGGTAAGGTGGGTGACAAGGTAAACATGAACCTGAACTACAATACCGATGCCACCTTTGACTATGATGCCCAGAACCTTAAGCTCAAATACGATGGTAAAGAAGACGAGATTATCAAGCTCGTTGAAGCGGGAAATGTAACCTTCCTTCTAATTCCTCGCTTATTCAGGGGCCAGTAGTTTGTCTGGCTTTGCGCACAGATATGCAGTTTAGCAAGCCTAAAGTTGCAGCTTGTAGCTCACAAAAGAAGAGCACATCGAAGAGTGTGTCGTCACGTGGCGGCAAACAGCTGACTACATTTTGAGATGCGGATGCTGCCGACTATGAGGAAAACAGGCACTTCTTTCTGCCCGTTACTTTCACGATCATTATGATGAAGGTATGCGCACCCCGCCTAATCTGGCAACAGGCATTAAGATAAACCGTGTAGAAGTATGGGTAACAAACAAGTCGGGCTCGACAACAAACTCGCGTAATATCGTAGCGCTTACCGATCTTGGAGAAAAACAACTGCATGTCAGCAATCCAATGTGGTCGGCAGGTGGCCAGCCAGTACCGGCAAACTCGGCCAATACAGAATATGCTGCCGTTGTGGGCAGTTATGCCGCAGCTCGCAACATAGATCAAACATCGACCGTGTTGGATGGGGCAGGATTAGTGGGCGGCAGCGATTATGAAAAGCTTCAGAGTGCCCGTCTGTTAAGTCCGTCAGAATATACCATTAACGACGCATTGGGATATACTTTCGCTTCGTACATCGCTGCAAACCGACCAGGTATTGGCCGTGGCTTACGAGTATACCTATGGTGGACGAACCTATCAGGTAGGCGAGTTTGCAAGCGATATTACCGATATTCATCAGGCTCTGTTTGTGAAATCATTGAAGAATACCAGTAACAATCCGCAACAAGGCAACTGGCCTGATGATGAAGAACGTATATTACCTGGCTTCAGGTAGAGAAAGACAAGTTCAGGCTCGACGTTAAGTTCCCAAAAGCGATACGACAGGAGTGTATATTTCATATATTCCTGAACCACAAGTAAGCAACCTTCCCATCATCAGGCTCTTGGTGCTGGACCGCTTAGATAACAATAACAGGACACATCCCAACGGGTATTTCGATTATGTAAGCGGGTATACGGTAAGCGAAGGGATCGTGTGTGTTCCTGTAGCTGAGCCTTTTTGGCAGTTATATGAAAAAGCTATTTGCTTAGTCATGGTGTGTAGAGTGCTACGCAGGCGAGAAGTATGCTTTTACCGAGATTGTACGATTCAACCAAGACGATAGCCCGCCAGATTGCAGAGAAGACAAGTATATTTTGCGTAGGCAGTATCGCGGTTCACAGGCTAATGTTATATCGTTAGAGCGTATAATGTGCCGCAAGGTTCCGTGGTTGTAACGGCAGGAGGTGTAACTCTGAACGAAGGTAGCGATTATAGTGTTGACTTATGGTGCTGGAGAAGTAACGATATTAAACCAGAGTATCATTGATGCAGGGACGCCCGTTAATGTAAGTTTGGAAAGCCAGAGCGACTATTCGCAGGAGAGAAAAGACAATGTTAGGGATGTGAACTGGTCGTACGATTTTTCAAAGAACTTCCAGTTATCTGGTACATTACAGCACCTCACAGAGCAGGCATTGACTGCAAAAAGTTTCAATGGGGACCGAGCCTGTAAATAATACTCTATGGGTTGAATCTGAATTGAAGCATGAAAGCCAGTGGCTTACGAATGCTTTAGACAAGCTCCGTTTCTTCATCTGACGGCGCCATCGCAGATTTCTTTCATGCGAGTTTGCTCAGTTGGTAGCACATCAGACACATGGGGTACAAGGTAATGCCTCTTATTTAGATGACTTTGATAATACAACTGGATAAAATAAGTCGTTAGAACCCACATCGTGGAGCCTTTCAAGCGTTCCGTCGATGTTCCCCGAGAGTAGTGACAAAACAACTTTGGCCAGCGGATATAACCGTTCTTTGCTGGCTTGGTATACAATTGACCCGCTTTTCACGCGGCGCAGCTCGTCGTTGACGCCGGGTCACATCAAAAGCGACTCTCCAATCAGCTAAGCGATCCTATGTGCGTGAGGTGTGCGTGCGTGAGCTTTTCCCAATCGCGATCAAAGTTCATACAGTGGAGCAACATCGACATTGTCGGTGATCGAACATGGCTTATTACCCCCGATGAACGAGGTCCGTATAACTGTGTACGAACATTAACAGCAACGGCCGCCTGCTTGGAAACCCACAGCAACGCTGGGGCGGTATGATGACAGTTGGACACAAAACGACTTTTGATGCGGGCCAATATTGAGTATATAGAGTTCTCGGCTTATGGACCCTTTTTATTGCAGTAACAGGCGCAGCGATGCTGCACAGTATGGTGGAGACTTTTATATTAACCTCGGAGAGGTGTCGGAAGATGTGTTGCATGACGGCAAAAAGTTCTGCGAAAGTGGGTTGCCTGTGGATGGATCGTCAGCGTTTACCACTACACAGTGGGGAAAGATTCCAACGCAAGCAACAACAAATTATGCTTTTGCGACAACAGTGGGCAGCAGAAACTCGAAAGACCTTGGCCTTAACGGACTGAATGATGAAGAGAAGAACAGCAGTTTGCAAGTTATCAGAATTATTTAACAACGATACAGGAACTGTGAATGCTGCTGTTTGGGATTCGATATGGAAAGACCCTGCAAACGACGACTATCATTACTTCCGGGGTTCGATTACGACCGAATACAAGCACCTATACTTACTCGTTACAAGTATATTAATAACCCACAGGGGAACTCTCCCGACAGTAACGACCGCTCAGAACGTTACGATACCTCTTATAAGACAACACCTGATGTAGGGGATATTAATCAGGATTATACGTTAAACGAGTATGACAAAAGTATTATCAATACCGCATTTCGTTACGTCCGCAGGATCATGGTTGTGAGGCCGAAACTATATCGTTGACAAGCGTGAGACGGTGCCAGTACTGCGTAATGGTACAACAGAAAACATAACATGGTATCAGTTTCCGCATCCCGTTGGAGGAGTATGAACGGCGTGTTGGTTCCATATCTGGCTTCTCAAGCATACGGTTTATGCGCATGTTCCTTACCGATTTTAAGCGTCCTATCGTACTTCGTTTCGGCAGTTTCGATCTGGTTCGTGGTACGTGGCGCTGTTTACAATCAAAACTTAGACGGCTCTGTTACTGGTACAGCAGCATGACAACAGCCTCTGTAAGCAGTGAAGAAAAACAACGAAAAAACTCCTGTTAATTATGTATTGCCGCCGGGAGTAAGTCGGGAACAAGACCCAACGCAACCACAGTTAGTTGAAGCTAACGAGCAAGCATTGCAGATTAATGGAGATAATCTTTCATCGGGCGAATCGAAATGTGTTTATAAAAATACTACTCTCGACTTGCGACAGTATAAGCGTATGCAGATGTTTGTGCACGCTAATGCTCCTGTTGCCGACAGTCATAACCTGCAAGACAAACCAGCTTGCCGTTTTGATTCGGCTGGGTTCCGACTATAGAGCAACTATTACGAATACGAAATACCTCTGAAGCTGACAGCTCCTGGCAGGTATGACCGCTATTCTCGCGCCGATTGTGAGCTGGTATGGCCCGCTGAAAACATGCTGGATGTGCCACTAACTGTCTTTACATCTGTAAAAAGCCCGCAATCGACAGAAAGTCTATGGGGCTGGCATCGTTTAACAGGCCTTATTTTGGCTTATGATTCTGAGCGTCCTGGTAATAAGATTACCATTATGGGTAACCCACTTTGGGCGAAGTTAAAACACTTATAGTGGGTGTTCGCAACCTTGCTTCGGGAAATAAGAGCGGAGAAGTCTGGGTAAAATGAGCTCAGAATGCAGGAGTATATAATAATACGGGAGGCTGGGCCGCCGATGCCAATCTTAACGTACAACTGTCTGATTTGGGTAACGTAAACTTGCAGGAAGGTATATTTCACTGCAAGGCTTTGGTGGTATTGAAGACGGTGTAAGCAGCAGGTCGATCGCGACCAAAGCAACGTATCACTGACAACAAGTATTGAGCTTGGCAGGTTTTTCCCCGATAAAGCCAAGGTCTCTGCACCGCTCTATTACAGCGTAACCAAGGAAGTTTCCAAAGCCAAGGTATAATCCTCTTTCGATAACGATTTGGAATTAAAAAGATGCACTAAATGCCACCGTTAACAAGTTTGAGACGCGATTCAATTGAGAATATTGCCGTTACAAGGTGATAAAATACCAACTTTTCTCTTTCCAATGTGCGTGTGGAATACAGAATAAACGGCTACCCCATGCCATACGATCCCGCCAACTTTTTCTTTCTCTTACAGCCATAAATCACAGTCATTCTCAGGGTGAGACGACAGTGTAGTGAAAACGAGGATAACTGGCAGGGAATGCTTAATTATAACTGGTCTCCTGTGTACAAGCCGTGGGAACCTTTCCATCGTATTAAGTCAAAGAGCAAGTGGTATGACCTGTTCTGGCGGTTCGGTCTTAACTGGTTGCCGCAAAGTATAGAGCGTCAACACTGAAATGACACGCTCATATTATGAGCTTCAGGAGCGTGATATGGAGGCCTCTCTCAACACAAAGCTTCCGTTAAGCTTCTCTCAACAGTTCCTTTGGAACAGGGAATTTCAGCTGCGTTGGGATTTAACGAAGAATCTTCATATGAATTTTAACAGCGCAACACGCTGAAATAGAAGAACCTTACGGTAAACAAGGATTTATAGTCCCGGATCGCTATACAGCATGGAAAGATTCTGTATGGACGAGTATCAAATCGTGGGGACGTCCGTTGGATTATCAACAGAACTTTACGTTGTCATACCAGCTGCCAATCAACCTTTTTGCCAGTATTCGACTGGGTGAGCTGATGCAACGTACAATGCAACGTACAATTGGGTACGAGGCACAAACCTCGAAAACGGTATGTCGTTGGGTAATACCATTGCCAATAACCGGCAGCTTACGCTTAATGGTAACTTCGACTTTGTGCGATTGTATAATCATATACCTTTCCTGAGAGGCTAATGAACGCTTTGACCGTATGCAAAGCCAGTCGTTACAGCAGCGCAAACGCGAGCAACAGCAGAAGAAAGACGAACTGCAACGCCAGCAGCGCGAAATGCAAAAGGTGCGTGCAGAGGCTGTAAAGGCTGGGAAAAATCCTGAAGAAGCTGTTGCCCTTTGGAAAAAACAGCAGCAGGAAACCCGATGAGCGCAAAGAAACAGCTGCCCCGTAACAAGCGTGCTTTTGAGAAGGAAATTGTATTACGGCCCGATACAACTATTGATGTTTCACACGGTCGTAAGTCGCACCGGCTGCTGATTACAGCTCGCACTGCCGATGGGAAGCTGTGTTAAGCTGAAGTACAAACGGCTTGACGATAACCGTATTCGCATCCGCAATAAGGTTGATACGGCTACTACATTAAAGCTTTCAGTAACGGCAAAACCGCCTCTCGACGATCAGAAATGGTACAAAACGGCACAGTCATTATCACGTCTTGCCATGATGGTCCGCTCGGCTTCGTTTCTACCTATCGTAACAACTATTCGCTGGCTTTACCGGGTTTTATGCCAACCATTGGCAATGCGTTTGGCCAGACGCGCGGCAGTCATCTGTTGTCTCCGGGGCTTGATTTCGCCTTCGGAGTTGTTGGAACAGTTATGTTGACCGTGCACAAGACCGTGGATGGCTGCTTAATAACGACAGCGTGGCTACGCCTGCTACTACCAATTTCACCGAAGACGTGCAAATGCGTGTCATGATTGAGCCTGTCAAAAACCTGAAAAATAGACTTCAATGCGGCTCAGAACGATAACGCGTGCACGTAGTATTCAGTACATGTATGCAGGCAATCCGTCAACCCAGACGGGCAGATCTTACCATGACAACATTGTCAATCGGCACTTCGTTTGAGAGTATGGGAACGGCCTCCAATGGTTTCCAGAGCCAGAGTTTTGAGCGTTTTTGTGCTTCACTTACCAGCTTCCAACAGCGTGTTGAAGCCCGTTATGCAGGCACGGTATATCCTACGGGCACCCCGTTTGCAGGCACTCCGTTCAATGCTGCTAACGGTAGCGTCAATCCATATAGTGCTGATGTAATGGTTCCTGCATTTTTATCATCCTACACATCCATGGGCAAGGGACTTGACATATTCCCGTCTCTGGCTAAAATGCTCCCTAACTGGTCGGTACGATATAGCGGCTTAAGCCACCTTCCGTGGTTTCGTGATCGATTTCAAAAGCGTTAATACAAACCATTCTTACAAAAGCATCTATGCTGTAGGAGCCTACCAAAGCTATTCAACGTTTATGCAATTGATGAATCCCGACATGGGTTTCATCAACGATGCTACACAGGAAACCCTGTCCCTAACTCAATGTATAACGTGTCTATGGTTGAGTATTAATGAAACATTCTCACCGTTATTGGGTGTAGATGTAACGTTCTTGAACGACCTTACCACCCGTCTCGAATACCGGCAAACCCGTTCTTCTGGCCCTTTCTATGACGTCGGTGCAGATTAATGAGGCATTAAGTCGCGACTGGGTTCTGGGCATGGGATACAAAGCTTAACAAACTTTAACTTCTCGGATTATCAGGTCCACGCAAAGGTTAAAACGCGCTCAAAGGCCAAGGTGCAGCCTGAAACCGTTACACCTGCAAGCCGCGGAACTAATCATGCTTTAAATCTTCGTCTTGATGTTTCGTGGCGTCGGCAGGCTGCCATTACACGCGATATTGCCACTGTTGGTTCTACGGCTACCTCGGGAAACTCGGCTTTTAAGTTCGCTTTCTCAGCCGAATATACACTCTCACGCCTGCTTTCGATGAGTTTTTATCTCGACCGTCAAAACCAACACACCGCTGCTTTCATCGAACAGCTATCCAACTACTCACACAGGATTTTGGCCTTAGTGTTAAGTTCTCACTTACACGCTGATTAAACACTTCTTACCTTTTGCGCTTTGCATAAAAACTTGTAACTTTGCCCCCTGTAACACGTTTTATTGTATATCAGGCGCTTATGGAGCTGTTTGCCGTTCGTTTCATCATCGTATCACGTTGGGTGCGGGTTGTGGTATCATCCTATGCCTTGTTGCAGCGTTCTGGCTCTTCTGGGTCAAAATGGTTGTACGGGTACTAATGGCTCTTGCCGTGATATTAATGTGTGAGCGAGTGCTCCATACCGAATATTTATTGTACAACGACAAGCTTGTTATCCGGCGTGGACGGTTATCTCATGACAAGACAATTGCCTTGTGCGATATTACCCATTGCCACACCATTTCTGTTAATTTTGGATTGTCTCACTGCCTGCTTATTCAGTATGACAACGACCAGATGATTTATAGTTGAACCTCAGAACGAGGCTGCTTTTATAAAGTGTTTGATGAAATTAAAAGCAGAGAGTTAACTTATAACAATAGCTTCATGCAATTGAAAAAGAAACATATAACCTTTTTATAAAAACTTTCAGCCTGGATACTCACCAGTTGTTGCATGCCTGCCCCTGCATGCTCAAACCGATTGGGAGAACCTCTTGCCGACCGTGATTCGATCATTGCCGATTCAACATGGAACGATAACGACAGTCTGCTCCTGAAAAACGATACGCTTGCGTGGCCCCAGAACATACAAACGGCCATTGACAGGCTGCTGCGGAACGATATGTTTAAGACGTCTCAGGTGGGTATGGTGATATATGACCTTGATGCCGACTCGGTAATCTATCGCCATAATGAGCGTCAGCTAATGCGTCCTGCATCAACCATGAAGGTTATTACCGCCATAACAGCACTTGATAAATTGGGTGGAGGTTACCGCTTTAAAACCGATTTGTGCTATACGGGCCGTGTAGACAGCTGTACCCTTGTAGGTGATGTTGTACTGTGTTGGCGGCTTCGATCCCCGCTTTAATATAGATGATATGCATGCCTTTGTTGGAGGCATTGCACCGCATGAGCGTTGATACCATTCGCGGAAATGTATGCTGACAAAAACAATGAAAGATGATAAGCCCTATGGCGAGGGCTGGTGCTGGGACGATGATAATCCGGTTCTGTCGCCTTTATTGATTGCACGCAAGGATCAGTTTGTTGCGAGGTTTGTAGCAGAACTGCAGAAAGCCGGTATCTGTATTACGGGAACTACGGGCGAACAGCGCAAGCCCGACGATGCCTATTGTATCATATCGCGTTTCCATACCATCGACCAGGTGCTTATGCGCATGCTGAAACAGAGTGACAATCTGTATGCCGAGGCTATGTATTACCAAATAGCGGCTGCCTCAGGACAGCATCCGGCTACGGCCAAAAGCGCGCGCGAAGCCGAACAACAGCTTTCGAAACCGTCTGGGTTTTGGATGCTTCACGCTATAAGTTTGTTGACGGCTCAGGGACTGTCGCTCTACAATTACGTCAGTGCTGAATTAGAGGTTCGTCTGCTCCGCTATGCCTATTCTAATCAGTTTATCCTCAATCACCTGTTGCCTGCATTGCCCTGTGGCGGGTGTCGATGGTACGTTGAAAATGCGCATGCGTTCAGCGTTTACGCGTTCAAATGTACATGCAAAAACAGGGAACCGTGATGGGGAGTGATCGAGCCTTTGTGGTTTATCTTCACGGCTTCAAATGGCCACCAGATATGCTTCTCTATTATTAACCAGGGCGTGATGCACTGGCAGGAATGGTCGCAGTTTTCAGGACCGCGGTGTGCTCCATTTTGTGCCGCCCTTGAAACCTTTCTTCTGTGATGATGAGAACTATTCAGATATTCATTGACCACCTGCTTGTTGTTTCAGGCTTTCATGGCAGCGAAGTTTCCTGTTCTTCGCCATGTATTGCTTATTCTGGTACAGCGTTGCTTTTCGGTACTTAACTATTTGTTTTTCCGTGTAGTATTGGTTCCTCTTATTACGCGTATGACGCGTGACAGGTCTCTTACCTATGCAAATGTTATTTTTGAGCGTCCAGTTCTGCTGGCCTTTTTGTGGTATTGTACCGGCTGTTGTCATCTGGAAGTTGTTGCCAATGGTATTTTTCAATACCCGTTTGTGCGCATGGTGCTCACACGTCTTACAGCCATTTATCTTACATTTGCCACTGTACGACTGTGCTTTACGTTTATCAGTCAGCTGAAATTGTTTTGGTAATGGGCGCCGAACCAGCAAGCAGCAATATATTCTTTCGTTCTTAGGTGTAGTACGTATCATTGTAGCCTTTCTGGCGGTAGTGGTTACAGTTTCTACTCATTATTGACCGTAGCCCCATGACTTTGCTCGCAGGGGCTGGGTGCTACATCGGCTGTTCTGATGCTGGTTTTTCCAGGATACCATACAGGTCTTGTCGCAGGAATCCGCCTTACATCCAATGATATGCTGCACGTTGGCGACTGGATTACGGTAGATAGTGCCGGAGCCGATGGCATTGTAACCGAGATGAGCCTTACAACGGTGAAGGTACAGAACTTCGATAACACCATGTAACGGTGCCTCCTATGGCTTTGGTGAGTGGCTCATTTAAAATTGGAAAGGCATGCGCAGGACGGTGGAGGGCGACGTGTAAACCGTAAGTATACCTCGATTTTCCAGAAGTATCCGTTATGACTGACGACGGTAAAAGGAGACCAATATTGGACAATTCCGCCACTGCTGAGGATTTTCTGCTGCCGATGAGCGGGTAAATAACAAGATGACGCTTATCGTGCAACAGCTTGAGGCTACGCAAAGCGGGCTTCCTGTTGGTGTTTGCTTCTTCCTGAAGGTGAAGGGTGGTAACGATTTCGAACATCAGCTGGCCGATATTATGGAGCATATCTATCTGATGGCAGGCAGCTTTCGGGCTGGTTATTTATCAGCAGTATCCTGAACAATAGTATATTGGCTGTAAAATTTTATCACGATATAAAGCAGGAAACGGCGTAGAGGTAAATGCTCTGCGCCGTTTTCTTTCAATGCCGTTACAGGCCCGGCTGCCTGCTTTATGTTGTATGGTTTCGTTGTTCGGCGGCCGTCGGCAGCGCGTACGGCAACCGTCGGAACAATGCGTGTATGACAGCCGTCAACAGCGTTGCTGACGGCCGTCAAACAATGAAATATACACTGTAAACATCATGTCTTGACGGGCTTTTTGTTGAAACAATCTAACTTTTTACCGATTGAACATGCCGATAATAGAAAACAAATACGGCCGCAGCTGCGATAGTGCATAGCATACCTACAACCTGTGGTATGCTCTACTTATATTTTCGATGCTTGCACCGGGCAGCGATGCTATCACCGATAATGTATAATTCATGGCTCCGGCCACCGTAAGAAGGATGGAAGCGGCTACATTTCCTGCAGGAACGGGTATTGTCAGCAGCCATACAACAACGCCGTAAATGATAATTGTTGCTGCCGGGACCGTAATGATATTGGTAAGCAGAAAGTAACACGTAAAACGCCCGAAATAATACATGACCAACGGTGCTGTTGCCACCTGTGCAGCCAGCGATACTGCCGTTATATTCCACATGATACGAAGGGCCTTTTTGTTTTATGAAGATAATGCCTGAAAGGAAGGGATAAAACAACAGTATGCCCAGTACGGCCATAAACGACAGCTGAAAGCCTGTGTCCCACAAACTAAGAGGGTCGGCACTGAGCATGACGATGGCGGCCAGTGACAATGTATTCAGTGAGGCTTTTCCCCTGCCAAGCACGGTCCCTGCCGATAAAACCGTGAGCATAATGGCAGCCCTTGACACGCTTGCACCCATGCCTACCATAAACGTGTATGCCCATATGGCAATAAGGATAATAGCCTGTTTGAACCATTTATGGCGGCCCGAGAGGGGAAATAAAAAGCGAAAGTATGGCGTAAATGATGCCCAGATGTAATCCCGAAAGGGCCAGCACATGTGCTCCTCCTGATATATTGAAGTCGTCGCGTGTTTGTTTTTGAAAGAGAGGTCTTGTCACCAAGGGCCATGGCTGCTATCACGGCGTAGCGCTGATCGTTGGCTTTTTGACTTGCTGAGCAGGCTGAGCAGGCGCTCACGTAGCATGGTTGCCTTTAGCCTGATACGTAACAAACGGGAAATAATAATGTTTTTGTGCTGATGCTTGCCAGCTTTGAGGCAGGATAAATGTACGTGCCGTAAAGCCGTGTACACGCATCCATCGTGCATAATTAAAGCCTGGGGCTGCAGGATAAGCCCGTGGAGGCTCCATGACGGAGAGGGCTGTCATATGCAGTCCGGCATATAAGGTATGCCGATTGCCTTGTAAAAGTCATCGCGTAAAAAGCAGCTTTGACAAGTACAGGGCGTGAAAGGTGTACCCTTCGGCCTTATATGGCCATATCGCAGGCAGCAATGCGCCCGTGTATAACCGGTTTGCTGATAATAACAGCATGGTAGGAGAGGGCTTGCCGGCAGGAAACTGCAGGCGTAACTGCCGGTTGGTATGGGTAACAGAGCTGCTCCGAGAAAAAGGTGGTTATAAGGACTGCCGCATACTGCAAAAGGCTGCTTTCTGTTTTAGTAAGAAAGCCGCTGCGAGAGCGTTGTGGCTGTTGCCAGTATCCATGCTGAAAGGGGCCGGCAAAAAGCGTTACCGGTAACAATGCCCGCAATAAAAATGAGGGCTGTTGGTAAAAAGAGGAACATAGGTTAAAGGTCATCAGGTGGTGTGTCATCAGGTTCAATCTGCTTCTCTGGCCAGTTAACGAGAAACACTTTACGTGTAGCACGCGTAAAGGCTGTGTAAAAGCCAGTGCATGTATTCGGGCGTAATCATGTCGTCGGTAAGGTATCCCTGGTCAATGTAAACGTGCTGCCATTGTCCGCCTTGTGCCTTATGGCAGGTAACGGCGTAGGCAAATTTGATTTGCAGAGCATTGTAGTAGCGGTCGGCTTTCATGGCTTTTATACGGTCGGTCTTGCGTGAAAGGTCCTGGTAATCGTCCATTATATTTTGCCATAACAGCTCGTTCTGGTCATGTGACAGGGCCGGAGCCTCGCTCGTCAGCGTGTCTAAGATAACCGTTGCTTCAATTTCGGCATTGTCATAATCCGGGAAATTGTAGGAGAACATCGGCAAACTGGAAACCATAAAAGCTGCGAAAATGGCGTGCCCTCAGCACCCTGGCACGGTCACCATTAGCCAGAAAAGCTGCCTTTGTCGTTGCTTTCTTGTGCTGTGGGAATGGTGTAAAAGTAATTATTTTTCACCATCATCACCATATCGCCTATACATAAAGCCTCCTCCTTGTCAATTACTGTGGCACGTATTCCCTGGTTATAGACGTTGGCCCGCTTGTTTGAACGCGTAAGAACAATGGTTTCGTCGATACTCGTTTCAGAATAGCTTGTTGCCAGACTTTCGATAATTTCGTCGCCTGGTACGCGCTGGACGTCGGTAAAAGGCCATAGCTTTATGCGGGGCAATACAGGCTCGTCGATGAGCGAGCGTATTTGTATGGCGTTGTAAAGAATGCCTGAAAGCTGTTTCTGTCGCACCACAGCGATAAGACTGTATTCCCAAACCTTCAACCCGTATTCCTCTAAAACGGAGGTGTTGAGGGCTGGAGCTTCGGTTTCGCCCACTGGTGGGAGCTGTGCATTATCACCTATAAGCAGCAGCCGGCAGCCCATACCGCTGTACACATATTGTATAAGGTCGTCGAGTAAACTGGACGAACCGAAAGTTATATCGCCCGAATTTTCCCCGCTGCCTATCATTGAGGCCTCGTCAACAACAAATAACATGTTGCGGTAACGGTTGTCGTTGAGGTTAAAAATGCCGCCGATGCCTGTATAATTCTTTTTCACGATAAATGCGCCGGTGGATGGTATAGGCTGGCAGATTGCTATGTAATGAAAAAAACTTTTGCGGCGCGTCCTGTGGGTGCCATAAGCGTAAGCTTCTGCCCCAGACGGTGCAAGAGTGCTCACCATGGCAGCGGCAACGGTGGTCTTTCCTGTCCCTGCTGAACCCCGAAGAACCATAATTGACCGTGGGTTACGGTCGGCAAGAAACTGCGAGAACACCGTTAAAGCCTTCTCTTGCCCGGGTGTAGGTTCGTAGCCGAGGGCTTTTTGATAAGACTTATGAAATCTGACTGTGTCATGTTCTTGCTTGTCGTATCTTTGCAAACAGTGGCAGTTATAGTCAACAAAGATAGCGAGTTTTGTGTATATATGAAACTAAATTTACATAATAATGTGCTTCTTGCAGCCTGTGTCATTGTGCTGGCAGTGTTGTGTTTTATGAGCGTAGACAGGCCTTTGAGCTTTTCAAACGAACAGAAACAGCGGGAGAAGGTTGTTGAAAGGCAGATGGATAAAAATTGTGAAGGGCCGAACAACAGTATCGCCGGCGCAAAGGCGTATACACACGAAGCTTTTGATGTTTTTGACAGCCGAAGGTCTGCTGAATAAGGACGACCGGTATGTGCCTTTTTCGAAAAAGCAATGCTTTGAGCTTGATGCGACCGCCGAAGTAGGGAAGAGTGGGAAAACAATTCCACAACTAACGTGTGGCACTCGTTACACCGTTTATCTGCAAGGACTTGACGAAGACAAAAATCAATGAGCTGTCGAACCAGGCTGCTGCCATGGGCAATTACCCGGGAATACAAATGACAGCGGGCAGATAATTGTTCTGAAACAGCAATCTATAAACAGCAAACATAAGGTTTTTACTTCATCTATATGGAAGAAATTAAGAAGACAGCGAGGATGACAATCCGTGTAAGTGAAGGCTCTCTGGCCTTTGCCATTGCTGATAAATACAGCGAATCGCAAATTATTTTTTTAAAGCCGTTTACCTGCCGTAGTGGTGTGTCGATGGCTGCAAATCTTCGCGAAGCCTTTAAAAACAGAAGAGCTTTTACGAATGCCTGTCGACAGAGCGCAGGTGCTTGTAGATGCGCCTGTGCTGCTGATTCCGATAGAAGAGTATCGCGAAGACAATATGGAAGCTCTGTATAGACATAGCTTTCCGGGAGGCGAAGGTAATGTAGTGATGAGCAATGTATTGCCCGATTTGAATGCCGTAGCACTGTTTAGTGTGAACCGTGACCTCAAATTGGTTGTAGATGACCATTATAATGATGTAAAGTTTATTTGCCTGATGCGCCCGGTCTGGAACTATATGCACCGGCGTTCGTTTGTGGGAAGCCGGCGCAAATTGTATGCACACTTTCACGATAATAAGCTGGAACTGTTCAGCTTTGAGCGTAACCGATTCATCTTTTTGCAACAGTTTCAGGACAAAAATCATGTAAGGATGCCGAATACTTTATATTGTTTGTGTGGAAACAACTTGCCCTCGATCAGCAGCGTGATAACTTGTTTCTGTCGGGCGATATTCTGAAAGGGAAGAACTTGTCGATGAACTCAGGAAGTATTTAGACATAGTAAGTGTGGTGAAAGCATCGTCCGACTTTAACCGTGCGCCAATAACGATGATTAAAGGCATAAGCTGGGACATCATCAGTTTGTATGTTTGATAACGGCTGTATGGCGTTTTTTTGTAATTGGAAATTACAGTTGCTACTCTATAAAACAAAAACTATTACACGGGTAAACCACAGTTGTTATCCGATTAAGCCACAATGATTATCCTATAAAATAAAAGTTATTGGCGGGGCAAATCACAGTTATTACCCTGATAAAACCAGAATTTTTATTTGTGGATTCTGATTTTACTTCATATAGAAAATATAATTATGCGTGTAATTACAGGAAAGTATAAGGGACGGCATTTTTGAAATACCACGAACCTTTAAGGCACGTCCTACAACCGATTTTTGCCAAGGAAAACATCTTCAATGTGCTGATGGGGTATATTGATTTCGACGATTCGGCAGCACTTGACTTGTTTGCAGGTACGGGAAGTATATCCCTTGAGATGCTGTCGAGAGGATGTAATCCTGTTGTCAGTGTGGAGGCCGACCGCGACCATTACCGTTTTTATCGGCGAGTGTATGCAAAAGATTGGCGAAACCAACAGCCTGTTAATTAAGGGCGATGTTTTTCCGTTTTATAAAGAAATGCCATCAGCAGTTCGACCTTGTTTTTGCTGATCCGCCCCTATGCTTTGGAAAAATTTAGCTGAGCTTCCACAGCTTGTTCTTGACAGCAATCTGCTTAAGGAAGGTGGCATTTTTGTTTTGGAACATGGAAAAACAATGACTTTTCATCGAACAAACAGTTTCTGGAGCACCGCCAATATGGAAGTGTTAACTTTAGTTTGTTTCGTTAATTATATCCGTCTATTCCAGTTTTGGGGCTTAACAATTTGGTAAAAGAGGGTTGTTACGGCTGATATGATAATGCAACAGGCCTTTTATTGTCTGAAGATTTCATACAAAACATTACATCAACGGGCTGAACATGCGCAGAATACTTTCCCATAAGAGCTGGAAAAACCGTGTTTCCCAGTTGCCCTGCTTCGTCAATGAGCACACTATGCTTCTCATCTTCCAGGTAAATACTTTTTCATCTCGCAGAGCCATTTCCTTGTCATAGAAGAAGATATTTGATTCAAAGTTGTGCTCAAGACTGCGAAAATCGATATTCGAACTGCCGACAGACGAGATGCGGTCGTCGCTAACGAGAAACTTGGAATGGTTAAATCCGTCGTTGAAAAAAACAAATTTTTGCTCCCGATTGCAGTATTTTCGACATAAGACTTGCTTGCCTGATCGAGCAAACGGGAGTCAGTGCGCTGGGGTAACATCAGTCTGATGTCTACTCCTGACAATGCAGCTGTCTGAATAGCGAAGAGAATGGGTTCGGATGGCAGAAAATAAGGCGTCTCCATATACACATATTGTCGGGCCGTAAGCAAAAACACGAACAAAGCCCCTGCATCATATCGGGCCATTCAGTAATGGGTCCACTTGTAACGATTTGTGCCAGACAGTTGTTCGAAAGCTTTGGCGACACAGCAGGATAATACCGTTTTCCGGTGATAAGAGTGCGGTCAACGAAATACCAGTCAACCAGAAACGCACGCTGAATACCATATACAGCACCTCCCTTTACGAGAATATGGGTATCGCGCCACGGCCTTCCCACGCCTTTTACATAACGTGTAGCGATATTCATCCCACCAATAAAACCAGCCTTCCCGTCAATAACGATAAGCTTTCTGTGGTTGCGATAGTTTACCTTTGAGGTGAAAGCCGGGAACTTTACAGGCATAAAGGCATGTACCTCTACACCGCCGTCGCGAAGCCTTTCCCCAAAATAAGTTGTTTACTTTCCAGCATGCCACGTCATCGTAGATAACGCGAACATCAACACCTTGCTGTGCCTTGTCAACAAGAGCATCGGCTATCAGGTTGCCCAGTGCGTCGTCGTCGAAGATAAACATTTCCACATGGATGTGGTCTTTAGCCTTGCCAATTTCGTGGAGCAGACTGAGAAAGAAGTCGTATCCCTTTGTATAAATCTCTACTTCGTTGTCTTTTAAAGGGCAGAGCCATGCTCTGGTTCTGGAACAATTGTATCAGTGTGCGGTATCGTTCAGGGATATGAAGATTGCGCTGTTCGGCAAATTCGAGCATTGACCGCTTTGTCAACTGGTCAAGACTACGCTGGCTTATTAATTTCTCCTTGCGTGTATTCTGTCCGAAGAAAAAGTAGATGATGATACCTGCCAGGGCAAAGTCCACAACACAAGCACCCAGGCCATGGTCTTTGACGGCTCACGGTTGTCCATTAACACCTTTAACATAACGATAATTACAATGAAGGTGTAAAGACCATACATTATCCAGTGCAGGTATTCCATTCGTTATCGGGTTGGCAAACTAAGTGTTATGGCCATGTAAAAAACGTTGTCAACGTTACCTTATTCCCATGAGTTTGTGTGTTTGCAGGCTCATTCTCCACTGAGGATGCTCCAGTAAATAGTTGAAACAGTGGGTGAGAATAGTTTTGTTTTTTTGCAGCATCGCCCGTATCTAAAGGTTGCAGAAAGTAGTGGTCGGCGCTTATACCGTGTGTGCTTACCGGCTGTACGTTGTCAAAAAGCACCTTCAATTCGCTGCAGTGTTTTTACGATAGTATGTTCCTTTGGCGATATAGTGAGCCAGTCGAGACCTCGTGGAGGCTCGTGCGTTCCGTTGCTTTCCATTGCAATAAATGTAAAGCCTGCTGCATGAAGCGTGTCGATAAGGTGCGCGTCTGCTTGCAGCGAGGGTTCGCCTCCGGTTAGTACAATCATCGGCATAGCGGTGTCGTTGCTCTGTCCCTCAGCCTTTTTCGCGTTGACAATATCCAGTGCCCGTTTAACAATATCGGCATCTTGCATCTCCTCATAGTGCGAAAAGTCGGTGTCACAAAAGCTGCAACGCAGGTTACATACGCTGAAACGTATGAACAATGCAGGTCGTCCGGTGTTGTATCCTTCGCCCCTGAAGCGAGTAGAATATTTCGTTAATCTTCTTCATAAATGGCTATATTCCCTTCGGTTTCCTGTACGCTTGCCTTATAACATGAGGGTATAAGGTCAACAATCCAGCGTGCAATATTTTTCGGCCGTAGGGTTGAAAGGCAGCACTTCGTTAAGCTCATGGTGGTCTAATTTCCCCTGAATAAGCTCTTTTGATATGTCCGAAGTCGGCAACCATACCGTTTTTCGTCGAGTTCACGTGCCTTGCAAAACACGGTTATACGCCAGTTGTGTCCGTGTACCCTTGTGCACTTACTTTCGTAGGATAGCGTAAGATGATGACTGGCTGATACATCTAATGTTTTCTGAATATAATACATATTGTGTTTGTTTTTCTTTTTGTTGTGGTAGGGAGAATCTTGCCGTATCGTGCTAATATAATAAGGTATAGGTACCATAACTATATCACACAATAATATTGCTCCCGAGCTTTCGTGCAAGCTGATTGCGCATATTCTGCAGGTCTCTGTATTCTGACATCAGAGCTTTTAGCTTTTCCATGTCCGATGCTGCCTGTGCCATTTGTGCCTGAAGGTCCTTAAGATGTTTCTCCACATAATCCATACGGAAGTCGGTTAACAGGTGTTCCACCTGTATACGTAAGGCTTCTGTTTCGTTGGCTTCGCGCTGACGGTCGGCCTCTTCGTTCTTAGGACCGTTGTCACGCTGAGGTGTAACATGATACTCTTCGGCGGCAAGCGATGTCGATAGCCTGCTGATGTCAATATCATTATGGTGCAGAAACCAGCTCTCGGCGTTGAAACCAGGGTCGCTACTCTTCTCTGCAGCCTCGTCCAGCATGCGGTTAAACAGCTCGCTGCCCAGCGTAAGGTTATCGGCTGCCAGGTTATAACTGATGAATTGTGCAACTGAAATATCGTGTAATTGTCCGCTTTCGTCTTCGGCTCTGCGTATGATAATGCGCTCGCCATAGCGCACAACCATTTGCATTAACAGGCTTTCAACCTTAGTAGCCTGTTGCTGAAGACCGGCCGTTTGCGTTGTAACGGCTTCGTTGTTAGCGTCTTCAGCCGTTGCCGTTCCATCCTGTCGCGATTGTGTTGTCGTGCCCGAGCGCCGTTCTCTTATAAATACATTCATTTTGGTTAATGAGGGTAGCCTCGCTCAATTTCATGCGTTGGGCACAATCATGAATATATGTATCTCTCAGAATTTGGTTCTGGATAACCGAGATGCTTTCCACAATCGAGTTGATGGCATCGGCTCTTTTTCTTCGGGTCGGTTTCGTCTTTAAGCAGTAAATCGGTTTTTAAACTGAATAAAAATCGGCCTGATTTTTCTCGATGTATTCTTTGAATTCGTCGGCCGTGTGCGTGCGTGCGAACTCATCAGGGTCCTTTCCTTCTGGCAGCATAAGCACCTTGAGGTTCATGCCTTCCGACAGCAACATGTCGGTTCCGCGCAATGCAGCATGAATGCCGGCAGCGTCGCTGTCGTACAATAGCGTGATATTCGATGTAAAACGGTGCAGCATGTGTATCTGGTGCAGGCTGAGAGCAGTGCCGCTGTTGGCTACAACGTTCTCTATGCCACACTGATACATGGCTATCACATCGGCCTGACCTTCAACCATGAACACCCTGTCCTCGCGTGCAATAGCTTTTTGGCTTGCCATATACCGTACAATTCGTGGTCCTTATGAAAAAAATATCACTGTCGGGAGAATTGACATATTTCTGGTTAACGCCTTTGGTACGCGAATCCAATACGCGTGCCGTGAAGCCCCACAATCTTGCCACTTACTCCCGTCCATGGGAAAAATAACGCGTCCCGCGTAGCGGTCAATCAGCTCGTCTCTGTCGTTTTTATAGCATATGCCCGTGGCGGTAAGATAAGCCTCTTTATAGCCTTTGGCCATTGCTTCACGCCCAAGAGCATAGCGGTCGGTGAGGTCGAAGCCCAGATTAAACTTCTTAATCACGTCGTCACGAAAGCCTCGCATACGGAAATATTGCATGCCAACAGCCTGTCCGTCGGCATGATTGTGGAGCAGATTCTCAAAGTAATCCGATGCCCACTTGTTGATAATGAACATCGATTCGCGCTGGCTCTGTTCCTCTTTCTCGCGGTCGGTCAGTTCGCGTTCGTGTATTTCTATATGATATTTGTTTGCCAGCCAGCGCAGAGCCTCCACATAAGTCATCTGCTCATGCTCCATAATGAATGATATAGAGTTGCCACCCCTTGCCACAACCAAAGCAGTGACACATGCCGCGTGCGGGCGATACGTAGAACGATGGCGTTTTTCGTTGTGGAAAGGACAAAGGCCTTTGTAGTTAGAACCCGACTTTTTAGCGTAACAAACTCTGATACAACGTCAACAATGTTGGCTGTATCTCTAATTTTTCTCAACAGTCTGGTGATCTCATCATATTTGCAAAAAGATAGTACTTTTTCGGTTAGTTTCTGGTGTAATAATGGCAAAAAGTGATAACCTGATGATGGTTTTATACCATTATTATGATGATTGTGTTTGTTGTTCGGCGGCCGTCAGCAGCGCGTACGGCGACCGTCGAACAATGTGTATGACGGCCGTCAACAACGCTGCTGACGGCCACCGAACAATGACCTTTATTTTGCTTTTCTCCTCCTAATAACCGTAAACCATGTAGAAAAACAATGTAATTGCATCAGCATTGGCAGGGTTATCAGGATAGAAGAACCTTGTAACATCAGGAGAAACAGGTAAATATGCCGTCATGCGACGAATATAACTTTACATAAATATAAACATTACCGTCTGGCCAAACAGGCTATTGCACAAACTTTTTCTTTTGTGCACAAACCGCCTGTTTTTGTGCATTTTGTTTGGCCGAAAAAGCAAAATGTTAGTAAATTTGCCCGTAATTTGGCAGTAAAAGAGATCATAATTATATCATTTGTTTATGAAATTGAATATCGTTGTACTTGCCAAAGCGGGTACCAGACACACGAAATGTGGGTAAGGATGCCATGACGGCCGAAGGCACTGTCAACCGTGCCGTCCTGCCTGCCATCTTTAATCCGGAGGACTTAAACGCCCTGGAACAGGCTCTTCGCATCAAGGACCTCGACCCTGATAATATTCATGTGGGCATCGTTACGATGGGCCCTCCCCGCGCAGGCGAAATTATCCGCCAGGGATTATCACCGTGGTGCCGACCGCGGATGGCTGTTGACCGACCGTAAGAGTGCCGGTGCCGATACGCTTGCTACCTCTTATTTCCTGAGCAAGGCTATTGAAAAAGATTGACAAGGAGGTTGGAACACGTCGACATTGTATTGGGTGGCCGGCAGGCCATCGACGGCGATACAGCACAGGTTGGCCCGCAGGTGGCTCAGAAATTAGGCCTCAACCAGGTTACTTGTGCTGAAGAAGTGTTGAAGGTTGAAGACGGCAAGGCAACTATCCGCCGCCATATTGACGGAGGCGTAGAAACGGTAGTGGCTCCGCTTCCCTGTTGTTATCACCGTTAATGGTTCTGGCAGCACCCTGCCCGCCCTTGCAACGTAAAGCGCGTGTTTAAATACAAGTATGCTACCTGCCCCATGGAGCGTAAGGGTGACGAACCCTGGACAGAGTTGTATGAAACACGTCCTTATCTGACACTCGGACAATGGAGTATTGCCGACTGTGGCGCCGATTACGAACAGTGTGACTGGCAGGATCGCCTACAAAAGTAAGCGCAGTGAAGAACATTGTATTTCAGGCAAAGGAAACAACTACATTGTCAGGGTCTGACAATGACGTTGAAGGCCTTGTTAAAGAATTGTTGGATAAAAACATTATTGGCTAATCAAGAGATATGAATAACGTATTTGTTTATTGCGAAGTAGAAGGTACAACCGTTCAGGAAGTATCGCAGGAGCTTCTCACAAAGGGTCGTAAGCTGGCCAATAAATTGGGTGTTGATCTCGAAGCTGTGGTTGCAGGCAGCAACATTAAGGGCAAGGTTGAAGACCAAATACTGCCTTATGGCGTTGACAAACTGTTTGTTTTTGACGGCAAAGGCCTTTTTCCTTACACATCTGCACCCCATACAGACGTTGTCGTAAAGCTCTTTTAAGGAGGAACAACCACAGATAGCTCTCATGGGTGCTACGGTGATAGGGCGCGACCTTGGGCCAAGAGTGTCGGCCGCATTAACCTCTGGACTTACGGCCGATTGCACGCAATTGGAGATTGGCGACTACGACGACAAGAAGAATAACCGCCATTATGAGAATATGCTACATGCCATTCGTCCCGCTTTCGGCGGCAATATCGTAGCAACAATTGTCAATCCCTGACCACCGCCCGCAGATGGCAACCGTTCGTTCGGGCGTCATGAAGAAGGCCCTTTATGAAGGTAAAGCCAAAGGCGAAGTGGCGTATCCGAAGGTTGACGACTATGTATCGGCTACATCTTATGCCGTGCAGGTCATCGACCGTCACGTTGAACCGTCGAAGAATAACCTCAAGGCGGCCCCCATTGTTGTGGCTGGAGGTTACGGCGTAGGCTCGAAAGAGGGCTTCGATATGCTTTTCGAACTGGCAAAAGAACTTCATGGAGAGGTTGGCGCAAGCCGCGCAGCGGTAGACGCTGGTTGGGTAGACCACGACCGACAAGTGGGTCAAACCGGTGTAACTGTGCACCCAAAGGTTTACATTGCCTGCGGAATTTCAGGACAAATTCAGCATATTTCGGGCATGCAAGACTCGGGAATCATCATCTCTATCAACAGCGACCCCGATGCTCCCATCAATGCAATAGCCGACTATGTGATTAACGGCACAGTGGAGGAGGTCGTTCCGAAGCTCATTAAATATTATAAGCAGAACACGAAATAACCATGGTAGACGTAAAAAAATTACAATATTATCTGAACAGTCCTCTCGCGAAGAGGATCGTTGAGCTCAAAGAGAGAAACTATACAGAGAAGGATCAGTTTGACGATGCACCCGTAAACTACGATGATGCCATCGAAAACTACAAGCGTCTGCTCGATATTACCGACGATGTATCGCGCAATATCATCGAGCCTAACTCTGAAAGCGTCGACCAGGAAGGGTCCTCATCTCGTTGACGGACGCATGGTATATGCGAGCAAAACTTTCGAAAACCTCGATGCTACACGTAAGGCAGGCCTCTGGGGTATTAGCATGCCGCGTCGCTTTGGTGGATTAAATCTGCCCATCACTGTGTTCTCAATGTTGTCAGAAATCGTCTCTGCGGCCGACTCAGGCTTTCAGAATATCTGGAGCCTTCAAAGCTGTATTGATACCCTTTTACGAGTTTGGTTCGCCCGAACAACAGGCTAAATACATCCCCGTATTTGCGCAGGGGAGACGATGTCCATGGATTTGACCGAGCCAGATGCGGGTTCTGACCTGCAGCGTGTGATGTTAAAGGCTACACAGGACGCCGACGGCACATGGCGATTAAATGGTGTAAAGCGTTTCATTACGAACGGAGATTCGGACATTCACCTCGTTCTTGCGCGCTCAGAAGCCGGTACATCGCGACGGCCGCGGCCTGTCAATGTTTATCTATGACAAGCGCGACGGTGGAGTAGATGTACGTCATATCGAAAACAAACTGGGTATACACGGCTCGCCTACTTGCGAATTGACCTATAAAAATGCCAAGGCAGAGCTGCGGAAGCCAGCGATTGGGTTTGATTAAGTACGTAATGAGCCTGATGAATGGTGCACGTTTGGGCATCGCTGCGCAAAGCGTTGGTCTTGAACAAGAGGCTTATGACCAGGCCCTTTCATATGCAAAGGACCGCGCTCAGTTCGGAAAGAAGATTATAGAGTTCCCTGCTGTGTACGACATGCTGTCGCGCATGAAGGCAAAAATCGACGGTAGCCGTACGGTTTTTATATCAAACTTCGCTACGTTGATATTTACAAGACCCTCGAAGACATCTCGCGCGAACGCAAACTTACGCCTGAAGAGCGTCAGGAACTGAAGAAATACAGTCGTCTTGCTGATGCGTTCACACCGCTTAGCAAGGGTATGGCTTCAGAGTTTGCGAACCAGAATGCCTACGATTGCGTCAGCGTTCACGGCGGTTCGGGCTTTATTATGGAGTACAAGGCACAGCGATTGATGCGCGATGCCCGCATTTTCTCCATCTATGAAGGCACTACACAGCTTCAGGTTGTGGCAGCTGTTCGTTACATTACCAACGGAACCTACCTCAATATCATGCAGGAAATGCTCGAAACTGAGGTGGCAAGTGACCCTCAAAGAGCTCAAAAAGCGCGTGAATCGCTGTGTAGAACTCTATGCCGAAGCAATTGAAAAAGCTGAAGAATGACGACGATCAGGACGAACATGACTTCCTTGCACGTCGCCTCTATGACATGACAGGATACATCGTTATGGCACTTATGCTGCTGGATGATGCTACCAATTGTCCTGAAGAATTTACGCAAAGTGCCCATGTTTTCAGTGCGTATGGCTGAAGAAATATGTGTAGGTGCTCATGCCTATATTATGAATTTCAGTGCCGATGCCCTCGAAAACTTCAAGGCTTAATAACGTTATTTGCCCTGCTCTGGAAACTGTTTTTCCAAACCATTGACGTAGAAAAAGGCATATTTCAGACGGCGAAATTAGAGCCTCTCCAGGGCGGAGGGAGGCTTTATTACATTTAACCACATTTTACATGAAATGCTTCGCGAAATATATCGTATTGGCAAGGGCCCATCATCGTCACATACCATGGGTCCTCCACAAAGCCTCGCAGATTTTTGCGTCTTCATCCTGAGGCCCGGTCGTTCAGGGTGACGCTTTACGGCAGTCTGGCTGCTACCGGACGTGGTCATATGACCGACATTGCTATACGCGAAGTGCTCGAAAAGCAAGCATCTGTCGAGATTGTATGGGAAGCCTTTCGGTCTTCTTACCGTTCCATCCTAACGGCATGACTTTCGAAACCTTTACCTCGATACGCCTGATGGTGAGCCGTCGGCATCGTGGACGGTTTACTCTATTGGCGGCGGAGCTCTCCGAAGGCGATAAACCTGCCGGCTACCTTTACTGAAACAAAGGATATTTACGAGCTTACCCACTTGTGTGATATACAGAAATGGTGTGACGATACAGGCCGGGCCTATTGGGAATACGTTCAACAGACTGAAGATTCCTCACTTGGGACTACCTTAGTACGGTGTGGGCGGCTATGCGTGAAAGTGTAGAGCGTGGCGTAAATCATGAGGGACGCCTCGGACCGTTGAATCTGCAGCGCAAAGCTCCCGTGTATTATGTGAAAGCTCAGGGTTATAAGGCTACATTGCAGACGCGTGCGCTGGTTTATGCCTCACGCTTTTGGCCGTGAGTGAAGAGAATGCTTCGGGCGGCATTATTGTTACAGCGCCCACCTGTGGCAGCTGTGGGGTGTTGCCTGCCGTGCTGTATCATCTGTGGAAACGGGCACGGATTCTCCGGAGCGTCGCATCCCTGCATGCCCTGGCTACTGCAGGTTTAGTAGGCAACATTGTAAAGGAAAACGCCTCCATTTCAGGTGCTGACGTGGGCTGTCAAGGTGAGGTTGGCGTGGCTTGTGCCATGGCATCGGCCGCTATTTGCCAGCTTTTCGGTGGCAGTCCGTCCCAAATTGAGTATGCCGCGAGATGGGATTGGAGCATCATCTTGGTATGACGTGTGACCCTCTATGTGGTTTAGTTCAAATTCCATGCATTGAACGTAATGCCTTTGCCGCCACGCGTGCCCTCGATTCCAATTTGTATGCCTCTTTCTCTGACGGCAAACACCGGGTAAGTTTCGACCGTGTGGTCGATGTTATGAAGCAGACAGGTCACGACTTGCCGTCGCTTTTGCATAAGGAAACCGGCGAGGGAGGACTTGCGCTCGCCAGATTTTTGTGCACGAAAAACCGAACCGAAATAGTTATCGACTTTCGTTATGATTGAAAAATAAAAATGGTTTCCGCTGTTGTCATTCTTCAGGCAACCCTTTGTTGTTGCTCGTGACGTCAGCTTTTTGCCGGTTCATGTCGCATGGCTCCAAAGGATAATCCCGGCGATACTGTCGCATCGGCCGAGTTTTATCCGCCCTGATACTACACAAATTAACCGTCTACAGGGCCGACAGCACCGCCGTGGCCCGACGTCCCTGATAGTATCAACGTCTTTTTGCGGGTGAAGGGTCTACCCGTCGTGAGCTGCAGTTGGTGAGTTATCCCAGTCGTCGTGATACCATTGTTCGCCGTAAGGCCCGCCATATTCGTGTAGAGGGCAGGGCAGATGTAGGTAGCATCGTACGAATAAAGCTGTGGGCATCTCACCGTGGCGATACCGTGGTGAAGGAAGTTAGGTTATTGCTGCTGAAAATATTACGTCTGCGCCTTAATAACTCTACGTCTGCGGCGTTTCTTTGCCCGCCGTCAGGGTTTACTTTCTCCATGGCGTCGAGCATGGTTTCCTTGTTTATGGCGCATGTAAACATGCACATCGAACGGTTCTTCAGCCATCAGGTCGAGCAGATTTTCCTTTTGCAGGTAAGCCATCCAAAGCGTCTTTTGTAACGCTCTTCCAGCAGTTCGGTCGTCGTTGGTTCTGACTTTGCAATGTCTTTGCTTTTCTCAAGCAGTTCGGGTATTTGCGCTTTCAGCTCGGCTGCAAAGTAGTCAGCGCCCGTCTTACGCGCAAAAAGAAAGGCCTGAGTGCATGTCGGTTACTGACGTGTGGCGTATTACCGTCAGCCATTTGTAGGCAACGTCAATCACTTTTGTCTTTATGTTCTGCAAAACAAGCTTATGAAACAGCGTCATGCGCGGATACGACCGAAAGTGTTCCAGCAATACGCGGTTCAGCATTTTGCTGTGCATTGTATATGTCGGCAAAGTTAAACATATCCAACAGTTGCGTGCGGTAGTATTCTTCCTTCAGGTCGGGCAGCCGTTCTATGCTCTCTTCGGCCGCCTGTTGTTGCCGCGAAATATAATCAGAAACACGACTGTCATTGATAATTCCATCTTCGTTGATGGGCGATGCCAGCACAAGGCCTTCCAAACTCTTGCACCGGCTTAGTGCCACATAAACCCTGACCCGGTGCAAACGAGCGCGATGCGTCGATGATGGCATGCTCAAATGTAAGCCCCTGACTTTTGTGAATGGTAATGGCCCACGCCAGCCGGAGGGGATATTGACGGAATACACCCTGCACCTGCGTCTCGATAACCTTTGTCGAGGGGTTAATAACGTATCGTGTATTTTCCCATTCCTGCTGTTCAACCTTAATGTCTTCGTTGTCGCCCGAGCACCTGACGCTTATCCCATTTTTTGCTGATTGACGTAATGTAGCCCTATGCGGCCGTTATAGTATAAATGTCTCTCCCGAGGTATCGTTCTTTATAAACATAACCTGGGCACCGGCCTTTAGGGTGAGCCGTTCTTCGGCAGGATAGTTCTGTGAAGGAAATTCTCCCTTCACCTCGGCATCGAAACCTATGCATCGTCCGGTCAGTTTTTGCAGCTCGTGTTCGTTATATCTGTCGGCCATACGGTTGTGTGTGGTCAGCTCATATACCCGTCTTCAGGACGAGGTACAAACGAATATTTACAACGGGTGTTTAAAAAGGGCCAGCTCGTACGATTTCGGGTTCCCGTCACGAATATGATTTAGTATCGTGATAAACCTTTCATCCTGTTGCCTGTACACGCGTGTGAGCTGTATGGTAACATAGTTTATCTGCTGCAATGCTTTTGAACCGAAGAAGTAGGGCGTGCTATAATAATTGTGTAACATCTCAGCATCGCGGGCGTTACAACAGGGTGTGAGCTGCCGCAAGTCGCCAATCATCAGCAGTTGCACGCCTCCAAGGGTTGCGTGGCATCGCGATAGCGGCGCAAAACAAAGTCGACGGCATCGAGTAAATCGGCTCTTACCATCGAAATTTCGTCAATCACCACCCATCGTCTAACGACCGTATGATGCGGCGTTTCTCCCTTGCTAAAGTCGTAGCGGTCGCGTATAGAAGCTCCCGGAACATACGGTGTGATAGGTAGTTGAAAGAACGAATGTATGGTAACTCCACCGGCATTGATGGTCGCTACGCCTGTTGGGGCAACCACAATCATGCGTTTTGACGAACGCTCTTAACAGTTTTGAGGAACGTTGTTTTTGCTCTGTGCCTGCCTTTCCCGTCAGGAAAATGCTCGTGCCTGTGTGCTCAACAAACTCCCATGCTGTTACCAGTTCCTTTGTTATGTTCCATGTTTTTGGTGTGACGATGTTGGGCAGACGGGTGCAGTGGGGTAGTGGCGTGCGGTCTGCCTTATGCAAAGATACGTCGCGAAAGTTTCAGGCTTTGCGCCGCCTTTGCCCTGTTCCTTTTACATCGTATTGCTTCTGTCTTCATGCTATATTTGTTCTGTATTTACGCCGTAAGGTTCATTGTTCGACGGCCGTCCGAAGCGCGCGTACGACGGTCGTCACACTCATCGTTCGACGGTCGTCGTACGCGCTTCTGACGGCCGTCGAACGGTGAGGTTTATGCGGTAATGGATGATGGTTTATGTTATAAGTAGGTTGTGAGATTGGCGTTAAGCCCTGGCAGATAGTCTGTTAAGACGATATTTATTGAACAGGTACCTTTATGTTTTTAGTAATGGATAATAAAACAAATTTGATAGCTAATGCCAGAGCAACAGAATTATAGCTTGATAGAAACTGACATAAAGACACTGCAAAAATAATATGGTCTTGGGCAAAAGAAGCAAGTGTGGTGGACAGAAAGCTACTGAAAAGTTGGGTGTTAAGTTAGGTATAGTTTTATTTATCCCTGCTTATCAGGTAAAGAAGCATATAGCACTACACGCTTATCGAGCTTCATGGCCTGCGTTTTAGCCTGAAAAACTTCTGCGGTAACACGGCGACCGCGCAGCGATCGCACCTCGGCATGGTTTCAAACCAGCGGTCGGAGGTGGTAAACCAGGCATACGGCTTATTTGTGGTATCGTTCTTAATTGCTGATTAATGTCGCGTACAACTTCGGATTGACGGAAGAGAGAATCTTTGCCGTCGTTCATTTCGAGAGCCAGCACAATATATTGGGCGATAACAGTGGCAGCCGGTGTATGCTTTTGTATAGTCGCGTGTTTTCGTCATGATTTGTATATCCCAGCCATCGCGGTTGAGGCGTTGCATCAGGCCGCGGAATACAACGCCGTGGGGCGAAGTATCTTTTACACCGCTCACGGCTATGCTTAAATGTATCATTTCGTGCAACAAAACGCTTTTGGAACTGATGTTCGGTCTGGTCGTAATAGTTGCTCAAAGAAATCGTAAAAGTCGTATAGTTTGGTACGTCCCCAGCTCGTCTTTCGCTTGCACGACATGGTACCCAACTGCGTGCGCGACCGGCCTGCACGCAGTCGGGGCAGGGGCAACACGCCGTCGAAAATACTGCGTGTTAAACCTCATGAAGTTGGTTTTTCATCCATAACGTGTCAATCTGCATGATGTGGTCGCTTATATAATAAGGTGTAATTAGTTGTGGAGTGTGGCAACAATATATTCAGAGCGCGTGCCAATGCGGAACTTTCCACCCCATATTCCCAAACCGCTGCTGACGTAATATTGCGTGTGTCCCTTTTGTAACGGCCCGAAAGCATCCTCTGCAAATGGCGTCGGTTATCCAGCTGGCGGGCCACACTTGCCCGTAATGGGTATGTCCGCTAAACTGAAAATCGATGCCCGCCTGCTCGGCTTCTTCGAGTGATAGGGCTGATGATCGAGGAGAATAGTGTAGCGGTTCATGTCAATGACGCCGTAAGGCCCTTTACCGACTGGCGTCGAGGGTCGGTTCTGTCGTCACGACCTATTATGTTTATGCCTTTAATGTTGATGGCAGTATCGCATAACAGGTGTATACCTGCCTCCTTATAAAAAGTTGAACGAGCCTTTTACGCCTGCGTAATATTCGTGGTTTCCAAGGCAGGCTACGACGGGAGCCTTCAGCCTGTGGAACGAAGCAGCCATATTCTGCTCCTGTAAAGGGCGTATCTTCCCGTCGATAATATCGCCCGCTATCAGAATAAGGTCAGGATTTTTCGTGATTGATGAGGTCGACCCATCGGTTGAGTTCGTCAACCCTGTTGTGGTAACCGATGTGGAGATCAGAGGCCATTACAATTTTTAATGGGCGCTCAAGCTTTTTGGTTGTAGGCATATCGAGCGTTACACGCTGCTTATCCATATAATGGAAATAACCGTAGGTAAATACCGATATTAGAATAACGGCAACGGTAATAGTGCCTTTAAGGCTATGGTAAAGGAAACTGTGGGGAACTAAATGCGCCGCCCGGCCGAGGTCTAACAGCAGGTATAACATTACCATATAAAGCAAAATGAAGAGGCTCGACGTGCCAATTTCGTAGAAAGCAGTGGCTACGGGCATGGGCAGACGGTCGGTTTGGAAGAAGTTTACGTTGGTGAAGAACAACAAAAACAAAAGTATCAGCAAACCAACTATAATGTATTTATAGGTATTGGGCAGTGGAAGAATGTTCCATGTTCGCCATGCAGAATAGGCAACACCGGTGAGCGGAAGCATGAAAAAGGCCAGAAACCAGAGTTTGTTCATAAATAAAGCCAATTGAAAAATAAAAAGAATATCTGCTAACCGTGTAACAGATATTCCTTTCTATCTCATAATAAATGTTTCTTTAATGTTTATCCTGTACCTTATCGCTGTTTCTTTAGTGGTTTTATCTTAAAAACCAGTATAGATAAGGACATTGTTTTCATCTGATTTTTACAGATTTGCCAGTTCAACAACCTTGTCAACGGCAGCTGAAATACCGTCCAGGTTCTTACCTCCAGCCTGTGCATAGTGGGGCTGTCCGCCGCCACCACCTTGTATTAACTTTGCCGCCTCACGGATAATTTTTGCCTGCATTAAGATTGTGTTCGCTTACCATGTCGTCGCTGAATATAACACTCAGCATTGGTTTTGCTATGAGATGTCGAACCAATAGCACAGACAAGTTTCTCAGGAATGGCCTGTCGGATTTTGAAAACAAGGTCTTTTTGCCTGAGCCGCTTCGAGCAGAAGCACAGCCGTAACCACTTTTATGCCGTTAACTTCGCGTGCTCCGGCAACGAGCTTTTTCTTTTGGTACGTTCTACAACTTGCGCCTGGAATTTTTCAACTTCCTTCTTTAAAAGCGCTGTTCTCGTCCATGAATTTCTCGATGGTTCCTTGCAGATCTTTGGTGTTGTTAAACAATGAACGTACATCGTTAAGCGTGTCTTGTACGGTATAAACAAGCTCTTCGGCCGCCTTTTCCGGTAAGTGCTTCAATACGGCGTATGCCGGCAGCTACCGAGCTTTCGCTAATAATTTTTGAAGAAACCAATATGTCCTGTGCTCTTCACATGGATACCACCGCAGAACTCTGCCGACGGTCCGAAGCATACCACACGCACTTTGTCGCCATATTTTTTTCGCCGAAAAAGTGCTACCGCTCCATACTTTTTGGCTTCCTCAACAGGAGTATCACGGTGCTCCTCAAGAGGCAAATCCTGACGTATCATCTGGTTAACGATGCGCTCTACCTGACGTAGTTTTTCATCGGTAACCTTTTTCAAAGCAGTTGAAATCAAAGCGCAACACGTTTTCATCTACATACGATCCGCGCTGTTCAGTTTGCTCACCGAGCACCTGTTTCAGCGCATAGTCGAGAAGGTGAGTGGCTGTATGGTTTGCAGGCTGAACCCTCACGCTTGTCAGAATCAACCACAGCCCTGAAGGCTGCAGCAGGATTTTTGTGGCAGCTTTTTGAGGATATGGATACTTTGATTGTTCTCACGTTTGGTATCAATAACCTCTAATGTTTCGGTGTCGGAGATTAAAAGGCCCTTGTCTCCCACTTGTCCGCCCATCTCTCCATAGAATGGAGTATAATCGAGAACAACCTCATAGAACGTGTTTTTCTTTTGTGTTACCTTGCGATAACGAAGTATATGACAGAGGTATTCATCGTTATCGTAGCCTACAAACACCTGTTCGCCCTCCTTAATCTTTACCCAGTCGCTGTTCTCTACGGCAGCAGCATTGCGGGCCCGCGACTTTTGTTTCTCCATTTCAGCATTGAAAGCTTCCTCGTCAACGGTGAAACCGTTCTCACCGCATATCAGTTCGGTGAGGTCGAGAGGGAAGCCATAGGTGTCGAAAAGGCGGAAAGCCTTGGCACCATCAAGTTGTTTGATGCCGGTTTTCTTCATTGCTTCCATATCGTCGGCAAGCAGGTTGATACCGTTTTGCAGCGTACGGAGGAAACTATCCTCCTCTTGTTTCATTACCTTGGCGATGAGTTCCTGCTGTGCTTTCAGTTCAGGGTATGCGTCTCCCATCTCATGAACCAGTACGGGTATGAGCTTAAACATAAACGCTCCTTTCTGATTTAGGAAAGTATAAGCGATAGCGAACAGCACGGCGCAGGATGCGACGGATAACGTATCCTGCCTTTGCGTTGCCGGGTAACTGGCCATCAGCAATAGCAAAAGCGACGGCACGCAGATGGTCGGCCACCACACGGATGGCAATATCTACCTTTTTGTTCGTCGTTGATACCTTCGCCATTGGGAGCCTTCAGGAACGTATGGTTGTAGGTTTTACCTGACAGACGTTCAATTTCACTGATGATAGGGGTGAAAATATCGGTATCATAGTTCGAGTTTTTACCTTGCATCAGGCGTACTAAACGCTCAAATCCCATACCCGTATCAATTACGTGCATCTTAAGAGCTCCAGGTTTCCATCAGCCTTGCGGTTGTATTGCATGAACACGATGTTCCAAATTTCAATAACTTGCGGATGGTCTTTGTTGACTAATGTTTCGCCAGGAACTTTGCTTTTTCTCTTCTTCGGAACGGAAATCGATATGTATTTCGGTACACGGACCGCAAGGACCCGTGTCGCCCATTTCCCCAAAAAGTTGTCGTGTTTATTGCCGTTTACAATATGATTTTTAGGGAAATGTTTCTCCCAGTATGACGATGCTTCATCGTCACGAGAGAGTTTTTCTGAGGCATCGCCTTCGAAAAACGGTGACGTAAAGGTCTTTAGGGTCGAGATGAAGCACGTCTACAAGATACTCGAAAGCATAGTCAATAGCGCCCTCTTTAAAGTAATCGCCGAAGCTCCAGTTGCCTAACATCTCAAACATGGTGTGGTGGCTGAGGGCAGAATCGCAGCCTACTTCTTCCAAATCGTTGTGTTTTCCACTTACACGAAGGCACTTTTTGAGAGTCGGTTCTGCGGCGTGGGTCGGGTTCTTTAGTGCCAAGAATAATATCTTTCCACTGGTTCATACCAGCATTTGTAAACATTAAAGTAGGGTCGTCCTTAACTACGATAGGGGGCCGATGGTACGATAACGTGTCCTTTTGATTCAAAAACTTCAGATAAGAATTACGTATCTCGTTAGCTGTCATCATTGTATTATAGTGTTTTTGATACTCATTGATAATCAGCTGCAAAGTTACTAAAAAGATTGCAGTCGGCAGATCCTATATATAATCTTTTTATTATCTTTGCATTGTAGAGAACGCGTGTTTACATGTCCTTTGCAAGGTGATGCCGGTGCATACTGAAAGCCCGTTCGAATAGCAAACATATATATGAGAAAAAGTGTTATGGCCCTGAATACAAATAAAAATCCTAAATTATATTATTCAATTAAAGAGGTTGCCCAAGAGGTTGGTGTTAACGAAAGTACATTGCGTTATTGGGAAACCGAATTTCCTAATCTTAAGCCAAAAAAACCGTAGCAGCAAACCAAGGTCCGACAATATACCGATAAGGATATAGAAGACATTAAAGGTTATTTATAACCTAATTAAAGTTCGTGGATTCAAAATATCCGCAGCCCGGAAATATATGCACGAAAAATAGAGGAAATGTTGATAAAAGTGCAGATATACTTGACCATTTAATCAGTGTCCGCGAACAATTACAAGACCTTAAAAACATCTTGACGCGTTAGTATAGAATTAAAAATGGGTGTACAGGGATTTATAGAATTTGCTGTACCTCCTGCATATCATTAATTTCTTTCAGAAGCTTCATAATATTTCTTACTTCATCACGATCGTGAACCTTTAATTCTAATCGACCTTCAAATATGCCATCGTTAACAGAGAAGCTTACTTGATGGATATTTGTATTGAGCTTTATGTGATATTATTTCAGAAACGTCGTGAAGCATACCCTTTGCGATCTATTCCGTGTACTTCAATAGTTGCATCGAAAAACAGCTGATGGTGCATGTCCCATTGGGCATCGAGGATGCGTGTTCCGAAGCTCGACTTTAGTTTGCTTGCAACAGGGCATGAGCGTTTATGGATAGTAACGTGCGAGTTACTGTCGATAAAGCCAAAGAATATCATCGCCAGGGATTGGATGACAGCACGATGAAAAGAGGTACATCCCAATGGATTGCTCGGAGATTATACATGGTCGCTTTTTGTTAAAACCAGGCCCTACTGTAAGCAAATTGTCACTGACAGGCTGGGTATCTGCCAGTAATTCTTCTTTTTTCTTTTCACTTTTTCGCAGAAAAGGGTACATAACGTCGCCAGCCCAAGCCTGATGAACTTTTTCTTTTTACCCGAAAGTTCTTCGACATCGTTTTTCGCCAAGAATCACGGAATGGCTACCAAGGGCCTGGAAAAAGCCTCGTGTGATGTTGTATCATGGAACTTACACAACCGGTCAATAACCGATGAAGACAGCTCTATATCGTTTTTCGTTAACCAGTCGTTGAGCAAATCTTCTCCCTTCTTTTGTATTTGTCTTCCTTCACGTCGAAGTATTGCCTGTATCTTATTGCGTGCCTTTGCCGTAGTGACGAAGTTAATCCATGACGACTGTACGTGCTGCGAGTTGGATGTTAACACTTCAACCTGATCACCGCTTTGCAGTTTATGACTTAAGGGTACGAGCTTGTGATTGACTTTTTGCGCCTATACAGTGGCTGCCGAGAAAGGTGTGAATTTGAAAGGCAAAGTCGAGAACTGTACATCCTGCCGGCATTGTCTTTACCTCTCCCTTGGGTGTAAAGACAAAAGATCTCAGAAGCAAACAGATTCAATTTAATCGAATCGAGGAAGTCCATTGCATCTGGTTGCGGGTCGTCTCAAGATTTCTTTTGATAGTGCCTAACCATTTATTCAGCTCGGTATCTTCCTCTGTTCTGTCACCTTCTTTATACTTCCAATGTGCAGCAAAGCCTTGTTCAGCTATTTCGTCCATACGGTCTGACCGTATCTGTACTTCAATCCATTGTCCTCTGCGCGACATCATGGTAGCATGCAAGGCCTGATAACCGTTTGCCTTGGGGTGGTTAACCCAGTCGCGTAAGCGGTCGGGATGGCTCTTATATATTTGGTTTAATGCAACGTATATCTGGAAACAATCGTTGATTTCATCCTTGCGCTGTTTCGGTGTAAAGACAATTCGGACAGCCAGAATATCGTATATCTCTTCAAAGGTAACATGCTTATTCTGCATCTTACACCATATACTGTAAGGACTTTTTACACGTGCCTTAATATGATACTGAAGTCCCATCTTGTCGAGAGCTTCACGAATGGGAGCTGTAAATTCCTCAAAGAGGCGGTCTCTCTCTTCTTTGGTGAAAGACAGTTTGTTGAGAATGCTGATGTATTCTTCCGGATGCTCAAAGCGAAAACTAAGATCTTCGAGTTCTGTTTTTATCTTGTTCAGTCCGAGACGATTGGCTAAAGGCGCGTAGATATAAAAGCGTTTCACCAGCAATTTTATACTGTTTGTTTGCTGGTTGCGATGCCAATGTGCGCATATTATGCAGGCGGTCGCATATCTTTATGAGGATAACGCGGATGTCATCACTCATGGTAAGCAAAAGCTTTTTGAAATTTTCGGCCTGGGCTGAGGCACGATCACCAAAGATTCCACCACTTATTTTTGTTAATCCATCAACAATCTGCGCAATTTTTGTACCAAAGATATTTTCTATATCTTCGACGGTATAGTCGGTATCTTCAACCACATCGTGGAGCAAGGCTGCACAGATACTTGTAGACCCGAGCCCCATTTCCTGGCAAGCTATTTGGGCAACGGCAATAGGGTGTAGGATGTAAGGTTCACCTGAAAGTCGCCTTACTCCTTTATGCGAGCTTGACGGGCAAAGTTGAACGCCTTGGTGATAATGTCGACCTTTTTACGGTGAGTGGATGCCAAATAGGTTTCAGAAGATGATTGAAGGCGTCAGTTATGAGCTTGTTATCAACCTCTTCGCGCTCTTTATTTATTAAGTCTTGCTCGTTCATAATACAATTGAAAAGGGAGTTGTAACTTGTCAGTCTGCTGATTTTATACAGGTTTCAGGGGCATATTATTTTACCCTGATCTTTTTTCCTACTACAATATTGCTGCCCTGAATACCGTTAAGCTGCCGTAATTGCTTTTACCGAAGTGTGGTTTCGTTCGGCAATTTCGCTCAAAGTATCGCCATCTTTTACAGTTATATGTTTGGCAGTCTGCTTTTCTTTTTCTTTTTACTGTTTTTCTTTGTGTTTTTAACAGCATTGTTTTTCTTCTTGCCGTTACCATTCTTGTTGTTGTCTTCCTTACCCGATCTCTTGTTTTTGGCTCACGGTGTCGTAGCTTCTTACTACATTCTTTCGGTTGTTTGTAGTAAACTCCGTAGTATCACCTTTCTCTAATTCAGCAGTATTCTCTGATGAAAGATGATTGTTACCAAGAGCATTTTCATCGTTTTTGACCGGCTGTTTTTCCACCTGGTTTGCTTCGTTATTTACAGCTTTCGACTTATGATCATTTTTGGAAATACGGCTTACTTTATTATTCCTTACCATATACGACGCATTGTCGTCTATCTCTACGGAGTTTCTCTTGAATTTGTATTCCTTAGGATTATAGGCATAAATGGAGTCTTCCTTATCTATAAAGATATTAACCAACTGTGCAGGTAGCCTGAGAGATGCTGGATTGGCATGTCCGTTGATAAGGTTTTTGGCGATATTGTGGATTCAAATCTTTTTAATTGCTCTATACTGATACCCAGTACGTGTGCAATTTGTTCGAAATATATATCACGGTTTACCATCACCGTGTCAGTCTTTATGGGTAGTTCTGTATTAAGCGGGCAAATGTTATGTTCGCAGTAATAGTTCATAATGTAGTTGGCTGCAATGAAGGCAGGGACATACCCTCGCGTCTCTTTTGGAAGAAAAGAATATATTTTTCCAGTAGTCCCTTTCACCATGACTGCGTCGGATTGCTTTTGTTTATTTTGTCAGGGCCACAGTTGTATGCAGCAATAACAAGATTCCAATCTTTTAAATATATTGTATGAGATCTCTCAGATATTGAGCAGCTGCATGCGACGATTTTACAATATCGTAACGCTCATCAACTAACGAGTTGATGGTAAGATATAGCGTTTTGCTGTTGGAAGCATGAACTGCCAGAGCCCGGCAGCTCCCACATGAGAGCGTGCAAATGGATTTAAGGCCGACTCGATAACAGGCAGATATTTCAATTCTAATGGTAAGTTGTATGCGTCGAGAGCCTCTTCAAATATGGGCATATAAAAGTTTTGTGCCCCTAATATATAGGCTACTGAGTGGCGTAAATCACCAGTGTAGCGATCTATAAAAGCCTGAACGATACCGTTATAAGGCATTTCAATAATTGTCGGGAGCTTGAAAGACGGTCCTTGTATGTAATCGTATCATATACAGGGTTAATGTTTGGCAGATGACAATCGGTGTCGGGTCTAAGATACATCTTCGAATTGTAAAGCTGCATCAAGCTATCGAGGTCTGTTGTCATTGTCTCAGGAAGATCTATCTCTTCACTTTTTCCCGGTATGATTGGTTATAGTAACAACCCTCTCATCATTTTTGAGCACGTAGAGAATACATGCATGTTAAGATGATAAAGCTAATAATAAAGTTCTTTTTATATATCATTTTATAGAATAAAAACCTTGGAACAAAGTTATATGCTGTTTTAAAAAGTTGATAGAACACTGTAATCCCTATGGCATTTCCTTTGAAAAGGATTTTGTTCGGTAGGATTGTTAAAGACAGTGGGAGATACACGCATACTTAAATCAGAACTGATGTCGAACTCTGATAAAGACGCATCAACATAGCGTCTATTACCGATAAAGCATAAATTCCTACCATTGCAAAGAAGCTCATGTCGCGCCATCTGCGATAACGATCCTTACGTTTTTCTAAATATCTCTTGCCAGCGTTGTGTATTAGCTTCATTTATGGTTGTGCCAAGATGTAAAAATTGATTATAGCTTTTGTGTTTGAGGATCGTTATCCATAATGTCCAGGTAGGCCTGGCTATAATCGCGATACATCATGTTATTCCATCTCATAGCGTAGGCACATCCCACAAATCCTCCATAAATAATAGGAAGTTTCCAATATTTGCGATTGTAGATTTGTCCAGCCCCTGGTAACACCAAAGAAAGCCATAAGGCTCTTTTTGTTTCAGGCTTCCATGTTGCCCAGTTTCGCTTTTCCTTTCTTTTTGCTACTTTTTTTGTGCTACAAAGGGTACTGTCAGTAGCCTGTTTTTGTATGCTTTTTGAAAGCAGCCCACTGGTAGAATGAAGTGTATCACTTTTTATTTTGTCCGAAACAACCTGCTGTGACAGAGTCTTTGTATTCTGTGCATGTAGTTGAACAGGGAACAAAAACATGATAATAGTAACCGACAACGATAAGAGAATATAATCTAATGCTTTTCACTTATTGTTTTTCAGTTTGTCAAAAACGTTCATGATACGTTCTAAATCATCTTCGTTATTGAAAGGAATACTTATTTTTCCCTTACCTTTATTAGAACAGGTCAATTGAACTTTTGTATCTAAAAAGATGAAAGGCGATCCTTTAGAACTATAAATTCTTCAGGAAGTTTTGTCTTGGCCTGTATTTTTCTTGCCAGTGTCTATGTCATCGCCATTTTTCAGTTTCTGAACTACCTCTTCAACTTTGCGTACAGGCCACCCGTTTTTCAATATTTCTTTGAAAACCTTAAGTTGTAAAGACGGACTGTCGAGTGCTAAAAAGTGCACGAGCATGTCCCATATCAACCTCTTTTTTCTGCAAGTGACATTTGTACTTGCGCAGGGAGTTTCAGCAAACGCAGATAGTTGGTTACAGCAGTCCTGCTTTTTCCAACCCGTTCAGAAACCTTTTCCTGAGTCATTCCCGTATTTTCCAAAAAGATGCTCGTAGGCAAGTGCTATTTCAACGGGGTTCAAATCCTCGCGTTGAATATTTTCGACGAGGCCATTTCCATGACATTCTCATCGTTTATAGTTCTAATATATGCAGGTATTGTTTTTAGTCCTGCTATTTTAGAGGCTCGCCAGCGGCGTTCTCCGCGATAATTTGGAATCTGTTATCGCTGATCTGTCGGAGCGTAATAGGCTGGATAATCCCTATTTCGTGAATGCTGTTAGCCAGTTCTTGTAATGCCTCCTCGTTGAAAAAGACTTCGGGGTTGATCAGCATTTGGCTCAATCTGCTCAATGGGAATTTCGTTGATAGTTGACGATCCTTGCGTACGAACAGCCTCTGTTGAGATTAGTGCATCAAAGGCCACGGCCTAACGCATTGTATTTTTATGTACTGCCACAGTTAATATAAGTTTAAAAATTAAACTTATTGATGTCTGATTATGATTATTTGTTTTTCAATAATTTCACGAGCCAGAGCCAAATGGTTTTTAGCTCCTGTTGAATCAGCATCGTAAAGAATTACAGGTAAGCTCATGACTTGGACTTTCGGAAAGCTTAACGTTACGTTGAATAACTGTTTTGAAAACCAGTTCTTGGAAATGACGTTTTACCTCATCATAAATTTGATTGGCTAATCGTAGGCGACTGTCATACATTGTAAGCAAGAATCCTTCAATTTCTAATTTAGGGATTAAGTTTGCTTTTTATAATTTTAATTGTGTTTAGAAGTTTGCTGATACCTTCGAGAGCGAAGTATTCACATTGTACTGGAATAATAACAGAGTCGGCAGCTGTTAATGAGTTTACTGTGATGAGACCGAGTGATGGTGAACAGTCAATTAAAATATAATCGTATTCATTACGCAAAGGATCCAGGATGTTTTTTTATAACCTTCTCCCTGTTCTCCAGGGTTGAGCATTTCTATTTCAGCTCCTACCAAATCAATGTGGCTCAGAATAATATCGAGCCCATCAATGTCAGTAGTATAAATTGCATCGCGTACATCTGCATGATCGATAATACACTCATATAGTGAACAGTCAACTTCACTAATGTTTACACCAAGACCGCTTGAGGCATTGGCTTGTGGGTCAGCATCAACAACAAGTACAGTTTTCTCCAATGTTGCCAATGACGCCGCTAAGTTGATAGTTGTTGTGGTTTTTCCCACGCCACCTTTTTGATTAGCTAAAGCGATGATTTTTCCCATTTTCTGCATTTTTGCGCTGCAAAAATCCTGCTGAGGATGCAGCATAGTTTGTTGCAAAGATACATATTTTGTTGGATAAAGTAGATAATTAAAGCTTTTTTCGTACTTTTTGCATGGCATTTAAATATATAGAATAATGGTGAATAAGCGTCCCTTTATATTGATAGCCAATGACGATGGCTATCATTCACATGGTATTCGACAGCTGGTTGATTTTGTGAGTGAGATGGCAGATGTTCTTGTTGTGGCTCCAGAGGGCGCACGTTCTGGTTATTCCTGTGCCTTTTTCTGCTACTGATTACTTGCGCCTTAAAAGTCCGTCACAATATGGGAAATGCTGAGGTTTGGTCGTGTAGTGGTACGCCAGTCGACTGCGTAAAGATTGCTCTTAGCCAACTTTTGCCAAGGTCGTCGACCGGATCTTATATTGAGTGGAATCAATCATGGTGACAATTCTTCGGTGAATAATCATTATAGTGGTACTATGGGTGCAGCCTTAGAGGGCTGTATGAAGTATATTCCTTCGGTTGCATTCTCTTCTTGTTATTATGACGAAGAAGCAAATTTAGAACCACTTAGGCCTTATGTGCAACAAATTGTACGTAAAAAGTTCTGTCAGAGGGTCTTCCAAAAGGTATATGTTTAAATGTAAATTTCCCCGCTCGTCAGCATTTTTGAAGGGGTGAAAGTTTGCCGCATGACGTTCGGAAGTTGGGTCGAAGAGATAGATAAGTGTTGCCATCCCAGAGGTTATGATTATTATTGGGTGGTTGGCCATTATCATAACGATGAGCCGGGAATTGAGGGTACCGACCAGTATGCGCTCGACTAAATGGCTATGTAGCGATAACGCCTACAAAAGTTGATGTGACGGCCTACGACTTTATGAAGCAGTTGCAAAACTGGAAGCTTTGATGGTGATGGTGCCATCTGGTTTTGTCCACAGCTTTTTGCTTTTACAAATTGACAGAATAAATATTTTCTTTGTTTCCTAATTCACGAGCTTATGAAATACTATCTTATTGTAGGTGAAGCCAGTGGTGACTTACATGCCAGCCGTTTGATGAAAAGCTTGAAAAAGCAGGACAAGAATGCAGAATTTCGCTTCTTTGGCGGCGACTTAATGGCAGCCGTAGGTGGAACATGTGTAAAGCATTATAAGGATATGGCTTACATGGGATTCGTGCCAGTACTGTTGCATTTGCGAACAATTTTCAACAATATGGCCCTTTGCAAGCGCGATATTGTAGCGTGGCAACCTGATGTTGTTATCCTTGTCGATTACCCGGGCTTTAATTTAAAGATAGCCAAATTCTTGCACAAAAACTACTCAAATTAAAGTTTTCTATATTTCACCCAAAGATTTGGGCATGGAAAGAATGGCGAATCAAAACTATTCGTCGCGATGTTGACGAGCTTTTCTCCATTCTTCCTTTTGAACTTCCTTTTTGAGTTAAAGCATCATTACCCTATCCACTATGTGGGTAATCCTACGGTAGAAGAAGTTGCCGAATTTAAGTCGAGTTATCACGAAAGCAGGGAAGATTTCTGTAAACGTAATGGTTTAAATCCAGCAAAGCCTATTATTGCTCTGCTTGCTGGAAGTCGCGAGCAAGAAATAAAGGGATAACTTTGCCTACGATGACATCAGCTGTTCACTCTTTTACCGATTATCAACCTGTATTAGCCTGTGCCTGCTGTTGATGACGAATTTTATACTCGATTTTTGGCTTGGGGTTATCAGTGTTGTGGCCTTCGTTTTGCCCCGTGTAAAGAACGAAACCTATGCCCTTCTCAGTCATGCTTCTGTGGCTTTGGTAACCAGTGGTACAGCCACACTGGAAACGGCACTGTTCAATGTGCCTCAGGTGGTTTGTTATGAAAACACCTGTTCCGCACCTGATAAGATTTGTATTTAACCATATTATCAAATGCAAATATATCAGTTTTAGTTAATTTAATTGCTGATAAAGTGGTTCCAGAACTCTTTTGCCGATCGTTTTCAGTATCGAATCCATACAAACATGAGCTACGCCTTATTCTTTCCGGGCAACCAAATCGTAACCAGATGTTGCATGAATACAGGCAAGTTCGTGAGCTCCTGGGACATAAGTAGCTCCTGATAATGCTGCACAACTGATGATAGAATTGCTTAAGCAGAGGAAAACGGTTTAAGACTTTTGGCTCGAAATATAGCTGTTATTAATACTTATCAGAAGAACAGAAAGGTATCACATACCTTGTCATAGCATTCATAAGAGCCTGCAATTCGTGCAGTTTTCTTCGTCTAAATAGTACGATAGCAGTTTAAACGAGTAGGGTAGAGCAGCAGAAGCACCAATGGCCGTAAGAATATTACCATCTTCTTCTATAATATTGCCAGTAGCTTTTGCGCCTGTAAGCAGATGTTCGAGCGAAGGCCAGCAGGTTGCCCGCCTGCCTTTCAACAAACCTAATTCGCCTAAAATAGTAGGAGCTGCACAACAGCACCAATACGTTTATCCTTTCCAGCATGATTTATAAGTAAACGTCGAAGTCCTTTGTGACTTCAAATTCTGTGTTCCAGAAACCACCGGGAAGCATAAGCTGGTCAGCATCAGAAATCTGACTCTTCAAATAGCATATCAGCTTTTTACCCATGCTCCATTGGCAGTTTCAACAAGTTTGTTTCCTGTTACACCTATAGTTTAAAATTTTGTGTTCACCCTGTCGCATAACGGTGACAGGTGTTAAAACTTCTATCTCTTCGAAGCCTGTTGCAAGAAATTCATAGATGTTAGCTGCCACGTTTCGTGTGTTTTAGTTTGAAGCGCAAAGATACGAAAAAAAGCCGATTATTTGTATTTTTGCTTTATATATGATAATTTTGCAGAACATAAAGTACAGAATGAACTATGGCACAACGGGCATGGAAAACGATAGAAGGATTTTGATTTTTAAAGAAATCCTCTTTGAAGAGTATCATCAAATTGCTAAAATTACTATTAACCGTCCGCGTTATCGTAATGCTTTCACACCGCTGACTGTACAGGAGATGAGCCGGGCGTTTGCATATTGTCGCGAATGTCTTTCTATACGTGTAGTGATACTTACAGGGGCTGGCGATAAGGCTTTTTGCTCGGGTGGTGACATGCATGTCAAAGGAAGAGGCGGTATATTGGTGGTGACGGGTTCCCCGTTTGAATATTCTTGATGTACAAATGCAAATCCGTCGTCTGCCTAAAGCCTGTTATAGCTATGGTGAATGGTTTTGCAATTGGTGGCGGACATGTATTGCATGTGGTTTGCGATTTAACGTTAGCCAGTGATAATGCCATCTTTGGGCAAACGGGTCCAAGGTTGGAAGCTTTGATGCAGGGACTGGGGCGTCTTATCTGGCTCGTGTGTAGGGACAGAAAAAGCACGTGAAATATGGTTCCTTTGCAGGCAATATTCAGCAAAGGAAGCTGAACAGATGGGACTTGTCAACAAGGTTTGTGCCTGTCGATAAGCTGGAAGATGAGATGCGTTGACTGGGCCGAGACCATGATAGAACGTAGTCCACTTGCCCTCCGTATGATGAAAGCAGGGTTCAATGCTGAATTGGATGGTCGAGGCGGGTATACAGGAATTGGCAGGCGATGCTACCGTGGCTTTATTATACACTTGATGAGGCTCAGGAGGGAGGAAAGGCGTTTTTGGAGAAACGTAAGCCCGATTTTGACAAATATCCGCAGTTCCCCTGATGTTACTTGATGAATTTCTTGCCGAGAGTGGAATAGTCCAGAAAGTACGGTCTTTAGTGCATACTTCGGGCTCTACGGGTGTGCCAAAGTGCATACGGGTAGAGAAGCAACGTGCTTAAATTCTGCGCGTATCACCTGCGATTTTTCTTGGACTCGACAGGCAGGTGATACGGCTTTACTTTGTATGCCGCTTGATTATATTGCAGGAAAGATGGTCGTTGTAAGGAGTATTGAGCGCCAATTGCGTCTTACTGCTGTTGAACCATCGGGGCATCCGCTCAGATATTTCAACCTTTCGACTTTGCTGCTCAGTGGTTCCTATGCAGAGTATATAGTTTGCAGGTGCCTGAAGAGCGTAGAAAAACCACGTACAATAAAAACATCTTATTATAGGAGAGTGGTCTATTAACGATGATTTGCAGCAGCAATTAAGCCGTCTTCCAAATAACGTTTGGAGTACATACGGTATGACAGAAACGCTGTCACACATAGCTCTACGCCGTCTTAACGGCAAAAGAAGCGAGCTTATGGTATACCCTTTCAATTCAGTTGCCGTTTCAGTTAAATGCAAAAGGGTGTCTTATGATAGATGCTCCTCTCGTAGCATGAAGGCTATTAGAAACTCATCGATCGTGCAGAAATACGTGATGGTAAATTCCGTATAATCGGCCGTTTTAGACAATGTTAGTCAATTCGGGAGGGATAAAAATACAAGTTGAAGAAGTTGAAGAAGCTTTGCAGCCTCATCTTAATATACCTTATTTAATTAGTAAATGCAGGGACGAAAAGTTTGGAGAGGTTGTAGTTTTATTGACCGAATGTGCCGACTCGATCTTATACAATCGGTTTGTTGTAAAAGTACTGCCCAGATTCTGGCGACCAAACATTATTTTTACACGTCACATATCCCGTTCACAGCTACTGGTAAGCCTGCTCGGAAAAGGCCGAGGCATGGTGTAATATGCAGTTGAAAAGTCAGGATTATTTGGGGATGTTGCAGCCAGGCTATTGTCATTATCTTTCTAAAAATAAGCTAAGGCCTGTTTTTCCTGTGAGATTCATGAGTATGTTAAACTATATTTTTACTGTTTAACAAATCTGTGTTTTGTTACAGGTAATGAAAAAGGCCCCTGTTTCGTCTTGTTTTTGACATTACATCAATCACTTGTCTCTTACGATGTAAACGCGTTGCCTTTACGTCGTAATCGTCTCGTCTTTTAGCATCGTAATTGTCTCTGCCTTTGCGTCGTAATCGTGAACCAATTACGTGCTTTTCAATATGCTTTATATCAGTATGTTACAGCGATTGCTTCGCCTTTGGCCCGTAATTGTTTGTCTTTAGCCCGTAAAGGGGCCTGTGGTGTATTTTTGTTAAAAAGTGTTGAGGTTTATATTTTGTAACCCGGTACTTTGTGTAACAGGGGTAAAAATGATGTGTAGAATACTATATGATTGTTCGGCCCGTTACATGTCCATAATACTTTACGATTCGTAACGAAAAGCCCCCACACTTTATATTAATGTGGGGCTTCTGTGATAATTAGCTCATGTAGCTTGAAATAGATTTTTAGGACTTATGTTATTTTATAACTATCTTTTTACCGTTTGCGATTATTAAACCCTTATAGCTTTCATTTACACGTTCTCTGATAAGTTATACCTTACGTTAGATTGTTGATTTGTTTTTGGGTTGAGTTTGATTCCGTATCAGTTAGAAACAAGGACAGGGTAGTACCCAGGATAAATTTAGAGCAAGGTAAGCCTTATTGGCAGGATTTGTAAACGCAGTACCCCCGAATTACTACCATGGTAGAATGCTGCCGTTCTCGTTTCACCAGTATTGTTTAGCGAGTTTGTACTAAACTGTTCCACCTGTTACTGTATCTTTCGACTGAACGTTGTCAAAGTAGCCTTTAGGGAGTTCCTGGAATAATTCGTGGATAATAGACCTGATTTGTTTGAGGGAGTGGAGTATCAGACGGAGTGCGAAAAGGGTAGCCTTGTCTGACTTACTGATGTAACCTTATAAGCAGTAATTGTTTCACAATTAGAATTGATAGTATGTGGTATAACCATCGCAGTTCTCCTTTTTATTTCAATGGGATGCAACAGGGACAAAAGTTTTCCTTTCCACGAGTTCCATCCATTGTCGACATCGTCTATAATTCCCATTTTACCTCACGTTTTATAACCGTAAGGTTTACTGCTATTCCTGCAAAAGCAGATGTACTGACGGATATGTCGGACCAGTTTCCTCCTTCTTTATAGAAGACGATGTATTTTATCAGTTCTGATCTTTCTTTTGTTGGAAAGCAGTCGGCAATAAACGTAACACTTTTTGGGTATGATAAATTTTGATAGTTTATTTATATCTAATACTGGTCTTTTATAGTAGTAAGATGATTACATTTTTCTAATTACAGTACTTCCAGGCTTGTACATTGATGGAAAGCCAGCTTCCTATTGTATTCAACAACTTCCTTCTTCTAAAATCCACAGTCTTTTAGTGCTGTATTGATAAAACCTCTTTGCCCAATTGTGGTAACGCTTGCAGGAATTACAATATTTTCCTAGAGATGCACAGTTCATAAAAACTTCGTCCTGGATACTTTCTATCTTGGGAGAACATATATTGAGGTGATACCACTGCCTTTAAATACTCCGCGCATAATGGTAACAGTCTTCAGTGGTGAGGTTAATGGTTTCAGATTTGTACAATTCCTCAAAGCAATATCCGCCCAGGTCTGTGAGCTTGTTGTTTTTCTTTGAATGTCACACTTGCAAGCTTTTTACAGTCTTTAAAGTGTCCGTTGTTGTCAAACCTTTTTAATGTGCTGGGTAAAACAATTGATGTTAACGACGTACACCGTTAAAAAGCAACGACAAATGGTAAGATCGGCACCTTCTTACGAAGTTAGTGGATGACAGTTCCGAGCAGCAGGAAAGCAAACTGTCCGATTCGCTGAATGCTGCTGGCAATAGTTACAGACTTTAACTACTCATCATCTTTAAAAGTAGTTATCTGCACTCTGTGTCACTGGCGAGGCCATTACTTTCTTTGGCAATTACAACATTCTCCCTGATTTCCCATGGGCAGTTACTGTGTATGCAGTACCAGCTATGCGCTCTGTGTGTGTCATGCCATCTCGTAGCAACCTATTGCATGTAGGTGTGCTAAGCTTCCACAACCTAGGTCAATAGTATCACAAACTAATAACTTTGAATAAACTTTATTTCCTCATTTTCCCTATATGTAAAAAGGTTAATAATAAGTAGTAATCTAGGTAGTAATTCTCTAGATAGCTTTTCTATATCAACTATTGATTTTATTACAAGGGAGGTTTCCTGATTGAAGACAGGAAACCTCTACCATGTTTATACTGTCAATCAAACTCGTAAGCACACCAACCGATGTTTGTAGCCTGACGCTTTTTGCCGTGTGGTCTATTGTCAAGTCGAGATGTTTCAGGAACTAGTGTCTTTGAACTTTAATTTAAACGCATTGAGTTTCAGACAAAGAGGCACCCATTTATTTTAGGTTCAAGGTGGCACAGACGTAGTGCCACCCTGATTGGTTGGGCTGGGTAGTGCCAAAACTATGTCTTCAGTGTAACGACCTGTAATACCTCCGTTACCGGCTTCGAAAGGTCGATCACTCCTTTGGTACCATATGCGGTATGTCTCTTTGCGAGGTACAGCTGCTGTTGTGCGTGAGATGTTAGCCTTGTTACCCTGTTACCTGGTTTCTGGAACCACATACACAGAATTGATGCTGTACGCTTTTCGCTACCTTTCTGGTACTGGAAATCCTGTGTGGTCACTATTGCGGGAATTATTTACGAATGTAGAGTTACTGATATACAGGCTGCGCTTGATCCGTTTATAGCACCACCACCATTGCCTCGTGGTGTTTTCTTATGAAAGTAGAGTTGTCGTAGCACTATGCTGCCAGTAGTTGTAGAACCTTGTATGCAACCTCCGTCCCATTCGGTAGAGCTGCTATGGAATAAACATTGATCAATTAAAAGTTTGGGTGAGTGCTTATGAGTCTCGATAAGCGCCACCACGGTCATGCGATTTATTGCCACTTACTTCACATCGGTGAGAGATGTAACGTTGCCACGCCATGTGCCAATAGCAGCCCTCCAGCAGCATACTGCCATTTATTTTGCTAGTATTTAGAATTTTGCGGTAATTAAAATGAACATCAGTGCCGTCTCCGCTAACATATACTCCTGGTCGTAGCTTGTTGATCGCTCAGGGTATTACCTATAAAACCGTTTTTAAACGTCACACCATTAAAAGTAATAGTTTGCAGTTGCAATCATCTCGGCATGTATGAGATGGCTTGAGTACTCCTTCATCAGGCGTTTCGTTAGCGGTTCAAGTCTCCAGAGAAGATGGAAGTTTCGTGAGCAGAAGGATAAGAAAGTACTATGAGTTTTACCAGTTGAGTTAGCAGGGAATCCTCCATAAACAGTTATGCCAGTACAAAACTTCATGTGGTCGGTAAGTGCATTTTGATTATTGACAGCTAGCTGTTGTTCCTGTATAATAGGTCCAGCTGCCATGTAAATGACATGTCACCTTTTGGAGAATGCCTCTCTGAATTTACCATCTCGCGAATCTCCCGACATGGCATCGTCCCGGAAGAGCCATCACCAGTACCATCAACCTTTACATAAAAATTCTGGTCCCAATGTAGCCTTTTATATGATGGTGGTCAGGTAATACCGATCCGGCAGTAACGGTGTTGGCGTGTAGACGATTTTAGGGTTAGCAGTTGATAGGGTTACCATCAGCATTGCGTGAGAACGATGCTCAGTTTGTCGTATGTTCCGTGGGAAGGGGAATATTAAATGTCATTTTGGCTCTTGGGAGGCTCTTCTTTAAAGACCTTCCGTTGCGCACAGTGTCTTTACCAAGCACCCGTGTTCTGGGCACTAATAACCTGATCGCTTACATCTAAAGTCTCCGCACCAGTATTTCTTGTCTGTAACTAACATAAGTCCTTTGGCCGTAGAAGGAAACATGAATGGTACAGGAAAGCAGATCCGCTCACATGTTCAAAAGAAAGAGAAGTCGCAACTCTGCTCATATGGGCAACGAGTGTGGCATAGAGAGCATCACCAGATTTAAATTCATACTGCTTTGGCATACATTTGCGTAGTTCTCCATTTGAAATTTTATGGTTGCCTGCTGGATAAACTGCGCAGTCAACACCCTTTCTTCGTCGGGATCTCAAGTAACCTGCAAACAGTCCTGCTTGGCCACCTCCACTTTCCATCAGGTGTAAAATGTTTTGGAAACGGTTTCGTGTAAAGTGTAAACGGAGATTTCATCTCCTTTACTCCATGCTGTCCTAAGTGGTCTGCTGGAAACACGGGTTGTATGATTGTCGATTGAAACTGAAATCTTTGCATTACCCTTTAGGTCCAGGAACAAAAGGTCCCATGCTCGTTAGAACTGCTGACCGTGTACAGAGCAACTGGAAATACATATATAATATAAAACTTTCTCCAATCTTTATTATTTTAAAATGCAACAGTCGTACCCGCATTGTCCGTGTTGATATTCAGTTAGGAAGATTGCCTCCTACATTGGTTTGCTTGCCCATCATTGTTTCCTGTATATTCAAACGCACCTGGTTACAAATATGCTCGGCTTTTCCGGGCGCATGCGTTGATCAGTCCCTACATTATAAACGAGCATATTCTTTGAAGCGTACGATGGAGGCTGCTGATGGGTGCAGCCGCATAACGACGATCAGGTAGTGCCAGGAGTGGATAGCCATCATTGTCGGCCAATGCTACCCATAAACCATATTAAATGTCAGTCCAAGCCTATCGGTTTGATCTTGCATGAAGCTGCCTGAACCTCCAAACGAAAGATATGAGATTATATCCACCTGAAATAATTTGATTTGTCATTTCATTCAAACATCGGTATGATCTCGTCAAACCGATACCAATACCATTTTTACCATTGGCAATCTTGATAATCTTACCAGTAGCAGTCTTTTCTTTGTCATCTGTCGTATAAGTGACCTTGACTTTTGAACCCAACTTAAGTCCCTGAACGTATTTAATCAAGTCAGCAGAATTATCAAAAGACTTGCCATTGACAGCTGTCACCGTGTCCGCAATATTGAGGACGCCCTTGAAGCTAGAATCGTCAGCCACCTGAAGCACATAGACACCCATATACTCCAAGCTAGCCTCCTTACCAGCCAGAGTCAAGCCCTGATAAATCGCTTGGTTTTGGGAAGTCTCCATGTAAAATTGGTTGATACGCATGAAATCTTCATCAGAGTAATTTCCAGTTGCCTCTTCAGCTGTTTGAAGCTTTGCAAAATCATTAAGCTGAGCATAGAGCATCAAGGCCAAAGTCGCCTTGGTTTGAGCCACCGCCACAAAATTGTAGGATCCTTTTGAATCATCAGCTTTCTTATCTACAGTCAAGACTTCCTTGGTATCAAAAGCACCACCCGGAAGCTCAACATAATAATTATTTAGCGGGAAAAAGAGGGCAAATAGGAGGAAAAGTACCGTAAAAATACTTAACAACCACCACTTAATCCGCCAAAGTTTCCCTAATAGTGATTTAGATTCGTTCTTGTTTGCCACGCTTGGCCTCCACTTCCTTAACAACTGCTTGAGGAACATAAGAACTAATGTCTCCC